>Ga0209257_1000122_pt1 | contig 219678 bp, 195 predicted proteins | sample AraplaCvi_mCL_r2_FD_184277 | JGI IMG/M metagenome (GOLD analysis project Ga0209257, IMG submission 184277) | Arabidopsis root microbial communities from North Carolina, USA - plate scrape MF_Cvi_mCL_r2 (SPAdes) (version 2) | ecosystem: Host-associated > Plants > Roots > Endosphere | place... | reverse complement strand
AACAACCCCATCATCCTGGACGAGACCGCCGACCTGAAGCTGGCCGTGCCGGGCATCGTGTTCGGCGCAGTGGGCACGGCCGGCCAGCGCTGCACCACCACCCGTCGCCTGATCGTGCATGCCTCGATCTACGACACCGTGCTGTCCACCCTGGTCAAGGCCTACAAGCAGGTCGAGGGCAAGATCGGCGACCCGCTGGATGCGGCCAATCTGATGGGCCCGCTCAACAGCAAGGCGGCCGTGGATGCCTTCCTCAAGTCGATCGAGCAGGCCAAGGCCGCCGGTGGCACCGTGGAAACCGGCGGCATGGCGCTGCCGCGCGAAGGTAACTTCGTGCTGCCCACTATCATCTCGGGCCTGAAGAACAGCGATGCCATCGTCCAGCACGAGACCTTCGCGCCGATCCTGTACGTGATGAAGTACGACACGCTGGAAGAAGCCATCGACATGCAGAACGGCGTGCCGCAGGGCCTGTCCTCCTCGATCTTCACCAACAACCTCAAGTCGGCCGAGCGCTTCCTGTCGGCGGCCGGCAGCGACTGCGGCATCGCCAACGTCAACATCGGCACCTCCGGTGCGGAGATCGGCGGCGCCTTCGGCGGCGAGAAGGACACCGGCGGCGGACGCGAGTCCGGGTCCGATGCCTGGAAGGCCTACATGCGCCGCCAGACCAACACCATCAACTACTCCGACTCGCTGCCGCTGGCCCAGGGCATCAAGTTCGATCTGTAAACGCAGAGGGTTCGGGACCATGTCACTCAACTCGACCGAGCGCTTCACCAGCCGCGTGGCCGACTACGTGCGCTACCGGCCGGACTATCCGGTGGCGCTGGTGGAGTGGCTGCATCGAGAACTGGGCGTGGCCCGGGACACGCTGGTGGCCGACATCGGCGCCGGCACCGGCATTTCCTGCAAGCTGTTCCTCGACGGCGGCCACCCGGTGACCGCGGTCGAACCCAATGCGGCAATGCGCGCAGCTTCGATTGACTGGCTAGGCGGCAACCCTGGCTTCTCGGCCGTGGCCGGCACCGCCGAAGCCACCACGCTGGCCGATGCCAGCCTCGGCCTGGTCGCCGCCGCGCAGGCCTTTCACTGGTTCGACCAGCGGGCGGTGCGGACCGAATGGGCGCGCATCCTCAAGCCCGGCGGGCTGGCGGTGGTGTTCTGGAATTCGCGCCGGCTGAGCGGCACGCCTTTCCTGGAAGGCTACGAGCAGCTGCTGCTCGACTACGGCCTGGACTACACCAGCGTGGCCGAGCGCTACAACGACGACGCCTCGATGGAAGCCTGGTTCGGCGGCGGCCTGCGCGGGACGGCCCGTTTCGACCACGGCCAGCAGCTGGATTTGGAGGCCCTGCGCGGGCGGCTGTTGTCGTCCTCCTACGCCCCGCAGGCCGGTCACCCGCAGCATGCGCCGATGCTGGAGGCGCTGCGCAAGCTGTTCGATGCCACCGCCCGCGATGGCACCGTCTCCTTCGACTACGACACCCGCGTGTTTGCCGGTACGCTTCCCGCCACCGCCTCCTGAAGACCTGCCATGAACGTCGCCATCCGTCCCAACAGCAGCATGGCCGTGGTCTCGCTGGTGTTCGGCATCCTGGGCTGGACCCTGCTGCCCTTCCTCGGCAGCGCCGTGGCGGTCATCACCGGGCACATGGCGCGCGCCGAGATCCGCCGCGCCGCCGGCCAGCTGGAAGGAGATGGCCTGGCCGTGACCGGCCTGGTGCTGGGCTGGTTGTCGCTGTCGCTATGGATCCTGGGCATCGCCGCCTTCATCCTGTTCTTCGGCGGCATCGCCGCATTGGCCGCATGGCATTGAACATGTACTCACTGGCGCGGCCCTTCCTGTTCGCCCTGGACGCCGAGCGCGCCCACGGGCTGAGCCTGCAGGCGCTGGACCGCGCCCACCGCGCCGACCTGCTCGGGCACCTGGCCAAGCCCATCGCGCCGATGCCGGTGCGCACCCTGGGCCTGCAATTTCCCAACCCGGTCGGCCTGGCCGCCGGCCTGGACAAGAACGGCGACCACCTGGAAGCGCTGATGGCGCTGGGCTTCGGCTTCGTGGAGATCGGCACCATCACCCCGCGCCCGCAGGAAGGAAACCCCAAGCCGCGCATGTTCCGGCTGCCGCGGCAGCAGGCGGTGATCAACCGCATGGGGTTCAACAATGCCGGCGTGGACGTGCTGGTCCAGAACGTGGCCCGCGCCCGCCGCCGCGGCGATGGCCTGCTGGGCATCAACATCGGCAAGAACAAGGACACGCCCAACGCCTCCGCCGCCGAGGACTACCTGCACTGCCTGGAGAAGGTCTACCCGTTGGCCGACTACGTGACGGTCAACATCTCCTCGCCCAACACCGCCGGCCTGCGCGAGCTGCAGGAAGAGCAGGCGCTGCGCCAGCTGATCGGCACCCTGCGCGAAGCGCAGGAGCGCCTGGCCGCCCGACATGGCAAGCGCGTGCCCATGCTGGTCAAGGTCGCGCCGGACCTGAGCGATAGCGATATCGATTCGGCCGCGCGGGTGCTGGGCGAGCTGCAGGTCGATGGCGTGATCGCCACCAACACCACCGTGGCCCGGCCCATGGTCGATACGCACAAACTCGCCCGCGAGACCGGCGGCCTGTCCGGCGCGCCGCTGCTGGGCCAGTCCACCCTGGTCCTGCGCCGGCTGCGCACGCGCCTGCCGGACCACATCCCGCTGATCGGCGTGGGCGGCATCACCTCCGGTGCCGATGCGGTGGCCAAGATGTCCGCCGGGGCCAGCCTGGTGCAGCTCTACAGCGGGCTGGTGTTCCGCGGCCCGGCATTGATCGGCGAATGCGTCGAGGCGATCCGGCGCCGGCGCGACCACCCCAGCGGCGGGCCCATCGCACCGCCATGACCGATGCCTGGCGCCTGACCCCCGACGCGTCCCTGCAGTCCCTCAACACCTTCGGCGTCGCGGCGCGCACGCCGTGCCTGCTGGAGCTGTACGACACCGCCGCCCTGCCCGCCGTGCTGGGCATGCCGCAGATGACCGGTGCCCCGTGGATGGTGCTGGGCAGCGGCAGCAACGTGCTGCTGGCCGACGATGCGCCCGGGGCGGTGCTGGTGTTCCGCACCGAGGCCATCAGCCGCGCGGCCGACCGCCAGGGCCACGCCATCGTGCTGGCGCAGGCTGGCGTGTCCTGGCACCGGCTGGTCATGTGGTCGCTGCAGCAAGGGCTGTGCGGGCTGGAGAATCTGGCGCTGATTCCCGGCACCGTGGGCGCCAGCCCGATCCAGAACATTGGCGCCTACGGCAGCGAGGTCGGCGAGTTCATCGCCCGCGTGCAGGTCTGGGACCTGCAGGCCGGGCGCCTGGATTGGCTGGACCGCGCGGCGTGCCGCTTCGCCTACCGCGACAGCGTGTTCAAGCAGCAGCCCGGGCGCTGGCTGGTGACGGCCGTGGAGTTCGCCCTGCCGCTGCAGCGCGCGCCGCGGGTGGATTACGCCGGCGTGGCCGAGGAGCTGCAGGCCATGAACATTGAAAGCCCTGGCTGTGCCGACGTGGCCGAGGCGGTCATCCGCATCCGGCGCCGCAAGCTGCCCGACCCGGCCGTGCTGGGCAACGCCGGCAGCTTCTTCAAGAACCCCATCGTGCCGGCCGGCCAGGCCGCCGCGCTGCTGGCCCAGTGGCCGGCACTGCCGGTGTTCCGCGGCGATGGCGATGCCACGCGCAAGCTCTCGGCGGCGTGGATGATCGAGGCCTGCGGCTTCAAGGGTTACCGCGAGGGCGATGCCGGCGTGGCGCCCAGCCATGCCCTGGTGCTGGTCAACCATGGCCATGCCAGCGGCGCGCAGCTGCTGGCGCTGGCCCGGCGCATCGCCGCGGCCGTGCAAGCGCGCTTCGGCGTGGCGATCGAGCCCGAGCCACGGCTGGTCGGAGCGCAGTGGTGAGCACCGCGCACCCGCTGCGCGCGGCCGTGTTCATGCTCGCCAGCACCATGGCCTTCGGCCTGATGGCCGTGTGCATCCGCCTGTCCTCGGCTACGGTGGAGACCACCGAGGTCGCCTTCTTCCGCAACGCCTTCGGCATGCTGGCGCTGCTGCCGATGGTGCTGGGCAGGGGCAAGCCGCTGCCGCGCACCCGCCACGTCGGGCGCTACTTCCTGCGCACGGCGATCGGCCTGGCCTCGATGCTGTGCGGCTTCTGGGCCATCGGCCACCTGCCGCTGTCGCAGGCGGTGTCGCTGTCCTATTCCACGCCGCTGTTCGTGACCATCGCCGCGGTGCTGTGGCTGCACGAGCCGGTGCGCCTGCGCCGGTGGCTGGCGGTGGCCGCCGGCTTCATCGGCGTGCTGGTGATCCTGCGGCCAGGGTCCAGCTCGTTCTCCCCCGGCCTGCTGGTGGCCGTGGCCGCGGCGGTGATCAGCGCCGTGGTCGCCATCCAGATCAAGCAGCTGTCCAGGCTGGACCCGCCGGACACGGTGGTGTTCTACACCTATGCCTTCTGGGTGCCGATGTCGCTGGTGCCCGCGCTGTTCCAGTGGACCTGGCCGCAGGGCCTGGCCTGGGTGTGGCTGGCCTGCACGGGCGTGTTCGGCACGCTGGGCCAGCTGTTCTGGACCCGCGCCCTGAAGCTGGGGGAAGTCTCGGCGCTGCAGCCGATCAGCTTCATGCAGCTGCCGGTGGTGATCTTCTTCGGCTGGCTGCTGTTCGGCGAGCGCCTGGATCGGTGGACCGCGCTGGGTGCGGCCATCATCCTGGGCTCCACCGCCTACATCGCCCATCGCGAGGCGACCCTGGCAAGGCGCGCGGCCACCAATGCCCCGGTGGAAGGTGCCAAGCCGGGCGAGTGAGCCGGGCCGTACGCCCGCACGCCCACCGCGCCGTTCCACAAGACCCGGAAGCCATCGCCTACGCCGGTGCGCCGCGGCCGCCGCCCAAATGGATGGCGCGCGTGATGGCTGGCGCGCCCCGTTCCCGTCAGGTTGCGTTCTTGCGATGATCGGCGGGTCACAGGACCCTGGCGGCCGACGTCGCCGACGCCCGAAGGAGCGCGATGAAACTGCACCGCCTGCTGTGCATCACGACCGTGTTCCTGCTGCTGATGCCGCTGGCGGCCCATGCACTGCAGATTCCCGCCTACACACCCAACGTCGTCGACCCGGCCGGGTTGCTCAGCGCGCAGGACACCGAGCGAGTCAACCAGACCCTGCTGAAGATCCGCAACGAACAGCAGATCTGGGGCGCGGTGTACCTGCTGCCTTCGCTGCAGGGTGAGCGCATCGAGCAGGTGGCGGCCAGCGCCTTCGAGCAATGGCAGCTGGGCAAGCGCGGCGCCGACAACGGCCTGCTGCTGGTGCTGGCCATCGAGGACCGCCGCTCACGCTTCGAGGTCGGCTATGGCCTGGAGGGCACCTTGCCCGACGTGATCGCCAAGCGCGCGCTGGACGATGTGCTGGCCCCGAAGATGCGCCAGGGCGATACCGCCGGTGCGGTCATCGATGCCTTTCAGTTCATGGCAGGCGTCGCGGCGAAGGATCCAGCCACCCTGGCGCTGCTGCAGCAGGCCGAAGCGGAGAAACGCGGCAAGGTGATTCGTGGCCTGGTGGCCTGGCTGGGGTTCGTGGCCCTGGTCTGGGTGTTCCAGCCGCTGGTGCGCCATCTGGCAGGACGTCGGCGCGCCAAGCTGATCGCGCAACACCCGGAGCTGGCCGGGGAGGACGAGCACGTGGCCGGCAGCAAGGCGCGGCCGCGGCGTTTCCTCGGCCTGTTCGTCAAGGGATTCATGACACTCAATCCTGGCTGCTTCGTGCTGATCCTCTCGGCGGTGTTCGCCCCGGCCTTCGCGATCATCATCGCCTTGGAGCTGCTGTTCCTGGTGCTCACCCTGCGCTATGCCGGCGTCCGCTACCGCAGCGCGGGCCAGTTCCGCGCCTTCCTCGAGCGCGTGGCCAACGAACGGGCAAGCCTGATCCGCAAGGGCCATGTCGCACAGAGCGACTCAGGCGCCTACACCTACACGTCCGCCTACTACGCCAGCCAAAGCTCCTCCTCCTCGAGCAGCTCCTCATCTGGCGGCGGCAGCTCCGGCGGCGGCGGCGCCAGCTCAAGTTGGTGAAACACAGCCCCGCACGAGGGCGACTTGTGGCGGCGCCCATGGCCGCGCACAGTGCAGGTCCACTGGAAGCGAGCGCGATGCACAGATGAAGACCATCGGCCTGATCGGCGGCATGAGCTGGGAGTCCACGCTGCCGTACTACCGCCTGATCAACCAGACCATCCGCGCCGAGCTGGGCGGCCTGCATTCGGCGCGGGTGTTGCTGCACAGCGTGGATTTCCACGAGATCGAACAGCTGCAGCACGCAGGCGACTGGGACGGCTGCGGCCTGGCCATGGCCCGAGCGGCGCGCTCGCTGCAGGCCGGTGGGGCGGACTTCATCGTCCTGTGTACCAACACCATGCACAAAGTCGCCGAGGCCATCACCCAGGCCACGCCGCTGCCGCTGCTGCATATCTCCGATGCCACCGCCGATGCCCTGGCCGAGGCCGGCATCGACCGCGTCGGCCTGCTGGGCACGCGCTTCACCATGGAACAGGATTTCTATCGCGCGCGGCTGCAGGCGCGCGGGTTCGAGGTCCTGACCCCCGAGCCTGAAGCCCGCGGCACCGTGCATCGGATCATCTACGACGAACTGTGCCAGGGCGTAGTGCGCGAGGATTCCCGCGCCGCGTATCGGTCCATCATGGCCGAGCTGGTCGCCGCAGGTGCGCAGGCGGTGATCCTGGGCTGCACCGAGATCTCGCTGCTGGTCGGCGAGGAAGACGCGAGCGTACCGTTGTTCGACACCACCGCCATCCATGCACGCGCCGCGGCCCTGGAAGCGCTGCGCTGAGGCCGGCACGCGGCTGCGCTCGTCGTCTGCGTTCACCGCCGCAGGCCAACGCGCATGTAACCATCAGGCGGGTCAGCAGGCACTGGATGCCAGGCGTCTTCAATGACGATCTCGCCCTGGAACGACCCCCAAACACGGAGACACCATGGCGATGATGCGCTGCACCGGCTTGAAGATCCTTGCGCTTGCAGGGCTTGCGCTCGTGCACCTGCAGGCGCACGCCCAACAACCGCCATGCCCTGCTCCTGCCGAAGCAGATGGTGGGCCAAGCAATGCGCACACGCGTTATCTGGAGCGTCATCTGCAGCCGGCGGTCATCGCCGCTGGGGACGCGCCCTTCCGACTTGCCGATCGCATGCAGGCCTATGGCGTCCCTGGCGTAAGCGTGGCGGTGATTCACCGGGGCAGGCTGGAGTGGGCACGGGGCTGGGGTTATCGGGACCACGCGCGTTGCGCGCCGGTCACGCCGGACACGGCGTTCCAGGCCGCGTCCATCAGCAAGCTGGCCACGGCGACGCTGGCACTGCGCCTGGCCGAACAGGGAAAGATCGGGTTGGACCAGGACATCAACCAGGCGCTTGGCTCCTGGCAGCTGCCCACGGACCCCACGCTGGCACCCAAGGGCGTCACCCTGGCCCAGTTGCTCAGCCACACGGCCGGCCTGGGCGTCCATGGCTTCGACCGCGGATTTCGTCCCGGCCAACTCCTGCCCACCCTCGTCCAGATCCTGGACGGCCAGCCGCCCAGCCAGAACCCGCCGGTGAGGAGCGTGCTGCCGGCCGGTGGCCAGTTCGAGTACTCCGGTGGCGGCTACGTGCTCGCCCAGCTCGCGCTGTCCGATGTCAGCGGCCTTACGTTCGGCGAACTGGCCCAGCGCGAGCTGCTGGCGCCGCTGGGCATGGCGCACAGCGCCTTCGCCATGCCGCCTCCCGCATCGCTGCGCGCCAACCTGGCCTTTGCCCACGCCAACGGCGAGCCGATCGAAGGGGATTTCGCCATCTATCCCCAGCTCGCGCCCGCTGGTCTGTGGGCCAGCGCCAGCGACCTGGCGCGCCTGCTGATGGATCTGCAAGCCTCGGCGAAGGGAAAGCGAGGTCACCGGCTGTCGCCTGCGATGACCCATCGCATGTTGCGCCCGGTCAAGGACAACTGGGGCCTGGGGCCCTTCCTGTACACCGACGGCCCGTTGCGCTTCGGGCACGACGGCACCAACCAGGGGTTTCAATCCCTGGCCGTGGCCTACGCAGATAGGGGCGAAGGCGTGGTCGTACTGACCAACGGCGGCCAGGGCCGGCGCCTGATCGATGAGATCGTGCGCGCCGTGGCCACCGATTATGGCTGGCCGGAGATCGCGGCGCCCGCTGCCCAAGCCAAGACGCTCCCGCTTGCGGTGCTGTCCAGGGCGGCCGGGCGTTTCCACGGCGGTGGACTGGACGTGGTGCTCGAAGCCAAGCCCGATGGCCTCTACGCCAATGCCGGCGCGCCTGTGGCCGAGCGCCTGGTGACGCTCTCGCCGACCCGCTTCCGCGCCGAGTCCATCGGCGTCACCGTCGAGTTCGCGCCCGACTTCTCCAGCGCGACGATGATCGAAGGCGCACCGCCAATGAAGCTCTATCGCGTTGGGGATGCCCCTTCCACCACTCCGGGCGTCGAGCGCTAACCACGAAAGCATCGCTCAAGTGGAAGGCGCGCGGGAGCGTGGTACTGGTGTGCCGCCAGATCCGCGCAGGAAGTTGGATCCCGCCCTTCAGCTGCACGCATGACAGCGCCGCCTCGTCCGCATAGCTCGCTGAATGCGCAAGACCTGCACGCGTCGGGCGCAACCGCGGCCAGGATCGCAACGCATTGGACATCTTGCTCCTGGCCGGGCCCGTATCATCGCCCTCCTTCCAAACGACCTGGGCGGCGCGCTTGAGCGAGCATCTGAAGTGGGGAATCCTGACCACCGGCTGGATCGCCGAGCAGTTCGCCTCGGATATCCAACTGGCGGGGCTGCATGTCGCCGCGGTGGGTTCGCGGAGCCGCGAACGCGCACGCGCACTGGCCGCCAGGCTGGGCGTGGCCAAGGCCTATGGCTCGTACGCCGAGCTGTTGGCCGACCCCGAGGTGGATGTGGTCTACATCGCCCCGCCCCACCCTTTCCACGCGCCGGAAGCGCGCGCGGCGCTGATGGCCGGCAAGCATGTGCTGGTGGAAAAGCCCTTCACCGTGAACGCCGCCGAGGCCCGCAGCGTGGTGCGGCTGGCCACCGTCAACAAGCGCATGGTGATGGAGGCGATGTGGACGCGCTTCCTCCCGCACATGGCGCGCATCCGCGAGCTGATCGCCGATGGCGCCATCGGCCGGATCACCTCGGTGCATGCCACCCACATGCAGCAGCTGCCCAGGGAGCCGACGCATCGCATCAATGCCCTGTCCCTGGCGGGCGGCGCCCTGCTGGACCTGGGCGTCTACCCGGTGTCCTTTGCCTTCGATCTGCTGGGCCCGCCCACGGCGCTGACGGCGATGGCGCGCATGAGCGCCACCGGCGTCGATGCCGAAATCAGCCTGACCATGAAGCACAGCGGCGGCGCGCTGTCGGTCAGCACCGCGGCGCTGGACCAGGGCGGCAGCAACCGCGCGGTCGTCCATGGCACCCAGGGGCGCATCGAAATCGACGACGTGTGGTACTGCCCGAGCTCCTTCAGCGTCTACGACGCTCAGAACGCCTGCATTCAGCGCTACCAGACGCCCGTGCAAGGCCGCGGCATGCAGTACCAGGCGCTGGCGCTGGAAGCGGCGATCCGCAGCGGAACACCCAGCGCGCTGATGAGCAACGAACAGAGCATCCAGATCATGGAAACCCTGGACCTGGCGCGCCAGCAGATCGGCCTGCGCTATCCCAGCGATAGCGCATGAGGTCTGCCGCCGCGGCAGACCGTGCGGCTTTCGCCACCGCCAGCGCACGATGCTATCGAAAGTCACGCCGCGCACTTTGCGCAATGCATATTCAAAGGAAATAGTTTCTACATAATTTCCTGCTGACAACGCCGTAGAGCGGTGTTGCTGCCAATTTCGCTGCTGTACCATCGCGCCGGGAGGTGGCAACGCAGACACGGAGGTTGCGATGGGCACTCCCCATTCCAAGAAGGCTTTGGTCTACGCCCAGGTCAGGCGCGAGCTGCAATCCGGCAGGTATCCACCAGGGCAGCGCATCGACCCGGCCACTCTGGAAAAAGAGCTCAAGGTCAGCCAGACGCCGGTCCGTGCAGCCCTGCATCGCCTGGTGGGGGAAGGCGTGATCATCGACCATGCGCGTGGCGGACTGCAGGTGCCGCTACCAAGCGAGGTCGCCCTGCACGAGCTCTACGACATCATGGAGCGGTTGCTTTTGATGGCCTGCGACATCGGCTTCAACGCGCCGGTGCGCCGGCCGAGCGCGTTCGAGCTTCCCACGCATGACATCGATGTGCCCAAGAGCACCTGGCAGCTGTTCAACGCCATCGCCCTCTCCAGCGGCCATCGCCTGCTGCACCAGACCATCAAGCGCCACAATGACCGCCTGGCACCCATCAGACGCGCCAAGTCCGGACTGCTGGACCACGCACTGGAAGAGCTGACCGAGCTCAGCGCCCTGTGGCAGCGACAGGAATCGGAAGCGCTACGCGATGCCATCCACGCCTACCACGCACGACGCAAGCAGCTGGTGCCGCGCATCGTCGCCTTGCTGATCGACCGCAGGGACGGCGTTCCATAGGCGGGTAAGCCGTGGTCCGCATCGGCAGCTCGGAATCAGGCAAAGATCAAGCATTAACTATTTGAATATAGAAAATCCCGTCTCCTACGCTGTGGCTGCCATGGATTCGCCATGGCATCCACCAAGGAGAACGGAATGGACAAGCGCAACGAAAGCAAGACCCCGGCGCCGCAGCAGGACGTGATCGTGCTCGGTGTGGCGAGCGTGGAGACACGCGGAGGCGGTGCGGTTCCGGGTGAAATGATCGGCCGGCAGAGCCCTGCCGAGATCTCCGAGGAGTGATCAACGAGGCGCACCGCGAGGTGCGCCTCTCTCGTGGGAGCGCGTATGGCATTCAGCATCACCCCAGACCTCAGCTTCTGCCTGATCGATGGAAACCCCATCTTTCTCGACATCGAAGCCGATCGTTACTTCACGCTGCCCTCCGATCGCACTGATGCCCTCTTGGCAGAGCAATCCTTGGGCGCGACGATCGAAGAGCTGCCCATTCAATCATCGACGTGTAGCATCCTGGAACTGCCAACGCTCGAGTCGTCCGGGGGACTACCCGCCTTCTTGGAAGTGGCTGCAATCACTCTGTCCGTCAGACTCCAGCTCAAACGGAAAAGGTTGCGACGCGTTCTGGACGAGCTGCCCTCTAGAGCAAGTCAAGGCAACTTTGGTGCAACCGATGCCGTCGACGAAGAAGGCAGTTTGCTGCGCGCCTGCACCATCTTTCGACGAGCACGCCCGCATGTTCCGATACCGACACGCTGCCTGCTCGATTCGATCTCGCTCATCCATTTCCTGGCACGCCGAGGCTTCCACAGCGACTTGGTCTTTGGCGTTACAACCGATCCATTCACCGCGCATAGCTGGGTGCAGCGAGGGAACATGGTGTTAAACGACACGCTGGGCAACACGCGTACCTACACGCCGATCAAGGTGATCTGATGGATCTCGGTTATCTGATCATTCTGAAGAGGTCGGGTTTGCTCACCAAGGCCTTGGACCTCGGCCTTAAGCCTGTCCAACGCGCTTCAGGTCTGCGCCTAGGTGCGTCCCTCACGAAACTCGACCTCTTCGTGGGCAGCTCCACGGATCTACTGGAACTCCCAAACGGCACGCTACTCGTCGGGCGGCTCTTCGATCATTCAGGAAATCGCATCCGCGACGCCTCCTCGTTCCCTGCACTGACCCAGCTTTCAGAGATCCGAGACCACTTGGTGAGTAACTTCTGGGGGCAGTACGTTGCCATCCAAGGCGGAGGTGACCCGCAAGAGCCCATCACCGTCCTTCGCGACCCCTCGGGCGGAGTCCCGTGTGTTTACCTCACGGACTCGGATCCTGCCTTCATTACATCTGACATCGCGCTACCTGAGCGTCTCGGGATTTACCAGAGACGCGTCGATTGGACCACCATACCCTACTACCTCAACTACCCCCACTCGAAGAAGAGGCAGACAGCGCTGGCCGGAGTGAATGAGCTCTTGCCGGGTTGTGTGATCAAGCTTGGCCCGCAGTCCGCCCATACATCAATCGCTTGGTCCCCATGGACCTTCGTCCAACCTGAGCGACGTTTCAAGGACGCGACGCAGGCAGCTCTCGGGATCCGCCAGACCGTGGAGATGGCCGTCAGGGCGGTGACCGCTGGAGAAGCCTCGGTCTTGCTTGAGCTATCCGGAGGACTTGACTCATCCATCATCGCCTCGTGTCTTCGCGGTACAGATGCCAAGATCAACTGCTCCACCCTGGTGACACCTGTTCCAGGCGCGGACGAGCGATTTTACGCAAGCTTAGTCGCATCGGACCTCGACGCGCCGCTCCATGTTGAGCAGTTGGACTTCGGCGCTGCCGCCTTCAACTTCCCACTTGTCTCCAATCCGACCAGTCCTGCGGTCACGATGCTGCAACAGGCTACCGACAGCCTGATGGAAAGATCCGCCCGCCGGCACGCATCAACATGCCACCTCTCTGGCGGCGGGGGCGACACGGTCTTTGGCTATCTCGGCAACGCCTCGCCTGCGGCGGACGCATTCAGAGCGAGTGGGATCTTCTCTGGCTTCACGGCGATCAGAGACTTGGCTGAGCTTCACCGTTGCACAACCTGGAAGGCGGGCCGGCTGGCACTCAAGAAACTACTGCTGACGCCGCGCCCTGCCCGAGTCGCTGACACCGCTTTTCTCACACCCTTCGCCGTCACAAGCAAGCCACCCTCGCATCCATGGTTCAACGCACCTGCCGGCGCGCTGACGGGCGTGCAGGAGCGCGTATTCGACCTGGCCGGCACCCAATCCTTCATTGATGGCCTAACGCGCAGCAGATTGCGCGCGTTCCATATGCCTCTGCTCTCACAGCCGGTCATTGAGGCTTGCCTGCGAGTACCAAGCTGGATGTGGATCGCCGGTGGCATCAATCTCGCAGTTGCACGCGACGCGTTCTCCGATGCGCTCCCCCCGCAGGTCGTGGCCAGAAGAAGCAAAGGCACTTTCGCACACTTCACCGGCGCGCTCTTTCGTAGGAATCGGCTAGCGATGCTCGAGTTCCTCATGGAAGGAGAGCTGCAGCAACACGGCCTACTTGATACCGTCGCCCTGGAGTCCTTCTTCCGCCGCGAGCGCCATGCGCGCAATGAGACATTCGCCCGGGTTTTCGATCTGTGCATGATCGAGAACTGGATTCGACATCAACACTAGTGCTGGGACCGGTCGTGGTCTTGCTGTGAGCGCATGATCCGCCAGCGAGCGTATTGCGCACGCTTGAGAGGGTCTGGGTCCTCCTCGTCCAACAACCAGAAGCGGAACCAGTCCAAGTTTCGCTCGTAGACGGCGAGCTTATGCTGGGGCTGGAACTTCTGATGAGGCTCGTTGGCGAAGACGTAAAGCTCGGCCCGGCGGTCTCTTACCAGCGGAACTGCGTAGTCCAGCGCGTACAGGTATTCTTGTTCCGACATCTGCATTAGCAGCGGCGCAGAGATCTTATCCAGGTTCTGGTCGTGGGACAGCCGCTTCCACTGCCCGAAAGTCTGGGGCTTTAGGCCGATCTGCCAGTACTCCTGCAGGCTTCTTTCGAAAGGGTCGCCCTTGATCCCTCCCATAAGCGCATAGGTCGGCGTCAACGTGGGCGTGCTGATTGAACCGGCGGTGACAAGATCTGAGTAGACCATGCTCCACAATGTCACTTCACTTCCGAAACTCAATCCACCCATGCCGATCCGATTCCGATCAATCTCTCCTTGGCTGGCTAGCAGCTCAATGGCACTGCCAAGCGCGGAGAGCCCTTGTCCGTAGCGCTTGACTGCATCCAGCTCAAATGGGTGTACGCGATTGATGCACAGCACCGCGATGCCGTGCTGAGCAAGAGGTGCGAGTGGCCACTCATCGCCCAGCCCGCCGCGCAAGAATCCGGGACACGAGTAGTAGGTCACAAATAGCGGCGGCGGCCCGGCCTGGCCCCGGGCGGGAAAGAATTGCCCGGAGAACTGCTGGCCATTGGCATCGCTCCAGCGCAACGGCCTCACCTGTATCTGCGCGTCCAGATCCACAGCCAGTCCGGCATTGGGGTTGAACAGGATGCGGCGTTCTCCTGTCATCACATCGACGCGCTCCAGGCGCGGCGGCTGGTTCGCCGCGGCGGTCACACAGACCAAGGCGCTGGCGGATACTCCGCAATCGCTCGAGAGTTCGCGTCCCCCATTGATCAGGCCCTGCGTCGAAACAACCTCCCTCACACCCCCCGTCGAGACGTCCCATGCATGGATCGCCTGCGCATGTGTCCGCAGCGGATCGGTCACGGTGAATAGCACCTCATCGCTGTCCGGCCGCCATAGCGCGCCGGTGATCATTCGATCCATGCAATGGTCCACGGCGCAGGGGGTATCTTGCCGATCGTCTGCGCTCCTGAGCACGGAGAGGGCAACGCTGGGCTTGTCAGCTAGTCCTGCCCCATCGCCGGCGGGAATCAAGAGAGCTAGCCTATCGCTCTTGGGATCCACGACGACGCGTGAAGCCGCAAGCCCGCTCCATTTAAGAGCGGAAGCCTCGGGTGAGCGCGCCGGCAGCTCGTCGCCCTTTAGATCGCGACTGGTACGGCTAGACAGATCGAGTGCTTTCCACTGATCCGGCCTGTCGGCCAGCAAGGGTGTGCGGCCGAACCAATCGGCACTTAGCCGCTGCGTTCCAAGCCTGCCATCCACCAGGCCGGAACGAAAAAGACCCTGGCCTATCGCGGCCCGAGCATCGATTAAAAAGCCCTGTGCGTATTCGACCTCCTCCGCGTCGATGACCTCTTCGCGCGTGGCGCCGACTGCGTACTTCAGCGCATCGCCATCCTTGGCCAGCTGAAACCGGCGAACATCAGCGCCATCGCGCGTCACGACCTCGGCGCGTGAGCCATCGGCTGCGGCTCGCCACACGTCGATCCGACCATCGACCGAAGCGCGGTAATAGATCCAGCGGCAATCCTGGGACCAGACCGCAGGCTCAGGAAGGGGCGTACCGGCTGTGTCCCGCAGCGGAAAACCGCCTTGTCCGACGGGACGGGGCAGCGTACCACCCTCGATACCTTGCACATACCAAGTCGAGTCGTACCGATTGCCGTCCACGGAAGGCCGATCAACCCGGAACGCGACCAGTGACCCATCCGGTGACACGACCGGCCCCTGCATATCGGCCACTTCAACCAGCCGGCGTGGAGTTATCGATTGCGCGTTCGCGCACCCTGTTGCACTCAGCAACACACACAAGGCAAGCCTAACCGGTGCGGTCATCGCAATCTCTCCAGATTCAGAACGGTGGGGACGACGTCGCGAGCAACCCCGTCTGACATGTAGTGCAGCCACCTCGAAGCCCCGCTGCTCCCCGGCGCCGGTCAGGTTCGGCTACCAGTGTCGTGACACCGACACGCCTACGAAGCGCCCGATTGCCGAATAGTTCGTCGAGTCGTAGGGCGGCACGTACTCGGGCGAGATCGTGGCGTAGCGCGGCGGCTCCCGGTCCAGCAAATTCGTCGCCGCCAACTGCAGGTCCAAGCCAGAGAGCACCCCCGCCCGCTCGCCAGTCCGGTAGCTCAGCGTTGCGTCGAGCGTGGTGAACGAGCTGCCCTTAATGCCGTCGCTGGGGTTGGTCACCCCGTCTATGAAAGTGACAAAAGTCGACGCGGTGAGCCCGCCATGAACCCACACAGCACCAGCGCGAGCGTTGAGTTTGGCCGGGTTGTGCAGCATGCCTGCCAGATCGCGGGACTGCGGCGTACCGCGCGTTCGCTGCTGACTATTTAACCAACTTGCCGCACCCCTCACCGTGAGCTCGCTCGATCCCACATCGAACCTGTATGAGGCTGACAGGTCAGCGCCACGGATCCTTTGCTTCATCGCATTGACATAGCGGCTATCCAGTAATGCGACCACATTGGACGGGTCATACGGCACACCGGTGAAGTTGAAGAAGTAGCTGGCGTCGGAAATGGCGGCGGCCTGCTGGTCAGCAGAAGGCGAACGAGTGACAAATTCAGCGTAGATCGGTCTGCTGAGCGCCTCGTAGAAGTTGCCGATGGGCTCCACCACCCGCTCTGCGTAGTCGATCTCGAACCAGCTCAGCTCTGCCTCGAAGCCCGGCAGCGTTTCGGGATGTACCACCAGGGAGGTGGACCAGGTCCGTGCCCTTTCCGGCGACAGGTCCGGATTGCCACCGGCAAAGATCATCATCAACGCATCCGGCACTGCCGCTGGACTCCCATAGATCTGCGCCAGCCCCATTTGCACGATCTGCGGTCGGTATTGCTGAAACAGCGTTGGTGCCTTGAACGATCGCCCCCACGAGGCCTTGAACGTCAAGTCTTTGCTAGGGCTGTAGGTCAGGCCCAGCTTGGGCGTACTGACCCCGCCGAAGCTGTCGTAATTCTCCCGGCGCACCGCGCCTGTCAGCTCCAACCGCTGCTGACCTCTGCCAGTCTCCGTCCCGAGCAGTGGCACGCTAAGCTCGGCATAAGCAAAGCGACTGGCCTCCTCGCCTCGCATGACTTCGCTGCCGGCGTAGAGGTTGGTCCAGGAGAATTCATTCGTGCGATGCCCTGCGCCCAGCGCCAGCCTAGCCTCTCCCGCCGCCAGATCCATCACGGGCCCCTCCGCACCGAGCTCGGCAGTGCGACTGGCATTGCAGAAGCACTCGTATAGATAAGGCGTTGCGACGCCGCTCGCAGCCGAGACTTCATCGTGTCTGTTGAGGTACTCGTCCTTGCCCCAGGCGCCTCCAAGGGTCAGGCCCCATGATCCGAACTGGTATTCCAGACTGGGAGCAACGAAGGTGGTCGTGGTCTGTGGTGACAGCAGGTTATAGATCGCCCGCGTTCCGTAGTAATACTCGTAGCGCTGGTCACGGCGCGTCCTCACTGCATCGATTTGCAGATCGAATCGATCGCCCAGTGTCTGATATGTACTCAATAGGACGCTACGCAGCTCGCTGGCGGGAAACAGTGAGTACGGATCCGGTAGTTGAGCGGTGTAACCGCGCTGGCGGGCATGGATCGGATCGACCGAGGCGTCCTTGAATGTAGCGAGCACTCCGCCCGTGGGCCAGACGGTCCCCGCGCTGGCCGTGTACTCACGGGTCGCCAATCCACCGCTCGTCGCTGCGCCGTAGCGCCCACCGACCGTGACCCCATCCATGTCGCGCTTGAGGATGACGTTGCCCACACCTCCCACCGCATCGGAACCATAGATAGCGGATGCTCCGTCGGCCATGATCTCTATACGTTCGACCGCCTCGACGGGTATCGCGCTGATGTCCACCGCTTGCACAAAGCCGCCATAGGACATGCGCCGCCCGTCGAGAAGCGTCAGCGAGGCATCTGGACCCAGGCCACGTAGGTTCAGTCCAGATCCCCCCGTCACGTTCTGATTAGCCAAACCACCGCCGGCCACATTGCCCATCAGCACCCCTGGGTTCTGCCCTCCAGAGAAGTTCTGCGGGATGCTGCGGATGACCTGTCCCAGGTCGGTAAAGCCTTCTTCCCGGATGCGCTCGCTGCCGATCACGACAACCGGGGACGGCGAGGCACCGCCTTTGATGCGGGTGCCTGTGACGGTGACGACATCCAATTGAGCTGCCTGGCCTTCCGAACTGTCGCGCTGCGCGGTGCCGGTGTCAGCCTGCCCCTCCTGCGCTGCGACGCTGTGGGTCAGCAGCAGCGGAACGAGCGTTAGGATAAAGACCTTGCTTTTGAGGGCGCATGCCGTGGCCCCTACTTCAGCGGTTATGAGACGAAACAACCAGCTGATCGCTCCGCCTTTCCGCTGTTCTAAAACAGGCGCACTTTGCGGAAATGAAGAGCAGATTCTGCACGTCGCGTTTGGCCGTCCCCAGCCTTCCAGCGGCCGACCCTCGAATGCCTCCTCGGCGAGGACGCTACATTTAATGAAGCTATTCTGCGCACTGCTATGCCTCCACTCCATTGGCTTTCATCCCCAGTCTGTTGTGTGAGTCCCCCCCACAACGGCCCGCTCAAAGATGCAGTCGCCCGTTGCTACACATGTTGTAGCATACAGAAGCACGTCAGGGAAGCCATCCTGTCTCTACTCCAGGAAGGGTCCTCCTCGACAGATGTCGCCATCCAGTCCCAGCAGCGTGTTCACCAAGCGCCTGAAGCAGGCCCGCTTGGCTTTGGGCATCTCGCAACGGGAACTCGGCAGGAGAATCGGACTCTCGGAGGACGTCGTGTCCAGCAGGGTGACAAGGTACGAGCGCGGGACTTCGGAGCCCGACTTCGAAACGGCCGCCAAGCTGGCCAGGGAACTAGGCGTTCCCCTCGCCTACCTCCTCGCAGATAGCGACGTACTGGCCGACATCATCCTGGCGGCGGCACGCCTGTCGCCCGCGGATCAACGCAAACTCGCCAGCGAGCTGAAGGCCAAGTCCAAGCTCTGATCAGGGCGTGACCTTACGAGCTTGTGGATCGATGAGAAACCGACTTGTGAGCGATGCGCTCAGCACGTCGCGTACATCTGCCATCCAGTACGTGATAGCCCCGAGTTCTAAGCCCTCATGGGTTCAACATGGGCCCCTTGTGCGACGTCTCCGTTCTGTTTAATTTCACTTAGTTAGCGGGGTTGCAGCTCGATTTTTCTGAGAGACTGATGCCGACGGCCCGCTCTTTCATGCTGCATCCGCACAAAATTTGCAACACGCTTCTTCGCAGATATCTTCACTCTCCGCACGACGAGACGAGCAAAGCGAATGGACTTCCGTCAGCACATTAGAAACATTGCCCAGCACAGGCAGCGTGCATTAGAGATCGGCCCTTCCTACAACCCGATTCTGCCCAAGAAGGATGGTTTTCGGGTTTTCGTTGTTGACCATGCGACCCAGCAGGAGCTGATCGAAAAGTATCGGGCTTTTGGCGTCACTGACACGAGCAACATTGAGTCTGTTGACTTCGTCACGATTGATCTCTCCACCCTTCGCGGAGAAGAGAAGTTCGACCTGATCGTCGCCAGTCATCTGATCGAGCACACGCCCGACCTGATCAAGTTCATCAATGATTGTTCGGCTCTGCTGACGGACACTGGCACATTGGCGCTGCTCGTCCCTGACAAGCGTTATTGCTTCGATGCATTCAGGCCGCTTAGCACGCCTGGTGCTGTACTGGACTCCCATCTGCATCGCCAGACGCGCCATGTTGGGGGCCTGTTGGATCACTACTCGTACTTCGTTCGGAACAATGGACAGATGGCGTGGGGAGACCAGCAACCGTTCGCACTGGAGGCCATTCATTCGACGGAAATCTGCAGAAGCGCGCTAGATCAGTGTCTGGCTAGCGACACTTACACAGACGCGCACAAATGGGTCTTCACGCCTTCCAGTTTTCGCTTCCTGATCCAGGAGCTGGCCGATTACCAACTGATCGACATGAGGCTGGATCAGTATCACGAGACATTGGGGTTCGAGTTCTTTGCGACCTTGAGCCACCAATCCAGCCGCGACTCTGAGAACAAGCTGGCGCTTCTCCAGGAGATCCAGCGCGAAGAAGTGTGGGCGACGCCACTGGCGCGCATCATTCGGGAGGCAGCCGCGGAACTCGGAATCGAGGCCTCGAGCATCGAGGTAGTTGCAGAGGAACTGGTACAGCGCGCTCGGCAGCAGGAGCTGTCGCGAAGCGCATTGACCGACTCTGCGGCGCCTTGATCGCAGTTCATCCTGCCTTGATGCCGCGCGACTGAACGCGCTTGACGCGACCACTCGATTGCGTCCCGGAGCTAACCAACGATGCATCTGCGGCTGGCAATGGCGCAGCGGCAACCATCTCTTCTCACGAAACCGGAAGCGACGGAACCGAGCACGGCGGTCTATGCAATTGGCGTCAGCTCGTGCACGGTCTGCGCTCACGGGACGAACCATGCAATGCGCACCAGCTGGCAGGGCACAAGTCCGCGTAGAGTCGACCTGGTTTCGTTGATTTATGACCCACTCACTCCCGGAACAGCCGAATCAGCTGTTGGAAGATGAGACGGTGGCCCGCAGCATTGGGATGGCCGTGGACGGACATGAACGTTTTCGTCGGCGCCTTCTGGGCTGCGAAGGCCGCGGCGGAGTCGGCCAGGGAGACCCGCTCCTCCTTCGCAACGGCACGGATCAGCGCTGCCTCTTGTGCGAGCGTCGAGTTATAACTTTGCAGATCCCCGCCCAGATCCGGGTTTGGCGTGAGGAGGATGACGCAGGCCCCTGCGGCCTTCGCCTTGCGGGTCATCGCGATCAAACTCGCCCTGGACGATTCCCTCGCAATGAGTCGGTCGTTGAGCCCGTAGTCGATCAGGACGACCCTGGGCATGTGCCCGAGCCCCTCTCGATCGAACCGAGCCAAACCTTTCAATGAATTCTCGCCGCCCACAGCCGAGGTGATGACGTTGATGACGGCATGCGGATACAAGTCTGCGAGGCCATCGGCCAGGAGCCTGGGGTATGCCTCGCGTGTGTGCACCTCGGGTGCGTCGAAGTACCCGGCCGGAACGCTGTGACCGTAGGCCACGATGTTGATGGTCTTGTTATCCGGCCAGGAGGTGCGCAGGTCAGCCTTCACTTGATCGAGGCAGGCTGCTTGGGCGGGCCCTGTCAGCAGCAGTAGGAACCCTAAAAGTCGCTTTTGCATCGCACAACTATAGTGGAACGATCAGCTCAAGGAGTGCGTCGAGCCCAGCCAACTTTTTCGCCGTGTCTGAGCTCGCTCCGCAGTGGCGATGGCGGGCCACTCGAGGACGCAGCGCAAGGCGCCGATCCGGCCACATGGAAACTGCCCAGTGTCCCAGCGGCGCGCAATGCGTTTCAGTGAATCAGCCACACCACCCAAAACGAAAAAGCCCGCTTGCGCGGGCTTGATCGTTGTTCGAAATGGAGGCCTGGGTCGGAATCGAACCGGCGTTGACGGATTTGCAGTCCGCTACATGACCACTCTGCCACCAGGCCGGTGACCCGCGGATGGTCTTTCGACCCCCCGATAAAACGAAACCCCTGGAAGGGGTCTCATCTCCGTGCTTGAAGCGCTTGTCTTCCAGCACGTTTGAAACTGGAGCGGGATAAGAGACTCGAACTCTCGACTTCGACCTTGGCAAGGTCGCGCTCTACCAACTGAGCTAATCCCGCGGGAGAGGCGAAATTGTAGCGTCCTTTTTTGCACTGTCAACGGCTGCGCGCTCGTCCTCGCGCAGGCTGGGCCACGCCGCGCGCAGGTACTGCAGCCCGGACCACAGGGTGAGGATGGCGGCGATGGCCAGCAGCCAGTCGCCCAGGTGGAACACCGGCGAGCCCATCCAGATGTCGCTGCGCTCGCGGCCCGGCGGGGTCACCGAATACAGCAGGCAGCCCAGCGCCACCATCTGCACGATGGTCTTGATCTTGCCGATCGAGGCCACGCCCACCTTGGCGCGCTGGCCGATCTCGGCCATCCACTCGCGCAGCGCGGACACCGCGATCTCGCGCCCGATGATCACCGAGGCCCAGAACGCCATCCACGCGGTGTGCTGGCCCTGCACGATCAGCACCAGCGACACGGCCACCATCAGCTTGTCCGCCACCGGGTCCAGGAACGCGCCGAACAGCGAGAACAGCCGGTACTTGCGCGCGATCCAGCCATCGAGCGCGTCGGTCACCGCGGCCACCACGAAGATCACCACCGAGGCCAGGTTGGCCCACCAGTACGGCAGGTAGAACACCACGACCAGCACCGGGATCAGCACGATCCGCAGCAGGGTCAACCAGGTGGGAATTGTCAGCTTCATGGCGACAGCTTACCCGCTGCCCCGCCCATCCGGCGTCGGCGCAGTCACAAGTCCATGCAGGCTGGCGTAGATGCGCGCGGCCAAGGCCTCGCTGACGCCCTCGACCCGGGCGATCTCTTCGGCACCGGCCTTCTTCAACCCGCCCAGTCCACCGAAGTGCTTGAGCAGGCTGGCGCGGCGGCGCGGGCCGATGCCGGGGATATCCTCCAGCTTGCTGGTCATGCGCGCCTTCTGGCGCTTGCCGCGGTGGCCGGTGATGGCGAAGCGATGCGCCTCATCACGCACCTGCTGGATCAGCTGCAGGCCCGGCGAGGCCGCGCCCGGGCGCAGCTCGCGGCCATCGGGCAGTACCAGGGTCTCGTGGCCGGCGCGGCGCTCCACGCCCTTGGCCACGCCGACCAGCAGCACGCCATCCACGCCCAGGTCGGCCAGCACCGCGGTGGCCTGCGCCAGCTGGCCGGCGCCGCCGTCGATCAGCAACACGTCGGGCAGCACGCCGCCCTCCTCCACCGCGCGGCGGAAACGCCGTTCCACCGCCTGGTGCATGGCCGCGTAATCATCGCCCGGCTCGATGCCAGTGATGTTGTAGCGGCGGTACTGCGAGCGCACTGCGCCTTCCTCGTTGAACACCACGCACGAGGCCACGGTGGCCTCGCCCATGGTGTGGCTGATGTCGAAGCACTCGATGCGCTTGGCCGGCTCGGCCAGCCCCAGCATGTCGCGCAGGTCCTCGCTGCGCGCCTGCTGGGCGCTGCGGCTGGACAGTTCGCTGGCCAGGGTGATCTGCGCATTGCGACGGGCCAGGTCCAGGTAGCCGGCGCGCTCGCCACGCACGCTCCATTTCAGCTGCACGCGGCGCCCGCCGGCCGAGGACAGCGCCTCTTCCAGCAGCTCGGCATCGGGGATCTCGCGGTCGAGCACGATCTCGCGCGGGGGCGATTGCTCGGCGTAGTACTGGGACACGAACGCGCCCAGGACTTCCTCGGCGCTGTCCTCGCCGTTGGTGCGCGGATAGAAGGCGCGCGTGCCGAGGTTGCGGCCATCGCGAAAGGCCAGCAGCAGCACGCAGGCCTGGCTGCCCTGCATCGCGCAGGCCAGCACGTCCAGGTTGGCAGCATGGCCATCGACGTACTGGCGCGCCTGCAGGCTGCGCAGGGACGTCAGCAGGTCGCGCAGCCGCGCGGCCTGCTCGAACTGCAGCTGCTCGGCGGCCTTTTCCATCTCGCCGGTCAGCTCATGGGTCAGCTCGTCGCTGCGCCCGTCCAGGAACAGCCCGGCGCGGTGAACGGCCTGGTCGTAGTCCGCGCGCGCCACCAACTCCACGCAGGGCGCGCTGCAGCGGCCGATCTGGTACTGCAGGCACGGCCGCGAGCGGTTCTTGAACACGCTGTCCTCGCAGTTGCGCAGCTTGAACAGCTTCTGCATCAGGTTGAGCGTGTCGCGCACCGCACCGGCACTGGCGTACGGCCCGAAGTAGCGCCCCTGCACCGCGCGCGGACCGCGATGCAGGGCGATGCGCGGCCAGTCCTCGCGCGTGACCAGCACGTAGGGGTAGCTCTTGTCGTCGCGCAGGGACACGTTGTAACGCGGGGTCAGCGACTTGATCAGCTGGTTTTCCAGCAGCAGCGCCTCGGCCTCGGTGCGGGTGACGGTGACGTCCATCCGCGCGATCTGCGCCACCATCGCCTGGATGCGCGGCGACTTGGGCGTGTTGTTGAAATAGCTGCCGACGCGGTTGCGCAGCGCGCGCGCCTTGCCCACGTACAGCAGCGCATCGTCCGCGCCGTACATGCGATAGACCCCGGGCGCCGTGCTCAGCGCGGCGGCGAAGACCTTGCCATCGAATTCCTGCACCGGCTTGCCGCTCATTCGTCGACCGGCACCTGGCTCAGCTCGCCGCTGGCCGGATCGAAGCACACCACGGCATGCGCGTCGGTTTCGGCGATCCACACCTTGCCCGCAGCCAGGGCCAGCCCAGCCGGCGCCTTGAGCCGGCGCGCCATGGACACGGTGGACAGCATGCCGCCGCCGAGCCGCAGGGTTCGCAGGCAGCCGTTGCCGGTGTCGGCGATCCACAGCAGGGGCGCATCCGGACTGAGGGCCACGGCCTGCGGCGATTGCAGCGAGGCCTGCTCGCGCGGGCCGTCGGCATCGCCGAAGCTCCAGGCATCGCTGCCCACCAGGGTCTGCACCACGCCGTTGCGCAGCTGCATCGAGCGGATGGCCGAGCCGGCCGCATCGGCCACGTACAGGGTCTGCTGCACCAGCGCCACCGCCGCCGGCTGGGCGAAGGCGGCCATCATGCCGCTGCCGTCCCGCACTTCCAGCGGGCCGGCACCGGCCTGGCACTTCAGCTCGTGACGGCCCAGGTCGTAGCTCCACAGCCGGTTGTCGCCGGCCATGGCCAGGTACAGGGCATTGTCCGTTGCCACCAGGCCCGTCGGCTGCGACAGCGACACGCTGTGCGGGTCGCGCACCGGCCCTTCCACCGGCGCGCCTTCGCGGCCGTTCCCGGCCAGCGTATCCACCTGACCGCTGCGCAGATGGATCCGGCGCAGTGCATGGTTGCCGGTGTCGGCGACGAACAGGAACTCGCGCAGCAGCGCCAGGCCATGCGGACGCAGGAAGGCGGCGTGGTCGGCCTGCCCATCCATCAGGCCGCCGGCGCCGGAGCCGAACTGGCGCAGGACGCGGCCGCCGTGGGTGCATTCCAGCACGCGGTGATGGCCGGTGTCGGCCACATACAGGCGGTCGGCGGTGGCCGCGATCCCGGTGGGGAAGGCCAGCGGCAGGCGCGGTTCCGGATCCAGTTCCGGCAGCGGCCGGGTCTCGGCATCTGGGGGGAGGATGACCTGCTCGCACAGCGCGTTCACGCGCTTATCCAGGTCCGCGGTCAGGCCGCTGATGCGCCCCCGCAGCAGGCCGTCGGCATCGATCAGCGCCACCGTCGGCCAGGCCTCGATCTGGTACTCCTGCCAGGCCTGCCAGGCCGCGTCGTGCGCCAGTGGCAAGCTCAGACCGTGGCGCCGGAAGCGGCTGCGCACGAAGGCCGGATCGCGCTCGCAATCGAAGCGCGGCACGTGGATGGCCCACACCACCAGGCGGCCGCCCGAACGCTGCTGCAGCAGGGCCAGCTCCTGCAGCCGCTGCGCGCACCAGGCCGAGCCGACATTGACGAAGGCCAGCGCCACCACCCGGCCGCGCTGACGGCGCAGGGTGGTCGGCGCAGCGTTGAGCCAGGCCAGGCCTGACGGCAATTCGGTTGCGGGAATGGGCTCCATCGTGTCCATCGATTCTGCGCTCAGGGTCCTTCCCTCAGTAGCTTTTCCACGACCGCCTGCGCGGCCGAATCGACCATCCGCCAAACTTCCTCGAAATGGTCGTGGTCGCCGGTGTATGGGTCCGGGATGGCCATGCCCGCCCCGGCGCCGGCCCACTCCATCAGCAGCACCGACTTGGCCGTCGCATCGGCCGGGGCGCGGCGGCGCACGTCCTTCAGGTTCTGCAGGTCGGCGCACAGCAGCACGTCGAAGGCAGTGTAGTCCGAGGCCTGCAAGGGCCGCGCGCGCAGGCCGGAAATGTCCACGCCATGCCCACGCGCGCAAGCGATGGCGCGGCGGTCGGGCGGCTCGCCTTCGTGCCAGTCACCGGTGCCGCAGGAATCGATCTGCACCCGCCCGGCCAGCGGCGAGGCCTCGATGCGGGCACGCAGGGCGCCTTCGGCCATCGGCGAGCGGCAGATGTTGCCCAGGCAGACCACCAGCAGCTTCATGCCGCGACACCGGCGCGGACGTGCGATTCGGCGCGCTCCAGATCCTCGGGGGTGTCCACGCCGGGCGGAAAGGCCTCAGGCGTCAGGCCCACCTGGATCCGGTAACCCGCCTCCAGCACGCGCAGCTGTTCCAGGGATTCGATCTGTTCCAGCACGCCCGGCGGCATGGCCGAGAACCGCTGCAGGAAGCCGGCCCGATAGGCATAGATGCCGATATGGCGCAGCCAATGCCCGCCTGCGGGCAGCGCCTGGCGCGCCTGGGCGAAGGCATCGCGCGGCCAGGGCAGCGGCGCGCGGCTGAAATACAGGGCATCGCCATCCAGGCGGCGCACCAGCTTGACCAGATTGGGGTCGAACAGCTGCTCGGCATCGGCCAGGGGGGTGGCCAGGGTGGCCATGTCGGCGCCGCTGGCGACCAGGGCCGAGGCCACGGCACGGATCCCGGCCGGCGGCGCGAAGGGCTCATCGCCCTGCAGGTTCACTACCACCGTCTCCTCGGACCAGCCTGCGATGCGTGCGCACTCGGCGATGCGGTCGCTGCCGGAAACATGACGGTCGGAGGTCATCGCCACCTGCACGCCGCTGTCCTGCAGGGCCGTGGCAATGCGGGCATCGTCGGTGGCCACCCAGACCTCGCGGGCGCCGGCGGCCAGCGCCTGCCGCGCCACGCGCAGCACCATGGGCACCCCGCCGATCTGGCGCAAGGGCTTGCCTGGCAGGCGGCTGGAGGCATAACGGGCGGGAATGGCGACGACGAAGTCGTCCGCGGATGAGGCCAGGGGCGGGTTGGTCACGGTCACCGGGCCAATCTGGGGCCAAAGGGCCCCACATTCAACGTGAAGCGGGGCCGGCGCGTCCAGCCTGGCGTTGCCACTTCCGCTGCGGCAGTCACGCTTCGGCATGGCCGGGCCGGGCTCAGCGGCGCAGCCCCTGCACTCGCTCGGTCAGGGCGATCCAGAAGGCCTCGGGCAACTCGGCGCTGACCGGAATCGAGAACTGCCAATCCGCGGCGAATGGCGCGCACTTGACCGCGTCCTTCTCCGTCATCAACACCGGCAGTTCGCTGCCGAAGGCCAGGTCCTCGGCCTTGTAGGCGTGATGGTCCGCGAAGGCATGCGGCACCACGCCGATGCCAAGGCCGCGCAGCATGTCGAAGAAGCGCGGCGGGTAACCGATGCCGGCCACCGCATGCACGCGATGCCCGGCAAACAGCGCCAGATCGCGGGGCTTGCCGCCCACCAGCGGTACCGCCTGGCGCGTGAGCAACCGCATCGGCCATTCGCCGAAGGCGGCTTGCCCGCCGTTGACCACATGGAAATCGCAGCGCTGGGCGCGCGCCACCGGCTCGCGCAGCGGGCCGGCCGGCAGCAGTTGCCCATTGCCATAGCGGCGCTGGCCGTCGATCACCTCGATCTCCAGATCGCGGTGCAGGCGATCGTGCTGCAGGCCGTCGTCGCAGATCACGATGTCGCAACCTGCCTGCGCCAAAGCCCTGGCCGCGGCGAGGCGGTCGCGGTCCACGCGCACCTTGGCCCCGGTGCGGCGGGCGATCAGCACCGGCTCGTCGCCGCCCTCGGCCGGCGCGGTACCGGACTCGACCCAGCGCGGCGTGCGCTCGTCCTGGCGGCCATAGCCACGGCTGGCCACGCCCGGGGTGAAGCCGGCCGCGCGCAGGCGCTCGACCAGGGCGATGGTCAGCGGCGTCTTGCCGGTGCCGCCCACGGTGATGTTGCCCACCACGATCACCGGCACCGGCGCGCGCCGGCGCCGCAGCAGCCCAAGCCGGTACAGACCGCCACGCAGCCGCACGGCCGCCGCGTAGACCCGGGAAAGCAGGCGCACCGGGGCCGGCACCGCGCTGCCGTCGTACCAGTACGCCGGGGTCTTGGACGTCGGTGCGGCCATCAGGCTTCGCTGAACTGCATGCGGTGCAGGTGCGCGTACAGCCCGCCGCGCTCCAGCAGCTCGGCCGGGGTGCCCTGTTCGACCAGGCGCCCCTGGTCCAGCACCAGCACCTGGTCGGCGTGTTCGATGGTGGACAGGCGGTGGGCGATGACCAGCGTGGTGCGGTCCGGCAGCAGCTTCTGCAGCGCCTCCTGCACCAGCCGCTCCGATTCGTTGTCCAGCGCGGCGGTGGCCTCGTCCAGGATCAGGATCGGCGCGTCCTTGAGCATGGCGCGGGCAATGGCCAGGCGCTGGCGCTGGCCGCCGGACAGGCGCCCACCCTTGGTGCCGATCTGGGTCCGCATGCCTTCGGGCAGCTCGGCCACGAACTCCATCGCGTTGGCGCCCTGCACCGCCTGGCGCAGCGCATCCTCGCCCATCTTCTGCATCTCGCCGTAGGCCACGTTGTCGGCCACGGTGCCGTCGAACAGCATCACCTGCTGCCCCACCAGCGCAATCTGCCGGCGCAGGTCGCCCAGGGCGTACTCCTGGGCGGGATGGCCATCGATCAGGATCTGGCCGGACTCGGCCTCGTAGAAGCGCGGGATCAGCTTGATCAGGCTGGACTTGCCGCTGCCCGAGCGCCCAACGATCGCCGTGACCGTGCCCGGCCTGGCGATGAAGCTGATCCCGCTCAGCGCCGGCTTGGTCTGCCCCGGATAGCGTGCGGACACGTCGCGGAACTCGATCAGCCCCTTGGCCCGCTGCAGCGGCCGTGTGCCGGCATCGTGCTCGTCCTCGCTGTCCAGCACCGAGAACAGGCGCTCGGCCGAGGCCACACCACGCTGGACCATGTTCTGCACGTTGGTCAGCTGCTTCAGGGCGGGGATGATGGCCATCATCGAGGTCATCAGCGAGACGAACTGGCCGGCGGTCAGGCGCCCGGCGGCCGATTCCCAGCCCGCGATCATCAGCAGCGCGGCCAGGCCCACCGCGCCCATCAGCTGCACCGTGGCCGAGGAAATACCGCGGGTGGATTCGACCTTCATCGCCAGCTGCAGGTTCCGGTTGGCCAGCTCTTCATAGCGCGCCAGCTCGGCGCTCTGGGCGCCGTAGATCTTCACTTCCTGCTGGTTGGACAGCGTCTGGTCCGCGGCCTGCAGCAGGTGACCGCTGCTTTCCTGGATGCGATGGCTGATGCGGCGGTAGCGCTTGGCGACCTTGCTCATGATCCAGGCCAGCGGCGGCGCCAAGACCAGGATCGACAGCGTGACCGACCAGCTGTTCAGCAGCATCACCACCAGCGCGCCGATGGCCTGCAGCGACTGCTGCACCATCACCTTGACCGCGTCCACCGCGGCCTGCGCGACCTGGTCCGAATCCGACCCCAGCCGCACCAGCATCGAAGGCACCGGCTCGGCATCGAAACGCGCGCCCGGCAGGCGCAGGTACTTGCCCAGCACCTTGACCCGCAGGTCGCGGGCGATGCTGCGCGCGGACTTGCCCATGCACATGTCGGTGGCATAACCGGCCACGCCACGCAGCAGGAACAATCCGATGATCGCCGCCGGCAACCACGCCGCGATCTCGGTGTTCTTGTTGATGAAGGTCTCGTCGGTGATCGGCTTCATCATGAAGAGGAAGGCGCTGCTCGCTCCCGCCTCGATCAGCGCCGCCACCAGGGCCAGCAGCAATAGCCCCGAATACGGACGCGAGAAGCGGATCAGCCGACGATAGATCTGCCAGGGCGTGGCCGTGGCGGTCTTGCCGGCACTCACCGTGCCGGCTCCCGGCCTGGCGCTTCCGGCGCGGTGGCGATGGACACGCGGCGGAAGCCCAGCTGGCCCAGCGCATCCAGCGCGGTGACCACGGCCTGGTGCGGCGTGCGCGCGTCGGCGCGCAGCAGCACGGGGCGCTGGCGGTCCTCACCGGCCGCCTGCCCTAAGGCCTGCTTCAAGGCATCGGTGTCGGTGCGCAGTACTTCGCGTTGATCGACGAAGTAACGGCCCTCGGCATTGACCAGCACGCTCAGCGGCTGGTTCGGCAGCTGCTCGGCCTTGGATTGCGCGCTGGGCAACTGCAGCTGCAGCGTGGAGCGGGCATCGAAGGTGGTGGTGATCACGAAGAAGATGATCAGCACCAGGATCACATCGATCAGCGGGACCAGGTTGATCTCCGGCTCGTCGTGGGCGCGGTCGTCTCGGATACGCATCGGTGCGGCCTCAGGCCCGCGCCGCGTCGGGCGCGGCATGGCCGGCAAGCCCGGCGGCCTTGGCCCGCGTGGTGATCGCCACGCGGTCCAGGGTATCGACCAGCGCGGTGGCCTGCTGCTCCATCTCGATCACATAGCCGGCGATACGGCCGCGGAAGTAGCGGTGGAAGATCAGGGCCGGGATCGCCACCAGCATGCCGGTGGCTGTGCACACCAGCGCCTTGCCGATGCCGCCTGCCAGCTGGTTCACATCGCCCAAGCCGCCATCGAGGATGCCCAGGAACATCTGGATCATGCCGACCACGGTGCCCAGCAGGCCCAGCAAGGGGCCAGCGGCGGCGATCGTGCCCAGGGTGTTCAGGAACTTCTCCATCCGATGCACCAGGTGCCGGCCGGTATCCTCGATGCGCTCGCGGATCACCTCGCGCGGGCGATGCCGCACGTCCAGCGCAGCGGCCAGCAGGGCGCCCAGCGGCGAGGTGCGGCGCAGCGATTCGATGTGCGCCGGATCCAGCTGGCCCGACGCGGCCCAGCGACGCACTTCCTCGCCCAGCCCTGGCGGCAGCAGTTCCTTGCGACGCAGGCTCCAGAACCGCTCCAGCACGATCGCCAGGGCCAGCACCCCCAGCAACAGCAGCGGAATCATGGGCCAACCGCCCGCCTTCACCAGTTCCAGCACATTCAATCCTTCGGCGTCGATGGCCGATCGATGGCAGGCCGATAGGATAGCCTAGCCGCCCGACGCAGCCAGACCGCATCCCAGGGACGCCGCTGGAACTGCCGGCGCTCGCGCACGGACAGCCCATCGGCATCCAGCCACACCGTCAGCGCTCCGCTCTCCGCTGTATTCAGCACCTCGGCACCATGGCGTTGCCAGCGGCGTACCGCCCCGGTGTGCGGATGTCCGAAGCGGTTGCCGAACCCGGCCGACACCAGCGCCAGCCTGGCCCCGGTGGCGCGAACGAAGCCAGGCTCGGACGATCCGCTGCTGCCATGGTGGGCAGCCAGGACGACATCGGCTTTCAAAAGCGCGCGCTGCTGGCGCAGCAGCTTGCGTTCGATCACCTCGCCGATATCGCCAGTCAGCAGCAGCGCGCCGTGGCGGCCTTCGATGCGCAGCACGCAGCTGGCCTCGTTGCGCAGATAGGGAAAATGCGCGCCTGGGTGCAGCACCTGGAACCGCACGCCATCCCAGGTCCATGCCTGTCCTGTGCGGCAGGCCTGGTCGAACGGCACCGGGCTGCCCGCAGGCGCCTGGACCCGATGCGTCGGCATGCCGCGCCGCACCGCCTCCAGCCCGCCGGCATGGTCGGCATCGCCGTGGCTGAGCATCAACTTGTCTAGGTGACGCACGCCTAGCGCGTGCAAGGCGGGCAACACGACCCGCTCGCCGGCATCGAAGCCCTCGGGCACCGCAGGCCCCGCGTCGTAGAGCAAGGTGTGCCGATGCGTGCGCACCAGCACCGACAGCCCCTGCCCCACGTCCAGCACCGTCACCTCCACCGCGCCCTGCGGAGGTCTCTGCGTGGAGGGCCACAGCAGCGGCAACCACAACAGCAAGGCCCAGGGCTTGCCCTGCACCGCACGCGGTAGCAGTAACCACAGGCCCCCGACCAGGGCCAACGCGAACGCCAGGGCGGAGGCCTCGGGCAACCACAGCAGCGACAGGCGCCCGCTGGCCAGCCAGGTGAACAGGGGCCAGCTCAGGTCGAAGCACCACGCCGCCAAACGCCAGGGCCTGCCGCCCCAGCCGGCATGCAAGGCTTCCAGGCCGGTTCCGATCAACGACAGCGGCACCACGACCAGGCTCCACCAGGGAATGGCCACCAGGTTGGCCAGCGGCCCGGCCAATGAGGCCTGGCCAAACAGCATCGCCGTCAACGGCAGCAGGCCCACGGTGGCCACCCCTTGCGCGGACAGGAACTCGCGCAAACGCGCACCCTCGCTGCGCGGCATGCACCACACCAGCCAGGCCACGCCGGCAAAGCTCAGCCAGAAGCCGGCCACCAGCACCGACAGTGGATCGACCAGCAGGACCGCAATGGCCGCCAGCGCCAGCGCGCGCGATGCCCCCAGCGGGCGTCGCCAGCCTCTGGCCAGCGCCACCACGCCGATCATCAGCACGGTCCGCACGGTGGGCAGGGCGAAGCCGGCGATGGCGGCGTACCCCGACGCGCCGGCCACGGCCGCCAGCGCGCAGGCCGTCGGTCGCGGCAGGCGCAGGCCCAGCGCCGGACAGCATCGCCACAGCGCCGAAGCCAGCAAGGCGCACAAGCCCGAGACCAGGCCGACATGGAATCCGGAGATGGCGATCAGGTGGGTCAGCCCGGCCGCGCGCAGCAGTTCCCAGTCCCGATCTTGCAGGCCGCGGGTGTCGCCGATGGCCAGGGCGGTGACGAAGCGCGCCGAGGACGTGCCGACCGCGGCCTGGATGCGCCGCGCGGTGGCGTCGCGCCAGGCGCCCAGGCCCGCTGCGGGCGCCAGCAGCACAGCTTGCTCCGGGGCCCGCACATAGCCGGTCGCGGCGATGCGTTGGGCCAGCAGCTGGCGTTCGGCGTCCAGCCCGCCGGGATTTCGCAGGCCGCGCGGTGCGCGCAGCTTGGCCTGGAAGCGCCAGCGCTGACCGGCACGCAGCGCGGTTCTCGGGCCTGGCGCCTGCGCGTCGAAGTCGTCGTACCAGGACAGCACCAGCTGGCGGCCGCTGGGCAGGGACGGTGCGGCATCCGCATCCAGCTCGAACACGAAGCGCGTGCGGCGCGCCTGTTGGTCCGGCAGCGATGCCACCACGCCCTGCACGATCATCTCGCGGCCCTCGTCCGCCGGCGCGAGCTGCTGCCCCAGCACGAGTGCGGCATGCAGCCCACAGCAGGCTACGCCGGTCAGCGCAGCGCCGATCAAGCGTGCAATGCCGCCGTTCCACCACGCGAACAGTCCTAGCGGCAACAGCCCGCACAGCAGCCAGATCGGCGGCAATACGGGAAGCTGCAGCACGCCCACGCACCCGGCGACCAAAGCCGCGGCCACCGGTACGGCGAATGCGCCGATCTGCCAATCCCGCACCCATGCGCGCAGACCCGGTTGCACGGGTCCCAAGTGCCATCCGCGTCCCTGCGGTAGAAGTCTGGTCATGCCCCCATGCTCGCGCGCCGGGGCGCCTGGAGCCATCGGCCTTAACGTCCAACCGATGTAGGAAAGTTCCGTTCCCGCAGGGCCCGTCGCATACTGCCGCGCCCACCACGTGATCGACTGCCATGCCCCTGCCCGACAGCCTACGGCTGCGCCCCGCGGTGGAAGCCGATATCCCCGCCCTGTTCGCCCTGCGCAAGCAGACCATGGAGGCGCACATGCGTGCCTCCGGCGCGCAGACCTCGGACGACTACCACATGGCCAAACTTCGCAAGGGCTACGAGCTGGCGCAGGTCCTGGAGGAGGAAGGACGCATCGTCGGGCTGTTCAAGGTGGATCGCGGACACGACCCGTGGAAGGTCATCCAGATTCAGCTGGCGCCGGCGCTACAGGGCCGGGGCATTGGCAAGGCGCTGATCTCGGACTTCATTCAGAAAGCACGCCAGGCCGGATGCGACGTCACCCTCAACGTGCTCACCCAGAACCCGGCCCGGGCGCTCTACGAGCGCCTGGGCTTCGTGGTCACCGGTGAAGAGGGCAGCGAATACGTGATGCTGCTGCGGCAGCGCTGAGCGCGAGGATCAGCCTGCCAGTTCGGCGCGCTCCAGCGGATACAGGCGGCCGCTGCGCAGTTCCAGGGTGCGGTCCAGCTTGGCCGCCAGGCGTCGGTCGTGGGTCACCAGCACCAGGCTGGTACCCTGTGCGCGATTGAGCTCCAGCATCAGGTCGAACACCACCGCGGCGGTCTTTTCGTCCAGGTTGCCCGTGGGCTCATCGCCCAGCAGGCAGGCCGGTTTGTTGACCAGGGCGCGTGCCACCGCCGCACGTTGGCGCTCGCCGCCGGAGAGCTCGCCCGGCTTGTGCTCCAGGCGATGACCCAGGCCCACCGACTCCAGCAGCGCCTTGGCCTTGTGACTGGCGGCCTGTGCATCGGCCCCGCCCAGCATCACCGGCATCATCACGTTCTCCAGTGCGGTGAACTCCGGCAGCAGGTGATGGAACTGGTACACGAAGCCCAGCGACTGGTTGCGCAGGCGCCCACGCGCGGCATCGGACAGCGAGGACATGCGCTGGCCGCTGACGTAGACCTCGCCCGAGGTGGGCGTATCCAGCCCGCCGAGCAGATGCAGCAAGGTGCTCTTGCCGGCACCGGAGGCCCCGACGATGGCCACGGTCTGTCCCGGCATCACCGCCAGGTCCAGCCCGTCGAACACCGGCGTGCGCATCCGGCCTTCGGCATAAGTCTTGCCCAGGGCATCGGCGCGCAGCACTGCCACATCCTTCTGCATCGGCTTATTCATAGCGCAGCGCCTCCGCCGGCTGCGTGCGCGCCGCGCGCCAAGCCGGATACAGCGTGGCCAGGAAGGCCATGGTCAGGGCCACGCAGGCGATCACGACCACATCGCTCGCCTCCAGCTGATACGGCAGGCCGGTGATGTAGTACACATCCGGCGGCAGCAGCGTCACGTTGAACACCCGCTCGATCAGCCCGAGGATGCGCTCCAGGTTCATCGTCAGCACGATGCCGCCGATCACGCCGGCCACCGTGCCGATGATGCCGATCAGCGAACCTTGCACCATGAAGACCTGCATCACCCCACGCGGGGTCAGGCCCAGCGTGCGCAGGATGGCGATGTCGGCCTGCTTGTCGGTCACCAGCATCACCTGCGAGGACACCAGGTTGAAGGCGCCCATGGCGATGATCAGCGACAGCAGGATCCCCATCACCGTCTTTTCCATCTTCAAAGATTGGTAGAGGTTGGCGTTCTCGCGCGTCCAGTCGCTGATGCGGTACTGCTGCTGCAGTCCGATCACCAGGTCGCGCGCCACGTCCCAGGCCTGGTTCATGTCGTGCATCTTCAGGCGCACGCCGGTGACGTCATCGCCCATGCGCAGCAGGCGCTGCATGTCCTGCATGTCGGCAAGGGCCAGGCCGCGATCGACCTCGTTGATGCCCGCGGAAAAGATGCCGCTGACCACAAAGCGCTTGGCCCGCGGCAGCCCGCCCATCGGCGTGCCCTGCATGTTGGCCGTGGTCACATTGACCGTATCGCCCACCCGCACGCCCAGCCACAGCGCCAGCTCCTCGCCCAGCAGGATGTTGAACCTGCCCGGCTGCAGCGAATCGAAGCTGCCCTGCTTCATCTTGTCGCGGATCACCGAGACCTGCGGCTCCAGGGAGGGCAGCACGCCCTGCACCATCGCGCCCTGCGGGTCGCGATTGCCGCTGATCAGGCCCTGCACTTCCACGTAGGGGGCGGCGCCGGCCACCCGCGCGTCCTTCTTGGCGGCGTCCACGACGATCTGCCAGTCCGAGAGCGTTTCGCCGGCCCCGGTCACGGTGGCGTGGGCGGTCATCTGCAGCAGGCGGTCGCGGATCTCGCGCTGGAAGCCGCCCATCACCGCCAGGGTGGTGATCAACACGGTCACGCCCAGGGCGATGCCCAGGATGGAGGCCAGCGAGATGAAGGAAATGAAGCCGTTGCGCCGCTTGGCCCGGAGGTAACGCAGGCCAATGGCGACAGGAATGGGTCTGAACATAGGCCGCTATGGTGCCATCACGCCCGTGCGCGGCGATATCACCCCTTCGCCTGCGGCTAGTCGCAGTTCACGTCGTTGGGCCGGGAGCAGCGTATCGGGCCACCAGGCCAGCGCTTCGTCCCGGCGCGCGCCAGGCCGGCGCCAGCGCAGGAAGGCCAGCGGCCCCCGCCAGTGCAGCCGCGCCCGCTCGACGACCACCCCATCGACCTGCAGCCCGAACGAGGGACCGAACACCAGGCTGCGCACCGGCCGGCGCCATTCCCTGCGCAGTTGCCACCCCCCGCACACGCACACCAGCCCCGCGGCCGGCCAGGCCAGGGCCGCAGGCAGCGCACAGTGCAGGACGGAGAAGGCCGCCAGGGCCACGATCAGCGCCAGCAGGCCAAGCTGCATGCGCGAGGGCCGCCACTCAAGCCGGCAGCTTGAGGATGCGCTGGATCGTCGCGTTGAGCTCGGCATCGGGACAGGCCTCATAGCCCATGAACCAGCGCCAGAGCTTATCGTCCTCACATTCGAGCAAGCGTAGGAAAACCGCACGTTGCGCCTCGGAATCCTGCGCCCAGGCGCGGTCCAGATAGCGCTCGAACAGCTGGTCCAGCTCGCGCATGCCGCGCCGGCAGCGCCAACGCAAACGCTTCATCTGTGGATCGAGCTCACTCACTACACTCATCTCCTGCACGCTGCCGGCCATGCCGCCGCGCCAGCGCATGCGGCGCCACGGCCGTTCCTGCAATGCCCGCCAGCGCCACCACGATGACGCGACATGGCCGCTTACGAAAGCGGCGCCGCCCTTTCGGGAGCGCCGCCTGAAACCGCGACCGGACTGCCCCGGTCGCGCGGAGCACCAGCCAATCAGGCCCGGCGCGCCATCATCAGCTTCTTGATCTCCGCGATCGCCAGCGCCGGGTTCAGACCCTTCGGGCAGGTGCGCGCGCAGTTCATGATGGTGTGGCAGCGGTACAGCTTGAACGGGTCTTCCAGGTCATCCAGGCGCGCACCGGTGTCCTCATCGCGCGAATCGATGATCCAGCGGTAGGCCTGCAGCAGGATCGCCGGGCCCAGGTAGCGCTCGCCGTTCCACCAGTAGCTCGGGCAGCTGGTCGAGCAGCAGGCGCACAGGATGCACTCGTAGAGGCCGTCGATCTTCTTGCGGTCCTCCGGCGATTGCAGGCGCTCGGTCGCGGCCGGTGCCGGGGTCTGGGTGCGGATCCACGGCTTGATCGAGGCGTACTGCGCATAGAAATGCGTCAGGTCCGGCACCAGATCCTTGATCACGTCCATGTGCGGCAGCGGATACACCGGCACTTCCTTGCCACGGCAGTCGTCGATGGCCTTGGTGCAGGCCAGTGTGTTGGTGCCGTCGATGTTCATCGCGCACGAGCCGCAGATGCCTTCGCGGCAGGAACGGCGGAAGGTCAGCGTCGAGTCGATCTCGTTCTTGATCTTGATCAGCGCGTCCAGGACCATCGGCCCGCACTTGTCCAGGTCGATGTCGTAGGTATCGGTGCGCGGGTTGGCCTCGTCGTCCGGGCTCCAGCGGTAGACCTTGAACGTCTTGACGTTCTTGGCGCCCGGGGCCGGGAAGTGCTTGCCCTTGCCGATCTTGGAATTCTTGGGGAGGGTGAACTCTGCCATGGCTTTTAAATCCGGGATTGGGGATTAGGGATTGGCGATTTGGGCGGGCGCGGGACACAAAGCATTTTTTTCGAATCCGGCGCCGCCACTCCAATCCCGGCTGTGGTCAGTAGACGCGCGGCTTGGGCGGGACCACGTCCACGTCCTTGCTCAGCGTGTACATGTGGACCGGACGGTAGTCGAAGCTGCACTTGCCCTGCTCGTCCACGGTGACCAGCGTGTGCTTCTGCCAGTTGACGTCGTCGCGGTCCGGGAAGTCCTCGTGGGCGTGCGCGCCACGGCTTTCCTTGCGCTGTTCGGCCGAGTTGATCGTCGCCACCGCGTTGAGCAGCAGGTTGTTCAGCTCGTAGGTCTCGATCAGGTCCGAGTTCCACACCAGCGAACGGTCGGCGACCTTCACGTCCTGGAAGCTGTCGAACACCTTGGCCATCTTCTCGCAGCCCTCGGAGAGGGTCTTGCTGGTGCGGAAGACGGCGGCGTCGGCCTGCATCGTGCGCTGCATGTTGTCGCGGATGACCGAGGTCGGGGTGTCGCCGTTGCTGTTGCGCAGCTTGTCCAGCAGGCCCAGCGCCTTGTCGCAGGCATCGGAAGGCAGCGTCTTGTGCGGCGCGTTCTTCTTGATGGTCTCGGCGCAGCGGTTGGCCACCGCACGGCCGAACACCACCAGGTCCAGCAGCGAGTTCGAACCCAGGCGGTTGGCGCCATGCACCGACACGCACGCGGCCTCGCCGATGGCGTACAGCCCCGGCACCACCGCATCGTTGTCATCGCCGACCTTGCGCACCACTTCGCCGTGGTAGTTGGTCGGGATGCCGCCCATGTTGTAGTGCACGGTCGGGATCACCGGGATCGGCTGCTTGGCCACGTCCACGCCGGCGAAGATGCGCGCGCTCTCGGCGATGCCCGGCAGCTTCTCGTGGATGACTTCCGGGCCCAGGTGGGTCAGGTCGAGCAGGATGTGATCCTTGTGCTCGCCCACGCCGCGGCCTTCGCGGATTTCGATGGTCATGGAACGGGCCACCACATCGCGCGAGGCCAGATCCTTGTAGTGCGGTGCGTAGCGCTCCATGAAGCGCTCGCCGCTGTCGTTGCGCAGGATGCCGCCTTCGCCGCGCACGCCCTCGGTGATCAGGCAGCCCGCACCGTAGATGCCGGTCGGGTGGAACTGCACGAACTCCATATCCTGCATCGGCAGGCCGGCACGCATGGCCAGGCCGCCGCCGTCGCCGGTGCAGGTGTGGGCCGAAGTCGCGCTGAAGTAGGCGCGGCCGTAACCGCCGGTGGCCAGCACCACGCCATGGGCGCGGAACAGGTGCAGCGAGCCCTCGGCCATGTCCAGCGCCAGCACGCCGCGGCAGACCCCTTCCTCGTCGAAGATCAGGTCCAGCGCGAAGTACTCGATCATGAAGCGCGCGTTGTGGGCCAGCGACTGCTGGTACAGCGTGTGCAGCATGGCGTGGCCGGTGCGGTCGGCCGCCGCGCAGGTGCGCTGGGCAGCCGGGCCCTCGCCGAACTTGGTGGTCATGCCACCGAAGGGGCGCTGGTAAATCTTGCCTTCCTCGGTCCGCGAGAACGGCACGCCGTAGTGCTCCAGCTCGATGATGGCCGGAATCGCCTCACGCACCATGTACTCGATGGCGTCCTGGTCGCCCAGCCAGTCAGAGCCCTTGATGGTGTCGTAGAAGTGGTAGCGCCAGTCGTCCTCGCCCATGTTGCCCAGCGCGGCGGAGATGCCGCCCTGCGCGGCCACGGTGTGCGAGCGCGTCGGGAAGACCTTGGTCAGGCAGACCGTCTGCAGGCCCTTCTGCGCCAGGCCGAAGGTGGCGCGCAGGCCAGCGCCACCGGCGCCGACCACGACCATGTCGTACTTGTGTTCGGTGATCTTGTAAGCGGACATCAGATTCTGGATTCCTGTTCGTGGCGCCCGAGCAAGCTCAGGCACCGCCCAGCGCGATACGGACGACCGCGAAGATGCTGGCGATCGCGCCGACGACGGCGATGAACTTCACCGTGGTCTGCAGCGCCAGGGCCAGCAGCGTGTTGTGGACGTAGTCTTCCAGCACGACCTGCAGGCCGATCTGGGCGTGCCAGAACATGGCCACCAGCATGCCGACCAGCAGGATGGCGTTCCACGGCTTGGCCACGGCCACGCGCGCGGTTTCGAAGTCGGCGCCGATCAGGCTGACCACGAACACCAGGAACCAGATCGCCAACACGACCAGCGCGGTCGCGGTCAGGCGCTGCATGACGAAGTGCTCGGTCCCGAGCTTGGCCGAACCCAGGCCGCGAACGTTCTTCAAAGGGGTACGGAAGCGGCTCATGCGACACCTCCGGTGCTCAGCACATAGCCCCAGATCAGCGCGGTGATCACCAGGCTGCCCACCACCGACATCCAGCTGCTGCGCACGAAGGCGGGGATGCTGAAGCCGTGGCCGAAGTCCTGCACGATGTGGCGGATGCCGTTGCACAGGTGGTAGGCGAAAGCCCAGGTCCATGCGAACAGGAACAGCTTGCCGTACCAGGCGCCGAGGATGTCGGTGAAGCAGGTCCAATGCTCGGCACCGGCCATCAGAGTGATCAGTCCGGCGGCGATGACCAGCGCGCCGAAGGTCAGGAGCACGCCGGTGGCGCGATGCAGGATGGACGTCGCCATCTGGATCTGCCAGCGGTAGACCTGCAGATGGGGGGATAACGGACGGGGTCTTGTCGCCATTCGCGGGCTCGTTGTCTCGGCTAAGCGGCCTTGCGGTCGCGTTGGCTAATAGGCGCTGCGTCAGAAATCCACGCAACGCCCGTTCTTTTCCCAGTCCCCGTAGCGCGTGGGTTCCGGGCCGTCGCGACCACCGATCTCCTTGGGCACCTCAGCCGGTTCGGGCTGCTGTGTTTCGGGATCGGCAGGTGTCGGTGTAGGGGATTGACCTATCATGACGAGATTCTCGCAACGCACCAATTTTAGACTTGCACCGTTCAGCTGACAACATGCCCCATCACAGTGCATCCAACGCATCGTCGTTTGCCCTGCCCGATCATGCGGTGATCGAGCTGATCGGCCCTGACGCCGAAGCTTTCTGCCACGCGCAGTTCGCCAGCGACGTGAAGAGTTTGGCCCCTGGCCAGTGGCAGTGGAGCGCTTGGCTGACCCCCAAGGGGCGCGTGATTGCCCTGTTCGCCTTGTGCAGGATCAGCGCCGATCGCCTCATGTTGGTGCTTCCCGACGCACCGGTGGGCGAAGTTGTGGCCGGGCTGCAGCGCTTCGTGTTCAGGAAGAAAGTGCAGGTCCGGCTGTCGCCGCTGCAGGTCAGTGGCGTGTTCGCCCAGGCCGCTGCAGCGGCCGGAGATCGACTGGCCGGCGACGATGAAACCGGCTTCGAGCTGGACCGCAGCGATGCCGGGCAACCCCGGCACTGGCGCCTGCAAACGCTTCCAGCGGCGGCCGATGACAATGCGGCAAGCTGCTGGCGGGCATGCGATCTGCGCTGCGGCCTTCCCCGCCTGAATCCCGCCCAGCGCGAGCAGTGGACGCCGCAGCAGCTGTCGCTGGAGCGATTTGCCGCCTACAGCGTCAAGAAGGGCTGCTACCCCGGCCAGGAAATCGTGGCGCGCACACATTTCCTCGGCAAGGCCAAGCGCCAGTTGGTGCTGATGGAGGCCACCGCGGGCGTCTCGCCTGGACAGCGCGTCGGCGATGGCGAGCGCGAGGTCGGCGACGTGGTGTCTGTCGCCAGCGATGGCGCCACCCGGTTGCTGCTTGCGGTCATGCCGCTGGAGCGCAACGCATCGACATGGAAGATCGCCGATGCCAACGCCCAGGAGCTCGCCCTCCGGGATCCCCTGGCGCGATAGCGCGCCTTGCCCCTTCCTGCATCGGCGCGAGCCCGAAGGGTCAACCCTTGCTGTGTGCCTGCCACTGCGCGCGGGTCTGGCCCCAGATCTCCACTGGACGCTCGTGCGCCGGCTCGGGCAGTTGACCCATGCGCAGGAAGCCCGAGCCCAGTTTGGCGGCCACGGCCTTGGAGTTGTGGTTGTCCGGGGCAATGGTGTGGATGACCTCGCTCCAACCCAGCTGGGAAAATGCCCAGGCAATGGCCACACGCGCCGCCTCCGGCGCATAGCCCTTGCCCCAATGCGTGCGATCGATGCTCCAGCCGACCTCCGGTCCCGGCCAGCCATAGGGCTGCCAGGGACCCACGCGGCCGACCCATTCGCCGGTGGCCTTCTCGATGACCATGAACATGGCAAAGCCCTGCAGCTGCCAGGCGCCGGTCATGGCCGCCAGACTGCGCCAGGCCACCGGCGGGCTCTGCACGCCGCCCAGGTGCGCCATGGCCACCGCATCACCGGTGAAGCTGGCCCAGGCCGGAAAATCCTCCGCGCGCGGTGGGCGCATCAGCAGGCGAGGCGTTTCCAGCTGCAGATCGAAGACACTCACGGCGACACTCCTGTTCGTACTGCCTCGCAGTGTCGACGATCAGGCAATGAATGGCGCAGCGTCGGCACCGGATATCACGACGCTTATCGGTCAGCGCGGTCAACGAAAAAGGCCGGTGCTTGCGCACCGGCCTTTCCTGAGGCAATCGCGAAGGTCACGATCAGCTGCGCATGGTGCCGTCCTGCGCCTGGACCACGACCTTGCCGTCCACCACCGGCAGGCGGTCGGACTGCGGCTTGTCGTCCATGCGAATCACCTTTTCCTGGCCGTCCAGGCGGTAGGTGACGTCATAACCCACCACCTCGTCGGTATTGCCCATGGCGATCCGGTTGCCCGGCTTGTCGGACATGCGCATGGTGCCGGTGGTGCCGTCTTCGTTGCGATAGGTGACGTTGTAACCGGTCACCCGCGAGCTCTCCGACGCGGTGTTCTCGGTATGGCACTGGCGCTCGGTGCGGTTCACCACGCGGCCACCGACGTGGTTGCGGTCCACGCGATTGCCCACGTAGCCACCTGCGGCGGCACCGGCCACCGTGGCGGCCTTGCGACCATTGCCGCTGCCGAACTGGTTGCCGACCAAGCCGCCGATCAGGGCGCCAGCCACCGTGCCGCCGACGTTGCCGTCGCGCTCGGGCAGGCGCTCCTGCACGACCACGTCGTTGCAGACCTCGCGCGGGGTCGAGGTGGTAGTGACTTCACGCACGGGCTCGGTGCCGATGACCGTGGCGTACAGCTTGGACTTCTCGGTGACCGGGTCGACCTTGACGATGTCGGCATAGGCGAACTGCGGCAGCGCGTCGCTGCGGCCATCCTGCAGGGCCGCCGAATCGGTCGGAATGCCACCCTCGATGCCAGCGCCGGGCGCTGAGCGGTGGCTCATGAAGGCTGCGGTCGCGGCGCCGCCGACCAGCAAGGCACCCGCGGCAATCAAGGCTGTCGTGGTTGTGGACTTCATCGTGATCCTCCGTGCGGACCGCCCGCGTTGATCGATGCCGAATTCCAGCATGACAAGCCTGAACGAAGACGGGCATGGACGTCCTGTTCCCTACACGGAAGCTAAACACGGGACGCCCTCCGCTCCGTGATAGCGTTGCGGTCATCTTCGAGCGGGACTGCGTCGTGGCCAAACTCCTGTTGCTGCCCTTGATGCGCTGGGCTGGAAAGCTGCGCTATCCGACGCTGTTCAAGGTGACGGCGGTGGCCCTCGCCGTCAGCGTGTTGTGGCCCTTGGATCCGATCCCCCTGCTCGATGAGATCGTGCTGGGACTGGGCACCTTGCTTTTGGCCAACTGGAAGCGGCGCGGGGGCCCGGCCCCGATCAAGACGGACGTCGCCCAGCGCCGTTGACCATGGAGTTGATCGAAAGCCACTGCCACCTGGATGCCGGCGAATTTGATTCCGATCGTCACGACGTCCTCGACCGCGCCCGTCGTGCCGGAGTCCGGCAGCAGATCGTGCCCGCCGTGACCTGCGCCAGCTGGCCCAAGCTCAAGCAGGTCTGTGCCACCGATGCCGGGCTGCACCCAGCCTATGGCCTGCACCCGGTTTTCCTGCTGGCGCATCGGCCCGCGCATCTGGACGAACTGGCGCAGTGGCTGGAGCGCGAGCGCCCGGTGGCGGTCGGCGAATGCGGACTGGATTACTTCGTGGAAGGGCTGGACGCCCAGGATCAGCAGCATTATTTCGAGGGCCAGCTGCGGCTTGCCAAGGACTTCGACCTGCCCCTGGTGATCCACGCACGGCGCGCGGTGGACCAGGTGATCGCCGCGCTTCGCAAGGTCGGCGGTCTGCGCGGCGTCGTGCACAGTTTCTCAGGCAGCCCCGAGCAGGCCGCGCAACTGTGGAAACAGGGCTTTTACCTTGGCCTTGGCGGCCCGGTCACCTACGAACGTGCCCAGCGCCTGAGGCGCCTGGTCGCCAGCATGCCGCTGGAGCAGCTACTTTTGGAAACCGATGCGCCGGACCAGCCGGATGCGGCGATCCGCGGCCAGCGCAACGAACCGGCGCGGCTGGGTTACGTGTGCGAGGTCATTGCCGGGCTACGCGGGCAGTCGCCGCAGACGGTGGCAGAGCAGACCTCGCGCAATGCCCGGGACCTGTTCCGGCTGCCGAACTGAAGCGGCTCAACTCGCCTCGACTTCCAGTGGCGCCGACACGGCGGACGACGCAGCCCGGCGCTTGTTGCGCAGGATCTCCAGCGCCTTGCCGACGGCGGCGAAAGCGAAGGCGCCGGTGATGTGGGTGGCAGCGCCCAGCCCCGCCCCGCAATCCAGCTTGAGCGCGGCATCGGCGCCGAGCTGCGGGCGGATGCCGCAGACCGTGCCGTCGGCCTGGGGATACTGCACGTTCTCCAGCGAATAGATCGCCGAGACGCCGAAGTAGCGCTGCGGGTTCTTGGGAAAGTTGAACTCGGCGCGCAGCTTCTTGCGGATCAATGCCAGCATCGCATCATGCTCTGTGCGCGACAGGTCGCGCACGCGAACCTGGGTCGGGTCGGTGCGTCCGCCCGCCGCGCCCACGGTGATCACCGGCAGCTTGCGACGGCGGCACCAGACGATGGCCTCGACCTTGACCCGGAAACTGTCGCAGGCGTCGATGACCAGATCGAACTGCCGGTCCAGCAGTGCCTCCAGGTTGGAAGCGGACAGGAAGGCTTCGACCGCATCGACCTCAATGGCCGGGTTGATCGCCAGGCAGCGCTCGGCCATGGCCTTGGCCTTGTTGCGGCCGTATTGCCCAGCCAGGGCCGGCAACTGCCGGTTGGTGTTGGAGACGCAGATGTCGTCGGCGTCGATCAGCGTCAGGTGGCCGATGCCGGTGCGCGCCAGGGCCTCCACCACCCAGGAGCCCACCCCACCCATGCCGACCACGGCGACCCGGGCGCGCGAGAAGCCATCGACCGTGCCCTGTCCGTACAGGCGGTCGATACCAGCGAAGCGTTCAAGATCGGCGGACATCTCAGGCAGTGCGCGGCAGGCGATGGCGAAGAATGCATAGTGTAGACGCCCCACCCTGCACCATCACCCACCCCGCCCGGAGCCAGGTCCATGCAGAGCAACGCCAGCCGCTATCTCTTTCTCTTCATCTTCGGCCTGGTGGTCGGCATCGTGCTGACCGTGGTGTCCATGCGCGCCTTGCAGGCGCGACGCGACCCGTTCCCCGACAGCGTGATGCAGGTGATGGCCAAGCAGACCGACCTGCTCAAGCAGCGCGTGACCCAGAACCGCTGCACCACCAGCGATGCGTTGCCGCGCCTGCAGTCCCTGCGTGCGATGGGCAACGACCTGGAAACCGCATTCCCCGACCTGGCCGAGGACAGCCGCTTCAGCGCGCACGCCAGCAAGCTGCGCGGCACGCTGGACACGGCCATCGCCGCCGCCCCGGGCACGTGCGGCGATATCGAGGCAGCCAACCGCAAGATCGGCGAAGCCTGCCAGGCATGCCATCAGGACTTCGCTGGCTGAATTGCCGGCAACATCGCGTCTCCGCACCCGGTGTCAGTCGCAGCCGGTTGACGCGTAGTTCATTGCACACACAACACGATCCGGGACACGCAGCCCCGTCGGGCTGCATCCCATCGTAGCGGGCCACCAGCCCACGGAGATTGCAATGAACAAGCGCATCGCATTGGCCGCCCTGATCACCGTCGTCGGTGTCACCGGCTGCGCTACCGCACCCAGCGGTGGCGGCTATGGATACTCCAACCCGGCCCCGGGTTACTCCTCACGGGGATGCGCCGACTGCGGCCTGGTCACACGTATCGACACGGTGCCCTCCGGCCGCACCGCGCCGTCGGCCACTGGCGCCATCCTCGGCGGCATCGTCGGCGCGGTGGCGGGCCACGAGATCTCCGACAAGACCGGCGGCAGCAAGGGCAACCAGAACGTCTCGGCCGCGGCGGGAGCCGTGGGCGGCGCGGTGGCGGGCAACGCCATCCAGAAGCGCGTGACCGGCGACACCTACGATATCCATGTGCAGATGGACAATGGCCGCACCGTGGTGATCAACCAGCGTGACCTCGCCGGCATCCGCGAAAATACCTATGTGCGCGTGGTGAACGGCCGGGTGATTCTGCGCTGATGGCGTAAGGCGCATTATCTCGGCGCTCGTTTGCGACAAAAAAAGCCCGGCCAAGGCCGGGCTTTTCTACCGTTTGCAGTCAGGGGTCCGCGCCCGGTATGGATGGCTCAGACTGGCTGGACAGCGTCCGCCTGCAGGCCCTTCTGGCCCTGCACGACGGTGAAGCTCACCTTCTGGCCTTCCTTGAGGCTCTTGAAGCCCTGGGTCTGGATGGCGCGGAAGTGGACGAACACGTCCTCGCCATTCTCGCGGCTGATGAAACCAAAGCCTTTGGCGTCATTGAACCACTTGACGGTACCTTGCTCGCGATCGGACATCTGTACATCTCCTTGGAACGGGTGGTTGAACGCCTGGGGGACGGCGGCTGGTTGCAAGGAGCAAGCGAGGTACTGCGATGTAGCGGATCATCGATCTACCGCATCAGGCCACGATTCTCGGTGACCTTGGCAACGACAGCAGACCGAACACTAGCGCGCTGTCAGACAAATTGCAACGATTAACCAGGAGCGCACAAGCTACTGAATTTAAAGGAATTATTAATGGATTTGGAGGTGGTCGGTTACATATTCGCGGCCGTATTGATGGTGGTCGGAATCGTGGGAATCATCCTGCCGGTCCTGCCTGGTCTGCCGGTCACGTTTTTAGGCATGCTGCTGGCCGCCTGGCTGGACGGTTTCGAGCGGGTGGGCTGGGTCAGCCTGGTGGTGCTTGGGGTCATGACCGCGCTGTCGGTGGTGGTGGACATCCTGTCTTCCGTCATGGGTGCCCGACGCGTCGGCGCCAGCCGCAAGGCTCTGGTCGGCGCGGCCCTGGGCACGGTGGTGGGCCTGTTCTTCGGGCCGATCGGCATCGTCGCCGGACCCTTCCTTGGCGCGCTGCTGGGTGAGCTGTGGCACGGAAAAGCGCTAAATCTGGCCGCGCGGGTCGGCTTGGCCACCTGGATCGGCATGGTGGTGGGCATGGTGCTCAAGCTGGGCCTGGGTTTTGCGATGCTGGGGTGGTTCCTGCTGGCCTGGTTTCTGTAGCGGCGCCTTCACCGCCCTTCACGCCCACCTGTTCACACTTGTCCTCTTGACGGGGAAGCTCGAACGAAGGACGTAACGCATGGTCTGGATCGTGGTGGGCGCAGTCGCGGCGACCCTGCTGATCGTGCTTGTGGCGATGAACTTCACCACGCCGGAGAAGAAGCTCCAGCACATCCCCACCCACCGCCACGGGGTGGAGGACCCACAGTTCAAGCGCGAGATGTCGGTGCTGCTGGGTCCCGCGGTCCTGCCGGGCAATCGCGTGGAGCCGCTGCACAACGGCGAGCAGATTTTCCCGGCGATGCTGGCCGCCATTCGCGGCGCGCGGCACACCATCGCCTTCGAGACCTATATCTACTGGTCCGGCGACATCGGCCGCGAGTTCAGCGATGCCCTGTGCGAGCGGGCCAAGGCCGGGGTGATCGTCAACGTCACCATCGACTGGGGCGGCAGCCTGAAGATGGACACGGCCCTGATGCGGGCCATGGAAGCCTCTGGCGTGCAGGTGCACCGCTACCGACCGCTCCGGTGGTACACCATCGGACGGGTCAACAACCGCACCCACCGCAAGCTGCTGGTGGTGGACGGACGCATCGGCTTCACCGGCGGCGTGGGCGTGGCGGACCAGTGGATGGGCCATGCCCAGGACCCAGACCACTGGCGCGACAGCCACTACCGCATCGAGGGCCCGGTGGTCGCGCAGGTGCAGGCCGCCTTCAACGACAACTGGATCAAGACCACCGGGCGCGTGCTCAACGGCCACACTTACTTTCCGCAGCTGGAACCGGCTGGAGAGACCGACGCGCACCTGTTCCTGGCTTCACCGGCCGGCGGCAGCGAGAGCATGCACCTGATGTACCTGCTGGCCATCGCCGCGGCGTGCAGGCAGATCGACCTGGCCGCGGCTTACTTCGTGCCGGACGCCTTGATCACCGAGGCGCTGCTGCAGGCGCGCGACCGCGGCGTGCAGATCCGGGTGCTGCTGCCCGGCAAGCACATCGATTCGCTTTCGGTGCGGCTGGCCTCGCGCGCCAGCTGGGGGCCGCTGCTGGAGGCGGGCATCCAGATCCACGAATACCAGCCCACGATGCTGCACACCAAGCTGCTGATCATCGATGGCTACCTGGTCTCGGTGGGCTCGACCAACTTCGACATCCGCTCGTTCCGCCTCAACGACGAGGCCAGCCTGAACATGTACGACCGCGCCATGGCCCGGCAGATGACCGAGGTGTTCGAGGCGGACATGGCCCAGGCCCAGCCGTACACGTACGAGCGCTGGCGGCAGCGGCCGATGCGAGAGAAACTGGCCGAGACCTTCATCCTTCCCTTCAAGTCCCAGGTATGAACGCACACGCCGTCTTCCCGACCTTCAGCCTGTTGGCCACCGCGCTGGGCTTGGCCTGCGCGGCGCAGGCCCAGGACGCCATGCCCAATCCGGCCACGCCCGAGGCCTGCCTGGCGATCCAGGCCGACGCCGCGCGCCTGACCTGCTACGACACCGCCTTCAATCGCGCGCCCAGCAGTACCGAGGCGGCCGACACCGCCGCGGCGCAGGCCGCCGAGCGCAAGCGTGCGCTCGATCAGAGCGCCGCGGAGGCAGCCTCGGCCGCCACGACCAGGCGTCGGGGCGCCCTGTATGCGCACGAGCTGGACGTGGAGGCCAACGCCGGCAAGGGCTCGCTGCTGGACAGCCGCTGGGAGCTGGCCAAGGACTCCAAGCTGGGCGTGTTCCAGATGCGCGCCTACAAGCCGACCTACCTGCTGCCGATGTTCTGGACCAGCGACATCAACAACACCCCGTCCTCGCCCAATCCGGACAACACGGTCACCACGCCGCAGGACCTGCAGCGCGAGGAGGCCAAGTTCCAGATCAGCTTCAAGACCAAGTTCGTGGAGAACCTCTTCGGCGACAACGGCGATATCTGGGGCGGATATACCCAGAGCTCGCGCTGGCAGGTCTACAACGGCGAGGCCTCCCGGCCGTTCCGCGAGACAAACTACGAGCCGGAAGTGATGCTGGTGTTCCGCAACAACTATTCGCTCGGCGGCTGGCATGGCCGCATGACCGGCATCAGCCTCAATCACCAGTCCAACGGCCGCGGCGACCCGCTTTCGCGCAGCTGGAACCGGGTGATCCTGTCGGCCGGGCTGGACCGCGAGAACTGGGCCTTCGTGGTGCGCCCGTGGTGGCGCATCCCCGATGGCAACGACGATGACAACCCGGATATCGAGAACTACATGGGCCGCGGCGATGCCCTGCTGGTCTACAGCAAGGGCGGGCATGAGCTGTCGCTGCTGGGCCGGCATTCGCTGCGCGGCGGCGATGAGTCCCACGGTGCGGTGCAGCTGGCCTGGGGCTTTCCCATCGACCGCAACCTGCGCGGGCACCTGGAGGTCTTCCACGGCTATGGCGAGAGCATGATCGACTACAACCACAAGGCCACCTACATCGGCCTGGGCGTGTCGCTGCTGGAGTGGTTCTGATGGCGCAGGGGGCTGCGCACCCGTTCCCGGTGACGATCTGGCACAACCCGCGCTGCGGCAACTCGCGTGGGGCGCTGCAGCGCATCCGCGATGCCGGGATCGAGCCCACCGTGGTGGACTATCTGGCCGACCCGCCGGACGAGGCCACGCTGCGGAAGGTGCTGGCCGATGCGGGTCTGGACGCGCGCGAGCTGGTGCGCAGCAAGGAGGCGGTGTTCGCCGAGCTTGGGCTGCAGAATGCGGACCAGGCGCAGCTGATCCAGGCCATGCTGGCGCATCCGATCCTGATCAACCGCCCCCTGGTGTTCACGCCGCGCGGCGTGCGCCTGTGCCGGCCGCCTGAACGAGTGGACGCGCTGCTGCCCTGACCCCGCAGGCAGCGCAAGACAGGCGCCTGGTGGCGTACCATCGCCGGCGCCCGCCCCACTACAAGGATCGTGTCATGGCCGCCTCCCTGCCTTCGGCGCGCGTTCGACGCTCGTTCTTCGCCTATGCGGCTGCGCTGCTGGGCGTGCTGAGCCTGCTGGCCGTCGCCTGCTTCCACTTCCCGGAACTGCTGACCAGCAAGGAGTTCCGCGCCGTCTACAGCGAACAGTTCGCGCGGCACCTGCTGCTGGCCGGGCTGAGCGCGGCCTTCATCCTGGGGACGCTGGCCATCCTGCGCGACCGCAACAAGCGCATCGCCCTGGTCGGGGTGGGCAGCGCCACCCTGGCCGTGCTGCTGGGCGGCACCAACGTGCAGTTCGATGCCATCGGCCAGACGCCCTACTCGCTCGGGCTGGACTGGTTCGTGATCTCGCTGTTCTTCTCGGCGCTGGTGTTCGTGCCGCTGGAACGCTACCTGGGCCAGCACCGGCTCTCGCCGCTGCGCCCCGGCTGGCGCACCGACGTGGGCTACTTCTTCATGAGCCACGTGCTGGTGCAGTTCATCCTGATCCTGGTGACGGCCTCGACCTCCACCATCGCCGGACTGGCGGCCTTTCCTGGCCTGAAGGCCTCGATCCAGTCGCTGCCGGTGTGGGCGCAGTTCCTGCTGGCGGTGTTCGTGGCCGACCTGGCCCAGGCCTTGCTGCACCGCGCGTATCACAACGTGCCCTGGCTCTGGCGCTTCCATGCAGTGCATCACTCCAGCCGGCAGATGGACTGGCTGGCTGGCTCGCGCATCCACGTGGTGGAGATCGTCCTGACGCGCAGCGTGGTGCTGCTGCCGCTGCTGGTGCTGGGGTTTTCGCCATCGGCGGTCAATGCCTACGTAATCCTCGTCGGCCTGCAGGCGGTGCTGGCCCATGCCAACCTGGGCGTACGCTTCGGCTGGCTGGAATACGTGCTGGTGCTGCCGCGCTACCACCATTGGCATCACGCCCGGCACAAGGACTACCTGGACGTGAACTACGCCATCCACCTGCCGCTGGTGGACATGCTGATGGGCACCTTCAAGCTGCCGCCCAAGCGCACCGACTGGCCGGAGGAGTACGGGGTGATGAAGCTGGAGACGGTACCGCGCGGGCTGCTGAAGCAGCACCTGATGCCGTTCCAGCGCGGGCGAAAGTACGACGAGTACGTGGATTGAATGGCGCGGGCCGGGAGCTTCTTTCAATAGGCCCCGGGACATCAGCCGCGAAGGGGCGTTCCTAGTAACGCCCCTTCGCGGCTAAAGCCGCTCCCACAGAAGCGGCTCCCACAGAAGCCGCTGCCACAGGGCGGCCCGGGTTACGCGTCGGTGGCTCAGGTCCAGTCGGTCAGGCCTTCGCGGCGATAGACCTCGGCGAAGCTGGGCAGCGCCTTCATCAGCTTGGCGTGGCGGTGCAGGGCCGGCCAGGTGTCGGTCGGGCGCGGCATGTTGCGCGACCAACGCATCAGCATGGTCAGCACGAAATCGGCTGCACTGCGTTGCTCGCCCAACAGGTAGGGGCCATGGGTCGAGAGATGGTCCTCCACTTCCTGCCAGGCCTTCTCCAGGACGGCGCGTGCGTTGGTCCGCACCGCCTCGACATGCTCCGCGCCGGCCGGCTCGTACGGATAGAACCAGTCGCGGTAGGCCGGCATCAGCGTGTAGGCGCAGAAGAACATCCAGCGGTAGTAGGCCGCCCGTTCCGCCGTGCCGGGCGCGGGCGCCAGGCCGGCTTGCGGATGCAGATCGGCCAGGTGCAGGGCGATGGCGGCCGATTCGGTCAGCACCTGGCCGTCCAGGAGCAGCGTGGGCACGCGCCCTTGCGGGTTGAGCGCCAGGTACGCCGGGGTTTTGTGCTCCTGCTTGTCGAAATCCAGCTGGACCAACTCGTGCTCGATCTGCAACTCGATCAGCAGCCAGTGCACGACCAGCGCGGCGGTGCTGGGGGAACCGTACAAGGTGACGGACATGGGGGCTCCGGAAGCTTTAGGGGGTACAGGCGGCCAGGCAGCTTCGCAGGCGCGCCTCGCAGGTGTCCACATTGCCCCGCGTCTGGCAGCTGAGGGTCTCGGACAGGCAGTTGTTGCGGGCGGCCGGATCGCCCAGGGTCTGGCATGACTTCCCGCGCGGCGCCAGGCGACTCCTGCACGCCGAGTCGCTGATGGACGGCGCCACCACGCACTCACGCCTGCCATGCTGACACTGGGCGAAACAACGATCCGACGGAGGTGGCGAACTGGTGGTGCGCGCTAACTTGCGGGCCAGCGCCTGCGAGGCCTCATCCTGCACGGGAGGGCTTTCGCCCGTGGCGGGCTGAGGCGCCGAGCTCTGCGGCCCTGCCCAGATGGGCGAGGACAGTCCCAGCGCCAACAACAGCATCCAACGGCCCATGGCGTGCATGACGTGCTCCCTTTCGTCTGTGCCGATCATCGCCCATCGCGCCGTGGCGCGCACGGGCGCGGCGCCGTTGGTGCCGTGCCGGGTGCCCACCGAAACGACCAGGGCCGGAGCATGGCCCCGGCCCTGGTCGAGCGATTGCGCCAGCCTTGGCCCGCCGCGCTTACGCCGGTTCGACCACCACCGGAATTTTGCCGATCCTGGCCTGCCATTGGCGCGGGCCGGTCTTGTGCACCGACTCGCCGGTCGAATCCACCGCCACGGTCACCGGCATGTCCTTGACCTCGAACTCGTAGATGGCCTCCATGCCCAGGTCCTCGAACGCCAACACCCTGGCCGCCTTGATCGCCTTGGAGACCAGGTAGGCCGAGCCGCCGACCGCCATCAGGTACACCGACTTGTGCTTCTGGATCGCTTCGATGGCGGCCGGGCCGCGCTCTGCCTTGCCGACCATGCCCAGCAGGCCGGTCTGCTCCAGGATCTGGTTGGTGAACTTGTCCATGCGCGTGGCCGTGGTCGGGCCGGCCGGGCCGACGACCTCATCGCGCACCGGATCGACCGGGCCCACGTAGTAGATGAAGCGGCCCTTGAGATCCACCGGCAGTGCCTCGCCGCGGTTGAGCATCTCCACCATGCGCTTGTGCGCGGCATCGCGGCCGGTCAGCAGCTTGCCGTTAAGCAGCAGCACTTCGCCGGGCTTGAAGCTCACCACCTCTTCCGGGGTGATGGTGTCCAGGTCCACGCGGCGCGCGCCCTGCGGGTTGTAGGTCAGCGTGGGCCAGTCCTCCAGCGAGGGCGGGTCCAGCATCACCGGGCCGCTGCCGTCCAGGGTGAAGTGCGCGTGGCGGGTGGCGGCGCAGTTGGGGATCAGCGCCACCGGCAGGTTGGCGGCGTGGGTGGGGTAATCCTTGACCTTGATGTCCAGCACGGTGGTCAGGCCGCCCAGGCCCTGGGCGCCAATGCCCAGCGCGTTGACCTTCTCGTACAGCTCCAGGCGCAGTTCCTCGGCGCGGTTGGAGGGCCCGCGGGCCTGCAGGTCGACGATGTCGATCGGCTCCATCAGCGCTTCCTTGGCCAGCAGCATCGCCTTCTCGGCGGTGCCGCCGATACCGATGCCCAGCATGCCCGGCGGGCACCAGCCGGCGCCCATGGTCGGCACGGTCTTGAGCACCCAGTCGACGATGGAATCGGAGGGATTGAGCATGGCGAACTTGCTCTTGGCCTCCGAGCCACCGCCCTTGGCCGCCACGATCACCTCCACCGTGTTGCCCGGCACGACCTTGACGTTGACCACGCCCGGGGTGTTGTCCTTGGTGTTGGTGCGCTTGCCGGCCGGATCGGCCAGCACCGAGGCACGCAGTTTGTTGTCCGGGTGGTTATAGGCACGGCGCACGCCTTCGTGGACCATGTCCTCCACGCCCATCGTGGCGTCGTCCCAGCGCACGTTCATGCCGATTTCCAGGAACACGGTGACGATGCCGGTGTCCTGGCAGATCGGGCGGTGGCCTTCGGCGCACATGCGTGAATTGATCAGGATCTGGGCGATGGCGTCCTTGGCCGCCGGCGACTCCTCGCGCTCGTAGGCCGCGGCGAGGTTCTTGATGTAGTCCACAGGGTGGTAGTAGCTGATGTACTGCAGGGCATCGGCGACGGACTGGATCAGGTCTTCCTGCCGGATCGACACGGGCGCGGTGGACGCGGGAACGGCGGCATGGGTGTGGGGGTTCATGGCTGGCTCGACGCTAGCGAAGGGGAGATGGGATCGCGTCATTTTAGGCCAAACTGGCTGGCCGCCCGCTGTCACGGCACGGCGCCCTCCCGCGTCCTGGGAATCATGAACACACCATCGCGCTTCGAAATCCACCGTGCCCGCCTGTTTTCGCTGGCCTATCGCCTGTTGGGCAGCCGCGCCGAGGCCGAGGACGTGGTGCAGGACGCCTGGCTGCGCTGGCACGGCGCCGAGCCGGCCGGCATCCGCGACGACGAAGCCTGGCTGGTGACGGCCACCACCCGCCTGGCGCTGGACCGACTGCGCACGGCACGCAACGCGCGCACCGACTACATCGGGCCCTGGCTGCCCGAGCCCCTGCAGGTTGACCTGGCGCCGGATCCTGCCGAGCGCCACGAAGCCGCCCAGACCGTGTCCTGGGCCTTCCTGGCGCTGATGGAGCAGCTGGGGCCGGACGAACGCGCGGCCTTCCTGCTGAAGGAGGCCTTCGATTACGACTACGACCAGATCGCCAACCTGCTGGGCCACAGCCAGGCCAACTGCCGGCAGCTGGTACATCGCGCGCGGACGCGGCTGCAGGCCGGGCGGCCGCGCTTCCAGGTGCCGGCCGATCGCCACCGACAGCTGTTGCAGCGCTTCATGGAGGCCTCGCAGTCCGGCGACAAGGCGGCCATCATCGCCCTGCTCAGCGCCAATGCGCGGCTGGTCTCCGACGGTGGCGGCAAGGTCACCGCAGTGCTGCGTCCGCTGTTGGGCGCCGAGCGCATCGCGCAGCTGTACTGGGCCATCGCGCGGCGCGGCGGAGCGGTGCCTGCGGTGCTGGGCACGGTGGATGGACAACCGGCGATCCTACGCTTTGCCGCAGGCCGGCTGCATTCGCTGACGGTCATCGTGAGCGATGGCGAGACGGTCAGCGAGATCCTGACGCTGATGAATCCGGACAAGCTGGCGACGGTTGTCACAGGCATCGGAACTGGCCCGTCCTTGCAGTGAAGGTGGCCACCTGCGGCCGCCACATTGCCGAGGATTCACCGATGACCATGCAATTCGCCCGCGTCGATTACACCCAGCACCTGCCGGAAGCCTTCAAGGGCCTGTATGCCGCCAGCCAGCGCGTGCACACAGGGGTGTTGGAACACACCTTGGTGGAACTGGTCTTCCTGCGTGTGTCCCAGCTCAACGGCTGCGCCTACTGCCTGGACATGCATGCCAGCGCGCTGCGCAAGGCCGGCGTGGAACCGCGCAAGCTCGATACCGTCGCCGCCTGGCGCGACAGCCGCTTCTTCGACCCGCGCGAGCGCGCTGCGCTGGCCTGGGCCGAGGCGTTGACCACCCTGCCCTCGGGCGAGCCGGACGAAGCGCTTTACCAGGCGCTGCACGGGCACTTCGACGATGCCGGTATCGCCACCCTGACCATGGCCGTGGCCCTGATCAACGCCTGGAACCGCCTGGGCGTCGGCCTGCTGCCGCAGATGCCCTGAGGACGGCGGCACCGGTGGCGTGGGCTTCATCGTCCACGCCACTGGCGGCGGGCACAATGGCGCCATGCCGCCGCACATCGAAGCCCCCGCCCCGAACCCGAGTCTGCGCCAGCGCTTCCACGCCCTGCGCAACGTACCGCCCTTCCTGAAGATGGTGTGGCAGACCAGTCGCTGGCTCACCGTGGGCAGCCTGGGCCTGCGCCTGATACGTGCCTTGCTGCCTGTGGCCTCGTTGTACGTGGGCAAGCTGATCATCGACGAGGCCGTGCGTCTGGTCGCCGATGTCCTGCCCGACGCGGGCGTGCTTGGCCTGCTACGTAGCGGGCTGCTGGACCACCTGCTGTTGCTGCTGGGGATCGAGCTGGCCCTGGCCATCGTCTCGGATCTGCTCGCCCGGCTGGTCAGCTACGCCGACACGCTGCTGTCGGAGCTGTTCACCAACGCCACCAGCATCCGACTGATGGAGCATGCCGCGCAGCTGGATCTGGAGGACTTCGAGGACCCGGACCTGCAGGATCGGCTGGACCGCGCGCGGCGCCAGACCATGGGGCGCATGAATCTGCTCAGCCAGCTGTTCGGCCAGGTGCAGGATGCAATCACCGTGATCACCTTCGGCATCGGCCTGCTGGCCTATGCACCGTGGCTGATGGTGCTGCTGTTGGTGGCGCTGGTGCCGGCCTTCATCGGCGAATCGCATTTCAACGCGCAGCGCTATGCGCTGGATTCGCGCTGGACAGCCGAACGGCGCCAGCTGGAATACATCCGCATGGCCGGCGCCAGCGTGGAAACGGCCAAGGAAGTGAAGATCTTCGGCCTCAACGCCTTCCTGATCGAACGCTACCGGGACCTGGCCGGCAGCTTCTTCCTCGCCAGCCGCAAGCTGGCGCGCCACCGGATGGTCTGGGGCACCACCCTGGCCGCGCTCGGCACGCTGGGCTACTACGCCGCCTACGCCTATATCTGCTGGCGCACCGTGCGCGGGGATTTCAGCATCGGCGATCTCACCTTCCTGGCCGGCAGCTTCCTGCGCCTGCGGCAGTTGCTGGAAGGCCTGCTGGTGGGGTTTTCGCAGGTGGCCGGCCAGGCGCTGTACCTGGACGACCTGTTCTCCTTCTTCGCCATCGTCCCGGAGATCGTCTCGCCAGCCAACCCGCGCCCGTTCCCGCAACCGATCCGCCAGGGCTTCGTGTTCGAGGACGTCGGATTCCGTTACCCCGATGCCCAGGCCTGGGCCGTGCGCCATCTGTCCTTCTCGCTGCAGGCCGGCGAGGTGGTGGCGCTGGTGGGCGAGAACGGCGCGGGCAAGACCACGCTGGTCAAGCTGCTGGCGCGCCTGTACGACCCGGACGAGGGCCGCATCCTGCTCGATGGCCAGGATTTGCGCGAGTACGACATCGATGCGCTGCGCGCGAACATCGGGGTAATCTTCCAGGATTTCGTGCGTTACAGCCTGAGCGCGGGCGAGAACATCGGCGTGGGCCAGGTCGATGCGATGGACGATGCCGGGCGCATCCGCCGCGCCGCCCAGCGCGGCATGGCCGACGAGGTGATCCAGGGCCTGGCGCGCGGCTACGACCAGCCGGTGGGCCGGCGCTTCAAGTACGGCGTGGACCTGTCCGGCGGACAGTGGCAGAAGATCGCCATCTCCCGCGCCTACATGCGCGATGCGCAGGTGATGATCCTGGACGAGCCCACCGCCGCGCTGGATGCGCGCAGCGAGTTCGAGGTGTTCCAGCGCTTCAAGGAGCTTTCGGACAACCGCACCGCCGTGCTGATCTCCCACCGCTTCTCCAGCGTGCGCATGGCCGACCGCATCCTGGTGCTGCATCACGGCCAACTGGAAGCCAGCGGCACCCACGCCGAGCTGCTGGCGCAGGGCGGCCGCTATGCCGAGCTGTTCGAACTGCAGGCGGCGGGCTATCGATGAACATGGACAGGGAGGGGCCGATGCGCCCATGCACGATGCAGCTGAGTCGCCTGATCGCCGTGGCCGCCCTGGTGGGCGTGGGGGTGGACCTGCGGGCGCAGTCCAGCGACTTCGACAGCGTCAAGATCCAGGCCGATGCCAACGAGCGCACCCTGTCGGAGGCGGAAAGGACCCGCCTGCAGAGCGCGCAGCGCGCATTGCTGGACCGGGCGGTGCCGGATTGCGCGACCCCGACGCCGCAGCTGGAACCGTTCGTGATCGTTGCCCAGCTGGACGCAGCCGGCACGATCAAGCGCACCTGGCGCCGCGGCAGCACCCCGCTGGCGGTCTGCGTGGAACGGCAGCTGCGAGGAAAGACCTTGCCGGCGCCGCAGGACGCACCCTTCCTGATCTCCTTCGAGCTGAGCTTTGCGCCATGAGGCCGACACAGGCCTGATGCGCAGGCGGCCGCCCCGCAGCAGGCCTGTGCAGTGCCTGGCGATCGTCATCGTCATCGTGCTGGGGCTGGCGTCCAGGAAGTATCCGCAGGCCTTGCCGGCGGTGCTGGGCAAATGGCCGGGCGATGCGCTGTGGGCGTGGATGATGTTCCTGATGGTCGGCTTCCTCAGGCCTGCGTGGTCCACCGCCGCCGTCGCCGCGTTGGCCGCGGCGATCTGCTTCGCAGTGGAGTTTGGCCAACTGATCCGCACCCCGTGGTTGGTCGCCCTGCGCGACACCACGCTCGGGCATCTGGTGCTGGGCTCTGGGTTTCATGCATCGGATCTGTTGGCCTATCTGGTGGGCATTGCGCTCGGTGTCGCCTTCGAGTCGATGTGGCGTGCGCGCCTGGGCAGGCGTCGCTGAGCCTCGGTGATGCGGGGCAAGGATGGCGATTGGATGTGGCGCGTCATGACCACGCAGGGCGTGCCCTGAGCCCGAGGCGAGGTCGTGGTCAACGCGAGAGGACCGCCCATCCGGCGGGCCTGTCGCGTCTGCGCACCCGGCAGCGTCGCGTCATTTGCGCGCGCCGCCGCCGCGGTTGAGGTCCTTGTCGGCCACGCTGGCATCGGTCAGGGATTCCAGATAGAGCAACCCCAGGAAATCCAGCAGCCGCTGGTTGGTGAAATCATTGTGGTCCTTGACCACCGGGGCCTGCGTGGCGATGTTCCAGACCTCGGTATTGGCCGGACTATCGCGCCCCTGGCGCGTGGCGTCGTAGGGGCGCAGCAGCAGCCTGACCTGGTGGGCCGCGCCGGCCTGCGTGCGCACCGGAAAGCAGCGCGGCAGCTCGCGCTGCGACGCGATGGGCTCCCGCTGCCGGATGGCCTGCTGCACCGCGGGCGCGGCCCCGTCGGATGCCTCCTGGGCGATGGGCTCGCATTGCTGGGCTCCAGGGACCGACGCGTCCGGCGTGTCCTCCAGGGAGGTCAAGCTGTGGGTCAGGTAGTTGGGGTCGTGCCCCAGGGTCTGACGCGCGGCTGCCCTGGATGCACCGTCTCCCTCGGGGTAGGCCTTGGTCATGCTGTTGAGGTAGCGCCCGATCGGAAAGCCGATCCGGGTCGCCTTGTCGTCATAGGAGGTGATCGCCACGAAGCGCGGCGCGCGCGCGGTGGCCGAGCGCTCGCGTTGGGCCATGTCGTACAGGGCGGCGAATCGCGCGGCCTCTACCGCCGGATTGATCACGATGGCCAGTTCGTCCGGCGCTGGTGCCGAGGCGACCGCCGTCGTGCGCGCAGGCGCCAGGTTGCGTTCATGCGCCTCGGCCAGCTCCCTGATCAGGGCCGGCGCGGTGGCCAGGGTGACCACCAGGCCACCGAAGCTGTGCCCGACGTAGGTGGTCTTCAGCCGCGACCTGCAATCCAGGCGGCGGATCAACCCCTCCTGGCCGCGTCGTGGCGTGGTGTCCTGGATCGCGCGCAAGGTGCCGAACACCTCGTGGATCTGGCCGGTCGCGACCTGCTCGGCAGCGAACTTCCTCGACCAGAAAGTAAGGTTCTCCAGCGCGTCGCCGGCGCGGCCGGCCTTGCCGCGCCAGCCGACGTACAACCCCTTCACCGCGCGTCCGCAGCTCCTGGCTTCCACCCCGGCCAGTTGCTGGAGGATCTGCCTGAACTGGACCAGGTGCGGGTCGTCGTAGTCCGCCGAGTGCTTCCAGCCATGGACGAAGACCACCACGCTCGCGCCGGTGGCGTGCTGCGCCGAAACCGCTTCGCGCAGGCCGTCGAAAAAGGCTTGCTCCTGTTTCCAGGCCTCGCCCGCGGACGGATTGCCGGGCGAATAGAGCCGCCCCTGGTCGTCGAACTCGACGACGTTCAAGCTGTAGTCCGCGGCCTTTTCGACGGCCAGGGACTTGCAGCGCGCAGGGATCGGGCCAGGTTCGGCTTCTTCGCCCCGTTCCTGGCACGCCGGATCGAGCTGCTCCGCAGGCACCGACACCCGTAATGGCCTCACCGGAACGCAACCGGGCTGCAGCGCCACGCCAACGACGGCGATCGACACGACGACCGCTCCTGCCAGCTTGGCTTTCCACCTCACCCCACGACCGACCTGCTGTTCGCGTTCCATGGCGCCGCCCCTTCGATGTCATGCCGCTCACAACGCGGACAGGACCGCGCATCGGTCCAGTCCGCCGGCCCGGTCTGGCAGGCCGCAGGTGAGTCCACACCTGTGCTTACGCCGCGAGCGCTGCGGGGCCGCCATGCGGACCCGCCGGCGTGGGCGCTGTGGCTCAGATCGCGCGCGAGTGGTGGGGCGCGCCGGCCGGCACCTGCAGGTAACGATCGAAACGCATGGCCACCACACGCAGCAGGCCGCGGCCGCGCGGCGTCACTTCCAGGCCATCGGGCTGCACCCGCACCAGGCCATCGCAGGCCAGCGGTGCCAGCGCGCGCAGGCAGGGCGCGAAGTAGTCGCGGAACTCGATGCCATGCGCGCGCCCCACGGCATCGAACTCGACCTTGCCGTGGCACATCAGGCGCTGGATCACGTCGGCGCGGATGACATCGTCCTGGTCCATGCGCCGCCCACGCCAGACCGGCAGTGCGCCGCCTGCCAGGCTCGCAGCCCACGCCTCCTGGTCGCGGTGGTTCTGGCTGAAGCAATCACCGACGTGGCTGATGGCGCTGACGCCCAGCCCAAACAAATCGGTCTGCGCATGGGTGGTGTAGCCCATGAAATTGCGGTGCAGGCCGCCGCGGCGCTGGGCAATAGCCAGGGCATCGTGCGGCAGGGCGAAGTGGTCCATGCCGATATAGACATAGCCGGCTGCTTCCAGCATCCGCACCGCCAGGCCGAGCAAGGCCAGCCGGCCATCGGCATCGGGCAGCTGGGCCGGATCGATCTGCCGCTGCGCGCGGAACAGCTGCGGCATGTGCGCATAGCCATAGACGGCCAGCCGGTCCGGGCGCATGGCGATGACCTGTTCCAGCGTGCGGCCGAAGCCTTCCAGCGTCTGCAGCGGCAGGCCGTAGATCAGGTCGATGTTGACCGAGCGCAGGCCGTGTGCGCGACAGGCCCCGACCAGGGCCGCGGTCTCCTCCACGCTCTGCAGGCGGTTGATCGCCGCCTGTACCGCCGGGTCGAAATCCTGCACGCCCAGGCTGGCGCGGTTGAAGCCCATCGCGGCCAGCGCGGCGATGTCCCCGGGGGTGGAATGGCGCGGGTCGAGCTCGATGGAAAAGTCGCGGCAGGCCGCATCGCCGAAGCGGAAGTGCTGCCCCAGCGTGTCCAGCAGCTGGCCCAGCTGCGCGGCGCTCAGGAAGTTCGGTGTGCCACCGCCCAGGTGCAGCTGCACTACCGGCCGGCGCGGATCGACCAGTGCGGCCACCAGCGCGATTTCCTGCCGCAGCTGCGCCAAGTAGCTCGCCCCGGCAGCCGGATTGCGGGTGATGCGGCGGTTGCAGCCGCAGTAGAAGCACGGGCTGTGGCAGAACGGCACATGCACATACAGCGACAGCGGCCGCGAGGAAGCGCCGACGTTGCCCGCACGTGCCGCATCGGCCAGATCCGCCGCGCCGAAGCTGTCGGTGAACTGTGGAGCGGACGGATACGAGGTATAGCGCGGGCCGGGCCGGTCGTAGCGGCGCAGCAGGTCGGCATCGAAGGTCCAGCAGGCGGGCTCGGCGTGGCGTGTGTCCATGCACGCCATCGTCGCCTGTGCCAGGCGGCCTGCGCCTTGACTTGGATCAAGCCGGGGCCGCGGCGCTGCCGCCGTCAGGCCGCTACCACGACAGAGAGCCGCTCCCACCGCACCTGCCGGGCTTCACTCCAGCGTGAAGCGATCCGCATCCAGCATGGCCGGGAAACGCTCGCGATGGCCCTTGAGCACCTCGGCCGAGGCCACGGTATGCAGCGCGCCTTCCTCCGGCCCGCCAGTGACCAGCGGCTGGCCCAGCGGATCGATCAGCGCGCTGTGGCCGTCGTAGGTGAGCTGGTTGCCATCGGTGCCGACCCGGTTGACCGCGGCCACATAGCACAGGTTCTCGATGGCGCGTGCGCGCAGCAGCGTGTCCCAGGCATAGGTGCGCGCCGAGGGCCAGTTGGCCACGAACAGCTGCAGGTCGAAATCCATCTGGCCCGGGCGCTCGACATCGAAGCGGTTGCGGCAGAACACCGGAAAACGCAGGTCGTAGCAGACCTGCGGATTGATGCGCCAGCCCTTCCAATCCACGCAAAGGCGCTCGCGTCCCGGCGCGTAGCGCTTGTGTTCGTTGGCGTAGCGGAACAGGTGGCGCTTGTCGTAGTAGGCCAGCGCGCCATCCGGCGTGGCCCACAACAGGCGGTTGAACACGCCCGTCTCGGTGCGCAGCTGCACGCTGCCGGTCACGGCCGCGTCCAGCGCCCTTGCCTGTTCGAGGATCCATGCCACGGTCGGCCCGTCCATGCCTTCGGCCTTGTCGATGGCCTCGTTGGAGAACCCGCTGGTGAAGGTTTCCGGCAGGATCACCACGTCGGTCTTGCCGGCCAACGGCGCGATGAGACTGGCGTAATAGTCGCGGTTGCCGGCCGGGTCGTGCCAGCGAGTGGCGCCCTGGACGAGGGAAATGCGCAGGTCCTGCATGGGGGTCTTTCCACCTATCGTCATGGCATGTGCCTCACAGCTTGGCCAGCCGCTCGATCGCCGCATCCAGCGTCGCGGTGTTCTTGGCGAAGCACAGCCGCGCCAGGCGCTGACCGGCGGGCGGGGTTTCGTAGAACGGCGACAGCGGGATGGCGGTGACGCCATGTTCGATGGTCAGCCACTTCACGAACTCCAGGTCCGGCAGGTCGCTGACGGCCGAATAGTCCACCAGCTGGAAATAGCCGCCAGGCACGTCCAGCGGCTTCAGGCGCGTGCCCAGCAACTGCTGGCGAAAGCGGTCGCGCTTGGCCTGGTAGAACGCGCCCAGCTGCTCGTCGTGCTCGGGCTCCTGGCTGAGCATCGCGGCGAAGGCGTGCTGGGCCGGGGCGAAGGTGCAGAACACGTTGTACTGGTGCACCTTGCGGAACTCGGCGCTCAGCGCCGGCGGCGCAATGGCGTAGCCGATCTTCCAGCCGGTGCAGTGGTAGGTCTTGCCGAAGCTGGACACCACGAAGGCGCGCGCACGCAGCTCGGGCCAGCGCAGCACCGACTCGTGGCGGCGGCCGTCGAAGACGATGTGCTCGTAGACCTCGTCGGACAGCAGGAAGATGTCAGTCTCGCGCAGCAGCTCGGCCAGGGCGCGCATGTCCTCGGCGCTGAACATCGCGCCGGAGGGGTTGTGCGGGCTGTTGATCATGATCAGGCGGGTCTTGGGCGTGATGGCCGCGCGCACGCGCTCCCAGTCCACCGCGAAGGTATGCGGATCCAGCGGAATGTGAACCGCCCGGGCCCCGGCCAGGTCGATGGCCGGCTCGTAGCAGTCGTAGGCCGGGTCCAGCACGATCACCTCATCGCCCGGGCGCACCACCGCGTGCACGGCGTTGAAGATGGCCTCGGTGGCGCCGCTGGTCACGGTGATCTCGGACTCGGCATCGACCTGGGCGCCGTAGCAACGCAGCGCCTTGGCGGCGATGGCCTGGCGCAACGCGGGGATCCCGGTCATCGGCGCGTACTGGTTGTGGCCGGCGCGCATGGCCGCCTCCAGCGACTGGACCAGCCGGTCCGGCACCGGGAAGTCCGGGAAGCCCTGACCCAGGTTGACCGCGCCGTGTTCGGCGGCGAGCTGGGACATGACAGTGAAGATGGTGGTGCCCACCTTGGGCAGCTTGGTCTGGAGCGTAGGCATCGCGGCCGTAAGGTCGTGCGGGGAAGCGGCCGATTCTACCCATCTGCGGTCACGCGCCGGTTTCGGGCCGCGCGGCGCGGGCAGCCCCGCGCCCTACAATGCCGGCGATGACCGCCACCCCCGCCCCTTCCGCCTTGCTCCTTGTCGATGGCCTGCGTTTCGCGCGCGACACCCAGCCGGTGTTCGGTCCGCTGGCGTTTGCCGTGGACACCGGTGAGGCCTTGCTGGTGCAGGGCGACAACGGGGCGGGCAAGACCACGCTGCTGCGCGTGCTGGCCGGCCTGCTGCCGGCCGAGGCCGGCACGGTGATGATCGAGGGCCGCCCGGCCGGCCGCGCCCTGCGCGCGCAGGCCATGGCCTACCTGGGTCACCTGCCGGGCCTGAAGGCCGACCTGAGCGCGCTGGAAAACCTGGAGTTCCTGTGCGGACTGCACGGCCGGCGCGCCGGGCAGCGCCCGGCCGATGCCATGGCCGTCACCGGTCTGGCCGGCTACGAGGATGCCCCGCTGCGCCAGCTCTCGGCCGGCCAGAAAAAACGCCTGTCGCTGGCCCGGCTGTGGCTCTCGCCGGCGCCGCTATGGCTGCTGGACGAGCCCTACGCCAATCTCGACCTGGATGGCATCACCTTGGTCAACCGCATGATCTCGGCGCACCTGCGCCAGGGCGGCGCCGCCCTGGTGACCACGCACGGCGCTTATGCCGCTCCGCCGGTGCGCACGCGCCTGCTGACCTTGACCGCGCCGCTGGCCGAGGCCCTGGCGTGAGCCCACCGACCCTGGCCTCGTCCGCCGCCGCCCTGCTCACCCGCGACCTGCGGCTGCTCTGGCGCCGCCGCGGCGACGCCTTCCAACCGGCCTTGTTCGCGGTGCTGGTGGTGGTGCTGTTCGCGCTGGGCCTGGGCGGGGAGAAGGATGCGCTGGCGCGCGCGGCCTCGGCGGTGGTGTGGGTCGCGGTGCTGCTGGCCGGCCTGTTGTCGCTGGACAGCCTGTTCCGCGGCGATGCCGAGGACGGCTCGCTGGAACAGTGGATGCTGGCCCCGGTGCCGCTGGCCTGGCTGGTGGCCGTGCGCGTGCTGACGCACTGGCTCAGCGCGGCGGTGCCGCTGATCCTGGCCACCCCGCTGCTGGCCGAGTTGCTGCACCTGCCGCGGGCGCAACTGCCGACCCTGCTGGTGTCCCTGGCGCTGGGCACGCCGCTGCTGAGCCTGCTGGGCGCGGTGGTGGCGGCGCTCACGGTGGGGATGCGGCGCTCGGGCATCCTGCTGGCGGTGCTGGCCCTGCCGCTGTACGTGCCGGTGCTGGTGTTCGGCGCCGGCAGCGTCAGCGCCGCCGCGCAGGGGCTGGACCCGGTGGGCGCCTGGCTGCTGCTGGGCGCCGGGCTGGTGCTGGCCCTGGTGCTGGCGCCGCTGGCGGCCGCGGCCGCGCTGCGCATCGCCCTGAGCTGAGCCGGCCTGAACCTCAGCCGGCGGCGACGATGGCGATTTCCGGAGGATTTCCCCCCAAGCGCCGCCTCACTTCATAGAATCAGTCTTTCGCCCGCAATGTCCGGCGACATTCGCAAGCATCACTGGAGATCGTGCATGACCCGCAAGCCCCTGGTTGCCCCCTTCCTTCTGGCCCTGTTGGCGGCCGCGCCGTTGGCCGCGCAGGCGGCCGACAACTGCTCGGCCGAGCTGTCCGGCAACGACGCGATGAAGTTCGACAAGGCCAACATCGACGTCCCCAAGAGCTGCAAGACCTTCACCATCAACCTCAAGCACAGCGGCAAGCTGGCCAAGAACGTGATGGGTCATAACGTGGTGGTGACCAAGACCGCCGACATCGCCGCCGTGGCCGCCGAGGGCATCAAGGCCGGCGCCGCTGGCGATTACGTCAAGGCCGACGATGCGCGCGTGGTGGCCCACAGCAGCCTGATCGGCGGCGGTGAGAGCACCTCGGTCAGCATCCCGGTGGCCAAGCTGGCCGGCGGCCCGTATTCCTACGTCTGCACCTTCCCCGGCCACTCGGCGCTGATGAAGGGCACCCTGACCCTGAAGTAAGGGTCCTGGCACCGGCGTGCCGACGGCCGCCCCGCTCCGCCGCGCCGCGTCATTGGCGCGGCGGGTCGACATCTGAAAAAATGCCGGTGACGCCAGCGCGCGCCATCACGGCGTGGCAGGTCGTGCCGCTGAACGTCCGCGACCGGACGCGGCTCCTCACCTGAAGCGAGCAAGTGATGTCCGAGAAGAACGCGCTGGTGCTGTGGTTCCACCGGCTGGGATCGCCCCCGATCTTCGACCGCTTCGCGCGGCGCTGGGCGCCGTGGTGCTATCTGGCCGGCCTGCTGCTGATGGGCTGGGGGCTGTACCAGGGGCTGTTCGTGGTGCCCACCGACTACAAGCAGGGCGATAGTTTCCGCATCCTCTACATCCACGTGCCCAGCGCCTGGATGAGCCTGTTCGTGTTCGGCCTGATGGCGTTTTACGCGGCCATCGGCATGATCTGGCGGATCAAGCTGTGCGAGATCCTGGCCATGGCCTGCGCGCCGATTGGCGCGGCCTTCACCCTGATCACCCTGGCCACCGGTTCGATCTGGGGCAAGCCGATGTGGGGCGCGTGGTGGGACTGGGATCCGCGCCTGACGACTGAACTGATCCTGCTGTTCCTCTACATCGGCGTGATCGGCCTGTACCAGGCCATCGAGGACCGGCGCGCCGCCGCGCGTGCCGCCGGGTTGCTGGCCATCGTCGGCATCGCGCTGTTGCCGGTGATCCGCTACTCGGTGGTGTGGTGGAACTCGCTGCACCAGGGCCAGACCATCCGCCTATTGGGCGAATCGAGCATGGATGCCAGCATGATCGCGCCCCTGTGGGTCATGGTGCTGGCGACCAAGTGCTGGTTCGCCGGCTCGCTGCTGACCCGCGCCCGCGTGGACAACCTGCGACGGGAGGCCGGCAAGGCCTGGGTCGGAACACTGGCCGGAGAAGTGAAGTGAGTTACCTGCCTTACGTGACCGGCGCCTACGCGGTGTTCGTGCTGGTGCTGGCCTGGGATTTCATCGCCCCACGCCTGCAGCTGCGACGGCAGCTGCGTGCCGCGCGTGCCCTGGCGCAGCGCCAGCGGGCCGTGCGCCAGCCGCGCGATGCCGATGCCGAGCTGGTGCGATGAACCCCACTCGCCGCCGCCGCCTGCTGTGGGTGCTCGCGCTGGCCGCCGCGGCCGGCATCGCCACCACCCTGGTGGCCATGGCCCTGCAGCGCAACGTGGCCTATCTCTACACCCCGGCCGAAGTACTGCAGGGGCAGCCCGGCACGCAGGCGCGCTTCCGCCTGGGCGGCATGGTCGAGCGCGGCTCGTTCCAGCGCGCGCCCGGCTCGATGCAGGCGCAGTTCCGCGTCACCGATGGCGATGCGCAGTTGCCGGTGATCTATGAAGGCATCCTGCCGGACCTGTTCCGCGAGGACACCGCGGTGATCGCCACCGGCGCCATGCGCGGCGGCACCTTCGTGGCCACCGAAGTGCTGGCCAAGCACGATGAGAACTACATGCCCAGGGAAGTGGCCGAGAAGATGGGCAAGGCGCACGAGAAGCACGATGTGCCCAGCCCGCCACAGACCGGGAGCGCGCTTTGAGTCCAGCCATTGCCGGACCGCAGGACCGTCGTTCGCGAGACACGATCGCCCAGACCGCACACCGCCCGGAGCAGACCGATGCTGCCTGAGCTGGGCCAGATCGCCCTGTTGCTGGGCCTGATGGTGGCGCTGGTGCAGGCGGTGCTGCCGCTGGCGGGCGCCCAGCGCGGGCGCGCCAGCTGGATGGCGGTGGCGCGTCCGGCCGCGTTCGCGCAGCTGGCCTGCGTGCTGGCCGGCTTCGTGCTGCTGACCATCGCCTTCGTCACCCAGGATTTCTCGGTGCGCTACGTGGCGATGAACTCCAACTCGCTGCTGCCGATGATCTACCGCTACACGGCGGTGTGGGGCTCGCACGAAGGCTCGCTGCTGCTGTGGGCGCTGGTGCTGGCGCTGTGGACCGGGGCGGTGGCCGAGTTCTCGCGGGCGCTGCCCGAGCGGGTGGTGGCGCGCGTGCTCGGCGTGATGGGCGTGATCAGCATCGGCTTCCTGTCCTTCCTGATCTTCACCTCCAATCCGTTCGAACGCGTGCTGCCGGCGGCCCTGGAAGGCCGCGACCTCAACCCGCTGCTGCAGGACCCGGGGATGATCATCCATCCGCCGATGCTGTACCTGGGCTACGTGGGGTTCTCGGTGCCGTTCGCCTTCGCCATCGCCGCCCTGCTCGATGGCGAGGTCGATGCGCGCTGGCTGCGCTGGACGCGGCCGTGGACCAATGTGGCCTGGGGCTTCCTGACCTGCGGCATCGCCCTGGGCAGCTGGTGGGCCTACTACGAGCTGGGCTGGGGCGGCTGGTGGTTCTGGGACCCGGTGGAAAACGCCAGCTTCATGCCCTGGCTGGCCGGCGCGGCGCTGCTGCACTCGCAGGCGGTGACGGAAAAGCGCGGTTCGTTCCGCGGCTGGACGCTGCTGCTGGCCATCGCCGCGTTCTCGTTGTCGCTGCTGGGCACCTTCCTGGTGCGCTCGGGCGTGCTGACCAGCGTGCACGCCTTCGCCGCCGATCCCACGCGCGGCCTGTTCGTGCTGGTGTTCCTGGGCCTGGTGATCGGCGGCTCGCTGCTGCTGTACGCGCTGCGCGCGCCGGCCATGGCCGATGGCGCGCCGTTCGCCGCGAGCTCGCGCGAGACCCTGCTGCTGGCCAACAACCTGCTCCTGGCCAGCGCCTGTGCCATGGTGCTGCTGGGCACGCTGTATCCACTGCTGGCCGATGCGCTGGACCTGGGCAAGATCTCCGTCGGGCCGCCCTACTTCGGTCTGCTGTTCGTGGTGCTGATGACGCCGATGATGCTGCTGGTGCCGTTCGGCCCGCTGACCCGCTGGCAGCGCGAGCAGGCCTCGCGGCCGCTGGCCATGCTGCTGCCCTGGGCGCTGGTGGCCCTGGCCGGCGCGGGCCTGGCGTTTTTCCTGGCGCCGGCCGGCCAGCTCAAGACCGCCGCCGGCATCGGCGGCGCGCTATGGGTCGGCCTGGGCACGCTGCGCTTCGTGTGGACGCGGCTGCGCGCCCAGGGCCGCTTCACCCCGGAGATGCTGGGCATGGTGCTGGCGCACCTGGGCCTGGCGGTGTTCCTGGTCGGCGCGTTGCTCGTGCAGGCGCTGTCCACCCAGCGCGAGCTGGCGCTCAAGCCCGGCCAGGCCGCGGAGATCGGAGGCTACCGTTTCAGGTTCGAAGGCGTGCGCGAGACGCGCGGCCCCAACTTCATCGCCGACCGCGGCCACATCCTGGTCGAGCGCGGCGACGCGGCTTTCGCCGACCTGCACCCTGAAAAGCGCGCCTACGCCAGCGGCGGCCAGGTGATGACCGAGGCGGCCATCCATCCCGGCCTGCGCGGCGATCTGTATGTCGCCCTGGGCGAGCCGCTGGGCGGTGGCAGCTGGGCGGTGCGCGTGCAGATCAAGCCCTTCGTGCGCTGGATCTGGCTGGGCGCGCTGTTGATGGCGCTGGGCGGCTTCGTCGCCGCAGCCGACAAGCGCTTCCGTCGCCATCGCGAGGCCAGGGCATGAGCGGCCCGCAACCCGCACGCGGCGTGTCGCGCGGCGTCCTGATCGGCGGTGCCATCGCCTTTGTCGCCTTGTTCGCCCTGTTGCTGGTGGGCGTGCTGCGTTCGGATCGCGCCGACCGCCAGGCCCTGCCGTCGGCGCTGATCGGCAAGCCGGCCCCGGCGATGGACCTGCCGCTGCTGCATGCGCCGCAGCAGCGCCTGACCCTGGCCGAGCTGCGCGGCAAGCCCTTCGTGCTCAATGTCTGGGGCAGCTGGTGCCCGGAGTGCCGGGTCGAGCATCCGGCCATCACCCGCCTGGCCCACAGCAAGCGCATCCGCGTGATCGGCTACGACCTGAAGGACGAGCCGCAGGACGCGTTGCGCTGGCTGGCGCAGTACGGCAATCCCTACAGCGACGTGGTGACCGACGTGGAAGGCCGGCAGGCCCTGGACTGGGGCATCTACGGCGCGCCGGAGACCTTCCTGGTCGATGCTGCCGGCATCGTGCGCTGGAAGCACGTCGGCCCCCTGAGCGATGCGCTGATCCAGCAGGAGCTGCTGCCGGCCATCGATCGCCTGGAGCGCCCATGACACGTGTCGCCCGCACCCTGCTGCTGATGCTGGGCCTGCTGCTGTCGGCCCCGGTGCTGGCACAGGTCAGCGACCCCAGCCCGCTGCAGTTCCGCGACGCGGCCGAGGAAGCGCGCTTCCAGGCGCTGACCCACGAGCTGCGCTGCGTGATGTGCCAGAACCAGTCGCTGGCCAATTCCAACGCCCAGGTCGCCCATGACCTGCGCCGCGAGGTGCTGGTGCTGATGCAGCAGGGCCGTAGCGACGCGCAGATCAAGCAGTTCCTGGTCGAGCGCTATGGCGAGTTCGTGCTGTATCGCCCGCAGGTGGAACCTGGCACCTGGCTGCTGTGGTTCGGACCGCTGGCGTTGCTGCTGCTGGGTGGGCTGGTGCTGTGGCGCGTGGTGCGCCGGCGCGGCGGCCGCGAGGTTCCGCCTGCCGATCCGTCGCAGGAGTGGTGATGGGGACCTTCATCGCCATTGCCGTGGTCGTTGGTCTGCTGGTGCTGGTCGGCGTGCTGTGGCCGCTGTGGCGCGGCGAACGCAAGCTGATGCTGGGCTGCCTGCTGCTGTTGGCGATCGGCGTCGGGCTGCTGTATCGCCTGGTCGGCACGCCGCGGGCGCTGGCGCCGCAACCCGCCGTGGCCGATGCGCCGCAAGACCTGGACCAGGCCATCGCGCAACTGCGCGCAGCCCTGCAGCGCAAGCCGAACGAGCCGGAAGGGTGGCGCCTGCTGGGCCGCGCGCTGGCTGCGCGCGAGGACCTGGACGAATCGCGCGAGGCGTTCGCCAAGGCCGCTGAGCTCGCCCCCACCGATGCCAACATCCTCACCGAAGCGGCCCAGTCGCGGATGCTGGCCAGCGCCGACCGCCGCCTGGACGCGCAGGCCGTGGCGCTGCTGCAGCGCGCGCTGCAGGCGCAGCCCAAGCACGAGCGCGCCCGCTGGTTCCTGGGCGTGGCCCAGCGCCAGGCGGGTCAGCCGGCCGCCGCCGCCGACACCTGGGCGCCGCTGCTGGAGCAGGTGCAGGGCAACACCCGCGCCAGTCTGCTGGAGCAGATCAATGTGGCGCGCCAGGAGGCCAAGCTGCCGCCGTTGCAGGACAGCGCCGCGCCCGCGGCCGAAGGTCCACACGCGGTGACCGTGCAGCTCGCGCTGGATCCGGCCATCGCCAAGTCCCTGCCTGCCGATGCCAGCGTGTTCGTGATCGCCCGCGTGCCCGGTGGCCCACCGATGCCGGTAGCGGTGGAGAAACACCCGCTGAGCGCGCTGCCCCTGACGGTGAAGCTGGACGATGCGGACAGCCCCATGCCGACCCAGCGCCTGTCCGCGCTGGGCGAGGTGGAGGTGCTGGCGCGCGTGTCGGTCAGCGGCAATGCCATGGCCCAGCCCGGTGACCTGAGCACCGCCCCGCTGCGCGTGACCCTGCCCGCCCAGGCGCCAGTGAAGTTGGTGATCGGCCAGGCGCCGTGAGTCTTGCGCGCGCAGGCCGCGTTCGATGCTGAGCGGGCTCATCACATCGGGTCGCTGACACGCGTGGCGGGCGTCATGGTGGACAAGCTTCGCGTTGTCCACCCTACCTCGTGCGGGTCCACCAGCCCCTCGTAGGGTGGATGACGCTCTTCCATCCACCAACGCTGCATCAGGTGGATGCCGCTGTTCCATCCACCGCCGCCGCAAACCGCATAACGCGCCCCTACAATCCTGGCCCATGACCGAATTCATCCCGCCTGGCAGCCGCTTCCACGCCCTGCCCTCGCCCTTCCCGATGAAGCGCGGCGGCCAGCTGCATGGCGCGCGCATGGCCTTTGAAACCTGGGGCACGCTGGACGACGACGGCGGCAACGCCATCCTCATCGTCACCGGCCTGTCGCCCAATGCGCACGCGGCCAGCAATACACGAGACCCCAGCCCCGGCTGGTGGGAGGCCATGCTGGGCCCGGGCAAGCCGATCGATACCGAGCGCTGGTTCGTGGTGTGCGTGAACTCACTGGGCAGCTGCAAGGGCTCCACCGGCCCGGCCTCGCCCGATCCGGCCACCGGCGAGCCGTATCGCCTGTCCTTTCCCGAGCTGTCGGTGGAAGACGGCGCCGATGCGGCGGTCAGCGTGGTGCGGGCGCTGGGCATCACCCAGCTGGCCTGTCTGATCGGCAACTCGATGGGCGGCATGACCGCGCTGGCGGTGCTGCTGCGGCACCCTGGCATCGCGCGCAGCCACATCAACATCAGCGGCAGCGCGCAGGCGCTGCCGTTTTCCATCGCCATCCGCTCGCTGCAGCGCGAGGCCATCCGCCTGGATCCGCTGTGGAACGGCGGGAACTACACCGAGGAGCGCTACCCGGAAAGCGGCATGCGCATGGCCCGCAAGATGGGCGTGATCACCTATCGCTCGGCGCTGGAATGGGACGGCCGCTTCGGCCGCGTGCGGCTGGATTCGGATGCCACCGACGAGGACCCCTTCGGCCTGGAGTTTCAGGTGGAAAGCTACCTGGAAGGCCACGCCCGCCGCTTCGTGCGCTTCTTCGATCCCAACTGCTATCTGTACCTGAGCCGCTCGATGGACTGGTTCGACCTGGCCGAGTACGGCCAGGGCGATGTCATGGCCGGCCTGGCCGGGCTGCGCGTGGCGCGCGCCCTGTCCATCGGCGCGGCCACCGATATCCTGTTCCCGCTGCAGCAGCAGGAACAGATCGCCGACGGCTTGCGCGCCGGCGGCGCGGAGGCCGAATTCCTCGCCCTGCCCTCCCCGCAAGGCCACGATGCCTTCCTGGTGGATATCGCCCGCTTCGGGCCCGCGGTGGCGGGGTTTCTCGCCCAGGCGTAACCGCGTGCTAACCGGCGCTGGTTAGCATGCGGCCCATCTTTCTTGATGTGGTTGGATGCCGTGAGCCTTGATTTCCCCGGGCGCGACCGGCTGATTCGTGCCTTGGATGCCGCCACCGGCCTGGGCGACGAACATGCCATTACCGAAGCGCTGCGCCAGGCGATGTGCGAGCTGATCCGCACCCCCGACGTGCGCCTGCCCAGGGAGGTGCTGGAGCCGATCGGCGCGCATTACGCGCGGCGCGAGCTGTACGTCAGCCCGGAGCACGGCTATAGCGTGGTCGCCATGACCTGGGGCCCGGGCCAGGGCACGCAGATCCACGATCACTCCGGCCTGTGGTGCGTGGAGGGCATCTGGCACGGCCGGCTGGAGATCAGCCAGTACCTGTTGAGCGAGCGCGCCCAGGGCCGCTTCCGCTTCCAGCCCATCACCACGGTGGATGCGGGCTTTGGATCGGCCGGCAGCCTGATCCCGCCGCACGAGTTCCACACCATCCGCAATCCCAGCCAGACCGATGTGGCCGTGTCCCTGCATATCTACGAGAAGCAGATGATCCGCTGCGGCGTGTACGTGCCGGAGGACGAAGGCGGCAGATGGTGCTTGCGGGAAGAGCGGCTGCTTGGGACCGACCCGGTCCGGCATTGACGGGACGGGCCTTCAGACAATCCTTCAGCCTTACAGATGGCGAAACAGGCTAGCCAGCGGGTGTTGAGCGTGTTCGATAGTCACTCTCAGCCGGAACCCAGAAAACGAAGCCCGCTTCCGCTACTTCCAAGGTCGCTGATAGCCCCTGTCGGGCAAGTTCTCGACGTAGTCCTTCGATGCCATCCGATGTCTCAATGACGTAGGTCTTCGACAACACATCACCGTAATGCTTTCCGGTGTTCTGCTTTGCGACCGCAACGATCTCTTGCGTGTTGGAGCCGATCGACCAGGGGTGAACGTCCTGGTCGATCGCGTAGGTTTTGATGCGCCAGCCCTTGCCTTCGACTGACACGAACTGGACTGTGTCGAAGACGCCCGCAGTGGCCTCTCGTTCGATGTTCTGAACGTAACTGCTTTGGATGTTGAGCAAGAAAAGAACCAGGGTGATCTTCATGCGGGCGGCCCAAGATTTCCTTACTTCACCGGGCAAGGCAGCACATGCTGCGCATCGGTGCCGAAGGCCACCTCGCTGAGCGACACTTCCGTGCCGGCCGGCATGCGCAGGCCGAACGGTGCGCTGATGTTGCCCATTTGCGCGCCCAGCGAGGCCAGGCACTTCAGCGGCACGCCGACCCGGCCCCAGGTGCCGCGCGGCGCCGAGGCCAGGGCGGCATCCAGCGGGAAGCGCGCGCTGCAGCCTTCACCGCATTCCACGAACAGCTCCGCGCCCTTGCCCTTGGGCGCGGTATCCACGCGCATGGTCATCAGCAGCAGCACATCGCCATTGGTCTCGCGCACCAGGTCCTGCGGGCGTGGCGCGATGAAGGCCACGTCGGCGTCGCGCTTCCAGCTGAAGCGCCAGGAATCCTCCTGCGCCTTGTTGTCCACCGGCACGATGGCCACATCGGTGGCGTCCTTCTGGCCCGAGGGCTGGGACACCATGCGTGGCTGGCCGCCCTTGGGCTGCACGCGTACGGTCCAGCCCGTGGCCGGCGCACCACGGGTGAAGAAGGTCTGCGAGCCCAGCGTGGCCAGGTCCATGCCGGCGTCTTCGGACAGGGCGGCCACGGTCTGCGGCTTGGCATAGGTCAGGCCATAGCCGTAGGCGAACTGCGGGTCGTAGCCGGCCTGGCCGACATTGAGCGGGCTCTGCATCACCGTGCGCGGCCAGGAGTAGGACAAGGTGCCGCGGAAATCGTGCTGCACCTTGCCGGCGGCATCGCGCAACAGCACGTCGGCCACGCCACCGCCTTCCGAACCGGGCAGCCAGGCCGCCACGAAGGCATCGGCGGCGTTGATCTCGCGGTTCATCCACAGCGGACGGCCTGACAGGAACACCGCCACCACCGGGATGCCTTCGGCCTTGAGCTTCTTCAGCAGCTTGAGGTCGCGGTCATCGCCCGGGCGATAAGCCAGCACCTTCAGGTCGCCCTGGAACTCGGCATAGGGCGTCTCGCCGAAGATGACCACCGCCGCATCGGGCTTGGACGTGTACTTGCCCTCGGCCGACAGCTCGGCGCTGCCGCCAGCCTTGCCGACCTGCTCGCGCAGGGCCGCACCGATGGTCTGCGCGTTGGGGAAGTCCTCGGGCTTCAGGCCCGTGCCCTGCCAACTCAGCGTCCAGCCGCCGGACTGCAGCATCATGTCGTCGGCCGCATCGCCGGCGATCAGCAGCTTCTTGCGCGGGTCCAGCGGCAGCACGCCGCCGTTGTTCTTCATCAGCACCAGCGACTCGCGCACGGCACGGCGGGCGATGGCGCGGTGCGCGGGGCTGCCCAGCAGCTCGAACTTGCCGGCCACGCCACGCGTGGAAGGCTTGCCGGCCTCGAACATGCCGGCGCGCAGCTTCACCCGCAGGATGCGGCGCACCGCCTCGTCCAGGCGCCCGGCCGGCAGGGTGTGGTTGTTTTCCGCCGCCAGGATGTGCTCGTAGCAGCCCTTCCAGGTGTCGGGCGCCATGATCATGTCCACGCCGGCAACGAAGGAAGGCACGCAGTTCTCGCGGCTGCCGCCGGGCACGCTGGCGTGGCCGTTCCAGTCGCTGACCACGAAACCGTCGAAGCCCATGCGCTTTTTCAGCACCGCTTCGAGCAAGGTGGCGTTGCTGCTCATCTTGGCGCCGTTCCAGCTGGAGAAGGACACCATCACCGCCTGCACGCCGGCCTTCAATGCCGGCGGATAGCCGGCGCCGTGGACATCGCGCAGCGTGGCTTCATCGATCCGCGCATCGCCCTGGTCGCGCCCTTCGTGGGTGCCGCCATCGGCCAGGAAGTGCTTGGCCGTGGCCACAACGTGCGCGCCTTTCAGGAAATCGGTGCTGCCCGGCTTGCCCTGCAGGCCCTGGATCAGCGGGCCGGCGTAGCTGCGCACGACCTCCGGATTCTCCGAGTAACCCTCGTAGGTGCGGCCCCAGCGATCGTCCTGCGGCACGGCCAGGGTGGGCGCGAAGGTCCAGTCGATGCCGGTGGCGCGCATTTCCGCGCCGGTGGCTTGCGCGATCTGCCCCATCAGCGCCGGGTCGTGGGTCGCGCCCAGGCCGATGTTGTGCGGGAACAGGGTGGCCCCGACGACGTTGTTGTGGCCATGCACCGCATCCACCCCGAAGATCACCGGGATCGCGTTGTACTTGCCGCCGCTGGTGTCCATCGAGGCGGCGTAGAAGTCATCGGCCAGGTCCAGCCAGGCCTTGGCCGGGGCGTTGTACTGGCCACCCGGGTCGGAGCTGCCGCCAGCCAGGATCGAGCCCAGGCGATAGGTCTTGAGGTCGGCCGGGGTGATGCTGGCGATATCGCCCTGCACCACCTGGGCGGCCTTTTCCTCCACGCTCATCTTGGCCAGCAGCGCATCGATGCGCGCTTCCAGCTTGGGGTCCGCCTTCAGCGGCGAGCGCATCGCCGGCCACTGTTCCGGATGCGCGGTGCCGGGCGCTTCCTGCGCGACCACGCAGGCCATGCCCAGGGGCAAGGAGATCGCCAGCGCCGCCACCAGGGGACGCAGACGCACGGAACGGGAAGACACGCTGGGTTTCATGGCAACTCCTGTCTGGAAAGCGCACCGTGCGCGCCAACGGTGCGCACGGTAATAGAAAATGGTGGCACCCTGGCATCGCACTGCGGCATGACCGGGGCGGGGGCTCTGGCAACATGCGCACACGCCTGCAGGCGCGGCACAGACACATTCAGGGGATCAACACGATGCGGGTCAGGATCGAGGACGTGGCCGCGGCCGCCGGGGTGTCGATGAAGACGGTCTCCCGCGTCCTCAACGAGGAGCCGCGCGTCAGCGAGAGCACGCGCCAGCGCGTGCGCGAGGCCGTTGAGCGCCTGCAGTACCGCCCCAGCCTGTCCGCGCGCAGCCTGGCCGGGCAGCGCTCCTACATGGTGGCGCTGGCCTACGACAACCCTTCGCGCAACTACCTGATGGAGATCCAGCGCGGCGTGCTTGATGCCTGCCGCGCCCAACACTACACGCTGGTGCTGGCGCCGGTGACCTATGGCGATGGCCGCACCATCGCCGAGCTGGACGAGCTGGCCCGGCACACCGCTGTTGACGGGTTCATCCTCACCCCGCCGCTGACCGACGACATGCAGTTGCTGGCCCACTTCGACGAGCAGGCCATGCCCTTCGCCAGCATCGCCCCGCGCATCCCGCGCGGCCGCATCGGCGTGACTCTGGACGAGCACAACGCCACCTGCGAGCTGATGGCGCACCTGGTGGCGCTGGGCCATCGCCGCATCGCCCACATCAAGGGACCGCCCTCGCATGGCGCGGCCGAATGGCGCCACGCCGGCTACCGCGAAGGCCTGCGCAATGCCGGCATCGCCTACGACCCGGTGCTGACGGTCAATGGCGAATTCACCTTCGAATCCGGCGTAACCGGCGCCAACCGGCTGCTGGACCTGGAGGAGCCGCCGACGGCGATCTTCGCCGGCAACGACGACACCGCGGCCGGCGTGCTGCGCGTGGCCGGCGAGCGCGGGCTCAAGGTGCCGCTGGACCTGTCGATCTGCGGCTTCGACGACACCCCGCTCTCGCGCCACACCTTCCCCGCACTGACCACCGTGCGCCAGCCGGGCCAGGACATGGGCCGCGTGGCCACGATGGAACTGCTGCGCGCCATCCGCGCGCCCGATGCCGGGGACATGGTGCAGATGGACTACACCCTGCAGCTGCGCGAGTCGACCGGCCCGGTCAGGGAACGCTGAGGCCAGCCGCCATCGCCTGGCCGCGCGCCCTGTTCTCGGGCACGTTGTACTAAGCATCGCGCAGGAACCGAAAGCGAGGAATCGCCAGCATTGCACCGGCTTGGGCGCAGGCAGACACGCGCCAGCGGCTTGCCGCAGCACCTTCGTGTTGGCCTGCATCCCCCCTCCCGTGAAGTCATCGCACGCCGCGCGCCGGCGCCTGCCGTGACAGCGCTGTCACCATACCGGCCACGCCCGCAAATGCATTCTGCGGCGCACCACGCCCACCCGCGCCGCGCAAAGTCTGGCTGTGCATCCCACCGGCTGAGTGGCTATACTGCGCGGCCGCGCCGAAGTGGCGGAATGGTAGACGCAGCGGACTCAAAATCCGCCGCCCTTAAAAGCGTGTGGGTTCGAGTCCCACCTTCGGCACCAGATAAAACAAGGGGTTAGGCTTCGCGGTCTAACCCCTTGTTTACTGCAAAACGTTTTGGCCCGTAGTCGGCCCGTAAGCTGCACTATGCGGTACTACTCATAGTGCCGGTGGTTCACGTCGTCGCTGCACGCATAGCAGAGCCGATACGCCTCGGCTGTCGTAGCCCGCGCGTTCGTGCCTCAGCGGGCCGCCATAACGCGGGCAATCGAGCCCTTGGCCGCGTTGCCACCGCACAAGCCTACAAGTCGGCGCAGCCACCAGCCACAGCGTGGCCGCCAGCGCCAGCAGTCGCACCGCGCGCACGACCACCACGAACTCGGCCAGCAGCGGGCCTACTGCCACTGCGAAAGCACGTCCGTTGACGCCACTGCTACTAACAGGGCGAACGCGGCGGTACCGTAGGCCCGTACCACCACCCAGTTCCATCGATCCATAAAACTCTCCCGACGACATTGCCTAGGCCGATTCTCCGGCCGGGCAGCCGCATAGGGTGAGACAAACGGGAGTTGCCGGAGCACTGCGTGCATTTTCGGTCGACCGGCTGGCGGCGGCCCTGCCCGTGCAAACCATCAGGCGACGGATCAGCGCTTATGGCTTAAATACAAACGTGGGTTGCGCGTGCGCTCTGAGTAGTTCGTAAATCGTCATCGTCTTAACATTGCCAATCTTCAGCGCAGCGTCTGGAATGGGTACTTCTTTCCTCTTATCGGGCTGCGGTAGCTCCTGAGTCACCACGATATGCCCGTGGGCGCGGGCGTAGGCAAGCAAGAACGCATCTGCACGTTTCGCTTCCGCAAACCGGCTCAATGCCGCTGGCTGATAGTGCTTGTCACCAGCGGCCCACGTCATGCAGTGAGCGTACTGCTTCATCACAGCGGCGTCGCCAACATCTTCCAAGAAAAATCCATCGGGCATATCTTCAGCCCACTTTCTGACTTCGTCGCCCTTCTTTCCAGCGAGCAATTCCGCACGGACTTTGCCGATGCTGTACACCATGCCCTTGTCGAAGCCTTCATGCACCCAATCCCAAAACCCTTCGCAAAAGGAGAAGTGATAATGGAAATTCTTACCTTGGATAAAAACGTTGGAATCGATAATATACTTGTTAGCCATTCTCGGCCCGCCCCTTAGCCAAAGCCACAACCGTATCTGGCTTGACATTCAATAGACTCGCGGCGTCACGCAGCAACGTTTGGCCACTCATCGCGCTCGCTACAATCGTTCGTGTGAACTTCTTGCTATTTCGGATCGGAATGGTCACAAGGGCAGTCGGCTTGCCGCTGGACTTTACCTTTTGGGTATTTGCTGCAACTTCGTCGTAGAACGCTTGATCAACAAGCTTGCTATCTAACGCTCGACGCGCAATTACTAGCTTGCTCACACGAAAAAACTTAGCAAGCCTGTCCACATCTTGCGGGCCACCCCAAAGTTCCAAGAAAGCATCAATTGGAACCAGAAAACTAGCGGCGACACGATTACATAGGCGCTCCGTTGGATTTCCGAATCGACTTGGCGTAACGTCAGAAACTCCCGTTATGCCAAGCCAAATGTGCGCAAGCTCGTGAATAAGCGTGAAGACAGCCGCCACCTCGGCATCTCGACCATTAACGAATACGAGTGGGACTAACCTGTGCGCAACGGCAAATCCTCGAAATTCCTTTTCAGAGATCGGGCGTCGCGTATTGGACTTGACATAACTCGTTTTGAAGACCAGCACACCCTTAGCTTCCGCCTTAGCGCTAAGGGCAGAAAAATACGTGGCAGCGTCAGGACTCTTTCGACGATCATCGTCGGTTACGCCAAGTTCGCGCCGCATATCAGCCACGATGCCATCTGCATCTCGGCAAGCGTCATTCGCAAATCTCCCGACGAACGGGAGTTCCGCTGCGCCAGCTTCTGTTAGGTACTCGATCAACCAACTCTGCTTTGCCAGCACGTCCTCAAGCGTCTCGTAAAAATCACCACTTAGAGGTTGCGCTTCTTGAATCTGCCGCAGGTCAGGAATATTAGGGCGCGCCAGCTCAGGCGGCTCAGAGAGAAACAAGTAACCGAAGGGAATGCGAGCAGCCTTCGCCAGCTTCTCGGCCTGTGGCACGGTTAGAAGCCCTTCCGTAATGCGCTCCCTGTCCTTTTCACGCTTGGCTACGTTCTCGGCAAAAGAGTGCAAGGTCTGGCCCGCCTTTTCAGCGGCCCAGTCGAGCACATCGCGGGAAAACTCCAGCGCTTCCACGTATGCCAGCCCATCGCCCGGTAGTGAACGGCTTATTAGACCATACTAGATCGCAGGGCGTGAGACTGAGCCTTAACGCGCTCAATCCACGCGTACGGCGTGCTCAGAATCTGGGTGAGACAGGCCAAAACGCGGCCAGCGCAGGCGCTAGAGCGGGGCTTGATGCGCCCTATCGCGAGCTTTCAAGCTGGCATTGCCCGCCTCGATCAGGCGCACGCGAAAGCGCTGAAGTTCCTTGCCAGTACGGCCGAATCGCGCTGGCTAGCGGCGATGCGGTCGCCGGAGTACAGCAGGGCTTGCAGCATCGACACCAGTTGCCCTCGCGCCACAGACCACCCTGCCCGGTTGCCCCAAAACCTCGTGACCGTCCAAGGGCACGCTTGAGCACCCTGCGTCAGACCGCCAATCAAGGCGGGGACGTCGGGGGGGGAGACTCCGGAGTAGGGGGGATCAATGCGAATGAATTCTTACCCGCACGCCTCCATCTCCAAGCAATACGAGTCATTCCACACCAATCTGCAATGAATCCAAACCATCAATCAAAGAGCCAAGGCCACGGCAGTATTGCCTGTAGTTGTTCTTTGCGCTTCTTCAGCATATCCGACCAGCACTCCTCACGAGTATAGTTGAGGATGCTCCAGTCCACCGGTGGCACCACTACAGTGGGGACAACAGATTCCTCCTTCGGCAAAAACTTAAGAATTGTAGGAATTTCCGGCAATGCAGGCAGTTCTACGAGCTGCCTTTCGATGTAGCTAATGATCAATTCCTTTGTTAATTGAAAACGCTCTTTTGACATCAATGTTTCACTGAAGAGCACCCAGGTTTTTCCACCACAACGCCTATCGAAAGGCCCAACGGCGATTTGGAAATTCGCAGGCGGGGGCCCACAAAGTGCCTCTCTCGAAACGAATACTGTCACATTCATCTCGTGACCCAGATGAGGCCTCGGAAGGATTACCTGATCTTCGTCGTAACCCAATCTGACCACTACTGGTGGAACCACAGGGAAAAACGGGTAGACCATACGAAGTGCAATGTTCCAATTTCCGTCGAATTCGCAGGGATCAGGAAATCTGATTCGACGACCCTGCCCTTGGTACTTGTAGAGGTTCGTACCATCCTTGTGCAAACTGATTTTTGTTAGGTGCTTATCGCCCGATCTAATTAGATGCGTACGTAAGCCAAGATAGGCATCATCGCCATGACTCCAAAACTTTACTGAGGCCCAGCCCTCGACGCGGAAATTTAGAGCATTGCCTTTCTTCCCATACGGCTGCTGCAACACTGGACGAGATTTCAACTTATCCCAAGGATCGTCTAGTTCCGGAAACATAGCTACTCCCATCTGCCACCACTGTTATGAAACGCACATTCGAGCCGATGTCGGAACCATACTACCCTCACCTCAAGGACGAGCTCGGGTCGCGGCCATCATGAACTACACCACCTACCCGCACTGGCCAAGAGCTACGCATCGAAGCCAGCACCTTTGGCGCCGGGACAGACGACGCCAGGCCTTACCTGAGCAATTTTTTTGCCTGCTTTTAACATCCCGTTACAGGCGGCTGCCGCAACGCAGCATGCGTCTGTCCGACAATTTGATAGCGTGGCCGGTCAGTTCGGCATTCCGACAAGGTCGCCCGCGTGAAGAGTCCACAACCCGTTCGATTCACCACCCGGGTGCTGTCCGGGGACATGCATCCCCTGCCCCAGGTGGACCTGTGCCGACGCGGCGAGCTGCGCGTGGAGAAGTTCCTGGATGCGGCCACCGAGGTGTTCCGGGAGAAGGGCTACCAGCACGCCAAGCTCAGCGAGATCGTGGCGCGGGCCGGCGGCTCGCTGGCCACGCTGTACCGCGTGTTCGGCGACAAGGAAGGATTGGCCTATGCCATCGTCGATCGCCGCCTGCAGGCCATGTCCGCGATCATGGACGGGCTGGACCTGGAGGGTCTGCCCCCGGAGGAAGGTCTGCGCGCAGCCGCCGAGCGCTACACCCGCAGCAACACCACCGACGATGCCCACCTGGTGCATCGCCTGGTGATCGGCGAGGGGCACTCCTTCCCCGCACTGCGAGACTGGTTCTTCGCCAACGCGCTTTCTTCCATCAGCACGCATCTGGCGACCTACCTGCGGGCGCAGCAGGAAGCCGGCAACATCGTGCTGCGCAACTCGCCCGAGCAGGCGGCGCTGCAGTTCTTCGACATGCTGTTCGGCGACCTGATCCTGCGCACGGCCTGCGGGCACCTGCTCAACCCAAATCCGGAGGAAGTCCGCGAGTTCGCCATGAGCGGGGTGGAGACCTTCCTGCACGGCGTCCTGCCCCGCTGAACAACCCGCGCGCCCCGTAGGGATGGAGGCACGGCGGCATGACGCGATTACGCGGTTAGGCCGGTGCGATCAGAATGGCCACCACCCCGAGCCGGTCGCCGCGTAGCGGTCGGCGGCGCGCTCGAACGGGTTGCGCACGCTGATGCCGCCGCTGAGCAGATAGACCGGCAGGAAGAAGGGGCCGAGCACCATGTACTGATAGACGTGCGCGCGCTCGTGGTCGCCCAGGCAGATCAGGCCCTCGCTGCCTCTGCCTGCGCGCTGCGCGTAGGTACTGCACAGCACGTCCAGGCTCGGCCCGGTGTTGAGAATGATGTTGCCGAAGGTGATGGCCCCACCCGGACCCCAGGGGTAGCGGTCGAAAACCAAGGCCAGCTCGCGCTGGCGCCATTGCGGCCGGGCGCCGCCGGCCAGGCCCAGAACGCCCAGAAACAGGCCGATGAGGCTGTTCGGCAGCGTCCACGCCGCGCCTGCGATCAACAACGCACGCCTGCGCATTTGCCCTACCGCATCAAGCACCTGCGTGGCGGCGCATCAGTCCGCCTCCACCGGCATCAGCAGCCACAGCAGCAGGTAGACGATGGCGCCGGGAAAGGCGGCCGAGGCGAGCGAGACGATCACGTAGATCGCCCGCACCAGGGTCGGGTTCCAGCCGAAGCGGTGGGCGATGCCGCCCATGACGCCGGCGATCATGCGATCGTCGAGCGAGCGTGCCAGTGGGCGATGAGCAGACATGTCGGCGTTCTCCATAGGCGTGGGAGCCCCAGTCTCGGCCAGGGCGTGGCTGCGGCCTGTGAATCGCAGCGCGCGCCGCGCGCTCAGCGCGAACGCGCCATCAGCCACTGGTGCACGGTGGACGGCACCTCGCGCTGGGCGCGGCTGGAGACGTAGATGCCGATATGGCCGCCCTTGAAGCTCAGCTCGGTGTAATCCTGCGTGCCGACCACCTTGGCCAGGGCGCGCGAAGCGTCCGGCGGCACCAGATGGTCCTGCTCGGCGTAGATGTTGAGCACCGGCATGTCCACGAAGCCCAGGTCCACGCGGTCGCCATCGATCACCACCTCGCCCTTGACCAGCCCATTGGCCTGGTAGAACTGTTTGATGAACTGGCGGAAGGCCTCCCCGGCCAGATCCGGCGAGTCGAAGATCCACTTCTCCATCCGCAGGAAATCCTCGATGGCGCCGCGATCGTCCAGGATGTCCACCAGGCCCACGTACTTCTGCAGGTTCAGGCGGAACGGCTTGAGCATCAGGTAGCTGGCATTGAGCATGTCCGCCGGCACGTTGCCCATGGTGTCCACGAACAGGTCCACGTCGATCTCGCGCGCCCAGTTGGACAGCATGTTGTCCGGGGTGTGGAAATCCACCGGCGTCACCATCGTCACCAGATTGCGCACCTTGCGCGGATACAGCGCGGCGTAGCACAGCGAGAACGAACCGCCCTGGCAGATGCCGAGCACGTTGATCGCATCGTGGCCGCTGCGCTGGCGCAGCGCGTCCACCGCGCCGTCGATGTAGCGATGCAGGTAGTCGCCCAGTTCCAGGAAGCGGTCCGAACGGTCCGGATAGCCCCAGTCGATGATGTAGACGTCCTGCCCCTGCTCAAGCAGCTTGCGCACCAGCGAACGGTCGGACTGCAGGTCCACCATGTACGGGCGGTTGACCAGCGCATAGCTGATCAGCAGCGGCACGCTGGTGACCGGCGCGTGCTCGCCGACGAAGCGATACAGCACGACCTTGCCGTCGCGCCAGATCTCCTCGCGGCGGGTAACGCCGTACTGCACGTCTTCCACATCGGGCAGCAGCTGGAAGCCGGCGGCCAGCTTCTGCTGCATGGCCATCGCTTCCTCGGCCAGGGCTTCCAGGCTGATCTCCAGTGGACTGGTCATCAGGAGGTCCTCCCCGCGCGCTTGCCAGAAGCATGTTGGCTGACCCAGTCACGCATCGAGACCGGCGCCTCCACGGCCGGCATGACCGACTTGCGCGCGGCCTTGCTGGCCTTGCCGGCCGCCTTCAGCGGCTTGACGGTTTTGGCGGTCTTGGCTGGGGCGGACTTGGCTGGCACAACCTTGGGCGATGTTGCGCGGCGCGCGGCGGCCGGCGCGGTCGTCTTGGCGGCCGGTGCCACGGCGCGCTTGGCCGCGGCGCGCTTGGCGGGTGCAGGCGCCTTGGCTGCGGCCTTGCGCGGCGCTCCGGCCGCGGCGGCCTGCTTGGCCACGGGGCTGCGCGCGCCGGGCGCGCGCGTCTTCGGCGCCGGCTTGGATTGCGTGGGGGCCTCACCAGTCGTCGATGCGGCCGGCGTGGCGCGCACCACGGTCTGCGGCCCAGCCTGGCGGTTGAGGCGACGCATCGCGCGCTCGAGCTCCACGATCTTGCGGTAGGCCGAATCGACCTCGGTGCGTGTGGGCATGCCGAACAGCGCACTCACCTGCTCCACTTCCTTCTGCACGCCGGCGCGCACGCGCATCTGCGCGTTGGCCAGCTGGCCGTAGATATGGCGGAACTCGGGCGACAGCGCGATCTGCGCATAGGCCTCCTCGGCCGCATCGATCCACACATCGAACAGCGCACGTGCCGAGGCGATCTGGCGGCCGGGCTCGGCGTGCGCTTCCAGCTTGGTCTCGAACAGCGCCAGGGCGTGCTGGCCGGCCTTGGTCATCAGGGCGTGGTAGTCGTTGGCCCAGCGCTGGTACTCCTGCAGCGCCTGGCGCAGTTGCTGCCAACGCCCCTGGTGCTCGCGGGTCAGGCCGAAGGCCGGCATGTTGAACCAGCGACTGGCTTGCTCCTGCAGATCGTTGAGTCCAGGCAACACCTGCTGCAGCCAGTTCTCCAAGCCACTGAGCCCCTGCGCGCCCCACTGGGTGAACACGCTGGCGAAGGGATCGGCGGCATTGGCCCCCAGCGCCTCGCGCCAGGCCTGGCCGATGTCGGCCGCACTGGCCTCCCGGCCGGCGAAGCGGCTGGCCAGGTTCTGCATCAGCGAAAACCAGTCGTCGGCCTGGCGCTGCGCGCTGGCGCCCGCGGCGAAACCGGAGGTCGCGGCGCTCGCGGCCTGCATGCCCGGCCACATCTGCGGCGGCTGCGACAGCCCGCCGCCAAGACCGGCCTGGCGCAACGCCGCGCCCCACTGCTCCAGGGAGTCCCGCGCCATGCGCTCCAGGCTGGAGGTCTCGAATGGGCTGTTCTGGAACATCAGGCACTCCCGTGGACGCGTGGCCCGATCATAGCAACGGCCCGGTTGCGTTTGAGAGCAGGTCCGGGCGTGCCCGTCCGCGTGCGGACCGCGCGTATCCGAAGCGCGCGACGCTCTATGGCTTGGGGATGCGAATGGTCTTGCTGATCATCAACGAGCCGGACAGCGCGAACAGCAGCACCAGCGGGTGCAGCTGCCAAGGCCCAAGCTGCCAGACGCCGCCCCAGATCGCAGGCCCCACGCGTCCTTGCACGGCGGCAAGGCCCAGCACCACCACCAGCACCAGGCTGGTGGGTATCGGGGTGCCCTCGAAGAAGCTCACCTTGCCCTCATCGCCGGACAGGGATTCGGCGGTCACGTTGTAGCGCGCCAGACGGCTGACCCCGCAGCAGACGAAGTAGCTCAGCACCAGCCAGTCCCAACCGCCGCGCAGACCGCAAGCGTAGGCCAGCGCCGCCGGCGCCACGCCGAAGGAGATCACATCCGCCAGCGAATCCAGCTCGCGCCCCAAGGTGGAGGCCGAGTTGCGCCAACGCGCCACACGTCCATCCAGTGCATCGAAGATGAAGGCCAGCGGGATCAGCCCCATGCCGGCCAGCAGCACGCTGATCCGTCCGTCCTGCATGAAGTTGAGCGCGGCGAACACCGCGCCGGTGCCGCAGAAGGCGTTGCCCAGCGTGAACCAGTCGGCCAGCTGGAAGTCGCGCAACATCGAGAAGTGGCGGGCCATGCGGACAGGTCTCAACGGGACAGGCCGGCAGGATAGCCGGGCCCTCGTGCAGGCCAGGTATCGGCGCAGGTCCCGCCCTGCACGCGTCAGTTCGGCATCGGCAGCTGCGCGGTCTCCACCGCGCCCTGCCCGCGCCCACGCGCCGGGATCCGCGCGTCGGCCGGCATCGGTGCGGTTCGGTCCAAGACCTGGCTCACGCGGTCCAGCGCGGCGTAGACGTAGGGCAGCATCGGCGCGTAGCGGGCACCGTAGTCGGGAAAGGCCAGGAAAGCGTCGAAATGCTCGCCGTGTTCCACCTGCCAGCTGGCGATGCGCCGGCGGCCGGCGGCGCGCGCAGCCGCAACGTACGGCGCACTGGTGAACGCAGGCGGGATCAAGCCGTCATCGATGCCATGCACCACCAGCACCGGCAGCTCTGCACGCGGCAGGCCCGCAGCCGTGGCCGCGATGCCGGCCTGGACCCGCTTGGCGTCCTCACCCTCGCCGGTGAACAAGGCGCGCAGGCAGCGCAGGCCTTCCAGTGTCGGGTCGGCCCCTTGCGCGCGCGGATCGCGCAGGCCGATGCCGTTGCCGGGCGGAATGCCCGCGCCTTCGGCCCACCAGCCCGGGCGCAGGCCCGCCAGTTGTGTCGCATCCAGCGCCGCGTAGGACATGCCGCAGGGGTGCTCGCCCACGCCGTAGCGGCCATAGGCCGAGGCGTAGGTGGCGGCCACGGCGCGCCACAGGTCGAAGCCGACGCTGGGCGCGCCGGCCTGCAAGGCCGCATCGGTCCATCCGCTCGCGCGCAGGCGTTCGTGGGCATCGCGGGCCTGGGCCATCGCGTCGGCTCCATCGACCAACCCCAGGGCCGCCAGGCGCTCGCAGCGCGCGCGCCAGGCCGGTTCCACCTGGGCACGCAGCGGCGGCTGTGGCAGCGCCTGCGCCGGCAAGTCCGGCAGCGCACAGGGCATCAGTAAGGCCGCCTCGGTGGCGAAGTCGTACAAGGGCCGACTGCCAGGCGCCTGCGCTGCGTAGACATTGGGCTCGCCGGCGACCACCGCATCCAGCCAGTCGCCTTCCAGCTCGGCCGCGCGCAGGACCGCACCGCCGCCATTGGAAATGCCCACGGCGATGATGCGGGTGTTGTCGAAGGTGAAAGGCGCCTGCGCCGGGAAGGCCGCGTCCAGGGCCTGCAACGCGAAGGCCGCGGCCTGCTGAACGTGCCGCCCCCAGTCCGCCTCGGGGTTGTCGCGCGAATGCGCGTGCTTGAAGGCCACCCCGGAGGCACCTGCCGGCACCTGCGGTGCGAACGCCAGCCCTGGCGTTCCCAGTGGCGCCAGCGTGCCATCCAGGCCCACGCCGAGCCCAGCGTCCAGATCCACGTAGTCGCTGCCGCCGCCCTTGTCGGTGTAGGCCACCGCGCAGCCCTTGGGCAGCGCCCAGGGGGCGGCCACCGCGATGCCGCCATAAATGCCCCGCGACCCCGACGAGGGCGCCACCACCACGCAGCGGCGCCGTGCATCGAAATGATCCGGCACCTGCGCCAGCACCCGATGCGGTTGCCTGGCCCCGGGGACCGTTGCCAGTGCGGTGTACTCGCGCCCGGGCACCGGGGCCAGGGTGCCGTACAGGCGCCCGTAGCCACCGGTGGGCGACAGGTCGGCGATCCCGCGCCAGTTGCTCCACAGCGCCCTGCGCCGCAGCTCGGCCGGCGTCGGATGCGCGGGGTCGGAGAAGCCGGGCGCGCTCATCGATTGCAGGCCGCTCAGGCCCAACCCCGCACTGAGCAGGTCGTCCTGCCCGCGGTGCTCGGTGACCCGCATCGGCGTGGACAGCTGCATCTGGGTCAAGGCTCCCTGGGGCGGGTCGGGACGGACGGCGCAGGCTGCCAGGCACAGGCTGATCAGCAGCGATGGCAACATGCGGGACATGGCAGCACCGGTCACGGACAGTGCCGGCACGCTAACGGTGGCCCGCGGCGGGCGTCATCGTACTTTGGTACCACGCGGCCGCGGCGGCGGCCTTGCTAAGCTCGCGCCACTTCCCCACGCAGGCCGTCAGTTCATGCGCAGCATCCTTGTCACCGGTGCCGCCAGCGGCATCGGCGCCGGCATCGCCCAGGCGCTGGCCAGCGCCGGGCACCATCTGATCATCAGCGACCTGGACCTGGACGCGGCCACCCGCGTGGCCCAGGCCATCGTGCAGGGCGGCGGCTCGGCCGAAGCCGTGGCGCTGGACGTGACCTCCGAGGACAGCGTGGAAGCCGCACTGAACGCCATCAGCCGTCCGGTGGACGTGCTGGTCAACAACGCCGGCCTGCAGCATGTCTCGCCGCTGGAGGAGTTCCCCATCGCCAAGTGGGATTTCCTGGTGCAGGTGATGCTGGTGGGCGTGGCGCGCCTGACCCGCGCGGTGCTGCCGGGCATGCGCGAGCGCGGCTTCGGGCGCGTAATCAACATCGGCAGCATCCACGCCCTGGTGGCCAGCCCGTACAAGAGCGCCTACGTGGCGGCCAAGCACGGCCTGGTCGGATTTTCCAAGGTGATCGCACTGGAGACGGCGGGCACCGACATCACCATCAACACTGTCTGCCCCAGCTATGTGAAGACCCCGCTGGTGGACAAGCAGATCGCCGACCAGGCACGCACGCGCGGGATCAGCGAGCAACAGGTGGTGAGCGATGTGATGCTTAAGCCCATGCCCAAGGGCGTGTTCATCGAGATGGACGAACTGGCCGGCACCACGGCCTTCCTGATGTCCGCCGCCGCCCGCAACATGACCGGACAGACCCTGGTGCTGGACGGCGGCTGGACCGTCCAGTAACCCGCACGCGCCCAACGCGCCATGCCGATCCTGCTGATCGCAGACGACCACCCGCTATTCCGCGCGGCCCTGCGCTCGGCGGCTGCCGATGCGGTGGCGCAGCTGCAGGTGTTGGAAGCCGCCTCGCTGGATGAGGTGCTGGCCGCGCTGGAATCGCGCCCGGACGTGGACCTGGTGCTGCTGGACCTGCACATGCCCGGCAACCATGGTCTGGCCGGACTGGCCGCCATCCGCGCCGAGTTTCCCGCGGTGGCCGTGGTGGTGGTCTCGGCCAACGACGATCCGCGCGTGGTGCGGCGGGCGCTGGACCATGGCGCGGCCGGCTATCTGCCCAAGAGCGCCGGCCTGGACGAGCTGCGCGAGGCGATCCGTTGCGTGCTGGCCTGCGAGCAGTGGCTGCCGGCCTCGCTGCGGGCCTCGGTGGCACGGGCGCAGTCCTCGCGCAGCGATACCGAACTGGCCGCACGCCTGGCCAGCCTGTCGCCGCAGCAGTTCCGCGTTTTGAGCATGGTCGCCCAGGGCCTGCTCAACAAGCAGATCGCCGACCGCCTGGACGTGCAGGAGCGCACGGTGAAGGCGCACATGTCGGCGATCTTCGAGCGCCTGGGCGTGCGCAACCGCACCCAGGCCGGCGTGGTGCTGCGCGAGCTGGAACTGGTGGACCCTTGCCGCCAGATCGAGCCCGGCCCCTAGCGCTGCGCGGCGCGCATTAGCACGTTCGGCCGGCGTTTTCACGCCAATTATTTGCGGTCATTTTTTCGCCATATCGCTTGACACGCCCACGGCGCAAAGCGCTCCGGCGGTTATCCACATGTTTGTGCGTGAATCATCCACACCCGGTGTGGAAAACCGCAGAATACGGCCGTCATCGCCTGGTCAAATTTTCGCCACATCGACTGACAGCATTGCCGCGCAAGGGTTGGCGCGGGTTATCCACACCGTTGTCAGGCAATTGCCCACAACCGGTGTGGACAAGGGCGCCTCACAGGCGCGACCAGTTCCAGGACTGCATGCGCCCGTCCTGGTACGGCATGACTCCATGGAAGCTGCGCGGATCGGCATCGAACACCAGCGGCAGGAAATGGCGATCGCCTTCCCACAGCGGCAGCTCCAGCAGCTTGTCCACTGCCACCCATTCCAGCGTGCCTTCCGGGTTGCGCTCCAGCGGGGTGCCGCTGAACCGATCGATCACGAACACGAAGCCCAGCCAGTCCTCGCCATGCTTGCCGAAGCCCGGCCAGCTGATGGTGCCGCGCATGCGCATCGACTCGCAGCTGATGCCGGCCTCTTCCATGATCTCGCGGCGCATGCCGGCCACCACGTCCTCGTCGCGCTCGACCTTGCCGCCCAGCCCGTTGTACTTGCCCAGGTGGTGATCCCCCGGGCGGGCGTTGCGATGGATCATCAGCACCTGGCTGTGGTCGGGCGAGAGGACGTAACCGAGGGTGGCGACGATCGGGGTGTAGGGCATGCGGCGGCGACCAGGCAGGCAAACGCCCATTCTAGCCAGCAGGCTGGGCCGCCTGGGCATGGGCCGGGCCTTGCGCGGCCAGCAGGCGGTCCAGCACCGACTTGAGCGCCAGGGGACGCACCGGCTTGCTCAGCAGCGGCAGGTCCGCCTCCTGCACCGCATGCCTGACCGCACCGCTTGCATCGGCCGACAGGATCAGGCAGGCGGCCGCGCCGTAGCGGGCCCGCAGGCGCGCGGCCAGCGCCACGCCGGTATCGCCGCCATCCAGGTGGTAATCCAGCAGCCACAACTGCGCCGGCGCCTGGGCCAGCGCCGCCTCCGCCGCGCTGCCGTCGGCGGCCGCGGCAACATCGCAGCCCCAGCCGGCCAGCAGTGTGGTCAGGGCCGACAACGCGACCGCATCGTTGTCCACCGCCAGCACGCGGCATCCGGCCAGGCTGCGGCCCACCGCAGCCCTCGCACTGCGCACGCCCGCCCGCTCACCCGGCGCCACGGCCGGCACCTCCACGCTGAAGACCGCACCGCGTCCCCACACGCCGCCGACGGCAAGGCGCGCGGAGAGCAGGCGCGCGATGCGATCGGCGATGGACAGGCCCAGGCCCAGCCCCTGCCCGGGGGCGTCCTCGCCGCGCCGGAACTCCTCGAAGATCGCCGTCCGCGCCTGCGGCGCTACGCCTGGACCACTGTCGTGCACCTCCAGGCGCAGGCAATCACCGCCACGGCGCACCCCCAGCACGATGCGCCCCCGCGGCGTGTAGCGCACCGCGTTGGCCAGGAAGTTCTGCAGCACGCGCCGCAGCAGCTGCGGGTCGCTGTGGGTCCAGGCCCGGGTCGGCCGGTAACGCAAGACCAGGCCGCGCTCGCGCGCCAGCGCGGCGAACTGCGCCGCCAGCGGCGCCAGCAGCTCGTCCAGCGGGAAGTCGCGCGGCGCCGGCACCAGCCCACCCGCTTCCAGTCGCGACATGTCCAGCAGCCCGGTCAGCAGATCGGTGGTGGCATCCAGCGCGCCCGCCAGCTGCCGCAGCGGCTCGCGCAGCTGCGGCTGGTCCTGCCCGCGCTGCACCAGCGCATCGGCGAACAGCTGCGCTGCGTGCACTGGTTGCAGCAGGTCGTGGCCGATCGCCGCCAGGAAGCGGCTCTTGGCATCGTTGGCGTGCTCGGCCTCCAGCTTGGCGCCCTGCAGCAGCGCGGTGCGCTCGGCCACGCGCTGCTCGAGCGTTTCGTTGGCACGCTTGAGCCCTTGTTCGGCATGCCGGAACGCGGTGACGTCGGTGAAGGTGGCGACGAAGCCGCCGCCCGGCATCGGATTGCCGCGGATCTCCACGATGCTGCCATCGGGCAGGACGCGCTCGGACAGATGCGCGGTGCCGGCGCGCATGAAGGCCAGCCGGCGATCCACCGCACGCGGCAGCTGGCGCGTATCGCCATCCGGCGGCGAGAGCCGGGCCAGCGCCCAGCGGGTCAGGTCCGCCACCGGCCGCCCCACCTGCAGCAGCTCCTCGGGGAAACCGAACAGCTCGGCATAGCGCCGGTTCCAGGCCACCAGCCGCTGGTGGCGATCGATCACGCTGATGCCCTGGCTCATGTTCTGCAGCGCCGCCTGCAGCACCTGCTGGTTGAAGCGCAGGTCCTGGGAGGCCTCGCCGACGATGGCGGCCACCGTTTCCAGCTCGCTGCTTTCGCGCCGCGCCGCGTCCAGCAGCAGGCGCGCCGAGGCCGCGCCGAGCACGGCCGAGAGCTCGCGTTCGACCTGGGCCTCCAGCGCCGCCGGCGCCGGGCCGCTGCGCGGCGCATCGGCCAGCAGCGCAGCCACCGCGGTCTCGGGCAGGAAGCGGCGGCCGGCATCGCGCAGCGACTCGATGTCCAGGGCGCGGCTGGCCCGGCGCGGCGCATCCCGGCGCCAAGCCATGGCCAGGACGGTGGACACCGTGCCCACGAATAGGCTGGCGCCCACCGCGCGTCCCAGCGGGCTCCAGCCCGTGAGGCCGAACAGTCCGGCCGGGGCCAGCCAGCCCTGCCCGAACGGCCCCTGCTGCACCCAGGCCGTGTCCAGGCCCGCGGCCAGCGCCACCGTCGGGACCAGCAGCACCCAGGCCCAGGTGGCGAAGGCCGCCAGCACGCCGACGATCGCCGCGCGCGGCGGCGTCTGCGGCCGCCACACCGCAAAGCCGAGCACCGGCGCCAGCGTGGCCAGCGCCGAGAACGACAAGGCCCCCACGTCGGCCAGGGCCTCGTTGCCCGCCAGCAACCGGCTGTAGGCCCAGGCCAGCAGCATGATCGCGGCGATACCGATCCGGCGCAGGCGCAGCAGCGCGCGGCGGCGGTCGCCGGACCGGCCCGGCGCCCAGGCCCCGCGCAGCAATCCCGGCGCGAACCAGTGGTTGCCGATCATCAGGCTCAGGGTCAGCGTGCTGACCACCACCATGCCGGTCGCCGCGCTCAACCCACCCAGGAAGGCGAACAGCGCCAAGCCTTCGCGCCCCTGCGAGAACGGCAAGGCCAGCACGTACATGTCCGAAGGCACGTCCGCGCCCAGCAGCGCCCGGCCGGCGTGGGCCAGCGGCAGGGTCGGCAAGGCGATCAGCAGCAGGTAGAGCGGGAACAGCCAGCGCGCGCTGCGGGCATCGCGCTCGTCGCGGCACTCCACCACGCCCACATGGAACTGGTGCGGCAGCACGAACATCGCCAGCCCACCCAGCAGCACCAGCGGCATGAAGCCGCCCGCGCCGGCGGCCGGGGCCGCGGGCGCGGGCAGCTGCGCCAGCGGCGACAGCCCGAACCAGACGAACACCCCCAGCGCCAGCATCGCCGCCAGCTTGAACAGCGACTCGAACGCCATCGCCAGCACCAGCCCGCGGTTGTGCTCGGTCGCGCTGGCGCGCCGGGTGCCGAACAGCATCGCGAACAAGGCCATGGCCAGGGCCACATACAGCGCGCCGTCGCGCCAGATCGGCCCCTGGCTGTCGGCGCTACGCGTGAGCATGGCAAAGCTCATCGCCACGGCCTTGAGCTGCAGGGCGATGTAAGGGATCAGGCCCAGCGCGGCCACCCCGGTCACCGTGGCCGCCAGCCAGGCATCGCGGCCCAGGCGCGTGGCGATCAGGTCGGCCAGCGAGGTCGCATTGCTCTCCCGCGCCAGCCGCACCAGCCGCACCATGAAGCCCATGGCCAGCGCGTAGAACAGGATGGCGCCGACGAAGGTCGGCGGCAGCGGCCAGCCATAGCGCGCGGCCTGGGTGACCGTGCCGTAGAAGGTCCAGGACGTGCAGTGCACGGCCAGGGACAGCGCGTAGACATGCCGCCAGCGCCCGGCCAGCAGCGTCGGGTGCCGCTCGCCGTACAGCGCGGTGCCGAACATCAGCGCCAGCCACACCAGGCCCGCCAGCGCCACCAGCCACAGGCTCAGCACGCCGCGCTCCGCTGTGGCATCGCACCTCCCCCGGTTCCCGCGCCCAGCATAGCGCGGGCCACCCGAGCCACCATCAGGTCAGAAGTCGTAACGCGCGCTCAGGGAGACCTCGCGCGGCGGCCCGTAGAACCCGGTCACCACGCCATAGGCGGCGATGTTGTAGCCGGTGGTCCGGTATTCCTCGTCGGTCAGGTTGGTGCCCTGCAGGGCCAGCGTCCAGGCCTGGTCGAGCTTCCAGGTCACACCGGCGTTGAGCAGGCCGTAGCCGCCCTGGCGGATCAGCGGGCTCAGGTCGGTGGTGGGCCATACCTCTCTCTGATAGGAGTAGCCCACGCGCGCGGACAGGTTGCCGCCATTGGCCAGGTCGGTGCGCCACTCCACGTTCAAGGCGCCGGAGAACTCCGGTGCGTTGGTGAAGCGCTGGCTGTCGGCGATGTTCACCCCGGCGCTGATGAACTCATCGTACTTGGCATCCAGCCAGGCCAGGTTGCCGGTGATCAGCCAGTGCTCGGTCGGCAGCAGCTGGTACTCCACCTCCACGCCCTGCACCGTGCCCTTGCCCGCGTTGGTGAAGTCGCCGAAGAAACTCTGGCCGCCACCGGGCAAGGTGTAGGAGGTGAAAACCGAGAGCTGGATGTCCTTGTACTGGTTGTAGAAGTAGGCCAGGTTGAGGAAGGCGCGCTGGTCCATGAAGGCCATCTTGGTGCCGACCTCGTAGCTGTCCACGACCTCGTCGTCGAAGGGCTCGCCCGAGCGCGGCACCGCGGTGGTGTTGGCGCGGATATTGAAGCCGCCGGACTTGAAGCCGCGGCTGTAGGACAGATAGCCCATGATGTCCGGGGTGAACTGGTAGTCCAGCGAGGCCTTGGGCGAGACGTTCTTGAAGTTGACCGTCTTGTCGAAGTTGGCCGCCGTGCCCCATGAGGTGGTGTAGCTGGCATCGGTGTAGAACCGGTTCAAGGCCACCGCATGCTTGTCCTCATCGGTGTAGCGCGCACCGAGGTCCAGCTTGAAGCGCTCGCCCAGGTCGAAGGTCCAGTCGGCGTAGACGGCGATGCTGCTGGTGTTGACATAGCCCTGGGTATCGCCGAACAGCGGATTGGTGGCCGCGGTGGGCAGCAGCGGATTCCAGAAGTGGTTCAACACCTGCCCGCCGGCGTCGCCGTCGAACCAGTACACGCCGGTCACGCCCCGCACGCGCCCGCCCGCGTCGTAGTTGAGCTGCAGCTCGTTGCTGACCTGGCTGTCGTCGTAGAAGGCGCGCACGTCCACCAGCGGCAGCGGCACCTCGTCGAAGTCGATGTTGGTCTCGGTGTCGGACTCGCGCTTGGCCAGCACGTACTTCAGCGCCCAGTCCTGGCTGGGGCGCCAGTTCACCGTGACCGAGCCGCCCTTCATCGTGGTGTCGTTGACGTTGGGCATGCCGCTGCGGATGTCGTAACGATCCTCCAGCGGCGGGTAGCCCGGCGCGAGCGGGTTGGCCGCCAGCATCTTGGCCGAACGCACGCCGGACTGGTCGTCCATCCAGTCCAGGGCGAACTGCACGTCGAAGTCCTCGCCCGAGTAGGCACCCAGCTGCAGCCGCGCGGCATTGATCTCCTTGTCCGAGACCTGCTGCCGGCTGAAAAGATTGTCGCCGTAGCCGTCGCGGTTGAGGCTGGCCACCGCGACCCGTCCGCGCAGGCCGCTGCCTTCGCCGCCGATCGCGCCGCCGATGGCGGCCTTGGCATCGAGCCGGTTGTAGCTGCCCACGGTCACCGAGGCCGAGCCTTCGGTCTGCTCGCGCAAGCCGCGCGAGACGTACTTGATGGCGCCCCCGATCGTGTTCTTGCCGTACAGGGTGCCCTGCGGCCCGCGCAGCACCTCGATGCGCTCGACGTCGAACACATCCAGCAGCGCGCCCTGCGGCCGGGCGATGTAGACATCGTCCAGGTACAGGCCCACGCCCGGGTCCACGCCCCACAGCGGGTCGGCCTGGCCGACGCCGCGGATGTAGGCGGTCAGCGTGCTGCTGGAACCGCGCGCCGCGTACACGGTCAGGTTGGGCACCTGGGCATCCAGGTCGCCGATGTCCTCCACGCCCAGCTTGTCCAGCGACTCGGCGGTGAAGGCCGTCACCGCCACCGGCACCTCCTGCAGGGTCTCCTCGCGCTTGCGCGCGGTCACCGTCACCGCGTCCAGCTGCGTGGCGCGCGCCTCGGGCGCCGCCGCCTCCTGAGACCAGGCCTGGCCCGCCGACGCCAGCAACGCACAGCCGATCGTCACGCACAGATGCTTGCGCTTCATCTCGTACCCTCCCCGGGCAAGAACATGGCGACGGGCCCTCCCCGCCGATGCCGCATCCTCTGCGCTTCGTCGCGGCCGCGGCATCGTCCCTTGGTACAGTGGGCCGCGCCTGCCGGCCCTGCCGATACTGCCGGCGACCGCCACCGACCGGCGGCTGGAGCGTGCAATGTCCTTCCTGATCGTGCTGGCGGCACTGGCCTTCCTGATGCTGGTGGCCTACCGCGGCTACAGCGTCATCCTCTTCGCCCCGGTCGCGGCACTGGCGGCGGTGCTGCTGACCGATCCATCGCTGGTCGCGCCGATGTTCACCGGCTTATTCATGGACAAGATGGTCGGCTTCCTCAAGCTCTACTTCCCGGTGTTCCTGCTGGGCGCGGTGTTCGGCAAGCTCATCGAGCTGTCCGGCTTCTCCAAGTCCATCGTGGCGGCCACCATCAAGGTGGTCGGTGCCCAGCGCGCCATGCTCTCCATCGTGCTGGTCTGCGCGCTGCTGACCTACGGCGGCGTGTCGCTGTTCGTGGTGGTCTTCGCGGTGTATCCGTTCGCGGCCGAACTGTTCCGCCAGGGCAACATCCCCAAGCGCCTGATCCCGGGCACCATCGCGCTGGGGGCCTTCACCTTCACCATGGATGCCCTGCCCGGCACGCCGCAGATCCAGAACATCATTCCCACCGCCTTCTTCGGTACCACCGGCTGGGCCGCGCCGGTGCTGGGCACCCTGGGCGGGGTGTTCATCCTGGCCATCGGCATGACCTATCTGGAATGGCGCCGCCGCGTAGCCGCGCGCAACGGCGAGGGCTATGCCGATGGCGCGGACCTGCGCAACGAACCGGAGCCCTTTCGCGGACAACGCCTGGCGCACCCGCTGGTGGCCCTGCTGCCGCTGCTGCTGGTGGGCGTCTCCAACTTCGTGTTCACCCGCTGGATCGGCGCGCTGTACGGCAGCTCGCACAGCTTCGTGCCGGCAGTGATCGGCAACCCCGCGCCGGTGGTGCAGGAAGTGTCCAAGGTCGCGGCGATCTGGGCCGTGCAGGGCGCGCTGCTGGTGGGCATCGCCTGCGTGCTGGCCTTCGCCTGGAAGCCGGTGGTGGCCAGCTTCGCCGAGGGCACCAAGTCGGCCATCGCCGGGGCGCTGCTGGCCTCGATGAACACCGCCTCCGAGTACGGCTTCGGTGCGGTGATCGCGGCGCTGCCCGGCTTTCTGGTGGTCGCCAACGCGCTCGGCGCCATTCCCAATCCGCTGGTCAACGAGGCGGTCTCGGTCACCGCACTGGCCGGCATCACCGGTTCGGCCTCCGGCGGCATGAGCATCGCCCTCGCCGCCATGGCCGAGAGCTTCATCGCCAACGCCCAGGCGGCCGGCATCCCCATGGAGGTCCTGCACCGGGTAGCCTCGATGGCCTCCGGCGGCATGGACACCCTGCCGCACAACGGCGCAGTCATCACCCTGCTGGCGGTCACCGGCATGACCCACCGCCAGTCCTACAAGGACATCTTCGCCATCACCCTGATCAAGACGATGGCGGTGTTCGTGGTGATCGCCCTGTACTACACCACCGGACTGGTCTGATGATGGATGAGCGCGTCATCCACCCTACGTAGGGTGGACAACGCGAAGCTTGTCCACCAACCGGCCTCGGGCGGCATGCGCATCGCCCTGGGCCCCGTCGACAAGCGCTTCTACACGGATATCTTTGCCCTCATTCCGAGCAAGACGATGGCGGGGTTCGTGGCCATTGCCAGGCACTACGGCACCGGACTGATTCGACGGTGGATGAAAGAGCGTCATCCACCCTACGTCGGGTGGACAACGCGAAGCTTGTCCACCGACCGGCCGGGCGGGACGCGCATCGCTGTGGCGCGATGGCCGAGCGCTCACGCATGGCCATCTTCGCCGTCACCCTAGGCGGGACGATGGCGGGGTTCACGGTGATTGCCCTCCACCGCGGCACCTGGAATGGTGCGATGGTGGATGAAAGAGCGTCATCCACCCTACGTCGGGTGGACAACGCGGAGCTTGTCCACCAACCGGGCCGCTGCGCCAAGACGAGGAGGCCGCCGTCCACGAGCGGCACACAAAAAGAAAGCGGGCCAATGGCCCGCTTTCCTCATGCAGCATCGAACGAGTCGGCTTACTCGGCCGGCACGCCCTCGCCTTCTTCCACAGCCTTCATGGACAGGCGGATACGGCCCTGCTTGTCCACTTCCAGCACCTTGACCTTGACCACGTCGCCTTCCTTCAGCTTGTCGCCGACCTTCTCCACGCGCTCGTTGGAGATCTGCGAGACGTGCACCAGGCCGTCCTTGCCCGGCAGGATGGTGACGAACGCACCGAAGTCCATGATCTTGGCGACCTTGCCTTCGTAGATGCGGCCCGGCTCCACGTCCGAGGTGATCTGCTCGATGCGGGCCTTGGCGGCCTGCGCGGCGGCGTTGTTGACCGAGGCGATGACGATGGTGCCGTCGTCCTGGATGTCGATCTGGGTGCCGGTTTCCTTGGTGATGCCCTGGATGGTGGCGCCGCCCTTGCCGATCACTTCGCGGATCTTGTCCGGGTGGATCTTGATGGTCAGCAGACGCGGCGCGTACTCGGACAGCTCCGAACGCGGCGCGGTCAGGCCCTTGGACATCTCGCCGAGGATGTGCAGACGGCCGGCCTTGGCCTGCTCCAGCGCCTGCTTCATGATCTCTTCGGTGATGCCTTCGATCTTGATGTCCATCTGCAGGGCGGAGATGCCCTCGGAGGTACCGGCCACCTTGAAGTCCATGTCGCCCAAGTGATCTTCATCACCCAGGATGTCCGACAGCACCACGAAGCGGTCGTCTTCCTTCACCAGGCCCATCGCGATACCGGCCACCGGCGACTTCACCGGCACGCCGGCATCCATCAGCGCCAGTGAGGAGCCGCAGACCGAGGCCATCGACGAGGAACCGTTGGACTCGGTGATTTCCGAGACCACGCGGATCGTGTACGGGAAGGCTTCCAGGGTCGGCATCACCGCCAGCACGCCGCGCTTGGCCAGGCGGCCGTGGCCGATCTCGCGACGCTTGGGCGCGCCGAAGCGGCCGCACTCACCCACCGAGTACGGCGGGAAGTTGTAATGGAACAGGAAGTTGTCCTTGTACTCGCCGGCCACCGCGTCGATGACCTGGCCATCGCGCGCGGTGCCCAGGGTGATCGCCACGATCGCCTGGGTCTCGCCACGGGTGAACAGCGCCGAGCCATGCACGCGCGGCAGCACGCTGGTCTGCACGGTGATCGGGCGGACGGTGTCCAGCGCACGGCCGTCGATGCGGACCTTGGTGTCCAGCACCGAGTTACGCATGGTGCTGTATTCCAGCTCGCCGAACTCCTTGGACAGCTCGGCCGAGGACCAGCCTTCGGACTCCACGCGGCCGGCCAGCGATTCGATCACGTCCTTCTTGATGGCCGAGATGGCATCGCGACGCTGCAGCTTGTCGCGCACCTGAAAGGCCTCGGACAGCCTGCCACCGACGGCTTCCTTCAGCGCCGAGATCAGCGCCTCGTTCTTGGCCGGGGCGACCCAGCTGGACGGCTTGGTGCCGGCTTCCACGGTCAGCTCGTTGATCGCGTTGATCACCTTCTGCATCTCGCGGTGACCGAAGGTCACGGCGCCCAGCATCACTTCCTCGGACAGCAGCGCCGCTTCGGACTCGACCATCAGCACGGCGTTGGCGGTACCGGCCACCACCAGCTCCAGCTGCGATTCCTTCAGCTCGGACACGGTCGGGTTGAGGATGTACTCACCGTTCTTGTAGCCGACCTTGGCCGCGCCGATCGGACCCTTGAACGGGGTGCCGGCCAGCGACAGGGCGGCCGAGGCGCCGATCAGGGCGGCGATGTCGCCGTCGATCTCCGGGTTCAGCGACATCACCGTGGCGATGATCTGGACCTCGTTCTTGTAGTCCTCGGGGAACAGCGGGCGGATCGGGCGATCGATCAGGCGCGAGATCAGCGTTTCCTTCTCCGTCGGCCGGCCTTCGCGCTTGAAGAAGCCACCCGGGATACGGCCGCCGGCGTAGAACTTCTCCTGGTAATCCACCGTCAGCGGGAAGAAGTCCTGCCCTTCGCGCGCGCTCTTGGCGGCAACGGCACTGACCAGCAGCACGGTGTCGTCCATCTTGACGATGACGGCGCCGCTGGCCTGGCGGGCGATTTCGCCGGTCTCGAGGGTGACGGTGTGTTTGCCGTACTGGAAGGTCTTGGTGATTTTTGCCACGTGGGTTTCCTAAGGGTCTCGAATCTGGTTTGACACGGCTGCGGCCCCTGCCGCCTCCGGCTGGCTGCCGTATTGCAGCCGATGTTGCAGTGCGTTTTTCCTGAACAGCAGAAAAAACGAACCGCGGCGCATCACTGCGCCGCGGTTGGTGTTCTTTTCTCAGCGACGCAGACCCAGCTTCTCGATCAGGGCCTTGTAGCGCGGCGCATCCTTGCGGTGCAGGTAGTCCAGCAGGCTGCGGCGGCGGTTGACCAGCTGCAGCAGGCCGCGGCGGCTGTGGTGATCCTTCTTGTGGGTCTTGAAGTGCTCGGTCAGCATGGTGATGCGGGCGGTCAGCAGGGCGACCTGGACTTCCGGCGAGCCGGTGTCATTGGCGCCGCGCTTGTTGTCTTCAATGACTTTCTGGGTGTCGATGGACATGGTGTTCTCGATTAGATGCGGGGCCCGCAGAAGCGACGGTCATGTCCACCGTGCGCACCACTGGCTCGCCGACTGCTCAATGAAAAGGCCCGTGACTGTGGACGGGCCGACGTATGCCTGTAAAAAGGCCGCAACAGTGTAGGCCTTCGCCCCGCCCGGAACAAGCCTGAACCGGTCGTTCACGCCGGATTGGCGGCCCAGTTGAACAGGCGTTGCGGCGCCAGCTGGCCTTGCGCGCTCAGCTGCGCCAAGCCGATCGGCTGGCCGCTGGCGCTGAATACGGCCACCTCGCCGGGCTCACCGGGAACGCCGGACAGGCGCTGGCCCAGGCGCAGGCGTGCGGCGGCCTCCTCGGTCAAATCGATCCGCGGCCAGGCGGCCAACCCGGCCTCCAGCGGCAGCACGCAGGCCTCCAGGCTGGCCGGATCGCGTTCGGCCAGGACGTGCAGCTCCTCCATGGTCCACATCCGCGGCTCCACGAAGGGCTCCACCCATAGGCGTCGCAACGCCGCGACATGGGCGCCACAGCCCAGCAGCTCGCCCAGGTCGCGCACCAGGCTGCGCACATAGGTGCCCGAGCCGCACTCCACGCGCAGGCGCAGCAGCGGCTGGCCGCCGTCCAGCAGATCGGCGGCCGACTGCAGCTCGAAGCGGAAAACCTGCACTGGCCGGGCCTCGACTTCCACCAGCTCGCCCCGCCGCGCCTTGGCGTACAGCGGCTCGCCGCCACGCTTGAGCGCCGAGTAGATCGGCGGGCGCTGCATCAGCTCGCCAGTCAGTTGCCGCAACGCCGCATCGATTTGCGCAATCGTGTAGCCCTGGATCGGACGCTCGCGCAGCACCTGGCCCTCGGCATCGTCCGTATCGGTGACCTGCCCCAGGCGCGCCACCGCGTCGTAGGCCTTGCTGGCACCCAGCAGGCCGCCGGCGATCTTGGTCGCCTCGCCGAAGCACAGCGGCAGCAGGCCGGTGGCCAGCGGATCCAGGCTGCCGGTGTGGCCGCCCTTTTCCGCGCGCAGCAGCCGCCGCGCGTCCTGCAGCGCCTGGTTGGAGCTCACGCCGGTGGGCTTGTCGAGCAACAGGATGCCGTCGAGACGGCGGAATCGAATCTTGGGCCGCATCGTGCGAGTGTGCTCCAAGGTCGCCACGAAGGCGAAAAAACAAAGGGCCCGCCCATGGCGGACCCCGCGATGTCCAACAGGCGCGCGTGCGCCGCCCGTCCGCCTCAGCGTGAGGTCGCGTCCGGCGCCGGGTCGGCCTCGTCCTGGTCCTGCTCCGGCAGCGGCGGGTGTTCCTTCAGCAGATGCTCGATGCGCTCGCCCTTGTCGACCGAATCGTCGTACTGGAAGTGCAGCTCCGGCACATGGCGCAGCTTCATCGCCCGCGCCAAAGCCATGCGGATGTCCTTGGACAGCTCGCGCAGCCCCTTGACCGCCTCGGCCGAACGCTCCGGCATCAGCGCGGTGACGAACACCTTGGCGTGGGCCAGGTCGCGCGTGACCTCCACGTCGGACACGCTGACCGAAGGCAGCCGGTGCTCGCGCACCGCCTCGTGCACCAGGGTGCCCAGTTCGCGACGCAACTGGGCGCCCACGCGGTCGGTGCGATGGAAAGACTTTTTCATAAGACCTGAAGACTGCGAAGAGGAACGAGTGGAGAGGAACGAGGAACGAGTGAGCGTGGGAGGGATGCGAGAGCTGGCCGCCACTCGTTCCTCGTTTCTCCTCACTCGTTCCTGACCTCATCACAGCGTGCGCTGCACTTCGATGCGCTCGAAGCACTCGATCTGGTCGCCGGCCTTGACGTCGTTGTAAGCCTTCACGCCGATACCGCACTCGGTGCCGTTGCGCACTTCGTCCACGTTCTCCTTGAAGCGGCGCAGCGATTCCAGTTCGCCCTCGAAGACCACGGTGTTGTCGCGCAGCACGCGGATCGGCTTGGAGCGCTTGACCACGCCCTCGATGACCATGCAGCCGGCCACCGCGCCGAACTTGGAGCTGCGGAACACATCGCGCACCTGTGCGATACCGATGATCTCCTCGCGGATCTCCACGCCCAGCAGACCGGACGCCACCTGCTTCACCTGATCGATCACGTCATAGATGATCGAGAAGTAACGCATGTCCACGCCGTTGGCTTCGACCAGGCGGCGTGCCGACGCGTCGGCACGCACGTTGAAGCCGATGATCGTGGCCTTGGAAGCCGTGGCCGAGTTGGCATCGGACTCGGTGATGCCACCGACGCCGGCGCTGATGATGTTGATGCGGATGTCCTCGTTGGACAGCGCCACCAGCGAATGGCGCAGCGCTTCCACCGAGCCCTGCACGTCGGCCTTGATGATCAGGTTCAGGCTGAGCTGGCCATCGCCCTTGCCCAGCTGGGCCATGATGTCTTCCATGCGGCTGCCGGCCGAGGCCACCAGGCGCGACTCGCGGCGCTTGGCGTCGCGCTGCTGAGCCACGTCCTTGGCCAGGCGCTCGTCATCCACCACCACGAAGTCATCGCCCGCATCGGGCACGCCGGACAGACCCAGCACCTGCACCGGGATCGACGGGCCGGCCGAGGCCGGCTGGCCGCCGGTCTCGTCGAACAGCGCACGCACGCGGCCGTACTGCACGCCGCACACCAGGTAATCGCCCTTCTTCAGCTGACCCTGCTGCACCAGCACGGTGGCGACCGGGCCGCGGCCCTTGTCCAGGGAGGACTCGATGACCGTACCGGTGGCACGCCCATCGGGCACCGCGGTCAGTTCCAGCACCTCGGCCTGCAGCGAGATGGCGTCCAGCAGGTTGTCGATGCCCTGGCCGGTCTTGGCCGACAGCTCGATGAACTGGGTGTCGCCACCGAACTCCTCGGCCACCACTTCGTGGGCCAGCAGCTCGTTCTTCACCCGCAGCGGATCGGCGGCGGACTTGTCGATCTTGTTGACCGCCACGATCAGCGGCACACCGGCCGCCTTGGCCTGCTGCACCGACTCGATGGTCTGCGGCATGACGCCGTCATCGGCCGCCACCACCAGCACGACGATGTCGGTCAGCTTGGCGCCGCGGGCGCGCATGGCGGTGAACGCGGCATGGCCGGGGGTGTCCAGGAAGCTGATGACGCCCCTGTCGGTCTCCACGTGGTAGGCGCCGATGTGCTGGGTGATGCCGCCGGCTTCGCCGGTGGCCACCTTGGTGCGGCGGATGTAGTCCAGCAGCGAGGTCTTGCCGTGGTCGACGTGACCCATGATGGTCACCACCGGCGGACGCGGCGAGCGGTCGCCCTGCACGTCTTCCACATGCGCCAGCAACGCGTCCTCGGCGTTGGCCTCGTTGGCACGGGAGACCTTGTGGCCCAGTTCCTCGGCCACCAGCTCGGCGGTGTCGTAATCGATGGTCTGGGTGATGGTGGCCATCACGCCCATCTTGAACAACGCCTTGACCACCTCGCCGCCCTTGAGCGCGAGCTTCTGCGCCAGGTCGCCGACGGTGATCGCCTCGCCGATGGTGATATCGCGCACCACCGGCGCGGTCGGGCGCGCGAACTGGTGGCTGCCCGAGGCGCTGCGGCTCTGCTCGCTGCGACGGTTGGGCTGGCCGGCGCGCGGCTTGCCGCGCGAGGCGCCGCGACGGGCACGGTCGGCCGCCGACAGGTGCAGCTGGCCGGCGAAACGCTGGGTGCTGTCGTCATCCTCGACGCCGGCCACCATCGCATGCGAACCGCGGGTCTTGTGGCGCGGCGTGGCCGGGGCGGCACGCTCCGGCTCGCGGCGCGGCGCCGGGGCCGGTGCCGGCGGACGCACGGTGCGGGCCGGACGCGCGGCGTCGGTCCCGGCGGGGGCATCGGCGCCGGCTTCGGCGCGCGCCCGCTCGGCGGCTTCGGCTTCCGCGGCGGCACGCGTGGCGGCTTCGGCCTGGCGCTGGCGCTCCAGTTCCTCGGCGCGGGCGCGGTCCACCTCGGCCAGGCGCTGCTGCTCGGCCAGGTTGCGCTGGCGCGACTCCTCCAGCTTGCGCAGGATCTCGGCGCGCTCGTCCTCAGGACCCAGCTTGGCCGGGGCCGACGGACGTGCGACGGCCTCGCCTTCGGCCGGCTTGGTGTAGGTGCGCTTCTGGCGCACTTCCACGTTCACCGTGGCGGCGCTGCGCCCGGGGCCTGCGGACTTGACGTGGACTTCCTGCACCTTGCGCCGGTTCAGCGTGATCTTCTTTGGCGCAGCGACCTCGTCGGCCGGGCTTTCCGACTTGCCGTGGGTACGGCGCAGGAAGCCGAGCAGCTTCATTTTCTCGGTGCTGGACACTTCCTGGTCGGGGTTACTGAACTTCATGCCGGCCTCGGCCAGCTGTTCGATCAGTTTCTCCACCGGCGTGTTGACCAGTTCGGCGAGCTTGCGGATGGTGGTTTGCTGCGACATTCGGATCCTATGATCTTGTTGGCGCCCCCTCGCCGCGTGCGAAGGTAGCGCGGATTCTAAGCCCTGACGGCATCAGGGCGGATTTCATGGCCGGCTCATTCGCCGCGTTCCAGACGGGCGATCTCCTCGGCGCGTGCGGCCAGGATCAGCGCGGCGGCGCGCGCTTCGTCCAGCCCTTCGATACCGAATTCCATCACCTCGTCGGCCGCCAGGTCCGACAGGTCCTCGCTGGTGCGCACCCCGTGCGCGGCCAGCGCGAAGGCCGTGTCCTCGTCCATGCCGTCCAGGCTCAGCAGGTCCTGCGCCGGCTGATTCTCCTCCTCACCCTCTTCGGCGGCCAGCGCTTCGTTCAACAGCGCGTCGCGGGCGCGGGCGCGCAGTTCCTCGACGATGTCCTCGTCGAAGCCCTCCACCGCCAGCAGTTCGCCCACCGGCACGTAGGCGATCTCTTCCACGGTGCTGAAGCCTTCAGCCACCAGGATGGCCGCGATTTCCTCGTCCACTTCCAGCTTGTCCATGAACAGCTGGCGGGCCACGCCCTGCTCGGCCTCGGACTTGGCCGCGACCTGGTCCTGGGTCATCACGTTCAGCTGCCAACCGGTCAGGCGGCTGGCCAGGCGCACGTTCTGGCCGCCCTTGCCGATGGCCTGGGCCAGGCGATCCTCGGCCACGGCCAGGTCCATGGAGTGCTTTTCCTCATCGACGATGATGGACTGCACCTCGGCCGGCGCCATCGCGTTGATGACGAAGTTGGCCGGGTTCTCGTTCCACAGCACGATGTCCACGCGCTCGCCGTTGAGCTCGTTGCTCACCGCCTGCACGCGCGAACCGCGCATGCCGATGCAAGCGCCGATGGGATCGGTGCGGGTGTCGTGCGCCAGCACGGCGATCTTGGCGCGGTCGCCGGCATCGCGGGCGCAGGCCTTGATCTCCACCAGGCCCTGGCCCACTTCCGGCACTTCCAGCTTGAACAGCTCGATCATGAACTCCGGCGCGGCGCGGCTGATGAACAGCTGCGGGCCACGCGGCTCGGAGCGCACGTCGAACAGGTAACCGCGCACGCGGTCGCCGGTGCGCAGCGCATCGCGCGGGATGCCCTTGTCCTTGGGAATGAAGGCCTCGGCGTTGCCGCCCAGGTCGACATAGATATTGCCGCGCTCGGCGCGCTTGACGATGCCGGTCACCAGCTCGCCCACGCGGTCCTTCCAGGCATCCACGACCTGCTGGCGCTCGGCTTCGCGCACGCGCTGGACGATGACCTGCTTGGCCGCCTGGGCGGCGATGCGGCCGAAATCGGGGTTTTCGATCTGCTCTTCGATGTAGTCGCCGACTTCCACGCCATCGGCCTCGTCCACCGCGTCCATCAGGCGGATCTGGTAGTCCGGTGAATCCATCACCACGTCATCGGCCACCACTTCCCAGCGACGGAACGTCTCGTAGCTGCCGTCCTTCTGGTTGATGGTCACGCGCGCCAGCACTTCCTGGTCGGGATAGCGCTTCTTGGCGGCCGAGGCCAGGGCGGCCTCGATGGCCTCGAAGATCACCTCGCGCGGCACGCCCTTCTCGTTGGCGACCGCATCCACCACCAGCAACAGTTCCTTACTCATCTTTCGCTCCGCGCACGGCGCTGTCGCCGTCGTTGGGTTTGGACTTATTTCCGCTCGCCTTGCCGTTGGGCCGACGCGCGGGCTTCTTCTTCGGTTGCGGCGCCATGCCCAGCGCCACCCAGTCCGGCATCAGCCGGGCCTTTTCCACATTGCCGTGATCGACCACGACGGTCTGGCCGTCCACGTCGAACACCAGCGAATCGCCGTCCACGCGCACGATCGCGCCCTGAAAGCGGCGGCGACCGTCCTGCGGCAGCTTCAGCACCACCTTGGCCGACTCACCCGCAAAGCGCGCGAACTGCGCGGCGGTGAACAGCGGCCGATCCACGCCCGGCGAGGACACCTCCAGCGTGTAGTTGCCGGAAATCGGATCCTCGACGTCCATCTGCGCCGACACCTCGCGGCTGACCGCTTCGCAGTCGTCGATATTGACCGTGCGCGTCTCGCGCTCGGCTTCGACCACGTCGATGTACAGGCGCAGGGTGGCACCGCCTGGAGCAGGCAGATATTCCACGCCCATCAACTCGAGCCCCAGCGCCTGCACGGTGGGCGCCAGGAGGTCTGCGATCTGGTTGGCCTTGTCGCTCACGTACCGCCTTCGTTCTAGAAAATGGAAAAAACCCAGACGCCGGAAACAGCAAGGGGCCCGTTGGGCCCCTTGTCCGATGACGCTGGATGCGGTGCGCACGGCTGCGCTCCACGGCCCGAGCCTGTTCCGATGCGGGCCCGCGATACCGGCGGACATCGTACTTGGGCTTGGTGGCGTCAGGCCCAGGCATGCACCGGATCTGATAGAACCGGCTTAACCCCAACCCTTCGCAAGCCACTAAGTCTAGCGCGGGCGTCGAGTATTGGCAAACCCGCGCGACGCCTGTCGCCCAGCGGACGCATGGTCGTCCGATGGGCCTGAATGCGCACATGCAGCATGCGCTTCGGGCGTCACGCCTGGCCTGCCCGCCCGCGCCCGAAAGTCCGGCGCCGGCCATTTTCCATGCGCACGCGCCGGCTCCTGCGTGGCGCTGGCTCAGCGCGTTCGGCGACCGCTCCACGCCAGGCCGGCCACGCGACCGGCCGGCCCCCGGGCCGCCACGCCCAGCAGATGGATGCCCAGCGCCACGAACCAGCAGATCGCCGCGGTCCACACGTCATGCGAGAGAAAATGCGCACCGCGCAGCTGCTGCCCGATGCCGAACACCAGGCCGGCCCCCAGGCCCAGCGCCAGCGCCCGACTTGCCCAGCGCGGACGCACGCTCACGGCGAAGCAATACAGCCCGAGCCACGCATAGCCGGCGCTGGCATGGCCGGCGGGAAAACACCCAGAAGCGCGCAAGCCCGCCGGCCGGCTGGCGAACAGGCTGTAGTAGGGCCGCAGGCCACCGTACTGACTCAGGTCCCACGGGCAGTCCATGCCCGAGTGCTGCTTGATGAGCGAGATCACGCCGGTGGCCAGGGCGACGGAGGCGAGCAGCCTGAGCAAGGGCCAGCGTGCCGCGCGCAGGCGCGAGTGCCTGGCGCAGAATCCGCGCAGCATCAACAAACCCACCGCCAGGCTGGCCAAACCCGACAACGCCCGCCCACCGCGGTGGATCAGGCCCTCGGTCAACCATGCCTGCTTCATCGCCCAGTGCCCGCCCTCGAGGCCGTACAGCCAGGACGCGAGGAGTCGATCGCCATCGGCACCGATCAGCACTGCGCTGGCACAGCCCAGCATCAGCAGCGGCAGCACCACGTGCGTCCAGCCGTTGAGCGCCGGCGGGAAGGCGGCCTGCTCGGCGGCCACTGCCGCGCGATACGTGGCCTTGTCACGGACAGCGCCGCCAGGACGCTTGGTTTCCCACCCTGGGAAGCCCGACCCCACTCCGGCCCATCGCCGACGCACGAGGGGCCCGACGCTCATCGACTGCACCCGGCGAACACGTCCTGCGAAGGGTCGTAGACCGAGGTCTTGACCTGCATCAACCCGAGGACGGAAGGAAACACCACGTCATGGTCGGTCCTGCCCCATGCGCGCCGCTGCAGGCAGGCCAGGTCCAGCCCCCGCGCCTGCGCGAATCCGCTGGAGAACCACATCACCATCGGCACGCGGGTCTGCTCCTGCGGGGCGATCGCATACGGCATGCCGTGAAGGTAAAGCCCTTTCTCGCCGAGCGATTCGCCATGGTCGGAGACATAGATCATGGCGGTGTCGTAATCGTCCATGCCGCGGAGCTGCTCGATGGTCCTGGCCAGGAAATGATCGGTGTAGAGGATGCTGTTGTCGTAGGCGTTGACGATGTCTTCTGGGCGGCAGTTGCCAAGCTCGGGGTCTTCGCAAGGCGGAGTGAATCGGCGGAAATTGCCCGGATAGCGCTGGAAGTAGTTGGGCCCGTGATTGCCCAGCTGGTGCAGCACGATGACGCGATCGCCCGGCTTGGCCCTGACCTGTGCCTCCAGGTCGTGCAGCAGGATCTCGTCCAGGCAGCGGCCATGAGCGCAGAGCCCAGGCACCTTGGCATCGTCCAGGCGCTCGATGGCCAGCCCATCGCAGACGCCCTTGCAGCCGGATTGGTTGTCGCGCCACAGGGTCTTGATCCCCGCGTGCTCCAGCACATGCAACAGCGACTGCTGCTGGCGGATGGCGTGCTCGTCGTAATGGCGACGCCCCAGCTGGGAGAACATGCAGGGCACCGACACCTCGGTACTGGTGCCGCACGAATGCATGTCGGGGAAGTTCAACACCCCCAGCCTGGCCAGCTCCGGCGTGGTCTGGCGGGCGTAGCCATTCAGCCCCCAGTTCTGCGCGCGCACGGTCTCGCCGAGCACGAACACGAGCAGCCGCGGCTTGCTCCCGGCATGCGGCACCATCGTGGCGTCGGTGCCGATCGGCGTCCTGGCCGGGCGATGGATCGGCGATGCGGACTTGAAGTTCTGCTGCAGCGCGACGATGTAGTTGACCGGCGTGGCCAGGTAGCGCACCTCGCGATGGTTGCGCATCATCGCCGCCACCTGGGCCGGCGCAAGCAGCGCGGACACGCCCGCCAGAATCGCCAGCCCGAGCATGAACAACGGCCGCACCCACAGGCTGGTCACGGCACGACGCTCGACAAGACGCACCCGCCACAGCAGCAGCGCCGGCAACGCGGCGGTCAACAGCAGCGGCAGTGCCAGCTGCGGCGTCAGCAGTTCGCTGGACTCCTTCATGTCCGTCTGCAGGACGTTGCCCACCATGTCCGCATCCATCAGCACGCCGTAGGTACTCATGAAATGCACCGCCAGCGCGGTCGCGATGAGCAGCACGGTCAGCACGAGCTTGGCGTTCCAGCGCCAGACCAGCAGCGACAGCACCAGTCCGTTGGCGGCCACCAGCACCCCGAACAAGGCCGCCATGAACAGCGCACTCCCAGGATGCAGGCGCCAGGCAGCGGACCAGAAGGCGTGGTTGCTGACCAAGGCGAAGAACACGCTGGACAGCAGGATCAAGCGCTCCTGGCTCAGCCGCGGCCGCCACGCGCGCAGCGCGTTCCATGGACCCTTTTGGGACCAGGGCGCCTGCGGCGCGGCGCTGGTCTGTGGAGCACCTTGCGGGCAGGTTGCGGCGAGCGCGGCGTCGGAGGTGGCCACAATGAGCGTCGAGAGGAACCGGATGGCGCGCATTGTCCGAACGGATCCGTCGGATTTCGGTCGGAGCAAGGTCTGAAATCCGTGGTGCGGGGGCGCCGCGTTGCTCCGGATTCATCCTGCCGACACAGGCGGACGTTGGCGCCGCCGGACAGCGGCAGCGGCAGCGGCAACTCATCCGCAGCCTCCCCTCCTGGCGGTCTGGGCGCCGCACTCGCGAGCAGTCATCTCACCCTGGTGTCGGCCCGCGAAAATCGCAGGCCCCCTCCTCGACCAAGTGGGAACTGGCGTCCCTAGTCAGTGCGCCCTGCCGACAGGCCGATGCCACCAGAGCGGCCTCGCCCCTGGAATGTTTGCCAAGCGCGCTCGGACGCGGCACTCGCTCGCGTCAGTTCCGTCACTGCAACCTGGCAAAGCCAGCACTCCCTGCCATCGCGCTTGCGCTGCCAGCCCTAGGGACCGGTGAACACGTCATCTCATTCGGCAGCGGACAACACTGAAGATTACGGACAGCGCAAACGAAAACGGCGAGCTCCTCGCGGAGTTCGCCGTTTCGCCTACTACATCTGCGCTGGAGCAACATCGCAGATTTACATGGTAGCGGGGGCAGGATTTGAACCTGCGACCTTCGGGTTATGAGCCCGACGAGCTGCCAGACTGCTCCACCCCGCAGCAGAAGAATATTGTGGAATACAAACCGACTTATTGCAAGTCTTGAAGCAGGGTTTCTTCAAGAAACTGTCACGCCGAAGGCCTGCTGGCACCATTGCATGATCGGATTCCACGCAATGCCCAGCGCCAGCAGCGCGAGCGCATTGACGCCGAACACCACCGGCACCACGCGGTCGCGACGCGGCGGCGGCAGCTCGCCGGTGGGCTCGTCGAAGTACATGACCTTGATGACGCGCAGATAGTAGAACGCGCCAATGACCGCGCAGATCACGCCGAGGATGGTGAGCCACAGCAGCCCGCCCTTCAGCGCCGCGCCCAGCACCACCATCTTCGACCAGAAGCCAAGGAACGGCGGCACACCGGCCAGCGAGGCCATCACGCACAGCACCAGACCCGCCTTCCAGGGGTCGCGCGCATTGAGCCCCTTGAAATCGTCGATCCTGTCAGCCTCAAAGCCCTGGCGTGACAGCACGATGATCGCGCCGAAGCCGGCGGCGGACATGATCGCGTAGGTCACGCCGTAGAACAGCGCGGCGGCATAGCCTTCCGGGCCGCCCCCGGCCATGCCCAGCAGCAGGAAGCCCACGTGCGAGATGGTCGAATACGCCAGCATGCGCTTGAGGTTGGTCTGCATGATGGCGATCAGATTGCCGACCACCAGCGAGGCGGCGGCCAGCAGGGCCAGCAGCAGCTGCCATTGCTCCGCGGCCGGTGCCGCGCCTACGGCCAGCAGGCGGTAGGCCATGCCGAACGCGGCCAGCTTGGGCGCGGAGCTGACGAACAGCGTGATCGGCGTCGGCGCGCCCTGGTAGACGTCCGGCAGCCACATGTGAAACGGCGCCGCGCCAAGCTTGAACGCAATGCCGCCCACCATGAACGCCACGCCGGTCAGCAGCATCATGCGGTCGTTGGTGGACGCCGCAGCTTCGGCAATCGCGTTGAGCTGCAGGCTGCCGGTGGCACCGTAGACCAGCGACATGCCATACAGCAGCAGGCCCGAGGCGATCGAGCCCAGCACGATGTACTTCATCGCCGCTTCGGCCGACATGCCGTCGTCGCGGTTGACCGCCACCAGCGCGTAGGAGCACAGCGCCAGCAGTTCCAGGCCCAGGTAGACGATGACCATGCTGCCGGCAGAGACCAGCATCATCATGCCGACCGTGGCGAACAGCACCAGCACCGGAAGCTCACCCGGATAGATGTTGCGCTCGCGCAGGTAGGGCCAGCCGTAGACCAGCGACAGGCCGCTGACCAGCAGGATCGCCATCTTGGCCACGTCGGCCATGGTGTCGCGCACGAACATGGCGTGGAACACCGTGCCCTGCCCGCCAACGCCCAGGGCCACCATGGCCAGCGCAATGACCATGAAGGCCACTGCGAGCAGATGGGTGATGACGCGCTGGCGCTGGCTGAAGAACAGGTCGGCGATCAGCAGGAAGAAGGCGCCTGCGATCAGGACCAGCTCGGGCAGCAGCGGGAGCAGGTCGGTCACGGGTGCGGAAATGGGCGTGCTCATGAGATTCCTTACGGCAGCTTGCTGTTGGCGAGCTGCAGCACCAGTTGCTGGATAGACGGTTCCATCAGGTCGGTCAGCGGCTTGGGGTAGATGCCCAGCGCCAGCGTGCCGATGGCGAACACGCCCAGCACCAGGGCCTCGCGTGCGTTGATGTCCTTCAGTTCGGCCACGTGGCTGTTGGCGACCTCGCCGTACAGCACGCGCTTGACCAGCCACAGCGTGTAGGCCGCGCCGATGATCAGCGTCAGGGCGGCCAGCAGTCCCACGAACGGGCTCTTCTGGAACGCGGCCAAAATGACCATGAACTCGCCGACAAAGCCGCTGGTGCCCGGCAGGCCCGAGTTGGCCATGCCGAACAGCACGAAGAACACCGCGAACCAGGGCATCACGTTGGCCACGCCGCCGTAGTCCTTGATCATGCGGGTGTGCATGCGGTCGTAGACCACGCCCACGCAGGAGAACATGGCGCCGGACACGAAGCCGTGCGAGATCATCTGCACCATCGCACCCTGCAGGCCCAGCTGTGCGCCATCGATGCCCGCGCCGTTGGTATCGCGCACGAGGGTGAAGGCGATGAAGGTGCCCAGGGTCACGAAGCCCATGTGCGAGACAGACGAATAGGCGATCAGCTTCTTCATGTCCTCCTGCACCAGTGCCACCAGGCCCACGTAGACCACGCCGATCAGCGACAGCACGATCACCAGCTGGGAGTACTCGTGGCCGGCGTCGGGGGTGATGGGCAGGCTGAAGCGCAGGAAGCCGTAGCCACCGATCTTCAGCGCGATCGCCGCCAGGATCACCGAGCCGGCCGTGGGCGCTTCCACGTGCGCATCGGGCAGCCAGGTGTGCACCGGGAACATCGGCACCTTGACCGCGAAGGCGATCAGGAACGCGAAGAAGATCCACGTCTGCTCCTGCATCGTCAGCGGCAGCGCGTACAGGTCGGCGAACTGGAAGCTGCCGCCCTTCAGGTACAGGTAGATCAGGCCCACCAGCATCAGCACCGAGCCGAGGAAGGTGTACAGGAAGAACTTCACCGCCGCGTAGATGCGACGCGGGCCGCCCCAGACGCCGATGATCAGGAACATCGGGATCAGCATCGCCTCGAAGAACACATAGAACAGCATCGCGTCGGTCGCCGCGAAGATGCCCACGGTCACGCCTTCCAGGATCAGGAACGCGGCCACGTACTGCGACACGCGCTTGGTCACCGAGGTCCACGCGCCGATCAGGGTCAGCACGGTGATCAAGGTGGTCAGCAGCACCAGGGCCACGGCGATGCCGTCCACGCCGAGGGCGTAGTTGATCTTGAACGCCGGGATCCAGGCGTGCAGCTCCTGGTACTGCAGGCCGGGGTTGTTCCACTGGAAGTAGACCAGCAGCGGCAGGCTGGCCAGGAAGGTCAGCAGTGCCGTGCCCAACGCCAGCCAACGCGCCGCCGAGGCACGGGCATTGCCCAGGGCCAGGACCAGGGAGCCGCCCAGGATGGGCAGCCAGATCAGAATGCTAAGCAGAGGCCAATTCGCCACGTGTTCGTATCCGTGCAGGGTTCAGCGCCAGTACGAGATGAGCACGGCCAGCAGTGCAATCAGGCCGAGGATCATCGCGAACGCATAGTGATAGAGGAAGCCGGACTGGGTACGGCGCAGCAGGTTGGCGCACAGCTCGACAAGACGCGCGCTGCCGTTGACGCCCACGCCGTCGATCAGCTTGGAATCGACCACGCGCGAGGCCTGGCCCAGGGCCACGCCACCGCCGGCGAAACCGCCGATCCACAGCGCGTCGAAACCGAACTTGTTTTCCAGCACCCACACCAGCGGCGCACCGGCCTTGCGCATGCGCGCCGGCAGCGACGGCGAGGCGATCAGGTACAGGAAGGTGGCCAGGGCGAAGCCAGCCAGCGCCAACAGGAATGGCCACTGCGTCATACCATGCAGCGCAAACGCCACCGGACCATGGAACTCCTCGGCCAATGCGCCGATGGTGTCCTTGGCCGGCTCGTAGAACTGCACCACGCCGGTGAAGAAGGTCGTGGCCTGGCCCGGGATGCCAGCCTCGGCATGATGGCCCAGCCAGTCGGTGCCGTACAGCATCGGACCGATGGTGAAGAAGCCGATCAGGATCGAGGGGATCGCCAGCAGGATCAGCGGCAGGGTCACCACCCACGGCGATTCGTGCGGCTCGTGCGCGCCGTGATGGCCATGGCCATGATCGTCATGACCGTGGTCGTCGTGGCCGTGCACCTGAGCCTCGGCATCGGTGTGGTCGGCTTCGCCATGGGCGCCGGCATGCGCGTGACCGTGGTCGTCATGGGCGTCGCGGAAACGCTCCTTGCCATGGAAGGTCAGGTACAGCAGGCGGAAGCTGTAGAAGCTGGTGATGAATACACCGCCCAGCACCGCGTAGTAGCCGTAGCTTGCGATCCAGCCACCGTGGACGTGGGCGTTGTGCCCGGCCGCCTCGATGATGCTGTCCTTGGAGTAGAAGCCGGAGAAGAACGGCGTGCCCACCAGGGCCAGCGTGCCGATCAGGCTGGTGATGTAGGTGATCGGCATGTACTTGCGCAGACCGCCCATCTTGCGCATGTCCTGCTCGTGATGCATGCCGATGATGACCGAACCGGCCGCCAGGAACAGCAGCGCCTTGAAGAAGGCATGGGTCATCAGGTGGAACACCGCCGCTGAGTACGCCGACACACCCAGGGCCACGGTCATGTAGCCCAACTGGGACAGCGTGGAATACGCCACCACGCGCTTGATGTCGTTCTGCACGATGCCGATCAGGCCGGTAAAGAAGGCCGTGGTGGCGCCGATGAACAGCACGAAGTTCAGCGCCGTCTGCGACAGCTCGAACAGCGGCGACATACGCGTCACCATGAAGATGCCAGCGGTCACCATGGTCGCGGCGTGGATCAGCGCCGAGATCGGGGTCGGGCCTTCCATCGAATCGGGCAGCCACACGTGCAGCGGGACCTGTGCGGACTTGCCCATCGCACCGATGAACAGGCAGATGCAGATGATGGTGGCCACGCTCCAGGGATGACCCTTGAACACTTCCACTTCCTGGCCCTGCAGCAGCGGCGCATTGGCGAACACGCTGGTGTAGTCCAGCGTGCCGAACCACATCAGCACCATGGCGATGCCGAGCAGGAATCCGAAGTCGCCCACGCGGTTGACCAGGAACGCCTTCATATTGGCGAACACCGCGGTCGGGCGCTTGAACCAGAAACCGATCAGCAGGTAAGACACCAGGCCCACCGCTTCCCAGCCGAAGAACAGCTGCAGGAAGTTGTTGCTCATCACCAGCATCAACATCGAGAAGGTGAACAGCGAGATGTAGCTGAAGAAGCGCTGGTAGCCCGGGTCGTCGTGCATGTAGCCGATGGTGTAGATGTGCACCAGCAGCGAGACGAAGGTCACCACCACCATCATCATCGCGGTCAGGCGATCGACCATGAAGCCGACGTGGCCGCTGTAGTTGCCGACCTCGAAGAAGGTGTAGAGGTTCTGGTTGAAGGGCTGCGCGCCGACGCCGACCAGCTGGTACAGGGTCCAGCACGACAGTACGCAGCTGATGGCCACGCCCAGGATGGTGACGGTGTGGGCCCCTGCCCGGCCGACCTGCCGGCCGAACAGGCCGGCGATGATGCTGCCCAGCAACGGGGCCAGCACCACGGCGATCAGAAGACTCTTGGAGAGCGTAATTTCCATCTGCTTGATCAGCCCTTCAGCGAATCGACTTCGGACACGTTGATCGTGCGCCGGCTACGGAACAGCGTGACCAGGATGGCCAGGCCAATGGCCGCTTCGGCAGCCGCCACGGTCAGGATGAAGAACACGAACAGCTGGCCCGAGGCATCGCCCAGCTGACGCGAGAACGCGACGAAGTTGACGTTGACCGCCAGCAGCATCAGTTCGATGGACATCAGCAGGACCAGCACGTTCTTCCGGTTGAGGAAGATGCCGGCCAGGCTGATGCAGAACAGCACCGCGCCCAGCGCGAGCAGGTGTCCGAGGGTGATCATGGCTTGGTCTCCTCAGGATTGGCCGGCGCTTGTTCTTCCACCACCGGGCGCACGGCCTGCATCTTGACCATGCGGAAGCGGTCGGCGGCCTTGACCCGCGACTGCTCGCCCGGGTTCTGCGACTTGACGCCCTCGCGCTTGCGCAAGGTCAGCATGACGGCGGCCACCACGGCCACGGTCAGGATGATGGCGGCGAACTCGAACGGCAGCAGGAACTCGGTGAACAGGGTGCGCGCCAGCCAGGTGATGTTGGAGACCTCGGCGGCCTGGGCGGCGGCGTTGTCCACCGGCAGCGCCTCACCCGTCTTGGCCTTGATGCCGATCAGCACCAGCATCTGCACCAGCATCACCACCGCCACCAGCAGGCCCACGGGCAGGAACTTCACCCAGCCCTGGCGCAGTTGGTCGATGTCGATGTCCAGCATCATCACCACGAACAGGAACAGCACCATCACCGCGCCGACGTAGACCAGGATCAGCGCCACGCCCAGGAACTCAGCACCGACCAGCAGCCAGGTGCAGGCCACGGTGAAGAACGTCAGGATCAGGAACATCACCGCATGCACGGGGTTACGAACGCTGATGACAGCGCCCGCGGACACCGCCGCGATCGTCGCGAAGATCCAGAAGGAAATATTGACCCAATCCATCATGTCCTCAGCGGTAGGCGGCGTCGGCGGCACGGCGTTCTGCGATTTCCGCCTCGAGGCGGTCGCCGATGGCCAGCAGCTGTGGCTTGGTGACGATGTTCTCGCCCCGGTTCTCGAAGTGGTACTCCAGGATGTGGGTCTCCACGATCGAGTCGACCGGGCAGCTTTCCTCGCAGAAGCCGCAATAGATGCACTTGAACAGGTCGATGTCGTAACGCGTGGTGCGGCGGGTGCCGTCCTCGCGCTTGGTCGAATCGATGGTGATGGCCAGCGCCGGGCACACCGCCTCGCACAGCTTGCAGGCGATGCAGCGTTCTTCCCCGTTGGGATAGCGGCGCAGCGCATGCAGGCCGCGGAAACGCGGCGACTGCGGGAACTTCTCCATCGGGTACATCAGCGTGTACTTCGGCTTGAAGGTGTACTTCAGCGTCAGCCACAGGCCGCCGAGGAGCTCCAGCAGGAGCAGGCTCTTGAAATAGTGCGTGATCTTGTTCATTGGACCTTAGACACCTCGCTGGATCACGCCGTAGAACACCATCAGCGCAACCACCGCGATCCACACGATGGTCAGCGGGATGAAGACCTTCCACCCCAGGCGCATGATCTGGTCGTAGCGGTAGCGCGGGAAGCTGGCGCGGAACCAGATATAGGCGCTGGCGAAGAAGAAGACCTTGAGCAGCAGCCACGGCCAGCCGCCGTTCCAGATCCAGTCGACCCACGGCGACACATCGGCCGTGACCCAACCCTGGATCGGGCTCAGCCAGCCACCGAGGAAGAAGATCGAGACCAGGAAGCTGACCAGGATCATGTTGGCGTATTCGGCCAGGAAGAACAGCGCGAACGCCGCACCCGAGTACTCCACCATGTGGCCGGCGACGATTTCCGACTCACCTTCCACCACGTCGAACGGCGCGCGGTTGGTCTCGGCCACGCCGGAAATCCAGTACACGATGAACAACGGGAACAGCGGCAGCAGGAACCAGTCGAAGAAGCCCGAGCTGCCCGACTGCGCCATCACGATCGAGGACAGGTTGAGGCTGCCGGCGGCGATCATCACGCCGACCAGTGCGAAGCCCATCGCGATCTCGTAGCTGACCACCTGCGCGGCCGAACGTAGCGCGCCCAGGAAGGCGTACTTGGAGTTGGACGCCCAGCCCGCCAGGATGATGCCGTACACGCCCATCGAGGTCATCGCCAGCAGATACAGCAGACCGGCGTTGGCGTTGGACAGCACCAGCTGCGCGTCGAAGGGCACCACCGCCCAGGCCGCGAAGGCCGGTGCCAGCACGATCAGCGGCGAGAGGATGTAGATCGTCTTCTGCGCGCTGGAGGGCGCGATGACTTCCTTGAACAGCAGTTTGAAGACGTCGGCGAAGGCTTGCAGGATGCCCATGCCGACGTACATCGGCCCATGGCGCACATGCATCCAGCCGATCAGCTTGCGCTCCCAGACCACGAAGAACGCCACCGACACGATGACCGGCATGGCGATGACCAGGATCTTCAGCACGATCCACGCCACCACGCCGAAGGCGCCCAGGGAGAAGAACCACTCCCGCAGCGGGCTGACTGCATTGATCAACAACTCGTTCATGCCGCCACCACCTTGACCTTGCCGGCGCCGATCGGCGCGGTGGCGCCATGACCGGACTCGATCCACACCGAACCTGCGGCCACGGTGTCATCCACCACCACCGGCAAGGTTGCGGTGCCCTCGCCCGCCTGCACCTTGGCGATCTGGCCGGCGGACACGCCCGCGGCCTGTGCGTCGGACGAATGCATCACCACGCGCGGAGCGACATTGAGCGGATGCTGCTGCAGCGCCTCGGCGCGGCGCACGAACCCGTCGGTGCGGTAGATACCCTGGGTGGCGACCACGTCCAGTCCCTCACCCGTGGCGGCCGGCTGCGCCGAGCGCGCCACCGAGGCAGGCGCTGCCACGGCCGGTGCCGCAAGCAGGCCCTCCAGATCGGTGAAGTCGAAGCCCGGCAGTTGCAGCTCCCCGCCCAGCGCACGCAGCACCTTCCAGCCCTCGCGAGCCTCGCCCGGCAGCTTGCCGCCGGGCTGGGTGCCCTGCTCGCGGCCGTCGAGGTTGGTCAGGGTGGCGGCGATTTCCGGCAACGCGCCGATCGGCAGGATCACATCGGCCACGCGACGGGTCGAGGCGCAGGCGAAGTGGCTGAACGCCACCACCTTGGCCTGGCCCAGCGCGACCTGCGCCTGGCTGCCAACATTGAAGTCCAGGCCCGGCTCGATGCCGTAGAGGACATAGGCCGAACGCGGCTCGGCCACCATCGCCGCGACATCGCGGGTGGACGGCAGCACGCCGGCGCGGGTCAGGCCCAGCGCATTGGCGCCCTGCGGGATGCGGCACAGCGCCGCACCGGTGGCCGAGGCGAAGGCGGCAGCGGCAGCGCGCAGCGCGGCGGCCCGCGGATGGTTCTCGGCAAGCGCGCCGACGATCACCACGGCCTGGCGCGCGCCCTTCACCGCATCGTGCAGTTCGGCATCGTCCAGCGCCGAGGCAAGCTTGGACGGGGCCACGATGGCCTTGCTGGCCAGCGGGAAGGTGAAATCGAAGTCCACCGGATTGACCGCGTGGATCTTCATGCCCTTGCGGCTGCCCTTGCGCAGGCGCTGGTGCAGCAACGGCAGCTCGTGGCGCAGGTTGCTGCCGAACAGCACGACCACGTCGGCCTGTTCGATCTCGGCCAGCGGCACGGCGAACGGCTCGGACACGGCGCCATCGGACAGGTCGCGCGCGTTGAGGCGGTGATCCAGGTTGCCCGTGCCCAGGCCGGCGGCCAGCTTGGCCAGCAGCTTGCCTTCCTCGTTGGAGGTGGCCGGGTGCACCAGCACGCCCAGGTCGTCGCCGCGATGCGCGCGCAGGATCTCGGAGGCCGCCGCCAGGCCTTCTGCCCAGCTCACTTCCTTCCACTCGCCGTCGATCTTCTTCAGCGGCTTGATCGCGCGGTCGTCCGCGTAAAGGCCCTGGTGCGAATAGCGGTCGCGATCGGACAGCCAGCACTCGTTGACCGTTTCGTTGTCGCGCGGCACGGTGCGCAGCACCTGGCCGCGACGCACGTGCAGGTACAGGTTCGAGCCCATGGCGTCGTGGAAGCCCAGCGACTCGCGGGCGTTCAACTCCCACGGACGGGCGCGGAACTGGAACACCTTGTTGGTCAGCGCGCCGACCGGGCACACGTCCACGACATTGCCGGACAGCTCGGTGGTCAGCGGCTTGCCGTCGTAGGTGCCAATCTGCAGGTTCTCGCCGCGGTACATGCCACCCAGCTCATAGGTACCGGCGATGTCGGCGGTAAAGCGGATGCAGCGCGTGCACTGGATGCAGCGGGTCATCTCGGTGGCCACCAGCGGACCGATGTCCTCGTCGGGCACCACGCGCTTGCGTTCCTGGAAGCGGCTGACCGAGCGGCCGTAGCCCAGCGACAGGTCCTGCAGCTCGCACTCGCCGCCCTGATCGCAGATCGGGCAATCCAGCGGGTGGTTGATCAGCAGGAATTCCATGACGTTGCGCTGAGACTTCAGCGCACGCTCGTTGCGGGTGAAGACCTTCAGGCCGTCCATCACCGGCGTGGCGCAGGCCGGCGACGGCTTGGGCGCGGCGCGACCGCCGACCTCGGTGTCGACCAGGCACATGCGGCAGTTGGCCGCGATCGGCAGCTTCTCGTGATAGCAGAAGCGCGGGATCGGGATGCCGGCCTTGTCGGCGGCCTGGATGATCATCGAGCCCTTGGGCGCGGCCATCTCCACGCCGTCGATGAAGACGGTGACGTGATCCGGCGGCAGGTTCGGGTTGACGGGCTGCGCACTCACGCGGCCACCTCCACGTTGGAACGCACGACCGTCCCGTCGCGCTCGTCGTCGACGAGGAAGCGCTTGTTGACGATGGCGTATTCGAATTCATGCCAGAAATGGCGCAGGAAGCCCTGCACCGGCCAGGCAGCGGCTTCGCCGAAGGCACAGATGGTGTGGCCTTCGATCTGGCCGGCGGCGGCCTTGAGCGTGTGCAGGTCTTCCAGGGTGGCCTTGTGTTCGGCCACGCGGGTCAGCATGCGGTACATCCAGCCGGTGCCCTCGCGGCACGGAGTGCACTGGCCGCAGCTTTCCTTGAAATAGAAGCGCGCGATGCGCTGGCAGGCGCGCACCATGCAGGTGGTGTCGTCCATCACCACAACCGCGCCAGAACCCAGGCCGGAACCGGCTTTCTGGATCGCGTCGTAGTCCATGGTCAAGCCCATCATGACCTCGCCCGGCAGCACCGGCATCGAGGACCCACCGGGAATCACGCCCTTGATCTTGCGACCTTCGCGCATGCCGCCGCACAGCTCCAGCAGTTCGGAGAACGGCGTGCCCAGGCGGATCTCGTGGTTGCCCGGCTTGGCCACGTGGCCGGAGACCGAGAAAATCTTGCAGCCGCCGTTATTCGGCTTGCCCAGGCCCATGAACCATTCGGCGCCGTTGCGGATGATCGCCGGCACCGAGGCGTAGGTCTCGGTGTTGTTGATCGTGGTCGGCTTGCCGAACAAGCCGAAGTTGGCCGGGAACGGCGGCTTGAAGCGCGGCTGGCCCTTCTTACCTTCCAGCGACTCCATCAGCGCGGTCTCTTCGCCGCAGATGTAGGCGCCCGCGCCCAGCGCGTTGTACAGGTCGATATCGATGCCCGAGCCCAGGATGTTCTTGCCCAGCCAGCCGTGCTTGTAGGCTTCGGCGGTGGCTTCTTCCAGGTGCTCGAAGGGTTCGTGGTGGAATTCGCCGCGCAGGTAGTTGTAACCCACGGACGAGCCGGTGGCGTAGCAGGCGATGGCCATGCCCTCGATCACCGCGTGCGGGTTGTAGCGCAGGATGTCGCGATCCTTGGCGGTGCCCGGCTCGGACTCGTCCGAGTTGCAGAGGATGTACTTCTGCATGTCTCCCTTGGGCATGAAGGACCACTTCAGGCCGGTCGGGAAGCCCGCGCCGCCACGGCCGCGCAGGCCGGACTGCTTGACCATCTCCACCACGTCGGCCGGCGCGATCTTCTCTTCGATGATCTTGCGCAGCGCGGCGTAGCCACCGGTCTTGAGATAGTTCTCGTAGGACCAGGGCTTGTCGAAATGCAGCGTGGTGTAGACGGCCTGGTGCTCCTTGGGAGCGGGGCCGACCGGGCCGTAGCCCTCGGAATAATGTGAATGGCCTGCCATGCGCTTACTCCAGCCCGTCCAGCAGTTCGTCGACCTTCGCCGGGGTCAGGTTCTCGTGGTAGTGGCCGTTGATGACCACCACCGGCGCGCCGCAGCACGCGGCCACGCACTCTTCCTCGCGCTTGAGGTAAACCCGGCCGTCCGCGGTGGACGAACCCAGCTTGCAGCCCAGCTTCTGCTCGGCATGGGCGACCAGCTTCTCGGCGCCGTTGAGCCAGCAGCTGATGTTGGTGCAGAACGCAACGTTGTGGCGGCCGACCTTCTCGGTCTCGAACATCGAGTAGAAGCTGGCGACCTCGTAGGCCCATACCGGCGGGATGCCCAGGTACTTGGCCACCGCGGCGATCAGCTCGTCGGTCAGATAGCCGCCATTCTGCTCCTGCGCGGCGAACAGGCCTTGCAGGGTCGCCGAGCGCCGACGGTCCGGCGGGAACTTGGCCAGCCAATGCTCGATGTGCGCGCGGGTCTCCTCGCTCAGGACGACCTGCGGATCGACGTGGCGGGCATTCTCGAAATTACCGGTGGCTTTCATCGATCCACCTCACCGAACACAAGGTCATACGTACCGATCATCGCCACCACGTCGGGCAGCATGTGGCCGCGCACGATGGCGTCCATGGACGACAGATGCACGAAACCGGGAGCGCGCAGATGCACGCGGAACGGCTTGTTGGCGCCATCGGAAACCAGATAGCAGCCGAACTCGCCCTTGGGGGCCTCGACCGCGGCGTAGATCTCGCCAGCGGGGACGCAATAGCCTTCACTGAACAGCTTGAAGTGATGGATCAGCGCTTCCATGTCGTCCTTCATGTCCTCGCGCTTGGGCGGGGCGACCTTGAAGTTCTCGACCATGACCGGACCAGGGTTGGCCCTGAGCCACTGAACGCACTGCTTGATGATGCGGTTGGACTCGCGCATCTCGGCGATGCGGACCAGGTAGCGGTCGTAGCAGTCGCCGTTGACGCCGACCGGGATGTCGAAATCCACCGCGTCGTACATGGCGTAGGGCTGCTTCTTGCGCAGGTCCCACTCGATGCCCGAACCGCGCACCATCACGCCGGTCATGCCCCAGGCCTTGGCCATCTCCGGGCTGATCACGCCGATGCCGACGGTGCGCTGCTTCCAGATGCGGTTGTCGGTGAGCAGGGTCTCGTACTCGTCGACCCGGCTCGGGAAGGTGTTGGTGAAGTCTTCCAGGTAATCCAGCAGCGAGCCTTCGCGCGCGGCATTCAGGCGCTTGAGCGCCTGGCCCTTGTGCCAGGGCGATTCCTTGTACTTGGGCATGTGCCCAGGCAGGTCGCGATAGACGCCACCGGGACGATAGTAGGCCGCGTGCATGCGCGCACCGCTGACCGCCTCGTAGACGTCCATCAGCTCTTCGCGCTCGCGGAAGGCGTACAGCATGACCGCCATCGCGCCCAGATCCAGCGCATTGGACCCGACCCACATCAGGTGGTTCAGGATGCGGGTGATCTCGTCGAACATCGTACGGATGTACTGCGCACGCACCGGCGCCTGGATGCCCATCAGCTCTTCGATGGCGCGCACGTAGGCGTGCTCGTTGCACATCATCGAGCAATAGTCCAGGCGATCCATGTAGCCGATGGACTGGTTGAACGGCTTGGACTCGGCCAGCTTTTCGGTGCCACGGTGCAGCAGGCCGATGTGCGGATCGGCGCGCATGATGGTCTCGCCGTCCATTTCCAGGATCAGGCGCAGCACACCGTGCGCGGCCGGATGCTGCGGGCCGAAATTCATCGTGTAGTTGCGGATCTCCTGCTTGGACTCGGCAGGATTGCTGGCGAAGGCCGCGTGGGCCTGATGGAACTCACTCATTTGCGTTGCTCCCGCTGCGCGGCTTCGCCGATCGCGGTGTCGTAACGAGCATCGTCGCGGATCACGCGCGGCACGCCCACGCGCGGCTCGACCGAGGTCACCGGCTCGTAGATCACGCGCTGCTTCTCCTCGTCGTAGCGCACCTCGACATTGCCGATCAGCGGGAAGTCCTTACGGAAAGGATGGCCGACGAACCCGTAGTCGGTGAGGATGCGGCGCAGGTCCGGATGACCGGTGAAGACGATCCCGAACAGATCGAAGGCCTCGCGCTCGAACCAATTCGCGCCCGGCCACAGGTCGGTGACCGAGGCCAGCACCGGCACGTCGTCGTTGGGCGCGTAACAGCGGATGCGCACGCGCTGGTTGTGCTGGTAAGACAGCAGGTGCGCGACCACAGCGAAGCGCTTGGTCGGCATCGGCAGCGCGTGCGCGTGGTCTGCGCCTTCGCCCGTGGGTTGCTCACCCCAGCCGAAGCGGCCGACCGACTTGCCTTCCACGCCGCGGCTGAAGCCCTGCGAGGACACGTCCGAGGTATCCCACTCGTCGCTGCCGTATCCCAGGTAATCCACGCCGCACAGGTCCGAGAGCTGCTCGAAGCCCAGCTCGTCGCGCAGCGCGGCGCAGGTGTCGCGCCACTGCGCGGACTCGATCTCCAGCGCGACGCCGCCCGCGAGGGTCGAGGTCACCTGGGCATCGGGAAAGCGCGTGCGCAGCCGTTCGATGAATTTGGACGCTTGCTCAGCCATTGGGCGTGGCGTGCTCTGCTTGAGAAGAAAGAGGGTTACCGGGAGATCGTCTGCGTGCGCCAGATCTTCTTCTGCAGCTGCAGAATCCCGTACACCAGCGCTTCGGCGGTGGGCGGGCAACCTGGGACGTAGACGTCAACCGGAACGATGCGATCGCAACCGCGCACCACCGAATACGAGTAATGGTAGTAGCCGCCGCCATTGGCGCAGCTGCCCATCGAGATCACCCACTTCGGGTCGGGCATCTGGTCGTAGACCTTGCGCAGCGCCGGGGCCATCTTGTTGACCAGCGTGCCGGCCACGATCATCACATCGGACTGGCGCGGCGACGGGCGGAACACCACGCCGTAGCGGTCCAGATCCAGTCGCGAGGTGCCGGCATGCATCATCTCCACCGCGCAGCAGGCCAGGCCGAAGGTCATCGGCCACATCGAGCCTGTGCGCGCCCAGTTGAGCAGCGCATCGACGCTGGTGGTGACGTAGCCCTTTTCCAGCAGCGGGTTCTCACCTTCGGGGCGCAGGATGTCGTCCACCCGCCCTTCCGGGATCGGGTTGGTCATCAGCTTGTCGAGGGTCTGGATCACTCCCATTCGAGCGCTCCCTTCTTCCAAACGTAGATAAAGCCCAGGAACAACATGCCCACGAACAGGCCCATGGTCACCAGGGAACGTGCACCGATCTCCATGAACACCTGGGTCCACGGCACGATGAAGATGATTTCCAGGTCGAAGACGATGAACTGGATGGCGATGAGGTAATAGCGCACGTCGAACTTCATGCGCGCGTCTTCGAAGGCCTCGAAGCCGCACTCGTACGGCGAGAGCTTCTTCGCATCGGGACGACGGGGTCCGAGGAAGCGACCGACAAGCATCAGGGCAATGCCGATGCCGGTGGCCACGATCAAAAAGAGCAAAGTCGGCAGGTAATTGGCCAGCACTCGCGTCGTCTCTCTAGAAGCCCAGCGTCGGTCGCAGAGTGTAAGCGCCAGAGGCGAAAGACCCTGCGAACGAATCGCGTGACCGGCCACGTGGGCCTGCCGGTGCGAGGGCCTGACGCCAGGATGGGGGCGACGTCGGGGGACCCATGGCAGGCCCGGCATTGCCGGGACATTCCACGGCGGCCCTTCCGCGATTCGTACCGGGCCCGCTGTGAACTGGTCAATTGTACCGTTCAGTGAACTGAGGAGTAAACTTTTTGGTGAGTCTTCGTCAGGATTTCGACGAACGACGCCCAACAAAAAAGCCTGCGATCGCAGGCTTTCTGTCACGACGCGACCGGGTGACGATCGCGTCAGCTGATTGGTGCCCAAGAGGGGACTCGAACCCCTACGACTCTCGTCGCTACCACCTCAAGGTAGTGCGTCTACCAATTCCGCCACCTGGGCTAAAACTTCGCTTGCGACCCACCGGACGGGCCGGCGGGCGCGCATTGTAGCGCCTTATCGCGCCGGTGCCTGCTCCGGCTGCTTGCCTTGCTCGGCCGGGGCCGGCTGCGGGGCCGGCGCCTGCTCGGCGGCCGGGGGCGCGATGGGCGCGCTCGGCACGATCGAGGTCTCCGGCTGCTGCGGGGCGACCTCGCCCGGCGCCTTGGCCGGCTCGGCCACGGCCTGGCCGGACATCAGGCCCAGATCCTGCTGCGCGGCCGGATGCGCGGTGCGCGCGGCGTTCCAGGCCATGAACAGGCTGATGGCGAAGAACGCCACGGCCAGCCACTTGGTGCTTTTGGACAGGAAGTTGGAGGCGCCACGGGCACCGAACACGGTCCCGGACGCGCCGGCACCGAAGCCCGAACCCGCCTGCGCACCGGAGCCGCGCTGCATCAGCACCAGCGCGATGATGGCGATGGCCACCAGTACGTAGACCACATTGAGGATCAACATCAGCATTCGATCGTTCTCTCAGAGCTGACCGACATGCCTGCCGATCCGCGCACTCAGTCCATGGCGGCCTTGACGATGGCCAGGAAATCCGCGGCCACCAGCGAGGCGCCGCCAACCAGTCCCCCATCGACATCCTGCTGCGAAAAGAGTTCCGCCGCATTGTCGGCCTTGACGCTGCCCCCGTAGAGGATGGTCAACGAATCGGCGATTCTAGCATCGTGGCTGGCCACGATGCCACGGATAAATGCATGGATCTCCTGGGCCTGCGTCGGGCTGGCGGTGCGTCCGGTGCCGATGGCCCAGACCGGCTCGTAGGCCAGCACCGCCTTGGCGAAGCTTTCCACCCCGGCCTGGGCCAGCACGGGCGCCAACTGCGAAGCGATGACCTGCTCGGTACGCCCGGCCTCCCTGTCCTCCAGGGTCTCGCCCATGCACAGCACCGGGATCAGGCCGGCATGCTGGGCGGCGAGGAACTTGCGGGCCACCAGCTCGCTGGACTCGTGGTGGTACTGCCGGCGCTCGGAATGACCGACCAGACCGTACTTGGCACCAACGTCCACCAGCATCGCCGCGGAGACCTCGCCGGTGTAGGCGCCCTTCTCGTTGCTGCTGACGTCCTGGGCGCCGAATTCGATGGCCGTATCCTCGAAATCCTCGATCAGGTCGCCCAGGTACGGCAGCGGCGGCAGGATCAGCACGCCCGGCGCCCCCTCCGACGGCAGCCCCTGGGCGATGTCGGCGACCAGCTCGGAGGCGAACTGGCGGCTGCCATGAAGTTTCCAGTTTCCGGCGACCAGCTTGCGACGCATCGGCGATTCCTTGGCTAGAGTGGCGCCTCAGGATAACGCGCGCCTTGTGGAATGCAGATCACACCCATGGACCACCCTCCCCGCCACGCCCTCATCACCGGCGCCTCCAGCGGCATCGGCGAGCGCTTCGCCCGACACTACGCCGCCCTGGGCGTGCCCCTGGTCCTGACCGCGCGCCGCGAGCAGCGCCTGCATGCCCTGGCGGCGGAACTGCGCGCACAGGTGCCGGTGCAGGTGATTGCCGCCGACATGGCCGAGCCTGGTGCGGCGCAAGCCCTGGTCGGGCAGCTGCACGATGCGGGCCTGCGCGTGCGCATCCTGGTCAACAACGCCGGCTACGGGCTGCCCGGGCGTTACCGCGAGCGCGACTGGTTCGAGCATGCCCGCTTCCTGCGGGTGATGATCGAGGCCTGGACCGAGCTGACCTGGCGGCTGCTGCCCGAGCTGCGCGCCAGCGGCGCCGGGCGCATCATCAATGTCGCCTCCTTCGCCGCGCTGATGCCGGGCGCGGCGGGACAGACGCTGTACGCCCCGGCCAAGAGCTTCATGCTCAGGCTGAGCGAATCGCTGTCGCTGGAGAACGCCGACGCCGGGGTCAACGTCACCGCGCTGTGCCCCGGGTTCACCTGGTCCGAGTTCCATGATGTGACCGGGACCCGGCAACAGATGGACCGCCTGCCGGCCTGGATGTGGCTGGACCCGGACCAGGTGGTGCGCGAGGCGATCGACGCGGTCGAGCGCGGCCGCGTGCTGGTCATTCCCGGCTGGCGCTATCGCCTGGCCTATGCCGTGTTGCGCCACCTGCCCGACCAGGTCCTGCTTGGGCTGATGCGCCGGGGCTCCAGGCGTATCAGGCCGGTGGACTAGGCCGCGCGAACTCGCGCTCGTGCCCTCGACCAGCCCAAAAGGCTAATTGTGGGAGCGGCTTTAGCAGCGAAGGGGCTCTCCCCTTGGCAGGTCCCCGGGCAGACCCTTTAGCGGCTGATGGCCCTAGGCCACCTAGAGCCGCCCCCACACGAGGCTCTCGCCGCACCACGCGCGGCCGGTCCGATTAGGGCGAGGACCGGCTTCCGAACTAACCGCGAGTGCCTCCCGGCCACTGGCGCGCCAGCGACCGGCAATGTCCGGCGCTACTTCAGCTTGATCTCGCGCAGGCGCTCTTCCAGATAACCCTGGGCGGTAATCGGCTCGGGATAGCGGCTGGGATTGTCGGCGGTGATCGTCGAGGGCAACACGTCGATCAGGAAGTCCGGATTGGGGTGCAGGAAGAACGGGACCGAGTAGCGCGGCTTGCGCGCCGCCTCGCCCGGCGGATTGGTCACGCGGTGGGTGGTGGAGGGATACACGTGGTTGGTCAGGCGCTGCAGCATGTCGCCGATGTTGACCACGATGGTGTCGGCGTCGGAGGTGAACGGCACCCAGGTGCCATCGTGCGACTTCACTTCCAGGCCAGCGGCGCTGGCGCCGACCAGCAGGGTGATCAGGTTGATGTCCTCGTGCGCACCGGCGCGCACGTTGGGCACGTCGTCACTGGTGATCGGCGGGTAGTGGATCGGCCGCAGGATCGAATTGCCCGAGTCGGTCTTGTCGACGAAGTAATCCTCCGGCAAGCCGATGTGCAGCGCCAGCGCGGCCAGCACGTGCGAGCCCAGCTGGTCCAGCGCCTGGTAGAGGCCGTAGCCGTGCTCGCGGAAGTTGGGGACTTCGATCGGCCACAGGTTCGGCGGCATCACCTCGGCGTACTTGGAATCGCGCGGGATCTCGCGACCGATGTGCCAGAACTCCTTGAGGTCGAAGTGCTTGGAGTCCTTGGCCGTTTCCACACCGAAGGCGGTGTAGCCGCGGGCACCGCCGCTGCCCGGTACGTGATACTGCAGCTTGGTCTGGTCCGGCAGCGCGAAGAAGTTCTTGAAAACCTCGTAGGCCGCATCGATCTGCGACTGGGCGATGCCGTGGTTGCGGATGCCGGCAAAGCCCCACTGGCGATAGGCCGCGCCGAGTTCGGCGACGAAGGCGTCGCGGTCGGCCTGGCTGGTGGGGGTGATGAAGCGGCTGATGTCGAGAGTCGGGATGGCGGACATGACGGGTCGTGCTCGAACGGCCGCGGGAGGCGGCGGGGACATGGAAGCCGACATTCTCGCAGATCGGGCTGGGCCGGCATGCGCAGGACCGTAAACGACGATGCCCGGACGGGCCGGGCACCGTGGTCGCTCGCCAGATGGTCAGGAAAGCAAGCGGTACAGCAGATAGAACGTGACCACCTTGGCGATCACCACGCCGCAGGCGATCAGCAGCTTGTCACGCCGCCGCACGGACCGCGCCAGCCAGCCGGTCCAGCGTTTGCTGCATCAGCGCGGCGTCGTCGGCCTCCACCGTCACCCGCACCACTGGCTCGGTGCCGGACGGACGCAGGAAGGCGCGGCCGCGCCCCTGCACCGACTGCTGCGCCTCGGCCAGGGCCGCGGCCACGGAAGGCGCCTCCACCACGGCCTTGGCGGCCACGCCTTCCAACCGCACGTTGACTGTGCGTTGGGGCAGCATGACCAGCCCATCGAGCGCCTGGCGCAGGGACAGGCCGCGGCGCTTGAGCACCTCCAGCACCTGCAGCGCGCTGATGATGCCGTCGCCGGTATTGGCCCGGTCCAGGCACAGGATGTGGCCGGAGGCCTCGCCCCCCAGCACACCGTGGCCATCGACCAGGGCCTGGTGCACGTAGCGGTCGCCGACCTTGGCGCGCATGAAGTCGATGTCGCGCTCGCCCAGGGCTTTTTCCAGGCCGTAGTTGGTCATCAGCGTGCCCACCACCGGCCCGTGCAGGCGACCGCTGCGCTGCCAATCGCAGGCCAGGATGTAAAGCAGCCCGTCGCCATCGACCACCTGCCCTTCCGCGTCCACGAACAGCACGCGGTCGCCATCGCCGTCGAAGGCGATGCCCAGATCGGCATTGGACTCGCGCACCCGTGCGGCCAGCGCCTGCGGGTGGGTGGAGCCGACGCCGTCATTGATGTTCAGGCCATTGGGCGCGTTGCCGATGACCTGCAGCCGGGCGCCCATCTCACGCAGCACGATGGGCGCGACCTGGTAGGTGGCACCGTTGGCGCAATCGACCACGATGCTCAGGCCATCCAGGTCGAATTCGCGCGGCACCGAACTCTTGCAGGCCTCCACGTAGCGGCCCACCGCATCGCGCGTGCGCACGGCCTGGCCCAGGCGCTCGGACGGCACGGTGTGGAACTCGCCTTCCAGTGCGTCCTCAATGGCCTGCTCGGTGGCGTCGTCCAGCTTCTCGCCTTCGCTGGAGAAGAACTTGATGCCGTTGTCGTGGTGCGGGTTGTGCGAGGCGGAGATCACGATGCCGCCATCGGCGCGCAGCGCACGCGTCAGGTGCGAGACCGCCGGGGTGGGCATCGGCCCCATCAGCTGCACATCCACGCCCGCCGCAACCAGCCCGGCCTCCAGCGCGGCCTCGAACATGTAGTTGGAGATGCGCGTGTCCTTGCCGATCACCACCTGCGGCTTGCGCCACTCGCCGCCGCGCACGCTGGCGCGCAGCGCGTGGCCGTAGGCATTGCCCAGGCGCAGCATGAAATCGGCCGAAATCGGGCCCTCACCGACGCGGCCGCGGATGCCGTCGGTGCCGAAGTACTTGCGGCCCATCAGCTGGCGATCCCGATCTCGGCCGGGCGCGGCTGCTTGCGTAGCAGCGCGATCAGGTCGGACAGGCGGTCGCGCATTTCGCGGCGGTCGCAGATCTGGTCGATGGCGCCGTGCTCGACCAGGAACTCCGAGCGCTGGAAGCCCTCGGGCAGCTTCTCGCGCACGGTCTGCTCGATCACGCGCGGGCCGGCGAAACCGATCAGCGCCTGCGGTTCGGCGATGTTGATGTCGCCCAGCATCGCGAAGGACGCCGAGGCGCCGCCGAAGGTCGGATGGGTCAGCACCGAGATGTAGGGAATGCCGGCCTCGCGCAGCTTGCCCAGCGCTGCGGAGGTCTTGGCCATCTGCATCAGCGAGAACAGGCTTTCCTGCATGCGCATGCCGCCGCTGGCGGCGAAGCTGACGAAGGGCGCGTCGTGCTTGAGCGCCTGCTCGGCCGCCAGCGAGAACTTCTCGCCGCCCACCGAGCCCATCGAGCCGCCCATGAAGGCGAACTCCATGGCGCAGGCCACCAGGGGCTGCTGCTTCATGGTGCCGCGCAGCGCCACCACCGCATCGCGCTCACCAGTGGCCTTCTGCGCGGCCTTGAAGCGATCGGCGTAGCGCTTCTGGTCGCGGAACTTCAGCACGTCGGTGGGGCCAAGGCTGGCGGCGATCTCGCTGGTGCTGCCCGGGTCGAACAGCGCCGCCAGGCGCGCACGGGCGCGGATGGACATGTGGTGCGAACACTTGGGGCAGACCTCGAGGTTCTCCTCCAGCTCGGGGCGGTAGAGCACCGCGCCGCAGCTGTCGCACTTCTCCCAGAGACCCTCGGGCACGCTGCGCTTGCTGCGATTGACGTTGGACTGGGTGCGAATGCCCGAAGGCATCAATTTGCTGAGCCAGCTCATTTAATTCCGTTGCGTAGCACCCCTGACGGGGCATCAGACTGCGCAGTGTAAGACAAGGCGCAGTCCGGGGCCGCTTTCCCCCAGGTCACGAGCGTGCCCGCGAGGCAGCCCCGCTGCTCCTCAGCCGTCCAGCGCCTGCCGGAGCGAGGCCAGGAACTGGGCGGCCGCTTCGGCGGCCCTGCCCTCGCCGGCCGCCTCCAGGGCCGCGACCAGGGCCGAGCCCACTACCACCCCGTCCGCATCGACGGCCATGGCCTTGGCGCTGGCGGCATCCTTGATGCCGAAGCCGGCCACCACCGGCACGCTGGTGCCCTCGCGAATGGCCTTGAGCTTGAGCCCGGCGGCCTGGGTGTCCAGCCGGTCCGAGGCACCGGTGACGCCCGCGAAGCTGACGTAGTACAGGTAACCCTGGGCGGTGGCGCACAGCATTTCCTGGCGCTGGGGCGTGGTGGTCGGCGACGCCAGTGCGATCAGGTCCAGGCCGTGGCGGGTAAAGATTTCACGGGTCTCGGCGGCTTCCTCGGGGGGCAGATCCACCAGCAGCACGCCGTCCACGCCTGCGGCCACCCCTTCGCGTGCAAAGCGCTCGGTGCCGTGGATCTCCACCGGGTTCAGGTAGCCCATCAGCACCACGGGCGTGTGCGCATCATGCGCGCGGAACTGGCCGACCACCTGCAGCACGTGGCGCAGGCCGCCGCCCAGGGCCAGCGCGCGCTCGGAACTGCGCTGGATGGTGGGTCCATCGGCCATCGGGTCGGAGAACGGCACGCCCAGCTCGATCACGTCTGCCCCAGCCTCCACCAACGCGTGCATCACCGGCACGGTGCTGTCCAGCCCGGGATCGCCGGCGGTGACGAAGGGAATCAGGGCTTTGCGCTGCTGGGTGCGGAGGCGGGCGAAGGTGTCGGCGATGCGGGACATGGGTTTTTTACGAACGAGTGGAGAGAAATGAGAGCGGGCACTAGGAACGAGAAACGAGGAACGAGGAACGAGGAACGAGTGGAAGCGGAGGACCGCGAGGACTTTGATCCGCCCATTCTTTCAACTCGTTCCTCGTTCCTCTCCACTCACTCCTGCTTCAAACCGTCACGCCCTCGCGCGCCGCGATCGTATGCACGTCCTTGTCGCCGCGGCCGGAGAGGTTGCACAGCACCAGCGCATCCTTGGGCAGGTCGCGCGCCAGCTTGATGGCCTGGGCCACGGCGTGGCTGGACTCCAGCGCGGCCAGGATGCCCTCGCTGCGGGCCAGGGTGTGGAAGGCGGCCATCGCCTCCTCGTCGGTCACGCCCACGTATTGCGCGCGGCCGGCATCGGCCAGGAAGGCGTGCTCCGGGCCTACGCCCGGGTAATCCAGGCCAGCCGAGATCGAATGGGTTTCGGTGATCTGGCCGTCGTCGTCGCAGATGACGTAGGTGCGGTTGCCATGCAGCACGCCCGGCCGTCCGGCGGCGATCGAGGCGGCGTGACGGCCGCTGGAGATGCCATCGCCCGCCGCTTCGGCACCGACGATGGTCACGCCTGGGTCGTTGAGGAAGGCGTGGAACAGGCCGATGGCATTGCTGCCACCGCCGACGCAGGCGGTGATGGCATCGGGCAGGCGGCCGTAGTCCTCCAGCATCTGCGCGCGGGCCTCGCGGCCGACGATGGCATTGAAGTCGCGCACCATGCGCGGGTACGGGTCGGGACCGGCCACGGTGCCGATGATGTAGAAGGTGTCCTGGACGTTGGTCACCCAGTCGCGCATGGCCTCGTTCAACGCGTCCTTGAGCGTGGCCGAGCCGGAGGTGACCGGCACCACCGTGGCCCCCAGCAGCTTCATGCGGTAGACGTTGATCTTCTGCCGCTCGATGTCGGTGGCGCCCATGTACACCACGCACTCAAGACCCAGGCGCGCGGCCACCGTGGCGCTGGCCACGCCGTGCTGCCCGGCGCCGGTCTCGGCGATGATCCGCGGCTTGCCCATGCGGCTGGCCAGCAGCGCCTGGCCGATGGTGTTGTTGATCTTGTGCGCGCCGGTGTGGTTCAGGTCCTCGCGCTTGAGCAGGATCTGCGCGCCGCCGACCTCGCGGCTCAGGCGCTCGGCGTGATAGATCGGGCTGGGCCGGCCGACGTAGTGCTTGAGGTCCTTGTCGAAGGCGGCGATGAAGCCCGGATCGACCCGCGCGGCGTCGTAGGCGGCCGAGAGCTCCTGCAGCGGGGCGATCAGGGTTTCGGCCACGAAGCGGCCACCGTAGCGGCCGAAATGCCCGTTGGGATCCGGGTAGGCGGAAAAGTCCTGGATCTGCGGCTCGGCCATGGCGGGGACGTCTGTCATCGAAGAAGGCCTGCACTCTAACGCACAGGTCCACACGCAAAAAGGCATAAAATCTGGCACGACACGTCAGGAAAACTCACATGGCCGCCTTGCCGCCGCTGAATGCCCTGCGCGCCTTCGAGGCCGCCGCCCGCCTGCGCAGCGTCAGCCTGGCCGCGCAGGAGCTGCACGTGACCCATGGCGCGGTCAGTCGTCAGATCCAGGTCCTGGAGGAGCACCTGGGCCAGCCGATGTTCCGGCGTGTCGGCCGTGGCGTTGCACCCACGGCGGCCGGTGAGGCCTTGCAGCGCGCGGCCACGGAGGCCTTTGCCACCCTGCAGCGGGCGGTGGAGACCCTGCGTCGGCCGACGCGCAGCCCGGCGCTGGTGCTGGGCTGCCCGGGCAGCATCCTGGCGCGCTGGATGATCCCGCGCATGCAACGCCTGCAGCAGGAGCTGCCGGCGCTGACCCTGCACCTGCATGCGCATGAAGGCGAGTTCGACCCCGCCCTGCCCGGCCTGGACCTGGCTCTGCTGCTGGGCCGCCCCCCCTGGCCTGCCGGCTGGCAGGTCCACACGCTGGCGCCCGAGCGGATCGGCCCGGTGCTCAGCCCCCAGCATCCGGCGGCCGACGCCTTGGCAGCGGAGGCGGCCCAGGCGTTGCTGGACCATCCGCTGCTGCATACCGCCTCGCGCCCGCAGGCCTGGCCGGCATGGGCGGCAGCGCAGGGCCTGGACCCGGGCCAGTTGCGCTACGGCACTGTCTTCGAGCATCTGTACTACCTGCTGGAGGCGGCCACCGCTGGCATCGGCATCGCCATCGCGCCCGAACCGCTGGTGCGCGACGACCTGCGCTCGGGACGCCTGATCGCGCCCTGGGGCTTCAACGAGACCGGCGGCAGCTGGGCGCTATGCCTGCCGCCCGGTGCCAGCGAAGATGCCCGCGTGCAGCGGCTGGCGAACTGGCTGGCGGTCGAGCTCGAGCGTGCGGGGCTGTCCCCGGAGCACTGAGGTGACGCGTTCGAGGAGCGCTGGCGTGCGGGTCTGATGGTGCAAGTAGCGATGGCCGCATGTGGTTGCGCCAGCGTATCGAAAGGCTCAGCGCGGCGGTCTCGCGCGGATCGCACTTGCGGGGACACCCAGGGGCGCCGCAGTAGCGCAGATGAGAGCGAGAATGCACGGTGCTTGCACACCTGTGGGAGCGGCTTCAGCCGCGAAGAGGCCTCCCGGGGAAAGCCTCTTCGCGGCTGAAGCCGCTCCCACAGGGTGGGTGTCTGCCGCCATTGGCGGGCATGGCCGGACGGGCCATGCCCCCGGCTCCGACTTACTTGCCAGCGTCCTTGGCACCCTCGCCCAGCAGCTGCTGCTGCCAGAACATCACCGCGGTGCGGAAGTAGTAGTCGGCATTGTCTTTCTTGTGGAAGCCGTGGCCTTCGTTGCCGGCCAGCAAGTGCCAGGCGCTGCCGCCCTGCCCGCGCACGGCTTCGATGATCTGGTCGGCCTCCGAGGCCGGCACGCGCGGGTCGTTGGCGCCGGTGGCGATCAACAGCGGCACGCGGATGCGGTCCACGTGGTTCAAAGGCGAGATCTTTTGCAGCTGTGCGCGCTGCTTGGGATCGCGCTCGTCCCCGTACTCGGGTCGGCGCAAATCGCGGCGATAGGACTGGGTGTTTTCCAGGAAGGTGACGAAGTTGGAGATACCCACGTAGCAGCTGGCGCCCTTGAGCTGCGCGCTGTAGTGCACGGCGCTGGCGTAGCACATGTAGCCGCCGTAGGAGACGCCGGTGACGCCGAAGCGGGTGGCATCCAGCGCCGGGTCCTTAGCCAGCGAGGCGAGCATCGCGCCGATGTCCTTGACCGAGTCCTCGCGCTTGAACGGGCCGTTGTCCAGGCCGACGAAGCGCTTGCCGAAGCCATCCGAACCGCGCACGTTGGGAAAGAACAGGGCGATGCCCAGCTCGTTGAGGTAGTAGTTCTGCGCGCCGAGGAAATCCGGGCGCGCCTGCCCTTCCGGACCGCCGTGGATATCCAGCAGCAGCGGGCGCTTGCCAGGGAAGCGCTTGGCATCGGGCCGGTACAGGAAGCCGGTGACCGGCTCGCCATCGAAGCTCTTGATGGTCACCAGTTCGGGCTCGACGTTGGCCGCGGTGTCCAGGCCGCCGGCTTCGCTCATCGTCCAGCGCGTGACCTTCAGCGTCTTGCTGTCGATGGAGAACACATCGCCGGGCACCTTGGCCGAGGACATGCTCAGGGCGATATCGCCCCAGGGCGCGATGGACAGGGTGTGGCCGAAGGACCACGGGATCACCCCGCCCGGCAGTCCATCGACCTTGCGCACCTGACCGCTGGCGACATCGAGCAGCCGCAGCCTGGCCACGCCGGCCTCATTGATCGCGTAAGCCACGAAGCTACCGTCCGGCGCCATGGCATAGTCGCTGACATCCCACTTCGGCTCGGGCGAGATCGCCCTGAAGCCGCCCTTGGCGTCCAGCACACCGAGGCGCTTGAAGTCCGACCCCGCATCGGAGAGCAGCCACACCCGGCCGTCGGCGCCGTAATGCGGGACCTCGTAGGAGACATGCTGGGTGTTGCGGTTGAGCTGGGTCAGCGCGCCGCTGGCCAGGTCCACTTCGTACACATCGGCATGGGTGATGGACTGCCGGTTGACCACCAGCGCCTTGGCCCCATCGGCGGAAAAATCCGCGAAATTCCAGCCGCCGCCCTTGACCTGCGCGACCAGGCGATCGCTGGACGGGTCGCGCGGGTCGATCACGTACAGATCGCCATCGGCGCCGTTGCGGCGCGTGGACATGTAGCCGATCAGACGACCGTCGCGGCTCCAGCTGCCGAACCAGTTGCGGCTCTTGCCATCGGTCAGCAGCGTCAGCTTGCCCTGGTCCAGGCGGAACAGCTGGTAGAACTCGCCACCGCCGATGTCCTTCTGCACCACCAGCGCATCGCCGCGGGTGGGTGCCAGCGTGCCGAACAGGACCGGCTCGCTGTCGAAACTGACCTGGGTACGCGCCGCGCCCGGGGTGGCCACGGTATGCAGCTGGTCGGACTCGCCGAAGCGCGTGCGCACCAGCATCGAGCGGTCCTTGACGTTCCAGTCCAGGAAGGTGGCGCTGCGCGCCTGCAGGTAGGGCGCTGTGGCATCGGCCAGTGCCTGGCTCACCGGCGGTGCGCCATCGACGGTCATCGCAGCAGGCTTGGCCACGGTGTCGGCCACCTCGGCAGCCATCGCCGTGCCGGCGCACAGCAGGCCCAGGCTCAGGGCGAGCACATGGCGGGAAAGCAGGGTCATGCGGAACTCTCCATCAATGAAAACACCGATGGCGCCCGTGGGCACCATCGGTGGGACTGGCTCAGAAGTCGATGCGGGCACCAACGGTGTAGTAGCGACCGACCACGTCGTAGTACGGCGAGAAGATCGAGCCCGGCGGCGGATCCTTGTCGGTGAGGTTGTTGACGTTGGCGTACAGCTGCAGGCTGGGGCCGTTGCCGGTAGGCACGTTGAAGGTCAGGCCCAGGTCGTAGTACAGGTAGCTGGGAATGGCGTTGTTGGTGATGTTGATCGTGCGGTTGTAGACGCCCGGGGAGATGTAGCGCGCGCGCAGGTTCGCGCCCCAGTTGGCGTTCTGGTAGGCCAGCGAGGCGTTGGCGCGCCAGCGCGGCGTGCCCAGGCCGAAGGAGTAGCCCTGCGAGGTCACGTACTCGATCTCGCTGACGCCGTCGTTGGTGGTCAGGCTGTGCACCCAGGTCCCCAGCAGGCGCATGCGCAGCACGCCCGGCAGGTCGCTGACGCGGCTGAGCGGCAGCGCGTAGGCGACTTCGGCATCGATGCCGTCGCTCTCGTAGCGCGAGAGGTTGACGTAGGTGGAGACGATGCGGCTGAGGTTGCCATCGGCATCGCGCTCGATGCGGCCGCACATGGCCTGGTTGCCGTTGTAGCAGCGGGTCAGGATGTCCTGGGCGGCCACAGTGGTGATGACGTTGTCGATGGCGATGTCGAAATAGTCCAGCGACAGGTCCAGCCCTTCCACCGACTGCGGCGCCCAGGAGAAGCCGTAGGTGGTGGTGTAGGCCGTCTCAGGCGTCACCGTCGGGTTGCCGCCGCCGTTGGTCAGCACGTAGATGCTGCGGTTGGTGAAGGGGTCGTTGACCGTGTTGTAGCCAGTGGTCGTGGTGGTGTACAGCTCGGTCAGGTTGGCCGAACGGATGTCGCGCGAGCGGTTGAAACGTGCGCGCAAGCCTGGGAAGAACTCGTTGGTGAAGCCGATCTTCCACGACCAGATATCGCCGGTGGTGCTGTAGTCGGACACGCGCGCGGCGGCGTTGACCGCCAGGTCGTTGAACACCGGCTTGTCCTTCAGTACCGGCACCAGCACCTCGCCGAAGGCCTCCTTGACGGTGAAGCTGCCCGCCATGGGCGAGAAGCTGAAGGAGCTGAAGGCGCCGGCGGCATCCAGATCCCCCACGGTGCGGCGGATGCCCTCGCGTCGTGCCTCCAGGCCCACGGCCACCGACACCGCGCCGGCAGGCAGTTCGAAGGGTTCGCCGCGCAGGCTGGCGCCGCCCACGTCCAGCCTGGTCCGCGCATGCGAGCTGGGCGTGCCGGTGACGTAGTCGATGGCTTCCTGCGACGGTGCGCCCAGGCCGAACAGGTCGATCGGCACGCAGTTGCTGGACGGATCGGTCAGGGTGATGCGGCACACCGGCTGGCCGCTGGTGGGGCTGATCACCGAATCCACCGCGTTGGCGTATTCCTTGCTCAGCAGGAAGCCCGGCGTGCGGAAGTCTTCCTCGAACTCGCCGTGGCTGTAGTACGCGCCCCAGCGCCAGTTGTCGCCGAAGCTGCCATCCAGGGCCAACGTGCCCTGGGTGGTCTTGCGCTGGAAGTCGATGTGGGAATAGGACAGATCGCTGTTGAAACGCCCCATGCGGAAGCTGGTCTGGCCGGCGGCGACCATCGCCGCGCGCGCCTGCGGGTCCAGATAGGCGTTGTCGATGCCGATGGTCAGATTGCCGCGGTTGTGGTCGCCGAACCAGATGTAGTCGTTCCACATCTTGGAATGGCGCACCTCTGCAGTGAGCTTGAGCGTGTCGCTGAAGTCCCAGGTGGCGCGGCCCAGCGCGGCGTAGCGCTTCTGCGGCGTCATCAGCGGACTGAGGTCGTCGCTGGAGCGCGCCTCATCGCCGATGGCGGTGGTGCCCACGACGCGGTCGAAGGCGACATCGCGCAGAGTGCCGTCCGGGTTAAAGCCCTTGCCGGCCAGCACGCCGGTGGTGACGATGCCGCCGTAGACCAGGTTGGACGCGCCCACGTTGGCGGCGGTGGTCACCGTGCCGTCCCCGTTGGCGAACGTGGCCCAGCGGCCGGCGTTGTCGCGTGCCACGCGCGGGATGATGCCGTCGCTGTGGAAGTAATCCAGGCCCAGCACGGCGTGGCCGCTGCCGCCGAAGTCGCCACCGAAGGCGGCTTCGAAGCGATGCTCGTCGTTGTCCGAGCGCGAGGACTGGCCGGCATGCACATCGAAGCGCGCGCCGGTGAACTCCTCATCGATGGCGATGTTGACCACGCCACCCACCGCGCCCGAGCCCCAGGCCGCCGATGCGCCGCCGGTGACGACATCGACGTTCTTCACCAGGATCGAGGGGATGGTGTTGAGGTCGTTCTCGCTGGAGAAGCGACGGCCGTCGATCAGCACCAGTGTGCGGCTGATGCCCAGCCCGCGCAGGTCCACCGGCGCGCTGCCCGAGCCGGTGTTGGTGCTGGTGGTCTGCGGCGACTGGGTGGCGCGGAACTGCGGCAGGTCGTTCAAGGCGGCGGCCACGTTGGGACGCGAGGCGATGCTCAGTTCCTCGTTGCTGATCTGCATGGTCGGCGTCGGCGCCTGGAAGCCCGGCCGGTCGATGCGCGAGGCCGAGACCTTGACCGTGTCGGTGGTGACGACCTTGTCCTTGGCCTCGTCGGCGGTCGACGCCTCCTGCTGTGCGGTCTGCGCCAGCGCCGAGGCGCAGCAGAGGCTGAGGAGACTGGGAATCAGACCACGCGCGATCTTAGACCGGGCGAAGCCATGTCGGGAAGCGAACGACATGCGGGGGAGGACCTATGGGGAAGTGAGAGCGAAAATCCTTGCAGAGCCGCCGGTGCCGGACATCGGTGAAAACCCCGAAATCCCCACCCCTACCCGTCGCGACGACATCCTCGAAAAACCTGGGATTAAAACGTTTCAAAAGAGACGAAAATCCGTCCGCGCCCGCACTTGTCCCGGCCCCTGCGTAGGTGATAAAAAATCACCACACGTCCGAGCCACGGCGTGCTGCAGGGGAGAAGGGAAGCAGATCAGCACACGCCGCCCTGGCCACATCATCCGGGGAATCGCCATGCTGTTGTGCCTTGATCGACTCGAACCGAACTGCGCGGTCGAATTGCCGCTGCATCCTTCCCGCAATGCCTTGCTGGCGGCGCTGGACATCGACCGGCTCTGGCAGGCCTGCGTGGACTTCATCGAGGCTGTGCTGCCCTGCCATTCGTGCAGCCTGATGTACGACATCGAGGGCTTGCGACCGCAGCGTGGATACCACCATCAGGCAGATCCCCGCCTGCACGTATCGCTGCCGGTGACCAGCCTGGAGGTGGCCGCGCCCTTCCTGCACAAACACCCGCGCATCCGCTGCTACACGTTTTCGCAGATCGCCCAGCACGATGCCCAGGCGCAGGCGCGTCTGCAGGCGCAGCACCCCGCGCCGGGCTGGCACGAGTTCATCCACCTGGCCTTCTGGGAGGGCGACGCGCTCGAGGCGGTGCTCAGCCTGCGCCTACCCGATGCACACACGCATCTCGGCGCCGCCGAACAAAGCCGCTTGACCGAGCTGTACATCCTGCTGGAAGCCGGCCTGCAGCGGATCCGTGCCCTGTCACGCCTGCGCGCGCGCCAGCAGGCGTGCGAAGCGCTGCTGGAACACCTGCCGGAGGCGGCGCTTGTGATCGACGCGCATGCGCGACCGCTGCAGATGACGCGCAAGGCGCGTGCGTTCTGCACCGCTGGCGAGGGCACGGCAGCCGCCAACGCGCGGCTGTCGCCGGCCTTGGAGCGAGGACTGGCGCAGTGGATCGCCCAGACGCAGTCGCGGCATCGACCGCAGGTGCCGCAGGAGTTGACCGTGCTCGACCCGGTGCACGGCCGCCTGCGCCTGCGCATCACCCCGCGACCGGTCTCTACATCGCCGCCTGCCTTCCTGGTGGCGGTGCTCGAGGCCGCCGAGGCTCCCGTGGCCGCGCTGCCCGCCGCGCCCTACGCGCAGCGACAGGCACTGGCCCTGCAACGGCTGTCGCCCAGCGAACGTCGCGTGGCCATGCTGGTGGCCCAGGGCATGCGCAATGCGGAGATCGCAAGGCGCCTGTGCCGCTCGCACAAGACCATCGAGTCCCAGCTCAGCGCGGTGTTTCGCAAGCTGGATCTGGCCAACCGTTCGCAGCTGGTGCGGCTGATGGTCTGAGCCCCTGCGGCGCTGCCCGGCGTTTGGCGGAAAGGAGCCCCGGTCCCAGGCCTGCGACGGCGGTGCGCTCGCCTTGGCCCACCGAAAGCCCAAGCCCGGCGATGCAAGGATCGGCGGCGCGCGGAACAGGCCTTCAGCGATCGACGCTGCGCACGGCGGCCACGAAACTGCGCACCCTCTCGGCATCCTTGACGCCACGCGCCGATTCCAGGCCGCTGGACACGTCCACGCCCCAGGGGCGAGCGGTCTGCACGGCCACGGCGACGTTGTCGGCGTTCAGCCCCCCGGCCAGCAGCGCCGGACGCCCCAGCTGCTGCGGCCAGCGGCGCCAGTCGAAGCGCTGGCCGCTGCCGCCGGCCTGTCCCGCGGCATGGCCATCGAGGACGAAGCCCCAGGCCGACGGATAGCGCGCCAGGCGGTCCTCGATGTCCTCGCCTTCCAGCCCGGCCATGGGCAACGCCTTCAGGAACGGACGCGCGAAGTCGGCGCAGAACGCGTCTTCCTCCTGGCCGTGGAACTGCAGCAGGTCCGGCTGGACCTGCTCGATGATCTTGCCGACATCGCTGGCGCTGTTGTCCATCAGCAAGGCCACCACCCCGATCTGTTCCGGCACCAGCTCGCGCAGCATGCGCGCCTGGCCCAGCAACAGGCGGCGCGGGCTCTCCGCGGCGAAGATCAGGCCGATGTAGTCCACGCCAAGCTCCACCGCCAGACGGACGTCTTCGGCGCGGGTCATGCCGCAGAGCTTGATGCGCGTTTGGGTCATGGGGCGATGGCATTCCGGGCGCAGCAGGATACGGCAGAATCCGGCGCCGGTCCGGGGCCAGTGCCAACGGGCCGACCGCCGCGGCGGCCAGGCCGCGCGAACCGCGCGGGTGACCGAGATCGGCCCCCACGATCGCCGTGGCTGGCGGCCCGGCGCAAGCTCAGGGCCGGAAGGTGATGTCCATGTCCGCCGGCAGCGTCACTTCCTGCGGCAGGCCCCAGTGCGCCTCGTACAGCGGCCCGAGAAAGACCAGGCCGTTTGGCGGCGCCGTCGGCCCGGCCAGCGTGCGGTCGCGGCCGGCCAGGAGTTCGGCGATCCAGTGCTCGGGGCGTTCGCCGCGGCCGACCACCAGCAGCGAGCCGACGATGTTGCGCACCATGTGGTGCAGGAAGGCGTTGGCCTGCACGCGGATGCGCACGTGCTCGCCCTCGCGCTCGACCTGGATGCGCTGGAGGTCGCGGCGCGCATGCGTGGCCTGGCACTGCACGGAGCGGAAGGCGCTGAAGTCGTTCTCGCCCAGCAGCTGCTGGGCGGCGCGATGCATCGCCTGCGCATCCAGCGGCAGCCGCTCCCAGCTGAGCTGCTGGCGGCCCAGGGCCGGGCGCACGGCGCGATTGACCAGGGTGTAGCAGTAACGCCGCGCCCGCGCGGAAAAGCGCGCGTGGAAGTCATCGCGCACCGGCGCGCACCAGCGCACGCAGACCTCCGGCGGCAGATTGGCCGTGGCGCCCAGCATCCAGCCGCGCGGATCGCGCGCAATCGGGCTGTCGAAATGGACCACCTGCGCCACGCCGTGCACGCCTGCGTCGGTGCGGCCTGCGCAGACGCTGGCGATCGGCGCATTGGCCACGCGCGACAGCGCCGCCTCCAGCGCCGCCTGCACGGTGGGATCGGGCCGCTCGCTGCCGTGGCTGGTCAGCCGCTGCCAGCCCTGGAAGGCGCTGCCGTCGTATTCGACGCCTACTGCAAAACGCATCGTTCAGGACATCTCTTCAGGGCTCGGGCGGTCCGCGCTGCTTCGGCGCGCCTGCGCCACGCACAGGTGCGCGCGTGCGGTCCTGCGCGCTCGCCCGAGGCAAGACGCCGGTGCGCCGGCATGCCGATGCGATCGCCCGCGTCGAAGCGGACGCGCGACCTGCCAAAATTGCAGATCAGGACCCGCGCCCATGCCAAGAGCGGCGCCACGCGGCACCGGCGCTGCTTGCCGGAAAGCCGCGGCGACCAGAGCGGCCACCGATGCCAAGCCCTAGCCCAGCCCGCGCAGCAGCTGCGCCGCTTCTTCGCGGGTCGCTGCGTCTTCGCCCTCGGCGATCTCGATCAACAGCGAACGCGCGGTGTCCACATCGCCCAGATCCAGGCAGGCGATGGCCAGGTCCAGGCGCTCGCGCTCGGCCGCAGAAGCGGTCGGCAGCCTGCTCGCAGCGTTGAGCGTGGGGCCGCTGCCCGAATGCCAGGTCGGTCGCCCGCTGGGCGCGCTGGTCCACTGCGGCGGCGCCACGTGCGGGGTCTGCTCGTCCAGCGGCGAGTGCTCCGGCACCATCACCGGCGCGTAGGTGGGCGCCGGCGCGGGCGGACGGTCGGCGCGCAGCTCGGCGCGCAAGTCCGGGTAGTTGTTCGCGTTCGGCACGAATTCGGCCTGCGGCTCGGACGCGGCGGCAACGGATGACGTTTGGGTCACCGCCACGGGCGCCTCCGGCTCCGCTTGCGCGGCGGTGGCCAAAGGCCGCGCCGAAGCCGTGCGCGCGAACGAGGGCGTGGTCAGCGGCGCATCCTCGTGCTTGAGCGGCACAGGCTTGCGCCGCAGGAAGTAGCCCGCCACCAGGCCCACCACCAGCAAGGCCAGGCCGCCGAACATCCAGCCCGCGCCGCCGCCGTCGCCCTGGCGCTCGGCCAGTTGCTTCTGCGACTGCGCCAGCTCGGAGTTCTTCAGGGCGATCAGCGAGGACTGGTCCTTCTGCAGCTTCTCCAGGTCGGCCACGCGCTCGCGCAGCTCCTGCAGCTCGGTCTCGCGCGAGGCCAGGTCTTCGCGGGTCTGCCGCAGTTCTTCGTTCGCCGCCATGTCTCCCTCGCCCCCGGCCTGGGTGCCGGAATTGGTGCCTGCCTGTGCCCTGTCCTGCCCGCTCGCCGCGGCGATCTCCAGGCGCGCGCCGCGCGGCTGCGCGGCTGGCGCGGCCGTGCCGCTGCTGGCCGGCTCGCCCGCCACCGGCTGCGGAATCGGCTGCCGCCCCTGCCGCCAGTCGGCGATGTGCTGGCGGACCAGCGCGGCCGCCTCATCGGCCGGCGGCAGCGCCGCGACCCCCTCGGCCGGCATCCGCAGCACCGCGCCCTGCCGCAGCAGGTTGAGGTTGCCGTTGATGAAGGCCTCCGGATTGGCGCGCAGCAGCGCCACCATCGTCTGGTCGAGGTTGCCGCCAGGATTGAGCTGCAGCGCGATCTGCGACAGCGTCTGCCCGCGCCCGACCTTCACCTCGCCCGGCGTACCGAAGACACCCGATGCCGCTGCCGGCGCCGACGACGCCGTGGCAGCCACGGCGCGGTCCGCCGGCTGCGATGCCTGCGCCTGCGGCGCGCGCACGATGGCGTCGCTGGGCGCTGGCGTGGGCGCGCTGATCGCCGGGGCGTTGTCTTCTGCGACCACGCCCGGCGCATTGACCAAGGCCGAGTACTCGCGCACCAGTCGGCCCTGGCCCCAGTCCACCTCCACCAGGAAGTTGACCGCGGCCTGCTGCACGGGGCTGCGGCTGGTGACGCGGATGACCGGGCGGCCGTCGCTGCCCACGGCCACGGCGAAGTCCAGCTCGCTAACCAGGCCGCGCGGGCGCTCCAGGCCGACGCGCTCGAACACCACCGGCGAGGCCAGGCCCGCACGCAGCTGCTCCAGTTCGGCCGGCTCGCTGGAAATGACCGGGATCTCGGCGACCAGCGGCTGTCCCGGCTGGGACAGCACCCGGATCTCGCCCAGTCCCAAGGCCCAGGCGCCGGCGCTGGCCGCGGCCAGCGCGACGCCCAGACACCAGCGCAGGACCGGATGGCGGCGTGCGTGCATGGTCGGCTTTCCCCTCGTCTTGCTCGGCCGGGACTATAGCCTATCGCCCGGCCGGGCCTGGGATCAGCCGGCCGATTCGGCGGCTACCAGCTCGGCCAGCTGCACCGCATTGAGCGCGGCGCCCTTGCGGATGTTGTCGGCCACCACCCACAGGTTCAGGCCGCGCGGATGCGAGAAGTCCTCGCGGATGCGGCCGACGAACACCGGGTCCTTGCCGGAGGCATGGGTCACCGGGGTCGGGTAACCGCCGGCCTCGTGGCGGTCGACCACTTCCACGCCCGCGGCCTTGCCCAGCAGCTCGCGCGCCGCTTCCGGGGTGATCTTCTTCTTGGTCTCGATGTTCACCGCCTCGGAGTGGCCGTAGAACACCGGCACGCGCACCGCGGTGGGGTTCACCTGGATGCTGCTGTCTTCCAGGATCTTCTGCGTCTCCCACACCAGCTTCATTTCTTCCTTGGTGTAGCCGTTGGGCTGGAAGTCGTCGATGTGCGGGATCAGGTTGAAGGCGATCTGCACCGGGAAGCGCTGCGGATCGATCTCCTGGAAGTTCATGATCTGCGCGGTCTGCTTGCCCAGTTCCTCAAGCGCCGAGCGACCGCCGCCGGAGACGGACTGGTAGGTCGCCACGTTGACGCGCTCGATGCCGTACTCGCGGTGGATCGGCGCCAGCACCGGCATCAGCTGCATGGTCGAGCAGTTGGGATTGGCGATGATGCCGCGCGGGCGGTTCTTCAATGCGTGCGGGTTGACCTCGGACACCACCAGCGGCACGTCATCGTCGTAGCGGAAGGCCGAGGAGTTGTCGATCACCACCGCGCCGGCGGCGGCGAACTTGGGGGCGTACTCCTTGGACACGCTGCCGCCGGCGGAGAACAGCGCGATATCCACCTGCGAGGGGTCGAAGGTGGCCAGGTCCTCCACGGTGATCTTGCTGCCGCGGTAGTCGATCTCGCCACCGGCCGAGCGCTCGGAGGCCAGGGCGAACAGGCGCCCGATGGGAAACTCGCGCTCGGCCAGGATCGACAGCATGGTCTCGCCGACCGCGCCGGTGGCACCGACGATGGCGACGTTGAAACGACGGGGGGTGTTGTTGCTCATGAGTGTGTTGTCTTCGAGAGAATGAGATGGGGACGTTCTGGCCATGCAGTCCGGGTTCGGGGAACCTCCGCTCGGTGCACTGCGGCAGAGGCTCCCTATCGTTTGGCGCTGTCGGTTTTGCCCGCGCCGGTGTCGCCACCTGCAATCGCACGGCCGGCTTTGGCGGCTTTGATGGCCTCCAGGTTCAGCGCGCTCGGCGGTTGGCCGGCATCCGGGCCGGCGCCCAGGGCGGCGACCAGGTTGTCCACCGCCAGCTGCACCATCGCCTGGCGCGTGGCCAGGGTGGCGCTGCCGATGTGCGGGGTCAGCACGATGTTGTCCAGCGCCAGCAGCTCCGGGCGCACGGCCGGCTCGCCCTCGAACACATCCAGGCCGGCGGCGGCCAGCCGGCCGTGGGCCAGCGCATCGGCCAGCGCAAGCTCATCGACGATGCCGCCGCGGGCGATGTTCACCAGCGTGGCGGTGGGCTTCATCCTGGCCAGCGCGGCGGCATCGATGATGTGGTGCGAGGCCGGGGTATACGGCAGCACCAGCACCAGGTGATCGGCCTGGGACAGCAGCGTGTCCAGTTCCACATATTGGGCGCCAACCTCGCGCTCCTGCGCTTCGGGCAGGCGCGAGCGGTTGTGGTACAGCACCTTCATGCCAAAGCCCAGCGCGCCGCGGCGGGCGATGCCCTGGCCGATGCGGCCCATGCCCAGGATGCCCAGGGTGGCGCCGTGGATGTCGGCGCCGAGCATGGTCCTGAACGACCACTGTTGCCACTGACCGTTCCGCAGCCAGCGCTCGGATTCGGTGATGCGACGCGCGGCGGCCATCAACAGCGAGAAGCCCAGGTCGGCCGTGGTCTCGGTCAGCACGTCCGGCGTGTTGGTGGCCACGATGCCGGCCTTGCTCAGCGCATCCAGGTCCAGGTTGTTGTAACCGACGCCGACATTGGCGATGGCGCGCAGACGCGGGGCGCGGGCGATTTCAGCGGCGCCCACGCGCTCGTTGAGCGTGACCAGCGCGCCGTCCACGCCGGCCAGGCGCTCGGCCATCAGCTCGGGCGTGTAGGCGGTGACCTGGGCGGTGGTGACCAGTTCGAAATGCGCGCCGAGCTGTTCGACGACCGCGTCGAACAGCGGCTGGCTCACCCAGACCCGGGGCCGCGCCTCAGCCATGCGCGCCATCAGCCATGCCAGGAATGCGCGGGGTGATCGTGCCGACATCGCCGCATTGGGCGCGATGGCGCAGCGCTTGGTCCATCAGCACCAGGGCGACCATGGCCTCGGCGATCGGCGTGGCGCGGATGCCCACGCAGGGGTCGTGGCGGCCGGTGGTGATCACATCGACCACCTGTCCGTCCACGTCTACCGTGGCGCCGGGCAGGCGCAGGCTGGAGGTGGGCTTGAGCACGATGGAGGCGGTGACCTGCTGCCCGGTGGAAATGCCGCCGAGGATGCCGCCGGCATGGTTGGAGAGAAAGCCGTGCGGGGTGATCAGGTCGCGGTGCTCGGTGCCCTTCTGCGCGGCCGCGGCGAAGCCATCGCCGATCTCCACGCCCTTGACCGCATTGATGCTCATCAGCGCCGCGGCGAGTTCGCCATCGAGCTTGCCGTAGATCGGCTCGCCCCAGCCCGGCGGCACGCCATCGGCGACCACGTCCACGCGCGCACCGACCGAATCGCCGGACTTGCGCAGCGCGTCCATGTAGGTCTCCAGTTCCTGCACCTGCGCCGCGTGCGGCCAGAAGAACGGGTTGTCCTCCACCGCGTTCCAGTCGAAACCGGCCGGCCGGATCTCCCCCAGCTGCGAGAGGAAGCCACGCACGGTCACGCCATGGCGCTGTTGCAGCCACTTCTTGGCGATCACGCCGGCGGCCACGCGCATGGTGGTCTCGCGCGCCGAGCTGCGGCCGCCGCCGCGCGGGTCGCGGATGCCGTACTTCTGCCAATAGCTGTAGTCGGCATGCCCGGGGCGGAACTGCGCGGCGATGTTGGTGTAGTCCTTGCTGCGCTGGTCGGTGTTGCGGATCAGCAGGCCGATCGGCGTGCCGGTGGTGCGGCCTTCGTAGACGCCGGAGAGTATCTCGATCTCGTCGGCCTCGCGGCGCGCCGAGGTGTGGCGGCTCTTGCCGGTGGCGCGACGCTGCAGGTCATGCGCGAATTCTTCGGCGCTCAGCTCCAGCCCCGGCGGACAGCCATCGACCACGCAGCCGATGGCCGGGCCGTGGGATTCGCCGAAGGTGGTGACCGTCAGCAGCTTGCCGAAGCTGTTGGCGCTCATGGCCGGCTTGCAGCCAGCTCGGTGATGCGCGCGTTGTGCGCGATCAGCTCGCGGCATTCCACCGCGAAGATGCCCATCTGCCCGACCTTGAACTCGATCCAGGCCAGATCCAGCTCCGGCAGCAGCCGGACCAGGTGCTGCTCGGATTCGCCGACCTCACAGATCAGCAGGCCGTCCTCGGACAGGTGCAGCGGCGCATCGCGCAGAATCTTCAGCACCAGGTCCAGGCCGTCGTCGCCCGCGCGCAGGCCCAGCTCCGGCTCGTAGCCGTACTCCTGCGGCAGCGCGTCGGTCTCGTCGTTGGTGACGTACGGCGGATTGGTGACGATCAGGTCGTAGTGAAGCCCTTCCAGCCCGGCGAACAGGTTGGACTTGAGCAGCGTGAGGTTGTCCGCATGCAGGCGCGCCTTGTTCTCGGCCGCCAGCGCCAGGGCGTCGTCGCTGATGTCGGCGCCGTCCACGTCCCAGTCCGGGTTGTAGTGTGCCATGGCGATGGCAATGCAACCCGAGCCGGTGCACAGGTCCAGCGCACGCCGTACCTGCCGGCCGGCCAGCCAGGGCTCGAAACCGGACTCGATCAGCTCGGCGATCGGCGAGCGCGGCACCAGGGCGCGCTTGTCGCTCTTGAAGCTCAGGCCGGCGAACCAGGCTTCCCCGGTCAGGTAGGCCACCGGCACGCGCTCATTGACGCGGCGCTCGAAGAGCGCCAGCACCTGCAACTTCTCAGGGGTGGTCACGCGGGCCGCACCGTAGGCCGGGCCGATGTCCGGCGGCAGGTACAGGGTGTGCAGCACCAGGAAGGTCGCCTCGTCCACCGCATTGTCGTAACTGTGACCGAAGGTCAGCCCGGCAGCGTTGAAACGGCTGGCACCGTAGCGGATCAGGTCGATGATGGTATGCAGTTCGGCGGCCGTATCGGCGGTCATGGCAGGGCGGATCGAGAGACAGCGCCCAAGTATAAAGCTGCAAGCCGCTATCATGCGGCGCTCGTTGCACGGGAAACCGAAATGTTCAACCGCACCGTCGGGATCATCCTGTTGCTGGCCCTGGCCGCCGGCCTGGGCCTGCTGGCCGCCCGCAAGGTCTGGCAGCCCAAGTCCAATGGCGCCTGGCCGGAGACCTCCAGCGTCACGCTGTTTCCGCAGTCGCGTCCGCTGCCGGAGTTCGCGCTGCAGCAGTCCGATGGCACCCAGCTCACCGCCGGCGAGCTCAACGGCCATTGGACGCTGGTGTTCCTGGGCTTCACCTATTGCCCGGACGTGTGCCCGACCACGCTGGCCGAGCTGGCCAAGGCGCAGAAGCAGTGGTCCACCCTGCCCGACTCGGTGCGCCCGCGCGTGCTGTTCGTGTCGGTGGACCCTGAACGCGACTCGCCGATGCGCGCGGGCGAGTATGCCCACGCCTTCCACCGCGACACCCTGGCCGCGACCGCCGACCTGCCGACGCTGGAGAAGTTCGCCCAGTCCCTCAGCTTCGTCTTCATGAAGGCCAAGGGCGAGAACTTCGACCGCAATCCGCAGGATTACTCGGTCGACCACTCGGCCAACATCGCCGTGCTCGACCCGAGCGGGCGCTATGCCGGCATCATCACCCCGCCCTTCAATCCCTCCGCGATCGCCAACGATCTGCAGCACCTGACCGAGGCCTCGCTGAAATGAGCCTGTTCACCACCCTCACCTACGCCCTGCCGCATCGCCTGTTGTCCTCCGCCGCGCGGCGCCTGGCGTATTCCACCTCGCCGGCGGTCAAGCAGCGCCTGATCGACCTGGTGGTGGACCGCTTCAACGTCAACCTGGCCGAAGCCGCGCAGCCGGACCCGCGCGCGTATCCGACCTTCAATGCCTTCTTCACCCGCGCCCTGCGCGAGGGCGCGCGCACCCCGCATGCCGATCCCAACATGCTGGTGATGCCGGCCGATGGCCATATCAGCCAATGCGGCCCCATCGAAGCCGGGCGTATCTTCCAGGCCAAGGGCCATCACTTCACCGCCTCGCAGCTGCTGGGCGACGATGCCTCCGCCGCGCCGTTCGAGCACGGCCGCTACGCCACGGTCTACCTGTCCCCGCGCGACTATCACCGCGTGCACATGCCGTGGACCGGGACGTTGCGCGAGACCGTGCATATCCCGGGGCGGCTTTTCAGCGTCGGCACCGATGCGGTGGCCAACGTCCGCGGCCTGTTCGCGCGCAACGAGCGCCTGGTGTGCCACTTCGATACCGACTTCGGACCGATGGCCTGCGTGATGGTCGGCGCGATGCTGGTCTCGGGCGTGGAAACGGTATGGAGCGGCGTGGAAATCCCCGAGTACGCCACCCAGATCACGCGCAAGGACTGGCGCGGCCAGAACATCACGCTTAAGCGCTTCGAGGAGATGGCGCGCTTCAACTATGGCTCGACCGTCATCGTGCTGATCCCGCCGGGCGTGGCCGAGCTGATGCCCGAGCTGCATGCCGAGTCGCCGGTGCGCCTGGGACAAGCGCTGGCCAGGCGGGTCGATCGCTGACGGGCGGCGGCGCGCCGACCTGACGGGCGCCCGAAACATTCCTCAGCGCGGCGCGCTTCAACTACGGCTCGACGGTCATCGTGCTGATTCCGCCGGGCGTGGCCGAGCTGACGCCCGAGCTCCACGCCGAATCGCCCGTGCGCCTGGGACAAGCGCTGGCCAGGCGGGTCGATCGCTGACGCGCGGCGGCGCGCCGACCTTGGCCTAAGCAATCGGCCACGAAGAGCTTGCCCGCGTATCACCCTTGGTCGCTTTGGTGGACAAGCTTCGCGTTGTCCACCCTACGTAGGGTGGATGGCGCTTCTCCATCCACCACCTCCGCAAAACGAGCAGCGCGGGCTGGCGGCATCTCGCGCTCAGCTGCCGCTGGCGCCTTGGTGGACAAGCTTCGCGTTGTCCACCTACGTAGGGTGGATGGCGCTCTTCCATCCACCATCACCGCAAAACGAGCAGCGCGGGCATGGCGGCATCTCGCGCTCAGCCGCCGCCGGTGCCGCGGTGGGCAAGCTTCGCGTTGTCCACCCTACGTAGGGTAGATGGCGCTTTTCCATCCACCACCGCGGCGAAATGAACGGCGCAGGCATGACGACATCTCATGCAGCCGCCGCCGGCGCCTTGGTGGACAAGCTTCGCGTTGTCCACCCTACGCGGGTGGATGGCGCTTGCCCATCCACCACTGCCGCGAAACGAACGGTGCGGGCGCGGCAGCCGCCGTCGCCCAAGCCGTAGGTCCTCGAAGATCAGGCGCGCCCCTCGGCGCCTTCCGCCATTGCCCTGCCCCGGCGCTTCTCCAGCTTACGCTGGCGACGGCGCTCGCGGCGGGCGCGCCAGCGCTCCTGCAGGCAGGAAAAGATCACGTAGAGCGCAGGCGTGCTGAGCAGGGTCAGGCTCTGCGAGATCAGCAGGCCGCCAATCAACGCGATACCCAGCGGACGGCGCAGCTCCGAGCCTTCGCCCAGGCCGATGGCGATGGGCACCGCCGCCAGGATCGCCACCATCGTGGTCATCATGATCGGGCGGAAGCGCACCAGCGAGGCCTCGCGTGCGGCTTCGCGCGGGGTCAGGCCGTGCTCGCGCTGGGCCACCAGGGCGAAGTCGATCATCATGATCGCGTTCTTCTTGACGATGCCGATCAGCAGCACCAGCGCGATCATCGAGATCACCGACAGCTCGGTGTTGGTCACTACCAGCGCCAGCAGCGCGCCCACGCCCGCGGCAGGCAGGGTGGACAGGATGGTCACCGGGTGCACCAGGTGCTCGTAGAGCATGCCCAGCACGATGTAGACCGTCAGGATCGCGGCGAACACCAGGATCAGCATGGTCGCCGGACTGGCGTCGAAGCCCCAGCGTCCCGGCTCGACGATCTTTACATCGCCCGGTGGGCGCATGCCGTCGAAGGTGGCCTGGATGATCTCGCGCGCATCGCCCGTGGCCACGCCATCGGCCAGGTTGTAGCTCAGGCTCATGGTCGTGTACTGGTTCTGGTGCTGCACCTGCGAGGGCGCCAGGCCCGAGGTTTGCGTGGCCACCGTGCTCAGCGGCACCATCTGCCCGCTGCGCGCGCGCAACATCACCTTGTCCAGGTCCTCCGGCGTGGCGGTCTGGTTGGGCAGGGCGTTGACCACCACGCTGTACTGGTTCAGGTCCGAGTAGATGGTGGACACCGAGCGCTGGCCGAAGGCGCCGTACAGGGCACCGTCGATCGCGCCGATAGAGATGCCCAGCTGCGCGGCGCGGTCGCGGTCGATCACGATGTTCTGGCGCAGGCCGCCCTCCTCGATGTCGCTGCCGACGTCGCGGAACTTGGGGTTGGCCTTGAGCGCGGCCACCAGCTTGGGCAGCCAGACCTGCAACTCTGAGATCTCGTTGGCGCGCAGCGAGACCTGGTACTGCGCGCCCTGGCTTCCGCCGCCACCGCCGTCGTCGCTGGGCAGGTCCTGCACCGCGCGCAGGCGCAGTTCCAGGTCCGGGTAGCGGTCGGCCTTGGCGCTCAGACGCGCCAGCACCTGCGCGGTGGTCTCCTTGCGGCCCTCGTCGCGGCGCTTGAGCTCCACGTTGAACTGCGCGCTGGAGCCCTGGCGGCCACTGCCCAGGCGCACGCCGACCACCTTCACCGCCGGGTCGGCCATCAGCATGTCGGTGATGCGGCGCTGGCGGCTGACCATGTCGGCGAAGGACACCGTGGCGCTGGACTGGGCCCGGCCCCAGATCAGCCCGGTGTCCTGCGGCGGGAAGCTGCCGCCCTTGACCTTGCCGCCCAGGTAGAAGGTCGCGGCGATCAGCATCAGCGGGGTCAGCGCCAGCAGCAGCGCATGGCGCAGGCTGAAGTCCAGGCAGACCGTGTAGATGCGCTCCATCAGCCCGTGCCCGGCCTCGATCACGCGCCCGGTACGGGTGGTGGGCTTGGCGTCCTTGTGCGCGGACAGGAAGCGGCTGCACAGCGTGGGCGTGAGCGTGAGCGAGACGATGGCCGACACGCCGATGGCCGCCAGCAGCGTCACCGTGAACTCGCGGAAGAACGCGCCCATCATGCCCTGCGCGAACAGGATGGGAATGAACACCGCCATCAGCGAGACGGTGATCGAGACGATGGTGAAGCCGATCTCGCGCGAGCCCAGCAGCGCCGCCTCCATCCGCGGCATGCCCTGGTCCAGGTGGCGCATGATGTTCTCGATCACCACGATGGCATCGTCCACCACGAAGCCGATCGCGATCACCAGCGCCAGCAGACTCAGGTTGTTGAGCGTATAGCCCAGCGCGTACATCACCACCGCCGAGCCGGCCAGCGACAGCGGCACGGTGACCGCGGCGATCAGCGTCGGCGCCAGGCGCCGCAGGAACAGCGCCATCACCAGGATCACCATCGCCAGGCTGATCAGCAGGGTGAACTCCACCTCGTGCAGCGAGGAGCGGATGGTCGGGGTGCGGTCGTAGTACGGGGTCAGCGTGGTGCCGGGCGAGAGATAGCTCTGCAGCGTGGGGATCTGCGTCTTGATGCGGTCCACCGTGGCCACCACGTTGGCGCCGCCGCGCAGGTAGACATACATCACCACCGACGGCTTGCCGTTGAACCAGGCGGCCTGGTACGCATCCTGCTGGCCGTCGTAGACCTCGGCCACGTCCTTCAGGCGAACGATGCGTCCGTCCTGGTTGGAGATGGCCAGGTCGGCGAAATCCGCGGCCGCGCCGACCGCATCGTTGGCGCGGATGCTCATCGTGCTCTTGCCGTCGGACAGGAAGCCGGTGGGCGAGATCACGTTGGCCGCGCGCACCGCGTTGCGCAGGTCGTCCGGCGACAGGCCCATGGCGTTGAGCGCGCGCAGGTTGACGTCCACGCGCACGGCCGGCGTGGAGGCGCCGGCGATATCCACCGAGGCCACCCCGTCGATCTGGCGCAGGCGCTGGGCCAGCAGCGAGTCGGCCAGGTTGTACAGGTCGGCGGCCGACTGCGTGTCCGAGGTCAGCGCCAGGGCGATCAGCGGATCGTCGTTGGGATTGGCCTTCTGGAAGCTGGGTGTGCCCATGCCCGATGGCAGGTCCGCGCTGGCCGCGCTGAGCGCGGCCGCCACATCCTGCGCGGCGGCATCGATGTTGCGGCTGGCCTGGAAGATCAGGAACACCATGCTCCGGCCTTCGGAGCTGTTCGAGCGCATGGTCTCGATGCCGGGCACCTGGCCCAGGCGCCGCTCCAGCGGCGCGGTCACGGTGGAGGCCATGGTGCTGGCATCGGCGCCGGGCTGGCTGGCCTGCACGAAGATCACCGGCACCTGCAGGTTGGGCAGCGCGGCCACGCCCAGGCGCAGGTAGCAGATCAGGCCGATGACGAACAGGCCGATGGCCAGCAGCGAGGTGCCGATGGGCCGCCGGATGAACAGCGCCGAGAGGCTGAACTTACTGGCCATGACGACCTCCGCGGGGGCGCAGGCGTTGCATCAGCGGGCTTCCGGCGTCGGCAGGCCGGCACGCGCGGCGCGGCGCGCGCGCCAGGCCGCCAGCCGCTCGGACAGCCGCTCCATGTAAAGGTAGATCACCGGCGTGGTGTACAGGGTGACCAACTGCGAGAGCAGCAGGCCGCCGACGATGGACACGCCCAGCGGCTTGCGCAGCTCCGAACCGATGCCATCGCCCAGCGCCAGCGGCAAGGCGCCCAGCAGCGCCGCGGCGGTGGTCATCATGATCGGGCGGAAGCGCAGCAGGCAGGCGCGGCGGATCGCATCGTAGGCGCTCATGCCCTCGGCTTTGGCCTCGATGGCGAAGTCGATCATCATGATCGCGTTCTTCTTGACGATGCCGATCAGCAGCACGATGCCGACGATACCGTCCACCGACAGGCTGAAGCCGCACAGCCACAGCGCCAGCAGCGCGCCCACGCCGGCCGGCGGCAGGGTGGAGATGATCGTCAGCGGGTGGATGTAGCTCTCGTACAGCACGCCCAGCACGATGTAGATCACCACCACCGCGGCGATCAGCAGCCACACCACGTCGGACTGGCTGGAGGAGTACTCGGCGGCCTTGCCGATGAACTGGGTATGGATCTGCTCGGGCAGGGCCAGCTCTTCGCGCACGGCGTTGATCGCCGCCACGCCCTCGGACAGCGAATAACCCGGGGCCAGGTTGAAGGAGATGGTGATGGCCGGCAGCTGCTGCTGGTGGCTGACCACCAGCGGCGTGGCGCCGACCGAATCGGTCGCCAGTGCCGACAGCGGGATGATGCTGCCCGCGCCGACCGGGATGCCGATGTTGGCGTTGCCGATGCCGGTGGCGGTGGAGGAGTTGGACGAGGTCACCTGCCCCAGCGTGGTGGCGTTGGAACCGGTCAGCGCGCCGCTGCCGTTGCTGGCCACGGCCAGCTGGTTCATCAGCGCATCGCGAGTGCGGAACTCCGGCGCCACTTCCAGCACCACGCGGTACTGGTTGAGCTGGGTGAAGATGGTGGAGATCTGGCGCTGGCCGTAGGCGTCGTAGAGCGTGTCGTCGATGGTCTGCATCGGCACGCCCAGCGCGCTGGCCTTCTCGCGGTCGACCCAGATGTCCAGCGCGCGCCCCTGGTTGGCCGCGTTGTTGCTCACATCGGCCAGCTCCGGGCGCTGGCGCAAGGCCTGGGTCATGCGCTCGGCCTGGGTCTGCAGCTGCGTGCTGTCCACGTCGGACATGGAGAACTGGTACTCGGTGGCCGCCACCCGCGTGTCCAGGGTCACGTCCTGCACCGGCTTGAGGTACAGCGCCACCCCGGGAATGCCTTCCACCGACTTCTGCAGGCGCGGCAGCACCTCATCCAGGGCGCCACGCTGGCCGCGCTCCTTGAGCACGATGCTGATCTGGCCCTGGCTCAGGGTCGGGTTCATCGAGCCGGCGCCGATGAAGGCCGCCACGCCGGTCACGTCCGGATCCTTGCGCAGCGCCTCGGCCACGGCCTGGGTGCGCTGCTGCATCTGCTCGAAGGCCACGGTCTGGTCGGCCTGCACCACCCCCGTGATCAGGCCGGTGTCCTGCTCGGGCAGCAGCCCCTTGGGGATCATCACGTACAGCAGCACCGTCACCAGCACCGTGGCCAGCGCCACAGCCAGGGTCAGGCCCTGGCGCGCCAGCACCATGTCCAGGGTGCGCTCGTACAGGCCCACCGTGCGCGACCACAGGTTCTGCTTGCCGGCCGCGGCGGTGCGCTCGTGCGCATCGTCGCCCTCGGGCAGCGCGTCGGGCTTGAGCAGGTAGGCGCACATCATCGGCGTCAGCGTCAGCGACACCAGCATCGAGATGACCACGGCGATGGACAGCACCCAGGCGAACTCGTGGAACAGGCGCCCGGTCACGCCCGGCATCAGCAGCAGCGGCAGGAACACCGCCACCAGCGAGACGGTCAGCGACAGCACGGTGAAGCCGATCTGCTGGGCGCCGATCTCGGCCGCCTCCGGCCCGCTCTTGCCCTGCTCGATGTAGCGCACGATGTTCTCGATCATCACGATCGCGTCGTCCACCACGAAGCCGGTGGCCACCACCAGCGCCATCAGCGACAGGTTGTCCAGCGACATGCCGGCAAAGGCCATCACCCCGAAGGTGCCGATCAGCGACAGCGGCACGGCCACCGAAGGAATGATCGTGGCCCACAGCCGGCGCAGGAACACGAAGATCACCGCCACCACCAGGGCGATGGTCAGCACCAGGGTGAACTGCACCTCGTGCACCGAGGCACGGATGGTCTCGGTGCGGTCGGAGAACACCTCCAGCGACACGTCGGCCGGCAACACCCCACGCAGCTCGGGCAGCAGCTTGCGGATGGAGGTGACGGTCTGGACGATGTTGGCGCCGGGCTGGCGGCGGATCTCCAGCAGGACCGCCGGCTTGCCATCGGCCCAGGCCGAGAGCTGGTCGTTCTCCACGCCATCGACCACGCGCGCCACGTCGCGCAGCAGCACCGGGCGGTTGTTGTTGAAGCGGATGATCTGCTCGGCGTAGCCGGCGGCGTTCTCGATCTGGTCGTTGGTGCCGATGCTGTAGGACTGCGTGGCGCCGTTGAGCGAGCCCTTGGGCGCGTTGACGTTGGCCTGCGTCAGCGCGCTGCGCAGATCCTCCATGGTCATGCCCATGTTGGACAGCTGGGCCGGGTTGACCTGGATGCGCACGGCCGGGCGCACGTTGCCGGCGATGGACACCAGGCCCACGCCCGGCACCTGCGACAGGCGCTGGGCCAGGATGGAATCGGCGTAGCGGTTGACCTCGCGCAGCGGCAGCGTGTCCGAGGACAGCTTGAGGGTGACGATGGCCGCGTCGGCCGGATTGACCCGGTTGTAGACCGGCTGGTACGGCAGGCCGCTGGGCAGCGTGGCCTGGCGGATCGCCGACTGCACGTCCTGGGCGGCGATGTCGATGTCCCGCTCCATCGAGAACTGCAGGACGATGGTGGAAAGACCCGCCGAGGAGTCGGAGGTCATCATCTCCAGGCCGGAGATCTGGCCCAGCTGGCGCTCCAGCGGCGTGGTCACCAGCGAGGCCATGGTCGAGGCGCTGGCGCCCGGGTACTGGGTGGTCACCACCAGGCTGGGCGAGTCGATTTCCGGCAGCGCAGACACCGGCAGGCTGCGGTAGCCGATCAGGCCCAGCAGCACCACGCCGATCATCAACAGCGTGGTGGCAATGGGGCGGCGGATGAAGATGCTGGAAAAGCCCACGGATCGGTGTCCTGTCAGTCCATCGTCGCGGCGAGCGCCGCTGGCGGGACGGAAGGCTCAAGGCGCCTTCCGCGGAGATACGTGCTCGGAGCCGGTTGGCGATCGTGCTGTGCCTGCCGGCTGGGGCGCCTGCGGTGCCGGCAGGCGCCGAGTCCCTCAGGGACGTGGCGATTGCCTCGCTTCACCGGGCGCCACCCGCGGGGCTGTCTGCGATCGATCGTCGACAGGCCCCTTGGGTCAGCGCGGCGGGCCGCGGCGACCGCCACCCTTGCCCTTGCCTTCTGCTGCCTTCTTCAATTCCTCATCGGTGGGCGCCGGCGGCACCTCGCCCGGCTTGAGCGGATTGACCTTGGCGCCGGGCTTGAGCCGGAACTGGCCCTCGGTGACCACGCGCTCGCCCTCCTTCAGGCCCTCGGTGACCAGCAGGTGGGTATCGCCCACCTCCACGCCGGTGACCACGGTCTGCAGCTTGACGGTGTTGTCCTGCTGCACCACGTAGACGTAATCGCCGTCCGGCCCGCGCTGCACGGCCTGGGTCGGCACCACCAGCCCGCCGCCGATGTCGGCGACCTTCAGGCGGATATTGCTGAACTGGCCCGGCCACAGCTGGCGATCGTCGTTGGGGAACCGCGCACGCAGGCGGAAGGTGCCGCTATCGGTGCTGACCTGGTTGTCCACCACGTCCAGCACGCCGTCCTCGGCGATCACCTTGGCGTCCTCGCGGTCCAGCGCCGTGACCGAGGGCGTCCCGGCGGCCTGCGCCTTGCGCACGGCTTCCAGGTTCTTCTCCGGCAGGTTGAAGGTGGCGTAGATCGGCTGCACCTGGGTGATGGTGACGATCGCGGTCGAGGTGGTCACCACGTTGCCCACGTCCACGCCGCGGATGCCGGCGATGCCGTCGATCGGCGAGACGATGCGGGTGAATTGCAACTGCACGCTGGCCGCTTCGGCCGCGGCCTGGCTGGCGGCCACCGAGGCTTGGTACTGGGCCACGTTGTTGCGCAGGGTGTCCAGGTCGATCTTGGACACGTACTGCTGGTAGGCCGGGTCGTTGGAGCGCTGGAAGTTGGCGCGCGCCGTGGCCAGCAGGGCCTCGTTCTGCTTCTTCGAAGCCTGGGCCTGCTGGTAACTGGCCTGCAGGGCGCGCGGGTCGATCTGGGCCAGCACCTGGCCCTTCTTGACCAGCTCGCCCTCACGGAAGTTCAGGCTCATCAGCTGGCCACCGACCTGCGGATTGACCGTGACGGTGTTGAGCGCCGAGACCGTGCCCAGGGCGGTGAGATAGACCGGCACGTCCTGTCGCGCCACCGGGACCACGGTCACCGGCACCGGGCCGGCCGGCTCGCCGCCGTTGCCCTGCCCCTGCATGCCCGCGCCCGGGCCTCGCCCCGCATCCGCTTCCGGGCGGTGGCACATGCGCAAACCCAGGCCCAGCACCACCACACCACCGATCACCCACAGGGCGATCTTCCATTTACGCGACATGCAAACGTTCTCCAAGGCTGGGGCTGCGGGGGCCCTTGGCTCAAGCCGACAAGGTTACCGGTTGCAAACGCGCGTGCCTGCATGACTGATGACACGGGAGACGGAGCCGGATTCGGCTCCGTTCAGCAAGGAGCAGGTTTCGGCTCAGCGTCCGCAGCCGACCAGCTTGAGCTGCTGGCCAGGCTTGAGCGCATAGCCCGGCGCGCGCAGCTTGTTGGCCTTTGCCAGTTCCGGGACCTCGCAGTCGAACTTGCCGGCGATGCCACCCAATGTGTCGCCGCGCGCCACCTTGTACTGGCGCGTCTGCCGGGTCTTGGGCGTGGCCGGCTTGGGCGTGCCGGTGGCCACCGTGGTCGGCACGCCGGGCACGGCTGCCACCTCGCCGACAGCGACATTGCCCGTGCGCGGCGGCTCGCGGCGCAGCGCCGCGGACAGGTCGGCCGTGACCAGGGTGCGGGCCAGCTCCGCGCGCGGGCCACTGACGCAGTAGCGCTGATAGAGGTTGGCGATATGGGTGGTGGCGTTGAGCGAGGCCCCGGCCGGGATCCAGGTTTCGGCCTGGTAGCGCGGGTTGAGGTTGCGCAGGGTGCGCATGAAGCCCTCGCGGGTGCCGCCGTTACCCAGGCAGATGGTCAGCTCGTAGATCGAGGCGGCGCGCGCCAGCTTGAAGGTGCCCGGCTTGATGTTGAGCTTCGGGAACTCCAGCCCGTACTGCTTGGGATGCAGGTACAGCCAGGCCGCGGCGATCACCATCGGCACGTAGTCCTGCGTCTCAGGCGGAAACTCGCGATAGACATCGGCATCCCAGAAGCCGCGGCCGCCGTACTGACGGAACACGCGGGCCGCGCGGCCCTCGCCGCCGTTGTAGGCGGCCAGCGCGTACTCGATGCTGTTGTTGAGCTCGCGCATGCGCTCGTTCATGTACGCGGCGGCGGCCTCGGCCGAGGCGTAGGCATCGAAGCGCGTGTCGAAGCCGGTCCCGTCTGGGCCCAGGTTGAAGCGCCGGCCCGTGGCCGGCATGAACTGCAGCGGCCCGGCGGCGCCGGCACGCGAGCTGACGTGCACCTTGCCGTTGGACTCCTTGGCCATGATGCCGAACAGCAGCGCCTCGGGCAGCCCGCTGCCCTGCCAGCCCGGCTGCATCTGCGGGCGCATGTTCTGATAGTTCTCGTAGCTGGTGATCAGCGTGCCGCGCATGTCCGTCAGCCAGCGGCGGATGCCCGCCTGCACGGCCGGGTTGTATTCGACCATGGCATCGAAATCGTGGCGGCGGTCGTTGAGCAGGCGCTCGGTGCGGGCCGACTCGGGCAGGGCCGGCATCGGCGCGCTGTGGTCGTTGCCGTCGTCCAGCGGGTCGCCTTCGCCGATCACCTCGTCGTCGGCGGCTTCGGCGCTGGCGTCGGCGTTCTGCTTGAGCAGGCGCTTGTAGGTGGCCAGCAGCGTATGCGGCTGGCAGTTGCGCTGCTTGATGCAGGCATCGATGACGTCTTCCATGTCCTCCAGCGCCGCATCGCTCTCGACCTGGCCCTTGGGATCGCTGTTGGCGGTGAGCACCAGCGCATCGGCATAGCGCCTTTCGGCCTGCGCCATGCGCTGGTTCAACGCGTCGATGGCCGCCTGGTCCTTGGCCGACACCCGCGCCAGCGCGTGACCGGACAGACTCAACAGGGGCAGCAGGACCAGCAACGGCAGGCGACGGAGCAAGGGGCGCGAACAGGCGCGAAAGACATGAACTGGCATCAGGACCGGGCACAGCGAGTGGAGCGGCAGGGTAGCCGCGCACGGTCGGCAGCGGCAACTGCATGGGGCGAGAAACGAGGAACGAGTGGAGAGGAACGAGTGAAAGCAGTCTCCCGCCCGCTCTCACTCGTTCCTCGTTCCTCTCCACTCGTTCCTAGCCTTAAGATCGCCCATCCCCTCCCGGAGCGCCCCATGGACCCTATCCTGCTCGGCAAGGGCATCACCGACCAGATTCCCGTGCACCTGCTGCCGCGGTTCGGCAATCGCCATGGGCTGGTGGCCGGCGCCACGGGTACCGGCAAGACCGTGACCCTGATGACGCTGGCCGAGGGCTTCTCGCGGATTGGCGTGCCGGTGTTCATGGCCGATGTGAAGGGCGACGTGGCCGGGCTGGCCATGGCCGGCGATGGCAGCGAACGCGTCAGCGCCCGCGCCGCGGAGATCGGGGTGAGCGACTACGCCCCGGCCGCCAGCCCGGTGATCCTGTGGGACCTGTACGGCAAACGCGGCCACCCGGTGCGCACCACGGTCTCGGAGATGGGACCCGCGCTGCTGGGACGCATCCTGGAGCTTAACGACACCCAGTCCGGCGTGCTGGACATCGTGTTCAAGCTGGCCGACGACCGCGGACTGCTGTTGCTGGACCTGGACGACCTGCGGGCCCTGCTGGCCCTCGTCGCCGAGGAGCGCAAGACCATCTCCACCGAGTACGGCCTGGTCAGTGCGCCATCGGTGGCCGCCATCCAGCGCGCCTTGCTGCGGCTGGAACAGGACGGCGGCGAGCAGTTCTTCGGCGAACCGGCGCTGGAGCTGGCCGACCTGATGCGCGTGGCCCCCGACGGGCGCGGCGTCATCGGCCTGCTTGCGGCCGACCAGCTGGTGCTCAAGCCAAGGCTGTATTCGTCCTTCCTGCTGTGGCTGCTGTCGGAGCTGTTCGAGACCCTGCCCGAGGTGGGCGACCTGGACAAGCCCAAGCTGGTGTTCGTGTTCGACGAGGCGCACCTGCTGTTCGACGACGCCCCGCCGGCGCTGCAGCAGCGCATCGAGCAGGTCGTGCGGCTGATCCGCTCCAAGGGCGTGGGCGTGTACTTCTGCTCGCAGTTCCCCGACGACGTGCCGGACAACGTGCTGGGCCAGCTGGGCAACCGTGTCCAGCACGCCCTGCGCGCCTTTACCCCGCGCGACCAGAAGGCGGTCAGGACCGCGGGCGAGACCTTCGTCCCCAACCCCAAGCTCGATGTGGTGCGCACGCTGTCCACGCTGGGCACCGGCGAGGCGCTGGTGTCTACGCTGCAGGACAAGGGCGTGCCGGCGCCGGTGCAGCACACGCTGATCGCCCCGCCGCGCTGCCGCATGGGCGCCATCACCGAGGCCGAGCGTGGCCAGGTCCGTGCCGGCAGCCCGGTCGGCATCAAGTACGACCAGCCGGTCAACCGCGAGTCCGCCGCGGAAATGCTGGCCAGACGCGCGCAGACCGCCACCGAGACCACGCAGGCGCCGCCGGCCAAACCGGTCGAGGAAGAAGGCAGCCCCATCGGCAAGATGGTCCGCGACACCTTGTTCGGCAACGGCCGGCGCCAGGGTGTGGTGGAGGCCATGGCCAAGCAGACCGCGCGCACCGTGGGCAGCCAGCTGGGCCGACAGATCCTGCGCGGCCTGCTGGGCGGAATCATGGGCGGGAAGCGACGTTGACGTCCGTGGCCGCCGCCGGCAGCGAAGATGCGCACACGCCTTGAGGAGCGATGATGAAACACTGGACTGCAGCCCTTGCCCTGGCAACGCTCTTGGCCACCGCCGCGTGCACGCCGCAGCAGCCGCCGGCCACGCCCGCCGCCTCCGAAGCACCGGCCCCTGCGCCAGCGCCTCCTGCGGATCGCGCCCTCGACCAGGCCAGCCTGATGGATGCCAAGGGCAATGCCCTGTCGGCGCAGATGCTGGCCGGAACCTTCGTCGAAGCCGACTCGGAGCTGGTACTGCTGGCCGATGGCACCTATCGGCAGACCCTGACCACCGCCGGCGCCCAGCTGTCCTCCGACGGCGTGTGGATCCCGGCCGGACGCTCCAGCATCGCGCTGACGCCCACGGACACCGATGGCCAGACCGTGCGATTCACCCTGGTCTCGGCCGATGACATGCGCAGCCAGGATGGGCTGCACCACTTCCGGCGCAGACCCGCGCAGTAGTCGGCCGGGGCGGCGCCAGGCACGCTGTACGCGCTTGCGCCGGCCCTTTACTGCATCGCAAAATCGGCGCTCAGCTTTTACCTGAATGGGGACAGGTCATGGAAGGTCGTCTGAACGCGTCAGGCGCGCTGGGTCGTGCGCGCAAACCCGAAGCACCCGAACCGTTCTGGCAGCGCCTGCCCAGCATCATGTCGTCTCCCCTGCGCGGGGCGGCCCTCTACACCATGCTGGCACTGACCGCCCTGTCGCTGCTGGCGCTGCTGCCCGGTCCGATCGGGATGATCTTCGCCCTGGTGACGTGGCTGGGCATTTACAAAGCCGCCTTCGACATCCTGCGCAACACCGCCGATGGCTTCATGGATGCCCCGGAGGTCGCCCAGGGAGAACTGATCGATGGCGCCGTGCTGCGCATGCTGGCGTTGATGATCCTGATGATCGCCCTGGTGGTCGCGCTGGCCATCCTGGTCAGTCCCATCCTGGCGCTGGTCGCGATGGTGCTGTGCGTGTTCATGCAGCCCGGCGCGGTGATCTCGCTGGCCATGGACGGCAGCCTGCGCCGGGCGGCCAATCCGATGGTGTCGCTGGGCCTGGCCGTGCGCATCGGTTGGCCGTACCTGGCGGCGTTCGGCCTGCTGTTCGTCATCCAGGCCAGCGCCGCGACCGCCAGGCACTGGCTGGGCAATGTCATGCCGCCGGTCCTGGGCGATGTGGTGCTGATGCTGGTGAGCATCTGGGCCCTGTTCGCCACCTTCCACCTGATGGGCTACCTGGTCTACCAGTACCACGAGGAACTGGGTTACTCGCCGGCCGCGCATGCGCGCGTGGACTTCCAGCGCGATGCGCCCGACCAGCGCCTGCTGGACGAGGCCGAGGGCCACGTCCGCGAAGGCCGCCTGGACACCGCATTGGAGGTCCTGCGCGCGGACGTGCGCTCGCGCGCGGTCGGCCTGCCGGTCCATGAGCTCTATCAGCGCCTGCTGGCCAAGAGCGGCCGTGCGGGGGAACGTGCCGAGCATGCGCGCTACTTCCTCGGCCAGCTGCTGGCCGAAAAGCAGGACCGGCGTGCGCTGGCGCTGTTGCGCGAGTCGCTGGAGGCCGATGCGGATTTCGTGCCGCTGACGCAGGAGCACGCCACGCACCTGGTCGAACGCGCACGCCAGTCCGGGCAATCGCAGCTCACGGTCGATGCCTTGCACGCCATGCTGCGGGCTTGGCCGCGGGCACCGGAGTTCGCGCAGTGGTCGCTGGACGCGGCCCTGCTGCTGGCCGAGCGCTTCGGGCGCGATGACCAGGCACGGGCCCTGCTCACCGTCGCACTGGAGCGCTGCCAGGACCCGGCCCAGCGGCCGAAGCTGGAAGCGGCATTGCGGGCGGTCTCGCCTACCAGCTGAGCCCGCTCGCCCTCGCCCGCGAACGGGCGATCAGGCGTTGTGCAGCAGGAAACGCGCTTTCTCGGCTTGCGGCAGATCGGGAAACCGCGCGACCAGCTGCTGCAACAGCTGGCTGGACTTGTCGTGCGCCTGCGCGCTGCGATGGTGCAGGGCCAGCTTGAACCAGTGCTGGGCCAGTTCCTGCGGCGCCATGTCGGCTGCGCTCGCGGCCAGAAGCTGCTCGACCTGCGTGTCCAGCCCCAGCGCCAACCAGTGCTGGATCAGCCCGGCGCGCAGTGCCGGCTCCAGGTGCGCACCCTGGGCCTGCAACGCCTGCCAGGCCTCGAACTGCAGCTGCGCCTGTGCGGCATCGGCGGCGGGGATGGCCAGCAGCGCCAGTGCGCGCGACTGGATCGCTGCCGGCTGCCCACTGTTGCGCGCCACCAGATAACGTGCCCTGGCGATCTCGATGTGGTGCGGCGTCTCGATGGCCAGTTCCGCCAGCAGACGTTCGGCTTCGGCGTTTTCCATCCTGCCGATGTGCCGCTGCGCGCGTTCGAAGCGGTCGTCCACCGGCACTTCCGGCAGGTCCAGCATGAAACCCAGCCGACGCTGGCCGCTCGCCACCAGCATCGCGCCCAGCAAGGCGCCGGTCACCAGGCCGCCAGCGTGCGCATCGAAGCCGATCCCGGCCCCGGTGTTGGTCAGCAGGTTCCAGACTTCCCAGCCCAGCCACACCGGAAGCAGCCAGATCGCCGGCGCCCGCACATAGTCGAAGACCACTCCGATCCAGTAGAAGAAGCGCACCGGATGGCGGCCCCAGACCACGCAGAACGCGCCCATCATCGCTGCGATCGCTCCCGACGCGCCCAGTCCGCCGCCCGCTTCGCCCGCGCGCCACCACAGGCTGACCGCGCTGGAGCCTAGCGCGCCCAGCAGGTACACCCCGGCAAAGCGCCAGGGCCCGATGGCGCCCTCCAGCAACAGGCCGATGGCGGTGAGGAACAACATGTTGCCCAGCAGATGCATGAAGTCGGCATGCAGGAAGGCCGAGGACAGCATGCGATGCAGCGACCATTCCGAACTGCGCAGGATGTGGCGGTAGGTGAACACCTGCTCCAGTCGCGCCTGGTAGGGCGCCCGCGCCTGCTGCCAACGTGGCAGCGTGTCGGGCGTGTCGAACAGGCGGCCGGACTGCAAGGCGCGCAGGAAGGCCACGTCGGTCAGGCCGTGCATGGCCACGTAGGCCGCGCGCTGTTGCTCAGGCACCTGACGGAAGTTGGACAGCGCCCCGGCCTGCCGGGTCTGGAGCAGATGGCGTTCGTAGGCAGGCACTTCCAAGCGCGCCAGATCCTGGTTGCGATAGACCTGCATGGCCTGGACCAGCGCGCGCGCATCGCGCAACTGGAAACCGAAGAACACCACCACATTGGCCAGCACCAGGAGCATCGTCACCACCGGAAAGTTCGCCCGGTTCAGTGGCTTGTGCAGCGGCAGAATCAGCACCCTTCCCCTCGCCCGTCCCTGTTTCCCCAGGTCGAAGCTTGGTGCATGGGCGCCAGCGCTCGCAAGCCCGCGCAGGCCAGGTGCCTGGCAAGTCGCGCCCGGGCCTGGCGCACGCCTAGAATTGCAGCCCGTTTCGCTGATCCATCGCCGCATGAGCCGTTGGCGCCCGCCCGCAGAGAAAAGCACCGCCCTGATCACGCCCGAAGGCCACGCGCGCCTGAAGGCCGAGCTGGACGAGCTATGGCGGCTGCGGCGACCGGAGGTGGTCAAGGCGCTGGCTGCGGCCGCGGCCGAGGGCGACCGCTCGGAGAATGCCGAGTACACCTACCGCAAGAAGCAGCTGGGCGAGATCGATCGCCGCGTGCGCTACCTGAGCAAGCGCCTGGAAGCGCTGCGCGTGGTCGACACCACGCCGAGCGACCCGGAGGCGGTGTTCTTCGGCGCGTGCATCGAGGTGGAGAACATCGACAGCGGCGACACCGCGCGCTACCGCATCGTCGGCCCGGACGAGACCGACGCCGCGCTGGGCCATATCAGCATCGATTCGCCCTTGGCGCGGGCGATGCTCAAGAAGCGGCTGGACGATGAGTTCGAGGCGCAGCTGCCCGGCGGTCCGCAGCGGTTCGTGATTGTCGAAGTGCGGTACGGCGCGGGTTAGCCGCTGTGCTTCGTCATCCCCGCGCAGGCGTGGAGCCATGCCGCGGAGGTGTCGGACGAAGCCCGCGACACGGATCACGAGGCGTCCGCGTGATTGGCATGGATCCCCGCCTGCGCGGGGACGACCACCGAAACGCGTGCCTCAGGACAGCACCGGCAAATCGCGGCGCAGCACTTCGCCGAACAGGTCGTGCTCGTCGCTGTCCACGATGGTGACATCGACGAACTGACCCGGCTTGAGGCCGGCTTCGCCGCCATCCTCGATATGCACCAGGCCGTCGATCTCCGGCGCGTCGGCGGCAGAGCGCGCCACCGCGATGCCGTCCTCGATCAGATCGACCAGACAGCGCTGCACACTGCCGATCTTGGCCTCCAGCTTCTCGGCCGAAATCGCCGCCTGCACTTCCATGAAGCGGGCCAGGCGCTCCTGCTTGAGCGCTTCGGGCACGCTGTCGGGCAGCGCGTTGGCGGTGGCTCCCTCCACCGGCGAATAGGCGAACGCGCCGACCCGGTCCAGCCGCGTCTCGCGCAGGAACTCCAGCAGCTCTTCGAACTCGGCCTCGGTCTCGCCCGGAAAACCGACGATGAAGGTGCTGCGCAAGGTGATCTCCGGACAGATCTCGCGCCAGCGCGCAATGCGCTCGCGGGTCTTGTCGATCGCCCCCGGGCGCTTCATCAGCTTGAGGATGCGCGGGCTGGCATGCTGCAGCGGGATGTCCAGGTACGGCAGCACCTTACCCTGCGCCATCAGCGGGATGACCTCGTCCACGTGCGGATACGGATACACGTAATGCAGGCGGCTCCAGACGCCAAGCTCGCCCAACCCCTCGCACAGGGCCTTCATGCGGGTCTGGTACTGGCGCCCGTGCCAGCTGCGCTCGGCGTACTTCAGGTCCACGCCGTAGGCGCTGGTGTCCTGCGACACCACCAGCAGTTCCTTGACCCCGCTCATGGCCAGCTTCTCGGCCTCGCGCAGGACTTCATCCACCGGGCGCGAGACCAGATCGCCGCGCATCGAAGGAATGATGCAGAAGCTGCAGCGGTGGTTGCAGCCTTCGGAGATCTTCAGGTACGCGTAATGCCGTGGCGTGAGCTTGACGCCGGCGGCGAAGTCCTCGCCGGTCAGGCGCGGGGCGTGCATCAGGTCGGTGAACGGGTTGTGCCGCGGCGGCAGCGCGGTGTGCACGGCCGACATCACGCTGTCGTAGTCGGCCGGCCCGCTGATGGACAGCACGCCGGGGTGCGCTTCGCGAATCATTTCCGCGCGCTTGCCCAGGCAGCCGGTCACGATGACCTTGCCGTTCTCGGCCATGGCCTCGCCAATGGCATCCAGCGACTCGGCCACGGCCGAATCGATGAAGCCGCAGGTGTTGACCACCACCACGTCCGCCGCGTCGTAGCTGGAGGAGAGCTGGTAACCCTCGACCCGGAGCTGGGTGAGGATGCGTTCGGAATCGACGAGGGCTTTCGGGCAACCGAGGCTGACGAAGCCGACCTTGGGGGCGGCAGCTGGCATGGGCGACACAGAGGGAGGCGGCCGGCGATTATACGCCCCGTGGCCGCAGGGCCGGCCGGCAACGGGATGTTTCGCAGGGCCTGGGTACACTGCCCAGCCCTTCGCACTCGGAGTCCCCGCCATGGGCCAATGGATCACCCTCACCCTCCCCGAAGGCCCGGTGGCCGCCTGGCAGGCCGAACCGACCGACGCACCGCGCGGCGGCGTGATCATCGTGCAGGAGATCTTCGGCGTGACCGCGCATATCCGCGAGGTGGCCGAGCGCTACGCCGCGCAGGGCTACCTGGCAATCGCGCCGGCGTTCTTCGACCTGGTCGAGCCCGGCCTGGAGCTGCCCTACGACGACGCCGGCATGCAGCGGGGCCGGCAGATCGTGGACCAGATCGGCCTGGACAAGGCGGTGGCGGTGGTGGCCGCGGCCGCACAGGCCGCGCGCACGGTGATCGGCGACAAGGCGGTGGCCACGGTGGGCTATTGCTGGGGCGGCACGGTCGCCCTGCTCTCGGCCCAGCGCCTGGCCATGCCGGCGGTCAGCTACTACGGCGGGCGCAACACCCAGTTCCTGGACCAGCCGCTGCAGGCGCCGGTGCAGTTCCACTTCGGCGAGCGCGACGCCCACATCACCCCGGACAAGGTCCAGGCCCAGCGCGAGGCTTGGCCGGACATGGATGTGTTCACGTATCCCGCCGACCACGCCTTCAACCGCGACGCCAGCCCGTCGGTGTACGACGCGCCCAGCGCGGAGCTGGCCTTCGGCCGGGCGCTGGCGTTCTTGCGCCAACACCTGGGCTGAGGCGATGCCCGGCTTCGAACTCGACCCGCGTCTGGCCGCCGACAGCCACTTCATCGCCGACGGCCCGTTGTCGCAGGTACGGCTGATGGACGACACCCGCTTTCCCTGGCTGGTGCTGGTGCCGCGCGTGGCTGGGGCGGTGGAATGGATCGAGCTGGAAGGCAACCAGCAGCGCCTGCTGCTGGCCGAGGTCCACCAGGCCGGTCACCTGCTCAAGGCCGTGCCCGGGGTGGACAAGCTCAACATCGGCGCGCTGGGCAACATCGTGCGCCAGCTGCACGTGCATCTGGTCGGCCGCCACGCCGGCGATGCCGCCTGGCCGGGCCCGGTCTGGGGCAGCGGGCAGCCTGAGCGCTTTGCCCCCGATGCGCTGCAGGCCGCCTTGACGACCTGGCGCCAGCGGCTGGCCGGATGAGCTTTCCGGTCTTCGAGGCCCTCGCCGACGACGCCCTGCTGCTGCGGCTTGGCGAGCGCATCGAAGTCGACCTCAATGCCCGCGCGCATGCCATCGCCGCCGCACTGAGCGCAGCGGCGCCGCCCTGGCTGGTGGATGTGGTGCCGGCCTATGCCAGCGTGGCGGTGTTCTTCGATGCGATGGTCCTGGGCAATGGCGCGCATGCGCAGGTCGAACGGGCCTTGCGCGCGGCGCTGGAGAGCGCCGGGGCGAGGGATGCGTGCGGACGCGAGGTTGAGATTCCGGTCTGCTACGGCGGCGCCCATGGCCAGGACCTGCAGGACAGCGCCCAGGCGCTGGAAATTTCGGAGGGAGAGCTGATCCAGCGCCACGCCGCGGGGCTGTACACCGTCGGCATGATCGGCTTCGCGCCCGGATTTCCCTACTTGCTGGGCCTGGACCCAACGCTGGCGCTGCCGCGACTGGCCACGCCGCGGACCCGGGTGCCGGCCGGTTCGGTCGCCATCGGTGGCGCGCAGACCGGCATCTACCCCCGTGGCGGCGCCGGTGGCTGGCGGCTGCTCGGACGCACGCCCGTGACCTTGTTCGATCCCGCACGAGGGCAGCCTTGCCTGCTCTCGCCGGGCGATCACGTGCGCTTCGTGCCGATCGATGCGGCCGCCTTCGACCGCTGGCCACCATGACCGCCTGGCAGGTGATCGCACCGGGCCTGCTGACCACCGTGCAGGACCAGGGCCGCACCGGCTTTGGCGCCATCGGCGTGGCCCGGGCCGGCGCGCTGGATGCGGCCGCCGCATGGCTGGGCAACCAGTTGGTCGGCAACGATGCCGGGGCCGCCGTGCTGGAGATCACCCTGCGCGGCCCGACCCTGCGGCTCCCCGGCCCGGCCAGCATCGCGCTGACCGGGGCGGCGGTGCAGGCCCGCTTCGAGGGCACCGCCCTGCCGATGCAGCGTCCGGTGCAGCTGCCGGCCGGCACGCTCAAGCTGGGCGCGGTCAGCGGCGGTGTGCGCAGCTATCTGGCCGTGCAGGGCGGCTTCGGCGTGCCGCAGGTCATGGGCAGCCGCAGCACCGATCTGCGCGGCGGCTTCGGTGGGCTGGAAGGGCGCGCCCTGCGCCAGGACGATGCCCTGCCACTGTCGTTGCCATCGCGGGCAATGGCCACCGCGCCGGACTGGCCAGGCTGGTGGGTTGGCCCGGAAGCCATCGTCGGCGCCGCTGGCGCACCCATTCGCTACGTGCCCTCGGCCCATGGCCTGGCCACCCAGCTGGCCCAGCAGTCGTGGCGGGCATCTCCCAGCAGCGATCGCCAGGGGCTGCGGCTGCAGGGACAGGCCTTGGCGACCGACTCCGGCGACCAGCTCTCCGAACCGGTCGCGCCGGGCACGATCCAGTTGCCGCCGGACGGCCTGCCCATCGTGCTGCTGGCCGACGCGCAGACCATCGGCGGCTACGCGCGCCTGGGGCATGTGATCGCGGCCGACCTGCCACGGCTGGCCCAGTGTGGGCCGGGCCAGGCCGTGGCCTTCGAAGCGGTGAGCCTGCAGCAGGCGCAGGCCGCCGCTTGCGTGCAGCGCGCGCGCATGAACAGAATTGCGCTGGCCCTGCGCGCGCGCCGCTCATGACCCGCACCCTCGATTTCAATTGCGACCTGGGCGAAGGCGACGACGATGCGGCGGTGATGCCCTTCATCAGTTCGGCCAGCATCGCCTGCGGATTCCACGCCGGCGATGCGGCCACCATGGCACAGACCGTCGCCCTGTGCCTGCAATACGGCGTGGCCATCGGCGCGCACCCATCGCACGACGACCGTGCGCATTTTGGACGCCGCGCCCTGCCGATCACACCGGAGGACGCCTATGCCCTGGTGCGAACGCAGATCGGCCTCCTGCAAGACATCGCGCGGCAGGCGGGCACGGCGCTGCAGCACGTCAAACCGCACGGCGCGCTGTACAACCAGGCCGCGCGCGATCCGGCACTCGCCGGGGCCATCGCCGCCGCCGTGCGCGACAGCGATCCACAGCTGCTGCTGTTCGGCCTGTCCGGCAGCGCGCTGACGCAGGCCGGCCAGCGCGTCGGTTTGCGCGTGGTGCAGGAGGTCTTCGCCGAGCGCGCCTACGAGGCCGACGCCACGCTGACCCCGCGCGGCACCGCGGGCGCCACCCTGCCCACCACTGCGGCGGCCTGCGAGCAGGTCCTGCAGATGCTGCGCACCGGCAGCGTCACCGCGCGCACCGGCCAGTACGTGGCCCTGGTCGCCGACAGTCTGTGCCTGCATGGCGACCGGCCCGATGCGGCGGCTTTCGCCCGTGCGCTGCGCGACACCCTGGACGCGGCCGGCTGCCGCGTCGCCCGCCCGTTCTCCGCACAGGACCCAACCGCATGAACGCCTGGCCCCTGCTCGGCATCGCCGTGGTCGTGCTGGGTTTTGCCCTGCGCTACAACCCCGTACTGGTGGTCATCGTGGCGGCCCTGACCAGTGGATTGCTGGCCAAGGTGCCGCTGCCGCACCTGCTGGCCCTGATCGGCACCAGCTTCGTGGAAAATCGCGCGCTGCTGATGTTCCTGTTGACCCTGCCCGCCCTGGGCGTGCTGGAACATTTCGGCCTGCGCGAGCGCGCCAGCGCCTGGATCTCCAGCTTTCGCGGCCTGACCCTGGCGCGCTTCCAGATCGCCTATCTGGGCATCCGCCAGCTCACCAGCATGATGGGCCTGACCCATGTGGCCGGCCCGGCCCAGACCGTGCGCCCGCTGGCGGCGCCGATGAGCGAGGCGGCCGCCGAACGCACGCTCGGGCCCTTGACCGATGCGCAACGTCAACAGGTGCGTGCCAGTGCCGCGGCCACCGACAACATCGGCCTGTTCTTCGGCGAGGACGTGTTCGTGGCCATCGGCGCGGTGCTGCTGATCCAGGGCTTCTACGCCCGCAGCGGCATCGTGCTGGAGCCGCTGTCCATCGCGCTGTGGGCGTTGCCGACCGCGATCGCCGCCTTCGTCGTCCACGCCGTGCGCCTGCGCCTGCTGCAGCGGCGCCTGCAGCGGCAGGCGCAGGCTGCCCAGCGCGTTGATCATGCTGAAGGCTGAGCACTTCTACTGGCTGGTTGGTGCCTTCCTGCTGTCGACGGCCTGGCACAACCTGCGGCGTGGCCGTAATGCCATGGCCGCGTTCTGGACCCTGCTGGTGGCGCCATTCGCCTTCGGCCAGGCCATCCTCGATGCGCACAAGGCCGGACAGGCGCTGCCGGCACAGCTGATGGGGGTGGGCGTGATCGCGCTGGGCGTGCTGGCCGCGCGCGTGCGCCTGCGCGCCGCGCCGGATTCGCCGGACGAGCAGCTCCGCCGCAAGGCCAGCGCCTTGCAGCTGGGGAATCGCCTCTTCTTCCCCGCGCTGGTGATCCCGGTCATGACCCTGCTGCTGTTCGTCGGTGCCCGCTGGGTCCCGGGCATGCAGGGCCTGCTGGACGCCAAGGCGCTCACCTTGAGCGCGCTCGCCCTGGCGAGCCTGGTCGCGCTGTCCGCGGCGCTGTGGGTCACCCGCGCCGGCGCCGGCCTGGCCGCGCAACAGGGCGGGCGCCTGCTCGATGCGTTGGGCTGGGCGGTGGTGTTGCCAATGATGCTGGCCACCCTGGGGGGCGTGTTCGCCGCCACCGGCATCGGCGAGTTGATCGCCGCCCTGGTCGGCAAGGTCATCCCGGTCCAGAGCCGCAGCGCCTGCCTGTTGGCCTTCGCCGGCGGCATGGTGCTGTTCACCGTGATCATGGGCAATGCCTTCGCCGCCTTCCCGGTCATGATGGCCGGCATCGGCCTGCCCTTGCTGATCCAGCGCCACGGCGCCGACCCGGCCAGTCTCGGCGCCATCGGCATGCTGACCGGTTACTGCGGCACCCTGCTCACGCCGATGGCCGCCAACTTCAACATCGTTCCGGCGATCCTGCTGGAGCTGAAGGACCAGTACGGAGTGATCCGCATGCAGGCAGCCACCGCGGTGGTGCTGCTGGTCTTCAACATCGGCCTGATGGCCTGGGTGTGCTTCCGATGAGTCAACGTCCTTGAGCCGCGCGCGCAACGTGCTCGTCACCGGCTTCGAGCCCTTCGGCGCCGACCCTTCCAACCCCAGTTGGGAGGCCGTGCGCCCGCTGGACGGACAGCTTGTCGCCGGCCATCAGGTGCATGCACGCTGCCTGCCGGTGACCTTCCGCGGCTCGGCCGCCGCGCTGGAGCAGGCGCTGGCCACGCTCAAGCCCCGCCTGGTGATCTGCACCGGCCTGGCCGGTGGACGCGCGCGAATCTCGATCGAGCGCGTGGCGATCAACCTGATCGATGCGCGCATCCCCGACAATGCAGGCGAGCAACCAGTCGATGCCCCGGTGCAGGCCGCGGGCCCGCCGGCCTACTTCAGCACGTTGCCGATCAAGGCCATGCTGGCCGCGCTGCAGGCCGGCCAGATCCCCGCGGAGATCAGCCAGACCGCCGGCACCTACGTCTGCAACCAGCTGTTCTACGACCTGCGCCACCTGCTGCGCCGGCACCGCCGCGTCCGCGCCGGCTTCATCCACCTGCCGTATTCGCCTGAACTGGCGGCCGCGCATCCGGGTGCGCCCAGCGTGGCGGTGGAGGTGGTGACCCAGGCCCTGCGGACCTGCATCGAGGTCGGCCTGCGCGCCAAGGCCGACCTGCCCATGGCGGCCGGCGCGGAGCACTAGCGCCGCCCGCCATGCCCTCCGGCACGGCAAAGTGTTGACTTCCGGCACCTGATCCGGCGCGCGGCCGGGCGCAGCATTGCCTCACACCCAACCGCGCTGCCATCAAGGAGGCCGCCATGCACCGTCACCTGATCCCCGCACTGGTCCTGATCACCCTGGGCACCCTGTTCCTGCTGGACAACCTGGGGTTCGCCGGCATCGACGTCAGTCATCTGATCAGCACCTGGTGGCCCCTGCTGTTGATCCTGGGAGGCATCAACCTGCTGCTGCGCCGCGTGCGCGCGGGCGGAGCACCTTGCAGGGACTGAGCGCCGCCTGGCTACGCCTCCGAAGTGAAAACGACCAGGTTGGCTGAGGGGTAGTCTCTCCTCGACGGCAGTAGCGACCCAAGCGCGGGCCAAGCCGCCCGCGAAGCACTGAAGCCCTCGTCCTGCTTGCGGGAAACGGTGAGGATCCAAGAGAGAGAGAGCTCCCTTGTGCTCGAGAGATAGCGACTCGATGCACTTCGGCTTCGGCAGGGCAGCGGTCCGGCGGCCGGTAGCCGCTTTTCCCTCGGTCAGGGCATCCTGCACTGACTCGGGCGCTCGGCTCCTGCCTCGCTTGCCGCGGCTGCCGGCCGCCGGACCGCTGCTGCACGCGTGAGGTTCAAGGCTTCGATCTAAAGGGCTCGGACGCCATCAGCTCGCAGGCCTGAACCCAGCCGGATGTGGCGGAGCCGAGGAGCCACACCCGGTCGGGTCCAGGCTGCTTGGCGAAGTCCAGATCCCCACGCCGAGCCACCGCGCTGTACTGGCCCGCGCCTCTCGCGGATAAGAAAAAAGCGCCGCACTTGCATGCGACGCTTTCCTTCCAAGCGGGCTGTGAGCCCAAGGGGCCCCACCGCTCAAGTGCGCGGCAAGGTCACGCCAGTCTGGCCCTGGTACTTGCCGCCGCGATCCTTGTAGCTGGTCTCGCAGGTCTCGTCGGATTCGAAGAACAGCATCTGCGCCACGCCCTCGTTGGCGTAGATGCGCGCCGGCAGCGGCGTGGTGTTGGAGAACTCCAGCGTCACGTGGCCTTCCCACTCCGGCTCGAGCGGGGTGACGTTGACGATGATGCCGCAGCGCGCATAGGTGCTCTTGCCCAGGCACACCACCAGCGTGCTGCGCGGGATGCGGAAGTACTCCACCGTGCGCGCCAGGGCGAAGCTGTTGGGCGGGATGATGCACACATCGGACTCGACATCCACGAAGCTGCCGCTGTCGAAATGCTTGGGATCGACGATGGTGGAGTTGATGTTGGTGAACACCTTGAACTCGCGCGAGCAGCGCACGTCGTAGCCGTAGCTGGACGTGCCGTAGCTGACGATGCGATGGCCACCGGCATCCTGCTTGACCTGGCCCGGCTCGAACGGCTCGATCATGCCGTGCTGCTCGGCCATGCGCTTGATCCAGCGGTCGCTCTTGATGCTCATACGGTGCCCAGGTCCAGTCGTCGCGAGATAAGGCGAGCATTGTAGGCAGCCTTGGGGCGCCGAAGCGATCTCAGCGGCCAAGGGCCGGACTTCGGCGCGGCCTCAGACCAGCGAGGAGGCGATCGACATGGGCGCGCGCGGTCGCGCCTCCAGTGCCGCCAGCAGCGCGCGCGCCGCGCCGGCATAGGCCTGCGCCACCGCCGAATCCGGCTCGGCCGCCACCACCGGCGTGCCGGCATCGCCTTGCTCGCGGATCCGGATGTCCAGCGGCAGCGCCCCCAGCAACGGCACGCCGTACTGCTGGGCCATGCGCTCTCCACCACCCTGCCCGAACAGATGTTCGGCGTGGCCGCAGTTGGAGCACACGTGCACGGCCATGTTCTCCAGCACCCCCAGCACCGGCACCTGGACCTTCTCGAACATCTTCAGGGCCTTGCGCGCGTCCAGGGTCGCGATGTCCTGCGGCGTGGTGACGATCACCGCGCCGGCCACCGGGATCTTCTGCGACAGGGTCAGCTGGATATCGCCCGTGCCCGGCGGCAGGTCGATCAGCAGGATGTCCAGGTCGCCCCACAGGGTGTCATTGAACAACTGGGTCATCGCCGAGGTCGCCATCGGCCCGCGCCACACCATCGGCGTGTCGTCACCGATCAGCAGGCCGATGGACATGGCCTCGATCCCGAAGGCCCGCAGCGGCTCGATGGACTTGTTGTCCGGGCTCTCCGGCTTGCCGGAAATGCCCAGCATCGCCGGCACGCTCGGCCCATAGATGTCCGCATCCAGCACCCCCACCCGCAAGCCCTGCGCGGCCAAGGCCAGCGCCAGGTTCACCGAGGTCGTGGACTTGCCCACCCCGCCCTTGCCGGAACCGACGGCGATGACATTGCGGACACGGGGGTGGGGCTTGAGGTCGCCTTGGACGGCGTGGGCGGCAACCCGGGACATCGACATAGAGGCTCAGCCTTTCTAATTCAACGACTTACATTCTCCCACGCACCACTGCTGGGCAACAGCGCCGCACCTGTTGCAATGGACGACACAGCCGCTTACCTTCGGCTGCCATTCATCTTGCCGTCAGCTTGCAGGGTGATCGGCAAGCAAGTCATGAATCTACTGGAGAGTTCCATGCGTCGTTCGCTCGCTGTTGCTCCGATGCTGGCCGCACTCGTCGCTGCCTGCGGTACCGCGACTGCCATCGCGGCACAACCCATCGCGATCGAGGACCTAGCGCGCCTGCCTGCGCTGCAGTCCGTATCGATGAGCGCCGATGGCAAGCATCTGGTCGGCTTGATTCCTTCGCCCTCCAATCCCGACGAGACCGCCCTGGCCACATGGGACTTGGATGACCTGGGCAAGTCGCCCAAGGTGGTCACGCCGTCGGGCGATCGCATGAAGTTCATCCAGGCGATCGCCCTGAAGGCCGACAAGGTGCTCGCCGTCTCGCGCCAGGAGTGGACCGGGCAACTGGGAGGATGCGGTGAAGGCAGCACCTATGGTGCAACCAAAACCTTCGTGACCAAGGCCTACATCACCGACGACGACCAAAGCAACTTCGCCGAGGCCTTCGCCGACAACACCCGCAAGCTCGGCGTCAGCGCGCAGACGCTGCAGTGCCTGGAGATCGGCGGCACCGCGTCCTTGGTTAACACCCTGCCGATGGATCCCGAGCGCGTCATCATCCAGCAGCTCAGCGGCGTGTCCTTCGTCTCCAACTACTACCTCTACAATCTCAAGACGAAGGAAACGGAGCTGCTCTTCCGGGGCGGCGCGCGCTCGGTTCCCTCGCTGTTCGATCCCCGTAGCGGCAAGGTCCTGGCCAAGGCACAGATCGAACCGTCCGGCGGCAACGATTACGACCAGCAGGTGCTGTTGCTCGACCGCGAGAGCGGCCAGTTTTCAGTCCACGCGCCGTTGACGACCAAACTGTCGAGTCGTTACACGGTCGACGTGGTGGGAGTCGACGAAGCATCCGGCAAGTACTACGTGTTGACCGACCTGTTTTCCGATCAAGTCCGCGCGCAGATGTACGATCCGGGCAAGCGCGCCTTCGATCCCGAACCGCTGGTTGCCGACGCCAAGTTTTCCATCACTGGGTTGGTCTTTGGCGAGCAGCCCAGCAACTTCAATCAGGTGATCGGTTTCACCATCGATGGCCCGGCGCGGCAGACGGTCTATGTCGATCCCAAGTTCAAGGGCATCCAGGACAGCCTGAAACAGGCATTTCCGGGGCAGCTGGTGTCGATCAACCGTTATAACGACAACTTGTCAAAGGTGCTGTTCACCGTACAAAGCGCTGATCAGCCGCCTAGCTACTACCTGCTACGTGACCAGAAGCAAGTCGTCAGTCTGGGAAGCTCGCGCCCGTGGATCGGCAAGGGCCTGACCGGCGAAGAGAAATGGGTGAGCTATAAGGCGCGCGACGGCCGTGAGATCCCCGCGATCCTGGATCTGCCCGCCGGCTGGAAGGCGGGCGACCCACCTGCGCCGACCGTGATCCATCCCCATGGTGGCCCGTGGGCGCGCGATTACATGGGCTGGGATGCCTCAGGCTGGGTGCCGTTGCTGACCTCGCGCGGCTACGCGGTCCTGCGGCCTCAGTATCGCGGCTCGGCCGGCATCGGCCGCGACCTGTGGAGAGCGGGCGATCGCGAATGGGGCCAAAAAATGTCGGACGACAATGACGACGGCGCCAGTTGGCTTGTGTCCCAGAAGATCGCGGACAAGGACCGCATCGCGATCTTCGGCTATTCCTATGGCGGCTTCGCCGCTGCCGCGGCGACCGTGCGCAAGCCAAGCCCCTATCAGTGCGCCATCGCAGGCGCTCCGGTGACCAACTTGGGTCGCCTGGGCACCTCGTGGAGCGACAACCGCCTGCAGCGTCTCCTGCAGGGCAACACGGTCACTGGCATGGACCCGGCGCGGAACGCCCACGCGGCCACGATCCCCGTCCTGCTGTTCGTCGGAGATCGCGACGTCCGCACGCCTTCCTTCCACGCGCGGGAGTTCTACGAAGCCGTCAAAAGCCACGTGGACGCAAAGTTCGAACTAATCCCGGACATGCCACACAGCATGCCTTGGTATCCGCGCCAGCAGCGGCAGACCCTAGGGCTCATCTCCGCGTTCCTCGCAGATGAATGCGGCCCGAACGGACTTTAGCGAAATTACTTTTGCGCCATCTTTTTGGCGACGGCTGTCGAATGTTGCAACCCGCATTAAGCGAAGGTACATTCGATTAACCGGCCCGTAACGCCGGTTTAATCTTTTCGTTCTAGGGGATGTCACATGTCGAAATCCGTCCGCGCCGGGTTGCAGCGTCTGCCGCTGGCCCTCGCTGTTGTCGCCGCATTGCAGGTCATGCCTGCAGCCGCGCAGGAACAAGGAAGCTCCTCGTCTACTGAGAATAGTTCTCAGGAAACCAAGGATCTGGATACCGTATCGGTCACCGGCTCGCTGCTGCGCCGCCCGGAATACGAGACCACCTCGCCCGTCCAGGTGATTTCGGTCGAGAAGAGCATCGCCGCCGGCCAGTTCGACACCGCGGACTTCTTGCAGACCTCGGCTGCGGCCGCGGGCTCCACCCAGATCAACAACCAGTTCGGCGGCTTCGTGGTCGAGGGCGGCACCGGCGTCCAGACCGTCTCGCTGCGCGGCCTCGGCGCAAACCGCACGCTGATCCTGCTCGATGGCCAGCGCCCCGGCCCGGCGGGCACGCGCGGCCAGGTCGGTGCGTTCGACCTCAACGTGATTCCCCAGGCCATCCTGCAGCGCCTGGAGATCGTGAAGGACGGTTCGTCCTCCATCTACGGCTCCGACGCGGTGGCCGGCGTGGTCAACCTGATCACCAAGAAGACGCTGGACCGTCCGGAGATGACGTACCAGATGAGCGTGCCGGAAGCAGGCGGCGGCGAGCAGTTCTCCGCCTCCATCGCCAACGGCTGGAACTTCCAGAGCGGCAGCATCGTCGCCGCGGCCCAGTGGGACAAGCTCAACGCGGTGACCTACGGCGACCGCGACTACTTCAAGTGCTCCGAGGACCTGGTCTTTGGCACTGATGGCCAGCGCATCGACCGCCAGGACCGCTCCGTGCTCGCCGGGACCGATCTGGCCGGCTGCAACAATCTGTACGCCAACACGATCATCGATTACTTCGCCGCGACCCGGCGTTACGTGCCCTCGCCGGACGGCTCGACCGTCGGTCCGTTCCCGGGCTACCGCCCGCGCCCGAATCCGACCCGTACCTACGCCAACTCCCCGCAGGCGTACTACGAGGACGTGCTCAACTTCGATTTCTACGACACCGCCCAGGTCATCAACGACCGCGAGCGTGTCAGCCTGTATGGCGCCACCGACTTCGGGTTCGATAGCTTCAACTGGAAGACCCAGTGGCTGTACAACCGCCGCGAGACCAAGACGCATTCGTACCGCCAGTTCTTCCCGGTGGTCTACAACGAGACCGACGGCCGCTACTATCAGCCGATCATGCCGTTCCCGAGCGACCAGGAAGTCACGGTCGACTATTTCTACGGCGCCACCAAGTTCGACGGCCTGTTCAAGGGCACCGACAGCTGGGGCTGGGAAGCCAATGCTTCCTACACGCGCTCGGACGGCGACTATCGCAACCTGGCGATCGATGCCGGACGCACCGGCGACTTGACCCTGGATGACAGTGGCGAAGCGTCGGTCAACTACTTCGACCCGGGTATCTTGAGCGGCCAGCGCATGAGCGACCTGGTCAATGCCATCGGCGCGCGGACCAAGGGCAACACCGTTTACGACCAAGCCACGGTCAACGCCATCGTGTCAGGCGATCTCTTCTCGCTGCCGGCAGGCAATGTCGCTGCCGCGTTCGGCGCCGAGTACCGCCGCTACAGCATCGACGACCAGCCGGACGAACTGTCCAAGAACGGCATGCTGTGGGGCTCCAGCTCGGCACAGGTCACCAAGGGCACCGACCACGTTCGCGAAGCCTTCCTGGAAGTCGATGTCCCGCTGCTCAAGGGCATCCCCGCGATCGAGTCGCTGTCGGTCAACCTCTCCGGTCGAGCGTTCAAGTACAACTCGGTGGCCGATTCGGACAAGGTGTGGAAGACCGGCTTGAACTGGCAGGTTGCGCCGTGGGCGCGTGTCCGCGCCACGCTCGGTACGTCCTATCGCGCACCGGGCCTGTACGAGCTGTACCTGGGCAACCAAACCGGCTTCCTGGCTCAGACGGCGATCGATCCATGCATCCTGTGGGGCGACAGCACCAATGACTTCATCCGTGCCAACTGCGCGGCTGCTGGCATTCCTGCCGACTACGCCGCATCGGGCGGCTCCTCGGCGACGGTGTATTCCGGCGGCGGTAAGGGCTTCCTGATTCCGGAAACCTCCCGGGCCAAGAACATCGGCTTCATCCTGACGCCAACCGGCACCAAGCTCAGCATCGCCGTGGACTACTTCGACTATGAGATCCGCGACGAAATCGGCCAGTTGGAAACGTCCGACATCCTGGGCGGCTGCTATGGCTCGGCGGTGTATCCGAACAACTTCTGCGACCTGTTCGAGCGCAATCCGCCCAACGCGGCAGCGAACCCGAACCAGATCACCACGGTGCAGAACACCTACATCAACATCAACCGTCAGCGCACCCGGGGTTACGACCTGCAGGTGAACTACGACAGCGACTTCTCCTTCGGCAAGGTCTCCCTGGATGGCCAGGTGACCTACACCATGGAAGATGTGGTGCAGCTGTTCAGTTCCGCAGCGGCCGGCGGTTTCACGACCGAGGATCAGATCGGCTATATCGGCCGTCCCAAGACCGTGGGTATCGCCAACGCCTCGCTGGAGCGTGGTGACTGGACCTTCTCCTGGCAGGGCTTCTACACCAGCTCTACCGAGAACCGCGATCTGAACCCGACCTTCACCTACCTGGGTTATGCCGGGGCGGTACGCGACATCAAGGCTGGTTGGCAGCTGCGCCATGCCTTGTCGGCGGCTTACAACCAGGGTGATTGGGGCATCGTGATGGGCGTGCGCAACCTGACGGACAAGGATCCGCCGCTGATGTCCACGGGCACCGCGACCCGCTACGGCAACGTCCCGGCGTTTGCCACGCAGTACGACTGGTACGGCCGCACCTACTTCGTGCGTCTGAACTACAAGTTCTGATCCACAGCAGGTCGAGCAAAAGTGAGAGGGTGGCGAAAGCCACCCTCTTTTGCGTTGGGCGCCGCGAAGGCGCTTGGATCGTCCGGGTCAGAACGGCGCACGCTCAAGGTCCACGAAGGCCCGATGAGGACTCCCTCAGTGCGCAGCAGTACGGTATAAAAGCGCCATGAACCGATCCCTGGGAGGGGACATGAAACGCAAGACGATACTGATGTGGTCCCTGTTGTTGGTGTCCGGGGTGAGCGCCAATGCCTTCGCCGCCGACGGCGCCGTCGGCCGCTGGAAGACCATCGACGACAAGACCGGCCAGGTGAAGTCGATCGTGGAGATCAGCGAGGCGTCCAACGGCAGCCTGACCGGCAAGGTCGTGGAGATCCTCAAGTCGGACAAGGGGCCCAACCCGGTCTGCGACAGCTGCTCGGGCGACCGCAAGAACAAGCCGATCAAGGGCATGACCATCCTGTGGAACCTCAAGCCCGATGGCGCCAACGAATGGGCGGGCGGCACCATCCTTGACCCGGCCAACGGCAAGACCTACAAGTCGAAGATGGAGCTGCAGCCCGGTGGCAAGAAACTGGACGTTTCCGGCTGCGTGGCCTTCATCTGCCGCGCCCAGACCTGGGTCCGCGAGTAAGAGAGAGCGCGGCACACGCAGGCCTGGCCTGCGCAGGCGCTCGACAAGCCCGGCTCCGGCCGGGCTTGTTCGTTCCCCGGGCCAGGGCGGGCAGCGTGCGATAATCGCCCACCCCCGATTTCCAGCCCCGCCATGACCCGCACCGCGCTCGTTTCCAATGCCCTGCCCTATGCCAACGGCCCGCTGCACCTGGGTCACCTGGTGGGCTACATCCAGGCCGACATCTGGGTGCGGGCGCGACGCATGCGCGGCGACAACGTCTTCTACGTGTGCGCCGACGACACCCATGGCACGCCGATCATGCTGGCGGCCGAGAAGGCCGGGGTCACCCCGGAAACCTTCATCGCCAATATCCAGGCCAGCCACGAGCGCGACTTCGCCGCCTTCGGCGTGGCCTTCGACAATTACGACTCGACCAACAGCGAAACCAATCGCGAGCTGACCGAGAGTTTCTATACCCGACTGGAGCAGGCCGGCCACATCAGCCGCCGCAGCGTCGCGCAGTTCTACGACCCGGCCAAGGGCATGTTCCTGCCGGACCGCTACATCAAGGGCATCTGCCCCAACTGCGGCAGCGCCGACCAGTACGGCGACAACTGCGAAGTCTGCGGGGCGACCTATTCGCCGACCGACCTGAAGGAGCCGAAGTCGGTGATCTCCGGCGCGACGCCGGAGATGCGCGATTCGGAGCATTTCTTCTTCGAAGTCGGCCACTTCGACGGCTTCCTGCGCGAGTGGCTGGCGGGCGATGTCGCCCTGCCCGGCGTGAAGGCCAAGCTGCGCGAGTGGCTGGATGCCGAGGGCGGCCTGCGCGCCTGGGATATCTCGCGCGACGCGCCGTACTTCGGCTTCCAGATCCCCGGCCAGCCCGGCAAGTACTTCTACGTGTGGCTGGATGCGCCCATCGGCTACCTGTCCAGCTTCAAGGCCTTGTGCGAGCGCATCGGCGAGGCGTTCGCCCCGCACCTGGCCGCCGAGACGCAGACCGAGCTGCACCACTTCATCGGCAAGGACATCGTCAACTTCCACGGCCTGTTCTGGCCGGCGGTCCTGCATGGCAGCGGCCATCGCGCGCCGACGCGCCTGCACGTCAATGGCTACCTGACCGTGGACGGCGCCAAGATGTCCAAGTCGCGCGGGACCTTCATCATGGCGCGCACCTATCTGGATGTGGGCCTGGAGCCGGAAGCGCTGCGCTACTACTTCGCCGCCAAGTCTTCCGGCGGCACCGACGACCTGGACCTGAACCTGGGCGACTTCATCGCCCGCGTCAATGCCGATCTGGTCGGCAAGTTCGTCAACCTGGCCAGCCGCTGCGCCGGTTTTATCAGCAAGCGTTTCGAGGGCAGGCTGGCGGACGCGCTGCCCGATGCGGCCCAGTACCAGCGCTTCGTCCAGGCGTTGGCACCGGTGCGCGAGGCCTACGAGCGCAACGACCCAGCCTCGGCGATCCGCCAGCTGATGGCCCTGGCCGACGAGGCCAACAAGTACATCGACGACACCAAGCCATGGGTGATCGCCAAGCAGGACGGCGCCGATGCGCAGCTGCAGTCGGTCTGCACACAGGGACTCAACCTCTTCCGCGTGCTGGCGGCCGGTCTCAAGCCGGTACTGCCGCGCACCAGCGCCGAAGCCGAGGCCTTCCTCTCTGCGCCCGTGCTGGCCTGGGAGGACCTGGACCAGCCGCTCACCGCGCACGTCATCCAGCCCTACACCGCCCTGTTCACCCGTATCGACCCGAAACTGATCGACGCCATGACCGACGCCTCCAAGGACACCCTCGCCGCCCAGCCCGCTGCGGCGCCTGCCAAGCCGCAGGAAAAGAAAAAGGAGGCTGCGCCGGCACCCGTAGCCGTGGAAGGTTCGGCCTACATCGGCATGGACGACTTCGCCAAGCTCGACCTGCGCATCGGCAAGGTGCTGGTGTGCGAGTTCGTCGAAGGCTCGGACAAGCTGCTGCGCTTTGAACTGGACGCCGGCGAGCTGGGCAAGCGCCAGATCTTCTCCGGCATCCGCGGCAGCTACGGCGAGCCGGACAAGCTGGTTGGCCGCAGCGTGGTGTTCATCGCCAACCTGGCGCCGCGCAAGATGCGCTTCGGCGTGAGCGAAGGCATGATCCTGTCGGCCGGCTTCGACGGCGGCGCGCTGGCGCTGCTGGATGCCGATGACGGCGCGCAGGCTGGCATGCCCGTGCGTTGAAGCCAGGAGTGAGTGGAGAGGAGTGAGGAGTGAGCGAAAGGCAAGAGCGGGAGACCCGCTGACCGCTTTGGCTTGGCTTTGGATCTCGCTCACTCCTCACTTCTCTTCGCTCACTCCTGCTTCACCATGACTGACCTTTCGCTCACCCTCGCCGACCGCCTGGACCGTCTGCTGCCGCAGACGCAGTGCGGGCAATGCGGGTTCGATGGCTGCCGGCCCTACGCCGAGGCGATGGCGCGCGGCGAGGCGGGCGTGGAGCGCTGCCCGCCTGGGGGCGATGCCGGGGCACGGGTGCTGGCATCGGCGCTGCAGGTGCCCGCCGTGCCGTTCGATCGCAGCCGCGGCGCGCACAAGCCTGCGCAGGTCGCCGTGGTGGTCGAAGCCGACTGCATCGGCTGCACCAAGTGCATCCAGGCCTGCCCGGTGGACGCCATCATCGGTGGCGCCAAGTTCATGCACACGGTGATCGAGCCGCTGTGCACCGGCTGCGAACTGTGCGTGCCGGCCTGCCCTGTGGATTGCATCGAGTTGCGCCCATCGCCGTGAGCGCGTGCGGCGCGGCCTATTTGGCCGGCTTGCCGCACACCGAGCAGATGCGCTCGACCTTGTAGCCCTTGGCCTTGAGCAGCTCGACCAGGCCATCGGGTCCCAGCAGGTGCAGGGCACCGACCACCAGCATGCCGTCCTGGCCGGAGGGCGACGCCAGCTGCTGTTCAATCTTCGGCAACCAGGCCTTGTTGCGCTCGGCGTTCACGCGCTGATACAGCTCCGGATACTCCTGCCGCATCTGCACGCCCATCTCGTTCCACAGCACGTCATCCTGCCCGGCCCGCCAGGCCGCGTGCAGCCTGCGCGCTTCTTCGGGCCCCTCGTCGGCCGAGGTCAGCGACTCTTCCAGGAACTGCACCTGCGCGCCAGGCTCCATCTTGTCGAAGAACGCGATCTGCTGGGCAGCGGTCTCCAGCCCGCCGGTCGGCTTGCCGGCCTTGCCGGCTTCGGTGGCCAAATGCGTGTCCAGGCCCAGCTTGGGGTCCAGCCCCTGCTCGGTCATCTGCACCACGCTGATGGTCAGGCCGACGAACCAGGGCTTGAAGCGCTGCAGCATGTCGCTGGTCATGCCGGCCCGCGCCAGCGACTCGGCATGCGTGGCGACCCAGTGACTGAGCAGGCTGCGCGTGGCGGGGGTCAGCTCGCTGTCCAGCACGCTGCCATCGGTGCGCAGCCCGGCCTGGCCCATCTGCAGGCCGAAGGACGGCGAGAACATCTCCTGCGGCGCAATCTCGAAGGTCAGCGACTCGGCATCCTTGAACGCCACGTCCACATCCGAAGACAGCGGGTAATCCTGCGGCATCAGCAGATGGAACGAGCCCAGCAGATAAACGCTGCTGTCCGCATCGGACACCTTCCACAGCAGCGGCACCGGCGGCGCCAGCGGCGCCGTGTCCTGGGCCTGGGCGCACAGCGCGGCCGGCAACAACAGCAGGAGAGACAGGCGGGCAAGGCCGCGGCACAGCATCGAAGTCATGGGCAGTTCTCGAACGAAAGACGGGTCATGCGATGGCGTTCAATGCGCGCCCTTGTCCAGCGGCGACGGGCCGACGTAGGCCTTTTCGCCTGCGGTCACCAGCAGGTCGATGCGGTTTTCCGGCGGCGGCAATGGACAGGTGGCATAGGGCGTGAACGCGCACGGCGGGTTGTAGGCCCGGTTGAAGTCCACCACCACGTGGTCGCCCTGCACCGGCGCGGTGTCGATGAAGCGACCGGCCGGATAGCTGCCATGGCCACTGGTGCGATCGGCGAACACCAGGAACAGACTCTTGCCCGGCTCGCCCAGGGCCTCGATCCGGAAGGTCTTGCCGTCGCGCTGGAACTCCACCGCGCCAGGATTGGGCTGTTGCTGCTCCAGCCCAGTGATATCCACGACCTTCAGGGTCTGGCCCGGCGGATGCGGCAGCCAGCGCGCGTCCACGCGCCACTGCGGATCGGCCGGCCAGGATTCGATGCCCTTGAAGCCGCTGCGGGTGATCGCATCGGCATGCTTCAGTCGCAGCGCGAAACGCTGGCCGCGGTGGATCACGCTCAGCGAGCCCTTGCCGTCGTCGAAGCGGATGATGGTTGGGGCGCCATCGGTGTCGCTACGCATGCGCACCGCGCCCCTAACCGGCTTGCCGTCGATGGTCAACGGCACGCCCCGCTCGGGCGTGAACACCACCGCATCGCCCTGCTGCTTGACCATGCCCAGCTTGGGCGGCCCAACCTCCAGGCGGATGCCGCTGCCCGGGCCGCTGCCGATGTAATGGGCCTTCAGCTCCAGCCAGTGCAGGCCAACCAGGCTGGTCCATCCATCGAGCGCCTGGAGCTCCTCGCGGCGCTGCTGCTGCCAGATGGCGTGATCGGCCAGGAATTCCACGTCGGCCTTTTGCGCGGGCGCGGCGGCCGGCGCCGGTGCCTTGTCACAGCCGCCCAGCATCGCCAGCGCGATGAGCATCATCGCGCACGCACCCCGCATCCGCCGAGTCGGCTGTTTCATCAACGCCCCCTGAGAAACCAGCGGTCCATTTCCGCCAGCGAGAATCGCGTCCAGGTCGGACGCCCATGATTGCACTGCCCGGAGCGCTCGGTGATCTCCATCTCGCGCAGCAGGGCGTTCATTTCCGGCAGCGTCAGGCGCCGATTGGCCCGCACCGCGCCATGGCAGGCCATGGTGGCCAGCAGCTCATCGCGCGCGGCTGCCACGCGTCGGCTCTGGCCGTGTTCGCGCAGGTCCGCCAGCACGTCGCGCAACAAGCCTTCCGGATCGGCATCGGCCAGCAGCGCCGGCACGCTGCGCACATGCAGCGACTGCGGGCCGCTGCGGTTGATGTCGAAGCCCAGCGACGCCAGCGTCTGCGCCTCGCGCTCGGCCACCTCGGCCTCGCGCTCGGACACGGCCATGGTCATGGGCACCAGCAGCGGCTGGGACTTCAGGCCCATGCCGTCGTGCGCCGATTTGAGCTTTTCGTAGCCGATCCGCTCGTGCGCGGCGTGCATGTCCACCACGATCAGGCCTTCGGTGCACTGGGAGAGGATGTAGATGCCGTGCAGCTGCGCAAGCGCATAGCCCAGCGGCGGCACGCCGTCCTCGCTGTCGGCCGGCATCGCCATTGGCGTGCCGGCATAGCCGCTGGCCCAGCCTGGATCGGCCGCGCCCGCATTGGCCGCTGGCGCCGCATACAAGGCGCCATACGCTGCCGGCGCGTCGGCCACGTTCAGGCCCAGCGGAGATTGTCGCGTCGGCATCTGCCAGCTGGTGGGCGTCGCCGCGTAGCCACCTGCCGGCGCACTCAAGCCCGCGCCCGCGGCGTAGCGCGCCGCCGGATCGGCCGCACCGGGCGCGGCGACGCCCGGCTGCGGGGTCATCCCCGCCCGCGTCTCGGCCAACGCGTCCTGCAGGGTGCGATAGACAAAGTCGTGCACCAGCCGCGAATCGCGGAAGCGGACCTCGTGCTTGGCCGGGTGCACGTTGACGTCCACCCGGGTCGGGTCCAGTTCCAGGAACAGCACGTAGGCAGGCTGGCGGCCATGGAACAGCACATCCTGGTAGGCCATCTTCACCGCATGGGCGATGTTGCGGTCGCGCACACTGCGGCCGTTGACGTAGACGTACTGCTGGTCTGCGCTGGCGCGCGAGTAGCTGGGCTGTGCGATCCAGCCATGCAGGCGCATGCCGGCGCCGCTGTGCTCCACGCGCAGCCCTTGCCGGGCGAATTCCTCGCCCAAGGTCTCGCCCAGGCGCTCCAGCGCATCGAGGTCCTCGCCGCCCTTGTAGCGGCGCGTCGGGCGGCCGTTGTGGCTGACGCGCAGTTCCACGTCCGGGCGCGCCAGGGCCAGCGAGCGCAACCACTCCTCGATGTGGCCCAGCTCGGTGCGCTCGGCGCGCAGGAACTTGCGGCGTGCCGGCACGTTGTAGAACAGCTCGCGCACCTCGACAGTGGTCCCGCGCTGGTGCGGCTTGGGGGCCAGTTCGCCGAGCTTGCCGCCTTCCACGTGCAGGACCGTGCCGTGCTCGTCCTGTTCGCGACGCGAGGCCAGCGAGAACCGGCTCACCGAAGCGATCGACGGCAGGGCCTCGCCACGAAACCCCAGCGTGGACACCGCCTCCAGATCGTCCAGCGAGGCGATCTTGCTGGTGGCGTGGCGCGAAACCGCCAGCGGCAGCTCCTCGGCCGCGATCCCCAGGCCGTCGTCGCGGATGCGGATCAGGCGCACCCCGCCCTCCTCCAGGTCGATATCGACCCGGCGCGCGCCGGCGTCCAGGGCGTTTTCCACCAGCTCCTTGACCACCGAGGCCGGTCGCTCGACCACCTCTCCGGCGGCGATCTGGTTGATGAGGATGTCGGGGAGCTGACGGATGGGCACTGGCGTGGAAGCGCGGCGCGAGCCGTGGAAGGAAGACCAGTGCAGATGATAGCCGAGCGTCCAAGCCGAGCCTTGCCGCCGGGGTACTTTCATCGCTCGCGTTGTGCATGCTGTGGGAGCGGCTTCAGCCGCGAAGAGGCTTTCCCGGGAAAGCCTCTACCTGGACGCGGCGCATCGCGCCGCGAGATGCCCACCCACGCATGCTCGGCAGGTTACGGCGCGCTTTCGCTGCTGGAAGAGGACGCACCCGCCGTGACCTGCCCGGCCGCCATGGCGGCGAACAGCGTGCCCGGCGGCGGCTGTCGGGTGAAATAGGTCTTGACCCCGCTGAGCACCGCGCCAGCGATCTTGCGCTGGAACGCAGGGTCCATCAGGCGCTTTTCTTCATCATAGTTGGAGATGAAGGCGGTCTCGACCAGCATCGAAGGCATGTCCGAGGTTCGCAGCACCGCGAAATTGGCGCGTTCGATGTGCGGTTTGTGGTTGTTGCCAGCGTTCTTCAAACCCGTCAGCACATAGCCGGCAGCATCTTCCGAGGCACGCATGTGGCCGCTCTGCGCCAGGTCGATCAATACCGAGGACAAGGTGTTGTCGGCCTTGCTCAGGCTGACCCCGCCGACCAGGTCCGACGCGTTTTCCTTGTCGGCCAGCCAGCGCGCACGCTGCGAAGACGCGCCCTTGGTGGACAGCACGTAGACCGAAGAGCCGCTGGCGCTGCGATTTTCCGCCGCGTCGGCGTGGATGGAGACGAACATGTCGGCCTTGGCCGCGCGCGCCTTCACCGCACGCTGATTGAGCGGGATGAAGTAATCGCTGTCGCGGGTCAGATAGGCCTTCATGCCGGGCGTGGCGTCGATCTGGCGGGCCAGTTCGCGGGCGATGGCCAGCACCACGTGCTTCTCGTACTTGCCGGTTGGGCCGATCGCACCCGAATCCTGGCCGCCGTGGCCCGGATCGATGGCAATGACTAGCGGGCGCGTGCCCGGCGGGATGCGCGGGGGGGGGGCCGGCGCGGCGGGCTTGTTGAATTCCATCGCATCAGCCGCAGCGCGCGCGGCGGCGGCCTCCGGCGTCACTGCAGGCTTGCCGGTGGCCACGGTGTAGCTGATGCCATTTGGCGTGACCTTGGCCGGCGCATCGGCCGGCTCGGCGGTACGCGCGCCATTGAGGATCTGCTGGGGCGACAGCCGCTGCGGACCGGGCGCGGCCGAAGCCGCAGCCGCGCTAGAGGCCAGGGCCGCGGTCGCCTGGGCGGCGGACACCGGTGGCGGGGTCGGCGCGGCCGGGGTCGGAGGGGGCGGTGCCATCGCGGTCGCTGCCGCGGGCGCCGTGGCGGCCGACGGGTCCGGGCCATCGCCGGGCCACTCGATCACCAGCCGCGATTGCGCCCCCTGCCCCTCCATGCGCGGGGCCAGCATCGTCACCGACGAATCGAGGTCGAACACCACGCGCAGCGTCCCGGGCACCGGCTGACCGGTGCGGACCGAACGGACCACGCCAGCCGCGGCGGGCAGCTTCAGGCCGGCGCTGGCCTTCGATGCCGGCAGGTCGACCACCAAGCGCTCAGGGCCGTGCAGGGAAATGGTGGTGTAGGCGCCTGCGCCGTCGAGCTGCAGCTCGGCCCGGGTGCCGGTAGCGCCCACGGCCAGGGCGACCCCGCGCAACTCGCCGGCAAAGGCCGGCGTCGCCAGGGTCACCAGCAGGCTGACGATCCCAAGCAGCGGGCGATGACGGGCGGATCCTTTGCGCATGGGGCGGATTCAAACATCATTCACCCCGCCCCGCAATGGGTTTTCCCTTAATAATCCGTAACCTGCCACCACTTCCTGTTAAGCCGTCACAGCAATGTCGCGTTACTGAACGAGTTTGGCGACCGCGGCAGCCCACTGCGCTCCCACGTCGGAGGCCGGCACCAGCTCTGCGTATCGCCCCTGATCCTGCATTCCCAGCATCAACTTCACGTCGGGCGGAGGAAGGGCCCCGGTTCCGCGTTCAGGCCATTCCACCAGCCACAGCACTACATTGCCCTCGTCCAGGCCCAGGAATTCCAGCTCGCCGGCATCGCCGATCCGGTACAGGTCCAGGTGCCAGGCTTCGCCACCGGTCACCGGATAACGCTCGACCAGGGTATAGGTCGGGCTGCGGATCGTGCCCTGCACCCCCAGTTGGCGCAGCAGCGCGCGCGCCAAGGTGGACTTGCCGGCGCCCAGGTCGCCCTGAAGGTGCATCACCGCACGGGCCGGGCGCGTGTCCGCCAGGGCACGGCCGAGTGCGTCGGTGGCATCGGGGTCGGCAAGAAAAAGGCGCTGTGTCTGGGCCATGGACTGCACTTCAGGACGATGGATTGGCGCAGCGATGCAGCCAGGGAAGCAGGTCGGACGGTAGCAGACCGCGCTGGCCGTCCGCTGCCGCGGCGCGGTCGCCGGCGACCGAGTGCAGCAGCGCCCCTGCACACGCGGCGCTGAAGCTGTCGTCGGCGCCCGCGCGGGCCGCACCAATCACCCCAGTCAGCAAGTCGCCCATGCCGCCCACGGCCATGCCTGGGTTGCCGGCGCCGACGACCTGCATGCGTCGCCCCGGTGCTGCCACCAGCGTGCCCGCGCCCTTGAGCACGACCACCGCCGCATAGCGCTCGGCCAATGCCTGCGCGGCGTGGAAGCGGTCGGCCTGGACTTCGGCGGTGGACACGCCCAGCAGGCGCGCCGCCTCACCCGGGTGTGGCGTCAGGATGGCGTCCCCGAAGCGTTCGCCGCGCTGGGCGAGCAGGTTCAGCGCGTCGGCATCGACCACGCACGGCTTTCCGCTGCGGCGGACCAGGGACCACATGGCATCGGACCAGTCGTCCTGCCCCAGGCCCGGTCCGAGCGCGACCACGTCGCAGCGCTCCAGCAGGTCGGCGAGCGCCTGCCCGGATTCGACGCCGTGCACCATGACCTCCGGCTGCCGTGCCAGGAAGGCAGGCACGTGCTCGGCACGCGTGGCCGCCGACACCAGCCCGGCGCCGCCGCGCAGCGCGGCCTGCGCGGTCAGCAGCAGCGCTCCACCGCTGCCGTGGTTGCCCCCCACGCACAGCACTCGCCCCGAGCTGCCCTTGTGGCTGTTGATCCCGCGCGGTGCGTACCAGCGCGGCAGCAGATCCGGGCCCAGGCGCTCGGCGCTTGCCTGGACTTCGGTAAACAGCTGCGCCGGCACGTCCAGCCCGTCCGTCGCCGTCGCACCGGCCAGGGCCAGGCCATCGCCCGTGGCAAGTCCGCGATGCGGCACGATGAACTGCAGGGTGCGCTGTGCCTGGATGGCCACGCCAGGCGCGCTGCCACGGTCGCTATCCAGGCCGCTGGGGACGTCCAGCGAGAACACCGGCGCCGGGTGCGCATTGGCCACCTCGATCAAGCCCGCCGCTTCGTCTTCAGGCGCGCGCGTCAGGCCGATGCCGAACAGCGCGTCGATCAACAGGTCCGCTGGCGGCAGGGCGCCGTCGAAAATGTCCACCGCACCGCCGGTCTCGCGATAGCCCTGCGCCGCGCGCTGGCACAAATCGCTGCGTGGCGCCTGGGAAGCGGCGTGCACCACGCGCACCTGCCGCCCGCTTTCCTGTGCCAGCCGCGCCAGCACATAGCCATCGCCCCCATTATTGCCACGCCCGCACAGCACCAGTAGCCGCTGCGCCTGCGGCCAGTGCTGCAGGACATGGCGCCAGGCGGCCTGGCCGGCGCGCTGCATCAGGACGAAGCCGTCGCCGCCCAGCTGCGCCGTGGCACGGCGGTCCAGTTCGCGCGCGGCGGCGGTGTCGTACAGGGAAACGGGGTGGGCCATGCTTCCGATTTTATACTTGCGCCATGCAAGCTCATGTGCCCGCCCCCGCCGTGCCCGACTATGCCGCCATGGCGCAGCGCCTGCGCATGCTGGCGCAGGACTTCGGTTTCCAGCGCTTTGGCATCACCGGCATCGATCTGGCGCAGGACGAGGCGCATCTGCAGCGCTGGCTGGACGAGGGGCTGCACGGCACGATGGAGTGGATGGCGCGCCATGGCGACAAGCGCGCGCGGCCGGATGCGCTGATTCCCGGCACGCTGCGGGTCATCTCGGTGGGCCTGGACTACGGCCGCAACGACAGCGACGAGGCCTGGCAGACCCTGGCCGATGGCCGCCGCGCCTATGTGGCCCGCTATGCGCTGGGGCGCGACTACCACAAGCTCATGCGCAATCGCCTGCAGAAGCTCGCCGAGCGGATGCAGGCGGAGGTGGGCGCCTTCGGCCATCGCGTCTTCGTCGATTCGGCGCCAGTGCTGGAGCGCGCGCTGGCACGCAACGCCGGGCTGGGCTGGATCGGCAAGCACACCTGCCTGATCGATCGCGACGGCGGCTCGTGGTTCTTCCTCGGCGAGATCTACGTGGACATCCCGCTGCCGGTGGACGTGCCGGCCACCGCGCACTGCGGCACCTGCGTGCGCTGCATCGAGGTCTGCCCCACGCAGGCCATCGTGGCCCCGCACCGGCTGGATGCCCGCCGCTGCATCGCCTATCTCACCATCGAACACGAAGGCGCCATCCCCGTGGAGATGCGCGCGCCCATCGGCAACCGCATCTTCGGCTGCGACGACTGCCAGTTGGTCTGCCCCTGGAACAAGTTCGCCAAGCGCAGCGACGAGCCGGATTTCCGGGCGCGCAACGACCTGGACGTAGCGACGTTGCCGCAGCTATTTGCCTGGGACGAGGACGAGTTCCTGCGCCGCACCGAAGGCAGCCCGATCCGCCGCAGCGGCCATGAGCGCTGGCTGCGCAACATCGCCGTCGCGCTGGGCAACGCCCCGCGCACGTCGGAGATCATGCAGGCCCTGGCAAGCCGCCGCGATCACCCCTCGACCCTGGTGCGCGAGCACGTGGCCTGGGCGATCACCCAGCAGGACACCGAGCGCGCCTGACCCGCAAGCGCGCGCGGCCGACCGCGTAGGGTGGACAACGCGAAGCTTGTCCACCAACGCACGCGCAGGCTGAACGTGCGACGACGCCATGCCCCAGTTGTCCGTTCTCGCGATGGTGGATGAGCGCCATCCACCCTACGTAGGGTGGACAACGCGAAGCTTGTCCACCGAGGCGCGCGCGGAGGCTGAACCTGCGACGTCGCCATGCACACGTTGTCCGTTTTCGCGGTGGTGGATGGAAGAGCGCCATCCACCCTACGTAGGGTGGACAACGCGAAGCTTGTCCACCAACGCACGCGGAGGCTGAACCCGCGACGACGCCATGCACACGTTGCCCGTTCTCGCGGGTGAATGGAAGAGCGCCATCCACCCTACGTAGGGTGCACAACGCGAAGCTTGTCCAGCATGGGCGCGCGGCGAGTGAGGCTCGCACGACGCGCCGCACCGGCAGTCCGCGCCGGTCAGTGCGTGGTGCCGAAGCGTCCCAGTGGGGCGCCGGCCAGCAGATGCAGGTGGATGTGATAGACCGTCTGCCCGGCGTGGTCGCGGCAGTTCATCACCACCCGATAGCCGTCCTCGGCCAGGCCCTCCTTGCGTGCGTACTCGGCCGCGGCCAGCACCAGCCTGCCGACAAGCTCAGCCTGGTCCGGCTTGAGGTCATCCAGCGTGGGAATATGCACCTGCTTGGGAATGAAGAGCACATGCACCGGCGCCTGCGGCGCGATGTCCTTGAAGGCCAGCACGTGCTCGTCCTCGTAGACGATGGTGGCCGGGATTTCGCGACGGATGATCTTGCCGAAGATGGTGTCGTTCATGAGGCGAGGAGTGAGCGCAGAGGAGTGAGAAGTGAGCAGAGCTTAGCGCCACGGGCGCGGCACAGCCCGCTTCCACTCACTCCTCTCCACCCACTCCTCGCTTCAAGGTATCTCGCTGCGCGAACCAAAGGCATGCGACAAGGTGCCGCGGTCGACGTACTCCAGTTCGCCGCCCAGCGGCACGCCGTGGGCCAGGCGACTGGGCCGCGCGCCGTGCTGGCGGGCCAGCTGCGCGACGTAGTGGGCGGTGGCCTCGCCTTCAACGGTCGGGTTGGTGGCGATGATCATCTCCTCCACCCCACCCTGCGCCAGGCGCTCGCCCAATTGGTCCAGCCCCAACTCGCGCGGGCCGATGCCATCGAGCGGCGAGAGCTTGCCGTGCAGCACGAAGTACAGCCCGCGATAGCCGGTGGCCTGCTCGATGGCCAGGCGATCCACCGGCGACTCCACCACGCACAGCTGCTGGCGGTCGCGGCTGGCACTGGCGCACAGGCCACAGATCTCGCCCTCGCTGAAATCGCGGCACTGCTTGCATTGGCCGATCTTCATCAGGGCATCGGCCATGACCTCGGCCAGGCGCGCACCGCCACGGCGGTCGCGGTCCAGCAGGTGGTAGGCCATGCGCTGGGCCGTCTTCTGCCCCACGCCCGGCAGCACACGCAGCGCTTCGATGAACTGCTCCAGCAAGGGCGCGCTCATCGCAAGACCTCAGGCATGGATCTGGCGGCTGACTGCATCATCCAGGCGCGATCAGAACGGCAGCTTCATGCCCGGCGGCAGCGGCATGCCGGCGGTGGCCGAGCCCATGCGCTGCTTGCTCTCGGCATCGATCTTGTTGGAGGCATCGTTGAAGGCCGCGGCAATCAGGTCCTCGACCATCTCCTGGTCGGACAGGATCGACGGATCGATGCGCACCTTGCGGCACTCCTTGGCCCCGGACAGGGTCACGGTGACCATACCGGCGCCGGCCGAACCGGTGACTTCGAGCTTGGCGATCTCTTCCTGCGCCTTCTGCAGGTTTTCCTGCATTTTCTGCGCCTGCTGCATCAGTTGGGCGATGTTTCCACGCATGGGTGTGTTCACTCTTCGAAAGGACGGATGGAATCGGGGACCAGACGCGCACCGCGCTGGATCAGGCGCTGCACATCGGGATTCTGCAGGAAGCCGGATTCGGCCGATGTCTGCCGCGCGTCGCGCTCGCGCTGGGTGCGTTGGGTCAGGGTCTCGGCCTGGATCGTGCCGGCTTCGAACACGATCTTTGGCTGCAACCCCAGCGCTGGCGCCAGTGCCGCGGCCAGGTCGCCGATGGAGCGATCGGTGCGCAGGTATTCGAAGGCCGGCGACAGCGACAGGCGCAAGGTGGCGTTGCCGTAGCCGCCGAAGGCCGCGTTGGCCGCCAGCTCGCGCGAGGGCCCACGCAGGCTGCAAGCCGCCACCAGCGCCAGCCATTGTTCGACATCGTCGATGCCGCGCAGCGCCACGGCGCCTACTTCCGCGGCCGACATAGGGGGCGCTGAAGGCGCCGCAGGCTGTGAAGGCACCGCGGGCGTCGCAGGCGCAGCGGGCGCGGGCGGCGCCGGTTTCGGCGCGGCCGGCGGGTCCCACGGCGGCAGATCGTCCGGATCAGGCGCCGACACCGGCGCTGGCGGCTGCGCCGAGCGCACTGCGGCCTGCGGCAACGGTGCGGCCATCGCCTGCTCGGGCGCAGCCAGGGGCGCATCGGCGCCCGCCGGGCCCTGCGGCGTGGCCCCCTGTGCGGGAGCCGAGTGAGGCGAGGGAGAAGCCGGCGGCGCCTCAGGCGTGGGCGCCGCCAGCGGTTTTGGGACGGGGGGGCGCTCCTGCGCCATGTCGCTGGCCTGGGCTGGGCGGAAGGCCAGCATGCGTAGCACGCTCATCTCGAACCCGGCCCGGGCGCTGGGCGCCAGGTACAGGTCGCGGCGGCCGTTGATCGCCATCTGGTACCACAGCTGCACCACCTCCGGCCGCAGGCGCGCGGCGAAGGCCGTCGCGTCCAGGCCGTCGGCCTCCTGCACCGTTCCCGGGACCAGCTGCTGCACCTGGATGCGGTGCAGGGCCTCGGCCAGCGCGTCCAGCACGCCGTTCCAGTCCGGGGAGAACTCGGCCAGCGTGGCAATCGTGGACAGCAGGCGTTGCCCGTCGCCCTCGGCCAGCGCTTCCAACAGGGACACCACCTGGGTGCGGTCGACCGTGCCCAGCATGGCGCGCACGCCCTCATCGCTGAGCGAGCCGCCCGCGCTGCCGCCACCGGTGTAGGCGATGGCCTGGTCCAGCAGCGACAGCCCATCGCGCAACGAGCCGTCGGCCGCCTTGGCGATCTGGCGCACCGCGCCGTCCTCGTAGGCAATGCCCTCGGCGGTGAGGATCTTGTTGACCTGCCCGGTGATCTGCTCCAGGTCCAGGCGCTTGAGGTTGAACTGCAGGCAGCGCGAGAGCACGGTGACCGGCAGCTTCTGCGGGTCGGTGGTGGCCAGCAGGAACTTCACGTGCTCCGGCGGCTCTTCCAGCGTCTTCAGCAGCGCGTTGAACGCCGCCTTGGACAGCATGTGCACCTCGTCGATCAGGTAGACCTTGAACTTGCCGCGCGAGGGCATGTACTGCGCGTTCTCGATCACCTCGCGCACATCGTCCACGCCGGTGTTGGAGGCCGCATCGATCTCCAGCAGGTCGATGTAGCGCCCGCTGTCGATGTCCAGGCAGGCCGCGCACTGGCCGCAGGGGTCGGCGCTGGTGCCGGTCTCGCAGTTCAGCGACTTGGCGAAGATGCGCGCGATGGTGGTCTTGCCGACACCGCGGGTACCAGTGAACAGGAAGGCGTGGTGCACCCGACCGCTATCCAGCGCATTGCTGAGCGCGCGCACCACGTGTTCCTGGCCCACCAGTTCGGCGAAACGCTTGGGACGCCACTTGCGGGCGAGGACGAGGTAAGACATTGCGCCATTGTGCCGCGCCGGGCGGGGGCTTCCAAGGACGGATTGCCCCGACACCCCACCCGGCCACGCGCCCGCTTCAGGCCGAAGCTGCGCAATAGGCCTGCGGGACTCGCAATCGTCCCCAGACACGGCTAGAATCTGCGGCCCCTGAACGCCGCCTGCCGGCAGTGTTCAGGTCACGGAGAGGTGTCCGAGTGGTTGAAGGAGCACGCCTGGAAAGTGTGTAAGCGTCTAAACCGCGCTTCGGGGGTTCGAATCCCCCTCTCTCCGCCAGATTCATTCATCGCATTCCACGATGATGCAACGAACCCGGGCCGCGCGCAGCGCGGCCCGCGTCTATGGTGGCCCCGTCGGCCCCTCGCGACGCTAGGTCGAAAATCCCGCCAGGGCCGGAAGGCAGCAACGGTATCGATCGACGCGGGCGCCGAGGTCAGCCGGCGGGGCCGCCACCTTTTATGAGCCCGGAAACTTGCTCGGCGGTCATCGCCGGCTGCGCGAGCACGGTGGAGCTGTGCGCCTGTCGCGCAGGAATGTCCCAGTAGCAACGCAGCAGCGGCAGGACACTGCACTCCGGAACCCGCCCGAATCCGTTGCGCATGTAGAACGCGATGGCCCAGTGCGCCGCCGACCAGGTGCCGACCAGCATCGGGCGCGAGGGCTGCGCCTGGCAACAATGCCGCAGCAGGATCGAGCCCAGCCCCTGCCCCTGATACGCCGGCAGCACGTAGGCATGGCGGATCAGACGCGCGTTGCGGACATCCTGCATTCCCATGATCGCGACCAGTTCATCGCCGGCGCGCAGCCCGAAGAAGCGCACGCCGCGCTGGATCTCTTCGGTCAGGGCCTCGCGCGACATGTAAGGCACATGCCAGCAGTCGGCCGGGATCGCACCTTCGTAGATCACTGCGGCGCGATTGATGACCTCCAGCAGTGCATCGGTGTCGGCCGGGTCGCAAGGACGCACGTCGACGTTTGCGGATGGACGTGGGATGACGTGTTCGGACATGTGAGGACCTCCAGTGGATGGAGCGTCCAGCCTGTCGCGTCGGCCTAGCAGCGTCTTGGACGATCTTGCACCGACCCGCGCGACCCGATGCAGGCGCGCGCATAGCCGCCTGGTGTCAGGCCGAACTGCCGGACGAACACCCGGTGGAAATGGCTCTGGTCTGAGTAGCCCGCGGCCGCGGCAACGTCCACCAGTCGCTGGCCGGCCCGGATGGCCGCACGCGCGCGCTCCAACCGACAGCGGTTGAGGTAGGCATGCGGCGTCAGGCCGGTCAGGCGCTGGAAGCCGCGCAGGGTCTGGTAGCGGCTCAGGCCGCAGACGCGCGCCATCTGCTCCAGCGAATGGGCAGCAGCCGGCGCGTCTTCCAGCATCTCCTGCACGCGTCGCAAGCCAGGCGCATCGCACGCGGGCATGCGCTGGGCCGGCAGCAGCAGTGCCGCCAGCAATGGCAACAGCTGCGACTGCGCCGCATCGGGCGTGGACCAGCTTGCGGTGGCCGCCGCGCGCAGTGCGCCGAACAGACGCACGGCCGGTCGGGTGCGGACCACGGGCGCCTGCAGCTCCAGCGCGACGCCGCGCTCGGCACCGAGATCCTCCACCGCCTGCGCGATCACCTCCGGTGCGAAGTACAGCATGCTCCAGGCGCGGCTGGCGCTGACCGGCGCGCCATCGTGCACCTCGCCCGGGTTGACCGTGATCAGCTCGCCAGCCTGGGCCTGAACCTGCCCGCGCCCGCTCCAAGAGGTCTGCGCGCCAGCGGTGATCACACCGATGCCGAACTCCTCATGCGCATGGCGGGGAAAGCGGTGTTTGGAGCAGGCATCGACGGCCATGACACCCGGCAGGTGCGTGGCCTGGGCCGAGAAGGCCTCGCGAAGCTCGCCAGTCGCGCGCCGGGCCATCACACCGCTCCGCGCGCACCGACCATCACGGCCGCGGCGCGTCCTCAGGATGGAGCCAGGTCTGCTCACCGGCCGCGTAGCGCTCCTGCTTCCAGATCGGCACGCGGGCCTTGGCCTCATCGATGATCCAGCGGCAGGCGGCGAAGGCGCCATCGCGGTGGCCGGCGCTGACGCCCACCCACACCGCCATCTCGCCGATGGCCAACTCGCCGGTGCGGTGCACGCAGCGCGCGTCGACAATGTCAAAGCGCGCCAAGGCTTCTTCGATCACCTTTTCGCCTTCGGCCTGCGCCAGCGCCTCATAGGCCTGGTAATGCAGTCCGGTCACCGCGCGCCCCAGATTATGGTCACGCACCCAGCCTTCGAAGCTGGCGAAAGCGCCAGCCCGTGCGTCCAGCAGCTGCGCGCGCAGCGGTGCCGGCTCGATCTGCGACTCGGTCAGGAAGAACCTGGACATCATCAGCCTCCGCTTACCGGCGGGATGAAGGCCACGCGGCTGCCCTGGCGCAGTGCATCGCCCCACTGCGCGAACACATCGTCCACCGCCACCCGCAGGTGCGCGGTGTCGAACCGCAGGTCGTGGCGCTCGCGCAGCTGCGCATACAGGCCGGCCAGGTCGCTGGCCTCGGTCTGGACCGTTTCCTGCTCCAGGCCCGCAGCCTGGCGCAGGCTGGCGAAATACAGCACCGTCACTGCCGTCATTCGATCACCCCCACATCGCGCTTGCCGCCGCGCTTGCCGGCCAGCCGGGTCTGGCCGATCACGATCTCATGGCTCAAGGCCTTGCACATGTCATAGACCGTGAGCGCAGCGACGCTGGCACCAGTCAGCGCCTCCATCTCCACCCCGGTGCGGTGCACGGTCTTGACCGCGCAGGTGATGCGCAAGGCCTCCGGCGCATGCCATTCCACGGTGAACTTGCAACCATCGATGGGCAGCGGATGGCAAAACGGGATCAGCTCGTGGGTGCGCTTGACCGCCAGGGTGCCGGCGATCACCGCCGTTTCCACGATGCCGCCCTTGGCGCTGCGCAGCCCGGTGTCGTGCAGCTGACGCGCGATGTCGGGTGGGAACTGCACGAAGGATTCGGCCAGCGCCGAGCGCTCGGTGGCGGCCTTGCCGGACACGTCCACCATGGTGGGCAGGCCCGACTCGTCCAGGTGGGTCAGAGGGTGCGATGCAGTCATGCGGTCAAGCCTATCAGCGCGCGGCCATGGTGCCGTCGTCGGAATCCCTGTCACCGCTCAACCGCCGATCAGGAACATCTCGACCGGCTTGCCACGCCGGGCGCTGCGCTGTTCGTTGCGCAGTTCGCTGTAGCGGTCCGCGCGTGCGCTCCACAGGTCTGCCAGGTGCGCAGTGAAGTGGGCCTCGCCGTGCGCCAGCGCCGGTCGCAGATCGGTGCCAGTGCTGGCGAACAGGCAGGTGTAGAGATGGCCATCGGCCGAGACACGGGCGCGGTGGCAGTCGCCGCAGAACGCATGGGTGACCGAGCTGACGAAGCCGATCTCGCCCTGCCCGTCGATGAAACCGTGACGGCTGGCGACCTCGCCGGTGTACTGGCTGGGCAGGTCCTGCAGCGGCCACTGCGCATGGATCCGCGCGCGCAGGCTGTCCGAATCGACCACCTGCCCGCGCTGCCAGCCATTGCAGCTGCCCACGTCCATGTACTCGATGAAGCGCAGCACATGGCCGCTGCCGCGGAAGTGCGCGACCAGCGGCAGCACCTGATCCTCGTTGACGCCGCGCTGCACCACGCAATTGATCTTCATCGCCGAAAAGCCTGCGGCCTCGGCGGCCGCGATGCCTTCCAGCACGCGCTCCACCTGGCCACGCCCGCCCGACATCTGCGCGAAGCGCGCCGGCTCCAGCGCATCCAGGCTGATGGTCAGGCGCCCCAGGCCGGCATCGCGCAGGGCCTGGGCGTGCGGTGCCAGCAGGCTGGCGTTGGTGGTCATGGCCAGGTCGTCGATGCCCTCGATCCGCGCCAACCGCGCGATCAGCGCCGGCAGGCGCTTGCGCAGCAGGGGCTCGCCGCCGGTCACGCGCAGCTTGCTGACCCCGACCCGGGCAAAGCCGCGCACCAGGGTTTCGATCTGGTCGAAATTCAACCTGCTGGCGGCATCCAGCCCATAGCCTTCCGGCACGCGGTCGGCCGGCATGCAGTAGCCGCAGCGGAAGTTGCAGGCTTCGATCACCGACAGCCGCAGGTCGCGCAGGGGCCGCCCGCGTGAGTCCAGGGGCTGGTGCGCCATCTGGGGCGTGTCAGGGCGCAGCACGGCATTCATGCGGGGTCAGACCGCTCCGGGAAGGACAACGTTTCCCAAGGCTAGCAAGTCGCCCGGCAAAGCCACGCGATGGCCGCGCGCGCGCAGCGCCTGGGCATCGGCCGCGCTGGCGTAGTGGTACAGCACGCAGCGGGCGAGCAGGTCCGGGGCGTATTCGCGCTCCAGGTCGTCGATGCCGCTGTGCGAGGGGTTGCCATGCAGGGCGCAGTCGTGGGCGATCAGCTCGTCCAGATCGGTAAAGCGCGCCAGCATCTCCGGGATCGGGCGGGTGTCCCCACTCCAGACCAGGCTGCCCGGCAGGCGCAGGCCGAAGGCCGTCAGCGGCCAATGGTGCCGCACCGGGAAAACCTCCAGGCGCACCCCGTCGTGCCAGAACGCTTCCTCCACCGGCACCAGCTGGAAGGCATCCCAGAAATTGGCCCCGCCCTCGGCCAGCACGTTCGGGTAGGCGCCCACGCGCTGGTGCAGCAGCGGCACCAGCGGGGCCGGCACGTACAGGCGCACGCGCCCGCGCCGGGCCGGATCGAAGTAGCTGGCGATGAACAGCCGCTCCATGCCACCGACATGGTCCAGGTGGACATGGGTGATGAACAAGGCCTGCGGCGCCTGCCCATAGTGGGCCTGGTAGGCGCTCAGGCCCTCGTTGCCGCAGTCGATCGCCAGCCAGGGGCGGCCGTCACGCTCGATGGTGGCCATGGGCGAGCCCAGCTCCACGGCCGTGGCCCCACCCACGCCCTGGAAGCGCAGCGCCCAGGCCATGGCCTCAGAACCCGCGCGACCAGGCCGCATCGTAGGCGCGGCGCAGCTTGCCGTAATCTTCCAGCACCGCCTGCTTGCTGCGGGTGCCGCGCAGCTTGAGCAACGAACGCCGCAGGCGCGCCAGGTTGCGCTCGCGCCAGCGGGTGGCGGGAATATGCATCCGGGCGCGGTCGAAATCGATCATCCAGCCCTTGCCCTGCGCATCGAACAGCAGGTTGTGGGCGTTGAGGTCGGCGTGGTCCAGCCCGGCGCGGTGGAAGCGCGCGATCAGCCTGCCGGTGTCCTCGAACGGCGCCTGGCTGCCCTGCGCCTGGATGCGCTGGGCCAGGGTCTGCACGCCGGCCAGCCGCTCCAGCAGGATCGCCGCGCGGTAGCGCCCGCCCTGCTTGACGTAGCTGGCCATCAGCGCGGCCGGCACCGGAAGGCCCAGGCGATACAGCTTGCGGGTGATGCGGAACTCGGAAAAGCTGCGGGTGCGGTTGGCCCCTTGCCACAGGTAGCGGTCGCGGCTGACGCTGGCGGCCAGGCCGCCGCGGCGGTACAGGCGCAGCACGCTGGCACCGAAGGGCGCGTCGATGAACCACGCCCCGCCGCGTCCGCCACTGGACACCGGCGTGGCGCGCTCGCCCCAGAACTCCGGCGTCATCCAGCGTGGGTCGGCTTGCCGCAGGCGCTGCCCATCAACCAGAATCGCCCCGTCTCCACGACCTTCGCGGAACGGCGTCAGGACTTCAGTGGCGTCAAATTCGACCATCACGCGAGTCTAGCAACACTTGTCAGTCATGCCCGCCTCGATCTGCCTGCTGCGCCTGTCCGCCCTGGGCGATGTCACCCATGTGCTGCCCCTGGTGCACACGCTGCGCGATGCGTGGCCGCACACGCGCCTGCACTGGATCATCGACAAGGCCGGCCACAAGCTGCTCGAAGGTCTGGCCGGCGTGGACTTCCATGTCTACGACAAGCGCTCGGGCCTGGCCGGCATGCGCGCGCTGCGCCGGGAGCTGCCCGGGCGCTTCGATGCGCTGCTGCAGATGCAGGTGGCCCTGCGCGCCAACGTGCTGTCGGCCTTCGTGCCTGCGCGGCGACGGGTGGGCTACGACCGCGGCCGCTCCAAGGATCTGCATGGGCTCTTCATCAACGAGCGCATCGCCGACCGCCCGGGCATTCATGTATTGGATGCCATCGGCAGCTTCTGCGAGCCGTTGGGCCTGCGCCCGGCACCGGTGCGCTGGGAGATGCCGGTGCCGGCCGAGGCCCACGCCTGGGCTGCGGCGCAGTGGCAGGACGATGGCCGGCCCACGCTGGTGATCTCGCCCTGCTCCAGCCATGTGCGCCGCAACTGGTATGCCGACCGCTACGCCGCGGTGGCCGACCACGCCGCCACGCAGGGCTGGCGCGTGGTGCTGTGCGGGGGGCGTAGCGCGCTGGAGCGCCAGACCGCCGACGCCATCGCCGCGCAGATGCGCCAGCCAGTGCTGGACCTGGTGGGCAAGGACACGCTCAAGCAGCTGCCGGCCCTGCTTGCCCGTGCGCAGTTGGTGATGACCCCCGACTCGGGCCCGATGCATATCGCCAACGCCATGGGCACCAAGGTGCTGGGCCTGCACGCGGCCAGCAATCCGCGGCGCAGTGGACCGTACTCGGACCTGCGCTACTGCGTGGACCGCTATGACGATGCGGCCCGTCGCTGTCTCAAGCAGCCGGCCGCTGCACTGAAGTGGGGGACCAAGATCGAGTTCGACGAGGTCATGGCGCTGGTCACGGTGGACGATGCCATCGCCGCATTCGAGCGCTATCGCGCCGATCATGGCCACTGAGGCCCTAGCCGCCGCGGCGCTGCACCTGTGCCCGATGCGGCGGCAGGTGGCCAGCGCCGGCCTGGACCAGAGGCTCGCAAGCGAGTCGCGCCGCGGCACCCGCCAGGCACGCCAGCCGTTGCGTCCGGGCCCGCGTTCGAGGCCATGAGCGGCCTGCGCCAGGGGATCGCGCCACTGCTGTGGTGCCTGTTCGTCCTCTCGGGGTTTTCCGGACTGGTGTACCAATCGATGTGGAGCCAGTACCTGGGGCTGGTGCTGGGCCATGCGGCATACGCGCAGGCGCTGGTGCTGGCCGTATTCATGGGAGGCATGGCGCTGGGTGCGTGGGCCGCCGGACGTGCCGGCCTGCGCTGGACGCGGCTGCTGGGCGCCTACGCCCTGGCCGAAGCGCTGATCGGCGTGCTTGCCCTGGCCTTCCACCGGGTGTTCCTGGCCTACACGGGCTGGTCCAGCGCGCGCGTGCTGCCGGCCCTGGGCGAGGGCCTGGCGGGCCAGCTCTACCCACTGGTCTCGGCCAGCCTGCTGATCCTGCCGGCCTGCCTGCTGCTGGGCGCCACCTTTCCGCTGTTGAGCGTCGGACTGTTGCGGCGATGGCCGCGCCAGGATGCGCGGGTGCTCGGCGGGCTGTACGCGGCCAACAGCCTGGGCGCGGCGCTGGGCGCGCTGCTGGCCACGTTCGTGCTGCTGCCTCGGCTGGGCATGCCCGGGGCGATGGCCGTGGCCGGCGGGGTGAACCTGGTCGTGGCCGCGGCGACGGGCGTGCTGTCCTGGCGGATCGAAGCCGGCGCGGTTCTACCTGCCGCCAGCGGCAAGGCGCCTTCCGCCACCTCCTCCCGGCGCGGCCCGCTGCGCGCGCTGCTGTGGGCCGGCATGGCCTCCGGGGCGTGCTCCTTCGCCTATGAGATCGGCTGGGTGCGGCTGCTGAACCAGGCGCTGGGCACCACCCTGCATGGCTTCGAGCTGATGCTGGCCAGCTTCCTGCTGGGGCTGGCCGCCGGCGGCGCCTGGATCCGGCGGCGCGCCGCGCAGCTGCACGACCCGTTGCGGGCCGCAGGCTGGGCACAGGTGCTGATGGGCGTGGCGGCGCTGCTCTCGCTGCTGGCGCTGTCGCACGCCTTCGACTGGACCGCCGCCCTGCTGTCCTCGCTGGACCGCAACGATGGCGGCTACCGGCTGTATCTGCTGGGCACGGCGGCCATGGCCCTGCTGGTGATGCTGCCCACGGCCTTCTTCGCCGGCATGACCCTGCCGCTGTTCACCTTGGCCCTGCTGCGGGGCGGCGCGGGGGAAGCCGGCATCGGCCGCCTGTACGCGGCCAACACCGTCGGCGCCATTGTCGGCGTGCTGCTGACCGTGCATGTCCTGATCCCGATCGTCGGCGTGCGCTGGGCGTTGCTGCTGGCGGCCGCCACCGACGCGGCCATCGGGCTGTGGCTGCTGACCCTGGCACGACAGGAGTTGCCGCCGGCACGACTGGCCGGCACCGCGGTGGCCGTGGCCGCCGTGCTCGCCCTGGTCGCCGTGCTGGGCAGGCCCGATCCACGCGCGCAGCTGTCCAGCGTGTTCCGCACCGGGCACGCGCGCCTGAACGAGGCCATGCAGGTGCGTTTCCTGCGCGATGGCAAGACCGCCACCATCGGCGTGGCGCGCTCGCGCGAGAGCGGCGTGCAATCGCTGCTGACCAACGGCAAGTCCGATGGCGCCATGGCCACGCGCATCACCGACCCGCCCGCCGGCGACGAGCTGACCATGGTCACCCTGGGCGCCCTGCCGCTGGCCCTGCACCCACGGCCCGAGCAGGTCGGCGTCATCGGCTGGGGCCTGGGCATGAGCACCCACACCGTGCTCGGCAGCCCGCAGGTGCGGCGCGTGGAGACGGCGGAGATCGAATCGATGGTGCTGCAGGCCGCGCCGCTGTTCGCGCCACGCATCGGGCGCGCCCTGAACGACCCACGCTCGCAGGTGCGCGTGGACGACGCCCGCCACCTGTTCTCCAGCGGCAACCGGCGCTACGACGTCATCGTCTCCGAGCCGTCCAATCCCTGGGTCAGCGGCGTCGGCGGGCTGTTCACCTATCAGTTCTACGGCTTCCTGCACGCCCATCTGCAGGACGGCGGCGTGCTGGTGCAGTGGCTGCAGACCTATGAGATCGACGACGCCCTGCTCGCCTCCATCGTGGCCGCCCTGCTGCAGGCCTTCCCCGATGCGCAGTTGTACCTGGCGCAGGACAACGACCTGGTGCTGGTGGCCTGCCGCGGCACCTGCCCCGCACCCGACATCGCCCGTTGGGGCGGCGGTGCGCTTGCGCGCGAGACCCGCCGCGTCGGGCTGGACAGCAACGCGGCGCTGTCCTTGCGCCACCTCGGCGGGCGCGCGCTGCTGCAGACCTATGTCAGCGCGATGCGCGCCCGGCCCAACGACGACTTCCACCCGCAGCTTGCGCTGGACGCGCCGCGCACCCGCTTTCGCGGCGATCGTGCGCTGACCCTGCAACGCCTGGCCGAGAGCGGTCTGCCGGTCCTGGACCTGATGGACGGCCAGCGGCCGCCAGAGGCGCGCATTGACATCCCCGAGATGCCAGGCCACCGCCTGACCGAGCTGCGCGCCCGCGCGTTGCGGCTGGCCGCGTCCCTGCGCAATGGCCGGCATGAAAGCCCCGACGCCCTGCGCGAGCGCGACGCCGCCGCGCCCGAGCTGGCCTTGCAGGCGCTGCTGGGCAGCTCGCGTGAGCGGGTCGGCGATCTGTCCACCTGGTCCGAGGCGGCCGCGGAGATCGCCGCGGCCACGCTGGGGCCGCTGGCGCCGCAGGACCAACCCGGCGTGTGGATCGGGCCGGGCTGGATCGACCTGCAGGCGCAGCCGGCCAGCGTGCAGCGGATCATGGCCATGTACGCCGCCGCCGCGGCCCGCGACGCGGAGGCCATGCAGCGCGAAGGCGAAGCGGTGCTGCAGCTGCCGGCGGTGCTGTCCGCACGCCTGCAGGAACAGGCGCTGATCATCGCGCAGCTGGGGGCGCTGGGCGCCGGTGCGCCGCAGGAGGTCGAGCGGCTGCACCAGGGCTACGGCGTGGCCTTGCCGGCCAGCGAACCGCTGCGCCTGGTGCGCCACATGATCCGCACCCGCGCCTGGGAGCTGCAGCTCGGCACCGCGCAGGACCCGGGTGAAGCCCGCGGTATGGCCTTGCCGCCCCGGCGGATTCAGGCCTTGCGGTAATCCTCGTAGGATTTTTCTTCCACGTAGGCCGAGCCCAGCGCCAGGTTGATCTCCTTCTTGATCCGCGCGCGCTCGTCGTTCTCAAAGTACACGCTGCGCGCCAGGCGGATGAATTCCTCGTCGAAAGCCTGCGCCTTTTCCTTCAGGCGGATGTCGTCCTCGATCACCCACAGCCGCTCGTTGACCGCCTTGAGCTCGGCGCGCAGGCGGGCGATGTCATGGCCGGCGGCCGGGTGCGCCATCCAGACCTTCTCCAGCGCACTCAGCTCGTTGCGGACATTGGCCAGCTTGGCCTCATCGCGCATGCGCTCGGACTTGATCTGCAGGATCGCGATCTTGTCGAGCAGCTCGCCAAAGGACACCGGGGTCAGGATCTCGGACATGGCACACCATCGACTCGTGGAAACGGCCATTCTAGCCAGTGGCCATGAACGCCAACGCGTCTTGCCGGCTTGCAGCACAAGGCGGGCACGGCGCGTGTGGACCTTGTCGCTGTCCTGGCACATGGGCGGCGGCACAAAAGCAAAAGCCCCTGCGAGCAGGGGCTTTTGCCGACAATCTGGCGGAGAGGGTGGGATTCGAACCCACGGTACGCTTACACGTACGCCTGATTTCGAGTCAGGTACATTCGACCACTCTGCCACCTCTCCGGTGGTCCCCGCCGGCGTCTGGCGGGGCCGTGCATCATACGGGGCGTTTTGCCCCGCGACAAGCGCCTGCGCGCGTGCGCGCCAACTGCCTCGCTGACGCCACTACAGACTTGTCCGGCGTCACGATCCCCGCGATCATGCCCCCATGCTGCAAGCCCCTGCCCCAGATGCCTCGCACGCACCCATGGACGACACCGGAACGGGTGCGGCCGGCGCCGCCTTCGATGGATCGGCCGGGGCTGCGCGCCGGGGCTGCGCATGCGCCAGCCGGCGCCGACGGACGCCGGGCCAGTCCGGCCGCCATACGCGCGCGGCAGGGACGCCATGATCGAGTTCGGACATCTCAGCCACGCCGGCCTGCGCCGCGACCTCAACGAGGACACCTACTACGGCGACAGCGACCTGGGCCTGTGGCTGGTGGCCGATGGCATGGGCGGACACGCCTGTGGCGAGGTGGCCAGCGCCCTGGCGCGCGACACCATCGTCCGTGAGATCCGCGCCGGCCATGCGCTGGCCCAGGCCATCCGCGCGGCCGACGAGGAGATCATCCGCACCTCGCGCCGCCGCAACGACACCTTGCCGATGGGCACCACGGTGGTGGCCGCGCGCGTGCAGGGCGATCGCTTCGAGGTGGCCTGGGTGGGCGACAGCCGCGTCTACCTGTGGCGCGACGGCAAGCTGGTGCAGCTCAGCCAGGATCACAGCTACGTGCAGGAGCTGATCGCCCAGGGCGCGCTCACCCACGAACAGGCGCGCATCCATCCGCAGCGCAACGTGGTCACCCAGGCGCTCGGGGTCACCGACCCGGCGCACCTGAACGTGGAAACCATGACTGGCGAGTTCCGCCCGGGCATGCAGCTGCTGCTGTGCAGCGACGGCCTGACCGAGGAAGTGGAAGACCGAGGCATCGCCGATGTCCTGCGTCAGCAGGACTGCAGCGCGCAGGAATGCGTCGATGCGCTGATCGCCGCCGCCCTGGACGGTGGCGGGTCGGACAATGTCACCGCCATCCTGGTGCGCTGCCACTAGGTGGAAGCAGGAACGAGTTGAGAGGAACGAGAAACGAGTGAGGGCGGCTTCGGCGGTGGATGCCGCGATGCACCGCGTGCACGCCGCCTGAGCCCCACCTCTCGTTCCTCGTTCCTCTCAACGCGTTCCTGAAAGCTCAGGCAAAGCGATCCCACACGCAGTTGTCCCCGGACTTCTTCCGCAGCACCGCCATCCGCCGCTCGTGCGCTTCCAGTTCGCCGGGCGTGGCCTGCACCCTGCGCCGCAGGGTGATGGCATCGGCGGTGAAGGCATGGATGACCTTGGCCACGGCCTGCTCCCCGTCGGTATCGGCGAAGAAGCCGATCTCCTCCTGGCCGGTGGTCAGGCCGATGTAGACATCCAGCAGGATCTGCGCATCCAGCAGCGCGCCGTGCAGCTGGCGGTGGGCGTTGTCCACGCCCAGGCGCTTGCACAGCGCATCGAGCGAGTTGCGCTGGCCGGGGAAACGCTCGCGCGCCAATGCCAGCGTGTCGAGCACGCCGATGCCGCGCGATTCCAGGGTGCCGTAGTCCGCCCCCAGCAGCGACAGCTCGTAGTTGACGAAGCCGACATCGAAGGCCGCGTTGTGGATGACCAGCTCGGCGCCGTCGATGAAGGCCAGGAACTCATCGGCGATCTCGGCGAACCGCGGCTTGTCGGCCAGGAACTCCACCGACAGCCCGGTCACTTCCGCCGCGCCCTGTTCGAATTCCCGGTCCGGGCAGATGTACTGGTGGTAGGTGCGACCGGTGGGACGGCGCTCGATGACCTCCACACAGCCGATTTCCACGATGCGGTTGCCCTTCTTCCACTCCAGACCCGTGGTTTCGGTATCGAAGATGATCTGACGCATGGCTTACAGGCTCCGGTGAAACAGATTCAATTCGGGGGCATCGGGCAGCAGCCGCACCGTGCCGCGCGCCTGGAAACCCAGGCCCGCCAGCAGGCGCACGGAGGCCTCGTTGCCGGTTGAAACGATGGCCAGCAGCTCGGACAGCCCAAGCTCCAGCGCATGCGGCAACATCGCCGCGGCGGCCTCGCGCGCATAGCCGTGCCCGCGCGCCTGCGGCAGGAAGGCGTATCCCAGGTCCGGCCCCGGCAGCCCCGGCCTGCGCACCAGGCCGCAGGTGCCGATATCCAGCCCATCGGCTTTCCGGCGCACGCGATACAGGCTGTGGCCGTGGGCCTGCTGGCACGCCACCGGACCGGCGCGCAGGCTCTGGCGCGCGTCTTCCAGCGAACGGATGTTGCGGTCGCCGATGTGGCGGATGAAGTCGGCATCGTTCATCAGCCGCTGCATGAAGGCCGCATCGGCATCGCTCAGGGTGAACCGGTGCAGCGACAGCCGTGCGGTCTCCAGCACCGGCGCCGCAGGCTCATGCGGCATTGCCGCCCCGCAGGGCGATGGCCTGGTCGCGGGCCAGGACGTCGACGCGCTCGTTGTCCGGGTCGCCGGAATGCCCCTTCACCCAACGCCACTCGATCTTGTGCTGCAGCGTGGCCGCGTGCAGGCGTTCCCACAGGTCGCGATTCTTCACCGCGCCACCGCTGGCGGTTTTCCAGTTCTTTCGCACCCAGCCCGGCATCCATTCGGTGATGCCCTGCCGCACATACTGCGAATCGGTGATCAGGATCACCTCGCAGGGCTCGGTCAGCGTCTCCAGCCCCATGATCGCCGCCATCAGCTCCATGCGGTTGTTGGTGGTGTGGGCTTCGCCGCCGGCGATCTCGCGCTCGCGCTCGCCATAGCGCAGCAGTGCGGCCCAGCCGCCTGGCCCCGGGTTTCCCAGGCAGGCGCCATCGGTATTGATACGGACTTGCTTCATCGGGTTCTCTTGTCAGACCGGGCTGGCGCCAACGCCCCAGCTTGGAATCGCCTTGGGTGGAATCAGGGCCGCCACGCGCTTTTCGGCCTCCAGCAACGTCACCGCCCGCAGCCGTGGCGGGGTATGCGCGGGCGCCTCGTTGCGCGCGCGCCACACCGGCCCGAAGCGGCGGCGCCCGCCCAGCACGGTCAGCCCCCCGTCCTCCAGCTCGGCCTGCCAGCTGCGCGCCTCGCGCACGTGCAGGCCGCTGCGGCGCCAGCGGGCGCGGTAGGGGCTCCACGGATTCAGCGACACCAGCCACAGCCGGCCACCCGGCTCCAGCAGGCGCGCGCATTCGGCCAGCAGGCCCTCCATGCCGCCCTCGTGCACATGCTGCAGCACGATGGTGCCGAAGCCCTCGGTGGGCAGCGGGAACGGCAAGGCGCAGCGGATCTGGCCGAAGAAGCCCGCCGCCTGTCCATGCAGGAACAGGCAGCGCGGCAGCTTCTCCGGGGTGGGCACGGCCTGCGGCGCAAGCCACAGCCAGGGTTGCGGGGCGGCCGGACCCAGCAGGGCGGCTACCCGTTCGGCTTCTGCCGACAGCACAGGCCAGGCCCGCTCGGAGCCAAACCAGTCAAGGGGATCAGGTTGACGGTCGGTCGTACGGACAGGCATGGTCGGGGATTGTAGAGGACCCACCCCTCCTCCGCCTCCCGCTGGCCCATGACCCTGCTCGCCCTCACCGCCTTCGATGACAATTACATCTGGGCCCTGACCCGCGGCGGCAGTGAGGCGATCATCGTCGATCCGGGCGATGCGGCCCCGGTACTTCGCGCCGCCGACGCCGGACTCGAGCCGGTGGCCGTGCTCATCACCCACCACCATGCCGACCACTGCGGCGGCCTGGCGGAGCTGCGCCGGCGCTGGCCGGATCTGCCGGTTCATGCGCCGGCCGATGAGCGCATCGCCGTGCCGACCCGGACGGTCGCCGATGGCGAGCGCGTGAGCGCACTGGGCTTGGAGTTCCAGGTCCTGGCGGTGCCCGGCCACACCCGCAGCCACATCGCCTTCGTGAGCGCGGGCGCGGACAGCCATCTGTTCTGCGGCGACACCTTGTTCAGCCTCGGCTGTGGACGGCTGTTCGAAGGTACGCCCGCCCAGATGCTCGCCTCCCTGGACCGGCTGTCGGCCTTGCCGGACACGACCCTGGTCTGCTGTGGGCACGAGTACACCCTCTCCAACGCCGCTTTTGCCCTCGCCGTCGATCCGGACAACGCGGCCTTGCAGGAGCGCTCTTCGGAAGCCCAACGCATGCGTCAGCAGGGAAGCCCCACCGTACCGTCCACGCTGGCCAGCGAACGCGCCTGCAACCCGTTCCTCCGGGTCGACCAGCCCGCGGTCATCGCGGCGGTCACCGCCGCGGCTGGCCGCGCGCCCACCGACCGGGTGGACACCTTCGCCGAGCTGCGGCGCTGGAAGGATGGATTTCGCGCATGACGCGCGGCATGCGACGGCTTGCGCTGCCGGTGCTGGTGGCGTGGAGCCTGTGTTTTTCGGCCAGCGCACTGGAGACGGCTGGCCCTGCCAGTCAGCCAGGGCCAGCGGCGGTCACCCCGCTTGATGAAAGCCAGCTTTCGCCCGACCAGCGCAATGGGGCCGAAATCTTCCAGGCCTTCCGCAACGGCCTGGCGGCCCCGCAGTGCGAGAGCGGCGCCAGCCAGGCCGAATGGGAGCAGCAGTTCCGCAATGCGCCGCGGCAGCTGGCCGACGGCGGCCAGGACGCACTGGCGATGTTCGGCTATGTGGTCGATGCCTTGCGCGATGCCGACCTGCCCACCGAGTTCGCCCTGATCCCCTTCGTGGAAAGCGCCTACAAGCCTTCCGCGCGCAACGGCGGCGGCCCGGCGGGCCTGTGGCAGTTCATCGCCCTGACCGCGCGCAACCACGGCGTGCGCGTGGGCAAGCAGTACGACGGGCGCATGTCGCCGGTGGATTCCACCCAGGCCGCGGTGCGTTACCTCAAGACCCTGCACGGCATGTTCGGCGGCGACTGGCGCCTGACCGTGATGGCCTACAACGCCGGGGAGGCGCGCGTGCTGACGGCCATGCGCCGCGCCGGCATGAGCGCGGCCACGGCCGATCCAGCGCGCCTGCCGGGCATGTCCAGAACCAGCTACCAGTACGTGGAGAAGCTGCACGCCCTGGCCTGCCTCTTCCAGCGCGCCGAAAATCGACCTGAGTGGGTGCAGGCGCTGGAACGTCCCGTGCCGCGCCTGGCGCCACAGACGCTGCCCGAGGACACCCGTGGCCTGGAGGCCTGGGCACGCGGCGAAGGCCACGACCCGGATTTCATCCGCCGCATCAATCCTGCGCTGTGGGGCGGGAACGTGTCAGGCCGCAGCGTGCTGGCACCGACGGCAGAAGGCGACATCACCCCGGTCACCGCGTTGTCTCTGGTGGGCCGGGCCCAGGACGATACCGCCAGCGCCCCCAACCCGTTCAATCCCACCACGCCCTTGCACAGCAGCGAGCAGGCCAAGTCCGGCACCTCGCACACCGTGCGCAAGGGCGAATCGGCCTGGAGCATCGCCAAGCGCTACGGCATCGGCGTGCAGGACCTGCTCACGGCCAACCACCTGGGCCGCAAGAGCGTGATCAAGCCGGGCATGGTGTTGACCATCGCCAAGAGCGATTGAGCGTCGCGCGCATTCGCGCGACTCGACGTCCCCTCGCCGCAGCGTGCGCTGCGGTGGACAAGCTCCGCGCTGTCCACCCTACGTAGGGTGGGTGGCGCTTCTCCATCCACCATCACCGCGAAACAAACAACACGCGACATCCGTAGGGTGGATGACGCTTCTCCATCCACCATCGCCACGAAACGAACAACGCGTGACACGCGTAGGGTGGATGGCGATCTTCCATCCACCATCGCCGCGAAACGAACAACAAGGACCAGCGCCGCCCCAGGCTCATCCGCCGCGCCGCCTCGGTGGACAAGCTTCGCGTTGTCCACCCTACGTAGGGTGGATGGCGCTTCTCCATCCACCACCGTCGCGAAACAAACAACAAGGACCTATCGGCGCATCGGGCTCATCCGCGGCGGCGCCTTGGTGGACAAGCTTCGCGTTGTCCACCCTACGCTGTCGGATGACGCGTCTTCATCCACCGTCGCCGCGAGTCATCCCGGCCTGGCAGCCCGCACACTCGGAGCAAGGTGGCTCAAGTGCGCAGCTTCAAGCCACTTCCGAACTTCTGCGATCTAAACCGCCTGCCATTACAGGCGGTCCTCATGCACTTCGATCTTGAAGCCTTCGCGCATGGTCTTGATGTATTGCTCGACCACCGCATTGCCCTGCAGGCGCGCGATCTGCTGGCCGAACTGCACGCGCTGCGCTTCCGGGATCTCGTCGGTCTTGCCCGGCGTGACCTTGTTGACCGTGAACACCGCATAGCGGCCATCATCCAGGGCCACCTTGCCGGCCGAAGGCTTGCCGTCCTTCGGCGCCGGTGCGGCGAAGACCGCGGCGTTGCCGGCCGGCGACGGCACCGGCGCGCCACGCGGCAAGCCCGGCAGCTCGTTGACCTGGAAGTTCTCGGCCTTGGCCACGTCCTGCAGGGACTCGCCCTTCTGCACGCGCGCCAGCACCTTCTGCGCCGCCTCGGCCGCGGCCTTCTTGGCGCGGTCGTTGCGGATGGCCGCCTCGACCTGCGGCTTGACCTGCGCCAGCGGACGGGCCTGCTCGTCGGTGTGCTGCAGCACCCGGATCACCACGCTGTGCTGCGGCCCGATCTCGATCGGGTCGCTGGCCGTGCCGTCCTGGATCAGGGCCTCGGAGAAAGCGGCACGCTGCACCGCCGGCACCCCGGCGATGCCTTGCGCGTCGCCACGCGAGAACGGGCCCAGCGTCTGTACCTTGAGATTCACCGCCGCGGCCGCATCGGACAGCGAGGTCGGATTCTTCAGCACTTCGTTGACCAGCTTGCCGGCCGTATCGCTGTAGGCGCGCTCGGCCGCGGCCGCGCGCTCTTCCTTGACCAGCTCCTCGCGGACCTGCTCGAAGGACTTGGTCTGCCCGCCACCGCGCTGCTCACGCAGCTTCAGCACGTGGTAACCGAAGTCGGTCTTGACCGGGCCGCGGATCTCACCCGGCTGCATCGAGAACAGCGCGTCCTCGAAAGGCTTGACCATCATGCCCCGGTCCACCCAACCCAGGTCGCCGCCGGTGTCCTTGGAGCCGGGGTCCTGCGAGTTGGCCTTGGCCAATGCAGCGAAGTCCGCGCCCGGCGCCTTGGCCTGTTCGGTCAGCGCCTTGGCCTTGTCCTCGGCGGCCTTCTGCGCGGCCGCGTCGGCGCCTTCGGGCACGGTGATCAGGATGTGCGATGCCAGGCGCTGTTCCGGCGCCATGAAACGGGACTTCTCGTCCTCGTAGCGCTTGCGCAAGGCGGCCTCATCCGGCGTCTGCGCCGCGGCCAGCGCGTTGCCATCGATCTCCACGTACTCGATCTTGACCTGCTCGGGCTGGCGGAAGTCAGCCTGGTGCGCGTCGTACCACTGCTTCACTTCCGCATCGGTCAGCGGCTTCTGTTCCAGGATCGGCGGATCCAGCGCGGCGATGCTGATGTCGCGGGTCTCGCCCAGCAGCTGGAACAGCTGGTCCATGGCCTTGGGCGTGACGAACTCGGACTGGTCCAGCGCCGTGGGAATCAGGCTCACCTGGAGCCCGTCGCGCTGCTGCCGCTCGAACTCGCTCGGCTTGATCGGCGGCACCTGCGAGGACAGCACCTGCGCATAGCGCGCGCCATCGAACTTGCCACCCACCTGGAACACCGGCTCGGAGGCGATGGCCGCACGCACGGCCGCGTCGCTGATGGTCACGCCGGCACGCGTCGCCGCCAGTTCCAGCACCTTGCGGTTGACCAGTTGCTCGAGCACCGCGCGCTTGTTGTCGGCCGACTCGAACTGACGCGCGTCGAAACCATCGCCCTGCTGCTGGCGCTGCTGGATGCGCTGCTGCTCGAACGCATCCTTGAAGTCCTTGGTGGTGACATCGGCGTGCTGCCACAGCATCGACACCGGCCAGAACGCGGGCGCGGAAGACCACCACGACGGCGGCGCCTTGACCCGTGCGGCTGGCACGTCGCCACCGCCGCCCATGTACTCGTTCACGCCGACGAAGGCGAAGGGAATGATCAGCAGGCCCAGGATCAGCGTGGCGATCCAGCCCGAGGTCTTGTCGCGGAGTGTTTGCAGCATGGGGTTAGCAGCGCCATGGAGTTAGCCGCACAGTCTAACCGCGTGCAGCCGCATGCGCATTGGCCCAGGCCGCGCCTTGCGGGGAAAATCGGCCAAAAAAAAGCTCCGCCGAGGCGGAGCTTTCGAACAACTGGCGGAGTGGACGGGACTCGAACCCGCGACCTCCGGCGTGACAGGCCAGCATTCTAACCGACTGAACTACCACTCCGCGCTTGCAAACACTTGGACAACCTTGAAACAGGCATTCCCACGGTTGGGAAAGCAAAGCCCCCAATCGCTCGGGGGCTTCTGGACAACTGGCGGAGTGGACGGGACTCGAACCCGCGACCTCCGGCGTGACAGGCCAGCATTCTAACCGACTGAACTACCACTCCGCGCTTGAAACCTCTGCTGTGGTGCTTTGGTGGGTGCTGAGGGTTTCGAACCCCCGACCCTCTCCGTGTAAAGGAGACGCTCTACCGCTGAGCTAAGCACCCTAGCGAGTCGATTAGTTTACGGCATCTTTCAGCGCTTTACCAGCCTTGAACGCAGGATTCTTCGAGGCCGGGATTTCGATGGTGCCGCCGGTCTTCGGGTTGCGGCCGGTACGGGCAGCGCGGCCACGCACCTGGAAGGTACCGAAGCCCACGATCGTGACGCTGTCGCCGGACTTCAGCGCCGAGGTGATGCTGGCCACCACGGCGTCGACGGCGCGTGCGGCATCAGCCTTGCTCAGGTCGGCTGCGGAGGCAACGGCGTCGGTCAATTCGGATTTGTTCATCTAGTAACTCCCTGTGCGGTGAACACCGCGGAATGAGTGGCCGGCCGGGCTGGGACGCCGCGATGTGGCCGGTCTGAGGAAACCGTGAAAACGCTTGTTCTGCGCGCTTTGCAGGTGCGGCTTTTATACCAGCGCCACACCTGCCAGGCAAGCCGAAACCCTAGCATTTATGCGGGTTTTCAGGCGTTTTTCATTGCGACGCAGCAGCGATTCAGTGCTTGACATCCGGCGGTACGGACGTCTTGGACGCGCGCCGCACTGGCGATTTCTTCGCCTGCTTGCCGCCGACATTCGCCGCGCCGCTGGCCGGCGTGAGGGGTCGCTCCAGCGCCAGGTCCAGCACCTCGTCGATCCACTTCACCGGGACGATCTTCATGCCCCTGGTGACGTTCTCGGGGATGTCCGCCAGGTCCTTGCGGTTCTCCTCGGGAATGATCACGGTGGTGATGCCACCACGCATGGCGGCCAGCAGCTTTTCCTTGAGACCGCCGATGGCCGAGACGCGACCGCGCAGCGTGATCTCGCCAGTCATCGCCACCTCGGCCTTGACCGGATTGCGCGTCAGCGTGGACACCAGTGCGGTGACCATGGCGATACCCGCGCTGGGGCCGTCCTTGGGCGTGGCGCCGTCAGGCACATGCAGGTGCACATCCTGCTTCTGCAGGAACTCGGTGTCGATGCCCAGACTCTCGGCGCGCGCACGCACCACCGACAACGCGGCCGACGCCGATTCCTTCATCACATTGCCAAGCTGACCGGTCAGGGTCATGCCGCCCTTGCCCGGGACCAGCGTGACCTCGATCTGCAGCAGGTCGCCGCCGACCTCGGTCCAGGCCAGGCCGGTCACCAGGCCGATCTCGTTCTGCTCCTCGGCACGGCCGAAGTCGAAGCGGCGCACGCCCTGGTACTTCTCCAGATTCTTCTCGTTGACCACCACGGCCGAGGACTTCTTGCCCTTCTTGGCAACCGCCTGCGGGCCACCCAGCGCCAGCTCCTTCACCACCTTGCGGCAGATGCGCGCGATCTCGCGCTCCAGGTTGCGCACGCCGGACTCGCGCGTGTAATAGCGCACGATGTCGCGGATCGCACCGGCCTCGATCTTCAACTCCTCCGGCTTCAGGCCGTTGGCCTTGAGCTGCTTGGGCACCAGGTAGCGCGCGGCGATGTTGAGCTTCTCATCCTCGGTGTAGCCAGGGATGCGGATGACTTCCATGCGGTCCAGCAGCGGGCCGGGGATGTTGAGCGAGTTGGAGGTGGCGATGAACATCACCTCCGACAGGTCCAGGTCGACTTCCAGGTAGTGGTCGTTGAACGCGTGGTTCTGCTCGGGGTCGAGCACCTCCAGCAGCGCCGAGGACGGATCGCCACGGAAGTCCATCGACATCTTGTCGATCTCGTCCAGCACGAACAGCGGGTTCTTCATCCCCGCCTTGTTGAGGTTCTGCACGATACGCCCCGGCATCGAGCCCACATAGGTGCGGCGATGGCCGCGGATCTCGGCCTCGTCGCGCACGCCGCCCAGTGCCATGCGTACGAACTTGCGGTTGGTCGCCTTGGCGATGGACTGCCCCAGCGAGGTCTTGCCCACGCCCGGCGGCCCGACCAGGCACAGGATCGGCGCCTTCATCTTGTTCACGCGCGACTGCACCGCCAG
>Ga0209257_1000121_pt1 | contig 222588 bp, 217 predicted proteins | sample AraplaCvi_mCL_r2_FD_184277 | JGI IMG/M metagenome (GOLD analysis project Ga0209257, IMG submission 184277) | Arabidopsis root microbial communities from North Carolina, USA - plate scrape MF_Cvi_mCL_r2 (SPAdes) (version 2) | ecosystem: Host-associated > Plants > Roots > Endosphere | place... | reverse complement strand
GGCGCAGGCCGAGGCGGTGTTCGCCCCCTGCGTGGCGCTCAAGGTCGATCCCAAAGCGCCTGCCGAGGCGGACCCGTATGCCGACCCGCAGTACCAGGTGCCGGACGATCTGGTGTGGTGAGGCGATGAGGACCGCTTCGATTATCAGGCGCTTGCCGGCCGGCATGCTGCTGCTCGGCCTGGCATCGAGCGCGTGGGCCGACGATGAGCTCTCCTTCGATCGCCCGGGCATTCCCTTTGCCGCCTCGACCCTGCCCGCAGGCGGTTTTGCCTGGGAACAGGGCCTGCCGAGCGTCAGTTTCGACCGCAGCCAGGGCACGATCAGCCGCGAGTACGTGGCCGACACCGTGCTGCGTTTTGGCCTGGCCGAGCGCGTGGAACTGCAGCTGTCCAACGACAGCCAGGTCTGGCTGCGCGACAGCGGCGCTGAGCCGCAGCGCGGGCACGGCGCCGGCGATGCCGCCATTGGGATGAAGGTGGCGCTGCCCTCGCGCAGCGACGACTTCGCCTGGGCAGTGCTGGCCACCGCTTCGGTGCCGACCGGGCGCGAACCTTACGGCAGTGGCGATCACCTGCAGACCCTGGCGACCACCTTGTCCTGGGAGCTTCCGCAGGACCGCGCGCTGGCCGTGTATGCCGATGTCAGCCACGCCGATGCCGGCGACAGCTGGACCCTGGCGGCCAACTACACCTTCGTGTCGCATCAGGCCTGGCAGGCCTATGTGGAAGCTGGCGTGGGCCACGGTGAGGAGAGCACGCAAGGCGTCGGCGCGGGCGTTGCCTGGATGCTGGGCGAACACGTGCAGCTGGATTGCTCGCTGCTGCGTGGCATCGGTCATGACGCGTCCGACTGGCAGGGCGGGGTCGGCATCGCGTTCGGCTTTCTCTGACCGGCTTGGTTAGCCGAAACGCTTGCCGCGGGCGGGCGTGATCCAGCCGCCGCTGTCGGTGGACTGGCGTACGTGCACCCGGTCCTGAGGCAAGGATCGGTCGACGCCGCGCGTGACGGGTGATTCTCGCCTCGCTCATTATCCCAGCCGTGGCTTGAACCCCAGGGACTTTGTGGGAGCGGCTTCAGCCGCGAAGAGGCTTGCCCTGGTGAACGCCCCTTCGCGGCTGAAGCCGCTCTCACAGCGAGCCGCTCCCACAGCGAGCCGCTCTCACAGTGCGCCGCTTCCACAGCGAGCCGCTTCCACAGCGAGCTGTTCCCACGGGGCGAATGCGCACACGGATCGATCGTGGCGAAGTCGGGGGGCCGCTCCAGCCGGGGGGCTTGCCGGAGACGTCGCTTCGCCGCGAGGCCAAAGGCCTCCTTGGGCCGCTTCCGACAGCATGAAGCCAAGGCGGTTCGTGGTACCCAACAGGCCGACACGCACCGTGCCGCACGCGGGCGCCCGCTACTCGGGGTCGTAATCCAGATTCGAGGCCAGCCAGCGCTCGACCTGCGCCAGCTCCACGCCCTTGCGCCTGGCGTAGTCCAGCGCCTGTTCCTTGGACACGCGGCCGACCACGAAGTACTGCGACTTGGGATGGCTGAAGTAGTAGCCGGACACTGCCGCGGTCGGCAGCATGGCGAAGCTCTCGGTCAGGGTCATGCCGGCGTTGCCGGGCGCGTCGAGCAGGTCGAACAGCAGGCCTTTCTCGCTGTGTTCCGGGCAGGCCGGATAGCCGGGCGCCGGACGGATGCCGCGGTACTTCTCGGCGATCAGCGCCTCGTTGTCCAGCGTCTCGGCCGTGTCGTAACCCCAGAACTCGGTGCGCACGCGCTGGTGCAATCGCTCGGCCAGGGCCTCGGCCAGGCGATCGGCCAACGCCTTGAGCAGGATCGCGTTGTAGTCGTCGTGCGCGGCCTCGAAACGCGCCACGTGCGCATCGATGCCGATGCCGGCGGTGACCGCGAACGCGCCGATCCAGTCCTGCTTGCCGCTGTCCTTCGGGGCGATGAAATCGGCCAGGCAGAAGTTCGGCCGATCGGCTGGCTTGTCGACCTGCTGGCGCAGGAAGCGCAGGAAGTGCCGGGATTGGGGATTCGGGATTGGGGATGGGCCTGACTGCGGTGAATCTCCAATCTCCAATCCCGAATCCCGGTGGTCCGCCACGACCACCTCCACATCATCCCCCACGCTATTGGCCGGCCACAGCCCGAACACGGCCTTGGCGGTCAGCCATTTCTCCTCGACGATCTGCCTGAGCATCGCCTGCGCATCGCGGAACAGCTCGCTGGCCTGCGCGCCAACCACCGCGTCGGTCAGGATGGCCGGGTACTTGCCGAACAGCTCCCAGGCGTTGAAGAACGGCGTCCAGTCGATGTAGTCCACCAGCTCGGCCAGCGGATAGTCGTCCAGCACGGTGAGGCCGGGGGTGTTCGGCGCGGGCGGGGTGTAGTGCTCCCAGCCGCCGTCGAACTTCTGCCCGCGTGCCTTGCCCAGGGTCACCAGGCGCTTGGCGTCGCCGCGGTTCTTGTGGCGGGCGCGGATCTCGGCGTAGTCGGCGTCATTGGCGGCGACGAAGGCGCTGCGCATGTCGCGCGAGATCAGCGACTGGGCCACGCCGACCGCGCGCGAGGCGTCCTTGACCCAGATCGTCGGCGCGCTGTAGTGCGGGTCGATCTTCAGCGCGGTATGCGCGCGCGAGGTGGTGGCCCCGCCGATCATCAGTGGCATCTCGAAGCCCTGGCGCTGCATCTCGCGGGCGACGTGGGTCATCTCCTCCAGCGAGGGGGTGATCAGCCCGGACAGGCCGATGATGTCGGCCTGCTCGGCGCGGGCGCGGTCCAGGATGGTCTGCGTGGGCACCATGACCCCCAGGTCGACTACCTCGAAGTTGTTGCAGGCCAGGACCACGCCGACGATGTTCTTGCCGATGTCGTGCACGTCGCCCTTGACCGTGGCCATGATGATCTTGCCGTTGGACTTGCCGACATCGCCGGTGCGCAGCTTTTCCTCTTCGATGTAGGGCAGCAGGTAGGCCACGGCCTTCTTCATCACCCGTGCGGACTTGACCACCTGCGGCAGGAACATCTTGCCGGCGCCGAACAGGTCGCCGACCACGTTCATGCCGTCCATCAGCGGACCCTCGATCACGTCCAGGGGACGGGTGGCCTGGGTGCGGGCCTCCTCGGTATCGGTCTCCACGTAGGCATCGATGCCGTTGACCAGGGCGTGGGCCAGGCGCTCGCGCACCGACTTCTCGCGCCAGGCAAGGTCCTCGACCTTCTTCTCGCCCTTCTTGCCCTTGTACCGCTCCGCGATGTCCAGCAGGCGCTCGGTGCCGTCCTTGCGGCGGTTGAGGATCACATCCTCCACGCGCTCGCGCAGCTCCGGGTCCAGGTCGTCGTAGATCGGCAGCGCGCCGGCGTTGACGATGCCCATGTCCATGCCGGCCTTGATGGCGTGGTACAGGAACACCGAATGGATCGCCGCGCGCACGGTCTCGTTGCCGCGGAAGGAGAAGGACACGTTGGACACGCCGCCGGAGACATGGCAGTGCGGCAGGGTGTCCTTGATGATGCGCGTGGCCTGGATGAAGTCCACCGCGTAGTTGTCGTGCTCCTCGATGCCGGTGGCCACGGCGAAGATGTTGGGGTCGAAGATGATGTCTTCGGGCGGGAAGCCGACCTGCTCGGTGAGGATGCGGTAGGCGCGGGTGCAGATCTCCACCTTGCGCGCGCAGGTGTCGGCCTGGCCGGTCTCGTCGAAGGCCATCACCACCGCGGCCGCGCCGTAGCGCAGCACCTTGCGGGCGTGCTCGATGAACTGCGCCTCGCCCTCCTTGAGCGAGATCGAGTTGACCACGCCCTTGCCCTGCAGGCACTGCAGGCCGGCCTCGATCACGCTCCACTTGGAGCTGTCCACCATCACCGGGATCCGGGCGATGTCCGGCTCGGAGGCGATCAGGTTGAGAAAGCGCACCATCGCCTTCTCCGAGTCGATCAGGCCCTCGTCCATGTTGACGTCCAGGATCTGCGCGCCGTTCTCGACCTGCTGGCGGGCGACCTCCACGGCCTCCTCGTAGCGCTCTTCCTTGATCATCTTGCGAAACTGCGCGCTGCCGGTGACGTTGGTGCGCTCACCCACGTTGACGAACAGCAGCTGCGGTGTGATGACCAGCGGCTCCAGGCCGGACAGGCGGGTGTAGCGGGGCGAGGGCGGGATGGGCATGGGCTCGGGGATTGGGAAGGCGAGGAGCGAGAAACGAGAAACGAGGAACGAGGAACGAGGAACGAGAAACGAGGAACGAGAAACGAGTGAACGCGGGCGAAGAGCGGGCTAAGCCTCGGTGGTCTCTCGTTCCTCGTTCCTCTCCACTCGTTCCTCTCGCAGCGCACGCGGCGCAAGTCCGGCCACGGCCTGGGCGATGGCGCGGATGTGGTCGGGCGAGCTGCCGCAGCAGCCGCCCACCAGGTTGAGCAAGCCGGCGGTGGCGAACTCGTGCAAGGTCTCGGCCATTTCCTCCGGCGTCTCGTCGTACTCGCCGAAGGCGTTGGGCAGGCCGGCGTTGGGGTGGGCGCTGATGTAGCAGTCGGCCACGTTGGACAGCGTCTCGATGTGCGGGCGCAGGTCGCGCGCGCCCAGCGCGCAGTTCAGGCCGATCGACAGCGGGCGCGCATGCATCAGCGAGGTATAGAACGCCTCGGCGGTCTGCCCGGACAGCGTGCGCCCTGAGGCATCGGTGATGGTGCCGGAGATCATCACCGGCAGCCGCGCGCCACGCGCGTCGAAGACTTCTTCGATGGCGAACAGCGCGGCCTTGGCGTTGAGCGTGTCGAAGATGGTCTCGACCATGAGCGTGTCGGCGCCGCCGTCGATCAGGCCTTCCACCGCCTCGCGATAGGTCTCGCGCAGCGCATCGAAACTGGTGTTGCGAAAGCCGGGGTCGTTGACGTCCGGGCTGATGGAGGCGGTGCGGCTGGTGGGGCCGAGCACGCCGATGACGAAGCGCGGCTTGTCCGGCGTGGTGGCCTCGATGGCATCGCAGCAGGCGCGGGCGATGCGGGCGCCTTCGCGGTTCAACTCGTAGACCAGGTGCTCCAGGTGATAGTCGGCCTGGCTGACCGAGGTTGCGTTGAAGGTGTTGGTTTCCACCAGGTCCGCGCCGGCCTCCAGGTAGGCCGTGTGCACGCCGGCGATCACCTGCGGATTGCTGAGCAGCAGCAGGTCGTTGTTGCCCTTCAGGTCATGACCGTGGTCGCAGCCAGGACCATGCACATGGCCTTCGACCACATGCTGGGCATCGAAGCCACCAGCGAAGCGCTCGCCGCGGTAGTCGGCCTCTTCCAGCCTGTGCCGCTGGATCATGGTGCCCATGGCGCCATCGATGATCAGGATGCGGCTGGCCAGCGCGTCCAGCAGCAGCTGGGTGCGGTGGGGGTTGTGCCAGGGCAGCGAGCCGGGACCGGGGACCGGGGACCGGGGACCCGGGGAAACAGCGGAAGGGTTCATGAGCGTCCTCCAGTCGCGGCGTCGGTGTTGGCCTTTGCTTTTGCTTTCCCGGGTTCCCGGTCCCCGGTCCCCGGTCCCGGCTCTCCCGGCTTTGCGCATGTGAGCGAGATCACCTCGAAATGCGGCGGCCGGCGCTCGCGCGTGACCACCTGCGTGTTGGCGATCTGCAGGCCGGCCTCCTCGGCAAAGCGCAGCAGTTCCTGCTCGCTGAAACCCAGGTTGACGTGGCCGTAGGCGTTCACCACCGACTGGTGCTCATGCTTATTCAGGCTGGACAGCAGCAGCTTGCCGCCGGGGCGCAGCACGCGTGCGGCCTCGGCCACGGCCTTGGCGGGTTGGTCGGAATAGGTCAGGGCGTGCATCAGCACGACCAGGTCGAAGGTGCCGTCCTCGAAGGGCAGGGCGTGCATGTCGCCTTCGCGCACTTCGACGTTGGGGAAGCGGCGCAGGCGCTCGCCGGCCGCCGCGACCACGCGCGCACTGGTGTCCACGCAGACATAGCGGTGCGAGTGCGGGGAGAGCAGTTCGGCCAGCACGCCATCGCCCGAAGCGATGTCCAGCACGTCGCCGGTGTGGAGCAGGGGCAGCGCGGTGCGCGCCAGCGCCTCCCAGGTGCGGCCAGGCGAATAATGCCGCTCCATGTCGCCGGCCACGCTGTCGGCCCAGTTCTGGGTAGCCGCGCGCGCGGCCAGGACTTCGGCGGTACGCTCGGCGTCCTGGCGCAGCAGCGGGTCGTCGCTGCCGTCGCGCAGGCTGCGCCAGAGCTCGCGCTGGGCCAGGTCCAGGTTGTCCTCGTCGAAGCGGTAGTAGGCCGACACGCCGGCACGGCGGTCGCGCACCAGGCCGGCGTCCTTGAGCTTGGCCAGATGGGTGGACACGCGCGGCTGCGCCAGGCGGGTGATGGCCGACAGCTCGGCCACGGTGAGCTCCTCGCTGGCCAGCAGGGCCAGCAGGCGCACCCGGGTGGCGTCGGCGAAGACTTTCAAGCGCGCCGACCAGGCTTCCAGATCCATAAATATCTCTATATCGCGATATGGAGATATTTTCGTCCCCGCTCCGTCTTTGGTCAACTGCATACGCCAGCGAATGGTGGCTTCGCTAGAATTGGCCGCATCGCAACCTGTGGAGGGAAGGACGTGGAGTTTGCTTACACCGAAGAACAGCTGATGATCCAGGACGTCGCCCGCCGTATCGCCCAGGAAAAGATCGCGCCCAGCGCCGAGCATTTCGACAAGGTCGGCGAATTTCCGGTGGAGAACATCCGCCTGCTGGGTGAGAACGGCCTGATGGGCATCGAGACCCCCGAAGAGTACGGCGGCGCCGGGATGGACGCGCAGGCCTACGTGCTGGCGATGATCGAGGTGGCGGCCGGCGACGCGGCGCATTCGACCATCATGTCGGTCAACAATTCGCTGTACACCAATGGCCTGCTCAAGTTCGGCACCGAGGCGCAGAAGCAGAAGTACGTGCGGCCCATCGCCGAGGGCCAGGCCATCGGCGCCTTCGCGCTGACCGAGCCGCAGTCCGGATCCGATGCCACGGCCATGCGCTGCCGCGCGGTCAAGCAGGCCGATGGCAGCTTCGTGATCAACGGCAAGAAGAGCTGGATCACCTCCGGCCCGGTGGCCAAGTACGTGGTGCTGTTCGCCATGACCGAGCCGGACAAGGGCGCCAAGGGCATCACCGCCTTCATGGTTGACACCGACAAGCCGGGCTTCGGCCGTGGCAAGACCGAGCCCAAGCTGGGCATCCGCGCCTCGGCCACCTGCGAGATCGAGTTCAACGACTACGTGGCCCAGCCGGATGAGGTGCTGGGCAAGGAAGGCGAGGGCTTCAAGATCGCCATGGGCGTGCTGGACGCCGGGCGCATCGGCATCGCCTCACAGGCCATTGGCATCGCGCGCGCGGCCTACGAGAGGACGCTGGAGTACGTCAGGGAGCGCAAGGCCTTCGGTGCGCCCATCGGCACCTTCCAGATGACCCAGGCCAAGATCGCCGACATGAAGTGCAAGCTGGAGGCTTCGCTGTTGCTGACCTTGCGCGCGGCCTGGCTCAAGCAGCAGGGCAAGCCCTTCAGCAGCGAGGCGGCCATTGCCAAGCTCACCGCCTCGGAAGCGGCGATGTGGATCACCCACCAGGCCGTGCAGATCCACGGCGGCATGGGTTACTCCAAGGAGATGCCGCTGGAGCGCTACTTCCGCGACGCCAAGATCACCGAGATCTACGAGGGCACCTCCGAGATCCAGCGACTGGTGATCGCCCGCGCCGAGACCGGGCTGCGCTGACCGATCCCGCGCGCAAGCACGTCGCCGTGCGGCGACGTTCGCTGGAACGCTCAACGGGCCTGCCGCATTGCACCAACCAAGGCCCGGCGGACGCCTGCGGCCCGATGGCAGCGACTCGATCCGCGGATGAGGCGACGCCCGCGGCGCTTGGCGCGGCCATCTGCGTGATCCCTTTCACAGTTGTAAACGCTGGGGGGCGGGAGTGTCGTACGAATGACCACATGCGGCGGCTAGATTCGGCACTCCCCCGAGCAGAAGGAGTTGTCATGGCCCATCGTGGTCTTTCCCTGGGCGTTGCCCTGGCCCTGGCGTGCCCCGGCGTGGTCCACGCCGAGGTCTTCATCAACGAGCTGCACTACGACGATTCCACCGCCGCCGGCGACACCGGCGAGCGCGTGGAGATCGTGGCCACCGCTGGCGAAAGCCTGTCCGGCTACAAGCTGGTGCTCTACAACGGCAGCAGCGCGCCATCGGCCGCCAAGGCTTATTCCACGACGTCGGTGCCCGCCGGTTCCCTGGTGAGCTGCGGAAGCAGCGTGCGGATGGCGGTGGTGAGCTATCCCAGCAACGGCATCCAGAACGGGCCCAGCGACGGCATCGCCCTGGTCGATGGCGCCGGCCAGGTGGTGGAGTTCATCAGCTACGAAGGCCAGATCACGGCCTCCGACGGCCCGGCCGCCGGTCGCACCAGCCACAATCTGCCGGTCTCGGAGACCAACAGCACCGCGCCGGGCACCTCGCTGCAGCGCAAGGGCAGCGGGGCTAGCGCATCGGCCTTCACCTGGGCAGGCTCCTCCTCGAACAGCTTCGGCAGCTGCAATGCAGGGCAGACCTTCACCGGCGGCGATGGCGGTACGGCGCCGACGATCGTCTCGACCACGCCCACCGATGGCGCCAACGACTTCCCGGCCGCGGGCGACCTGGCGGTGTCCTTCAGCGAACAGGTCACCGCCGGCAGCGGCGCTTTCGCGCTGCAGTGCCAGGCCAGCGGCAGCATCGCCCTGAGCCATGCGGGCAGCGGCACGGCCTTCACCCTGGAGACCGCCAGTGCGCTGCAGGCCGGCGAGGCCTGTACCTTCAGCATCGATGCCGATGCCATCACCGACCAGCAGGGCCTGCATCCGGCCGCCGACCGCAGCATCTCCTTCCAGGTGGCCAGCGGCAGCGGTGGTGGCACCAGCGGCTACTACGCCAATGTCAATACCAGCAGTGCGCCGCAGCTGCGCTGCTCGCTGCACCAGACCATCCGTGGCCATACCGCCTACCCCTACAGCGGCAGTGGCACCAGCACCTGGACCATCCTGGAGATCGCCGACGAGGATCCCAACAACGCCGGACGCGTGCTCGATGCCTACCGCAACCGCAGCTATGCCAAGGGCTCGGATCGTGCCGGCACGGGCAGCGGCCTGACCTACAACCGCGAGCACAGCTGGCCCAACTCGTTGGGCTTCCCCAGCGCTTCGGGCGATCGCGGCTATCCCTACGCGCCCTACACCGACACCCACATGCTGTATCTGACCGATGCGGCCTACAACAGCGACCGCGGCAACAAGCCTTACGCGGCGTGCTCGGCCAGCAGCGGTTGCAGCGAGCGGGCGACCGAGGCCGGCAACGGCGGCGGTGGCAGCGGGAGCTATCCGGGCAATTCCAACTGGGTGCAGGGGCCGGACGGCAACCAGGGCTCGTTCGAGGTCTGGGGCCGCCGCAAGGGCGACCTGGCGCGCGCGGTGATGTACATGGCGATCCGCTACGAAGGCGGCGTGGACCCCAACAACGGGCAGTCCGAGCCAGACCTGGAACTGACCGACAACCGCAACCTGATCCAGAAGACCAGCAGTTCGCCGGCCTACATGGGCCTGCTGTCGACCCTGCTGGCCTGGCACCAGGCCGATCCGCCCGATGCGGCCGAGCAGGCCCGCAACGAGGTCATCTACAGCTTCCAGGGCAACCGCAATCCCTTCATCGACCACCCGGAATGGGCGAGTGCGGCGCTGTTCAATTCGAGCAAGCCGGCGAGCTGCCAGCTGGCGCAGTGAGGGCATCGCCCGACCCTCGATCGATTTCGATCGAGGGTCGGGCGTGTGGGCGTTGTCGCTTCGGTTGGGAGCAGCGGCGACGCCAGGCCGGTCGCCGAGTTTCCCTCGGCCAGGGAATCTTGCCCGGCCTGGAGGCGCCTGGTGGGCTGTCTTGCGGGCTGCGGCCGGCACGCCACGACGCCCGTATCATCCGTCTCGCGGCGAAGGTGGATGGAGGAGCGCCGTCCGTCCGACCGGGTAGGGTGGACAACGCGAAGCTTGTCCACCACGTCGCCCGCAGCGGCTGGACCACGAATCGCCGTACGAGGCTCATGCAGCCTATTTGAGCAGGCGCACCCGCTCGCAGGCAGACCTGCGGCGGTGGTTGGCAGGGCGCCATGTTCGCTTCATCCGTCGCCTGGCGATGGTGGATGAAAAATCATCATCCACCCTACGACTCTGTGGCTGAGGCTGGCACGTCACGACGTCCGGATCATCCGTCGTGGCGACGGTGGATGGAGGAGCGCCGTCCGTCCGACCGGGTAGGGTGGACAACGCGAAGCTTGTCCACCAAGTCGCCCGCAGCGGCTGAACCTCGAGGCGGCGTGCGAGGCTCATGCGCTCTATTTGAGCAGGGGTACTCGCTCGCAGGCAGACCTGCGGCGGTGGATGGCGGGGCTACATGTTCGCCTCATCCGTCGCCTGGCGATGGTGGATGAAAAATCGTCATCCACCCTACGGCTTTGTTGTGGGAGGACTTCGGTTGAGGAAGTCCAAGTTCAACCGCCGCGGCTCTTGGCCTGGGTGGGCGTCGCGGGTGCGGCACAGACGGTTCACGTCCCTTCATTCCCGCGAAAACCAACGAAAAAGCCCCGGCATCGCTGCCGGGGCTTCTGGTTTTCGACAAGCCGATGACTCAGTGGGCGGGCGTCGGGCCCTGATCGCCGTCGCGCTTGTGCTGCTCCAGGTACTCCTTGGATTGCTCGTCCATCTTGTCGCCCAGCAGGCGGCGGACCACGACGAAGAAGATCGGGATCAGCAGCAGGCCGAAGATCGTGGCGAACAGCATGCCGCCGATCACGCCGGTGGAGATCGCATGGCGGGCGTTGGCGCCGGCACCGCTGGAGATGGCCATCGGCACCACGCCCATGATGAAGGCGAAGGAGGTCATCAGGATTGGCCGCATGCGCAGGTGCGCGGCGCTGACGATGGCATCGTGCAGGGTCTTGCCTTGCGCGCGTTCCATCACCGCGAACTCCACGATCAGGATCGCGTTCTTGGCCGCCAGGCCGATCACCGTGATCAGGCCGATCTTGAAGAAAATGTCGTTGGACAACCCGCGCAGCATCGAGAACGCCAGCGCGCCCAGCATGCCCAGGGGCACCACCAGCAGCACGGCGACCGGGATCGACCAGCTTTCGTACAGCGCGGCCAGGCACAGGAACACCACCACCAGCGACAACACCAGCAGCATCGTGGCGCTGTTGCCGGCCAGGATTTCCTGGTAGCTCATGCCCGACCAGTCGAAGCCGAAGTTGTCCGGCAGCTGGTCGTTGACGATGTCTTCCATGATGGTCATGGCCTGGCCCGAGGACGTGCCCGGCGCGGGCGCACCGTTGATGTTGACCGCCGAATAGCCGTTGTAACGGGCCAGCGAGGGCGGCAACGAGTTCCACTTGGTGGAGACCACGGCCGAGAGCGGGATCATCGCCGGATTGCCGTTGGCGTCCTGCTGCAGGCTGCTGGGTACGAAGAACTGATCCAGGGACTCAGGCCCGGTGCGGAAGGGCGCATCGGCGCGCATGTTCACGCGCTTGATGCGGCCGCCGTAGAAGAAGTCGTTGACGTACACCGGTGCCAGCATCAGCTGGATGGAGGTGTAGACGTCGGTGACCGACAGGCCCATGGACTCGGCCTGCACGCGGTCGACCTTCAACTGCAGCTGCGGCGCGTTCTCCAGCATGTTCGGCCGCACCTGGGTCAGCTGCTTGTTCTGCGACGCGATCCCCAGCAACTGGTTGCGCGCGGCCATCAAGGCATCCTGGCCGGCGCCGGTGCGGTCCTGCAGCCACATGTCGAAGCCGCCGAACTGGCCCAGGCCCTGGATGGTCGGCAGGTTCACCACGAAGATCTGCGCGCCCTTGATGCCGAACAGGGCGCCATTGGCATTCTTGATGAAGTCCTCCACGCCCATGTCGCGGTCGGCCCAGGGCTTGAGCTTGATGAAGGCCATGCCCACGTTTTCGCCCTGGCCCAGGAAGCTGAAGCCGGTGATCTGCAGCATGCCCTGGAAGGCGGGGATCTGGCTCAGCTGGCTGCGGATCTGGTCCATGACCTTGTTGGTCTGCTGCATCGGCGTCCCCGGCGGGGCCTGCACGATGGCCAGCGCATAGCCCTGGTCCTCTTCCGGGATGAAGCTGGTGGGCATGCGGCTGAACAGGAAGCCCGTCAGCACCACCATGATCACGAACAGCAGCATCCAGCGCGGCGCGTGGCGCACCTGCTTGCCGATCACACCCACGTAGGAGCGCTCGACCTTGCCGTAGTACTTCTCGAAGGTGCGGAAGACGATGTTCTTCGGCTTCTCGTGGCTGTCGTGCTCGTGCTGCTTGAGGAAGCTGGCGCACAGGGAAGGGGTGAAGCCCAGCGCCAGGAACGCCGAGAAGCCCATGGAGATGGCGATGGTCAGGGCGAACTGCTTGTAGATCTCGCCCGAGGCGCCGCCCTGCAGGGCCGAGGGGATGAACACTGCCGCCAGCACCACGGTGATGGCCACCACCGCGCCGGTGATCTGCTCCATGGCCTTGAGCGTGGCCTCGCGTGGCGGCAGCTTTTCCTCCGCCATGATGCGCTCGACGTTCTCGATCACCACGATGGCATCGTCCACCACGATGCCGATGGCCAGCACCAGGGCGAACATGGTCAGCTGGTTGACGGTGAAGCCGATGAAGCTCAGGCCCAGGAAGGTGCCCAGCAGCGCCACCGGGATGACCAGGGTGGGGATGATGGTGGCGCGGAAGTTCTGCAGGAAGATCAGCATCACCAGGAAGACCAGGACGATGGCCTCCACCAGCGTGTGCACCACTTCCTCGATGGAGATCTTCACGAAGGTGGTGGTTTCGTACGGGGCGAACCACTTCACCCCCGGCGGGAAGGTGCGCGCCAGCTCGTCCATCTTGGCGTTGACCGCCTCGTACACGCTCAGCGCGTTGGCGCCGGGCAGCAGCTGGATGGCGAAGGCGCCCATCGGGGTGCCGTTGTACTTGGTGTCAAAGCCCCAGTTCTGCGCGCCGAAGGACACGCGCGCCACGTCCTTCAGGCGCACGGTGCCGCCGTTGGCGTTGCCGCGCAGGATGATCTCCTCGAACTGCTCGGGCTGGGTGAAGCGACCCTCGGCCGAGACCGTGGCGGTGAAGGACTGGCCCTCGGGCGCCGGGTCCGAACCCAGCGCACCGGCGGCGAACTGCACGTTCTGCGCGCGGATGGCCGACATGACCTGGCTGGCGGACATGTTGTAGCCCTGCAGCTTGGCCGGGTCCAGCCAGATGTTCATGGCGTACTCGGAACCGAAGTGCTGGGTGCTGCCCACGCCGGACACGCGCGAGATCTGGTCCAGCACCTGCGAGGCAATCAGGTTGTTGATCTGGTTGCGATCGATGCGCGGGTTTTCGGAGGTCACGCCCACGACCATCAGGAAGCCGGCGTTGGCCTTGGCCACCACCACGCCCTGCGCGGTCACCTCACTGGGCAGGCGCGGCTGCGCCAGGGAGACCTTGTTCTGCACCTGCACCTGGGCGATGTCAGGGTCCGTGCCGGTCTGGAAGGTCAGGGTGATGGTGGCCCGGCCGGAGGAGCTGGAGCTGGAGCTGAAATACAGCAGGTTGTCGATGCCGGTCAGGTTCTGCTCGATGACCTGGGTCACCGATTGCTCGGTGGTGGTGGCATCGGCGCCCGGGAAGGTCGCCTGCACAGTGACCTGGGGCGGGGCGATGTTGGGATAGGACTCCACGCCCAGGTTCAGCAGCGCGATCACGCCGGCAAGCGAGATCAGGATCGCCGTGACCCAGGCGAAGACCGGGTGGTTGATGAAAAACTTTGGCATGGCGGTGATTCCTTATTGGGCCTGGCCCGAGGCCGGCGCCTGCGAGGGCTCGTCCTTGCGCTCGCCCTGCGGTGCGGCCTGGCCCTGCGCCGGCTTGGCCGCGCCACCGGGCGCGGCGCCCGCCGGGGCCTTGCCCTGCTGTTGCTGTTGCTGCTGCGCCAGCGCCTGCTCGTAGGGGATCGGCTTGACCTCACCGCCCTCCTTGGTCTTCTGCAAGCCCGCGCCGATGACCTTGTCGCCCGCGGCCAGTCCGCCGGTGACGATCCACTTGCCGTCCAGGGCGCGGTTCTCGATCTGCACTTCCTTGCGCACCACCTTGTTGTCCGCGCCCACCACCAGCGCATAGGCGCCATTGGTGTCGCGCTGGATGGCCGCCTGCGGGATCAGGAACACATTGCTGCGCGTGCCCAGGTTGGCCTCGACGGTGACGAAGGTGCCGGGCAGCAGCACGGTCTCGGGGTTGGGCACGGTGGCGCGCAGCGAGATCGCGCCGGTGGCCTGGTCCACGACCACGTCGGAGAAGTCCAGCGTGCCGGCCTGCGGGTAAGCCTTGCCGTTCTGCATGATCACCTTGACCGAGGCGTCCTGCGTATCGGACAGGCTCACCCCGCCAGCGCCTTGCGCGGCGCGCAGCGACTGCAGTTCCTCGGCGCTCATCTGGAAGTTCACGTACAGCGGATCGGTCTGGTCCACGGTGGTGAGCAGGGTGGTCTCGCCCTGGCCGACCAGCGCACCTTCGGTCACCCGCTGCTGGCCGGCGCGGCCGCTGATGGGGGCGATGACCGAGGTGAAGCTCAGGTTGATGCGGGCGTTTTCCACCGCGCCACGGGCCTGCTGCACCGCGGCCGCGGCGCTACGCTCGTTGGCTTCGGCCTGGTCGATGTCGGCGCGCGAGACGTACTGCTGCGGAGCCAGGCTGCGGGCGCGCTCGGCCACCACCTTGGCGTTCTTGGCGGTGGCTTCGGCCGAGGCCAGCTGGCCCTGGGCCTGGCGCAGCTCGGCCTGCATCGGCGCCGGGTCCAGCTGGAACAGCACGTCGCCCTGCTTGACCTGGGTGCCTTCCTTGTAGGTGCGCTTGAGCACCCAGCCCGGCACGCGCGCGCGCACGTCGGCGCTGCGATACGGGGTCAGACGGCCCACCAGGTCGCGCACCAGCGGCACGGTCTGCGGCTGGGCGGTGATCACGCCCACTTCCGGCGGCGGCATCTGCGGTTGCTGTTCCTGCTTGCCGCAGGCGGCCAGGGCGACCAGCACGGCGGACGCGAGGGTCAGGGAGCGGAGGTGGGTGGTCATGGAGAAACTCCGGGAGAAATCTGGTTTGGATGGGAGGCGGGGCGAAACGCGCTGGGCGTCGTCACGAAGGGGTGTACATGCGGAGAAAGGCCTGGACCACGCGATCGGCCCAGTGGCGTCGCGCGTCGGCATCGCGGGCCGGCACGGCAAAACGCTGTCGCTCGAAATCCAGGCCGGCAATCATGCTGAGCAGCAGCTCGGCGGCGAAGTGCGGATCGTCATGCCTGAGCTCGCCGCGCTCCATGGCCGTGCCCAGGCGCTGCGCCAGCTGGTCCAGCAGCGACTCGGCGCCTTCACGAAACAGCGCGCGCGCCTCCTCGGGGAAGTGCCTGGCTTCGGCTACCACCAGCTGGCTGCTGGCCACGATCAGAGGATCGGCCAGGCGCTCCAGATGGTGCTGCGCAAAACGCTGCAGCGTCTGTGGCAGTGAATCGGCTTCGCGCAGCTCGGCCGAGGCCTGCGCGAGGTTGTCGTGCACCACGCCCTTGAGCAGCTCCTGCTTGCTGCCGAAGTGCGCATACAGCGTCTGCTTGGAGCAGCCGGCACGCTGCGCCACCGCGTCCATGCTGATGCGCAATCCCTGCTCGGCAAGCAGATCGCGCACGGCCTGATAGACGCGCTGACGGCGGACGTCGCCGCTGCCGATCGTGGCGGAGGAGGGATCCATGGGCGGTGGACTATACCGTCCAGTTTAGAATTTGAACAGCGGGGTAAGGGCTTGAATTTGCGGAAATTTCGTGCACAAAGCGTGAAGGGTGGCGACTTGTTCACGCGGTCCTTACATTCGTTTGGTGCTGGAAGAGGGGTGACGTGGTGGCTTCGCTGTAGAGCAACGATTGCCACACCACAGGCGCCTGCAACCCCGGATGAAGCGGCATCGTGGAATTGCGGCTGTGCAACACAGGCAGAAAACTTACGCTCGTTACAATTTGCGCACTTTGTACTTCTCTTCGAGCAACGGCCTGCAATGAACTCGGTACGGAAAACGAAATCCGCAGCTTCAAAAACCGCCACCCTGGTTGAAAAAGCCAAGTCCGCCGTCACCAGATCCACGTCCTCCCGCAGCAGCAAGGCCGCCGGTACACCGGCCGGCGCCAGCGTGGGCAATGCCAGCCAGGGAGGCGGTTCGCCGTTCTCGCTGGAGCCGATCTTCCAGGCCATCCGCGCCCGCACCCCTGCCGGCAAGCGCGATGAGGCACTGGCCTTTGCCGAAGCGTTCTACAAGCGGATGGAGGACGACGAGTTCCCCAACCACAGCCCCGAGGGCTGGGCGGCGATGTCGGCGGACATGCTGGAGTTCGCGCGCGTGCGCAAGCCGGACAAGGCCAGCGTGCGCGTGTTCAACGCCACCGAGAAGGCCAACGGCTGGGAGTCGCCGCACTCGGTGATCCAGATCGTCAACGACGACATGCCGTTCCTGGTGGACTCGGTGAGCATGACCCTGGCGTCGCTGGGCGTGGGCGTGCACGTGCTGGGCCATCCGGTGATCCGTTTCAGCCGCGACAAGGCCGGCAAGCTGACCGCCGTGGGCGAGGGCAAGGCCGAGTCGCTGATGGTGCTGGAAGTGGACCGCCAGCCGCCGGATGAAATGCCACGCATCGCCCAGCGCATCCGCGACACCCTGGACGAGGTCCGCGGCATGGTGCGCGACTGGAGCAGCATGCGCGAGAAGATGCTGGCCGTGTCCGACGACCTGGCCACCCGCCGCATGCCGGTCACCGATGCCGGGCGCCGCGAGGCGCAGGAGTTCCTGCGCTGGGCCGCCAACGACCATTTCACCTTCTTCGGCTACCGCGAATACAAGGTGGTCAAGCAGGGCAGCGAGAAGGTGCTGGTGCCGGTGGAAGGCTCCAGCCTGGGCCTGATGCGCACGCGCGACCTGCCGGGCGCGCGGCCGGTCAGCTCGCTGGCGGCCAATGGCCTGCGCTGGGAGGGCGGCTCGGAAGCGCTGATCCTGACCAAGACCAATGCGCGCTCCTCGGTGCACCGCAAGGGCTACATGGACTACATCGGCGTGCCCGAGTTCAACGCCGCGGGCGAGATCGTGGCCGAGCAGCGCTTCCTGGGCCTGTACACCTCCAGCGCCTACAACCGCCGGCCGTGGGAAATCCCGATCGTGCGCGAGCGCCACGAGTACGTGATGCGCCAGTCGGGCCTGTCGCCCAACAGCCACAGCGGCAAGGCCCTGCGCCATATCCTGGAGACGTTGCCGCGTGAGGAGCTGTTCCAGTCCAGCAACGACGAGCTGTACCGCACCGCGATGGGCATCCTGGGCCTGCAGGAGCGCGTGCGCAGCAAGCTGTTCCTGCGCCGCGACCGCTATGGCCGGTTCTTCTCGGCGCTGGTTTACGTCCCGCGCGATCGCTTCAACACCGACTTGCGCCTGCGCATCGAGGCGCTGATGCGCGAGGCGCTGCACGGCGAGTTCGTCGATGCCAGCGTGCAGCTGGGCGAATCGCCGCTGGCGCAGGTGCACCTGACCGTGCGTCCCAAGGCCGGCGAGCAGATCAGCGTGGACAGCGCCGAGCTGGAGGCGCGGCTGGGGCACCTGCTGCGCAACTGGCATGACGACCTGCGCGAGCGCCTGGTCGCCCGCCATGGCGAGGCCCGGGGCCTGACCCTGGCCAACGGTTTGGGCCGCGCCCTGCCGGTGAGCTACCTGGAACACGTCACGCCGGACAATGCGGCCAACGACGTGGAGAAGCTGGCCTCGCTGACCGGTGAGCAGGACGTGCGCGTTACCCTCTACCGTGCCCAGCACAGCCGGGCCGGCGAGGGCATGCTGCGCCTGAATCTCTACACCTGGCAGCGCGATATTCCCCTGTCCGACGTGCTGCCGGTCATGGAGAACATGGGCCTGCGCGTCATCTCCGAGCACCCCTTCCGCCTGGAAGTGGACGGCAGCACCGTGTACCTGCAGGAGTTCGAGGTCGAGGCCATTGCCGGCCAGATCGACGTCGAGGACCGGCATGCGGCTTTCGAGGAAGCCTTCGCGCGGGTGTGGCGTGGCGATGCCGAAAACGACCGCTTCAACCGCCTGGTGCTGAGCGGTCATTTGGACTGGCGCCAGGTCGCGCTGTTGCGTGGCTACTGCAAGTACCTGATGCAGACCGGCGTGCCGTTCTCACAGACCTACGTGGAAGACACGCTCAACCGCTACCCGTTGCTGGCGCGCCTGCTGGTGGAGCTGTTCGAATCGCGCTTCAATCCGGCCAACGGCCGCAAGACCGACGCGCAGTTCAAGGCCTCCCAGGAACAGCTGCAACAGCAGCTGGAGACGCTTGCCGGTGCCGATGAGGTCGCGACCAAGGCGGTGGACAAGCTGCTGACCGCCCGTGCGGGCACCCGCGACGAGCGCATGGAAGCCACCCATGGCGCGCTGACGCGCCTGCTCGATGGCGTGTCCAGCCTGGACGACGACCGCATCCTGCGCAGCTACACCGCGGTGATCGAGGCCACCCTGCGCACCAGCTATTACCAGCGCAATGCCGCCGGTCTCCCGGCGCACACGGTGTCCTTCAAGTTCGACCCCACCCAGGTCCCCGACCTGCCCAAGCCGCGCCCGTACCGCGAGATCTTCGTCTACGGCCCGCGCGTGGAAGGCGTGCACCTGCGCTTCGGCCCGGTGGCCCGCGGCGGCCTGCGCTGGTCCGACCGCCGCGAGGATTTCCGCACCGAGGTGCTGGGGCTGGTCAAGGCGCAGATGGTGAAGAACACCGTCATCGTGCCGGTCGGCGCCAAGGGCGGCTTTTACGTCAAGCAGCCCCCGGCCAGCGCCGACCGCGATGCGGTGATGGCCGAGGGCATCGCCTGCTACAAGATGTTCATCCAGGGCTTGCTGGACATCACCGACAACATCGTCGACGGCAAGATCGTGCCGCCGGCCAAGGTGGTGCGCCACGACAACGACGACCCCTATCTGGTGGTGGCCGCGGACAAGGGCACGGCGACGTTCTCCGACATCGCCAACGGCCTGGCCATCGACCATGGCTTCTGGCTGGGCGATGCCTTCGCTTCGGGCGGGTCGGTCGGTTACGACCACAAGGGCATGGGCATCACCGCCAAGGGTGCGTGGGAGTCGGTCAAGCGCCACTTCCGCGCATTGGGTCGCGATACTCAGTCCGAGGACTTCACCGTGGTCGGCGTGGGCGACATGTCCGGCGACGTGTTCGGCAACGGCATGCTGCTCTCGCCGCACATCCGCCTGGTCGCGGCCTTCGACCACCGGCACATCTTCCTGGATCCGGCGCCGGATGCGGCCCGCTCCTTCGCCGAGCGCGAGCGCATGTTCAAGCTGCCGCGTTCGAGTTGGGCCGACTACGACGCCAGCCTGATCTCCAAGGGCGGCGGCGTGCATGCGCGCAGCCTGAAATCCATCGAGATCACCCCGCAAGTGCGCGAGGTGCTGGACCTGCCGGCCACGGTCAAGACGCTTTCGCCCACCGAGCTGATGAGCGCCATCCTCAAGGCGCCGGTGGACCTGCTGTGGAACGGCGGCATCGGCACCTACGTCAAGTCCTCGGCCGAGACCCACGCCGATGTCGGCGACCGCGCCAACAACGCGCTGCGCGTCAACGGCCGTGAGCTGCGCTGCAAGGTGGTGGGCGAGGGCGGCAACCTGGGCCTGACCCAGCTGGGCCGCATCGAAGCCTCCCAGCACGGCGTGCTGCTCAACACCGACTTCATCGACAACTCCGCTGGCGTGGATACCTCTGACCACGAGGTCAACATCAAGATCCTGCTCAACGCCGCGGTGCAGGCCAAGAAGCTGGGCATGGACGCGCGCAACAAGCTGCTGGCCTCGATGACCGACGAGGTCGGCCAGCTGGTGCTCAACGACAACTACCGCCAGAACCAGGCGCTGAGCCTGATGGAGCGGATGAGCGTCAGCCGCATCGGCTCCAAGCAGCACTTCATCCAGGTGCTGGAGAGCCAGGGCCTGCTGGACCGTCAGATCGAGTTCCTGCCCAGCGACGCAGAGTTCGCCGAACGCAAGGCGCGTGGCCAGGGCCTGACCCGTCCGGAGCTGTCGGTGCTGCTGTCCTACGCCAAGCTGGTGGCCTTCGGCCAGTTGCTGGAATCGGATATCCCTGAGGACCCGTACCTGTCCAAGGAACTGCAGCGCTACTTCCCCGCGCCGCTGCAGAAGAAGTACGCCGCGGACATGGAAAAGCACCGCCTCAAGCGCGAGATCATCGCCACGGCGGTGACCAACTCCACCATCAACCGCATGGGCGCGACCTTCCTGCTGCGCATGCAGGAAGACACCGGCCGTAGCCCGGCCGAGGTGGCCAAGGCCTACACCATCACGCGCGAGACCCTGGATGCGCGGGCGCTGTGGACGCAAATCGACGCGCTGGACGGCAAGGTCGAGGAAGCCACGCAGATCGATGCGTTGCAGGTGATCTGGCAGCTGCAGCGTTCATTCACGCGCTGGCTGCTCAATCGCCAGGGCGCGATCCCGGGCATTGCCACGGCGGTGGAGCGCTACAAGGCCGGGTTCGACGATATCCGTGCCGCCGATGGCGTGCTGCCCGATTCGCTGCGCCCGGCCTACGAGGCCAGCCTGCGCGACTGGAACGCCAAGGGCGTGACCGGTCCGCTGGCCGTGCAGCTGGCCGCGCTGCCGTACCTGGAGCCTTCCACGGACATCGTGGAAGTGGCGCTGTCGCACAAGCTCAAGACCGTGGACGTGGCCAAGGTGCACTACCGCCTGGGCGAGGCCTTGCACCTGCCGTGGCTGTTTCAGCAGGTTGATGGGCTCAAGGTCGACGGCCGTTGGCATGCGGTGGCCCGTGGCGTGTTGCGCGATGAGCTCTCCACCCAGCACCGCACGCTGACGGCGCAGGCGCTGGCCATGCCCGGCATCACCGCCGAGGCCAAGGTGGCGCACTGGCTGGCGCGCGACAGCGTGGCGCTGCGCTTCACCCTGGCCATGCTCAACGAGCTGGCCGCGCAGAAGACCCTGGACTATCCGACCGCTTCGGTCGCGGTCCAGCGCCTGTCCCAGCTGGCAGCGCAGGGCTGATCCGGCTTCGGGGATGACGCAAGAACGGCCGCGCAAGCGGCCGTTCTCTTTTCCGCCGTCGCGATCGCCCGGGCAGAGTATCCTCACGCCATGAGCCAGCCGCGCATCGCCTTCCTTGCCAGTCCCGCACCCGCCGCACAGCAGGCGTTGTCCGAGCTGGTCGCCGAACATGGCAACCACCTGCCCGAAGACGCCGACGTCATCTGCCCGCTGGGCGGCGATGGCTTCATGCTGCAGACCTTGCATCGCCACGGCGCCCTGGGCCGCCCCGTGTACGGCATGAAGCTGGGCACGGTGGGATTCCTGATGAATCACCATCGCGGCGAGGGCCTGCTCGAACGCCTGGCGACAGCCGAGCCTGCCACCTTGCGTCCATTGGAAATGCGGGTGCTGACCGAGTCCGGTGCGACCACTGGCTCGCTGGCCTACAACGAGGTTTCGCTGCTGCGCCAGACGCGCCAGGCCGCGCACCTGAGCATCGATCTCAACGGCCGCACCCGCGTGGAAGAGCTGATCGGCGACGGCGTGCTGGTCGCCACCCCGGCTGGCAGTACCGCCTATAACTTCTCTGCGCATGGGCCGATCCTGCCGCTGGGCTCGCACACCATCGCGCTAACGCCGATCGCGCCGTTCCGTCCGCGCCGTTGGCGCGGAGCCATCCTCAAGGCCGACACCGAGGTGTGCTTCAAGGTGCTCGATCCGTACAAGCGCCCGGTCAGCGTGACCGCCGATTCGCACGAGACCCGCAACGTGCTGGAAGTGACCATCCACGAATCGCGCGACCGCACTGTCAGCCTGTTGTTCGACCCGGAGCACAACCTGGAAGAGCGCATCCTCAGCGAGCAGTTCACGGTCTGAACCCGCAGCGCGCGCACAAGCCGCGGCTGCATCGCCCCGCCGGCCGGCCCGGCACCCTCTCGTTCCTCGTTCCTCGTTTCTCGTTTCTCGATTTTCGTTCCTCTCCACTCGTTCCTCGCTCTCCCTCCCCCGACATGCCCGACAACACCCCACGCCTGCTGACCGTCGCCGTCACCTCGCGCGCCCTGTTCGACCTGGAAGAGAGCCACGCCTTGTGGCAACGCGAGGGGTTGGAGGCCTACGCCCGCTATCAGCGCGAGCACGAGGACGATGTGCTGGCCCCGGGCGTGGCCTTTCCGGTAGTGCGCAAGCTGCTGGCGCTCAATGCCGGCGCTCCCGAGGACACGCCGCGGGTGGAGGTGATCCTGCTGTCGCGCAACTCGGCCGATACCGGCCTGCGCATCTTCAATTCGATCCAGCATTACGGGCTGGGCATCGTGCGCGCCACCTTCACCGCGGGCGAGGCGACCTGGCCCTACGTGAAGCCCTTCGGCACCGACCTGTTCCTGTCGGCCAATCCCGATTCGGTGCGCAGCGCCCTGCTACACGGCATCGCCGCGGCGACCATCCTGCCCAAGCCGGCGGGCGAGCAGGCCGAGGCGGCCATCGCCATGCGCGAGGAGGCGGTCAGCGGCGATGGCGCTGGCGCGTCGGGTCGCTCGCAGCTGCGCATCGCCTTCGATGGCGACGCGGTGATCTTCGGCGATGAGAGCGAGCGCATCTCGCGCGAGCAGGGCGTGGAAGCCTTCGGGCGGCACGAGCAGGAGCACGCGCGCGCGCCGCTCTCCGGTGGCCCGTTCCGCAACTTCCTCTCGGCCCTGCACCAGCTGCAGGCCGCGTTCCCGCCAGGCGAAAGCGCCCCCATCCGCACCGCGCTGGTCACCGCCCGCTCGGCCCCGGCCCATGAGCGCGTGATCCGCACCCTGCGCGAGTGGGGCGTACGCCTGGACGAGGCCCTGTTCCTGGGCGGTCGCCACAAGGGCCCGTTCCTGGCCGCCTTCGGCGCGGACATCTTCTTCGACGACTCCCAGCACAACATCGACAGCGCCCATGCGCATCAGAGCCTGGCCGGGCATGTGCCGCATGGCGTGGCGAATGAGGAGTGAGTGTGGGGGGGGAGGCGAGGAGTGAGTGAAGAGGAGTGAGAAGTGAGTGGGGCCGCCTCGGGGCTTTGAACATGCGGTAAGCGCACGCGTGGATTTCTCCGGCATGACCCGAGGGATGCTGTGTTAGCCGATCTTAGGAAAGCATCGCATCGCCGACACTCCGCCTTTGCTCACTCCTCACTCCTCTGCGCTCACTCCTTGCCCCAACGGCAGCCGGATATCCGTCAACTTCCAAACCAGCCCGCGCCGCTCGAACACGAAGGTGATCGGCTCGCCGGCATCGGTGCGGGTCGTCGCGGTGAAGCGCGAGAATGATTCATAGCGATGCTCGGCCTGCCTGAGCGGCTCGGCCGGGGCAGGGGGACCATAGGTGTCGCCATTCGCGGTGTCCCCCAGTGCGCGCTTCCACACCGAACGCCCTTGCAGCATCGCGGCCACGCCGACCGGGGTCACCATCGCATCCACGCCCAGGCCGAGCACACGGTTGCCGAGCGAGAGTCCGAACTGACCCAGCAGGCTGGACTGCATGTCCGCGCCGGCCCGGCGTGCCAGTGCGTCTTCCAGCTGCGCGCGAAAACTCAGGCGCAGTGCCGCGAAATCGACATGGTCCGAAAGGGCGGACACGTCCTGCGCCTGGAGCGCGCGATGGATGCCGCGGATGGCCAGGTACGGCCCGGCTGCGACATAGCTGCCCAAGGCGAGCAGCAGGATCAGCGCGAGGGCAATCCACTTCCTCATGACGCCGCTAGAACTCCAGCTCCAGACTCGCGCACAGATAGTCCACAAACGGCCCCAGCGCCTGCAGGTCCGAAGCCAGGGTCTTGCGCAGCCCCGGGCCGGTGATGGTCATGTCGTCCAGGCCGCGCCAGAACACGAAGTTGCGATGCTTGAGGTCGTCGATGAACTCGAACTCCGGCGGGAAACCGCGAGGCGGCCGGGTCAGCATCTCGTCCTCCTCGAAATCGAAACGCCTGCGGAAGGCGGCGCCGTGGGCGGCTTTCTTCCAGCTGGCGGGGTTGTCGAAGATGAACTGCCGGATGCGGCGCAGGGTGTCGGGCTCCGGGTGCCACACCCCGGCGCCGACGAAGCTCTGGCCCGGCTGCAGGTGCAGGTAGAACGATGGGGCAGGCACCTCGCGGCGACGCTCGTGGTAAAGCCTTGCGCCCTGCCAGGACTTGTACGGCGACTTGTCGTTGGAAAACCGCGCGTCGCGATAGATGCGGAACAGCGAGCCGCCGACCGGCTTGGGGTCGGAGCGGAAATGCGGGCTGACCTTGGCCAGGTCCGGCTGCAGGTCGGTCAGCAGCTGATTGAAGGGCTGGCGCACGTACGCCTCATAGTCGGCCCGGTGCGCGGCGAACCAGGCCTTGTCGTTGTGCTTGGCCAGGCCCCGCAGGAACTTGAGGCTGGCGTCGGTGAAATAGCGGGTCATCGGGGTCCGGAGCGGAAGTACGCCAGGGCCGCCTACAGGGAGGCCTGCAGCTGCCGGCCCCAGTCCTGCAGGCGGTTCAGCAGGGCTTGCTTGTTACCATCGCCGGCGTTGGCGGCCCGTAAAGCGGCAACCTCGGTCGCATAGCTTTCAAAGCCGTATTCGGACAACGCAGGGTCGCCGCCCAGGCGACGGCGGCGGTAGTCGTCCCAGCGCTCCTGCTCGGGCTGGGACAGGGTCTGCGGCCAGTTGCGCGCGCGATAGCGGAACAGCAGCTCGTCCAGGCGCGGATCGCTGAAGCCAAAGGCGCGGGCGCCCAGGGCCTCCGGCGGCGTGGCCCGCACCTCGGCCAGGCGGCGCTTGTCGCCATCGCCGATGAAGCCGTCGTAGAGTGAGGCGTCCGCATCCGGCCGCTCCCTGGCGTGCTCGCTGGCATAGACCTGACGCACCTTCTCGGCGATCTGCGCCGCGTGCGGGCGCAGGCGCTCGGCCTGGCGCGCGACGGCCTGCGGGTCGATCTGCAGGCGCTGCAGGTCGTCCTCGCGCAGGTAGTGCCACGGCACGATCGCCGGGCATCGATTGGTGTGGACTTCTTTCAGCGCCACGCGGCGCACGCCCTCGGGCAGGTCGGCTGATGGCGTGTAGAGGCGGTCGGCGATGTCCTGTGCATCCAGCTCCAGCAGAGCGTCCACGTCGCCGTCCAGGTCCATCACGATCACGCGGCTGTCGATGCGCGGATGACGCGCCAGCGGCAGCACCGGCGCGGCGCACAGGCGGGTGGCGGGGTAGCGTTGGGAGACGTGCAGCACCGGCGTCATCGCCACGCAGTCCAGCAGCGAGGCGGCAAAGCGCTTGTTGCGCAGCTGCAGCGCGTAGTCCCACAGCCGCGGCTGCGCCCTGCGCATGGCCTGGGCGATGCCCAGGGTGGCGCGCACGTCGGACATGGCCTCGTGCGCCTCACCCACACGCACGGCGTTGGCCAGCGCCAGGTGTTCGAGCTTGAACGAGGTGCCTTTGCCGTCCTCGCGCTGCGGCCACTGCACGCCTTGCGGGCGCAGGGCGTGGAACAGCCGCGCCACGTCCAGCAGGTCCCAGCGGCAGTTGCCGCTGCGCCATTCGCGCTCGTAAGGGTCGAAGAAGTTGCGGAACAGGCCGTGGCGCACGAACTCGTCGTCGAAGCGCAGGGTGTTCCAGCCCAGCGTGCAGGTCTGCGGCCGCGCCATCTCCTCGCAGATGCGGGCCATCGCCTCGCACTCGCGCACGCCCTCGGCCAGGGCCTGCTGCGGGGTGATGCCGGTGATCAGCGTGGCCACGGGCGAAGGCAGCAGGTCATCGGCCGGGCGCACGTAGAAGGTGACCGGTTCCTCGATGGGATTGAGCGCCGCATCGGTGCGCTGGCCGGCGAACTGGGCGATGCGCGTGCGGCGCGGATCCTGGCCGAAGGTTTCCAGGTCGTAGAAGAAAAAGCTCTCAGCCATCGAAACATGACGTGGCGATTGGCCACACAGTATGCCGCCAGTGCGCGCTGGCGGCAGGCCGCGGCGCGCTCAGAGGTTGAGATCGAACCTCAGGCCGGCGACCCAGGCATTGGGCAGGTCCACCGCACGGGCCGGCGCGTTGAACTGATCCGGATGCATCACGTAGTGCAGGCTGGGGGCGATGCGCAGGTGCGAATTGACCGCAAAGCCGTAGCTCAACTCCATCATGGTCTGGCCGCTGGGTGGCGTGCCCGTGCCACCGGCCACGGCGCGGGTCAGGCGCAGGTTCTCCAGGGCATCGTCGCTGTACTGCTGGCGGGTGACCACCAGCGCCAGGTCGTCCTGCGGGCGGCTGGCGAAGGTGCCCTTCTGCACCAGCCCGGCCTGGGCGAACCAGTCCTCGATCAACTGGCCGGAGGTGCCCTTGAGCACCGCGCCGAACAGGGTCAGGCCGTGCGAGGCGTCAGGCCCGCTGACCTGTTGCTCGAAGCGCGCATACGCGCCAGAGCGACCATGCCGGCCGGCGTAGTCCAGCCCGCTCAGCGCGGCCGGGGTCCCGTCGGCATCCACCAACGGATCGCGGTAGGGCGCGTTGTCCTGCCAGCCGCCCAGCTCGTACATGGCCTTGTGCCGCGCACCGGCCGCGCTCTGCCAGCCGATGGCGTAGGGCACGATCCAGCCGGTGGCCTGGCTGGTGCTCCAGCGCAGGCCATGCTCGCCGTCCATCGCCTGGCTGGGATCGACCTGGTAGGCGCCCACGTGCACGTAGAGCTGCGGCGTCACCCAGGCCTTGGCGTCGGCCATCCAGCTGGACACCGGCCACCAGGTGAAGCTGCTGGTGCGGAACACATAGGTCGGGTTGCCGCAGGCGGAGTTGCCCTGGAAGAACTGGCACAGGTCCGAACCCAGGAAGTGGATGTTGGCGATGCTGCGGCCGGCCTCCAGCACCAGGCGCCCATCGAGCAGGGACTGCTCCAGGGTCAGGTTGGCCAGGCGCGTGCCCTGGCCGCCGTAGATCTCCTGCACCGAGGTGCTGTTGCCCAGGCTGCTGTTGACCAGATTGGTGCCATGCCGGTTGATGACGTAGGCCTTGAGCGTGGCCCCTGGCCAGCCGACCGCCTGGTCCAGGTGCAGGTCCATCCCGACCAGGGCCTGGCCTGCGTAGGCGCTGCCGGAATCCTGCCCGCCGCCCAGCATTGCGGCGGCCTCACCGGTGTAGGACAGCTTGGGCGTGATGACCTGCTGGGCATGGGCCAGCGGTGCCAGGAGCAGGGCGAGCGCTGCGGACAGGGGGCGAAGGCGTGAGCGGGACATGCGTCGGGTTCCTAGCATCAAAGCGAGGGAAGGAGGCGCGCGGCGGTGCAACGCCGCGCGAGGCAGTCGATACACAGCGGTTTGGCGTGGGGCTCAGCCCTTGGCCGCGACCGGCTTCTTGAACAGTCCCAGCGCCACGGCGGTGACCGCCACGCCCACCACCAGGGCCAGCAGGTAGGTCCCCAGGTGGGTCACCGCGTTGGGGATCGGCAGGACGAACACGCCGCCATGAGGCACCTTCAGTTCGGCGCCGGCCGCCATCGAGATCGCCCCGGCCACGGCCGAGCCCAGCACCAGTGCCGGGATGGTGCGCAGCGGGTCGCGCGCGGCATAGGGAATGGCGCCCTCGGTGACGAAGGCCAGGCCCAGCACCCCGGCCGCGCCGGCGGTGCCGCGCTCCTCGGCGGTGAAGCGGCTGCGGAACAGCCAGGTCGCCAGGGCGATGCCCAGCGGCGGGGTCATGCCGCCGATCATGGTCGCCGCCATGGGCGTGTAGACCTGGCTGGAAATCAGCGCGGTGGAGAACGCATAGGAGGCCTTGTTGACCGGCCCGCCCATGTCCACCGCCATCATCCCGCCCAGCAGCAGGCCCAGCACGATCGCGCTGGTGCCCTGCATGCCGCGCAGCCACTCGGTGAGCCAGGCCAGCAGCTGCGCCACCGGCGTGCCGATCACGTACATCATCAGCAGGCCGACCAGCAGCGTGCCCAGCACCGGCAGGATGAGCACAGGCTTGAGCCCCTGCAGGCTGCGCGGCAGGCGCAGGAAGCGGTTGATCCAGGCCACGCCATAGCCGGCGACGAAGCCGGCCAGGATGCCGCCGATGAAGCCGGCGCCCATGTTGGCCGCGACCACGCCGCCGATCATGCCCGGGGCGATGCCGGGGCGGTCGGCGATGGAGTAGGCGATGTAGCCGGCCAGCGCCGGCACCATCAGCAGGAAGCCGCCCTTGGCGCCGATCTGCAGCAGGCTCCAGGCCAGCGTGCCGCTGTTGGCATCGTCGCCGGCGTAGATGCCGCCGATGGCGAAGGCCAGGGCGATCAGCAGGCCGCCGGCGGTGACGAAGGGCAGCATGAACGACACGCCGGTCATCAGGTGCTTGTAGGGCCCGGCGGCCTTGGGCTTCTCGCTGGGCGTGGCCGGTTGGTCGCCGCCGGCCTGCACGCTGGCCTCGGCCAGGGCTTTGCGGATCAGCGCCTGGCCATCGTTGATCGCAGGCTTGGTGCCGCTCTTGTACACGCGCTTGCCGCCGAAGCGCGACAGCTCCACCTCGCGGTCGGCAGCGACCAGGACCACATCGGCCTGGGCGATCTCCTCGGCGCTGAGGGTGTCCTGCGCGCCGACCGAACCCTGGGTCTCCACGCGCAGGTGGTGGCCCAGCGCCGCGGCGGCCTGTTGCAGGCCCTCGGCGGCCATGAAGGTATGGGCGATGCCGGTCGGGCAGGAGGTGATGGCCACGATGCGCTTGCCGCCCGCAGCCACCGCTTCGCCCTTGCCAGCGCCGATCCAGTCGGCCAGCACGCCCTCTGGATCGCGCAGCACCGCGTCCAGTTGCACCGCGGTGAGTGCCGCCTGGCCGAAGCGGCCGCGCTCGCCATCGCCATCGCCCACCAGCAGCACGCTGCTGGCCTGCGCGCAGTGCGCCGCATCCAGGGCGCCGGTGATGCCCTGATCGCTGCGGACCTCGATGGCCAGTTCAACGCTGCGCTGGCGCGCGGCCCGGCGCAGCGCCTCGGCGGCCAGGACCGCTTCGGTGCTGCGCGGGCCGGCAGCGATGACCACGATGGAAGCTTGCATGCGGAAAACTCCTGGGAATCTGGGGTGCCGGCGGGGCTGCGCTCAGCCGAGGGGGTCGATGTGGACCTGCCCGGCCCAATCGCGGACCTGGGCCGGATCCAGCCGACGCGCATCGCCGCTGTGCAGACGGCTCATGGAAAAGGCGGTGGCCAGGCGCGCGCAGCCGCCCAGGTCGAAGGCCGGCTCCAGCAGCGCCGCGGCGATGCCGGCCACCATGGCGTCGCCCGCGCCGACCGAGCTGCCGCCTTCCAGCCGTGGCGGCCGGGCGAGCAGGGCGCCGCTGTGGTCCAGGAACAGCGCGCCGTCGCTGCCCATGGACACCACCACCAGCGACACCCCGCGCGCCAGCAGCGCGCGGCTTGCGGCCAGCAATGCGTCGCGGTCGTCCAGGGCATGGCCAGTCCAGGCTTCCAGCTCGTGGCGGTTGGGCTTGACCGCGAACGGCGGGGTTTGGCTTTCCAGCGCCGCCGCCAGCGCCGGGCCGCTGCTGTCCAGCACCACGCGGGCGCCCGCGCTCTGTGCCTGGGCCTGCAGTCGTGCCCAGGCCGCATGCGGCAGGCCAGCGGGCAGGCTGCCGGACAGGACCACCGGCATCTGCGGGGTCAGCAGCGCCTCCAGCCGCGCGGCGACGGCGCCCAGAATGCCGGGGTCCAGGCACAGGCCGGGCAGGTTGATGTCGGTGGTCCGCCCATCGCGTTCGACCAGCTTGACGTTGGTGCGGGTCGAACCGGGCACGCGCAGGCAGCTGTCGGCGATGCCGCGCTGCTCGAACAGGCTGCGGAAGACCGCGGCGTTGTCCGCCCCGATGACCCCCAGGGCCGTGGTCGCCACGCCCCAGTCGGCCAGGCAGGCGGCCACGTTGATGCCCTTGCCGCCGGCATCCTCGCGGCTGCGCCCGGCGCGGTGCACCTGGCCCGGTTCCAGCGTGTCCAGGCGCACGGTCTGGTCGATCGCCGGATTGAGCGTGACGGTCAGCACGCGCGCGCTCATGCGCCGGCTCCGTCCAGGCCACGCACCTGGCCGGCATCGGCGCAGGCCAGCGCCTGTTGCGCCAGCGCCTGCAGCTCGACCAGCGCGGCCGCACGCAGGCGCGCCTTGACCGCCGGAATGTCGTTAGGCGTCATCGACAGCTCGTCCACGCCCAGGCCGGCCAGCAGGCAGGCGCCAAATGGATCGCCGGCCAGGCCGCCGCAGACGCCGACCCAGCGTCCATGGGCGCGGGCCCCTTGCACCGTGCTGTGGATGGCGCGCAGCACCGCCGGATGCAGGCTGTCGGCCTCGGCGGCCAGCTCGGGGTTCTGGCGGTCGATCGCCAGCACGTACTGGGTCAGGTCGTTGGTGCCGATGGAGAAGAAGTCGGCGTGCTGGGCCAGCAGGTCGGCCTGGGCAGCGGCGGCGGGCACCTCGATCATGATGCCGATCGGCACCTGCGGGGCGTCCAGTTCCTCGCGCAGGCGCTCGCAGATGCCGCGCAGGGCGATCAACTCGGGCACCGAGGTGATCATGGGGAACATGATCGACAGGCGCGCCCCCTGCCTGGCGGCGCGATACAGTGCGCGCAGCTGCGGTTCCAGCAGGTCCGGACGGCGCAGCAGCAGGCGCGCGCCGCGCACGCCCAGGAACGGATTCTCCTCGTGCGGCAGCTCCAGGTGCGCCACCTGCTTGTCGCCGCCGATGTCCAGCGCCCGCACGATGAGCGCGCGCCCGTCCAGCGCGGCGGCCATGGCCACATAGGTCTGGAGCTGCTCCTCCTCGTCCGGCGTGCTGCTGCGCTCCAGGAACAGGAACTCGGTGCGCATCAGGCCCACGCCCTCGGCGCCTTGCTCCAGCGCCAGCGGCACCTGGTCGGGCAGGTTGACGTTGGCGCCGATGTCGATGCGGTGGCCGTCGGTGGTCTGCGCCGGCTGCGCCCGCTGCTGGGCTTCGCGTTCGCGCACCTGGCGCTGCTCCTCGATCCAGGCGCGCGCGGCGGCCAGGTCGTTGGCCGAGGGCGACAGGTACAGGCGTCCACTGTTGCCATCCAGGATGGCCTCGGTGCCCGGGGCCACCGCCAGCAGGTCGGCGCCGCCGGCCACCAGCGCCGGTAGCCCGAGCGTGCGCGAGAGGATGGCCGTATGCGAGGTCGGCCCGCCTTGCGCCGTGGCCAGCCCCAGCACCCGTTGCGGATCCAGGTTGGCCGTGTCCGAGGGCGAGAGGTCCGCGGCCAGCAGGATGCAGGGATGGTCGGGCAGCTCGGCCAGGCCGCCGCCGGCGGCGCTGGGGTCGAGCTGGGCCAGCACGCGCCGGCCGACATCGCGCAGATCCGCCGCGCGTCCGGCCAGCACCGGGTTGCCCAGCGCCGCAAGGCCCGAGGCGGTCTGTTCGATGGCCTGGTGCCAGGACCACGCCACGCCATGGCCTTCGACCATCAACTGGCAGGCGCGGGTGATCAGGTCGGTATCGTCCAGCAGTGCGCCCTGGGCCTTGAAGATCGCCGCGTCCGCCGCGCCGAGCCGGCGCTGGGTGTCGTCCTCCAGCGCCCGCAGCTGCTGGCGGGTGCGGCTGAGGGCCTGGTGCAGTTGCGCGCCGCCTTCCCCCAGCGGTGTGGGCCGGTCGGCCACCTCGGTCTGGGCGCCGGCCAGCACATGCACCTTGCCGATGGCCAGGCCCGGGCTGGCGCCGATGCCGACGATGGCCGCCTGCGCCTCGGGCGGGGTCCAGCCGTTGACCGGCGCGGCGCGGCGCTGGGCGGCGCGTTCGGCGTCGGCCTTTTCCTGCAGGATCAGCCCATCCATGGCTTTGCGCAGGGCGGCCAGGGCGGCCTCGGCGTCCTGGCCTTCGGCCGAGACCACGATCTCATCGCCCTGCCGCAGACCCAGCTGCAGCAGCGCCACCAGGCTCTTGGCATCGGCGGCCTGATCCCCGGCACGGACCTGCAGGCGCGCGACGAAACGACGCGCGGCTTCGGCCCAGCGCGTGGCCGGACGCGCGTGCAGCCCGCTGGGGTAGGCGATGGTCCAGCCGAAGCCTCGGGCCAGATCGCTGGCCGGCGCGGCGGGCTGGTTGGCGGTGTCGCCGGACAACGCAGCGACGATCTGCTCCGCCTCGCCGGTGGTGAACAGACGCTGCAGCGTTGCCTGGTCCTGGATCAGGCGGGTCAGGCGCCGCAGCAGGGTGATGTGGGTGTCCGACTGGGCTGCGATGCCCACCACCAGGTGGGTGACCTGGCCCGGGTTCCACTCCACGCCCTGGGGCAGCTGCAGCACGGCAATGCCATCGCGACGGACCAGGTGGCGGTCCTCACCTAGGCCGTGGGGGATGGCCACGCCATGCCCCAGGAAGGTGTTGGCCAGCTCCTCGCGGCGGGACATGCTGGCCTGATAGCCGGGCGCGACGCAGCCGCCAGCGGTGAGCAACTGCGCCACCTGGGCGATGGCGTCAGCCTTGTCGCGCGCCTTGGCATCCAGCCGAACGAGTTCCGGCTCGACCGCCGCGGGGGAGAGTTGTTGCGACACAGGAACTCCAAGCGAATCAGCTGGAGCGCAATTGGGAACGTTCCCACACAAAAACGCAATGTGCAGTGCACAAAAGCCCCAACCCTGCTGCGCGGTACCCTCAGGCTTCGCCACGCAGGCAAGTCAGGGCTACGGAATAAGGAAAACGATCCCAGTGAGCATCAGTATCAACGACGTGGCCCGGGTGGCCGGCGTCTCCAAGTCCACGGTCTCGCGCGTGGTCGCCGGCGGCGCGGTCAGCGCCGAGGTGCGCGCGCGGGTCGAGGCGGCCATCTCCCAGACCGGCTACCGCCCCAACCTGCAGGCGCGGCGCCTGCGCTCGCAGCGCAGCGGCATCATCGCGGTGATCGTGGCCGACATCCGCAACCCCTTCTTCACCGCCCTGATCGGTGCGGTGGAGGCGGTGGCCTACCAGCAGGAGCTGCGGGTCATGCTGTGCAACACCGACGAGGATCCGGCGCGCGAGGCGCTGTATCTGCAGATGATGCAGGAGGAGCGCATCAGCGGCCTGATCTTCGCGCCGACCCGCACCACGGTGGGCCGGCTGGAACGCATGCAGTGGGATGCGCCGACCGTGCTGGTCGATCGCGCCCCGGCCGCGGGACGGCACGACAGCGTGGTGATCGACAACCGCGCGGCCATGAACGAGCTGGTCGCGCACCTGCTGGCGCAGGGGTACCGCCGCATCGGCGGCCTGTTCGGCAGCACCAGCACCACCGCGACCGAACGCCGCGACGGTTACCTGGCGGCGATGCAGGCGCACGGCCTGGCGCCGGACTATCGGGAAGTCGAGCCCACCGCTGAGGCGGCCATCGCCGCCACCGGCCCCTGGCTGGCCAGGGCGGACCGGCCGCAGGCGCTTGTGACCAGTAACAACCTGCTGCTGATGGGCGCGCTGAAGGCCGCACGCGCCGCGGGGCTGTCCATCCCAGACCAGCTGGCCCTGGCCGGGTTCGACAACGAGCGTTGGACCGAACTGGTCGAGCCCGGCATCAGCGTGGTGGAACAGCCCGTGGAAGAGATGGGACGGGCCGCCATGTCGCTGCTGTTGGAGCGGATGAAGGCGCCGGAGCTGCCAGTGCGCAGGCTGGTGATGTCCGCCCGCTGCGTGCTGCGCGGCTCGACCCGCCCGGCGCGATGAGCCGGGCGTCGGGTCTTCAGGCGACTTCGCTCAGGACATCCAGGCGCGCCTGCACCTGCGCGTCCAGCCAGTCCCAGTCCAGCTGGTCCAGCGCGCTGCGCCCGGCCGTGGCCTCGATCAGCAGCTGCCGCTGCAGCTCGCTGCGTTCCAGCGCCACCGCGTAGGGGATGCGCATGAAGGTGACCATGGTGTAGTGCGGGACGAAGCGCTCCGGATGGCGCTGCTGCAGCGCCTGTTCGAGCTGGCGCTGCAGCAGGAAGTCCGCATCGTCCACGCGGTCGCGCATCTCGATGTAGTTCTCCAGCGCCATGGCCTGGATGGCCGAGGCGTTGGGCTTGCGCTGCGCTTCGAAGGCCGCGTAGGCCTGCGCCAGCGACTCGGCCTGGTCCAGCTGCTCGGCCAGCGCCACGCAGTCTTCGAAGGCGCAGTTCATGCCCTGGCCGTGGAAGGGCACCATGGCGTGCGCCGCATCCCCCAGCAATACCGCGCGCCCGCCCAGGTGCCAGCGGTCCAGGTACAGCGTGCCCAGCAGCCCGGGCGGATGGGCCTCCCAGTCCTGCACCAGGTCCGGGATCAGCGGCAAGGCGTCGGGGAAGTCGCGCTCGAACAGGCCCCGTGCCTGCGCGCCGCTGGCCACCGTGGCAAAGCTGGTCGGGCCCTGGTTGGGCAGGAACAGGGTCACAGTGAAGGTGCCCTCGGCATTGGGCAGGGCGATGCACATGTAGTCGCCGCGCGGCCAGATATGCAGCGCATTGGCCTCGATGCGGAAGCCGCCCGCCTGGGTCGGCGGGATTTCCAGCTCCTTGTAGGAGTGGTCCAGGAACTCGGTGCGCGCGCCGAGCGGGCTGGCGCGGTCCATCGCCGCGCGCAGCGCCGAACCGGCACCGTCGGCGCCGATCAGCGTGTCGAAGCGGATGTCGTGCGGCGAGTCGTCGCGGTCGTCGATGAAGCGCGCATAGCCGGCCGGGAAATCGACGGTGTGCAGGCGCCGGTAGAAATGAATCCGGGCACCGGCCTGCTCGGCCAGGTCGAGCAGGGCGATATTGAGATCGGCCCGGTGGATGGACCAGATCACCTCGCTGTCGTCGCGCCCGTAGCGCTGCAGCTGCGGCTGCCCCTGGATGGGGTGGACCATGCGCCCGCGCATCATCACCGCGCGAGCCATTACCGCCTCTTCGGCGCCGGCCTGGCGCAGCGCGTGGCGGCCGCGCTCGGCCAGGGCCAGGTTGATCGAGCGCCCGGACTCGTAGCCCTTGATGCGCGGATCGCCGCGGCGTTCGTGCACGGTGACCTGCCAGCCGCGCTGGGACAGCAGGATGGCCAGCAGCGAGCCGGCCAGGCCCGCGCCGATCAGGGTGATGGTGCGGGGAGAAAAGGTGTCTGCGTTCAATGACGATCCAGTGGGGTGCGGCGGTGCGCAGGTGGGGGGCGGCTCAGACGCCGGCCCAGGCCTCGACTTCCTCGACGAAGCGGTACACGTCCATGTAGCGGTTGTAGAGCGGGATGGGCGAGATGCGGATCACGTCAGGCTCGCGCCAGTCGCCGGTGATGCCCACCGAGACCAGGTAGTCGAACAACGCCCGGCCGCGCTCGCGGCCACCGGCCACGCGCAGCGAGAGCTGGCAGCCGCGACGTTCCGGTTCGGCCGGGGTGATGATCTCCAGCGTATCCAGCAGGCGTGACTCGATCAGCTCTTCCAGCAGCGCGGTGAGCTTCTCGGACTTGGCCCGCAGCGCGGCCATGCCGCCGGCGCGGTCGAACAGTTCCAGCGAGGCAACCAGCGGCGCCATCGCCAGCACCGGCGGGTTGCTCAACTGCCAGCCCTCGGCCCCGGGGGTGGGCACGAACTCGGGCGCCATCAGGAACCGGCTCTGCTTCTCGTGCCCCCACCAGCCGGCGAAGCGCGGGCGGTCGCTGTGGGCGTGACGCGCGTGCACGAAAGCACCGGCCACCGCGCCGGGGCCGGCGTTGAGGTACTTGTAGTGGCACCACACCGCGAAATCGGCGTCGCTGTCATGCAGTTGCAGCGGCAGGTTGCCCACCGCATGGGCCAGGTCGAAGCCCACCTGCGCACCGGCCGCATGCGCCAGGCGCGCGATTTCCTTCAGGTCGAAGGCCTGTCCGGTGCGGTACTGCACGCCCGGCCACAGCACCAGCGCCAGGCGCGGGCCATGGGTGGCGATGGCCCGCGCGATGGCCTCCATCGACAGCGTGCCCTCGGCCTCGTCCGGTTCCAGCTCGATCAGGTCGGTGGCCGGGTCCAGGCCGTGGAAGCGGATCTGCGACTCCACCGCATGGCGGTCCGAGGGGAATGCGCCGGCCTCCATCAGGATCGCCGGGCGCTGCGCGGTGGGGCGGTAGAAGCTCACCATCATGAAGTGCAGGTTGGCGGTGAGGGTGTTCATCGCCACCACCTCCGAGGGCAGGGCGCCGACGATGCGCGCCAGCGGCTCGCGCAGCTGCTCGTGGTAGGTCATCCACTGGCCCTGCCCGGTGAAGTGGCCTTCCACCGCCTCGTGCGCCCACTTGTCCAGCACCTGTTCCACCGCCGCGCGCGCGCCCCGCGGCTGCAGGCCCAGCGAGTTGCCGCAGAAGTAGATCTGCTCGCCATTGCGCCAGCGCGGGATCAGGAACTCGTTGCGGAACGCGCGCAGCGGGTCGGCGGCGTCCAGGGCGATGACATGGGTGCGGGACAACGGATTGGACATGAGCGACCTGATCAGGAACGGCTAGCGCCGGTAGCGGGCGATGTTGGCGAGTCTAACTGGCGGGCGACTCGCCGGCCCGGACCGGCGCGCGCTTGGCATCGCCGGCATCGCGACGCAGCAGGTGGGTCAGCGTATCCAGGCTGTCGGCGATGCGATCGCAGGCATCGAGCAGCGCGAAAGAAAGCGCGTGCTCGTGCGCCAGGGCCTCGGCCAGCTTGCGCTCGAAGGGGCGCGCCGCGGGGATGGCCGAGGCCTTGCCGCCCTGGCGCAGGTAGCGCACCTGCGCAGACAGGGTGTCGTCCACGGCCTGGGCGAAGGCCGACAGCTCGGGGGAGGCGGCCAGTTGCGCACCCTCGCGCAGCTGCGCCTCCAGCGTCAGCGGCGCGCGCATGAGCCGGGTGGCGTTGGCCAGCAGCGATTGCGCCAGCTGGGCCTCGTCACGGTTGCCGCCGCGACGCGGCTCGGCGCGCATGCGGTCGATGGAGGCCTGCACGTTGGTCCGGGCCGCACGCGCGGCGCTGCGGGTCTCGTCCAGCACGTCCACGCGGCCATCCAGCAGCGCGCTCAGGTGGCGCTGGTCGGCCTCCAGCAGCTTGGCGAAGGCGGCGCGGCCGCGGCGGCCTTCCCAGGTCGGCCACAGCGCGTAGACGGTCATGGCCAGCGCGCTGCCGATCAGGGTGGCGGTCACCCGCGCGCTCAGTGCCTGGCCCGGGTCCTGGCCCTCGAAGGACAGCAGCATCACCAGCATGCCGGTCAGCAGCGCCACGCCCAGCCCGTAGTTCATCTGCGCCGTCAGGCGGAAGCCGAAGCAGAACAGCCACAGCAGCAGCAAGCGCACCACGGTGCCGTCCATCGCGTAGTGGATCAGCGCGGTGCCCACCAGCAGTCCGGCCAGGGTGCCCAGCACGCGCCCGGCGCCGAAGCTGAGCGTGCCGCCGAAGTCGGGCTTGAGCACGATGGCGGTGGTCATCGGGATCCACGCCCCATGCGGCAAGGCAAGGCCGCGCTCCAGCAGCAGCGCCGCCACCAGCGCGGTGCCGCAGCGCAGGGCATGGCGAAAGGCCACCGAGGACAGCGTGAGATTGGCCTGCAGCGTCAGCCAGGGCGAGCTGGGGCGCAGGGCCGGCGGCAGCCGCGCCTCGGCCTGCTGGGCCTGGATCTGCCCCTGGCTGCTGGCCCAGTAGCCATTGCGGACCAGGGCGCGCAGCTGGCCGGCCAGCCCGGCGGCGCGGCCGGCCCCCAGCCGCAGCAGGCGCTGTTCGCGCGTGCCGCTGACCTCGCTTTTCACGCCATCGAGCTGGTCGGCCAAGGCCTGCAGCGCGGTGACGTCGACCTGCGCGGCCACCGGCGCGCTGGCCTCGCGCATGGCCGAGGCCAGATGGTCCAGCACCAGCGCCGCCTGCTTGAGCAGCGTTTCGATCAGCGTGCGTGCCTGTGCGTCTTCCAGGCGGGCGTGGATGTCGGCCAGCGCCAGCACGTCCACGCGCACGCGCTCGCAGACCTCGGCCATGATGCGGAAGGACTGCAGCGCCTGGCCGCGCGTGTGGTGCTGGCCATGCAGCAGCACCAGGGTGTCCTGCGCAGCCTGCAGGGTGGGCGAGGGCTGGCTGGGGTCAGGCCGGGTGCGCGCGGTGATGGCCAGCTGCTGCAGGATGGTGGCCAGGGCGAAGCGCTCGGGGCGATAGCGCTGCAGCGGCCAGGCGGCCAGGGCCATCAGCATCTGCAGCAGGCCGCCGCCGAAGATCAACAGGCCCACGCCCAGGGCCTGGTCCTGAGGTAGGCCCAGATTGGCCGAGACCAGCACGAGCAGCATGCTGGCCAAGCCATTGCGGGCCGCCAGCGGCCCCAGCGCCACCACCAGCCCTCCGGCGAAGCCGAACACGAACACGGCCAGCACGACCAGCACCGAATGCGGCCCGACCAGCACGCCGATCATCGCCGACAGACCGGCAATGGCCGCCGCCAGCAGCATACGCCGCATGCGCAGGGCATAGGCGCCGGGCTGGTCGGCGAACATGGTCTGCAGCGCGCCGATCGCCAGACCCAGGCCGATGACCGGCGCATCGGCCCACACCCCGCCGGCAAGCGCGGCGAACACCGCGAAGGAGTTGCGCAGCGCCACCCGCACCGGGATATCGCGGGGCTTGAGGTGGATCAGGCTGCGCAGGAGCGGGGACATGGTGGGGCGAGCAGTGAGTGGTGAAGCGAGGAGTGAGGAGTGAGTAAGCGCAGAGGCGAAAGCAAAGCGCGCGCCGCGTCAGCTGTTATCGCTCACTCCTCACTCCTCGCCCCACCACTCACTCCTTATGTGTCAGGCATGACGTAACGCGCAGGCGCCGGATTGAAATGGCCGCAGGCGTCGCAGGTGCGGTGCTCGCGCGAGGCGTAGAAGCGGTCGAACACCGGCGGGAAGTCGGTCTCGATGTTGCGCAGCGGGAAGTACTCTTCGTAGAGCTTGTGGTTGCAGCGCTCGCAGAACCACATCAGGCCGTCCTGCTCGTGCGGCAGGCGGCGGCGTTCGATCACCAACCCCACCGAGTCGGGCATGCGCTGCGGGGAATGCGGCACCCGCGGCGGCAGCAGGAAGATCTCGCCGGCACGGATGGGGATGTCGCGCACCTTGCCGTCTTCCTGGATGCGCAGGACCATCTCGCCTTCCAGCTGATAGAACCATTCGGCGCCCTCGTCGTGGTGGTAGTCGGTGCGCGCATTCGGCCCACCGACCACCATCACGATGAAGTCGTCCGCGTAGACGACCTTGTTGCCGACCGGCGGCTTGAGCAGGTGCCGGTGTTCCTCGATCCAGGCCTGCAGGTTGAGGGGGGAGGGCAGCATCGCCAGGTCCGCGCTCAAACGTCGGCCATGTACGGCGTGGTCTGCAGGGCGCGCTGGTAGGTCGGCCTCAGTGACTCGAAGCTGTCCACATCCATGCCCAGCTGGCGCACGCGGCCATCGAACAGGCTGTAGCACCAGCCATGCACGCTCAGGGACTGCCCACGCGCCCAGGCATCGCGGATCACCGTGCTCTGGCACAGGTTGACCACCTGCTCGATCGCATTGATCTCGCACAGGCGAGCGTGGCGGGCCGCTTCGTCCGGTAGCGCATCCAGCAAGTCGGCATGCTTCTGCACGATGTCGCCGACCTGGCCCAACCAGTTGTCGGTCAGCCCCACGCGCTTGCCGGTCAGCCCGGCGTGCAAACCGCCGCAGCCGTAGTGGCCTACGATGAGGATGTGCTCCACCTTGAGCACGTCCACCGAGAACTGCACGGCCGACAGGCAATTCAGGTCGGTGTGCTGGACCAGGTTGGCCACGTTGCGGTGGACAAAGACCTCACCCGGATCCAGGCCCAGGATCTGGTTGGCCGGCACCCGCGAGTCCGAGCAGCCGATCCACAGATAGCGCGGCGATTGCTGGCGTGAGAGGCGCTCGAAGAAGTCAGGGTCTTCGCGGCTGATCCGTTCGGACCATTCGCGATTGTTGCGGAGCAGGGTGTCCAGGTCTGACATGGCAGGGTCTTCAGGGGCCGGAGGTGGGTCTGCAAGGATACCCGCGATGCGTGTGAGCGCCGTCACCTTGCCAGCCAGCAAGGTGCCTTTGCCTCAAAGGCCATTGTGAGAGCCGATTCATCGGCGAAGACGCCTTCCCGAGGCAGCGCGCTCATCCGTAGGGCGGATCGTGATCCGCCAACGCCATGCTGGAACGCGCTGAACAGATGGGACACTAGGGACGCGCCTGTCGCGTGAGGTGACGTCATGGGCATGCTGGGCTCCACGATGGCGGATCGCGATCCGCCCTACGCCACGGTGGAGGAGTCCGGACGATCGAACGGCGAGTGCCGTCGTGGGAGCCGATTCATCGGCGAAGGGGCCGTCGACGTGCTGTCCAGACACTCCAGACCGCAACTGCCGACGTCACTTCTGGCAAGCCGGGCAGTCGTACAGGCGCCGCCCCGCCAACTCCCGCCGACGAATGGGCGTCCCGCAATCCGGACACGGCAGGCCCTGGCGGTCGAACACCTTGAAGGCAAAGCCCTCCGGCGTATCGGTGATGTACTCGGCGCGCATGCCCTCGGCCTTGCGGATGCCGCGGCTGCGATAGCTGCGGCGGGGCACGTCCAGCAGCGCCCTGGCCAGCAGCTTGCGCTCGTCTGGCGTCAGGCTGGCCGCGCCGCGCAAGGGCGCAATGCCGGCCTCGAACAGCACCTCCGAGCGCAGATAGTTGCCCATGCCCGCCAGGAAGCCCTGGTCCAGCAGTAGCGCCGCCAGCGACATTCGGCCAAAGCGCAGCTCCTGCAGCCGCCTGGCCACTGCCGCGGCGGTCAGGCGCTTGTCCAGCACATCCGGCCCGAGCTTGGACAAGAACGGATGCCGGACCAGCTCCTCGGTCTTCCACAAGGCGATATCCGAGGCCGAATACAGCAGGATCGCCTGGTCCTGCGTCTCCAGCGCCACCCGCAGGCTGCGGGTGGTCTCGGGGCGCGTGCCAGCCGCGGCCACCATCCACACCCCATAGAGCTGGTTGTGCGAGTACAGCGTCCAGCCGTGGTCGAACCGCGTCAGCATCGCCTTGCCATGCGTGTCGATGGCCGTGATGCAGTGACCCCTGAGCAGCTTCTCCTTGCCCTTGAGCGCGGACAGGCCGAACCAGACCGACGCCAGCGGCGCACTGCCGACCGCCGCGAACAGCTTGTCGGCGGCGCGACGGATTTCAGGACCTTCCGGCATGGCCGACCCTCAGATGGACTGCATGCGCCCGCCATCCACGGCCAGGCTGACGCCGGTGATGTAACCGGCAGCGGGGCTGGCCAGGAACGCCACGGCGGCGGCGACCTCGCTGGCCTGGGCCACGCGGCGGACCGGCACCCCGGAGGCGATGGCGGCCAGCGCCTCGTCCTCGCTGCCGCCGTTGGCCGCCATGCGGTCCTTGATGATGTGATCCAGGCGCGCGGTGCGGGTGTAGCCAGGCAGGACGTTGTTGACGGTGATGCCCTCGGGCCCCAGCTCGCGCGAAAGCGTCTTGGCCCAGCTGGCCACCGCCCCGCGCGTGGTGTTGGACACGCCCAGATTGGGGATGGGCTCGTACACCGAGGTGCTGACGATGTTGACGACGCGGCCCCAGCCACCGGCGCGCATCCCCGGCAGCACCGCTTGCAGGCGCGCGTGGTTGGCCAGCAGGTGCTGCTGGAACGCCGCCAGAAATGCGTTCGCATCGGCATCGATGGCGCGCCCACCGGGCGGTCCGCCACTGTTGTTGACCAGCACCTGGACCGGGCGCTCGGCCACGAGCTCGGCCAGCATCGCCTCCAGCGCCTGCGGCTGCGCGTCGTCGGCCACGCGGTATCCGTGGCGCTGGCCCGCGGCGATCTGCGGCAGGTCGGCAACCACCGATTCCAGGGTGGCGCGGCGCCGCGCCACCACGGTGACATCCGCGCCCAGCAGGGCCAGTTCCAACGCGCTGGCCTGGCCGATGCCTTCGGAGGCGCCGAAGACCAGCGCATGTCGGCCGGAAAGATTCAGATCCATGGGCGTTCGCTCAGCGTCTCAGGAAGGGAGCGCCCTGCATGGCGCTTGCCGGGGATTGGACACCATCTCGCGTGATGCCCCACGCAAGGTGCACGGCTGCACCGGGCTCAACGCGGCAGATGCCCGCGCATCATCCGCGCGATCTCGCCGGCCATCGGCTCTCCACGGGCATCCAGCTCGTCGGCGACAGCGGCGACATTGGCCGCAGGGTGGTTCTGGCTGAGCTTGAACTTCAGCTCCACGCGTTCCACCCGCAGCCGGAAGCCGACGATGCCGGCCAACTGGCGCACCAGCCTGGGATCGCCGTGCTCGAAGCGCCAGTCGCTGCCGACCTGCGCTTCGAAGTGCTGGCTGAGCCGATCGACGAGCCCAGCCAAGGCCTTGGGATCGCTGAAGGATTCGAGTCGGCCATGCAGGTGCGCCACCGCGTAGTTCCAGGTCGGCACGCGCGCGGCCGCTTCCTTGTCTGGATACGCCGACGGCGTCACGTAGGCATGCGGGCCATGCACGATGGCCAGCGCGGCGCCAACATGCCGCGCCTGCGGATTGGGGCGTGCCCAGTGGCCTTCCAGCACGATGTCTTGATCGTGCCGGGTGTAGCGCACCGGCAGGTGAGCGACCTCGGGCGTGCCATCGTCGGCAGTGGTGACCAGCGTGATGAAGGCGTCGCGCGCGATCAGCGCGTCCAGCGCCGACAGGTCGTCCAGCTTGAACGCCGCCGGTCGATACATGGCGCGCCTAGGCCCTGCCGCCCATCGACTGCGTCATCAGCGGCTTGAGGTCCTCATCGTGCGCCGCCTTGGGCGGGGCGATCTCGTGCAGCGAAAAGCCACGGACCAGCGCATCTTCCTCGTCCAGCCCGTCAAAGGCGACGAAGTCGGCATCGAACAACGCCGCGCGCGCGCTGTCCTCGCTGTCGTAGGCCAGCGTGTTGCCATCGCTGTCCAGCACCTCGGCGGTGCCGGCGGCCTTGATGCGCAGGCGCGCCCAGATCAGCATGCGGCCCAGGCTGGCCACCCACCATTGGTCTTGGAAATCAGGCATCACATCAACTCCGAAAACAGCCACAGCAGGCCGGCCATGGCCAGTCCGCCGAAGATCACCAGCAGCGAGATGCGCGCCGGCGTGGCCAGGCCGCTCAGCGAGGTATCGCGCACGCTGCGGTAGCCGCCGCGCAATAACCATCCCAGGGCAGCCGGCTTTAGGAAGGCGCCGGCGCCGAGCTGCGCGGTGATGGCCGGATGCCGGTCACGCACGTGCACCAGGGTCAGCGGCCAGAAGATCACAAAGGCGCAGAAGCCGGCGATCGCCGTGGCCACGAACAGCAGGGCGAAGAACAGGATCATGCGGCCCCCATCGTGGCCAGCTTGGGCGCGACCGCGGCCAGCACCACCAGTCCCACCGTCCACCACAGCGGACGCACGGTGTGCCGGATTGCCTGCCTGGCCTGGGCCGTGTCCCACCACGGATGCGGCACGGCATTGCCCGGGTTGGGCTGGCGCGCAGCATGACGCAGCAGCTGCAGCGTGCGCCAGGCGGCCATGCCCACGCACAGCAGGGCCAGGGCCATCAGCAGCAGCTGCAGCGTGGAGGCGGCCTGCAGGGACAGCATCAGAACTCTGCGTGGCCCGGCGCGCGCGGGTAGGGGATCGCGTCGCGGATGTTGCTCAGCCCGCACACGTAGACCACCAGGCGCTCGAACCCCAAGCCGAAGCCGGCATGCGGCACCGTGCCGTAGCGGCGGAAATCGCGGTACCAGCCATAGTGCGAGGCATCCAGGCCGAACTGCGCCATGCGCGCGTCCAGCACGTCCAGGCGCTCCTCGCGCTGGCTGCCGCCGATGATCTCGCCAATACCCGGCGCCAGCACGTCCATGGCCGCCACGGTCTTGCCGTCATCGTTCAGGCGCATGTAGAAGGCCTTGATGTGCTCGGGGTAGTTGGTCACCACCACCGGGCGACCGACATGCTCCTCGGTCAGCCAGCGCTCGTGCTCGGTCTGCAGGTCCAGGCCCCACTCGACCGGGAAGTCGAACTTCTTGCCGGACTTCTGCAGCAGGCCGATGGCATCGGTGTAGTCGATGCGCTCGAACGGCGAGTTGATGAAGGCTTCCAGCTTGGTGATGGCCTGCTTGTCCACGCGCTCGGCGATGAAGGCCAGGTCGTCCATGCGCTCGTCCAGCACCGCCTTGAACAGGTACTTCAGGAATTCCTCGGCCAGGCGCGCGTCCTCGGCCAGGTCGGCGAAGGCGATCTCCGGCTCGATCATCCAGAACTCGGCCAGGTGCCGGGTGGTGTTGGAGTTCTCGGCGCGGAAGGTCGGGCCGAAGGTGTAGACCTTGCTCAGTGCAAGGCAGTAGGCCTCCACGTTGAGCTGGCCGGACACGGTCAGGAAGGTCTCCTTGCCGAAGAAGTCGCGGGAGAAGTCGACATTGCCCTTGGCATCGCGCGGCAGGTTGGCCATGTCCAGCGTGGAGACCCGGAACATCTGGCCGGCGCCCTCCGCATCGGAAGTGGTCACGATGGGCGTGGAGATCCAGTTGAAACCGTTCTGGTGGAAGAACCGGTGCACCGCCTGGGCCAGGCAGTTGCGGATGCGGGTCACCGCGCCGAACAGGTTGGTACGCGGGCGCAGGTGCGCCACTTCACGCAGGAACTCCAGCGAATGGGCCTTGGGCTGGATCGGATAGGTTTCCGGATCCTCGACCCAGCCCACGACCTCCACCGAGGCGGCCTGGATCTCGAAGCTCTGGCCCTGGCCCTGCGATTCGGCCAGGGTGCCGCGGGCGATCACCGCGCAACCGGCCGTCAGCCGCTTCACCTCGGCCTCGTAGTTGGGCAGGCTGCTGGGCACCACCACCTGGATCGGGGCGAAGCACGAGCCATCGCTGACATTGACGAAGGACAGCCCCGCCTTGGAATCGCGCCGCGTGCGCACCCAGCCCTGCACGGTCACCTCGCCGCCGACCAGGATCCTGCCCGCCAGCGCATGCTCGACGCTTACCACCGTCATCTCTTGAATCCTCGGCCTGCTGACACTATCGAAGGGGAACGCAGAGTTTACCGAAGCGACAGGGCCGCGGGCGCCCTGGCCGGTATAATTCGCTGGCTACTCGAGGAACCACCCCATGGCCGTCACCCTTGCCCCCGCCGCCTTCGCGCGCGTCCAGCGCTTCGTCAGCCAGTCGCCCGGCGTGCTGGGGCTGCGCTTCGGCGTGACCCGCACCGGTTGCTCGGGCTGGGGCCATGTCACCGACCTGGCGCGCGAACAGCGCGAGGGCGACACCGTGTTCGAGCAGGATGGCGTGCGCATCTACGTCGATGCCGACAGCCTGCCGCTGGTGGATGGCACCCGCATCGACTTCGCCAAGCAGGGCCTGAGCGAGGTCTTCGTCTTCGCCAACCCCAACGCCGCCGCCGAATGCGGTTGCGGCGAGAGCTTCACCACGGATCGCGACGTGGCCTGAGCCAACTCCCGCCGGCTGCGTGGCCGGCAAACGCGTTAATCTGCCCGGCTCTGAACGATGGGGTAGGGCGATGCGGCGATGGATCCTGGCGGGACTTCTGGCGGCGCTGTGCGCCCCTGCGGCGCAGCAGGCGCAAGCACAGTCGGGTATTTCAGCGGCGCCCGCGCGCAATGCCGACCTGCAGGCCTTCTTCGCGCGTGAATGGGAGCGAGGGCTGCAGGAGAATCCTGAGAACGCCAGCTATCAGGGCGATGCGCGCTTCAACGACCGCTGGACCGACATCAGCCTCCAGGCCATCGCCACGCGGCAGTCAGGGGATCGCAAGGCCCTGGCCGAGCTCAAGGGCTTCGATCGCGCCGCGCTGTCGCCGATGGATCAGCTCGATTACGACACCGCGCTGTGGCAGCTGGAGCGTTCGGTGGAGCGTCAGCGCTTCAACGAGCACCTGCAACCGATCGGCCACCAGGGCGGCCCGCAGACCATGGATGGCATCGCCGAGGTGCTGCCTTTCGCCACGGTCAAGGACTATCAGGACTGGATCAAGCGCCTGCGCGCGGTGCCCACCGTGCTGGCGCAGACCACCGCGCTGATGGGCGAGGGGATCAAGGCCGGCAACCTGCCGCCCAAGGTCCTGATGGAACGCGTGCCGGCGCAGCTTGCCGCGCAGGTCGTGGACGATGCCAGCAAGAGCCCGTTCTACCGGCCGTTCCAGCGGTTCCCCGAAAGCATTCCGGTGGCCGAGCAGGCGCGCCTGCGCCAGCAGGCCCAGGCGGCCATCAGCGAGGCCGTGGTGCCGGCCTTCCGCAGCTTCAAGACCTACTTCGAAGCCGAATACCTGCCCAAGACCCGCGGGAACATCGCCGTCACCAGTCTGCCGGACGGCAAGGCGTTCTACGATTTCCTGGCGGGCTACTACACCACCACCGACCTGTCGGCCGAGCAGATCCACCAGATCGGCCTGAAGGAAGTCGCGCGCATCCGCGCGGAGATGGAGAAGGTCAAGACCCAGGCCGGCTTCAGCGGCAGCCTGCCTGAATTCTTCGCCTACCTGCGCAGCGACCCGAAGTTCTTCGAGAAGACCCCGGCCGATCTGCTGGAGCGCTACCAGGCCGTGGCCAAGCGCATCGACCCGGAGCTGGTGAAGGTGTTCCGCACCATCCCGCGCCAGCCCTATGGCGTGCGCGCCATTCCCGACAACGTGGCCCCCGACACCACCACCGCCTACTACATGCCCGGGGCCAGCGACGGCAGCCGCGCCGGCTACTATTACGTCAACCTCTACAAGCCGCAGGTGCGCCCGACCTGGGAAATGATGGCCTTGAGCCTGCATGAGGCCGTGCCCGGCCATCACTTCCAGTTCGCCCGCGGGCTGGAGATGCCCGATGCGCCGATGTTCCGCCGCACCGCCTACTTCGTGGCCTACGGCGAGGGCTGGGGCCTGTATGCCGAACAATTGGGCTACCCGATGGGCCTGTACGAGGACCCCTACGACCGCTTCGGCCAGCTGACTTACGAGATGTGGCGCGCCGTGCGTTTGGTGGTGGACACCGGCATGCACGCCAAGGGCTGGAGCCGCGATCGGGCCATTGCCTACTTCAAGGACAATGCCGCCAAGACCGACCAGGACATCGTCAACGAGATCGACCGCTACATCGCCTGGCCGGGACAGGCGCTGGCCTACAAGATCGGCCAGCTGAGGATCTCGGCCCTGCGCGACAAGGCCCGGCAGGCGCTGGGCGAGCGCTTCGACCTGCGCGACTACAACGATGCGGTGCTGGAAACCGGGTCGGTGCCGCTTCAGGCGCTGGAAAAGCACATCGATGCCTGGATCGCCCGCCAGAAGGCCGCCCCGCGCCCCTCGTGAGGGCGCATCCGGGCGGCTGAACAGGGCGCATAAGCGGCGGGATCTGCCCGCATTGCGCGCAAGCCCCTGAGCTGACATAATTTCCGGCTTCCTGCGCCTGTCCGTGGCAGGAACCTTGCCCCACCGCATCCGTGTCGGATGTCGGGGGGCTGTCCGGCCAGCGCGACTGCGCTGGCCTTCATCCGAAAGGGAAACACTATGCGTCACTACGAAATCGTGTTCCTGGTCCATCCGGACCAGAGCGAGCAGGTGCCGGCGATGGTCGAGCGCTACAAGGGCATCGTCGAGAGCCACAACGGCACGGTGCACCGTCTGGAAGACTGGGGCCGCCGCCAGCTGGCCTATCCGATCCAGAACCTGGTCAAGGCCCACTACATCCTGATGAACGTGGAAGTGGACCAGGCCGGCCTGAGCGAGCTGACCGAGACCTTCCGCTTCAACGACGCCATCCTGCGTCACCTGATCATGAAGCGCGATGAGGCCGACACCGAGATGTCGATCATCATGAAGAGCAAGGACGAGAAGAACGACAAGCCCGAGCGCGGCGAGCGTCGCCGTCGCGACGACGATTCCTCGGACACCGGCGCTGACAACAGCGACGCCTCCGACAACGCCGAAGCCGCCTAAGGAACCTCCTCATGTCCAAGTTCTTCCGCCGTCGCAAGTTCTGCAAGTTCACCGCTGAAGGTGTCAAGGAGATCGACTACAAGGATCTCAACACCCTGCGCCAGTATCTGACCGAGACCGGCAAGATCGTGCCGAGCCGCGTGACCGGTACCAAGTCCCGTTACCAGCGCCAGCTGCAGACCGCCGTCAAGCGCGCCCGCTTCCTGGCCCTGATCCCGTACACGGACAACCACGACGTCTAAGTAGCAGGAACGAGTAGCGGCTTTGCCGCTAGGAACGAGGAACGAGGAGGGGGATCTTCACTCGTTTCTCGTTCCTCTCCACTCGTTTCACGCTCCATCCCGTCCATTCGGACAGCAACAGTTGCGTCACGCCATGTGCCGCTAACGAATACGGAACCAAGCAAATGAAGCTGATTCTCCTGCAGAAAGTGACCAACCTCGGTGTCCTGGGCGACCAGGTCAACGTCAAGCCGGGCTACGGCCGCAATTTCCTGGTGCCGCAGGGCAAGGCCGTGCCGGCCACCGCCGCCAACGTCGCCGAGTTCGAAGCCAAGCGCGCCGAGTACGAAGCCAAGGCCAAGTCGATCCATGACGAAGCCGAAGCCCGCCGCGCCAAGCTGGAAGGCGCCAGCGTGACCGTCACCGCCAACGCTTCCACCGAAGGCAAGCTGTTCGGTTCGGTCGGCCCGCGCGACATCGCCGATGCCTTCACCGCCGCCGGCCTGCCGCTGGAAAAGAGCGAAGTGGTCATGCCGGAAGGCGCGCTGCGCAACATCGGCGAGTACGAAGTGGTCGCCAAGCTGCACGCCGACGTCGAAACCACGATCAAGGTCGTGGTCCAGGCCGAAGGCTGATCTTCCTGCCCAGGCAGCGAAGGGGACGGGCGCCGCAAGGCGCCCGTTCTGTTTTGGAAGCATGGAGCTAGAAGCGAGAAACGAGGAACGAGAAACGAGGAACGAGTAAAAGCCGGAGCTGGCAGCCTCACTGGCTGCTGTAACTCGTTCCTCGTTCCTCTCCACTCGTTCCTGCGCTCGTTCCTGCCGTCTCGCTCCCTGAGATGCCCACCGGTTATCCCGGCTTATCCACAGAGTTGTCTGCAGCCCTTTCGGTCCGCGGGCCACTACCATGGCCGACCGGCATCGCCCCGGCTCCGCTTCGTTTCCCGAAGCCCCTTCAGGAACTCCACACGCTCCCATGGCCGCGCGCAGCAGCAGTAACAGCATCCGCAACGACCCCAGCGACGCCCGCATCGAACAGCTGCGCGTGCCGCCGCATTCGATCGAGGCCGAACAGGCGGTGCTGGGCGGCCTGATGCTGGCGCCGGAAGCCTACGACCGGGTTGCCGACAAGCTGACCGACCGCGATTTCTACCGTCGCGACCACCAGCTGATCTATCGCGCCATCTGCGAGCTGGCCGAAAAGAGCCGCCCCTACGACGCGGTGACCCTGGGCGAATGGTTCGATTCGCAGGGTCAGTCCGAACAGGTCGCCAATGGCGCCTACCTGATCGAGCTGGCCACCTCCACGCCCTCTGCCGCCAACATCAACGCCTACGCCGAGATCGTGCGCGAGAAGGCGGTCATGCGGCAGCTGATCGATGTCGGCACCGGCATCGTCAACCGCGGCTTCGTGCCTGAGGGCCGTGGCAGCGCCGAGCTGCTGGCCGAGGCCGAACAGAAGGTCTTCGCCATCGCCGAGGAAGGCGCGCGCGGCCGCACCGACTTCGTGGCCATGCCCAACGCCCTGAAGGACGCGTTCTCCGCGCTGCAGGACCGCTACAACAACGGCGGCAACATCACCGGCCTGCCCACCGGCTATACCGAATTCGACAACATGACCGCCGGCCTGCAGCCGACCGATCTGATCATCCTGGCGGCGCGTCCTGCCATGGGCAAGACCACCTTCGCGCTGAACATCGCCGAGTACGCGGCGATCAAGTCGAAGAAGGCCTGCGCGGTGTTCTCGATGGAAATGTCCGCCGCGCAGCTGGCCATGCGCCTGATCTCCTCCAACGGCCGCATCAACGCCCAGCGCCTGCGCAACGGCCAGCTTGAGGACGAGGACTGGAGCCGCGTCACCAGCGCCATCTCGATGCTGAAGGAAACCAAGATCTTCATCGACGACACGCCCGGCCTGTCGCCTGACGTGCTGCGCGCCAAATGTCGCCGTCTCAAGCGCGAGCACGACCTGGGCCTGGTGGTGATCGACTACCTGCAGCTGATGAGCGTGCCCGGCAACAGCGAGAACCGCGCCACGGAAATCTCGGAGATCTCGCGCTCGCTCAAGGGCCTGGCCAAGGAGCTGAGCGTGCCGGTGATCGCGCTGTCCCAGCTCAACCGCTCGCTGGAAACGCGCACCGACAAGCGCCCGGTGATGGCCGACCTGCGCGAATCGGGCGCGATCGAGCAGGACGCGGACATGATCGTGTTCATCTACCGCGACGACTACTACAACAAGGAAAACTCTCCGGACAAGGGCCTGGCCGAGATCATCATCGGCAAGCACCGTGGCGGCCCGACCGGCTCGTGCAAGCTCAAGTTCTTCGGCGAGTACACCCGCTTCGACAATCTGGCCCACGATTCGGTCGGGTCCTTCGAGTAACGGCAGGGCGCCCCGGCTCCAGCCCCGGAATCCTCGGTTTCGTCGCAGCGGCCGGCGCTCCGTCGCCTGGCCGTTGCTGGGCGCGGCGCCTCAGGCCCACGCTCGCCCGGCGGCGACTGGCCGCCTGCGGAGTAGGACATGAAGACCTTGCTTGCGCTCGGGGTGTGGTGCCTGCTGTTCGTCCTGTGCTGGCCGCTGGCCATCCTGGCCTTGCTGGCCTGGCCGCTGCTGTGGTTGCTGAGCCTGCCGCTGCGGCTGGTGGGCGTTGCCTGCTCGGCGCTGTTCGCCTTCCTGCGGGCGCTGCTGATGCTGCCCGCGCGCTTGCTGGGCGCCCGCCCGGCGGTGGCCTGAGATGTTGCTGCCCAGGGCCAGCCTGGCGGTGATCTACGTGCCCTTGATGGTGGTGACGGTCTCGGGGGTGCTGGCCGGCGCCGCGGCCTCAGGTCGCCAGGATGCGGGCAGCGCGGTCGAAACGCCCGTCGGGCTCTCCGAGACCGCGTCGCAGTGGTGCGCCGGTCAAATCGAGCCGCCCGCTTCGTCCCCTGCTGCTGGCCAGGCGCACTGCGCCAGCCCCGCGGTGCATGACGGAACTGCAGGAGGTACGGACCACCCCCGCCTGGCGCGGGCAGCGGCGGGCCGCTAGCGAAGTTCACTGCCCATCGCACGGAGCTTGGGCATCATGCGCCGTCCGATTCCCCGACCTGATGCCGCATGCCGCTCGCCCTTGTGTGGTTCCGCAACGACTTCCGCCTGGCCGACAACCCGGCACTGCTGGCGGCGGTGGAAGCCGGCTACGACCCCTTGCCGGTCTACATCCATGCTCCGCACGAAGAAGGCTGCTGGCGCAGGGGAGCGGCCAGCAACGCCTGGCTGCACCGCTCGCTCCAGGCCCTGGGTGAGGACCTGGCCCAGCGGGGGTCGCGCCTGATCCTGCGGCAGGGCGACAGCGACAAGGTCCTGCAGACGTTGATCGCGCAGAGCGGGGCGCAGGCCGTGTACTGGAACCGCAAGTACGAGCCGGCCACGCAGCCACGCGATGCGGCGATCAAGCAGGCGCTCAAGGAACAGGGTCTGAAAGTGCAGAGCTGCAATGGCGCCCTGTTGAGCGAGCCCTGGGACCTGCGGACCAAGAGCGGCGGGCCCTACAAGGTGTTCACCCCGTTCTATCGCGCGGCAATGGCGCAGCTGAAGCTCCCTGCGACCGGCGATGCGCCAGCCTCGCTCCCGAGCGTGCCCGATTCGCTGGAGAGCCAGACGCTGGCGCAGCTGGGGCTCGCCCCGGCACTGGGCTGGGACGCCGGCTTCTGGGAGGCCCGGCAACCCGGGGAGGCCGGTGCCATGGAAGCGCTGGAGGTCTTTCTCGATGGCGCCCTGCACGGCTATGTCGAACAGCGCGATCGCCCGGACCGGGTCGGCACTTCGCGCCTGTCCCCGCACCTGCATTTCGGCGAGATCGCGCCCTGGCGCGTGGTCCAGGCGCTGGAAGCGCGACGCAGCGCCAAGCTGGCCGCGCAGATCGACGCCTACATCCGCCAGCTGGTCTGGCGCGACTTCGCCTATCACCTGCTGCATCACTTCCCGCATACGGTGGAACACAACCTCAACCCGCGCTTCGAGCACTTCAACTGGGCCAAGGCCTTGCCCTCGAAGCTTCACGCCTGGCAGCGCGGCCTGACCGGGGTGCCGATCGTCGATGCCGGCATGCGCGAACTCTGGACCACCGGGGTGATGCACAACCGCGTGCGCATGATCGTGGCCAGTTACCTGACCAAGCACCTGCGCGTGCACTGGCTGCAGGGCGCCCAATGGTTCTGGGACACGCTGGTCGATGCCGACCTGGCCAACAACACCCTGGGCTGGCAATGGGTGGCCGGCACCGGTGCCGATGCCTCGCCGTACTTCCGCGTGTTCAACCCGGTGACCCAGGCACAGAAGTTCGATCCCGAGGGTCGCTACATCGCGCAATGGGTCCCGGAACTGGCCAAGCTGCCGTTGCCGGCGCGCTTTGCGCCGTGGGAGAAGCCGGACCTGCTCCAGCGCCTGGCGCCCGACTATCCACGCCAGCCCATCGTCGATCTGGCGCAGGGGCGCGAAGACGCGTTGGCCGCGTATGCGGCAAGCAAGGGATGAGCTGCCGCTCGCTGAACCGCGCTGCGTCGCATCAGCCGTGTTCACGCCTGCTTAGCCTGCGTTGCGGCGCGGCACGTTAACGTTTTTGCCACACACCCAATGGCCACGCACGACGAGGAGACGCCATGAAGAAACTTGCCACCACCGCCACCCTGAGCCTGCTCACGGTTACCCTCGGCCTGTCCGGGTGCGCCACCTACACTGGCCAGACCAATGCACCGGACGACCCCAACAGGACCCGCAATGGCGCCCTGATCGGCGCCGGCATTGGCGTGGTGGCCGGTCTGCTCAGCGGCGGCAATGCTACTGAGCGCCGTCAGCGCGCCATGGTCGGCGCCGGCGTGGGCGGCCTGGCCGGTGGCGCCATCGGTGCCTACCAGGATCGCCAGGAAGCGCAGCTGCGTCGCCAGACCGCCGGCACCGGCATCGACGTCAGCCGTGATGGCGACGTCATCAAGCTCAACCTGCCGGACGGTGTCACCTTCGATTTCGGCAAGGCAGATCTGAAGCCGCAGTTCTATCCGGCCCTGAACAACGTGGCCGCCACGCTCAAGGAATACAACCAGACCGTGGTGGAAGTGACCGGCCACACCGACAGCGTCGGCAGCGATGCGGTCAACCAGCGCCTGTCCGAACAGCGCGCCAACGCCGTGGGCAGCTACCTGATTGGCCAGGGCCTGATGCGCGAGCGCTTCGAGATCGTCGGCATGGGCAAGCGCTATCCCATCGCCAGCAACGACACCGAGCAGGGACGCGCCGCCAACCGCCGCGTCGAGATCCGCCTGGCGCCGGTGCAGCAGACCGCCTCGCAATACTGAGCCGGCCGTACGGCGGGCACAAAAAAGCCGAAGCGATCGCTTCGGCTTTTTTGCTTGAGATGGTGGAGGTGGGGGGAACCGAGGGCGCCCGGAGCATAAGGCTTTCGGGGCGGCGCGTGCAAAGTTACCCCGAAAGCTACCCCCAGAACGTCACGCCGCCTTGGGGGTATCCGACCGGGACCCCGACTCGCTGTCCCGAGCCTTGATCCGCGCCTCGATCCATTCCTCGATCTCCGATTCGACCCACGCCACCAGCGTGCCCATCTTCACTGGCCTGGGGAACGCCCCTTCTTTCATCCGCTGATAGATCGTGGTCGTGCCCATGCCGACGAGGGAAGACACCTCGGCAACGCGGATCAGGCGCTTGCGCCGCGGGGACTGGCTGACGTCTTCGCTCATGATTGGTCTCCTTCGAGTTCGGCGCGCAGGCTTGCAACCCGGCCGCGCCAGTAAGTGATCGTGTCGTCGCTGCTGCTGCGCAGCGTCTCGTGGTGGCCCAGGGCCTGGGCGGCTTCGATGAGGTCGGTGAGCAGGCCGGCCGTCATGTGCGCGGGGCGCGCCGCCTGGACGCGCAGCTGCTGTTCCAGCTCCGCGATGCGGTCGTTGGCCTGGTTCAGCCACTGGCGGTAGGCGTCCTTGGTCGGCTGCTTCATCCTGCTGAGCACGCGACCTACGACTGGGACGAGCTCCAGGGCACTCATCGGCGCTCCTGTTGACTCTGGCGCATCTCCGTTGCAGCCTTCGCTGAACACAGCCGAGGGGACTGCACATGGCGCCTGGGATCAAATCCGACTCGCTGGTCACCAGCTACTACGGGCAGGACATCTACGTCGAAGCTCGACAGCCCGAGGGTGGGCTCGCCTATGTCCATCTGATCGAGGCAGGTCAACTGCCTGTCCTGAAGCGACCTGACCTGGGGAACCATCCCACGCTGGATGCCGCGCTGCAGGCCGGCCTGCGCTTCGCAACCTCTCTGATTGACAACTGACACGTTCTCGCTCATGCGGCGGTCCTGGCGGCAGCCGGCACCGCGTCGCGTAGCAGCGCCATGGCCAGTGCCTTGGCGGTGCGGTTAGGCACCGCGTTGCCGATCTGCTTGGTGATCTCGGTAGCGTTGCCAGCGAAGTCGTAGATCTCGCCCTCGTCGTCGAAGGAGGTGGCCCTGGCCAGCTCGCGCCAGTGCAGCATCCGGTAGTTGATGTCGATGCGGACCTCGTCCGCGACGGCGGCGGCCGGCATTGCCAGCCCGAGCTCGCCGCGGTTGGCGCCGGTGATCGTCGGCAGCGGCTCATGCATACCGTGTGTCCTGGCATCGCCGTGGTGGGTCACAGGCAGCGCGAAGGCGAGAGACTCGGACGTGGTGATCGTCGCCAGCGGCTCATCGGCGCCGCGCATGTCGCGCGTCCGGCCAGTGCCCGCATTGCCGCGCATGACGACCGGCTGGGCCATGCTGATGTCGCCGCCGGCGGCAGTGAGTGTCGGAAGCGGGGCGTCCAGGTCGAGCACGCGGCTGCCCGGGTCGCGGCCGTCACTGTCGCCATGGCTGGCACGCATCAGCAGCGGCTCCGCCGGGCTAAATCGCGCCTTCGTGGTGACGCTGGGCACCGGCTCAGCCACAGACGCTGCCGTCGAGGTGCCGCCGTAGTACGGGGCTACCAGCGGCATGGCCAGCGCTTGGTCGCCGCCCTTCGTGGTGGTGATCGTGCGGATGGGATCGGACACCGAGCGCGACGCAGCGCCGCCGGAGGTGTTGGCCAGCGGCACCACGAGCGGATCGGCGAGGAAGCCGCCGCCGGAGGTGCATATGGTGGGCAGCGGCTCATCCAGCGGGCGAGAGGTGCGGCCGCCCTCGCTGTTGGTGCGCATGACGATCAGCGGCTCGACCAACTGCGGCCGCGCGCAGCCTGGGCGCGCGCCACCTGCGCCACCGGTTGTGATGGTGGGCAACGGCTGGTCGAGGTCGCGGGCGGCGCCACCGCTGGCGGTGGCCAGCACCAGACCGGCGCCGTCCACGGTGGCCAGGCCCATCGCGATCGCTTCGGCCCGGCTGAACACCAGGCGCGGCGCGCGCCCGTCCATCAGGGCTTGCAGAGCATCCACGTATGGCTGTGGCCAGCGGTACCGAACCGCGCCGGCCAGGATCCTGCGGATCGTGTTCGGCTTCAGCGGCTTGGGCCTGGTGAAGATGCTGGCGCCCGTCTTGGTCCAGTCGATGACCTCGCGCGCGCCGCGCCACTTCTGCCGCGTGCCCAGGAGGTCGGTCACGCCGGCCCGCGCGTGCGTCGCCTCGGGCCACTCCAGCGGGCCGCGGTCGCTTCGGCCGATCAGGAAGAACCGGCGACGCGTGGTGGGGTCGCCATAGTCCGCGCAGCACAGCACACGCCAGTCCAGGCGGAAGCCGATTGCCTGCAGCGCCGAGATCCACGCGCGGAAGTACTCGCCCTTGCGGCTGGCGATGGGCCGGCCGGTGACCAGGGAGCACGGACCCCAGTCCATGAACTCAGGGACGTTCTCCACCTCAAGGCGCTTCACGCGCAGCTCGGTTCACCAGCGGACCACGTGCCAGGGATCCATGCGCTGCTGGTCATGCACCGGCCTGCCGCCGCGGGCGCGGCTGTGGAACACGCAGGACGGCGCGGCGATCAGCAGGTCCAGGTAGCCCTCGGGGACGTGGTCCAGCGGTAGCGCCGTTTCCAGGTTCGCGCAAGCGATGCGCTCGGCGTGCTCTGGGTGGTTGCGCCGGTTGGTCTCGATCGCGATCGGCCAGTGGTTGACGCCCACCAATTTCATGGTCAGGCCCAGGTCGCGAACAGCCCGCGCCGCGCCGTTGCTCATGCCACCGGCGCCGCAGAAGAGATCCGCGACCAGCAGCGGCCGGGTCTTCGAGCGCGGCGGGACGACGATCTGGTCGGGCAGGGAGCCGTCAGCCATTCTTGCGGGCCTCCAGGCGTGCTTCCGCCAGGATCTCGCGCAGGTCCTCCACCACCTTCCGGTCTTCGCCGGCGGCGATGGTGTGCTTTAGAGCGCGCTCCAGGGCGTAGACCAGGTCATTGGGATGGATGCTCATGGCAGAATCGCCTCAAATCGAACAGGGGACGTGAGATGGGCTTGATATGTCCGCAGGCTGCGGATTGGGGGAACATCGCGGATTGGGCGGCGGTCTTTGCAGGGTTGCTGGCTGCCGGGGCGACACTCGGTGTCGCGATGTCGGCCAACAGAACATCCAAGCGGGCGGCAGAGATCGCGGAAGAAGCGAAGTTGATCGCGCAGCAGCAGCATGAGGAAGCAGTAAATCTCCGACAAGCCAATGGACGGATCCTTGGCAGCCTTCTGGCCGTGGAAATCCTGGCTTATCCGATCAGAGTAGGCGTGCTCCTCGTGGACCTTGATAAGCTTCTGACGTCGAGTGGCCACTTCAATGGTGATCTCAATGCGCTGGAGGCCGTGCTTACGGATTCCATGAAGACCTACATGCCGGCATCTGTTCGATCGCAAGATCGAGTACACAACCTGCCAGTGGGGCTCGGCCAAGATCTCGCCGATCTGATCGGCATGTCGGAAAACGTCGCAGATATTGCGATGCGGCTTAAGGGGCGAATCGTCCAGGAAGTTGAGGAGCTTGACCGTCCTCCTACCTTTCACTACTACGGCCCCCCTGGGGACATCCAGAACTTTCGCGACATGCTTGGTGCTGCTGCCACCTTGGGAATCCACCTTGGTGAGCGTTGGGCAAAGTTCTCGGATCGCGATTGTCCCGATTACGCGATTGAGAGGGCGCTGGTAGGCCTGCCGCCAGCGGCAGCCGATGATCCCGCTTAGGCGAAGGGAGGTCATGCTGCGTTCCGCAATGGCTGTGAGCGCTGCACCGGGCCATGCCAGAGCGAAGCGGCGTTGTTGAGCTGGACCTGCACCGGGTCGCGCTTGGCCGGTGCCAGCGGATGCGACATGCGCTTGTCATCGCGGTAGCAGAGCCGGCACGTGTTGAGGATCCGGCCACCGGTGGTGGTGGCCATCTCGTGGAGCGCCAGGCGGCGCTCGCAGTGGGTGCAGATACGCATCAGGCTGCCCTCGGCACGGCGCCGCGGACGCGCTGCAGGCTGCGGATCATGGCCAGCTTCATGGCGTCCAGCTGGCCGGCGTCGAAGAGCTTGGACGCGCGGTCTGTGGCCACCGGCGTGAACCCCAGCTCGGCCAGGCCGCCGGCGTCGATCTTCAGCGGCGCGATCGCGGCGTTGATCTCGCCCAGGTTGATCCTGGCCCCCGGCCGGTCCGCCGCGACCGGGGCATGCGCTGCAGGGGTGGCCGTGCCGGCGGCGGGCGCCACGGCCTTCTCGACGGCCTCTGCGGCCTCGGCAATCTCGCTCTCCTGGCGGCGCTGCTCGGCGCGGGCGTCTTCCTCGGCCTGGCGCTGCCGCTGCTCTTCCTCGCGCTGCTGGCGGGCCTGGACCTCGCGCTGCTCGCGCTCGACGCGCGCCGCTTCCTCCTGCCGGATCCGCTCGCGCTCCCGCTCCAGCCGTTCGGCCTCGCGCGCCTCGTGCTCGCTGATGCGGGCGGCGACCAGGTTGCGCAGGTCATCCGGCGCTTTGGTCGCGCAGAGCTGGACGCGATCGGCAAACAGGGATGCGTGCTGCTGGTGCTGGTCCAGGATCGCGACATTGGCGCGCACGCGGTCGGCCTGCTGGCTGGCCTCGATCTTGAGGTTCGCCACCGCGGTGCTGACCGCATCCTGCATGCTGCTGAGCGACTTCTTGCCCTTGATGACCGCGGCCAAGTCCAGCTGCAGCGACTGCACGGGCTGGATCCGGTGCTGGCCCAACGAGGCGTTGATGCTGTCGAAGTGGGCGCGCACCGCGTTGGCGCCGGCGGCGACGATCTGCGCGCGGCGGTTCTCCTTCTCAGCCTTGACGGCCTTCTCCAGCACCAGGCGCGCGGCGCGGATGGCCTCGCTGACCGATCCTGCAGTGCGGAGCAGGGCATCGATATCGACCATCTCGCCCAGGGTGGACTCGGTGGCCGCCTTGATCCGGGCCTCAGCCTCGGAGCAGGCCTTCACCGCAGCCTCGGCGTCCACGAAGTCCTGATCGGTCTGCAGCTGCTCGGCGCGCGGGAGCTGGGCCAGGAACGCCTCGGCGTTCGCCTTGAAGGCGTCCATGTTGGAGGCGATCACGCGGCCCTCGACCCGGATGGTCAGCGCGCCGAAGCCGGCGATGGGCGCAGCCACGGGTTCGGCCCTGGCCGGGGTGGGTTCGAACGCACTGACGTCAGCCTCGAACTGCTCCCAGCCGGCGACGATCCGCGCGCGCAGCTCGGGGTCGGGCATGTACCAGGTGTGCAGCTCCTCGACCAGCTCGCTGCCCTCCCACTTGGAGGCCATGAACAGCGCACGGTCGGCGCCGGAGACCATCAGCTGGTGCTCCATCTGGGCGCGGTACTGCAGGGGCAGATCCTGCCCGCGGCAGCCATCGCGCATGACGGCGCGCAGGGCGTCGTTGAGCGACTTGTGCTCAAAGATCGTCTCCTCCAGCAGCGTGATGCCGTCGAAGCTGGCGCTGAACTTGCCCTCGGTGCCGACGCAGGGGTACAGCTCGTCGCCGACGATCTTCTCTGCCAGCGGCCGGGCCAGCGCCTCGTAGCGGTGACCATCGTCGAAACGCTTCTGCGTGGCTGCGTCCACCTCGGGCACCAGGCCCGTGGCGACCTCGTGCACCAGCTCGGCGCGCGTCTTGTAGCTGCTGCAGCCGAGCATGGCCGGGGTGTCGCTGGCGTTGAGGTGTTGGGCGCGGTGCTGGTGCCACTCGGGCGTGCTCTGGATCAGCTTGACGATCTTCATGCTCAACGCTCCACTGCGGTTTGGGTCATGCCGCCGGCAGCCGCTGCAACGTCGCTCTGCTCCTGAACTTCGTCGTTCGGCGGGTTGCGGATCTCGTCCAACTGCTCAGCGGTGAATCGAGCCTTCGTCTGCAGCATCGCTATCAGGTCATCGGCGGTCTTGCGGCCGCTGGCAATCACGTCCCACCACTTCGGCAGGTTCTCGGCAAAGTCGGCATCGGAATAGGCGGGCAGCTCGGCGGGGGCCTCAACAACCGTGGCGGTGGCGCGCTGCTCGCCGGCCGGCTGGATGTCCATGAGCTCCTCGGCGATGGGCATGCCCTTGAGAACGTCCGGGAACACGTCACGCAGCGCGAAGGCGCGAGCGCGCATCTGGCGCATGCGCTTCGGATACTGCGTCCACGGGCCCTGCTTTCCGGCCAGGCCTGCGGTCTTCGCGTCGTCCATGCTGAAGGTGCGGATCTCCTCGCCCTCGCCGCGGCGCTTCACGCGGCAGGTGGCCGTCTTGCCATCGTCGGTCTCGGTGATGAACTCACACAGCGGAGAGCTGCGCACCAGGGCGATCACCGCGTCACCCCAGAGGCCAGCGCGGCCATTGATCACCGCGATGTTCTGCACAGCCTGAAGCGGCTTCATGCCCAGCTCGGCGCCCCACTGGATGGCGATGAGGCAATTGGCCGGCTTGCCCTTGAAGTCCTTCGGCACCAGGTCGCTCTCGGCCAGGTAGTCGCAGAAGGTCAGCGCCTGGTCGAAGGTCTGCGGGCTGAAGTCGAACTGCTGGCGCGGCTGGGCCAGCTGGGTGCCCGGCTGCGGTTGAATCGTGGCGACTGCGTTCATGGGCTGTCCTTGTGGAATGAGTGCCGGCACAGGCGCCGCCGGCTGGCGTGGAAATAGGTGCCGGTTACGTCTCCGGCGACGATTCTCACGTCCGTATCGATGCCAGCCTGTGCTTTAGCGCCCAACTGTCTTGCTGCTGGTCTTCCAGGCGAGCCCAGCTACCGGCTGGGCCAACGGGCCGCTTGCGCACCCTGCGGCGGGGTTGGGTGGAGAGGGCCGGTGCTGATCTCCGGCTTGCTACCGCGTGCTGTGGTTCCGTTCCCTGCATGCGCCCGGCTAGGTTGAGTACGCATGTCGTTCACCAGGGGGTTGCCTGTTTTCCGGTTTTTGATTGAAGGCCGGCACCTTCTTTCCCTTGGGCGGTGTCCCGCTTTGGGCGCTTCCAGTTACCTAGGCACTCGCGCATCAGCCTGCGCATTCCTCTCCGTAGAGATGCCGCCTTGGGGATGCCGGGCGGCGCGGCAGGTGCTGGCACAACAGGGGGGAAGCGCCAGCGGGGGATCAGGCAGCGTTGGCGAGGTCTGCAAGCCGCTTCGCTTCGGCCGCGCCATCTGCAGATTCCTGCTGGTCCAGCGTGTCGCCGTCCTCGGTCAGGTCCTCGGCCGGCGCGCTGCGCTTCGGCGGGATCAGCGTCAGCAGCACGTCTTCGCGGATGAAGGCGTCGGACAGCTCGGCCAGGTCGTCGGGCTCGATCTCGGCAGAGGCGGTGAACGTCAGGTCCACGCTGCCGCCTTCCTTGGGCTCGACCACGAACCGCTTGAGCTTCACGTCGGCCAGCACAATCGGCTCGGACGCCTCCAGGTGGCCGCCGATCTGCATCTCATAGCCCGCAAACTCGTGGCTCAGCTTCACCGGCTCCCAGCCGGGGTGCTTCACCGCGGTGAGGCCATTGCCCCCGGTGCCCGGCAGCTCCTGCTGCTCGCCCTGGCCGGGCGAACGGAAGAGGTCGACCCGCATGTGCGAATCGAAGGCGTCCAGCACGCTGCTGGAGGCGCTGGTGCGGAACTTGATGTCCGCAGCCAGCTGGCGATCTTCGCCATGACGCTGGATGCGGCTATTGAGGTTGGCGATCGATGCCTCGTGGTCCTGCAGTTGGAACGACATGAGAGATCCTCTCTGTGTGCCGCAGCGCGGCGGTGGGTGGTTACCGGCGCTCGGCCGTCTGGTCGCCTTCGGCCATCTGCTCTGGCGTGAGCATCGAGAAGGCGATGTCCTCGTTGCCCTTCTGGATCTCCTCGCCGACGTGCTCGGTGACCTCCAGGCCGCGGTCTTTCTGCTGCTCGCGCTGCTGCGCCATGGCTTTCTCCTTCTTCTGTCCGGTGAGGCCGTCGCGGTAGATCTCGATGGCGCGGTTCGGGATGCCGATGGCAGCCATCAGGCCGACCACGACGGTGGCGACCACTTCGACTCGGGTCATGGGATGAAGCTCCAGAAGGCGACGCCTGCGACGGCGCCGATACATGTGAAGAGCAGGGCAGAGCCGCAACCGATGCGGTAGCCGTGGTCGGTGTGGCGGCGGCTCATGACTCACCCCTGGCTTTCGCGATGGCGTGCTCGGTCTGGTGGAGCAGCCAGCACACGGGGTTTTCGCTTTCGATGTCCGGGAGGTAGCCAAAGAGCCTGAGCGCCTTGGCCGAGAGCAGGGCAACAGCCAGCAGATCCGGCGCGGCAGCGATAAGGCGGGCGTTCGCCAACGAAGTTTCAGCGTCGATGCCCGAATCAGGCACGGCCCGCTCGGGGTCACGCTGGATCGACGTGGCAAGACCGCGCGCGCCGAGGCGGGGCACAATGCGATGGCCACCAATGCAAGGCTCCACATCGACGAGCCACGGCCCGGGGGTGTGCGCGCTCATGCCAGCCCCCAGACCACGAAGCCGACGATCAGGCCGGCGCCGAAGCCGGTGAACACGCCGCACCACATGTCGCGCCAGGTGCTGCGGACGAGATCCCGCAGGGATTCCTCGAAGCCGCTCATGCCGCGCGCCCCATCACGTGCAGATAGGGATTGGCCAGGCCCGTCAGCCGGGCGATCTCCAGCTGCTGGCGCTCCAGCATCTGCTGGTACTCACGAGGGGACTGGTAGCGGCGCTGGACCTGGGTATCCCACAGGTCGGCAGGGGTCTGGATCAACGCGCACTCGCGGGCGGCTTCGAAGGCGGCGACGGCATCAGCGCCGGCACGCATCGCGCCCAGGTAGGCGTATTCGCAGCCCGGATTCTTCAGGCCCGCGTTGTAGAGGTTGACCCGCAGCGCCGCGACGTTCTGCTGGCGGCGCTCAATGCTCTGGGTGCTGACCCGGTTGGCCACTTCGTTCTCCTTCGCCGTGGCACCGCCGGGTCATTCCGGGGTGGTTGAGGCGTTGGAGACAGTAAACCTTGCGTTGACCTGAAGGTCAACAATAAGTTGACCTCAAAGTAAACTTGCCGACGAACGGTAAACGAAGCCGCTATGCGACGGCGCTATTTCTTCTTCGGGGGATCGAGTTTCGAGGGATCGAAGCCTGAGACGTCGAACTCCAGCACAGGCGCCCCCTCCTGGAAAAGATTGACCTGCACCCGCATCACCTTTGCCTTCGCGATCCTGCCGCGGAGGTCCTTGAAGCCAGGGAGAAAGACCACCGTGCTGTCGTGGTCGGCTGGTTCATTTCCCTGGATCACGCGCGCAGGAGCATCGTCGAACCGAACCCGGACAGGGCAGTCCGAGTATCCGCAGAGGATCTGGCCCTTCTCGATGGTCAGTATTACATCCTGGCCATGGGTGGGATGGCGCCTGAGGATCAAGCGGGCCCGCTGACTGCCCGAGTACGGGAAGCCGAGGTTGAGGGTGTTTGTGCTTAAGACGCTGGCCGCGTAGGTCGACTTGCCGCTCATCGAGTCCTGATCGGTCGCATAGGTCCATTGCGAGCCAGGTGATGGGGCAGGGGCAGGTTCCGAGGATTGGAGAGGGCTGGTGGCCGGATCGGATCTTGACTCGACCTGATTGGATGGTGCCATCTCGGATGGACCGACGCACTTCCCGACTGCCCAGACGACAAACAGGCCGGTGATCCCCAGCGCGAGTATCGTCCCGCAACCGCTCGACTTGCGTTCTGCCTTGGGTGCCTTGAGAACTTGGCCGCAGTGCGGGCATGAAAGCGCGGCGCTGCTCACCTCTCTACGGCAGACGGGGCAGGGTATGAGTTGGGGTGCTGGCATCTCTTCCTCTGAGAATGGCTGTTACTTGCGGCGTGAGCCGGCCCGACTACTTCCCGATTAAGCCACCCAAGTGCAGTGGACGCCCCGCACCAGTCCGACCTCTGCGAACGGCACGCCATCATGGATCGCCTCTACGGCGCGGTCCATCTTTGCGAGCAAAGCCAGCAGTTGCTCATCCGCTAAGCATTCGAGAATGAAATTGACCTGCATCGTCTCCTGGCGCACAAGCCATTTGAGCGAGTACATCGCCGACAGATCGCCCACGCGCGCATAAAGCGTGTCCCTCTCCATAGAGCTGAGCGCGCTCTGCTCTTCCGCCGGTAGTCCCCCGGCAGGGACCACCTTGAGTCGTCGACTCCTCGGCTTGGCCTTGATGCCAAGGCTCGAAGCAATCGCGCGAGCCATCTCTGCTGCTTCATCTTCAGTAATACGCACTGCCTAACCCCCTTTCCTAAGCCTTGCGACGACTTCTCTCGTTGCCTCTGTGAGGTCTGAGGGCTGGTCCTGCCGCGCCGAGGCCATCTGAATCGCCACGGTCAAGACCTCCACGTACTTCGCATCGGACATCGGCTCAAGCGCTGTGTCCCTGACGATGTTCGCGACCCTCACTGCAAATGAGATGGTGCTTCGATCCAGTCCCGCAGGTTGAGATTCGGCGGGACGGTCTTCCAGAAAAAGTGAGCCGATGCCGTCGTTCACATACTCAATGGAGAGCCCGCGCTCCCGCATGGCCTGGTGATACTTGGAGGGGATCGCGCCCCGGGCGTGCCACAGGCCGCCAATCTGCTTTGCGTTGTCGCCGGCGCCGAGCATCTCTGCGAATTTCGTCCGGTTCCCACCTGCAACGGCTTCAACGGCTTGAGCAAGGCGCTGTCTGAATTCGCCGATCTTGTGGGTGCGTTCCATCCCCCAATGCTGGGTTGACCGTCCGTCGGCAGCAATAAACGGGATGTTGACTCTATGGTCAACATAAAGTTGACTATGCAGCATGAGCGCACATGCCGAGTCCTTCGCAGATACCGACCTCCACCGGGACGCCGCACTGATTGAGGCTCTCGGCGGTTCCACCACCGTGGCCAGGGTTCTTGGCCTGCCTGCTAAGACGGGCAAGCAAACCGTGAACAACTGGCGCCGGCGGGGAATTCCCATCGCCATCCGCTACCAGCGGCAAGACGTCTTCGGCCCGCCCCCCACCGCCGACCAGGCAGGGGAGGTGGCAGATGCTGCCTGACGTCTCGCTGCAAATGCTGACCAAGAGCGGCGACGTGCTGCAGATCGCCGTGCCGTTCGGGGCGCCAGCGAGCAGGGAGGTGTCCTTCTGGACACCCCTGGCTGGCTCTGGCGACACCGCCTGCATCGGGTGGGTGAAGTTCGAGCGTCGCACGGTGCTCAGTTCCAAGGCTGTGTTTGAAGCCACTGAACTAAGAACGGCATCTGCTGGAGAGCCTTCTCCAGTGCTTTCTCCGCCAGCTTCGATACAGCTTCGGATGGGAGAGCCTTGATTTGATCAACCAGCTTTCCCTTGACGGTGTCGTCGGCATCGGACGTCTGCACGCGCGATATCAGCAGCGCCCGGATCGTGTCCTCGTGCAGGCGCACGGTGATGACGTTCTTGATCGACGTGATCCCACCGTCCTCGCGCACATAGTCTCGTCCTGCTGCGGTGACCTGCACCCAGATGACTGTTCCTTCGAAGCTGTTGAACCCGGCTTTCAGGTAGCCATGGTCGACCAGGTACTCGACCTCTCTGCGCAGGTCGGCCCCGTCCAGGATGTCGGCCAACTTGTGAGCAAGGACCAGCAGGTCCTTCTGCTCAAGGGCGCGATTGATCAAAGCCTTCCATACCGATTCTTCCATGTGGCCCTCCGGCGGGCTGTGCGTGTGGTGACCGCAGCTTACCGCCGGCAGGGCCACGCCATTCCCTGGCGATGTCACGGCTGAATCCGCCTCAGCTGCTTTACCTCCATCCGTCCCTCGATCCACCGAAGCCCGAACGTGTTTCCCCTGGCGTCACGCAACAAGGTGACCACGTTCGGCGCTCGCTTCTTCGCTTCCCTGATTTTCCGCTGCATCGCTTTCCTATCCATGGCGCACAGCGTGACGAGTCAGCCCATCACGATCCACGTTCAGCAGGTTCCCGCATGAACACTCAAGATTCCGCCTACAAGACCGTGCACGCCTACCCAGGCGGCTCGGAGAGCCTGGCGCCGCGCATCGGCATGTCCGCCGCGGTCCTGCGCAACAAGGTCAACCCGAACAACACCACGCACCACCTAACGCTGGCCGAGGCGAGCGAGATCATGGACGTGACCGGGGACGACAGGATCCTGCACGCCCTGGCCGCTGAGCACGGCTACACGCTGGAGCGCGCCGACGCCCCGACCTCGGGCAGCCTGATCTGCGCGCTGCTGGGCGCCGCCTCGCTGAAGGGGAAGCTGTCCGCCCTGGTGGCCGAGGTCATGACCGATGGCCGGATCACGCCCAACGAGGCCAAGGCAGTCGCGGACATGTGCGCCGACGTCCAGGCCCTGATTGCCGAGGTCGCCCAGCACGCGGCCGCGGCGGCGAAGCAGGGGGCGCCGGCATGAACGCCACCCAGCGCGCCATCAGCATCGTCATCGCCCGCTGGCACGTGGCCGGCTGCCTGCAGCTGCTGAGGGCCTGAGCATGAGTACCGACGCACGCCTCAGCATCGGGCTGCCGGGCCACCCGAAGACCAAGAAGCTCATCCGTCGTCTGGGCCCAGCCGCGGGCTGGTCGCTGGTCTGCCTGATCCTGTGGGCGCGATCAAACCGTCCGGACGGGGACCTGACCGGCATGTCCGCCGAGGACATTGAGCTGGCCTCCGACTGGGACGGTGAGAACGACGCGTTCGTGCGCGAGCTGGCGTCGGTCGGCTTCCTGGACGGGGCCGAATCCGCCTTCCAGCTTCACGACTGGGATGACCATCAGCCTTGGTCTGCAGGCTCAGAAATGAGATCGCTGAAGGCGAAATGGAACGCCGTAAAGCGTCATCACGGTGAAAGGGCAGCTGATCAACAGGTGCCCGAGTACGCCCGGTTTCGTGCTGCATCGTCAGAATCCGATGCTAGTAGCAAGAAAAACGATGCTAGTAGCAATGCACCTAGCACCGGATCAGCATTGCACGCAGCATCAACTAGCAATGCTCCGTCTCCGTCTCCGTCTCCGTCTCCGTCTCCGTCTCCGTCTCCGTCTCCGTCTCCGTCTCCAGAATCAAAAGCAGCTTCGCCTTCGTCAACGGCTGCGCCGTCGACCGATCTGCTGGGCGACCCTGACGAGCACCAGCAGCACAAGCGCACCGACGACCTGAAGACCGCTCGTGCCCAGCGCCTGGCCCAGGTCACGAGCGAGGCGATCGCGAGCTTCAACGAGTCGCTGCTCGTGAAGACCAACGGCGGCGTGCTCGCCAGCGTCAGTCCGACCGTGGGCCGCGAGAAGCGCCAGCAGCAGATTTCCCGCTGCCTGCGAACGGCACGTGCCATCTGCGTCGAGAGCTACGGCGGGCAGACCATCACCCCCGAGTTCTGGGCCGACTACTGGGCCGAGTGCCACCGCGACGAGCACAAGTCCGGCCGGAGTGGTGGCGGCAAGGATCATCCGAACTGGCAGCCCAGCTTCGAGTACCTCACCCGTGAGGACACGATGCTGAAGGTCTACGACCGGGCTTCGGCGGAGGACGCGGCATGAGCGCGATGGCTGACGACTTCTACGCCGAGGACCTGGTGTCTCAGCTGCGCGTCCCGCCGCACAGCATCGACGCCGAGCAGTCTGTCCTGGGCGGCCTGATGCTTGCTCCCTCGGCCTGGTGGCGCGTCTCCGACCTGCTGGAGGAGGGCGACTTCTACCGCCGCGCGCACCAGCGCATCTGGCGGGCGATCAAGGAGCTGGCCGACAAGCAGCAGCCGTTCGACGCAGTGACCCTGGGCGACTGGTTCGAGGCGCGCGGCGAGGGCGAGCTGGTCGCGCACGGCGCCTACCTGATCGAGCTGAGCACCAACACGCCGTCTGCTTCGAACATCCGCGCCTATGCTGAGCTGGTCGCCGACAAGGCGCGCCTGCGCCGCCTGATCGACGTCGGCACCGCCATGATCGATTCGGCCTACCAGACCGAAGGGCGCACCAGCACCGAGCTGGTCGGCGAGGCTCAGAGCCGCATCGGCGGGCTGCTGGACAACGAGCCGTGTGAGCTGGAGTCGGTCGACCCGGTGATGGACCGCGTCCACTCGCGCCTCGAAGAGCGATTCCGCTCTGGCCTGCAGATGCACGGCCTGGGCACCAGCATCAGCGAGCTGGACAGGATCCTCGGCGGCCTCCGCCCCGCCGGGCTCTACGTCCTGGCCGCGCGCCCGAAGATGGGCAAGACGACCCTGGCCCAGAACATCGCCGAGCACTGCGCGCTGGTGAAGGGCCAGGCCGCCGCGATCTTCAGCTTCGAGATGCAGCCGGAGGAGCTGGGGGACCGGCTGCTGGCCAGCGTGGGCAGCATCGACGGAAACCGGATCCGCTCCGGGCAGCTGGACGAGGTGGACTGGGCGGCCGCGTCCAGGGCGATGGCCCGGCTCAAGGCCGCACCGCTGTTCGTCAGCCGCCCGCGCAACGCCAGGGTGGAGCACGTCATCGCTCAGGTCCGCCGGCAGCATGCTCGTCAGCCCCTTGGCCTGGTGGTGATCGACTACCTGCAGCTGATGACCATCCGGGGCGACAACCGGGCCGTGGGCATCGGCGAGATCACGCGCGCCCTGAAGCTGATGGCCGGCGAGCTGGGCGTGCCGGTGCTGCTGCTGAGCCAGCTCAACCGCGAGCTCGAGAAGCGCACGGACAAGCGCCCCATCGTTTCCGACCTGCGCGACTCCGGCTCGATCGAGCAGGACGCCGACGCCGTGATCTTCATCTACCGCGATGAGGTCTACGACCGAGCCAGCCGCTGGAAGGGTTCGGCCGAGCTGATCGTGGCCATCCAGCGCAGCGGCGCGCCTGGCGACTGCCGGGTGCTCTACATGCCCGAGCGGTTCAAGTTCCAGGACCTGCCGGAGTACTGGCAGCCCGAGCCAATCCAGCGGGAAGAGAGTAAGCCGGCCGCCAAGCCGCGGGGCTTCAAGCGTGCAGCGCCGGCACCGGCGGAGGTGGACTGATGGCTATGACCAAGGCTGCCCAGAAGATTCGGGCCAAGAGAGCTGCGCGCCCGATCTACATGGTCGTGCGCCGGCTGCTGGATCCGGTGACTCGCCAGGAGTTGGGCGCGCTGGTGCCCGAGCACGAGGTCGACAGCGAGCTCATGCGTGCGCGCGGCTACCGCGTTGGCCAAGAGCTGCGCGCCGAACTGAAGGCGCCGCGCGACGCATGGCGGCATCGTCTGCTGCACAAGATCGGCCGGCTGATGGTCGAGAACGTGGACGGCTGGGAGGCGCTGGACACGCACGAGGCGGTGAAGCGTCTGCAGCGCGAGGCTGGCGTGTGCTGCGACCAGGTCGACATGGACGCCACAGCGGTGGTCTCGGCGGTGCTGGCGGCGGCCGATGCCGCATTCGGTCCGGGCGCGGCGAAGCTGCTGCGCGAGGTGCTGCCGCGGATCGAGACGATCCCGGTGACCGTCGCGCGCTCGCTGGCGTTCGACTGCATGGACGAGGACGAATTCCGCCGCCTGTTCGAGGGCATCACCCAGCACATCGGCACGAACTACACGCACGTGATGCTCGACGAGGTCGTCGCCGAGTTCTGGCTGATGGCCAACGGGCAGGGCACGCAGCCGGCGCCAGCGAGGCGAGCAGCATGAAGGCGGCTGAGATCAAAGCAGCGTTCCCCACTGAGGCGGCACTTTGCGACTGCTTTCTGGCAAGTCTGCGCAAGCTCGGGGGCTGGACCGCTTATCCGGAAACAGCTGGCTTCGACATTCTCGCGGTCTACGACGCGACCGGCCACCAGCTCGGGATCGAGGCAAAGCTGGCGCTGAACGCCAAGGTGGCGGACCAGATACTGCCGGACCACTACATGGGCTATGGCACTGAGGGACGCGAAGGCCCAGACTTTCGCGCGGTCATCGTGCCATCGATCACCGACGCATCAGCGGGCATCGCGAAGATGCTCGGCATCTTGGGTGTGATGGTGTGGACACCTGAGCCGGGCTACAGCCGCGGGTGGAGCTTCGATCGCTGCCTGGCTCGCTACAGCGGCGCGCGCCCTGATCGGCGGGCTTACGACGCTGAGGCCGGCGCGCTCAATGACTGGGACATGGCCTGGCACGACTGGAACCCGGCGCGGCGCTGCACGTTGCCGGAGATCGTCCCGGCGGTGCGTTGCGGAGTGCCGGCACCGTTGCGTCTGACGCCCTGGAAGATCGGCGCGCTGCGCGTCCTGGCGCAGCTCGAGGTCGAGGGCTTTGTTACGGCGAAGTCTGTCCGCGACTGCGGCGTGGATGCACGGCGCTTCTGCGCAAGCGATGGCTGGCTGGAACAGCTCGGCGGCGGTCGCTGGGGTCGCGGCAAGATGCCGGCCTTCAATGAGCAGCACCCCGAGGCCTACGCGGAGGTGCTCGCCCAGATCCGCGCGAGGCGACAGGAGGCTGCATGAAGCGCGGCCGCTCCACGGGCAACCCGACGCAGGCCCAGGCAGCGCGCTTCCTGTCCATCCACGAGATCGGCTGCATCGCCTGCTACGCGCTGGGTCACGGCTTCATGCCGACCCAGATTCACCACCTGACCGTGGGCGGCAAGCACGGCGCCAAGCGGCGCGGCCACGACTTCACCGTCGGCCTGTGCCCCTGGCACCACGTCGGTGAACCGATGGCCGGCCTGAGTCACGCCGCCTGCGCCGACCACTACGGCCCCTCCTACGCGCGCCAGCCGCGCCGCTTCCGGCAGGAGATCGGGTCCGACGACTACCTGCTGGACCTCCAGAACACCTTGATCGATCAGCACACCAGGAGAGTCGCTTGAACGCACCGCAGATTATCTACGTGGTCCTCGTGACCATGGGACTGACCCTCACGCTGGTGAGGGACGGCCAGCCCAAGACGGGTAAGGAGAGCTTTCTCGCCTCCCTCATCAGCAACGTCCTGATCCTCCTCCTGCTCTGGTGGGGCGGCTTCTTCGGAGGCGGCCAGTGACCAAGCAGCAGTACGAACAGGCGAAGGACGCCGGCCGCCGCGCGCGCCAGGCGGGCAAGGGCCGCTACGACGGCCCGCTGTATGGCTCGGATCCGGCCAGCCTCAAGCTGCGCGACGCGTGGCGCGATGGCTGGGACGAGGTCGAGGAGCAGCGGAGGAGGGCGGCATGAACCTGCTGCACGACGAGATCGAGGACATCGCCGAGCGCATCAAGCTGCGCCTGCTCCGCGGCGGTGCTCAGCAGGTGTATGCCAAGCGGTCGGGCTTAGTGGCCATCTACCGGCTCAACGACGAGGCGAACCAGCGCTGTGCTGACGCGGACAGGGTGGGGGTCTACACCTCGCGGATGCCGGTGGCCGAGATCGAGGGCGACCTGCGCGCCAGGCTGCGGGAGATCGCCGCGTGACCGCGCGCATCACCCTGGGCATCGACCCCGGCATGTCCGGCGCCATCGCCGCGCTGCTTGATGGCGAGCCAGGCCCGGTGCTGGACATGCCGACGATGCAGGTCGGGAACAAGCACGAGGTCGACGCGCGCTCGATCGCGGTCTTCGTGCGCGGGCTGAAACAGGCGCACCCGGCCGCGGTGCTTAGCGGCACCGTAGAGCGCGTCCGCGCCATGCCGCCGCGCGACGGCCAGCGGCCGGGCGCCCAGTCGTCCATGAACTTCGGCGAGAGCTACGCCAAGGCCAAGGCGGTGCTGGAGGTCATGGGCATCCCCTTCAGCCTGGCCGAGCCGGCGAGCTGGAAGCGCTACTTCGGGCTGCAGGGCAAGCCGAAGGACGCCTCGCGCCAGTTGGCTATCGCCCGGTTCCCCAGCGCCGCGCACCTGCTGCAGCGGAAGAAGGACGACGGCCGGGCAGAGGCCTTGCTACTGGCGCTGTGGCACGAGCAGACCCAGCAGGCGCGGGGGGCGGCTTGATCAACCCCGACCGCCTCACGCCGCCCGAGCACTACGCCGAGCGCCTGCGTGCCAAGCGCCTGCGCGCGCAGATGAACGCCGACCGCCGGCAGTACGGCAACTGCTGCATCTGCCGCTGGCGCGACACGACCTTCGGCGTCCTGCACTGCAAGGGATACCCCGAACGCCAGCAGGGCATCTGCGAAGAAGACACCAAGCTCCCGAAGTTCAGCTTCGATGACACGATCCTGGAGAAGTACGAATGATCGACAGACAGCACCTGGAAGAGCGCCTGAAGGCATGGGCCGAGGAGTACGGTGGCGGTCGATACGAGCACATCGGCTTCCCCGGATCCAACATCCTGAAGACGCTGATTGAGCACGAAGGCTTCGTGCCAGATAGTCGGGGCTTCGTCCCGATCCCCATCCGGAGCCTTTCGGATGAGGTCGAGGCGGCAGTTTCCGAAATGGAGAGGTCAGGGTGGATGAGGTGCGGCCGGGTTATACGGTGCGACTACTTCCTGCCCAACGTGCCGATGGAGGTCCGCCTTCGGAATCTGGCGAAGGTTGGGGTCCACCTGAGTCGCGCCAGCTACTATGACCACCTCGCCCAGGCCAAGGCATATGTGGCCGGTGCCCTCAAGGGAGCGAAGGCCGCATGACCTCCGAAGAGACTCGCCTGTACGTGATGGTGGTGGACATGGGCGGGGACATCCGCCACTTCAAGATCGAGATCAGCTCGAAGCTGATGCGCAGGATCTCGGGCGTTCAAACCGGCTGCCCCACGCCGATCGACTTGGTGATGAGCGTGCCTCTGCCTCTGCGATTCATGGCCGAGGCGGCCGAAAAGCACATGCATGCGCTGCTGGCCGAACATCACGTGACCGGCGAGTGGTTCGCCTTCAACATGAAGCTCCCCGAGCACAAGGCCGCATTCCACGCGGCGGCGAAGGCCGCTCTGGACCGTCAATTGGGCCCCGACTGGGCTTGGAGCTACGCGGACATGAAGATCGTCCGCAGTGCCATGGCTGCGACGCGGTCCAAGGAGCGTCAGAACCTGCTCCACGCCTACCGCATGGCCAAGGGCCTGCCGATGTGGTGAGGGGTTGTGTCTAGACTCAAGTCCTGAAAAACTCCGCACGCTGTCCAAGTTGACCCCAGGAACCCGGCCGAGTGCCGGGTTTCGGCGTTCTTGGGCCTCATCGATCATCGCCGCCGACGCCAGGGGACTGGATGGGCTGCGGGCGGGAACCCTGCAGGTGAAGGGCAGGACCCCTGGCCGGCGGCGGTGGTCGGTTCCTACTTCATTGCCCAAGCAGAAGCAAAAGCATCCAGAACAGCCCCCTGAGTTGTCGGGCTGTCAGCGTGATCCGGATGGAGAGCATGGCGGAGGTCCTGTAGTGACGGGACACCCAAGCTATGCCCTATCCGCGCCGAACGTAAGCTGGGACTAGTTCCCCATCCGACCTTTCGTGACCAACCCCTGCCCTTGCCGCCAGGGTGATTTTTCCTACGCCCGACACCGCGTCCAGACCAAACCTCGCGTCCTAGCTGGCTGAGGACGGGCACCTATACCCGGAGCACCCATGGCGAAGCCCAACCTGACAGAGGCGGACTTCGCGCACGCGGCGGCTCGGCTCGGCTGCGAGGTGGCAGTCATCAAGGCGTTCTGCCTGGTCGAGTCGCCGCGCGGGGCATTTGAGAACGACGGCGCGCCCACGGTGCTGTTCGAGCGGCACAAGTTCCACCAGTTCACCAACGGGCGGTTCGACAAGATCGCACCGGACCTGAGCAACCCCACCGCCGGCGGCTACGGGCTGTACTCGGCTCAGCACGGGCGCCTGGACCGCGCGGCCAAGCTGGACCGCAGCGCAGCCCTGCGCGCGACCAGCTGGGGCCAGTTCCAGCTCATGGGCTTCAACGCCGGCCGCTGCGGCTTCCCGGACGTGCAGTCCTTCGTCAACGCGATGTACCGGAGCGCCGCGGCCCAGCTGGCGGCCTTCGTGTCCTTCATCGAGTCGGACAAGGAGCTGCACCAGGCGCTGATCGCCAAGGACTGGCCGTCCGCAGCCTACCTATACAACGGCGCCGGCTACCGCCGGAACGAGTACGACAAGAAGATGGCTGCGGCCTACAAAGGCTTCGCGAGGGTGCAATGAGTACTTCGCTGCCCGAGAAGGTGGTCCGCGCCGCCGGCAAGGAGCCGGTGCACGACATCCACGACTGGAAGAAGTGGTGGTCCATGCGCTGGCTGATCGCCGCCGGCCTGCTGGAGTCGCTGCAGCAGTTCTTCGACGCGCTGCGCGAGGGCTGGGCGTTCCTGCCGGCGGAGTGGCAGGGGGCCATCGGTCCTGAGCTGATCGCATGGGTAGGCCGTGCGGCCTGGTTCTGCGTCGCCCTGGCTGCCTTCGCCCGGATGGTCCAACAGAAGAAGCCGCGCCTTCAGCCGGCACCAAGGGAAGACGAGGTGCCAGATGAAGAGAAGGAACGCTGACCGGTACTACCGGGACGAGCAGGGCGATCCGCCTGCGCCGCGCAAGCGCCTGGACTGGACGAACGTCGCGGCCGGCCTCCTGGTGGGAGTCGGCGGGATCCTGTTCGGCCGGGTTCTGAGCAAGTCTGACACGCTCAACGAGGTGCAGACCAAGGCTCAGATCATCCCTGACCGCCGGGACCGGGAGCTGGACCAGAACTTCGCCTGGCGCGATCGCCAGGTCTCTTCGCTGGAACGCAGGATCGAGGCATTGGAGCGGTCGTGCCGGGAGTAGTCGATATGCCTGACCTGGATGACGCCACCCTCGCCGAGATCGAGATCCGCCAGCGCCGGAAGGCCGAGGCGCTGGTCAAGGAGCTGTGGCACTTCACGGAGTACCCGGAGGTCGACGCCGTGGGCATCACCCGCCTGGGCTTCGGCTGGCCGATCCACGAGGTCCCGGTGACGCCGGCGGTGGCAGATGTCCAGGTGGCCGAGCGGCTGAGCCGGATCCAGGACGTGCTGCACTTCCGGGCGTTCGAGATCGTCGGCATGCAGCCGGAGGCCGAGGACCGGCTGGCCTACCTCTACCTGGTGGCGGACATCATCGGGGTCGAGACCCTGAGGGACATGACGGAGCTCTGGAGCTACGTCCGCGCCGGCAACTGGGAAGAGGTGGCCATCGAGCTGGACTCCCTGCAATGGGAGAAGCGCATCCAGCTCACCCGCGACAACAAGCGGAAGCTCAAGCGCATCACCAACCGCATTCAACACGGCGAGCCCGAGTAGGAGAGAGGCGATGTACGGATCAGGCCTGGATGGTGCATTCACCGCGTGCCTCGTTGTGGCCGCCCTGGCAGGAGCGGCGGTCTTCGGCTTCCTCTTCTGGCTCGTTCCGGTGGTCTGGGAGTGGGTCAAGCCCTGGCTCCACGCGGTAACGGGATGAACCGCGCCCCGATCGCGCTGGCCGTGGTGCTGGGCCTCATGGCCGCCTCCTTCTGGGCCGGCCGGGAGTGGCGCGACCGCTCCGCCGACCTGACCGAGAGCAGAAGGGACACCAGCGATGCCCAGGCTGGCCAGAAGGCCGAGCAGGCCGCCCGCGGCACCGAGCAGAAGACAGCGGCCGCCCTGGCCGAGATCGGAGAGAAGCATGAGCAAGCCCGCGCGGAAGCCGAGTCCGTCCCTGCTGCTGTTGCTGCTGATCTGCGCGCAGGCAATGTCCGGCTGCGCAGCGAGTGGGCCGGCTGCGAGACCCAGCGCCTGTCCGACGCTTCCGCCGCCGCCCGCGAGCGTGATGCGCTCGCCGAGAGCCGAGACCGCCTTGCGGGAGAGATTGTTCGAATCGGCCGCGACGCCGACGACCAGCTCCGAGCCGCCCAGGCCGTGATCCTGGCGGATCGGCAGGCGTGCGGGTCTGCCGGCGGGCAAGGTAATCCCGCAGGAGCAGGTTGAAGGTGTGCCAAGCCGCGGTGGCCAGTGGCAGGAAGGGGTAAACGCTGAGCAGATCGAGGTCTTGCACGGGGACATCTCCAGGTTGCGGTAGGACCACCCTGCACGTCTCGTCTGAGCGTTCAACGGTCGAGCCCATCGTCAGTTGGCGATGTAGCGCGGTTTGCGACATCACGAAAGTAAAAGCGCAGCCGAGGCGCGCTGATCACTTCAGAGATTTCCGGGGCTCGAGGAACCACTGATGAACGAATCAACCCAGCTCGACCGCATCGAGCAGAAGCTGGACGCGCTGCTTCAGGCGCTGGCCGATTAGGGCGAGGAGGAGCAGGCAACCACGCTGGACGGTGAGCTGGGCGGTGGTGAGCGGGACCAGACGCAGGGCCTGGGCTGATGGGCAACCCTGACCACATCCACGAGGCAGGCGACGGCCGGCCCAGCAGGAGGGTGACTGTGAACGGCAAGGTCATCGAGAGGGTGTTCTTTGCGGATACGCTCAATGGCGTCGTGAAGCACTACGACTACCCGCTGAGGGTTGACCCCTCTACAGGCGAGGCCGCCTTCTCCACCATGCACGGCAAGGTCAAGGTTGAGCTGATCTGATGACCAGGCTGCGCACCGTCCCCAGCAGGATCCAGCCGGCGCCCTCCAGGCTCCAGCAGGCCACCACCCCCAGCCAGATTCGCATGACAGGCAGGAAGCTCCAGAGCCGCAGGCTCAGGGTGTGGACCAAGGACCCCCACTGTGCGGTGTGCAGTAGGCTGGTGGATTACCCGCACGGGTTCCACCTCGATCACGTGGTGGCCTTGGTCAACGGCGGGCAGGACACGGACGAGAACAGCCAGGTGCTGTGCATCGCCTGCCACGAGACGAAGACGGCGGCCGACCTGGGATGGAAGGCGAAGTGACAGGGCAGGCGGCGCTGCGGCCCATTGATCGATCGAAACTGAACGGGCGGGCGCCACGGGCAGGGGGGGAGGGTCGAAAGTTCCGACCGGCCAACCTCGGAAACCAGCCGCCCACCCATTCGTAGGTTTTTTTCTCGGCCGAGATTTCAGGCTGAAGGCGATTTATGCGCAAGAACACGAAAGCAGGACGGCCGGCCTTCAAGCCGACTACGGTCCAACGGCGGATGGTCACCAACGCGGCGGCCAGCGGCATGTCGCACGAGGAGATCGCAATCGCCCTGGGCGTCGCCCGCAACACGCTGGAGAAGTACTTCGAGAAGGAGCTTTCGACAGCTGCGCTGCGCCGCCGGATGGAAGTGATGGACGCGATGGCAAGGACGGCACTTAAGGGCAACGTGGCCGCCCAGAAGGCCTTCCTTGCCCAGACGCCGACGTTGGCTGCACCACCGGTCGAACAGGGGAAGCCGCTGGGTAAGAAGGACCAAGCGAACGCTGATGCGGCCAGTGCTGCTGCCGGCACCGACTGGGACGACCTGATTGGTAAGGGCAACGTGACACCGATTCGTCAGGCTGGCTGATGTCCTGGGACCTGTCGTGCCCCAGCTGGTGGCAGCGCCTCCAGGCAGGGCAGTCACTGGTTCCTGACCTACCGCTTTGGAACGAGGAGGGCGAGCGCGCCGTCCGGATCTTCAACAAGCTGCGCCTGGCTGACGTCCCGGGCACGCCGACGATGGAGGAGGCTGGCGGCGACTGGTTCCGCGACATCGTCCGCGCCATGTTCGGCTGCGTGAACCCGTTGACGCGGGAACGGATGATTCGGGAGCTGTTCGGGTTGGTGCCTAAAAAGAACAGCAAGACCACCGACGGCGCGCTAATGATGGTGACCGCGCTGCTGATGAATCAGCGGCCGCGTGCGGGATTCGTCATGACGGCGCCGGTGCAGGACGTGGCGCAGCTGGCCTTCGATGCGGCGGCCGGTGCGATCGACCTAGATCCGGTGCTGTCCAAGAAATTCCACGTCAGGCATCACCTGAAGACCATCCTGCATCGGGAGACGAAGGCAGAGCTGGAGATCATGACGTTCGATCCCACCGTGCTGACCGGGCAGAAGATCTCGGGCGGCGCGCTGATCGACGAGCTGCACGTGTGCGCCAAGATGGCCAAAGCCTCGAAGGCGCTGCGGCAGATCCGCGGCGGCATGTTGCCGTTCCCGGAGTCGTTCCTGGCCTTCATCACCACGCAGAGCGACGACCCACCGGTCGGTGTCTTCGGTGAGGAGCTGCAGAAGGCACGGGATATCCGCGATGGAAAGCGCGAAGGCGCGATGCTTCCGGTGCTATTCGAGTTCCCGAAGGAAGTGCAGGAGTCGAAGGACCGTCTCTGGGAGAAGCCGGAGCTGTGGCCGCTGGTCACGCCAAATCTGGGCAAGTCGATCACGCTGGAGCGCCTGGTTGCGGACTACCGCGACGCGAAGGCGACGAGCGAAGCCGAGGTTCGCGTCTGGGCATCGCAGCACCTCAACGTGCAGATCGGCATGGCGCTGGCTGCCGCCGGATGGGCGGGCGCCGAGTTCTGGGAGCGGCGCGCGATCGAGCTGGATAGCCTCGAAGCGCTTATTGAGCGCAGCGAAGTTGTAACTGTCGGGATTGATGGCGGTGGACTGGACGATCTGCTCGGGCTGAGCGTCATGGGCCGTGAGCGCGAGACGCGTCGCTCGCTGGTCTGGTGTCATGCCTGGGCACACGAGATCGTGCTGGAACGACGGAAAGAGCTGGAACCGAAGCTGCGTGACTTGGAAGCAGCTGGCGACCTGACGATGGTCGCGCTACCTGGTCAAGACGTCGAAGAGGTGGCCGACATCGTGTGCCAGCTGAAGGCGGCCGGACTGCTGCCGGAGAAGCATGCGATCGGGGTCGACCCGGCCGGCATCGGCGCCATCGTGGACGAGCTGACTAGCCCGGAGCGCGGTATCGCGCTGGAGCAGGTCGTGGCCGTCTCGCAAGGCTGGAAGCTCAACGGCGCAATCAAGACGGCCGAGCGTGCGTTGGCCGGCGGCGACATGGTCCACGGCGGCCAGCCGCTGATGGCTTGGTGCGTCGGCAATGCAAAGGTGGTGCCTGTCGGGAACGCCGTGACGATCAACAAGCAGGTGAGCGGGTCGGCAAAGATCGATCCGCTCATGGCTCTGTTCAACGCGGTGTCGCTGATGGCGCTGAATCCGCAGGCGCCAAGCAACAAGAAACTGATCCTCATGACCTTGGGATGAGCATGAACACTGAAAATCGCGCGTACAGCCTGCTGCAGGTGAAGTCGGTCGACGACGACCAGCGCGTCATCACCGGGCTGGCGACAACGCCGGAGCCTGATCGGATGGGAGACATCGTGGAGCCGCTCGGGGCCAAGTTCGCTGCCGAGCTTCCGCTGCTCTGGCAGCACCGACATGACAGTCCGGTCGGCGTGGTGCGCTTCGGCAAGCCAACGAAGGACGGCATCCCCTACAGCGCCAGCGTGGCCAAGATCGAGACGCCGGGCGCGCTGAAGGACTTGGTCGACCTGGCCTGGCAGTCGGTGAAGGAGAAGCTGGTGCGCGGGGTGTCGATCGGTTTCCGTGCGCTGGAATACAGCTTCATGGAGTCCGGCGGCATCCGTTTCACAGAGACCGAGATCTTCGAGCTTTCGCTGGTGACCATCCCAGCGAACGCTTCGGCCACGATCCAGACGATCAAGGCCATGGATACAGCACGCCCGCGCGCATCTCACTGCGGCGTGCCCCTCATCCAGCGCAAGCCGGAGCCCGTGCACAAGCCGGAAGGCGGCGCGGTAAAGCTGCTCAGCAGCTGACGTACCGGGCCGCACGGCCCATGCGGGGTGGAACCCGCTTCCCATCAATTGCAGGCATAGCCCGGCGTGGAACCCGGGCCGAACGGCTGCGCCCATAGGAAACATGCAATGAAGACCATCCAGGAACAGCTGGAAGCCCTGAAGGCGACCCGCGAGGCCCACCAGAAGAAGCTCAACGAGCTGGCCCAGAAGTCGATCGACGAAGGCCGTTCGATGAACACCGCCGAGGGCGAGGAGTTCGACAGCCTCGAAAACGAGGTGAAGACCATCGACATCGACATCGCCCGTCTGTCGCGCCTCCAGGCTGCGCAGGCGCGCAGCGCCACGCCGGTGACGCAGATCCCCGCTGGCAACAGTGAGGGCAACGGCCAGGTGGCCGTGCACGCTGTCCAGGTGAAGAACACTCAGGTGCTGGAGCCGGGCATCAGTTTCGCCCGCGTGGCGCGCTGCTTGGCTGTCTCGCACATCGAGCACAAGAACGCCGAAGAGATCGCGAAGCACATGTACCCGGGCGACGAGCGCCTGCTGGTATCGCTGCAGAGCAAGGCCGCCGTCCCGGCTGCCAACACCGGCAACGCGCCGTGGGCGGGCAACCTGATCACCGATGGCGGTACGCCGTTCGCCGATTTCGTCGAATGGCTGCGCCCGCGCTCGCTGGTCGGCCAGGTTTCTGACCGCCTGCGTCGCCTGCCGTTCGATACCCCGGTCCTGGTGCAGGGTTCGGCCGGTGCCGCCAAGTGGGTGAAGGAAGGCAGCGCAAAGCCGCTGACCCAGTGGACCTACTCGCGTACCAAGCTGACGCCCCTGAAGGTCGCCGCGATCGCTGCGGCCACCAAGGAAACGCTGATGCGTGCCACCCCGGCCGCTGACGCCCTACTGCGTGATGAGCTGGGGCGTGCAGTCGGTTCGACCATCGATGCGACCTTCATCGATCCGACCGTCGCGCCGGTTGCGGATACCTCGCCTGGTTCGATCCTCAATGGCGTGGCAGAGACCCCCGGGTCGGGTGGCGTGGATGCGGACGCCGTCCGTGCCGATGCTGCGGCTCTGATCGGCTCGTTCATCGATGCCAACCTGTCGCTCACCGGTGCGTTCTTCGTGATGCCGGAGCGCCTGGCGGTCCAGCTGTCTCTGATGACCAACCCGCTGGGCCAGGCCGAGTTTGCCGGCGTCTCCTTCACTGGCGGCACGCTGCTCGGCCTGCCGGTGTTCGTGTCCGGCTACGGCCTGACCAGCGCCGAGGGCTCGGTGATCGCGCTGATCAAGGGCGACGAGATCTTCCTTGGCGACGAGGACGGTCTGCAGGTGTCCATGTCCGACCAGGCCTCCCTGGTGATGGACGACGCGCCGACCATGAACAGCGTGACGCCGGCTGCGCAGCAGGTCGTGTCCATGTGGCAGACCAACAGCGTGGCGTTCCTGGTTGAGCGCTTCATCAACTGGCAGCGCCGTCGTGCGCAGGCAGTTGCCTGGATGCGGGTCAACTGGGGTGGTGTCGACGCTGGCGCGGGCGGCTAAGCCGAGTTGATGGGGGCGGGGCCAATAGGCCTCGCCCCTTCCTGTTTCAGCCAGAGGTTCCTATGAGTAAAGTAGAAATCGAGAAGCGCGGAAAGGTCATCAAGGTGCATTCGCGCGTTGCTGACCTGCTGGTTGCTCGCGGTGGTTACTTGCGGCGCGACATCGTGGCGCAGCCTGTTCCCGCACCCGCACCCGCACCCGCACCCGCACCGGCACCGGCCCAGTCAGAAGGCGACCTGGATGCTGAAGGTAGCGCCTGGAATTCGGAGCTGCACACCGCAGATCGCAGCAAGACGAAGGCCGGTAATTGGCGCAAGAAGCCCGGAGCGAGTTCCGCAAAATGACCAACTTCACGCCTCGCGAGCTGGCCCTGGAAGCGGGGCTGCGCCGATATGGTGCTGACTTCCTGAAAGCCGCGCAACCAGCTGTGGCTATGCCCGTGAGTCGTGATGGGTGGTATCCGCTGGGCGTGCATGAGCCTTTCACCGGCGCGTGGCAGCGGAACATCGAGGAGAAGGCAACGAGCGTGGTGACCTATCCCACGCTCTATGCCTGCCTCAATCGCATTGCATCGGACATCGGCAAGCTGCCGTTCCTGTTGAAGGTTGAGGACAGCAATGGCATCTGGAAGGTCGACAAGACCAATACCTCCTACTGGCCAGTCCTACGCAAGCCGAACGGTTTCCAGACTGCCCAGCAATTCCGCGAATTCTGGCTGCTCTCGAAACTTCAGCACGGCAACACGTATGTGCTGAAGGGATATGACGAGCGCAGGGTGGTCACGCGCCTATGGATCTTGGATCCCACACGCGTGTTGCCGATGGTGTCTGATAGCGGCGATGTGTTCTATCAGCTCAACTTTCCGACCGGCGCCAACCTGTTGCCGGCCGGTTACCCCGGCGAGCAGCTGATTGTTCCGGCAAGCGAGATCATCCACGACCGGATGAACTGCCTGAATCACCAGCTGATCGGTGTGCCGCCGCTCTGTGCTGCGCACTGGCCGGCTGTGAAGAACCTCAAGATCCTGCGTGATGCCACCCAGTTCTTCTCCAACGGAGCCAACCCAGGCGGCATCCTGACCGCGCCCGCGGGCATGAGCGAGGAAGATGCCAACGAAGTGAAGGAGTACTGGAACACCAACTTCCAAGGCGCCAACGCCGGAAAGGTCGCGGTGATCGGCGCGGACATGAAGTTCACCCCGTTCGCGTTCAAGGCGGCTGACTCACAGCTGGTCGAGCAGATGCGTTATTCGGACGAGCAGGTCTGCCAGCCGTTCGGCGTACCTCCCTTCAAGATCGGCATCGGTTCGATTCCGGCCGGAATGAAGGTCGACGACATCAACCAGCTGTATTACGCCGACGCACTGCAGGCGCACATCGAAGCCATGGAAGCTCTGCTCGACGAAGGCCTGGGCGTCAGCCGGCCTCAGGGCATCGAATGCGACCTAGAGCCGCTGCTGCGGATGGATCCTGGCAAGCAAGCCGAGGTCCATACCAAGCTGACCGGCGGCGGTGTGGAGACTCCAAACGAAGCTCGGCGAGCCTTAGGCTTGGCCCCGCTCGATGGCGGCGACACCGTCTACATGCAGCAGCAGGACTTCCCGCTGGATCAGGTCCGGTTGAACAAGATCACTCAGGCTGCGCCGCCGGCGGAGCCAGCGCCAGAGCCTGAGCAAGACGACGAGCAGCAGGAGCAGGCAGAGGCGGTCCGTGCACTGTCGCAACAGGTATTCGAACTGAAGGCCCTTCAGGCGGCCAGAGCCGAGGCATTGCGCAATGACTGACCCCATCGATTTCGGCAAGGAGCTTGGCGGCATCGTGCGAGAGGCAATCAAGCCTCTGCGCGAGCGGCTGGACGCGCTGGAGAAGCGTGAGCCGAAGGACGGTAAGGACGCTGACCCAGTCGACATTGAGGCGCTGGCCGACCTGGTGGTGAGCAAGCTTCTGGAATCGGAGCGAGTCGAGACGCTGATCGATCTGGCCACCGCAAAGGCGGTGAAGGAACACTTCGAAGCGAACCCTGTCCGCGACGGCCAGGATGCCGACCCGGCTGCAATCGAAGAGATGGTTCGGTCTGTTGTTGCTGAGCTGCCCACGCCTCGGGACGGAAAGGATGCTGATCCGGTCACTGACGATCAGGTCGCAGGGCAGGTCGCGAAGTACTTGACGCAGCATCCGCCAAAGGATGGCGCGGACGGTGTTGGCCTGGCTGGCGCGCTGATCGATCGCACCGGCTCGCTGGTGGTGACCACAACGAAGGGTGACACCGTGAACCTGGGGAAGGTCGTTGGCGAAGACGGCAAGCACGGTCTGGCCTTCGATGCGGCCTCCGGAACCTACGACGCCGAGCGCGGCTTCGTTGTGCGCCTGGCCGCTGGCGATCGTTCCACCGAGCTGGTGCTGCCCTATATGGTGCACCGTGGTTTCTGGCGCGAAGGGCTCGGCACCAAGGCTGGCCAGTCAATTACCCACGACGGCGCCTTGTGGATCGCCAAGCGGGACAACGCATCCAAGCCTTGCCTGGAAAACGGTGACGACTGGTATCTGGCCGCACGCAAGGGTCGAGACGGGAAGGACGGGAAAATCGTGAAGGTTCCGTCCGAGCCAGTCCGCTTAGGAGCCGGCCGTGCTTGAACTGGTCAGCAAGGCTGAAGCCATCGTGCAGGCGAATCTCGATTCAGCTGACGACGCTTGGCTCGAGCTGTGGATTCCCATCGTGTCCGAGTCCATCGCAGGTTGGCTGAAGCAGCCTTGGCGCCTCTACGTCCTCGCGCGTACAGCCGATGGGAAGCTGGTGCTTGGTGACGATGGACTGCCTGTGGCGACGCTCGATGAGGAGGGCAATCCGGTTGTGCACCCTTCAGTCCGCGGCGCCGCTCTGCTGGAGCTGTCCTCCCAATTCCGTTTTCGCGAGGGCGAGGGCGATAACACTGTCGATCCTGCTTCCGGCCATGGGCACGTGTTGAGTCGCGGCGCCACAGTGCTTCTGACGCCGTTGCGGCGTCCGACGGTGGCCTGATGACGAACGTTGCCGCCGGCAAGCTCCGCCATCGCATCCGCATCGATCGCCAGGTGATCACGCGCGACGCTGACGGGGTCCAGCAGGTCACCTGGGAGCCGGTGCACGCCGGGACGTTGTCCGCGGCGATCGAGCCGCTGTCCGCGAGGGAGTTCATCGCCGCCGGTGCAGGTCAGTCTCAGGTCACCGCGCGCATCACGGTCCGGTATCGCCCAGGTCTGGCAGCCAGCATGCGCGCGGTGCACGTGCGCAACGGCGTCGACGGCGCCATCTACAACATCCAGGGCGTGCTCGCCGATCGCGACAGCGGCCTGGGGTACCTGACCCTGCCCGTGAGCGAAGGGACGAACGACGGCCAATGAAAGTCGAGATGAACCTGCAGGGCGTCGAGCATGTGCTGACGACCCTTCGCTCGCTGCCCTCCGAGATCGTGAGCAAGCGCGGCGGGCCGGTGAAGCTCGCCCTGGCCAAGGGCGCGCGCTTCCTCCGTGACGCCGAGAAGGCCAACCTGCGGGCGGTGATCCGCCCCGAGGACGAGTCCAGCACCGGCCTGCTGGAGAAGAACATCATCGCCAGCCGCGGCAAGGCGCCGACCGGCACGAAGGGCGAGCGCTATCTGGTGCGCGTCAAGCGCCGGCCGTACCCGAAGCGGGAAGGTGAGCGGACGGTGACCACGCTCAAGACCGCCAACCTGATGGAGTACGGCTCGATGCACCAGCCGCCGCGCTCGTTCATCCGGCGCACGGTTGCCGAGAAGGGAGCTCAGGCCATCACCGTGGTCACTACCGAGCTGAGCCGGCGCATCGACCTGGTGATCAAGAAGCTGGCCAAGGGGAGCGCACGCTGATGTTCCCGCCGGTGTTCCGGACGCTGAGCACGCCGGCCGTGGTCGCGATCGTGGCCGACCGAATCGGGCGGCACGGGGAGGTGCCCCAGGACACGGCCAGGCCGTACATCACCTGGTCGATCATCACCGGCCAGCCGTACGACCACCTGAGCGGCGCGCCTCGCGGTGACTTCGACACGGTGCAGATCGACTGCTGGCATGCCACGGACGCCGGCATTGAGCAGCTGGCGCTGGCAGTCCGCGATGCCCTGGACGCCGCTGGCCACGCCAACCGGGTGCGGCTGAACAACCGCGACGCCACCACCAAGCTCTACAGGGTCGGAATCGACGCCGACTTCATCACGAACCGGTGAGCTGACCTCGCCGCTACCCCTGCCGCCTTCGGGCGGCTTTTTCATTTCTGGAGACTGCAAACATGACCGAGGGCGTCGTAAAGACCCAGGGTTCGGAGCTCTTCACCGTGGATCGGCTGACCGACGTCGACGCCCCCGCGGTCCTCAAGTTCGAATGCCCGACGGGCATCACCGGCTTGGGTGGCGCTCGCGACCAGATCGAAACCACCTGCCTGGACACCACCGGCGACAAGGAGTACGCCGCCGGCCTGGGCAACGCCGGCCAGGTGTCGGTGCCGTTCAACTTCATCCCGCGCAGCAACGGCCACCAGATCCTGTTCGACCTCAAGGAGTCGGGCGACACGCTGCCGTGGCTGATCGGCCTCTCCGACGGCACCGCCGCGCCCACCCTGGGCGTTAACGACGTGCTGACGCCGCCGGCATCGCCCAACCGCACCTCGCTGGCCTTCAACGCCTACGTGGCCGACGTGAACATCGACATCGCCACCAACGAGATTGTGCGCGGCACGCTGACCCTGCAGCGCAGCGGCGCGGTCACCCCGTACTGGAACGGGCCGTACTCGGCCCCATAACGGCTCTCTCTCCGACGACTTCGGGGTGCCCGGCTCTGCGGTGTTTAGCCGTGCCGCATCCGGCCCCCGCCTTTTCTGGAACGGCTGAAGCATGGACAAGACGAAGTTTCTGGTGAGCGCGGAACCGATCGCGCGCGAGGTTGAGCTGCCCGACGGCAGCGTCGAGCTGTGCCACTTCAAGCAGGCCAGCGCGGGCGAGTTCCGCCGGTGGCGGATGGCCGAGGAGTCCCCGGATGAGCACGAGCGCCTGTTCGCGATGCAGATGCTGATCGCTGCGAGCCTGTGGGAGGTAGGCCAGGGCAAGCTGGCCATGACCAAGGAGGAGGCGACGAACCTCACGGTACAGGGCGTCAACGCGCTGTTCCCGCACGTGCTGGCGGTTGCCGGCGTGGAGCGTGACGCAAAAAAGCCCTCGCCCAGCGAGGAGAGGACTGGTTCCGATACACCCTCGCTCTCGCCCTCGGAAAGTCCGTAGCGGAGGTCGAGCAGCTCTCCGAGGCTGAGCTGGTCGGCTGGCGCGAGTACTACAAGCTCTACCCGTTCGACGACCGTCACCGGTTCTACCGGCCCGCGGCGCTGATCTCGGCCAGCCTTGGCGGCGGCAAGCTTGAGGATCGCCTCGAGTACCTGCAGCCCGAGCCCACCGCCTGGGACCTCACCAGCGCGGACAAGAACATCTTCGCCGCATTCGGCATCACCCCTCCCCGGAGCTAGGCCATGGCAACTGCCGGCAGCATCGTCATCGATCTGCTCATGAAGACCGGCGCGTTCGAGACGGACACCCAGCGCGCCGAGCGCTCGATGAAGCGGCTGCAGCAGACCGCCTACAAGGCCGGCGAGGCCATCGGCAGCACCTTCCGGGGCGCGGGCATCCTGATGGCGACCGGTCTGGCCGCCGGCGGCGCCGCCGCGGTTTCCTGGACGAGGGACGTCATCGAGCTGGGCAACGAGATCGACAAGCTCTCGAAGCTGGCCGGGACGTCCTCCACCGTGTTTCAGGGCCTGGCCGCCGGCGCCAACACCGTCGGCATCAGCCAGGAGAAGCTGGCCGACATCTACAAGGACACCCAGGACAAGGTCGGCGACTTCCTCCAGACAGGCGGCGGCGCCATGAAGGACTTCTTCGACAACATCGCGCCGAAGGTGGGCGTGACCGCAGACCAGTTCCGGAAGCTGTCCGGACCGGAGGCGCTGGGCGCTTACTTCGACGCCCTCGAGAAGGCCGGAGTCAGCCAGAACGAGCTGATCTTCTTCATGGAGGCCATCGCTTCTGACAGCAGCATGCTGATTCCGCTTCTCAAGAACAATGGGGAGGGCATGAAGTACTGGGACCAAGAGTCGCGACGCCTGGGTGCGACGCTTGGGGAAGAAATGACGCCCAAGATGAAGGAGCTGCGCGAGGAGTCTGCGCGTATCGAGCTCGCATTTCGTGGGTTGAAGGTGGAGGTCGCCGAGCAACTGCTCCCGGCCATGGGCAGCTTGGTTGAGATCGTCGGAAGCGAGAGCACCGGCAAGGCCTTCGGAACCATGATCGGCTGGGTCGGCGGCCTGACGGCGAAGATGGTCGAAAGCACCACCACCGTCGTGAACTGGATTGATCGCATGATGGAGCTGCGCGACCTGAACCAGGGAGGCGCGCTTTCGGCTACGTCCACCGATGCGCTGAGCGAGCAGATGGCGAATGTCCAGCGGCTCATCAATGCCGAGAAGCGGAACACTTCCGGCTTTCTCGGCCTGCCGCTGACCGATGGTCAGGAGGAAGCCAGGCAGAAGCGCATCCTTGACCTTGAGACCAAGCGCCGGGACATCCAGCGCGAGATGACTAAGCGCATCCGTGATGACAACAAGGCTGCGTATGACCAGATGAAGGCCAACACCCTTGCGACGGGTTCCAGTCCCGCGGCCGGCACCTTCAGGACCACTGTCGTCGACGAGAAAGCCAAGAAGGCCGCCGACCAGCTGGCCACCTCCTACAAGTCCGCCAACGATCAGCTGGAGCGTCAGATTGCGCTGTACGGCATGAGCTCCGAGCTGGCCGAGGTGAACTACGAGATCCAGAACGGCGGCCTCAAGGGGCTCGACACAAACCTGCAGGCCGTGATCCGGGCCAACGCCTCGCTGCTGGACATTATGGAGGCAATGGCCGACGTCGACGCCTACCAGCAGGAAGATGCCGAGAAGTTCGCAGCGGCCTTCGAGGGCATGTTCGGCGGCGATGAGGGTACGGAAGAGATCAAGAAGCAGTTGGACGGAATCTCGCTATACGCCGACCAGGCCGCCCGCAACATGCAGGGAACGTTCGCCGACTTCCTCTTCGATCCGTTCTCCGAAGGCCTGGGCGGCATGGTGAAGGGCTTCGCCGAGGCGATCCAGCGCATGCTGGCGGAGGCGGCCGCGGCCAAGCTGTTCGAGCTGGTCGGCAGCTGGGCCTCCAGCTACAGCGGCGCTGGCGCTGGCTGGGTGAATGCGATCGGCGGCGCCATCAGTGGTGGCCGCGCCGGCGGCGGCAGCGTGGCTGGGTCTGGCATGTACCGGATCGGTGAGGGCGACCGTCCGGAGCTGTTGCACCAGGCTGGCAAGACCTACCTGCTGCCGGGCGAGGCCGGCCGGATCGAGCCGATCACCGCCGGCCGCTCCTACGACGCGAGCGGCGGCGGCGCGGCGCAGATCAACGTCATCACCAACGTCACGGTGTCCGACAGCGGAACGCAGGCCCAGAGCAACGGCAGCAATGACGCCGGTGCGCGGCAGCTGGGCGACATGGTGAAGTCCAAGGTGGTCGAGGTGATGCAGCAGCAGATGCGGCCGGGCGGCATGTTTGCGCCAGGTAGGGGGATCAATGCCTGACGTCTTCACCTGGAGCGTGCGCACCGACGTGCAGGGGCAGGGCGCCTTCGACGTGAAGGAGGCCCGGTTCGGCGACGGCTACCGCCAGACCTCGGGCGACGGCCTGAACAACGAGTCCCAGACCTGGCCGGTGTCGCTGGTCGGCAGGGAGTCCTACGTGAAGCCCGCCCTGGACTTCCTGCGCGCGCGCAAGGGCGCCACCTCGTTCTACTGGACTCCTCCGCTAGGCGAGCTGGGCCTGTACCTGTGCACCGCCTACACCATCAACGCGCACGGGGCTGGGGTCTACACGCTCAGCGCGACGTTCGAACAGACCTTCCAGCCGTAAGAGAGCCTCATGGCACAGCAGAACATCAACCTTGGAACCGACTCGACCGGTGCTGACGGCGACACCAATCGCATCGCGTGGGAGAAGGCGCAAGCGAATTTCACCGAGCTGTACCAGCGGACGATGAAGAACCTGCTGATCAACTGCGGGTTGCCTGTGAATCAGCGCGGATTCGGAGGCGGTGCCCTGGCCGCAGGCGCGTATGGGTATGACCGGTGGAAGGCCGGGCCGGGTGGCTGCAACATTTCGATCGACGCGGCAACAGGCGTGTTCGCGCACGCCAGCGGGGCGCTCCAGCAGATCGTCGAGAGCCCCCAGGGCGCGTGGGGGCAGCCGCTGACGATCAGCGTCGAGGATCCAAGCTCTGCCATCAACGTGACGGTCGGCGGGGCCGCTGGCACGATTCCAGCCGGCAGCGGCCGCCGCGGCGTCACACTTACGCCCTTGGGCAGCGGAAACATGACGGTTCAGCTTTCGGCGGCCGGCGCGACCTACAGCCGACCGCAGCTGGAGCGGGGCAGCGCTGCTGGTGCGTTCGATTGGCGCCCGCGCGCGCTGGAGATGGCGCTCTGCCAGTGGTACTGCCGGGCAGGATCAATGTCGCTGCGCTCCAACGGCACCGGCAGCGGTGGCGGTGGCACGTACTTCGGCATCAGCATGCGCGATACACCGGCCGTGTCGTTTTCCTCGGTGAACTACATCTACGGCTGCTCGAACATCGGCGCGTCGGTGAGCGCGACCGGCGTCGAGATCTTCGTCTCTGCCACCGGCGTCTATGCCTTCCTTGCCAACTATCTGCTCGAAGCGGAGCTGTGACCATGTACCAGCGCATCCCCAACTCCGATTGCATCCGGCGCGTCTCCGACGGCACGGTCATCCCGCCTGGTCACCGCTGGTGGCCGGAGGACGAGTCCGAGATCAAGGATCAGGTCCCGACGCTGGCAGATGTCCGAGCCACGCTGTCGGCCGAGGCCACGCGCCTCCGCTGGGAACACGAGACCTCGGGCATCACCCTATCGGGCGTGCAGGTCGGGACAACCACGGAAGACCAGAACCGCATCAGCTCCGTCCTCGCCGCGGCGAGCCTGGGCACCTTCGAGAGCGTGGACTTTAAGGCCGACAACGGCTGGGTGACGCTGACCCTGGCCGAGATCCAGGGGATCGCCGCCGCGATCAGCGCGCACGTGCAGGCATGTTTCACAGCTGAGCGTGCGCACCACGAAGCGATCGAAGCCCTCGATAGCTTGCAGGCTGCGGAAGCCTACGACGTGTCCACTGGCTGGCCTGCATGACGATCTACGCCGACGTCCAGACCCTTGAGCCCGGCAACCGGGTCGTGGCCTTCGAGCTGGATGCAACCGCCTTGGGTGCGGACCAGCTGTTCTTCCATGCCCACCAGCAGACGGGGCCGATCTTCTGGCAGGGCATTGAGTACAGCGCCTGGCCCATTGAGGCTACGGGCTTCGAGCGCACCAGCGACCAGCCGCCGAACCCGCGCCTCCGCGTGGGCAACATCGAGGGCACGATCACCGCGCTCTGCCTGCTGTTCGACGACCTGGTGGGGGCTCGGCTTATCCGCCGGCAGACGCTGGCCAAGTACCTGGACGCGGCCAACTTCGAAACGGGAAATCCCACTGCCGATCCGGACGAGCATTTCCCCGACGAGATCTGGTTCATCGAGCGCAAGGTCTCCGAGGACAAGGAGATCGTCGAGTTCGAGCTGACCACTGCGGCGGACCTCAACGGCGAGCAGCTGCCGGGACGGCAGATCCTGGCTGGCAGCTGCAGTTGGATCACGCGCGGCGGCTACCGGGGCCCCTACTGCGGCTACAACGGTCCGCCCGTCGCTGACATCAATGACCAGCCGACCAGCGACCCGAGCCTCGACGTCTGCGGCGGCCGGCTGGCCAGCTGCAAGCTGCGCTTTAGCGAAAACAACCCCTTGCCCTTTGGCGGCTTCCCGGCTGCCGGCCTGCTCAGGACCTGATCCACATGCAAGCGGACACACTGCGTGCTATCCAAGCGCACGCCGGCGAGGCGTACCCGAAGGAATCGTGCGGCCTGATCGTGGCCGACGCCGCCGGCGAGCGCTACCTGCCGTGCACCAACCGAGCGGCCACTGCCAGCGAGCATTTCGTCCTCGCCAAGGACGACTACGCCGCGGCAGAGGACCTGGGCGAGCTGCTGGCCGTGGTGCACAGCCACCCGGATGCGCCGGCAAGCCCGTCCGATGGCGACCGCGTGCTGTGCGAGGCCAGCGGCCTCCCGTGGCACATCCTGAGCGTGGGGCAGGTCGACGGCAGGCCAGAGTTCGGCGAGCTGCTCACCATCACGCCTGAGGGCTACCGCGCTCCGCTGGTCGGCCGCCAGTTTCAGCACGGTGTTCTGGACTGCTACACCCTCGTGCGGGATATCTTCGCCTGGGAGCTGGGCATCCAGCTGAGCGAATACCAGCGCGAGGACGACTGGTGGTTGCACGGCGGCGACCTCTACGCCGACAACTTCGAGAAGGAGGGCTTCTCCGTCGTGACCGATGAGCCGCGCCGCGGCGACCTGTTCCTGATGCAAATCCGCTCGCCGACGATGAACCACGCCGGCATCTACCTGGGCGACGGCCAGATGCTGCACCACCTCCAGGGCCGTCTGTCCGAGCGCGTTCCCTATGGCGGCTACTGGGCCGAGCGCACTCGGCTGATGATTCGGCACAAGGACCTTGCATGACCGACAAGCTCCGCACCATCCGCCTCTACGGCACCCTTGGCGCGCGGTTTGGCCGCGAGTTTCAGTTGGCGGTGAGCAGCACCGCTGAGGCTGTTCGCGCCCTCAGCGTCCAGCTGCCGGGCTTCAGCCGCTTCATGCTGCAAGCTAAGGACAAGGGCATGGCATTCGCAGTGTTCAACGGGCGGCGCAACCTGTCGAAAGAGCAGCTCGGCGATCCTGTCGGCGATGACATGATCCGCATCGCCCCGGTCCTGCATGGCTCTAAGCGCGGGGGTGTGCTACAGACGATCGTAGGCGCCATCCTCTTCGTGGCTGCTGTCTACTTCACTGGAGGCGTGGGCGCGGTGTTCGCAAGCGGCGCAGGCGTATGGGGCGCGGTAGGCACCATTGGCCTATCGATGATGATCGGCGGAGTTTCACAGATGCTGGCACCACAGGCGAAAGGGCTTGGAGCCAGCGAGCGTCCAGACAATCAGGCCAGTTACTCGTTCAACGGCCCGGTGAACACGCAAGCCCAAGGCAACCCAGTATCTGTGGGATACGGTGAATGTTGGGCCGGCTCAGCAGTTGTAAGCGCAGGCATCTACGCAGAGGACCAGGCCTGATGGGTGGCAAGAGCGCGGGAAGTGCGCGGACGCCTGTCGAGGCAGCGGACAGCCTCCACAGCATCGCCTACGCCAAGATCATCGACCTGGTGAGCGAGGGCGAGGTTGTCGGCCTGGTCGATGGGCTGCGGTCGGTCTATCTGGACGGCACGCCGCTTCAGGGTCAGGACGGCGCCCTCAACTTTCAGAACGTGCGCGTGCAGACGCGCGCCGGTACGCAGGACCAGGATCCGCTCGTCGGCTTCCCGAGCGTCGAGAACGAGATCGCCGTCGGCGTCGAGCTGACCAGCGAAGCGCCGGTGGTCCGCACGGTCTCCAATAGCGAACTGACCGCGGTGCGCGTGCGCATTGGCGTGCCAGCCCTGTCCAAGACCGACACGAGCAACGGCGACATCAACGGGTATCGGATCGGGTATGCGATCGACGTCGCCACCGACGGCGGCGCCTTCACCACGGTGTTGACTGACTACATCGCCGGCAAAACCACGACGCTGTACGAGCGCAGCCGGCGCGTGGAGCTGCCGCAAGGCAGCCAATGGCAGGTTCGCATCCGCCGCCTGACGCCGAACCAGAACAGCGGCACCATCGCAGATCGCATCTACGTCCAGTCGCTGACCGAGATCATCGACGCCAAGCTGCGCTACCCGAACAGCGCGCTGGTGGCCGTAGAGGTGGACGCGAGCCAGTTCCAGGCCATCCCGACGCGCGCCTACTACGGCCGTTGGCGCATCGTGCAGGTGCCGAGCAACTACGATCCGGAGGCACGCACCTACAGCGGCATCTGGAATGGCACGTTCAAGTCGGCCTGGACGAACAACCCGGCGTGGGTGTTCTTCGACATGGTCACCAACGACCGCTTCGGCCTGGGCCACCGCATCCCGGCGGCTTATGTCGACCGCTGGAAGCTATATCAGATCGCCCAGTACTGCGACCAGATGGTCAGCGATGGCCTGGGCGGCCTCGAGCCGCGCTTCGTTTGCAACGTCTACCTGCAGACCCGCCAGGACGCCTTCAAGCTGCTGCAGGACCTGGCCTCGGTGTTCCGGGGGATCAGCTACTACGCCGTTGGCCAGGTCATCGCCTCGGCGGACTTGCCGGCCGACCCGGTCTACACCTACGCCCAGGCCAATGTCATCGACGGCCGGTTCACCTACTCGGGCAGTGGTCGCAAGACCCGGCACACGGTCGCGCTCGTATCCTGGAACGACCCGACCGACTTCGGCCGCGCCAAGGTCGAGCCTGTCGAGTACCGCCCGGGCATCGCACGCTATGGCATACAGCAGACCGAGGTCACCGCGTTCGGCTGCACCTCGCGCGCGCAGGCCCAGCGCATCGGCCTGCACATTCTGCTGACAGAGAACCTGGAGACCGAGACCGTACAGTTCAGTGTTGGCCTGGAGGGGACGGTCACCCAGCCGGGCGACATCATCCAGATCGCGGACCCGAACCGTGCCGGCCGCCGCAACGGCGGACGCATCAGCTCGGCGGGCGTGAACACCGTGGTGCTGGACAAGGTGCCGGACGAGCTGGCCGCCGGGGACACCATTCGGGTCCTGACGCCTGGCGGGCGCAGCGAGGCGCGCACCGTGTCGGCGGTCGACGGGCCCACGCGCACTGTGACCGTATCGGCGCCGTGGACGAGCGTGCCGCGCGCGCAGTCCGTCTGGGCGGTCGAGAACGCGAGCCTGGCGCTACAGACTTTCCGCGTGTTGTCGGTGACCGAGGGCGAGGGGATCACCTTCAACATCACTGCGCTGAAGCACGTGCCGGCCAAGTTCGCCGCGATCGACGACGGGACCAAGGTCGAGCTGCCGCCGGTCAGCATCATCCCGCCCAGCGTGCAGCCACCGCCGACCAACGTCACGCTGGCCAGCTTCAGCATGGTCGAGCAGGGCGTGGCGCGCCACACGCTGACGATCGCATGGGACGCCGCGGACAAGGCGATCAACTACGAGGTGGAGTGGCGCCGGGACGACATGGACTGGGTCAAGGCTGGCAAGGTGGCCACGACCAGCATCGACATCCCCGGGATTTATGCCGGGCAGTACCTGGCGCGTGTGCGGGCGATCAACGCGCTGGGCGCCATCTCGCTGCCGGCGATGAGCGCACTGACTCAGATAGATGGGAAGACCACGCCCCCGCCGGCGCTGACCTCTCTTGTGGCCGAGGGCATCATCTTCGGCATCAACCTGGCGTGGGCCTTCCCAAACGGCGCGACCGACACCCAGCGCACCGAGATCTGGTATGGCACCGCCGATTCGCTCGAGCTGGCCACCAAGCTCGGCGACTTCGCGTACCCGCAGCGTACCCATTCCATGCTCGGCCTGGCCGCGGGCGTCAGCTTCTTCTTCTGGGGCCGGCTCGTCGACCGCAGCGGAAACATCGGGCCGTGGTATCCCGTCGGCCATGGCGTGGTCGGGCAGAGCAGCGCCGACGCGACTGAGCTCCTCGACTACCTGGCAGGCCAGATCGGCAAGACCCAGCTGGCTCAGGGCCTGCTGACAGCGATCGAGGGGATCGCCCCAGACATGGCCGGCGACGCGCTGATGTTCGCCGGCGACGGCACCCGCTACGCCGGGGTGTGGTCTCAGCTCTACGCTCAGCAGGCCGGCGACATGGCCATGGCGGGGCGCGTCGACACCGTGCAGGCGAGCGTGACGGGCCTGTCCAACGAGGTAGGCGGGCTCGGCGGCCGCGTGAACACGGTGACGGCAAGCGTGCAGCAGGTCTCGCAGGCCGTAGTGGACCTTGACGGTCAGGTGAGCGCGACCTACACGGTGCGCGCTCAGATCGATGCCAACGGCCGCATCTACATGGCCGGCATGGGCGTTGGCGTCGAACAGCAGCAGGACGGAAGCTACCAGGGCCAGATCCTGATGCAGGCGGATCGCTATGCCCTGATCAACGTCCTGAATGGTGTGATCACGACTCCTTTCGTGATCCAGAATGGCCAGACGATCATCAATCAGGCGATCATCGGTGACGGCACGATCACCAACGCCAAGATCGGCGACGTCATCCAGTCGACCGCGCTCGGGGCTGGCAATCAGCCGCGCTGGCGCCTGGACAAGAACGGGACCCTGACCATGCGTGGGGTCAATGCGAATGGTGGATTCATGGAGCTCACCGATTCGGCGCTGCGCTTCTGGAACACGGCCGGGAACGTGGCTCTGGTTGAGCTAGGCGAGCTGCTGTAATGCCCATCGGCCTCCGGCAGCGGGACCCTAGCGGAAATATCCTGGTCGACATCACCACTCGACTCACGCGGGTGATGGGCACCGTCCAAATCGCCGCCGGCTCGAACGGATCGGTGGTCGTGCCCCAGAGCGGCAGCAACCCCATCTTCTACTACTTCTCCTCGCTCAGCTCATCGGAGGACGGATCGGCGAACCCTGTGATCACGATCAGCGGCGACACCATCAGCTGGAACTACCCGGGCCGCTACAACATGCCGGGCGTGCTGACCTACGGGAGATACTGAGTTGGCCATCGGGGCGCGCATCCGCAACGAGGGCGGGTCTCTCGTGCAGATCGATCCGTCTTATCGCAACCTGGCGCTGAAGGCGGCAGGTAGCGTGACGACGACGCAGCTCGGCACCTCTGGCGCTGCGGCCAACTGTGGCGTGGGAACGATCACCCTGGGCGGCTGCGACGCGCCCTTCATCGCTATCCGCTGCAGCGGGGCGTTCGTAGCACTCCGCAAGCGCACGCAGTCAGGGGCATCATTCACGTGGGAGCTGATCACCAGCTTACCGGTCGTGACCGTGCAGTATTGGATCTTCGACTTCACGGCCGTGGCGCAGATGGCTTTTGTCACGTCCAAGGGCTTGCGAATTCGCAATCCAGCGGACAACTCGGTCGTCTTCGACTCGCGCTACAAGTACCTCCGGGCTTTGGGGATGACAGATCCCACCAGCACGAGCACGCCTGTCACGCCAAGCGCCCGGACCTTCGCAGTCGGGCTGACCAATCCCTCGCAGTCCACGATCGTGGCCGGCGGTTCAACCACCCCTGGTTTCTGGTTCTACCAGATCCAGGCAGCCCTCTATGGCTTCCGTACCGACGCCGGCGCCGTGGCCGCGCAGCGCATTGTGACCCGGTCATTCACCACGGAGGGGCCGAACCCGCCGCCATATCCAACAGGCACTTACGGTCCGCTCACCAGCCAGGCGCTCATCGTCGATATCACCAACTACTGAGCACATTTCCTACCGCACCCGGGCCAGCAGTCCGATTGCGCCGGGACGCGCGCTTCGGCACTCTGACCTGGCCAGCACCGCCACCCGCTGCTGTGACGCCTGACGACAGACGGGCAATGCACAGGTGGCGCGCCGCTCCCGGGGCGGCGGCTGGACCCGCCCTGTATTTATCTAGACCCATTGCCAGTCTTGGCTGATTGCAGCTAGCGCTGCTCGAGGGTCGAGTTTTAGCCAATCCCAGGGAGGGGTATCACCAAGCCTGAAGGGCAAGATTCCGAAGGGCCCGGCATCGCGAACCAATATTCTGCACACGCAGCGCCGATCCTCAGAGTCCGAGATGGCAAAGCGCAGTCCAGGCAGCATCGCCAGTCCTCCTGCAGGTTCGACCCAGCGGCGCACTTCCTTGGAAGGAGTGATGTATTCCTGAAGAAAGCCGGTAACGGGGATTAAGCATCGCTGAGTGCTCCATACACCGCGATCACCGCTGCCGAAGTGGTCTAAGTCGACCGTCCCTCCAATGTTGCCGTTCTTGGACCGTAGACCGAATGTGCATGTGTCAACCGAGGCCTGGCCCGCATTACGGTCGAGAACATGGACTGAGTCGCCTGTTCGCACCTGCCGAGGGTCTGTGCGCGCCGTCCTGTTCGCGCCTGCATGCCGAAGCTGCGTAATTTCAGTAATCACTAGCCTGTCCTGCTCCAATTCATTGAGACCCAAGCCGGCTGGCGGCATGCAAGCTTGCTTCTACGGTGAGCATTGCGGATGTGAATCTCATCCAGGCAGCGGGGGTCACGGTCTGCAACATGTTCTTCGCCCTTGCATGCAGGTCAGGGGCTCGGCTGCGGCGTTTTGATTAGGTGAAGGGGCTTGCGCGCCGCCTCGAGGCCCTTCACGCTAGGCCATGAGCCATGGCGAATTCTTCTCCCTCACTTACGAAAGTACGGCACGGACCCAGTTTGAAGCAGCCGAGCTCGCCGCGCTGGAGCGGTCAGTAATCGCGCAGAACTTGCTACATGCCGTGAACGGCGCGCTCATCTACGACGGCACGAATTTCTTTCAGTACCTGGAAGGGCCTTCCAGTGGAATTGATCGTGCGTACTCTCGCATCGTGGCATCCCGGCGGCATTCGATCACTCGTGTCGTTCACCGAGGTGTGGCCGCTGAACGCTATCTGCCCTATTGGTTCATGTTGGTAAAGAGTGCTGATTTTCCGACACTTTAACGCTCAAGCCGTAATCGCTGGAGCAAAGCGCTGCCCTCGCTGCCTCCGGCGAACGAGATGCCTGAGGGGCTTGCAGAGTTCGTAAAATTCTGGGGTCACGGCTGAGGAGAGAGGCGGTCGCACGGAGCCGGCGAACCTGTATCTGTCATCAGCCGAGCCTGCAGCTTCTAGCCACTACTCATCACTCGACCAAGCCGGCCCTGGCCAGGATTAGATCGACACGCCGAGAAACGTAGCGCGCGTCGTCTGCGGCAAGCGCTCGGTCCTCGATCAGATCGGCCTCGCCGGCAATGGCGATCAGCAGATCCATCCGATCCGGATACTCGATCGTCATGGCGGGAATGGCCGCCTCCAGGTTGTCCAGCTGCTCGGCAAGGGCAGTGCGGGTCGTCATCGGTCTCTCCTCCAGGGCAGCGGAAGGCTGCGGCCGGGCGGTCGCACAACGTGAGACGGGCGGGCGTAAGCTTGGCCGCCCAGCCCGCAGGGTCAGCCCCATGTGCTATTCCGCCCAGGTCCAGGCCGAGTTCAAGCAGTTCCAGCGCGCCTTCGGCGCCGTCATGGACCTGAACACCTATGTGAAGACGTTCTGGTGGGACCGTGGGCGCGACCCGCGGCGCATCAAAGCTCCTCGGGCGATGGTCCGCGAGCTGCTGGAGATTGGGCCGCCCGAGCTCCAGGCCAACATCCGGGAGGCGGACGCGGACGAGATCGACGACCTGACTCGGGAGATCTTCGACCAGCGCAGGCGCGTGGCCGACGCCGAGCGAGCCCTGCAGGTAAAGGAGACGAAGAAGGCACTGAACGACGTGCGCGTGGGCACCAAAAAGGTCAAGCAGGCCCAGCGCCGCCTGGACACCCTCAAGGGCGTGGCCAGCGACCAGGACAGCCGGATCTACCCGGGCGTCTACTGCCCCGTGATGGTGGTGGAAGACGGCCAAAAGGTCGTCAAGCCGATGCGCTACCAGTGCCGGCCTGCCGGCAAGCCTGCCTCCTACGATCGGCAGTACCCCGGCACCTACAACGCCAGGCGGGACAACCTTGAGGGCTTCTGGAGGCAGCAGTTCGGGCATAGCCACGGCCTGATCCTGGCCCACCGGTTCTATGAGCATGTCGAGGTGGACGGCGAGGACCGGGTACTGGAGTTCGTCCCGAGGACCGGGGAGCTGATGCTGATCGCCTGCCTCTGGTCGCATTGGCGCGACCCGCGCGGCGTGGAGCCTGACCTGCTGTCCTTCGCCGCAGTGACGGACGACCCGGAGCCGGAGGTGGCCGCGGCCGGCCACGACCGCACGATCATCAACATCAAGCCCGAGCACGTCGATGCCTGGCTCAGCCCCGACTCGGGCAACCTCCAGGCGCTCTACGACATCTTCGACGACAAGCAGCACCCGTTCTATGAGCACCGCATCGCGGCCTGAGCTGCCCGAAGGCTTTCGATGGGCGCCGCGCTGGCAGCATGCCCAGGCCGATGACGGCCTCTTCCTGGGTGACGAGGTTGTCGCGATGCTGCTGGACCGGCTCGACGGCGGCTGGATTGCGCGCCTAGACTGCCAGCGGGGGATGGATGGGCCGCTCGTCACCCGCCCGTGCTCGACCTTCGGCGGTGGCCGGCGCGGCTGCGAGCTGTGGGCGATCCGGCACGAGACCAGGCTGCGCGCCGAGGTCGCCGCGAAGATCGCGGCCAGGCCGATGCGGCTGTGGGTTTCGGGCCCGAAGCAAACGCCTTAGATCGTGAGCCGGGCCACCTCAGGTCGAGGGCGCGCGCCTTAGGCACTCCTCGACGAAGAGTTTGGCGTGTGCGAGCAGCACATCTATCGAGCCCCCGGGACCCCGGACATCACGCAATGGCTCGCGGAATTCGCCGACGCCTCGAATGGAGATACGTTGGACAACAGGGGGGCGATCCTTCCCTTCCCAGATCTCGACCCAATACGGGGTCTGCTTTGCGATGCCATGGCGAAACTGCCTGACCACTCCGTGCATGTATCGTCCTTTGATCCCCGGCCAAGGGTCCGAGTTGCCGGGATGGGCGAACATTGCACTGTGAGCGTGTGGATGTTGCGTCAACCTGAAACCGAGCTGGGATCCCAGAGCCAGCTCCGGCGTGGGACGCTTAGCGCAGGCGCAGCTCGTCCAGGTAGTCGGCCCAGACCTGCATCATGCGGACTCGCTCGGGCAGGTGAGTGGTGCGGTTGTAAGCCCGCCCGTTCGGATCCTTGACCCGGTGCGCCAGCTGGTGCTCGATGATGTCCGGCCGGAAGCCCAGCACCTCGTCCAGCATCGTGCGCGCCGTCGCGCGGAAGCCGTGCCCGGTGACCTCCTCGGTCCCGAACCCCATGCGGCGCAAGGCCGCCAGCACCGCGTTCTCGCTCATCGGGCGGCTCCGGCTCCGGTGCCCGGGGAACACGTACCGGCCATCCCCGGTCAGCGGGTGGATCTCCTGAAGGATCTCCACGGCCTGGCGCGACAGCGGCACCAGGTGCTCGGTGCGCATCTTCATCTTGTGCTTGGGGATCAGCCAAGTGGCTGCGTCCAGGTCGATCTCGGCCCATTCCGCTGTGCGCAGCTCGACCGGTCGGACGAACACCAGCGGCGCCAGCTTGAGGGCCGCCTGGGTCATCGGCAGGCCGTAGTAGCCGTGCATCGCCCTGAGCAGGTCGGCCAGGGCGGCCGGCTCGGTCACCGCGGCGTGGTTGTCCTCAGGCGCCGGCACCAGCGCGCCGCGCAGGTCCGCTACTGGATCGTGCTTGGCCCGCCGGGTCGCCACGGCGTAGCGCATGACCTGGCTGCAGTTCTGCATCACCCGGTGCGCGGACTCGAAGGCCTGGCGCGCCTCCAGCTTCCGGGCGATGGCCAGAAAGTCGGCTGCGTCTAGGTCAGCAGGCGGCCGCGACCCGACCCAGGGGAAGACGTCGTTCACGAACCAGGCTGTGACCTTCTTCCGGTAGGACTCGACCCATGGCCGGCCGGCCAGCCATTCCCGCGCCACCAGCTCGAAGCTGTCGGCGAACACCGCCGGCCGCGCCGCCGCCGCGGTGGCCTTCCGGTGCGCACCCGGGTCGATGCCGCTGGCCAGCTGCCGGCGCGCCTCGTCGCGCTTCTCCCGGGCATCGGCCAGGGTGACGTCCGGGTAGACCCCGAAGGACAGCAGCTTCTCCTTGCCGGCGAATCGGTACTTCCAGCGCCACCACCGCGCGCCGTTCGGGTTGAGGAGCAGGAATAGGCCCCCGCCGTCGAACAGCTTGGTGGGCTTGTCGGCCGGCTTGGCCTTTCGGATCGCGGTATCGGTGAGCGGCATCTGGGGGTAGGTGTTTGGGAAAGGGCCGAGTTACCCCAGGATCTACCCCCGCCATCACACGGTTTGAGACGCGGACGCCTGAAAACGGCGAAACGGTCCGAAAACGAAAATGGGCCGAGACCCCTGCATTTGCAGGTGATCCCGACCCATTCCGCGCCTCTAGGAGGCAATCATTGGTGGAGGTGGGGGGAATTGAACCCCCGTCCGAAGGCACTCCATCCCCGGCACTACATGCTTATCTCACCGTTGGGTCTCGTCCTGTGGCAGCACGGTGGGCAAAGCGCACCCCAGGACCAGCCTGTTTTGGTTAAGCGCTGACTGACAGGCAGCCATCAACGCCGGTTCCGTGATAATGACCCTACATCCACGAGCACGGGCACAAGTGGTTTCGGGGGTTCGCCTTAGGCGGCTGTAGAACTACAACTCAACACTGCTGTTTAGGCGGCGAGAGCGAAGTCCGAACCGTAGTTGTCGTCGTTGGCAACTAGAAGTTTGCAGCTGGATTAACGAGGAAAGCTACCCCCTCGGCATGCGCCAGGTAATTTCGCGACCCCCGTCGAAGCCAGTGCACCCCCGATAGGAGTCGGACATTGTCCGACCCGGGCAAGTGTAGGGGCGGGCAGGGCGGGTCACAAGTTTTGCGACTGGCGCTGGTTACCATGGCTTCATTGGCCCACCAGTGCACGGGACTGCGTTGGGCCTTGCAGATCCACCCATGGAGAGGCTGGAGCATGGCAGGCAAGAAGAACGCACCCAAGGCAGGGGCGGCCACGGGCAAGACGCCCACCGTCGGCAAGACGGTCACGCGCAAGAAGGCGCCAGCGGCGGCCGCCAGCAACGACGACCCCGACGCCCTGGCCCGGCCCGGTTATCTGGCCGCCGCGCAGGGGCAGGCCAAGACCGTGGTGTACATCCATGGCATCGGCAACAAGCCCAGCGCCGACGTGCTGCGCTGCCAGTGGGACAAGGCGCTGTTCGGGCGCTCGATGGGCGAGCGCACACGCCTGGCCTACTGGGTGAACCGGGCGCGCTATCCGACACCGGAGCCAGCCACCTGCGCCGATCGCGACGAGGGCCCCAGCGTGAACCAGGCCGAGCAGCGCATCCTCAGCGCCCTGGGGGTGATGCCGGAACGGCGCGACCTGGGGGAGCTGGTCGATGCCCTGGCCGAGTCGGCCCGCGAGAAGGCCATGCTGGAGCAGATGCTGCGCGAGCTGCAGGCGCAGGCGCCGGCGGGTGTGGGCCCCAGCGCGCAAGGCCTGTTCACCGGCATTAACGAGCTGCTGCTGCGGCTGGTGTCGGCGGCGCTCCTGCAGGACGTGCATGACCTGTTCTTCGTGCCGGAGCGGCGCGAGGCGATGGAGCGCAGCCTGCGCGAGCGCCTGGAATCCGGCGGCGGTCCGTTCGTCGTGGTGGCGCATAGCCAGGGCTCGATGATCGCCTACGAGGTGCTGCGCAAGCTCGACCCGGCCCGCTGCAAGGTCAGCCTGCTGGTCACCATTGGCTCCCCGCTGGGCCTGCCCAGCGTGCGCAGCATGTTCAACCAGTGGACCAAGCGGAAGAAGCTGCCGTTCCCGGCCTGCGTGGAGCGCTGGGTCAATGTGGCCGACACCCGCGACCCGGTCGCGCTGGATGCCGATCTGAGCGATGACATCGAAGGCGCCACCGGCCGCTTCGTCAATCACAAGGGGCCGGGCATCAACCCGGACGGTCCGCGCAACCCGCATTCGGGCTCGGGATACCTGTCCTTGCCGATGGTGCGCGCGGAGGTGCGGGCGGCAGTGGGAGTGGGGTTCGACCAGCCGGTCTCCAGCCCGGTGCTGATCAAGGACCTGTCCGACCAGATGGAGTCGCAGCACGCCGACTTTCGCCACCAGGTGCTGGTGGAGCTGGACACCTTGCCTGCCGGCATGACCAGCGTCGGCGAGGCCAAGGCCGATCTGATCGCCCACATCCGGACGCTGGCCGCGGCGCAGACCGGCCTGGGCGGGGAGGCGCTGGATGACGCCATCGGCCTGGAAGACGGCCTGCAGCGCTTCGTGGCGGCACGGCTGACGCGATTTGAGATCGAGTCGCTGCGCGATGTCTACCGCAGCCTGCATTTCAAGCGCATGTGGCGCAATGCGGGCAAACGGGCGCTGCTGCACCAGTCGCGCAGCGTGATCCAGGCCGACGCGGCGCAGGTCGCCTACCGGGCCCTGGGCGAGAGGATCGGCTGGGCGGTGCTGGATACGGGCATCGCTGCCGGGCATCCGCATTTCTTCGAGCGCAACGTGCGCGACCAGGTCGCGATGCAGTGGGACTGCACCGTGCGCGGCCGGCCCAGGAAGCTGACCCGCGCCGATGGCGATGCCTTCGCGCGGCTGGACCGCAACGGCCATGGCACGCACGTGGCCGGCATCATCGCCGGGCGCTGCAATGCGCCGCTGCCCGGCGGCGAGCGCGGCCAGCGCCTGCAGTACGCCGCAGTCGCACCGGAAGCCACCTTGTACGGCTTCAAGGTGCTGGACGATGCCGGCTATGGCCAGGATGCGTGGATCATCAAGGCGCTGCAGCAGGTCTCCGAGCTCAACGAGCGCTCGGGACAGCTGGTGATCCACGGCCTCAACCTCAGCCTGGGCGGCGCGTTCGATCCGGAAAGCTATGGCTGCGGCTTCACCCCGCTGTGCAACGAACTGCGCCGGCTGTGGCGGCAGGGCGTGGCGGTGGTGCTGGCCGCGGGCAACGAAGGGGTGGCCTGGCTGATGCAGGGCGATGGCCAGGCCTATCCGGCCAACATGGATCTGACCATCGGCGACCCAGCCAACCTGGAGGAGGCCATCGCCGTGGGCTCGGTGCACAAGTCCAACCCGCACACCTACGGCGTGTCGTATTTCTCCTCGCGTGGGCCGACGGTCGATGGCCGCCGCAAGCCGGACGTGGTCGCCCCGGGCGAGAAGATCGTCTCGGCCCACCATGGCTACCGCGTGCGCGACCCGGCGACCTGGATGGTGGAAATGAGCGGCACCAGCATGGCCGCCCCGCACGTGTCCGGACTGCTGGCGGCGTTCCTGTCGGTGCGGCGAGAATTCGTCGGCTCACCGGACCGCATGAAGCAGCTGCTGCTGGAGCACTGCACGGACATCGGTCGCGACCGCTACATGCAGGGCTGCGGCATTCCGAACCTGGTGAAGATGCTGGCGGCGACTTAGGGTGAGGAGTGAGTGGGGAGGAGTGAGGAGTGAGCAAAGGCCGGAGCAGGGCGGAACTCATGCTCTGGCAGCGCTGGCTCGATTCGGTCCACATGCTTGCCGGCGCGGGCCGCGGTGCAAGTGATGTGCTGATGTCGGCATCGAGATCAGTGGAGCAGGTGTCCAAGCGCCGGTAGAAGCCCTCCCGGAGCTGCCTGGAACCTGTGGGGGCGGCTTCAGCCGCGAAGGGCTTGCCCCTCCTGCTTCCGGCTCTCAGGGGCAGGCCACTTCGCGGCTGAATCCACTCCCACATCGGGATTTCGCGAGAGTTTTCCGACAAGCAGCTTCCACGGGTTGTTCTTGCGAGAGGACGTCGAAGCGCGCGCCCGCCGCCGTCACTCACTCCTCACTCCTCTCCACTCACTCCTGGCCCTCAAGCATCGCGATTGTGCTGCCGCATCACCCGCTGCTTGTCGCGCTGCCAGTCGCGCTCCTTGGCCGCATCGCGCTTGTCGTGGGTCTGCTTGCCTTTGGCCAGGGCCAGTTCCAGCTTGACCTTGTTGCCCTTCCAGTACATCGCGGTGGGGATGAGGGTATAGCCGTCGCGCTCGACCTTGCCGATCAGCACGTCGATCTCGCGACGGTGCAACAGCAGCTTGCGGGTGCGGCGATCGTCGGCCACCACGTGGGTGGAGGCCTGGATCAGCGGCGTGAACTGGGCACCGAACAGGTACAGCTCGCCCTGGCGCACCACCGCATAGCTTTCGCCGATGTTGGCGCGGCCGGCGCGGATGGACTTCAGCTCCCAGCCCTGCAGCGCCAGCCCGGCCTCCATGCGCTCCTCCAGGTGGTACTCGTGACGCGCGCGTTTGTTCAGCGCGATGGTCCCGGTGCTGTTTGCTTTATCCTTGGAGGGTTTCTTGGCCATCCGCACATTGTCGCCGATGGCCCGGATGCATGCGAGCCCGACAACCACGAGTCCCGATGCACACGATCCGCCGCAGCGCCCTGGTCGCCCATCCCGCCAGCTATATGTTCGACCTGGTCAACGACGTGTCCGCCTATCCGCGGCGCTTCGACTGGTGCGACCAGGCCCAGGTGATCGAATCGGGTGAGGACCGCATGCTGGCGCGCCTGGACCTGGGCCTGGGCGCGCTGCGCACCTGGTTCACCACCGAGAACGCGCTGGAGCGTCCCTCGCGGATCGACATGCAGCTGCGCGATGGGCCGTTCCGCAAGTTGCATGGCCGCTGGGAATTCCAATCGCTCGATGAGAGCGCCTGCAAGGTCACCCTGACGCTGGAGTTCGAGCCCAGCAACCGCCTGCTGGCGCCGGCGATGCGCGTGGGCTTCAAGGGCCTGGCCGACCGCATGGTCGATGACTTCATCCGCGTGGCCGACCGCGGCCTTTGACGATGCGCGTGGAGGTGCTCATGGCCTGGCCCGGGCGCTTTGAGTCGGTGCGGGTCGAGCTCCCAGGCGACAGCCGCGTGGCCGATGCGTTGGACGCGGCCGGCATGCGGCAGGTCGAAGGTGTGTGCGCCTATGCGGTGTTCGGCACCGTGGCCAACCTGGACACCCCCGTGCAGGATGGCGACCGCGTGGAGCTGCTGCGGCCGCTGCAGGCCGACCCAAAGGACGCGCGACGTCGCCGCGCCGAGAATCGATTCAAGGCAGGCTAGGGCATCACGCTGGTTGGATTGCCTGCAGCACAACGCATCCAGGCACGCTGGCAACGTTAGAAGACTGAAAGCTGGTGTGGACCGTGGCGCGACCGGCCACGAAAGCACAGCGTCGGAGAGACCGCGCAGGCGAGCTGTTCGCCCCTGTGCGGCTCAACCGCTGTCAGCGGCCGCCTTTCTTCTTCTTGTCCTTGGCCAGGTTCGGGCCGAACTTGCGCACGTCCCTGGCCAGCTGCGAGTTGTTTTCGGGGAAGTAGTCGCCTTCCCAGCGCGCCACCGCATCGTTCTCGAAGAACACGGTGAAGTTCTTGATCTCGGTGTGGCCCACGCGATCGGTGCGCTGGGTGGCGGTGTAGTCCCAGCGATCGGCGTGGAACGGGTCGGCGACCGAGGGCGTGCCCAGCAGCGCCATCACCTGCTGGCGGTTCTGGCCGACGGCCAGCTGGTCCACGTTCTTCTTCTCGATCAGGTTGCCCTGGTAGATCGGCTGCTTGTAGATGATGCCGCAGCCACTGACGGAAACGGAGAGGGCGGCGAGCAGCAGGAGATTGCGCATGGATCGGGAAGGGTCGGGCAATAGACCGGGCGATGATACACTCCCGTTATCGCCGCCACCCGTTTTCAGGCAGCTGGCGCTAAACCGCCAATAAACGGAGACGCCATGGAATCACACGATCTGCGCAAGGTGGGGCTGAAGGTCACCCACCCGCGGATGCGCATCCTTGAACTGCTGGAGCAGGCCAAGGCGCGGCACATGACCGCAGAGGACATCTACCGTCATCTGATCCAGCATGGCGATGAAATCGGCCTGGCCACCGTCTACCGCGTGCTGACTCAGTTCGAAGCGGCCGGCATCGTGCTCAAGCACAATTTCGAGGGCGGCCAGGCCGTCTACGAGCTGGACCGCGGCGAGCATCACGACCATATGGTCGACATCGACACCGGCAAGGTCATCGAGTTCTCCAGCGAGGAGATCGAGCAGTTGCAGCACAAGATCGCGGCCGAGCACGGCTACGAGATCGAGGAGCACTCGCTGGTGCTCTACGTGCGCAAGAAGCGCCGCTAAGCCAAGCCTGCAAGCTGTTACGGACGGGTCGGCCAGTGCCGGCCCGTTGACGTTGCGCAGGTGCTGGACAGCCGGCTCAGCTGGCCGACTGCAGCAGCTTGAGGGCGGCGGCCCGGGCCTCGTCGCTGACTTCTACTCCGCCCAGCATGCGCGCTAGCTCTTCCTGGCGTGCGCCCGCGTCCAGCGATTCGACCGAGGACTGGGTCATGCCCTCCACCGGCGCCTTGCTGACGCGGTAGTGGGCGTGGCCCTGGGCGGCGACCTGCGGCTGGTGGGTCACGCACAGCACCTGTCGGCGCGCGCCGAGCGCACGCAGCTTCTTTCCGACGATATCGGCCACGGCGCCCCCGATGCCCGAGTCGACCTCGTCGAACACCATGGTCGGCACCGCGTCCGAATCCAGCGCCGAGACCTCGATGGCCAGTGAAATGCGCGAAAGCTCGCCACCCGAGGCCACCTTGCGCAGTGGCCGAGGCGGCTGGCCGGCATTGGCCGAGACCAGGAATTCGGTGCGCTCGCCGCCGTTGGGGTCCGGGCGTTCTTCCTCCTGCGGCTCCAGGCCGATCTCGAACACGCCGCCGGACATGCCCAGCTCGCCGATCACCGCGGTCACCGCCTTGGACAAGGTCTTGGCGGCCTTGGCGCGGCTGCGGCCCAGCTTGTCCGAGGCCACCCGCCAGGCCTGGCGCGCCTGCTCGATCTCGGCGTTGAGCGAGAGCAGGCGCTCACCGGCGCCCTTGAGGCCTTCCAGTTCCGCGGCGATGGCATCGCGCCGCCCGGCCAGCTCGTCCGGGACTACCCGATGCTTGCGGGCCAGGTCGTGGATGCGCGCCAGCTTGCGCTCAAGCTGCTCGAACTGCTCCGGATCGGCTTCCAGGTCGTCGCGGACCTGGGCGAGCAGGGCTTCGGCCTCGTCCAGTTGGATCAGGGCACTGTCCAGCAGGCCGTCGACCTCGCGCAGCCGCGGCTCGTGCTCGGCCAGGCGGGCCAGGGTGGAGCGGGCCTGCTGCAGCTGGCTGGTCAGCGAAGGGCCGTCCTCGCCCGCCAGCGTCCCCAGGGCCGCATCGCAGCCCTGGATCAGCGCGGTGGCATGGGCCTGGCGACGATGGTGGGTGTCCAGGGCGGCGATGGCCTCCGGGGCCAGCGATTCCTGCTCCAGCTCGCCCAGTTGGTGCTGCAGATAGTTGATGCGGTCGGAGACATCGCCCTGGGCGCTCAGCAGGTCGCGCTCGGCCAGCAGGGCCTGCCAGCGGCCGGCGGCCTGGCGCACGGCCTTGCGCTCGGCCTCGTTGCCGGCGTAGGCGTCCAGCAGGTCCAGCTGGCGGGCCCGCGACATCAGCGCCTGGTGCTCGTGCTGGCCGTGGATCTCCACCAGATGCCCGGCCAGCTCGCCCAGCTGTCCCAAGGTGACGCTGCGGCCGTTGATCCAGGCGCGCGAGCCGCCATCGGCGCGGATCACCCGACGCAGCTGACACTGGCCGGCATCGTCCAGCTCGCGCTCGCGCAGCCAGGCCGCCGCGGCGGCCTGGCCACCCAGATCGAACTCGGCCGATAGCTCGGCGCGGTCGCTGCCATGGCGCACCACGCCCGAATCGGCGCGCAGCCCGGACAGGAAACCCAGGGCATCGACCAGCAGCGACTTGCCGGCGCCGGTTTCGCCGGAAATGACAGTCATGCCGGGGCCGAACTCCAGTTCGGTGGCACGGGCGACGGCGAAGTCCTTGAGCGAGAGATGGGTCAGCATGGTGCGGATTGTAGAGGGATGCGGCGCAAGGACTGAGACCGGAGACGGGCGAAAAGCGGCTTGCATTGCCGGCCGGCGGCGACTATCTATCGGCCATGGCCGCCGACCCGCTCGATCTCCCGCCCCGATCCCGGCAGCTGCTGCGCACGCTGATCGGGCGCTACATCCAGGACGGCGAGCCGGTCGGGTCGCAGACCCTGGCCCGGCACGCCGGGCTGGAAGTCAGCGCCGCGACCATCCGCAACATCCTGGCGGACCTGGAGGATGCCGGGCTGGTGACTTCGCCGCACACTTCGGCCGGTCGCGTGCCCACCCAGCAGGGCTACCGGATGTTCGTGGACAGCCTGCTGCAGCTCAAGCCGCTGGGCGATGCCGAGGTCAAGCGACTGCGGTCCGAGCTGCCCGCGGGCGTGGGCACCCAGTCGCTGCTGGGCAATGCCTCCGAGCTGCTCTCGGCCATGACCCATTTCGTCGGGGTGGTCGGCGCGCCCAAGCGCGAGCAGTTCGCCTTCCGCCACATCGACTTCGTACCGCTGGACGGGCGCCGGGTGATGGCGATCCTGGTGTTCGCCGATCACGAGGTGCAGAACCGGGTGTTCGAGCCACGCCGGGTGTTCGACCCGGGCGAGCTGGAGCGGGCGGCGAACTATCTCAACGCGCATTTCGCCGGCCGCCCGGTGGCCGAGATCCGCCACGCGCTGCTGCGTGAGCTGCGCAGCGCGCAGACCGAGATGGAGGCGCTGCTGGCCCAGACCATGGAGCTGGCCGAACACGCGCTGGTGCCCTCGGGCGATGACATGGTGCTGGCCGGCCAGACCCGGCTGATGGGCGTGCAGGACCTGTCCGACCTGGACCGCCTGCGCGAGCTGTTCGAGACCTTCGCCCGCAAGCGCGAGATCCTGCAGCTACTGGAGCGCACCATCGATGCCCCTGGCGTGCGCATCTTCATCGGCGAGGAAACCGGCCTGGCCCCGCGCTCGGGCGTGTCGGTGGTGACCGCGCCCTACCGCGCCGGCGGCCAGGTGGTGGGCGTGCTGGGGGTGATCGGACCGACCCGCATGGCCTACGACCGGGTGATCCCGATCGTGCAGGCCGCTGCGGACGTGCTCGGTGCGGCGATCGACCCGGCGCAGGAGTAAGCGTCCACGGACGCTTGAAAGGCCGGCCGATGCCCCCATAGGTGGGCATCAGGCGGCCGCACCTGGCCGCGACGGACCGATTCATGACCTCGCACGACCATAACGAACAGACCCACCAGGCCCCGGCGTCCGCCGAGGGGCACCAGGACACCGAAGCCCTGCTGCAGGCGGAGATCGAGACGCTGAAGGCCGAGCTGGAGCAGCTGCGGGCCAGCGCGCTGTTGGAGCGTGCCGACCTGGACAACCAGCGCAAGCGCGTGGCCCGGGACGTGGAAAACGCCCGCAAGTTCGCCAACGAGAAGCTGCTGGGCCAGCTGCTGCCGGTGTTCGACAGCCTGGATGCGGGCCTGACCGCCGCCGGCACCGAGCCCAGCCCCTTGCGCGAAGGCCTGGAGCTGACCCAGAAGCAGCTGCTCAAGGTCGCCGACGACAACGGCCTGAAGCTGCTGGACCCGGTGGGCCAGCCGTTCAACCCCGAACACCACCAGGCCATCAGCCAGGCCGAGGCCGAGGGCGTGGCCCCGGGCAGCGTGGTGACGGTGTTCCAGAAGGGCTACCTGCTCAACGACCGCCTGCTGCGGCCGGCGCTGGTCGTGGTCGCCCGGCAGGACTGAGCCGCCCCGGGCGGCCGCTGGAAATTTGTGTTCCACGGGCGCTTGAAGCCCGGCATCACATCCCTATATCTGGACCATCGAGCCGGCCGACGGCCGGTTCATCCCGACAGACATTCGCTTTAGAGACGGAGCAAGCACCATGGGCAAGATCATCGGCATCGACCTGGGCACGACCAATTCGTGCGTGGCGATCATGGACGGCGGCAAGGCCCGCGTCATCGAGAACTCCGAGGGCGATCGCACCACGCCTTCGATCATCGCCTACACCAAGGACGGCGAAGTCCTGGTGGGCGCTTCGGCCAAGCGCCAGGCCGTGACCAACCCCAAGAACACCTTCTACGCGGTCAAGCGCCTGATCGGTCGCAAGTTCACCGACGCCGAAGTGCAGAAGGACCTGGACCTGGTCCCGTACGGCATCGCCGCGCACGATAACGGCGACGCCTGGGTGTCCACCGCCGACGGCAAGAAGATGGCGCCGCAGGAAATCTCCGCGCGCGTGCTGGAGAAGATGAAGAAGACCGCCGAGGACTTCCTGGGCGAGAAGGTCACCGAGGCGGTCATCACCGTGCCGGCCTACTTCAACGACAGCCAGCGCCAGGCCACCAAGGACGCCGGCCGCATCGCCGGCCTGGACGTCAAGCGCATCATCAACGAGCCCACCGCCGCGGCCCTGGCCTATGGCCTGGACAAGTCTGGCGCCGGCGACCGCAAGATCGCCGTGTACGACCTGGGCGGCGGTACCTTCGACGTGTCGATCATCGAGATCGCCGAAGTCGACGGCGAGAAGCAGTTCGAGGTGCTGGCCACCAACGGCGACACCTTCCTGGGTGGCGAGGACTTCGACAAGCGCGTCATCGACTACCTGGTGGATGAGTTCAACAAGGACCAGGGCATCGACCTGCGCAAGGATCCGCTGGCGCTGCAGCGCCTGAAGGATGCGGCCGAGCGCGCCAAGATCGAGCTGTCCTCCAGCCAGCAGACCGAGGTGAACCTGCCGTACGTCACCGCCGACGCCTCCGGCCCGAAGCACCTGAATATCAAGCTGACCCGCGCCAAGCTGGAAGCGCTGGTGGAGGACCTGATCAAGAAGTCGATCGAGCCCTGCCGCATCGCGCTGAACGATGCCGGCGTGCGCGCCAGCGACATCACCGAGGTGATCCTGGTCGGCGGCCAGACCCGCATGCCCAAGGTGCAGCAGGCGGTAACCGAGTTCTTCGGCAAGGAGCCGCGCAAGGACGTCAACCCGGACGAGGCCGTGGCGCTGGGCGCGGCGATCCAGGGCGGCGTGCTGGGTGGCGACGTCAAGGACGTGCTGCTGCTGGACGTGACCCCGCTGTCGCTGGGCATCGAGACCATGGGCGGCGTGTTCACCAAGATCATCGAGAAGAACACCACCATCCCGACCAAGGCCTCGCAGGTGTTCTCCACCGCCGAGGACAACCAGTCGGCCGTGACCGTGCACGTGCTGCAGGGTGAGCGCGAGCAGGCCCGCTTCAACAAGTCGCTGGCCAAGTTCGACCTGTCCGGCATCGAGCCGGCCCCGCGCGGCATGCCGCAGGTGGAGGTGTCCTTCGACATCGACGCGAACGGCATCCTGCACGTGTCGGCCAAGGACAAGAAGACCAACAAGGAACAGAAGGTGGAGATCAAGGCCGGCTCGGGCCTGTCGGACGATGAGATCGCCCGGATGGTCGCCGACGCCGAGGCCAACCGCGAGGAGGACAAGAAGTTCCACGAGCTGGTGCAGGCCCGCAACCAGGCCGATGGCCTGATCCACGCCACCCGCACGGCCATCACCGAACACGGCAGCAAGGTGGGCGGCGATGTGATCGGCAAGGTCGAGTCGGCGCTGGCGGACCTGGAGACGGCGATGAAGGGCGACGACAAGGCCCAGATCGAAGCCAAGTCCAAGGTGCTGGAAGAAGCCGGCCAGTCGCTGTACGCCGCCGCGGCGGCCAGCGAGCAGGGCGGCGCCGGCGATGCCGGTGCGCAGCAGGCGCGCGGTGCGGCCGACGACGTGGTCGATGCCGAGTTTACCGAGGTCAAGGACGACAAGAAGTAAGGCGGGATTTGGGGGTTGGGATTGGGGAGTCGTTGGGCCTGGCCGCAACGACGCCCCGTTCCGGCCTCCAATCCATTCACCGTGCAGAAGCGGAAGGGCTCAGGCTCTCCGCTTTTGCGTTGAACGAATCCCGACTCCCGAATCCCCAATCCCCGCCCTATGAGCAAGCGCGATTACTACGAAGTCCTGGGCGTGTCCCGCAATGCCAGCGACGAAGAGCTGAAGAAGGCGTATCGCCGCTGTGCGATGAAGCATCACCCCGACCGCAATCCGGGCGATGCGGCGGCCGAGGCGGCCTTCAAGGAATGCAAGGAGGCCTACGAGGTTTTGTCCGACGGCGGCAAGCGTCGCATCTACGACCAACACGGCCATGCCGCGTTCGAGCACGGCATGGGCGGCGGCGGACCGGGCGGCCCCGGCGGCCCGGACATGAGCGACATCTTCGGGGACATCTTCGGCAACATCTTCGGCGGTGGCGCCGGCGGTGGCCGTGCGGCGCGACGTGGCGCGGACATCGGCTACGTGATGGAGCTGGACCTGGAAGAGGCCGTGGCCGGTGCCGACAAGCGCATCGAGATCCCGACCCTGGCCGAATGCTCGCCGTGTCGCGGCAGCGGTTCGGAAGACGGCAAGGTCGAGACCTGCTCGACCTGCGGCGGCCGCGGCCAGGTGCGCATGCAGCGTGGCATCTTCACCATGCAGCAGGCCTGTCCGCACTGCGGCGGTCGCGGTCAGATCATCACCAATCCCTGCAGGACCTGCCGTGGCGCCGGTCGTGTGGAGGAAGAGAAGGTGCTGTCGGTCAAGATTCCCGCTGGCGTCGACAACGGCGACCGTATCCGCCTGTCCGGCGAAGGCGAGGCCGGCCCGGCCGGGACCCCGCCAGGCGACCTGTACGTGGAAGTGCGGGTGCGCGAGCACGAGATCTTCCAGCGCGATGGCGACGACCTGCATTGCGAGGTCCCGATCCGCATCTCGCAGGCCGCGCTGGGCGACACCATCCGCGTGCCGACCCTGAACGGCGAGGCGGAGATCCGCATTCCCTCGGAGACCCAGACCGGCAAGCTGTTCCGCCTGCGCGGCAAGGGCGTCAAGTCGGTGCGCAGCCGGAGCGAGGGCGATCTGTTCTGCAAGGTGCTGGTGGAAACTCCGGTCAACCTGACCCAGGAGCAGCGCGAGCTGCTGGAGAAGTTCGAGGCGACCTTCAGTGGCGAGGATGCTCGCAAGCATTCGCCCAAGTCGGCGACCTTCCTCGATGGGGTCAAGGGGTTCTGGGATCGCATGACCTCCTGAGCCGCTCGCACGGGGCATTGGATAAGGCGACCGGTGATCCGGTCGCCTTTTTCATGCGCGCCCAGGCGTGCGCTTGGAGCGGGTGTGTTGGTGCGGTCTTCAAGACCAGGCCAGGATCTTCAGCTGCGGCAGCGCGTTGGAGCTGGATCGGCGGTGTTTCACGCGCGCCGAGTACGCGGTGCGCCCGCGTAGGCAGGGCGCAGTTTCGGGCATCCAAGGGCATCTCCCGATGGGCTCGGGTCGCTGGCGGCAAGCACTGATGCCTACAATGCCGCCTGGATCAACTGACGTGACGTGCATGCACAAGCCTTCGCCCGTGGTGGGCATCGTCGGCAGCCAGGGCGCTTACGGGCGCTGGTTGCATCGTTTCCTCACCGAGCGGATGGGTCTTGAGGTTATCGGCCGCGATCCGGCCGATCCGACATCGCCGAGCGAAGCCGAGCTGATCGCCGCCAGCGACGTGCTGATCTTCAGCGCGCCCATTCGCCTGACCGAAGGCCTGATCCGGGGCTATGTGGCCAAGGCCGCCGGTGCCGAGACCGGCAAGCTGTGGATGGACCTGACCTCGATCAAATCCGGGCCGGTGCAGGCACTGCTGGAGTCCAGCGCGGAAGTGGTCGGCCTGCATCCGATGACCGCGCCGCCCAAGTCGCCCACGCTCAAGGGCCGCGTCGCCGTGGTCTGCGAAGCCCGGTTGGAGACCTGGCGCGATTGGGTGGCCAGCCTGCTGGCCGCGCTGGAAGCCGAATGCGTGCGCACCACGCCGGAACACCATGACCAGGTCATGGCGCTGGTGCAGGCCATGGTGCATGCCACGCATCTGGCCCAGGCCGACGTGCTGCGCCAGTACGCCGACCGTGTCGGTGGGCTGCAGGCGCTGATGCCGTTTCGCTCGGCATCCTTCGAGATGGACGGGGCGATCCTCTCGCGCATCCTGTCGATGAACCCGGCGATCTACGAGGACATCCAGTTCGGCAATCCGCACGTACCGGCGGTCCTGGATGCGCTGGTGTCCAGCCTGTCGGCCATGCGCGACACGGTCCAGCAGGGCGACGACGCAGCGCGTGCGCGCTTTCGCGATACGGTGCTGCTGGACAATCGCGCCTCGGTGGGGGAGGCGGCGCTGGCCGACGGCAACTACAAGTTCGAGCGCATCGGTTACCTGCTGGCCGACCTGGCCGAGACCCTGACCTTGAGCGTGCACCTGCCGCACGACCAACCCGGGTCGCTGCGGGCGCTGCTGCATGTGTTCGAGCAGCAAGGCGTCAGCATTGCCTCGTTGCATTCGCTGCGCACGCCTGCCGGCGAAGTGCATTTCCGCTTCGGATTCGACAGCCGGACCGATGCGCAGGCGCTGCGCGCGGCGGCCGAGGCGGTCGATGCTTCCGGCGTGGGTCGGGTGCTGCGCGATTAGTCCACACAGGGTGTGGATGATCAGTGGGATACGCCTGTGGACAAGCCGGCGTGAGACTTGGCTGGCAAGGCTTTCCGCTGGGTGGCGATTTTTTGTCCAGGCACCGGCATCACGGTTGTGAGCTGCGCCAGCGGGAACTCGCGGCTATTCACACGGCCTGTGGATGACCGCTGGGATACCCCTGTGGACAACCCGCGCGCGGGCAGGCGCCGTCAGGGTTTGGCCGGGATTGGTGAGAATTTCGCCAGGCGCCCGGGCGCTCGCTGGATCCGGGTGCATGGGAATGTGGACCGCCGGTCGTTCGCCAGGCCCAACTTTTTTGATCGCCGGGCCGGCGCCGGTGTCGATCCGGGCCATGCTCACTCGTCGCAAAGGATGTGGCAGGGACGATGACCGTCCCCACTGCATTCCTATCTTCCGAGTCGAGGAGTCGCTCATGTCCTACGTGGATGGATTCGTCATTGCCGTGCCCACCGCCAACAAGCAGAAGTTCATCGACCACGCCCGCGCCGGCGATGCGGTCTTTATGGATTACGGGGCGATCCGGGTCTACGAGTGCTGGGGCGACGACGTCCCGGAGGGCCAGCAGACCGATTTCCGGCGTGCCGTCCAGGCCACCGAGGATGAGACGGTGGTGTTCTCCTGGATCGAGTGGCCGGACAAGGCCACCCGCGATGCCGGCATGAAGAAGATGATGGAAGACCCTCGCCTGGATCCGGAGGTCAACCCGATGCCCTTCGACGGCAAGCGCATGATCTTCGGCGGCTTCGCACCGCTGGTGGTGCTGGAGAAGTAGCAGCCTGGGCGCTTTGGAAACGCGACAGCCCGGCAAGTGCCGGGCTGTCGGGTCGAACGTGCAGGCTGACGCTCAGTGCTCGGCGGCGGCGCTGATGCCGATGCCGGTCTGCGAGCGTACGAACTGCGGGCCGAAGCGTTCGCGCTCGGCGGCGCCGCGCGCGGAGGTGTCGGTGATCGAGAAGAACCAGATGCCGACGAAGGCGGCGATCATCGAGAACAGGGCCGGGTACTCATACGGGTAAATCGGCTTGTCGTGTCCCAGGATCTGCACCCAGATGGTCGGGCCCAGGATCATCAGCACCACCGCCGTTCCCAGCCCCAGCCAGCCGCCCAGCATGGCGCCGCGGGTGGTGAGCTTGCTCCAGAACATCGACAGGAACAGCACCGGGAAGTTGCAGCTGGCCGCGATGGAGAAGGCCAGGCCCACCATGAAGGCGATGTTCTGCTTCTCGAACACGATGCCAAGCCCGATGGCGACCACGCCCAGAATCACCGTGGTGATCTTGGAGACGCGGATCTCGTCCTTCTCGTTGGCCTTGCCGTGCTTGATCACGCTGGCGTAGAGGTCGTGCGAGACCGCCGAAGCGCCGGCCAGGGTCAGGCCGGCCACCACGGCCAGGATGGTGGCGAAGGCCACCGCCGAGATGAAGCCCAGGAAGATGCTGCCGCCGACCGCATCGGCCAGGTGGATGGCGGCCATGTTGTTGCCGCCCAGCAGCAGGCCGTCGGCATCCTTGAAGGCCGGGTTGGTGCTGACCAGCAGGATCGCCCCGAAGCCGATGATGAAGGTCAGAACGTAGAAGTAGCCGATGAAGCCGGTGGCGTAGAACACCGACTTGCGCGCTTCCTTGGCATCGCCCACGGTGAAGAAGCGCATCAGGATGTGGGGCAGGCCGGCGGTGCCGAACATCAGCGCCAGGCCCAGCGAGATCGCCGAGACCGGGTCGGAGACCAGCGCGCCGGGGGCCATGATCGCCCGGCCCTTGGCGTGGGCCTTGGCTGACTCGGTGAACAACGTCTCGAAGGAGAAGCCCGCGTGCTTCATCACCATGAAGGCCATGAAGCTGGCGCCGCCCAGCAGCAGCACCGCCTTGATGATCTGCACCCAGGTGGTGGCCAGCATGCCGCCAAACAGGACATACAGCACCATCAGGATGCCGACCAGCACCACGGCCACGTGGTAGTTTAGGCCGAACAGCAGCTGGATCAGCTTGCCGGCACCGACCATCTGCGCGATCAGGTACAGCGCCACCACCACCAGCGCGCCGCTGGCCGAGAGCAGGCGGATCTGCCGCTGTCCCAGACGATAGGAGGCCACGTCGGCGAAGGTGTACTTGCCCAGGTTGCGCAGGCGTTCGGCGATCAGGAACAGGATCACCGGCCAACCGACCAGAAAGCCGATCGAATAGATCAGCCCGTCATAGCCGCTGGTGAACACCAGTGCGGAGATACCCAGGAACGAGGCCGCCGACATGAAGTCGCCCGCGATGGCCAGGCCGTTCTGGAAGCCGGTGATCTTGCCGCCGGCCGCGTAGTAGTCCGAGGCCGACTTGCTGCGGCGCGCGGCCCAGTAGGTGATGCCCAAAGTGAACAGCACGAAGGCCACGAACATGACGATGGCCGCCACGTTCAACGGCTGCTGCTTCACCTCGCCGGTGATGGCGTCGGCGGCGTAGGCGAGGGTGGGGAGCAGGCTGGCCAGCAGGACCAGCAACAGGCGCAGCTTCATGCCTCCAGCTCCTTCAACAGTTCGGCGGTCATGCGGTCGAACTCGCCGTTGGCCCGCCAGACGTACACACCGGTCAGCACGAAGGCCGCCACGATGATGCCCACGCCCACCGGGATGCCCCAGGTGATGATGGTGCCGCTGCCGATGGGCGTTCCCAGCCATTGCGGCTCGAAGGCGATGGCCAGGATGAAGGCCAGGTAGATCGCCAGCATCAGCACCGACAGCGCCCAGGCAAAGCGCGAGCGCTTGCGCACGAGCTGCTGGAAACGAGGGCTTTGCTGGATCTTGCGATAGGTCAGGTCGTCCACTTTCAGTTCCTGCATCACGACGTGGTGGCGGCAGCATGACGCACTGCCGCAAGCCTCTCCATGCGACCTTTGGCGCGAATTGGGCCGCGTTCTACAATGGTCGAATGACCACCCACATCACCCTGTCCAAGCGCGCCCTCGCCCTGACCAGTTCGGCCATTCGCGAGATCCTCAAGGTCACCGAGCGCCCGGAGGTGGTCTCCTTCGCCGGCGGCCTGCCCTCGCCAGCGACCTTTCCGGTGGAGCGCATGCGCGAGGCCTCCAACAGGGTGCTGACCGATGCCCCGCACGCGGCCCTGCAGTACGGCCCGACCGAAGGCTTCCTGCCGCTGCGCGAGTGGGTCGCCGCGCACCTGACGCGCAATGGCGCCGAGGTCAGCCCGGGCCGGGTGCTGATCACCACCGGTTCCCAGCAGGGCCTGGACCTGTTGGGCAAGGCCCTGATCGACGAGGGCAGCAAGGTGCTGGTGGAAACGCCCAGCTATCTCGGCGCGCTGCAGGCGTTCTCGCTGTTCCAGCCCAACTTCGTGCCGATGGCCTCTGACGGGCAGGGCATCCAGACCGATGCGCTGGATGCGGACACCCTCGATGGCGCGCGCTTCATGTACTGCCTGCCGAATTTCCAGAATCCCACCGGGCGCCGGCTGCCGCTGGAACGTCGCAAGGCGCTGGTCGAACGGGCCGCTGCCGCAGGGGTGCCGGTGGTGGAGGACGACCCGTACGGCGAGCTGTACTACAGCGGCGCGCCGCTGCCGAGCCTGCTGTCGTTCAATCCCGAGGGCGGGGTCTACATGGGCTCATTCTCAAAGGTGCTGGCGCCGGGTTTGCGTCTGGGCTACATGGTGGCGCCCGAGCCCTTGTTCGCCAAGCTGGTGCAGGCCAAGCAGGCCTCGGATCTGCACACGCCGTCCTTCAGCCAGCGCATGGTGCACGCGGTGATCCAGGACGGTTTCCTGGACCAGCACATCCCGGTGATCCGCGATCTCTACGCGCGCCAGTGCGCGCTGATGATGGCGGCGCTGGAAAAGCACTTCCCCGCGGAGGCCAAGTGGGACCGCCCCGAAGGCGGCATGTTCATCTGGGTCACGCTGCCTGAAGGCATCGATACGGGCGAACTGCTGCTCAAGGCGATCGCGCAGAACGTGGCCTTCGTGCCCGGCGCGCCGTTCTTCGCCGGCAACCCGATGCGCAACACGCTGCGGCTGTCCTTCGTCACCGTGCCCGCCGAGAAGATCGATGCAGGCATGGAAGTGCTGGGCAACTTGGTCAAGGCCGAGGTCGCGGCCCTGCAGGTGGCCGCATGAGCGCGGCAGATGGGGTGCCAACCCGGGTGCTGATCCACGGGGCCTCCGGTCGCATGGGCCAGGCCTTGCTCCGGCTCGCCTCGGAGCACCCCGGCCTGGCGATCGTCGGCGCGGTCACCGGTCGCACCCCTGCCCAGCGCGTGGTCGGCAACGTGCCGTACTTCGGGGCCAAGGAGCTGGCCGCGGTGCCGGCCTTCGACGTGGCCATCGACTTCAGTCTGCCCGAAGGCTTCGCGCCGATGCTGGAGGTATGCCTGGCGCGCGGCAAACCCCTGGTGTCGGGCACCACCGGCCTGCACGAGGGCCAGCGCCAGGCCATGCAGCAGGCAGCACAGCGCATCCCCGTGCTGTGGGCCTCCAATTTCAGCCTGGGCGTGGCGGTGCTGGAAGACCTGGTGCAGCGCGCCTCGGCGCTGCTGTCGCAATGGGAGTGCGACATCGTCGAATCCCACCACATCCACAAGAAAGATGCGCCCTCGGGCACCGCGCTCACGCTGGGGCAGGCGGCCGAGCAGGGCGGGGCGCAGCCGCGCTATGCCAGTCTGCGCGCCGGCGATATCGTCGGTGAACACCTGGTGCAGTTCACCGGCATGGGCGAGCGCGTGGAGCTGGTCCATCGCGCCACCAACCGCGACATCTTCGCCCGAGGCGCGCTGCATGCCGCGCGCCGCCTGGCCTCGCGCGCTCCGGGCCTGTACCGGGTCAAGGATCTGCTGGACTAAAGGCGCCGGAATCGGCGTCACATGCGCCGCGGTACGGCGTCATCTGCCTGAATCGCCACAGGACAAGGCTGGCAGCCAGGCGCCTGAATCGCTACAATTCCCGCCTGCCCGAACCTGATCGTCGGACCGGTCCCGCACCGCGTCCGCGCTTTGCTGCAACCTGGTTTCAGCCAGAACGCAGCGGTCGGAGTCCCTCCGAACTAGTTAAAGCGAGACTTCCGTGACCCAAGCAGCCATCCTCGTTCTCGAAGACGGAACCGTATTCGAAGGCGAATCGATCGGCGCCGCAGGCCTTTCCGTAGGCGAGGTGGTGTTCAATACCGCGATGACCGGCTACCAGGAGGTCCTCACCGACCCCTCCTACGCCCGCCAGATGGTCACGCTGACCTATCCGCACATCGGCAACACCGGGTGCACCGAGATCGATGACGAAGCCCGCAAGATCTGGTCCGCCGGGCTGATCGTGCGCGACGTGCCGCGTCGTCCCAGCAACTGGCGCAGCCAGGAGTCGCTGCCGGAATGGCTGGTCAAGCGCGGCGTGGTGGCCATCGCCGGCATCGACACCCGCAAGCTGACGCGCATCCTGCGCGAGAAGGGCGCGCAGAACGGTGCGCTGATGGCGGCCGCGCCCGGGGAAAAGCTCGATGTCGAGCAGGCTCTGGAGGCGGCGCGCAAGTTCCCTGGGCTGAAGGGCATGGACCTGGCCAAGGTGGTGAGTACCGAATCGAGCTACCGCTGGACCGAGGGCCAGCTGGACCTGGACCGCAACGCTTTCGTGGAAGCCGCGCCGAAGTACAAGGTGGTGGCCTACGACTACGGCGTGAAGCTCAACATCCTGCGCATGCTGGCCGAGCGCGGCTGCGATGTGACTGTGGTGCCGGCGCAGACGCCTGCCGCCGAGGTGCTGGCGATGCATCCCGATGGCGTGTTCCTGTCCAATGGCCCGGGCGATCCGGAGCCTTGCGACTACGCCATCGCCGCGATCAAGCAGTTCCTGGACAGGAAGATCCCGACCTTCGGCATCTGCCTGGGCCACCAGCTGCTGGCCCTGGCCAGTGGCGCCCGGACGGTGAAGATGGGCCATGGCCACCACGGCGCCAACCACCCGGTGCAGGACCTGGACGGTGGCCGGGTGATGATCACCTCGCAGAACCACGGCTTCGCGGTCGATGAAGCCTCGCTGCCGGCCAACGTGCGCGTGACCCACCGTTCGCTGTTCGACGGCACCAACCAGGGCATCGCCCTGACCGATGCGCCGGCGTTCTCCTTCCAGGGCCACCCGGAAGCCTCGCCTGGCCCGCACGATGTCTCCCCCCTGTTCGACCGCTTCGTTGCGCTGATGTCGACCCAGAACGCCGAGAAGAACTGACATGCCAAAGCGCACTGACCTCAAGACCATCCTCATCATCGGCGCTGGCCCGATCGTCATCGGCCAGGCCTGCGAGTTCGACTACTCCGGCGCGCAGGCGTGCAAGGCCTTGCGCGACGAGGGTTACCGCGTGGTGCTGGTCAACAGCAACCCGGCCACGATCATGACCGACCCGGAAATGGCCGATGCGGTCTACATCGAGCCGATCAACTGGCAGACGGTCGAGAAGATCATCGCCAAGGAAAAGCCCGACGCGCTGCTGCCGACCATGGGTGGTCAGACCGCGCTGAACTGCGCGCTGGACCTGGCCGACCACGGCGTGCTGGAGAAGTACAACGTCGAGCTGATCGGCGCCAAGCGCGAGGCCATCCGGATGGCCGAGGACCGCGAGCTGTTCCGCGTGGCCATGGGCGAGATCGGTCTTGAATGCCCCAAGGCGGCCGTGGCGCACACCCTGGAAGAGGCGCTGGAGATCCAGACCACGGTGGGCTATCCGACCATCATCCGTCCCAGCTTCACCCTGGGCGGCAGCGGCGGCGGCATCGCCTACAACCGCGAGGAGCTGATCGAGATCGTCAACCGCGGCCTGGAACTGTCGCCGACAACCGAGGTGCTGGTGGAGGAGTCGGTGCTGGGCTGGAAGGAGTTCGAGATGGAGGTGGTCCGCGATACTGCGGACAACTGCATCATCGTCTGCTCCATCGAGAACCTGGACCCGATGGGCGTGCACACCGGCGACTCGATCACCGTGGCCCCGGCGCAGACCCTGACCGACAAGGAATACCAGCGCCTGCGCGATGCCTCCATCGCCGTGCTGCGCAAGATCGGCGTGGACACCGGCGGCTCCAACGTGCAGTTCGGCATCAGCCCGAAAAACGGCCGGGTGGTGGTGATCGAGATGAACCCGCGTGTGTCGCGTTCCTCGGCGCTGGCCTCCAAGGCCACCGGTTTCCCGATCGCCAAGGTCGCGGCCAAGCTGGCCGTGGGCTACACGCTGGATGAGCTGAAGAACGAGATCACCGGCGGGCTGACCCCGGCCTCGTTCGAGCCGTCGATCGACTACGTGGTCACCAAGATCCCGCGCTTTGCCTTCGAGAAGTTCCCGCAGGCCGATGCGCGCCTGACCACGCAGATGAAGTCGGTGGGCGAGGTGATGGCCATGGGCCGCACCTTCTCCGAATCGCTGCAGAAGGCGCTGCGTGGCCTGGAGACCGGCAAGATCGGCCTGGACCCCACCGGCCTGAACCTGTCCAGCGAGGACGACCTGCAGACCCTGCGCCGCGAGCTGAAGGCGCCGGGTCCGGAACGCCTGTTCTACGTCGGCGACGCCTTCCGCGCCGGCATGAGCGTGGACGAGGTCTACAAGCTGTCCTTCATCGATCCGTGGTTCCTGGACCAGATCGAGGACATCATCGCGTTCGAGACACAGGTCGCCGCCGGGGGCATCGATGCGCTGGATGCCGCGCGCCTGCGCAAGCTCAAGCGCGCCGGTTTCTCCGACGCGCGCCTGGCCCAGCTGACCGGCACCAACGAGGCGGCCGTGCGTGCGCTGCGCCGCGCCCACAAGGTGCGGCCGGTGTACAAGCGCGTGGATTCCTGCGCGGCCGAGTTCGCCACCAGCACCGCGTATCTGTACTCGACCTATGAGGACGAGTGCGAGGCCGCGCCCAGCAATCGCGACAAGATCATGATCCTGGGCGGTGGCCCCAACCGCATCGGCCAGGGCATCGAGTTCGACTACTGCTGCGTGCATGCGGCACTGGCGCTGCGCGAGGATGGCTACGAGACCATCATGGTCAACTGCAATCCGGAGACCGTGTCCACCGACTACGACACCTCCGACCGCCTGTACTTCGAGCCGCTGACGCTGGAGGACGTGCTGGAGATCGTCGAGCTGGAACAGCCAAAGGGCGTAATCGTGCAGTACGGCGGGCAGACGCCGTTGAAGCTGGCGCGTGCGCTCGAGGCCAACGGCGTGCCGGTGATCGGCACCTCGCCGGATTCCATCGACCTGGCCGAGGACCGCGAGCGCTTCCAGCAGTTGGTCGACAAGCTCGGCCTGAAGCAGCCGCCGAACCGCATCGCCCGCAATGCCGAGGAGGCGCTGGTGCTGGCGCGCGAGATCGGCTATCCGTTGGTGGTGCGCCCCAGCTACGTGCTGGGCGGCCGCGCGATGGAAATCGTCTACGGCGAGTCCGACCTGGCGCGCTACGTGCGCGATGCGGTCAAGGTCTCCAACGATTCGCCGGTGCTGCTGGACCGCTTTCTGGACAACGCGGTCGAATGCGACGTGGACATCATCGCCGACAAGGACGGCCAGGTCCTGATCGGTGGCGTGATGGAGCACATCGAGGAAGCCGGCGTGCATTCGGGCGACTCGTCCTGCTCGCTGCCGCCGTACTCGCTCTCGCCCAAGACCCAGGCCGAGCTGCGGCGCCAGGTCGTCGAGCTGGCCAAGGCCCTGAACGTCATCGGCCTGATGAACACCCAGTTCGCGATCCAGACCAACGAGGAGGGCGATGACACCATCTACCTGCTTGAGGTCAATCCGCGCGCCTCGCGCACCGTACCGTTTGTGTCCAAGGCCACCGGCATGGCACTGGCCAAGATCGCCGCCCGCTGCATGGCCGGCAAGACCCTGCAGGAGCAGGGCGCGACCGAGGAAATCGTGCCGGACTACTACTCGGTGAAGGAGGCGATCTTCCCGTTCGCCAAGTTCCAGGGCGTGGACCCGATCCTGGGGCCGGAGATGCGTTCCACCGGCGAGGTCATGGGCGTGGGCCGCAGCTTCAGCGCCGCCTTCGCGCGCGCGCAGGAGGCCGGCGGCATCCGCGCGCCGAAGCCGGGCAAGGCGTTCCTGTCGGTGCGCGATCCGGACAAGAAGCGGGTGCTGCCGGTGGCGCAGGACTTGGTCGCCAAGGGCTACACGCTGGTGGCCACCCAGGGCACCTGCGCCTGGCTGCGCCAGAACGGCCTGGAGTGCGAGCAGGTCAACAAGGTCGCCGAAGGCCGGCCGCATGTCGTTGACCTGATCAAGAACGGCGAGCTGGTATATATCGTCAACACGACCGAAGGCCGCAGCGCGATCTCCGACTCGTTCTCGATCCGTCGCGAGGCGCTGCAACAGCGCGTCACGTATTCCACCACCATTGCCGGCGCGCGTGCGCTGGTGCAATCGTTGGAGTTCCGCGGGACCGGCCCGGTCTGGGCGCTGCAGGAGCTGCACAAGGAGTTGCAAGCATGAGATCCCCCATCACCAAGACCGGCGCGCAGCGCCTGCGCGACGAGCTCGACCATCTCAAGTCGGTCAAGCGCCCGCAGGTGATCGCCGACATCGCCGAGGCGCGTGCCCACGGCGATCTGAAGGAAAACGCCGAGTACCACGCCGCCCGCGAGCAGCAGGGCTTCATCGAGGGCCGCATCAACCAGCTGGAAGCCGAGCTGTCCACCGCCGAGGTGATCGATGTGGCTGCGCTGAACGCCGGCTCGCGCGTGGTGTTCGGCGCCACCGTGGTGCTGGCCGACGTCGATACCGACGAGGAAAAGAAGTACCAGATCGTCGGCGACCTGGAGGCGGACATCAAGCAGTCGCTGATCGCCATTTCCTCGCCGATCGCGCGCGCCCTGATCGGCAAGAACGAAGGCGACACGGTGACCATCCAGGCCCCCGCCGGCGAGCACGACTACGAGATCGTCAGCGTCGCCTACCACGGCTGATGCAGTTCCGGACGCGGCGGTCCGCATGACCCAGGCCACCTTGCTGCTGCCTCCACGCACCCGCCTGTCGGGTGCGTTGTCCGCTGGCGTCGGGCGTGCGCTGGCGCGCGCGGATGTGCGGTCGGTCGAGCCGGGCGAGCAAGCGCAACTGCATCGGCATTTCCAACTGGTGCCCGATCGCTGGGCGCCGGCAGCGTTGACCCGGCAGCGCGATGCGAAAGACGCCGCCGGGGCGCTGTGGCTGCGTGCCGATCCGGCCTACATGGCCCCGGACATGAATGGCGCGCGCATGCTGGCCCACGGCGAGGCGCTGGCGCTGCAGGCGGACGAGTGCCAGGCGCTGCTGCGCACGCTCAAGCCGCTGTTCGGCGACGCCGGCATGCTGCTCGATGCGCCGGTGCCCTCGCGCTGGTACCTGCGGCTGACGCCCGGAACCCCGTTGCCGGATTTCACCCCACCGCACCTGGCCGTGGGCGACGACCTGTTCGCGCACCTGCCCGCAGGCGATGCCGGCCGGCGCTGGCGGGCCCTGTTCAACGAAGCGCAGATCCTGCTGCATGCCCACCCGGCCAACGCCGCCCGCCAGGCGGCAGGCAAGGCAGCGGTCAACGGCCTGTGGTTCTGGGGCGCCGGCACGCTGCCCGACGCGGTCCGCACCACGCATGCGCAGGTCAAGAGCCGCGAGGATCTGCTGTCGGCGCTGGCCCACGCCGCCGGGGCGACCGATCCGTCCGCGCAAGGGTCGGTGCTGGTGGACCTGCGGCATCTGACGTCCACCGAGATGCTCTGTGGCGAGGCCTTGCAGCCGCTGCTGGACGAGCTGGCCAAGGGCGCGTTGACCGGGCTGGCGCTGGATTTTGCCGATGGCCGTCTGGCGCAGCTGCAGCACGCCCAGCGCTGGCGCTTCTGGCGTCGGCCGTTGCAGGACCTGCAGGCACTGTGAGCGGTACGCGCATCGCCCGGCGCGCGCCGGTGGTCTGCGATGGCTGGCCACCCAGCGTGCAGCCGCTGCTGCAGCGCCTGTACGCCAGCCGGGGCGCAACCACGCTGGAACTGGCCCGGCCACGCCTGGCCCAGCTGCTGCCGCCGGAAGGCTTGCTCGGCATGGCGCAGGCCACCGCACTGCTGGCCGAGGCGATCGCGCAGGACCAGCACATCGTGGTGGTGGGCGATTTCGATTGCGACGGCGCCACCGCCTGCGCCCTGGCCGTGCGCGGCCTGGTCCTGCTGGGCGCGCGTCATGTCAGCCCGGCCGTGCCCAACCGCATGGTGCATGGCTATGGCCTGTCGCCGGCACTGGTGGAAGAGCTGGACGCGCTGAAGCCGGACCTGCTGGTCACGGTGGACCATGGCATCGCCTGCCACGCCGGCATCGCCCTGGCCAAGGCCAAGGGCTGGAAGGTGCTGGTGACCGATCACCACCTGCCGGGCGAGCGCCTGCCGGTGGCCGATGCCATCGTCAATCCGAACCAGCCCGGCTGTGGCTTTCCCAGCAAGGTGCTGGCCGGCGTCGGCGTGATGTTCTACGTGCTGATGGCGCTGCGCCGGGCACTGCGCCAGGCCGGCGGCCTGCCATCGCCAGAGCCGGACCTGACCACGCTGCTGGACCTGGTCGCGGTGGGCACGGTGGCCGACCTGGTGCCGCTGGATGCCAATAACCGGGCGCTGGTCTCTGCAGGCCTGCGACGCCTGCGGGCAGGGCAGGGCTGCGCCGGGCTTAACGCGCTGATCGAGGTCTGCGGGCGCCAGGCCGCGCGGTTGACCGCCTCGGATATCGGTTTTGCGATCGCCCCGCGCCTCAACGCCGCCGGGCGCCTGGAGGATATGGCCCTGGGCATCGCCTGCCTGCTCAGCGACGATCCGCAGGCGGCACGAGAAATGGCGCAGGTCCTGCACGGCATCAATGCCGACCGCCGCGGCGTCCAGCAGCAGATGACCGACGAGGCCGAGGCCGCGATCGCCAGGCTGGCCGCCAGCGAGGGCCAGGCGCCGGTGGCGGTCTGCCTGTTCGATGCGGACTGGCATCCGGGCGTGGTGGGGCTGGTCGCCTCCAAGATGAAGGACCGCCTGCACCGCCCGGTCATCGCCTTCGCACCGGCCGAGCCTGGCAGCACGCAGCTGCGTGGCTCGGCCCGGTCGATTCCCGGCTTCCACATCCGCGATGCGCTGGCCGCGGTGGATGCGCGCCACGAGGGACTGATCCCGCGCTTCGGTGGCCACGCCATGGCCGCCGGCCTGACCCTGCCGCTGGAGGACCTGCCGGCCTTCCGCGACGCGTTCCTGGCTTACACCCAGCAGAGCCTGGACCTGGCGCTGCTGCAGCACGAGTTGCTCAGCGACGGTGAGCTACTGGGTAGCGAATTCGACATCCAGCACGCCATGGCCCTGCGCGATGGCGGGCCGTGGGGGCAGGGATATCCCGAGCCCCTGTTCGATGGCTGCTTCGACGTGCTGGACTGGCGGGTGCTGAGCGAGCGCCATCTTAAGCTGGTGCTGCGCCTGGAGGGCCAACAGGCCCCGATCAATGCCATCCACTTCGGCGGCTGGCGCGGCGATGCGCCGCCCTCGCGCCTGCGCCTGGCCTTTCGCCTGTGCCCGGACGACTACCGCGGCGGCACCGCCATCCAGCTGATCGTCGAGCACCACGAAGCGGCCTGAGCAAGCGCGCAGGGCAACAGCGTCAGCACCCGTATGGCAGGGCGCCTCCGAGCGCCGCGATTCGGCAGCTCGCGCCCGAAAGGTCGGCCCAAACGCCGCCTCCGGGCCCTGCCAGGACATCGAACAGCGCGCGCAGCGCCGGATGCGCAGCGTGAAACAGCCGGCCGGCCATCGCCGGGGTCTGCCAGGGCAGGGCGCCACGCCCGGGCCGACTTGTTAGAATTGCGGTCTTGCCTGCAGGAAACCCGTTCCATGATCGAGCTCAACCCCATCCGCCAGCGCATCGCCGACCTCCAGGGGCGGCTGGATTCGCTACGGGGGTATCTTTGACTACGATGCCAAGCGCGAGCGCCTGGAAGAAGTAAGCCGCGAGCTGGAAAGCCCCTCCATCTGGGACAACCCGGAGTACGCGCAGAAGCTGGGCCGCGAGCGCGCCCTGCTGGACAAGACCGTCAACGGCATCCGCGACATGAGCGAGGGCCTGACCGGCGCGTCGGAGCTGCTGGAGCTGGCGGAGATGGAGGAAGACGAGGAGACCGCCGTCGCCGTGCAGGCCGATGTCGAGCGCTTTGCCACCTCCGTGGAGAAGCTGGAGTTCCAGCGCATGTTCTCCGGGCAGATGGACGCCAGCAATGCCTTCGTCGACATCCAGGCCGGCGCCGGCGGCACCGAGGCCCAGGATTGGGCCGAGATCCTGCTGCGCATGTACCTGCGCTGGTGCGAGTCGCGCGGGTGGAAAACCGAGCTGATGGAAGTCTCCGGCGGCGAAGTGGCCGGCATCAAGTCCGCCACGCTGCGCGTGGAAGGCGACTTCGCCTACGGGTGGCTGAAGACCGAGACCGGCGTGCACCGCCTGGTGCGCAAGTCGCCGTTCGACTCGGACAACCGCCGCCACACCAGCTTCACCTCGGTGTTCGTCTCCCCGGAAGTGGACGACAACATCGACATCGACATCAATCCGGCCGACCTGAAGACCGACGTGTACCGGTCCTCCGGCGCCGGCGGCCAGCACGTCAACAAGACCGAGTCGGCCGTGCGTATCACCCACGTGCCGACCGGCATCGTGGTGGCCTGCCAGACCGGACGCAGCCAGCACCAGAACCGCGACAACGCGATGAAGATGCTGGCCGCCAAGCTCTATGAGCTGGAAATCCAGAAGCGCAACGCCGAACGCGATGCCGTGGAGGCGACCAAGTCCGACATCGGCTGGGGCAGCCAGATCCGCAACTACGTGCTGGACCAGTCCCGCATCAAGGACCTGCGCACCGGCATCGAGCGCTCCGACACCCAGAAGGTGCTCGACGGCGACCTGGACGAGTTCGTCGAAGCCAGCCTGAAATCCGGCCTGGAAGCGGGCTCCAAGCGGGTTGACGCTTGAGGGCAGGAACGAGTGGAGAGGAACGAGGAACGAGCAGATCCCCGATCCTGACCGCCACGCCGTTCCTCACCGTTTGAATACCTTCGGCCCCACGCCCGCGCAATCCAGCTTCCTCACTCGTTTCTCGTTCCTCTCCACTCGTTCCTAATACGCCCCCCATGACCGACCAGCCCACCACGCCCCCCGACGAGAACAGCCTGATCGCCGAGCGGCGTGGAAAGCTCACCGCGCTGCGCGGGCAGGGCATCGCCTTTCCCAACGATTTCAAGCGCGACACCTACGCGGGCGATCTGCAGGACGAGTTCGCCGATGACGAGCGCTACACCGCCGAGGTGCTGGAAGGCCTGGAGCGGCAGGTCAAGCTGGCCGGCCGCCTGATGGCCAAGCGGGTGATGGGCAAGGCCAGCTTCGCGCAGATCCAGGACGAGTCCGGACGGATCCAGCTGTTCCTGCAGGGCAATGCGCTGGGCGAGGCCTACACCGCGTTCAAGGGCTGGGACGTGGGCGATATCGTCGCGGTGGAAGGTGGCCTGACCCGCACCAAGACCGGCGAGCTGTCGGTCAAGGCCTCGGCCATCCGCCTGCTGACCAAGTCGCTGCGCCCCCTGCCGGACAAGTGGCACGGCCTGAGCGATGTCGAGCAGCGCTACCGCCAGCGCTACGTGGACCTGATCGTGACGCCGGAGGCGCGCGAGGTCTTCATCAAGCGCTCCAAGATCATCCGCGCGATCCGCTCCTGGCTGGACAACCGGCGCTTCCTGGAAGTGGAGACGCCGATGATGCATTACATCCCGGGCGGCGCCACGGCCAGGCCCTTCACCACCCACCACAATGCGCTGGATCTGCAGCTGTACCTGCGCGTGGCGCCCGAGCTGTACCTCAAGCGCCTGGTCGTGGGCGGCCTGGAGCGCGTGTACGAGATCAACCGCAACTTCCGCAACGAAGGCGTGTCCACCCGGCACAACCCCGAATTCACCATGCTCGAGCTGTACGAGGCCTACGCCACGTACCACGAGGTGATGGACCTGACCGAGGCGGTGATCCGCGATACCGCCCAGAGCGTGCTGGGCACCGCCCAGGTGGAATGGGACGGCGCGCAGATCGACCTGGCCCCGGCCTTCCGCCGCTGGCGCATGGATGAGGCCGTGCGCCACCACAATCCGGAAATCACCGCCCAGGACTGCACCGACCGCGATGCCCTGCTGCGCCACTGCGAGCGCCTGAAGATCAAGGTCAAGCCGTCCTACGGCTGGGGCAAGCTGCTGCTGGAGATCTTCGAGGCCACCGTCGAGCACACCCTGGTGCAGCCGACCTTCATCACCGACCACCCAGTCGAGGTCTCGCCGCTGGCCCGCGCCAGCGACACCGAGCCGGGCTATACCGACCGCTTCGAGCTGTTCATCAACGGCAAGGAGATCGCCAACGGTTTCTCCGAACTCAACGATCCTGAGGACCAGGCGGCCCGCTTCCGCGCCCAGGTCGATGCCAAGGAGGGGGGCGACGACGAGGCGATGCACTTCGACGCCGACTATATCCGTGCGCTGGAGTACGGCATGGCGCCGACCGGCGGGCTGGGCATCGGCATCGACCGCCTGGTGATGCTGCTGACGGGCACGGCCTCGATCCGCGACGTGCTGCTGTTTCCCTACATGCGTCCGGCAGGCTGACGCTGCGGGTCAGCCTGTGGCGCTGGCGGGCACCCTTCGGGGCGGCCTGCGCCTGTTAAAGATTCCCGGGTTGCGGCGGATATGGAAGGGCAGAACGAGGCGGAAGGCCATGGCCGGCCGCCTTTCCAGCCTCCGTGTTCAATAAGTGTGCGCCGGGTCGGGCCATTTGCAGTCGCGCCGGCTCTATGGCACGTTGCTTGCGGCGTGATCTGAGCCACGTTCCAGGTGGACTGCAATGCAACCGGTCCGGCTGACCGCTGCTGTTCCCGGAGCGCACGCGCTCCCTGTCAGGATCTGCACATGCTCGCCGCAAGCCGTGTCTACAACCGCCTCTCCAGCAACGACAGCCACGCCACGTGGCCGCCTGGTGACGCACACGGCCTGAATATCGTCATCGTCGATGACCAGACCTCGGCCCGCACCATGCTGCGCCATGTGATCGAGGACATCGGCTCGGAGCTGAAAGTCTTCGATTTCGGCGCCCCGGAAATGGCGCTGGCCTGGTGCGAGAACAATCGCGCCGATCTGCTGCTGCTGGACTACCGCATGCCGGGCATGGACGGCCTGGAGCTGGCGCGGCGCTTCCGGCGCCTGCCGGCCAACCGCGATATCCCGATCATCCTGGTCACCGTGGTGGGCGACGAGCCGATCCGGCAGGCTGCCCTGGAGGCGGGGGTCATCGATTTCCTGGTCAAGCCGGTGCGCCCGCGCGAGCTGCGCGCCCGTTGTCGCAACCTGCTGCAGCTGCGCCAGCAGTCCGAGAGCATCAAGCAGCGGGCGCTGTCGCTGGAGCAGCGCCTGCTGTCGAGCATGCATGAGGTCGAGGAGCGCGAGCGCGAAACGCTTTCACGCCTGGCACGCGCCATCGAATACCGCGATACCGGCACCAGCGCCTTCCTGGAGCGCATGGCCCGCATTGCCGGGCTGATCGCCGAACAGCTCGGCCTGCCCGAAGACGAGGTGCGCGCCATCGAACTGGCCGCGCCCCTGCACGACATGGGCAAGATCGCCATTCCCGACGCGGTGCTGCTCAAGCCCGGCCCGCTGACCGATGAAGAGATGGCGGTCATGCGCCGGCATCCCAAGATCGGCCACGAACTGCTCAGCGGCAGCCAGAACCGGCTGATTCAGACCGGCGCGCTGATCGCCCTGCGCCACCACGAGCGCTACGACGGCAGCGGCTATCCCGACGGCCTGCGCGGGGAGGAGATTCCGCTGGAGGCCCGGATCGTGGCCGTGGCCGATGTGATGGACGCCTTGCTCTCGCCACGGCCCTACAAGAAGGCCTGGGAACAGGAGGCCGCTTTGGCGTACCTTTACGCCCAGCGCGGGCGGCTGTTCTGCCCAGCGTGCGTGGACGCGCTGATCAGGGGGCGCGAGCGTCTGGACGACATCTGCCGCCGATACTCAACCGTGCAGGCAAAACCCGGACTGGAGTAGTCCATGAACGATATCGTTTCCCAGATCAGCGGCCGCTTGGCGCGCCGCCAGGACAGCGAGCACGGCCAAGCGCTGATCCGCATCGTCATCTTCTCGGCGGTGATCGTCTACATGATGATCGGCGCCTCGCTCGGCACGATCGACCAGAACGTGTACGAGCTGTCCACGGTCATGAGCGCCGCCGGCGTCAGCATCGGCGTGGCCCTGTTCCTGTGGATCCTGGCCGCGCCCGGCCGCTCGGACGTGCGCCGGGTGATCGGCATGCTCACCGATTACGGCCTGATGTCGGTGGCCATGGCGCTCAAGGGCGAGCCGCTGGCCTGGCTGTACGTCATCATGATGTGGGTGACGGTCGGCAACGGCTTGCGCTTCGGCAATGCCTACCTGATCGCGGCAGTGTCCATGGCCTCGACCTGCTTCGGCCTGGTGCTGGCCACCAATGCCTACTGGCGCGAGAACATCACCCTGGGCCTGGGGCTGCTGGTGGGGCTGGTGGCCATTCCCATGTACCTGTCGGGCCTGCTCAAGCAGCTGACCCGGGCCACCAACGAGGCGCGCCGCGCCAACGAGGCCAAGAGCCGCTTCCTGGCCAACATGAGCCACGAGTTCCGCACGCCGCTCAATGGCCTGGCCGGCATGTCCGAGCTGCTGGCCACCACGCGGCTGGATTCGGAACAGCGCGAGTGCCTGTCCACCATCCAGGCCTCCACCCGCAGCATGCTCTCGCTGGTGGAGGACGTGCTGGACATCTCCGCGATCGAGGCCGGCAAGATCCGCCTGGACGCCGAGCTGTTCGCGCCGCGCGAGGTCGTGGAGAGCATCGGCTTCATCCTGATGCCGCAGGCGCGCGCGCGCGGGCTGGAGTACAAGATCGAGATCGCCCCGGAAGTCCCGGAGAAGATCAAGGGCGATGCGCGCCACCTGCGCCAGATCCTGCTCAACCTGATGGGCAATGCGGTCAAGTTCACCGAGCATGGCTCGGTCAGGCTCAAGGCCTGGGTGAGCGAGGACTTCGACACCCGCAAGATCCGGGTGCGCTTCCAGATCGAAGACACCGGCATCGGCATCGACGAAGAGCTGCAGGGGCGGCTGTTCCATGCCTTCGAGCAGGCCGATGTCAGTCTGCGCCGGCGCTACGGCGGGACCGGGCTGGGCACCACCATCGCCAAGGGCCTGGCCGAATCCATGGGCGGCCGCATCGGCTTCAAGAGCGTGCTGGGGCAGGGCAGCACGTTCTGGGTGGAACTGCCCTTCGAGCGCGCCCCCGCGGAGCGTCCCGAGCCGGTCCCGGCGGTGCTGGAAGGCGAGCAGGACGTCGGCGAAAACGTCATTGCCTTCTCCAATCCCTTCCTGCGCCATCGCGCCCGCGTGCGCAGCCTGCAGGTGCTGGTGGCCGACGACCACGAAGCCAATCGCATGGTCGTGCAGCGTCTGCTGCAGAAGGCCGGCCACAAGGTGGTGTGCGTCAACGGGGGCGAGGAAGCGCTCGATGCGATGGCCCTGAGCGACTACGACGCCCTGATCATCGACTTGCACATGCCGGGGGTCAGCGGCCTGGACCTGCTCAAGCAGCTCAAGGTCATGCAGGCCGGCGGGGGCCCGCGGACCCCGGTGGTGGTGCTCAGCGCCGACGTCACCCCCGATGCCATCCATCGCTGCGAGCTTGCCGGCGCGCGCGCCTTCCTGGCCAAGCCGGTGGTGGCCACGCGGCTGTTGGACGTGCTGGCCGACATCGCCGGCAACGGCAAGGGCGGCACGGTGGTCAGCGTGCCGCGCGAGGAACTGGCCGCCGAGGACCAGGCGCTGGACCCCAGCGTGCTGGATGAGCTGAGCGCGTTGGGCATGGGCGAGAAGTTCGAGCGGGAGTTCGTCTCCCAGTGCCTGAACGATGCCGATGGCTGCATCGGCGGCATCAGCCATGCCATGCAGGGCGGCGATCTGGAGCGCGTCCGCGAACATGCCCACGCGCTCAAGGGCGTGGCAAGCAACCTGGGACTGGTGCAGCTTGCCGCCAGCAGCAGCGAGCTGATGAAACTCAGCGACTGGCAGCTGGGCCAGGAATGGAAGCAGCGCCTGGCGATGATCAACGCCCAGCTGATCCACGGCCGCGCCGCGCTGGAACTGCGCCGCCGGCCGCGCCAGGATGGCTCGGGCGAAGACCAGCAGGGACTGTCCAGCTAAACGCCGCACCGGGGCATGGCATTGCCCCGGTCCGTCATGGCGGCGGGCGGTTACGCGGCGTGGACCGAGCGGCGCTCCTGCGCCCTGACGATGCGGTCCATCATCTTGAGCGAGCGCTCGCCCAGGGCCAGCGCGGTATCCACCCACACCTCGGTGATGGCCATCAGCTCCTCGTAGCTCACCGGCTGGGCGATGTTGCGGCAGGCGTTGAGCGCAAGATGCGCATGGGCGGCGCGTTGCTGGCGCTGGATCAGCTCACGCACGGCCTCCTGGCCTTGGCCCTTCTTGACCAGGATGTCGACCACCCCGAGCTTGTACATCTCCTCGCTGCTGTACAGGCGGCCGTCGAGGATCAGTTTTTCCGCCATCTGCGGCGAGACGCGCTTGCACAGGAAGGAGTAGGCGCCCATGCCCGGAAACAGCCCGAACAGCACCTCCGGCAAACCCATTTCCACGCCTTCCTCGGCCACGATGGTGTGGCAGGCCAGCGCCATCTCCAGGCCACCGCCCAGCGCATCGCCCTGCAGCAGGGCGATGGTCCTGACATCGCCGCCCAGGCCGGTGCTGAGGATGTGCACACCCTCGATGCAGCGCTTGGCGTAACCCAGCAGGGTCTCGCGGTCACGCTCACGGATCAGCTGGGCGAACAGCTCCAGATCGCCGCCCAGATTGAAGGCCGTGGCATCGGAGGCCAGCACGAAATGACGCAGGTTGCCGCGCTGGCGCTCGGCCGAGGAGCGGGTGATGGAGGAGGTGAACTTCCACATCTCCTCCAGCAGATTGCGGCGGAAGCAAGGGCGGGTGCCCGGGGCCATGTCCGTATGCATGTACATCCAATGGACGTTGTTGTCCGGGGTGGACTCGGTACGGATGGTGGAGAAAGAGCGGGTGCGCAGCAGCGGCTCGACGGTGCTCATGGCGATGGTTTCCTGGCGGCGTGTGATGCCCTATCGGGCGACTGGACATAGAATTTCATGTGACGTGGGTCACGTCACATGCAAAATCTATACATGAACATCGCGTTCAGAAAGCGCTGGCGACAGGTGGCAAGTCTGCTTTCGGTCGCAACTTGGCGACCAATGTACGGAAATGCGAGCTATGTCAACTAGGCAATTTTCATGCCAGGACCGCCGGGGCCGCTAATGCTGTGATGGCTTGCCGAGTTCGGCGTCGCGCAAGTCCTTGCGCAGGATCTTGCCGACATTGGTCTTGGGCAGCTCCTTGCGGAACTCGATCTGGCGTGGCTGCTTGTAGCCAGTGAGGTTCTCGCGGCAGAACGCCTTGACCTGCTCGGTGGTCAGGTTCGGATCCTTGGGCACGACGAAGAGCTTCACCGTCTCCCCGGAACGGTCGTCCGGAACGCCGATGGCCGCCACCTCCAGCACGCCGGGCATGCCCGCCACCACGTCCTCGATCTCGTTGGGATATACGTTGAACCCGGAGACCAGGATCATGTCCTTCTTGCGGTCCACGATGTAGAAGAAGCCGCCCTCGTCCATCTTGGCCATGTCGCCGGTGTGCAGCCAGCCATTGGCGTCGATGGCCTTGGCTGTTTCCTCCGGGCGCTTCCAGTAGCCCTTCATCACCTGCGGCCCCTTCAGGCACAGCTCGCCGACCTCGCCCACGCCCAGCGGTTGGCCAGCGTCGTCCATCACACAGGCATCGGTGGAAGGCACCGGCAGGCCGATCGAGCCGTTGTAGTCCTTGAGGTTCATCGGATTGATGCAGGCAGCCGGCGAGGTCTCGGTCAGCCCATAGGCTTCCACCAGCGTCACGCCGGTGACCTGCTTCCAGCGCTCGGCCACCGCACGCTGCACGGCCATGCCGCCGCCCAGGGTCATCTTGAGCCTGGAGAAATCCAGGGACTCGAAGCCCGGCGTGTTGAGCAGGCCGTTGAAGAGGGTGTTGACGCCGGTGATGGCGGTGAACCCGGAGGTCTTCAGCTCCTTGACGAAGCCCTTCATGTCGCGCGGGTTGGTGATCAGGTGGTTCAGTCCGCCGTTTTCCACGAACACCAGGCCGTTGGCCGTCAGCGCGAAGATATGGTAGAGCGGCAGGGCGGTGATGATGACCTCCTTGCCCTCGTCCAGGCCCTGGCTGATCCACTCGCCGGCCTGCAGCATGTTGGCCACCAGGTTGCGATGGGTGAGCATCGCGCCCTTGGCCACGCCGGTGGTGCCGCCCGTGTACTGCAGGAAGGCGATGTCGTCGGGCTGGATATCCACCGCCGGCAGCATGTGCCTGGTGCCGATGGACAGCGCATCGCGATAGCGCACGGCCTGCTTGAGGCTGTAGTCGGGCACCATCTTCTTGATGTACTTCAGGACGAAGTTGACCACCGGACCCTTCGGGAAGCCGAGCAGGTCGCCCAGCCCGGTGGTGATGACCTGGCGCACCGGTGTGTCGGCGATCACCTGCTCGACGGTGTGGCCAAAGTTGTCCACCACCACCAGCACGCTGGCGCCGGCGTCCACCAGCTGGTGCTTGAGTTCGCGGGGGGTGTAGAGCGGATTGACGTTGACCACGGTCAGGCCGGCGCGGAGCGTGCCGAAGATCGCCACCGGATACTGCAGGCAGTTGGGCATCATCAGGGCGACGCGGTCGCCTTTCTTCAGGCCCAGTTCGCCCAGCAGGTAGGCGGCGAACTGGCGGCTGAGGGTATCGATCTCGCCGTAGGTCAGGACCTTGCCGAAGTTGCGGAAGGCCGGACGGGCGCGATGCTTTTCGATGGCCTTGTCCAGCACGGACATGATGGAGCGATAGCCCTCCAGGTCCACTTCGTGCGGGACGCCGGCTGGATAGTTCTTGAACCAGGGACGGTCCTGAATCATGGTGTTGATTCCCCCCCAAGGGATGACAACGATGTGGCCTTGGCCACGAGTGGCATGAGGATACCGGGCCGAATGGAAATCGTGAAACCACGACCAAAGGCGCGTATGGGCTGGGCGGGCCTGTGTTTGCTGACGGCGCTGTCAGCTCTGCTGGCCTGCCAGCGCACGCCGCCGGAACAGCGCCTGCGCGAGCAGATCTCCCAATTGCAGGCGCAGGTCCAGGCCAGGCAGATCAGCCGGGTCATGGACGCCGTGGCCGAGGACTTCAGCGGCAACGACGCCATGGACCGGGCCACGCTGCACAACCTGCTGCGCGCGCAGGTCCTGTCCCGGCAGGCGGTCGGGGTCACGCTGGGGCCGGTCGCCGTGGAGGTGAAGGGCCAGACCGCCACGGCCAGCTTCGAGATGATCCTCACCGGCGGCAACGGTGGCTGGATCCCCGAGACCGGTGCGGCCTATCGGGTCGAGACCGGCTGGCGCGCCGACGGGCAGGACTGGAAGCTCTACAGCGCCAGCTGGCAGCGCAAGCTCTAGCGTTTTCCGTCCCGCATAAAAAAGAAGGCCGGACAGGCCGGCCTCCTTCTTTGCAGGACGCGCCTGCTCAGGCCGCTTTCTTCGCGGCGAGCTGGCGCAGCACGTAATGCAGCAGGCCGCCATGGCGGAAGTACTCCACTTCCTTGGGCGTCAGCAGCAGCACGCGGACCTCGAACTTCACCTCGGTGCCATCGCCCTTCCTGGCCACGACCTGCGCCGTCCGGGACTGGCCGTCCTCCAGGCCGGTCACGTCGATCACCTCCGAGCCATCCAGGCCCAGCGACTGCGCGTTCTGGCCGTCCTTGAACTGCAGCGGCAGCACGCCCATGCCGACCAGGTTGGAGCGGTGGATGCGCTCGAAGCTTTCGGCGATCACCGCCTTGATACCCAGCAGGTTGGTGCCCTTTGCGGCCCAGTCGCGCGAGGAGCCAGTGCCGTACTCCTTGCCGGCCATGACCACCAGCGGCACGCCATCGGCCTTGTACTTCATCGCCGCATCGTAGATGGCCAGCTTTTCCGGCTCGCCGCCGGCCTTGGGGTAGTACAGGGCGTTGCCGCCTTCCTCGCCGCCGAACACTAAGTTCTTGATGCGGATGTTGGCGAAGGTGCCGCGCACCATGACATCGTCGTTGCCGCGACGGCTGCCATAGCTGTTGAAGTCGGCCGGCTGCACGCCACGTTCCTGCAGGAAACGGCCCGCGGGCGAATCCTTCTTGATGTTGCCTGCCGGGGAGATATGGTCGGTGGTGATCGAGTCGCCGAACAGCCCCATGATGCGCGCGCCGTGCACGTCGTCGATGCTGCCCGACTCCTTGGACATGCCTTCGAAGTAGGGTGGGTTCTTGATGTAGGTGGACTGGCCGTCCCATTCGTACAGCCCACCATCGGGCGAGGCGATGTTGTTCCAGCGGCTGTCGCCCTTGAACACGTCGGCGTAGTTCTTCGCGAACATCTCCGGGCCGATGGTCTTGGCGATGAAGTCGCCGATTTCCTTGTTGGTCGGCCAGATGTCCTTGAGGAACACCTCCTTGCCGTCCGCGCCGGTGCCCAGCGGCTGGGTGGTCAGGTCGATGTCGGTGGTGCCGGCGATGGCGTAGGCGACCACCAGCGGCGGCGAGGCCAGGTAGTTCATCTTCACTTCCGGATGCACGCGGCCTTCGAAGTTGCGGTTGCCCGACAGCACCGAGGACACCACCAGGTCGCCTTCGGCGATGGCTGCCGAGACATCGTCCGGCAGCGGCCCCGAGTTGCCGATACAGGTGGTGCAACCGTAGCCGACGACATAGAAGCCGAGCTTCTCCAGGTCGTCCATCACCCCGGCCTTCTTCAGGTAGTCGGTGACCACCAGCGAGCCCGGGCCGAGTGAGGTCTTGACCCAGGGCGCGGCCTTCAGGCCCTTGGCTGCCGCATTGCGCGCCAGCAAGCCCGCGCCCAGCATCACCGCCGGGTTGGAGGTGTTGGTGCACGAGGTGATCGCCGCGATCACCACCGCGCCATCCTTCAGCTTCCAGCCGGCGCCGCTGTCGCCGGTGGACTCGCGCTGCGATTCCTTCGCGCCCACGGCGGTGCCACCGCCGCCTTCGTTGGCCAGGCGATCTTCCTGCTTGGCATCGCTCTTGTGCTTCTTCTCGCGCGCTTCGGCGAAGGGCACCAGGCTGTCGCGGTAGTTTTTCTGCATGTCGCTGAGCAGCACGCGGTCCTGCGGACGCTTGGGGCCGGCCAGGGACGGCTTGACCTCGCCCATGTCCAGATGCAGCGTGGCGCTGTACTCGGCATGCGGGCTGTCCGCGTCGTGCCACAGGCCCTGGGCCTTGGCATAGGCCTCCACCAGCGCGATCTGGTCCTCGCTGCGGCCGGACAGGCGCAGGTAGGTCAGTGACTCGGCATCGATCGGGAAGATGCCGCAGGTGGCGCCGTACTCGGGGGCCATGTTGCCGATGGTGGCGCGGTCGGCCAGCGGCAGGTGCTGCAGGCCTTCGCCGAAGAACTCCACGAACTTGCCCACCACGCCCAGCTTGCGCAGCATCTGGGTCACCGTAAGCACCAGGTCGGTGGCGGTGGCGCCTTCGGGCAGCTTGCCGGTCAGCTCGAAGCCCACCACCTGCGGGATCAGCATGGAAGAGGGCTGGCCCAGCATCGCCGCCTCGGCCTCGATGCCGCCCACGCCCCAGCCCAGCACGCCGATGCCGTTGATCATGGTGGTGTGCGAGTCGGTACCGAATACGGTGTCCGGATAGGCCAGGGTGGTGCCGTCGTGCTCGGCGGTCATCACCACGCGCGCCAGGTGCTCCAGGTTGACCTGGTGCACGATGCCGGTGTTGGGCGGGACCACCTTGAAGTTGTCGAACGCCTTCTGCCCCCAGCGCAGGAAGCTGTAGCGCTCGGCGTTGCGCTGGAATTCGATCTTGCCGTTGAGGTCCAGCGCATCGGGCTTGCCGAACACATCGACCTGGACCGAGTGGTCGATGACCAGCTCGGAGGGAATCTGCGGATTGATCTGCTCGGCGCTGCCGCCCAGCTTGACCACCGCATCGCGCATGGCCGCCAGGTCCACCACGCAGGGCACGCCGGTGAAGTCCTGCAGCACCACCCGCGCCGGCATGAAGGCGATCTCGGTATCCGGCTCGGCCTTGGCGTCCCACTTGGCAACTGCCTGGATGTGCTCGGGGGTGACGCTGACCCCGTCCTCGCAGCGCAGCAGGTTCTCCAGCAGGATCTTCATGGAGTAGGGCAGGCGGGCGATGTCGAATTGCCGGCCCAGGGTGGGCAGGCTGTAATAGGTGTAGGACCGACCGGCGACATCGAGCTGGCTGCGGGTCTTGAAGGAATCGCTCATGGGCTTTGGCTCCTTGATCGGTGCGCGCGAGCCGCCGTGGCGGTGGGCTCCGAAAACTTGGCTGGATGACCTGTTGGTCGCGTCAACTATGGCGCCGCGGACGTGACAGGCAGGTTGTCGCTGTTGCGACGCCCAGCAGTATGAACCCAAAAGTATGTATAATTCATGCATACCTCATGGGGCATACCGATGGAAGCCACCGTTGCCGAACGCGGGCAGATCACCCTCCCCAAGGCCGTGCGCGATGCGCTCGGGCTGACCAAGGGCACCCAGCTCAAGGTCGAACTCGACGGCAGCCGCATCATCCTGCGCAAGAGCGTGGACGATGCGATCTCCAAGGCGCGCGGGCGCTTTGCGCTGGATGGCTTCGAGTCGGTCGAGGCGGCGGTCCGCGGCAGCCGCGAATCCTCGGAAGGCTGATTGCCATCGCCTTCGATAGAGCCCGCACGTGATCGCCATCGATTCGCCCGTCCTGATCGACCTGCTTGCCAATGGCCCGCAGGCAGATGCCGCCGAGGCCTGCCTGCGCCAGTGCCTGGGCAGTGGCCGGGTGGTGGTGTGCGACGTGGCCCTGGCCGAGATCTGCGCCTCGCTGCGCGGCGGGGCAGAGGCCTTGGGCGTGCTGGAGGAGATGGGCGTGCACTTCAGCCCGGTCGAATCCAAGTCCGCCCTGCGCGCCGGCGAGATGCAGCGCCGCTACCGCCAACGCGGCGGGACCGGGCACACGCTGTCCGACTTCCTGATCGGCTCGCACGCCCTGCTGCAGTGCGATGCCTTGATCACCTACAGCCAGCCGTTCTACCGCGACTACTTCAAGGGCCTGAAGCTCATCCTGCCGCAGGCCTGATCCTTGACACCTAATGTCCGTCTCAACCGGGAGTTGACCATGTTGGAAGCCTATCGCCACCACGTTGCCGAGCGCGCCGCGCTTGGCATCCCGCCGCTGCCGCTGACCGCGCAGCAGACCGCCGAGGTCATCGAACTGCTCAAGGCCCCGCCGGCGGGCGAGGCCGAATTCCTGGTCGAGCTGATTACCCATCGGGTGCCGGCCGGCGTGGACGATGCGGCCAAGGTCAAGGCCAGCTATCTGGCCGCCGTCGCCTTCGGCACCGAGCAGAACACGCTGATCAGCCGCGAGCGCGCCACCGAGCTGCTGGGCACCATGCTGGGCGGCTACAACGTGCACCCGCTGGTGGAGCTGCTGGATGACGCCACCGTGGGCGCCATCGCCGCCAACGGCCTCAAGCACACCCTGCTGATCTTCGACGCCTTCCACGACGTCAAGGAAAAGGCCGACGCCGGCAATGCCAACGCCCAGGCCGTGCTGCAGAGCTGGGCCGACGCCGAGTGGTTCACCAGCAAGCCGGAAGTGCCGCAGTCGATGACGCTGACGGTGTTCAAGGTGCCGGGCGAGACCAACACCGACGACCTGTCGCCGGCACCGGACGCGACCACGCGCCCGGACATCCCGATGCACGCCCTGGCGATGCTCAAGAACAAGCGCGAAGGCGCGCCCTTCACCCCGGAGGAGGACGGCAAGCGCGGTCCGATCCAGCAGATCCTGGATCTGAAGGACAAGGGCCATCTGGTCGCTTACGTGGGCGACGTGGTCGGCACCGGTTCCTCGCGCAAGTCCGCGACCAACTCGGTGCTGTGGTGGACCGGCGAGGACATCCCGTTCATCCCCAACAAGCGCTTCGGCGGCGTGTGCCTGGGCTCCAAGATCGCCCCCATCTTCTACAACACCATGGAAGACGCCGGCGCGCTGCCGATCGAGCTGGACGTGTCGCAGATGGAGCTGGGCGATGTGATCGAGCTGCGTCCGTACGAGGGCAAGGCGCTCAAGGACGGCCAGGTCATCGCCGAGTTCCAGGTCAAGTCCGAGGTGCTGTTCGACGAAGTGCGCGCAGGCGGCCGTATTCCGCTGATCGTGGGCCGTGGCCTGACCGCCAAGGCGCGCGAGGCACTGGGCCTGCCGGCCACCGACCTGTTCCGCCTGCCGCAGCAGCCGGCCGATTCCGGCAAGGGCTACTCGCTGGCGCAGAAGATGGTCGGCCGCGCGATCGGCTTGCCGGAAGGCCAGGGCGTGCGTCCGGGCACCTACTGCGAGCCGAAGATGACCTCGGTCGGTTCGCAGGACACCACCGGCCCGATGACCCGCGACGAGCTGAAGGACCTGGCCTGCCTGGGCTTCTCGGCCGACCTGGTGATGCAGTCGTTCTGCCACACCGCGGCCTACCCCAAGCCGGTGGACGTCAAGACCCACCACACCCTGCCGGAGTTCATCTCCACCCGCGGTGGCATCTCCCTGCGTCCGGGCGATGGCGTCATCCACAGCTGGCTCAATCGCATGCTGCTGCCCGACACCGTCGGCACCGGCGGCGACTCGCACACCCGCTTCCCGGTGGGCATCTCCTTCCCGGCCGGCTCGGGCCTGGTCGCCTTCGCCGCGGCCACCGGCGTGATGCCGCTGGACATGCCTGAGTCGGTGCTGGTGCGCTTCAAGGGCAAGATGCAGCCGGGCGTGACCCTGCGCGACCTGGTCAACGCGATCCCGCTGTACGCGATCAAGGCCGGTCTGCTGACCGTGGCCAAGCAGGGCAAGAAGAACATCTTCTCCGGCCGCATCCTGGAGATCGAAGGGCTGCCGGACCTGAAGGTCGAGCAGGCCTTCGAACTGTCCGACGCCTCGGCCGAACGTTCTGCTGCCGGTTGCACCGTGCACCTGAATAAGGAGCCGATCATCGAGTACATCAACAGCAACATCACGCTGTTGAGCTGGATGATCGAGCAGGGCTACCAGGACGCACGTTCGATCCAGCGCCGCATCGACAAGATGAAGGAATGGCTGGCCGATCCGCAGCTGCTCAAGGGCGACGCCGATGCCGAGTACGCGGCGGTGATCGAGATCGACCTGGCCGACGTGCACGAGCCGATCCTGGCCTGCCCGAACGACCCGGACGATGTGAAAACCCTGTCCGAAGTGGCCGGCGCCAAGATCGATGAGGTGTTCATCGGTTCGTGCATGACCAACATCGGTCATTTCCGTGCCGCCTCCAAGCTGCTGGAAGGCAAGCGCGACATTCCGACTAAGCTGTGGGTCGCCCCGCCGACCAAGATGGATGCCGCCGAGCTGACCAAGGAAGGCCATTACGGCACCTTCGGCACCGCCGGTGCGCGCATGGAGATGCCGGGCTGCTCGCTGTGCATGGGCAACCAGGCGCAGGTGAAGGAGGGCGCCACGGTGTTCTCCACCTCCACCCGCAACTTCCCCAACCGCCTGGGCCGCAACTCCAACGTCTACCTGGGTTCGGCCGAGCTGGCCGCGATCTGCTCGCGCCTGGGTCGCATCCCGACCAAGGAGGAGTACATGGCCGATATCGGCGTGCTGGACGCCAATGCCGCGGACATCTATCGCTACATGAACTTCGACCAGATCGAGGATTACCAGGTCGGCGAGAAGACCGCGGCCTGAGTCAGGCCTTAAGGCAACACGGAAGCTGGCGAATGCGGTGACGCATTGGTTCACGCAGGCCTGCCGCACAGCGGGCAGGCCTGCGGCGGCTGAGCCGGCCCGCCTGCGTGTCGCCGGCAGGATGGTGGATGGAAGGGCGTCATCCACCCTACGTGCTGGGCCGGTACGCCCGCGGTGTTGGTCTTGCCGCGGTGGTGGATGAGAAGAGCGTCATCCACCCTACGGCTCGCCCGCGGTGTGGTTTGCCGCGGTGGTGGATGGAAGAGCGTCATCCACCCTACCGTCGACCCCAGTGCACGTCGTAGGGTGGACAACGCGAAGCTTGTCCACCGGGCAACAGGCCGCGACACGGCCCGAAGGTGCTCTCCCGGATCCACGTTGTGCACGCGATCAACTAGGTTCCAAAGCCTCCGATACCAGTCCCCTGGCATCGGTTTTTTTTTGCCTACTCAACCGCGCCCGTTCGGCCTTCCCGGCGGAATCGATCACCCGCGCATCGAAGCCGTAGACTCCAGGCGCGCGTCAGTAGAGAGGTGTCCGATTGACCAGGTCACGTGGTGGATGCCGGGCATGGCGCCATCGCGCCGAGCCGGTTACCCGTGCGTTCAAAGGCTGATTCGAAGCTCGCAACCCGCGCTGCGCACCTGGCGGGAATGGCTCAGAGCAGCTTCTCGGCCTCGGCCGCCATGGCGCGGCGCGAGAACATGAAGTCCCACATCTTGCCGCCGCACTGGCGCCACAGCACCGCCGAGCGCAGCGCCGTCATCAGGATGGCGCGCACTTCGCTGACCACCCCGGGCTGGGCCAGGTAATGCGGATTGCCCGAGACCATCACCCGCGGACGCAGATGGCTGACCGTGTCGGCATACAGCGTGCCGACCGCGGCCAGCACGTCGGGATGGATGCTGCCGTCGGCCTGCGCCTGCGGCGCCAGGTCCTGCAGGCCAGCGCGCACGGCCGCGGCCGTCTCGTCTTCTGCCACGAACCGGCGCTCCAGCTGCAGCACCGCCATCGCCAGCTTGGGCAGCGTGGGGTCGGCGAGCCGCCCCAGGCCATAATCGCGCACCAGTTGCAGCCCCGGTGCCAGTTCGCCCACGCGTCCGTACACCGCCTGCACCGACGGCGCGTCGATGCGGAAGATGCTGTCCATCAGGGTGCGCACGATCGGCCCGTCGTGTTCGCCGGTTTCGGCCACGCGACGGACCTGGGTCAAGGCCTGCATCAGGCCGGCCAGCGCCATGACACGGTCTTCGAGGGAATTGCTCAAGCTGCTTGCTCCATGATCTTGCGTTCCAGGGGGGCATCGGTCCGTGCGATGACCGCGCCGCCCAGGCACTGTTCCCCCAGGTACAGCACCACCGATTGCCCCGGCGTGACGGCACGCTGCGGCGTGGGGAAGTCCACCTCCAGCGTCCCGTCCGCGGCGACCGTGACCCGGCAGGGTTCGTCGGCCTGGCGATAGCGCGTCTGCGCGGTGCATTCGAACTGTGCGGCTGGCGGGCCGCCTGCGATCCAATGCGCGCGCTCGGACCATAGCTGCTGCGAGTGCAGATAAGGACTGCGCGTGTCCTGATCCACATACAGGACGTTGCGTGCCACGTCCTTGCCCACCACGTACCAGGGCGCCGCGGGCCGGCCCTTGACCCCGCCGATCTGCAGGCCTTCGCGCTGTCCCAAGGTGAAAAAGAACACCCCCGGGTGCCGCCCGATCACCGCACCCTGCGGGTCGCGCATCTCGCCTTCGCGCGCGGGCAGGTACTGGCCAAGGAAAGTGCGGAAATCGCGCTCACCGATGAAGCAGATGCCGGTGGAATCCTTCTTGTCGTGCGTGGGCAGTGCGGCCTCGCGCGCGATCCGGCGCAGGTCGGGCTTGTGCAGCTCACCCACGGGAAACAGCGTGGCCGCCAACTGTTCCTGGCCCAGCTGATGGAGGAAATAGCTCTGGTCCTTGCCGCGGTCGCGTCCGCGCAGCAGGCGCCAGGCGCCGTGGTGATGGGCGACCCGTGCGTAATGACCGGTGGCGATGCGCTCGGCGCCCAGCTCGCGGGCCGCGTCGAGGAAGTGCTTGAACTTGACCTCGCGATTGCACAGCACATCCGGGTTGGGCGTGCGCCCGGCCGCGTACTCGGCCAGGAAGTGCTCGAACACACCTTTCCAGTACGCGTCTGAAAAGTCGCGGAAATGGAACGGGATCCCCAGCCTGCCGCAGACGGCCACCGCGTCGCGGCGGTCATCGTCGGCACGGCACTCGCCGCTGCCATCGTCGGCCCAGTTCTGCATGAACAGGCCGGCGATCTCTTCCCCGCCATCGCGCAGGCGCAGGGCGGCCACGCTGGAATCCACGCCGCCGGACACGCCGACCACGGTGCGCACGCTCACGCCACGGCCTGGACGAGCGAGAGGGGATAGCGCTGCCCCGCCAGGTAGTCCTGCACGACCTTCCACACCAGCGGGCTGCGGTGGCGATCGGCCTGGGCCTGCAGCTCGGTGGGCGTCATCCAGATCGCCCGTTCGATCCCATCGTCGAGCCTGCGCTGCGGATGATGGCGCAGGGGCTCTCCAAAGAAGGCAAAGCGCAGGAATTCCTGCCCGCTGGGCGCGGTCCATTGATAGGCGCCGATGAAGCCGGTCAGCTCCACATCCCAGCCTGTCTCTTCCAGCGTCTCACGCACGGCGGCCTGGGCCAGGGTCTCGTCCGGGTCCAGGTGACCGGCAGGCTGGTTGAGTTGCAGGCGATCCGAGCCGGCGTACTCCTCCACCACCAGCAGCTTGCCCGCGCGCACCACCACGGTCGCCACGGTGACGTCCGGGTACCACGGGGCCTGTCCGGCGGCCATCAGTCGCACCTGGTCACGGGATGCGCCACCGGCACGGGGCACGCGCCGGGCCGGGGTGGGGAGGGTGAGCAGGAATACAGGGGCATCGGTCTCGACGGATCTGATGAACGGCGCAAATTGTGCGGCTCCAGCGCCGATGCGTCCAATCCGCTCCTTATAATTGCCCCATGACGCGCCAGAACCAGCACGAACACGACCATGGGGTCATGGTGGAGACCGGCAAGCCGGAAGTCGCGCCGCCGCCGCGCTACCAGGTCCTGATCCTCAACGACGACTACACCCCGATGGACTTCGTGGTGACCGTCCTGCAGCAATTCTTCAATCTGGACCTGGAAAAGGCGACCCAGATCATGCTGCACGTCCACACCCGCGGCCGCGGCGTATGCGGTGTCTACACGCGCGAGGTGGCTGAATCCAAAGTGGCACAGGTCAACGAATATTCGCGCATGAGCCAGCACCCGCTGCTATGCACGATGGAGAAGACCTGACCGGGGGCGCCGCGCCGAGGCCAATGGCGACGTTTCCTGAACACAGAAACCAGACGGTGTTGTGGAATTTGATCCGACTGGCCGCATATTGTCCTCAATAGGCAATTGGAGCCCCCACGATGTTCAGCAAAGACCTCGAACAGACCATTGGCCAGTGCTACAAGCGCGCCAGGGAAGCGCGCCACGAATTCATGACCGTTGAGCACTTGCTGCTGGCCCTGCTCGACAATCCCTCGGCCCAGGCCGTGCTCAAGGCCACCGGCGCCGATGCCGGCCGGCTGCGCAGCGACCTGGAGCAGGCCATCGAGGCTTCGGTCTCGCGCCTGGCCGAGGACGATGGCCGCGATACCCAGCCGACGCTGGGCTTCCAGCGCGTCCTGCAGCGCGCCGTGTACCACGTGCAGTCCTCGGGCAAGAAGGAGGTCAGCGGCGCCAACGTGCTGGTGGCCATCTTCGGCGAGAAGGACTCGCACGCCGTGTACTTCCTCAACCAGCAGGACGTGACCCGCCTGGACGTGGTCAATTACCTGTCCCACGGCATCGCCAAACAGGGCGAGGAGGGCCTGGCGGCTCCCGGCCCGGACGGAGAGGCCCGCGCCAGCGAAGGCGGGGAGGCCGAGCCCAAGGGCGATGCCTTGGCCGAGTACGCCAGCAACCTCAACGAGGCGGCCCGCAACGGCAAGATCGACCCGCTGGTCGGCCGCGCCGAGGAAATCGAGCGCACCATCCAGGTCCTGTGCCGCCGCCGCAAGAACAATCCGCTCTACGTCGGCGAGGCTGGCGTGGGCAAGACCGCCCTGGCCGAGGGCCTGGCCAAGCGCATCGTCGACGGCGACGTGCCCGAGGTGCTGGAAGACGCGGTGATCTACTCGCTGGACCTGGGTGCGCTGGTGGCAGGCACCAAGTACCGCGGCGATTTCGAGAAGCGCCTGAAGGCGGTGCTGTCGGCGATGAAGAAGGTGCCGCACGCGGTGTTGTTCATCGACGAGATCCACACCATCATCGGTGCCGGTTCGGCCTCCGGCGGCACCATGGACGCCTCCAACCTGATCAAGCCGGCGCTGGCCTCGGGCGAGCTTCGCTGCATCGGTTCGACGACGTTCCAGGAATATCGCGGCATTTTCGAGAAGGATCGCGCCCTGGCGCGTCGCTTCCAGAAGATCGATGTGGTCGAGCCGACCATCGCCGAGACCTTCGAGATCCTGCAGGGGCTCAAGCCCAAGTACGAGGCGCACCACGGCGTGACTTATGCCGATGAGGCGCTGCAGGCTGCGGTGGACCTGTCGGTCAAGCATATCGGCGACCGCCTGCTGCCCGACAAGGCCATCGACGTGATCGACGAGGCCGGCGCCCGCCAGCGCCTGCTGCCGCAGGCCGAGCGCAAGGAGTTGATCGACACCGAGGAGATCGAGGCCATCGTCGCCAAGATGGCGCGCATCCCGGCCAAGCAGGTCAGCGCGACCGACAAGGATGTGCTGCAGCACCTGGAGCGCAACCTCAAGATGGTCATCTTCGGCCAGGATCCGGCGATCGAGTCGCTGGCCTCGGCCATCAAGCTGGCGCGCAGCGGCCTGGGCAACCCGGACAAGCCGATCGGCAACTTCCTGTTCGCCGGCCCGACCGGCGTGGGTAAGACCGAGGTCACCAAGCAGCTGGCCATGCAGCTGGGCATCGAGCTGGTGCGCTTTGACATGTCCGAGTACATGGAACCGCACTCGGTCAGCCGCCTGATTGGCGCGCCTCCGGGCTATGTCGGCTTCGACCAGGGCGGGCTGTTGACCGAGAAGATCGTCAAGACCCCGCACTGCGTGCTGCTGCTGGACGAGATCGAGAAGGCGCACCCGGACATCTTCAACATCCTGCTGCAGGTCATGGACCGCGGCATGCTGACCGATACCAACGGGCGCGAGGCCAACTTCAAGAACGTGATTGTGGTGATGACCACCAACGCCGGTGCCGCACAGGCCTCGCGCAGGAGCATCGGCTTCACCAAGCAGGATCATTCCAGCGATGCGATGGAGGTGATCCGTCGCGGCTTCACGCCGGAGTTCCGCAACCGCCTGGATGCGGTGGTGCAGTTCCAGGCACTGGGCTTCGACCACATCCTGCGCGTGGTGGACAAGTTCCTGATCGAGCTGGAAATGCTGCTGCACGAAAAGCACGTCAGCCTGAGCGCTACGCCGGAGGCGCGCGACTGGCTGGCGCAGAACGGCTTCGACCCGTTGATGGGCGCCCGCCCGATGGCGCGTGTGATCCAGGACCAGGTCAAGCGTCCGCTGGCCGACGAACTGCTGTTCGGCAAGCTGGTCAACGGCGGCAAGGTCACCATCGATGTGCGCGATGGCAAGCTGTCGGTGGAGACCCAGTCCGAGCCCGAGCGCCTGCTACCCGCGACGGTCGAATGACCGTCACTTGTGGCGAAACCAAAAAGGCGGCCCTAGGCCGCCTTTTTTGTTCAACAACTTACCGCAATCACTTCATGCGGTAGGTGATGCGACCCTTGGTCAGATCGTAGGGCGTCATCTCGACCTTGACCTTGTCGCCGGTCAGGATGCGGATGTAGTTCTTGCGCATCCGGCCGGAAATGTGCGCAATGATCTCGTGACCGTTCTCGAGCTTCACGCGGAACATGGTGTTGGGCAGCGTTTCGGCAACGGTGCCTTCGAATTCGATGGAATCGTCTTTCGACATGGAAACCTGTTGTCTGGGGCAGGCAAGCCTGCAAAGCCGGTTATTTTACCCGGACTTGCGCAGAGAGGCAAAATTCAGTTAAGCGGGCCCGGTGGCCTGGGCCAGCAGCGAGGCCTGACGCTCGCCAAAGGCCTCGGTCCAGAGGCCGGGCTGGCCCGGGCTTTCGACCAGTGGGGCGATGCGCTGCAGGAAACGCTCGCGCGGCAGCATCCGCGCGCCGAGGAAATCCAGGTGCGGGTTGTGCACCTGCGCATCAATGAGTGGCCAGTCCCATTCCTGCAAGGTCATTGCCAGCATGGCGATGGCGACCTTGGAGCCGCCGCTGGCGCCGCTGAACATGCTCTCGCCGAAGAACATCCGGCCGATGGCCACGCCGTAGATGCCTCCGACCAGCGCCTGGCCGTCGAAGACTTCCACCGAATGCGCGTGGCCCAGCGCGTGTAGCTGGCAATAGGCCTGCTGCATCTCCCAGGTGATCCAGGTTCCGTCCTGGCCGGGCCGGGGCGCGGCGGCGCAGGCGGCAATCACCTGGTCGAACGCGGTGTCGGCCCGCACGATCCAGTCCGAACGGCGCAAGGCGCGCCTGAAGCGCGAGGACAGGCGCACCGCGTCGGTGGCGAACACCATGCGCGGGTCGGGCGACCACCACAGCAGCGGCTGGCCTTCCGAGAACCAGGGAAAGATGCCGCCACGATAGGCATTGAGCAGGCGCTGCGGCGACAGGTCCCCGCCCAGGGCCAGCAGGCCGTCCGGTTCGGTCAGCGCCTGGGAGGCGGGCGGGAACGGCGATGCCGGGTCCGCGCCCAGCAGGAAGGGCAGCCGGCTCACGACGCGGGCGCCGTCTTGAACGGGCTGTGTGCCTGCAGGCTGCGGGCGTAGCGCAGGATCGCCTCGCGTTCCTCGTCGCACCAGCGGCCCAGCGCCTCAGCGAAATCGGGATCTGCGATCCAGTGCCGGCTGCGGACCAACTCCGGCAGGAAGCCCCGAGCGATCTTGTGTTCGCCCTGGGCGCCAGGCTCGAAACGGTCCAGGCCCTCGCGCAGGCAGTATTCGATGCCTTGGTAATAGCAGGTCTCGAAATGCAGGCCGGGCAGGGTGCGGCTGGCCCCCCAATAGCGTCCGTACAGCGTGTCGGGACCGCGCAGGCACAGGGCGCCGGCGATGGCCTCGCCCTCCAGTTCGGCCAGGACGATGACCAGGTTCCGCGGCATCTCGGCGGCAAGATGTTCAATGAATTCAATTGTCAGCGCCGGAGAGTTACCGTACTCGTTGAAGGTTTGCAGGTAGAACCCGTACATCGCCCGCAGGTCTTGCCTCGACGCCTGGTGGCCATCGACCGTGCGGAACCGCACGCCGGTGCTGGCCAGCTTGGCGCGTTCCTGCCGGATATTCTTGCGATGCTTGTGGTCGAAATCGGCGAGGAAGCCGGCGAAGTCCTGCCAATGGCCGGGATTGCGCCAGTGGTACTGGACATCCAGGCGCTGCAGCCAGGTGCCTGGAAAGCTGGCCTCGTCCTGCTCGGTATGGAAGTTGATGTGGGCCGAAGACCAGCCTTGTTCGACGACATGGGCACTGATCGCGTCGAGCAGGCGCTGGCGGGTGCCCGCATCCGGCGCCAGCAGCCGCGGCCCGGTCACCGGGGAGTACGGGACCGCGCCCAGCCACTTGGGGAAGTAGTCCTGCCCATAGCGCGCATAGGCCTGGGCCCAGGCGTGGTCGAACACGAACTCGCCGTGCGAATTGGTCTTGCGGTAGCCGGGGACCGCGCCGAGCAACTGCCCGTCCTGCCACAGGGTCAGGTGGTGAGGCTGCCAGCCCCAATCCGGCCTCAGGCAGCCGTGCCGCTCGAGTCCGGCAAGGAAGGCATGGGCGATGAAAGGGTTGCGTCCATCGTGCAGGGCGTCCCACGCCTGGGCAGGGACATCGTCGAGAGAAGTCAGGGTGCGGAGCATGGCCCTCGATGCTACGGACCCGGACTCGACACGTCGATGAAGAAGGTGGTGCGGTGGTCAAGAATTGGCCGGGAGATCGGCACCGGATAGGGTCGCCATTACCGGGCTGCGAGGAAAGCTGGAGGACGCTGTGGGAGGCGGCTTCATGCTGCGCCTGGTCTGACAGATCGGCCGGTGCGAGCGGGACGCGCTCGGATGCCGCGATCCAACGGACGCAGCTCCAGCACATCGATGGTCGGGGGATTGAACAGCCGCAGCGGCAGTCCGATCTCGCCCGTGCCAGCCGTGGTGAACACACGCACCGGGCCTTGCGGAGTCTGCAGCCGCTGCTCGCCGCGATCAAAGCCGTACTGGCTTGGAATGACGCGCTTGTACAACCAGGGAATGCGGATCTGGCCACCGTGGGTGTGGCCCGAGAGCACCAGCGAGACACGCCTGGGCGGAAGTGCGACCGCGCTATCAGGGTTATGCGCCAGCACCAGCAGCGGGCCTTGCGGAGGCAGCGCCGTGAGGAACGAGGGGTCGTCCCGGTGCGCCCATCGATCCCCCAGGCCTGCAAGACGAAACCCCTTCAGCGCGACCTGCCGCCCCTCGACCACGGTGACGCCGTGAAGCGCCAGTGCGGTGCGGAGTTCGGCATCGATATCGGGGCCGGGCTTCTGCTGGTCATGGTTGCCCAACACGGCAAAGGCCGGGGCGCGCAACTGGGACAAGGGCGCGAACAGCGGCGCCAGCGCACTCCCTGCCGGTTCGTAGGTCAGGTCGCCCGCGATCAGCACCGCATCGACCTGCAGCGCGTTGATGCGCTCCACCAGGCGGCGCAGGTCCTGGGGGCCCTTGTAGACGCCCAGGTGAAGATCGCTGATGAGCGCCACGCGCGCCTGCGCGCCGGTGCCGGTTAGGGTGGTCCGTTGGACGTGGATCCAGTTTGGCTCGGCGAACCGCGCCCAGGCGAATACCGCACAGCCTGCCAGGAGCAGCGCCGCCAGCCAGCGGCCACGGCGGCGACGCCACTGCCAGAGCGCCCAGAGCGCCAGTGGCCACACCAGCCAGCTGCCGTAGTAGATGCACTGCTTGAGCAGCAGCTTGTCCATTGCGGCGTTCTGGGCGCGGCGTGACTACTCTGCCTTGTCCAGGAAGCGCTCGGCATCCAGCGCGGCCATGCAGCCGAAACCGGCCGAGGTGATGGCCTGGCGGTAGTGCTGGTCGGCCACGTCGCCGGCGGCGAACACGCCCGGGACGGTGGTCTGGGTGGCATTGCCATCCAGGCCGGACTGGATCTTCAGGTAGCCGTTGTTCATCTCCAGCTGGCCATCGAACAGGCTGGTGTTGGGCGTATGGCCGATGGCCACGAAGAAGCCGTGCACCTTCAGGTCCTGGGTGCTGCCGTCCTGCACCGACTTGACCCGCAGGCCGGTCACGCCAGTCTCGTCGCCCAGGACTTCATCCACCACGTGGTGCCAGACCGGGACGATCTTGCCGGCGTCGATCTTGGCCCGCAGCTTGTCCTGCATGATCTTCTCGGCACGCAAGGTGTCGCGGCGGTGCACCAGGTAGACCTTGTTGGCAATGTTGGACAGGTACAGCGCCTCTTCCACGGCGGTGTTGCCGCCGCCGACCACGGCCACGTCCTGCTCGCGATAGAAAAAGCCGTCGCAGGTCGCACAGGCCGACACGCCACGCCCCTTGAAGGCCTCTTCCGATTCCAGGCCCAGGTACTTGGCGGTGGCGCCCGTGGCGATGATCAGCGCATCGCAGGTGTACTCGGCGCTGTCGCCGATCAGCTTGAACGGGCGCTGGGACACGTCGGCGGTATGGATATGGTCGAAAATGACCTCGGTCTCGAAGCGCTCGGCGTGGGCCTGCATGCGCGCCATCAGGTCAGGTCCCATGAGCCCATGGGCATCGCCGGGCCAGTTGTCGACCTCGGTGGTGGTCATCAGCTGACCGCCCTGCTGCAGCCCGGTGATCACCACCGGCTTGAGGTTGGCGCGGGCGGCGTAGACGGCGGCGGTCCAACCGGCCGGGCCAGAGCCCAGGATCAACAGGCGGCTGTGCTTGGAAGTGCTCATGTATACTCGAAATGGTTGAAAAAACAGGCGATGGCGCGAGGATTGGGCGCATCTTGCAGGGCCATAGAGTGGCGATGCGGGGGTGTCGAATCAAGGCGCACGAATGGAATGCGCCGGTCCGCAGGCATCGGCGGGCGTCACCCGGCAACGCCGCACCCGCGGCGTTTTTTGTGGTCGCCCCAGCATGCGGTGCAGGCTGTAATGCCTCGGCGATTCGTTTAACATCAACGACTAACGGAACATTCCTCAAGGTCGATCGATTTGGCTGCGAAGCAGTTACCAGAGCGCAACAGCAAGCCCAAGGCCGGTGCGGCGCCCAGCCGCGGCGCCGCCGTGCCCCCCAATCCTCGCCGCCAGAAGCTGTGGCGCGACCTGGCGCTGATCTGCATCGCGCCGGCCCTGCTGTACCTGCTGGCCTGTCTGTTCACCTATTCGCCGGATGACCCCAGCTGGTCCAAGTCCGGCTCGATCACCGCGCCCATCCACAACATGGGTGGCAAGGTCGGCGCGTACGTGGCCGACATCCTGCTGTATCTGTCCGGGTACGTGGCCTTCCTGTTGCCGATCATCCTGGGCGCGATCGCCTGGATCGCCCTGTTCGGCATGGGCACCAGCGAGGAAGGGGAGCGCCGCGACGACCTGGGCCCGGCGCTGCGCCTGACCGGCATGGTGGGTTTCCTGGTGTCGGCCACCGGGTTGCTGATGCTGCGCGGGGTGCCGGCGGCGGACTTCTCGGCCGGGCCCGGCGGCATCCTGGGCCGCCTGATCGGCAACTCACTGACCGTGCTGTTCGGCGGACTGGGCGGCAACCTGTTCCTGCTGGCGCTGTTCCTGGTGTCGGTGACCCTGGCCACCGGACTGTCGTGGCTGGCGGTGATGGAGCGCATCGGCGGCTGGATGCTGACGCTGCCCGACCTGTTGCGTCGTGGCAGCAAGCAGGCCGAGGACTGGAACAAGACCCGGGCCATGCGCGAGGAGCGCGAGGAGATCCGCAAGGCCGACACCGTGGCCCGCGCCAAGCGCGAGCCGGTCAAGATCGAGCCGCCGGCCGCGCCGGTGGTGGAAAAGAGCGAACGCGCCAAGCGCGAGCAGCAGATCCCGCTGTTCCATGGCACCGGCGGCAATGCCGATGGGCTGCCGCCGCTGGCCCTGCTGGACGACCCCAAGCCGCAGGTGAAGGGCTACTCCGAGCAGACCCTGGAGACGCTGTCGCGGCAGATCGAGTTCAAGCTCAAGGACTTCCGCATCGACGTGCAGGTCACCGGCGCTTTCCCGGGTCCGGTGATCACGCGCTTCGAGATGGAGCCGGCACCGGGCGTGAAGGTCAGCCAGATCAGCTCGCTGGACAAGGACATCGCCCGCGGGCTGTCGGTCAAGTCCGTGCGCGTGGTGGACGTGATCCCGGGCAAGTCGGTGATCGGCCTGGAAATCCCCAATACCAGCCGCGAGATGATCTTCCTGTCCGAGCTGCTGCGGTCCAAGGAGTACGACCGCTCGGCCAGCCACCTGACGCTGGCCCTGGGCAAGGACATCGGCGGACGTCCGACGGTGGCCGACCTGGCGCGCATGCCGCACCTGCTGGTGGCCGGCACCACCGGTTCGGGTAAGTCGGTGGCGGTCAACGCCATGGTGCTCAGCCTGCTGTACAAGGCCTCGGCCAAGGACCTGCGGATGTTGATGATCGACCCGAAGATGCTGGAGCTGTCCGTCTACGAGGGCATCCCGCACCTGCTGGCGCCGGTGGTCACCGACATGAAGGAGGCCGCCAACGGCCTGCGCTGGTGCGTGGCCGAGATGGAGCGCCGCTACAAGCTGATGAGCGCGGTGGGCGTGCGCAACCTGGCCGGCTTCAACAAGAAGGTCAAGGACGCCATCGAGGCCGGCCAGCCGCTGATGGACCCGCTGTTCAAGCCGAACCCGGACCTGGCCGAGGCGCCGCGCCCGCTGGAGACGCTGCCGTTCATCGTCATCTTCATCGACGAATTCGCCGACATGATGATGATCGTCGGCAAGAAGGTCGAAGAGCTCATCGCCCGCCTGGCGCAGAAGGCCCGCGCGGCCGGTATCCACCTGATCCTGGCCACCCAGCGCCCGTCGGTGGACGTGATCACCGGCCTGATCAAGGCCAACGTGCCCACGCGCATCGCCTTCCAGGTCAGCTCCAAGATCGACTCGCGCACCATCCTGGACCAGTCCGGCGCCGAAACCCTGCTGGGTCACGGCGACATGCTGTACCTGCCGCCGGGCACGGCCATGCCCGAGCGCGTGCATGGCGCCTTCGTTTCCGACGAGGAAGTGCACCGCGTGGTCGAGCACCTCAAGGCGCTGGGTCCGGTGGACTACATCGAGGGGGTGCTGGACGAGGTGCAGACCCTGGGCGATGGCACGGCCATCGGGGCGACCGGACTGCCCGAGGCGGCCAGTTCAAGCGGAGACGAAAGCGACCCGCTGTACGACGAGGCGGTGAAGATCGTCACCGAGACCCGCCGCGCCTCGATCTCCGGCGTGCAGCGGCGCCTGAAGATCGGCTACAACCGCGCCGCGCGGCTGGTGGAGGCGATGGAAGCGGCCGGTGTGGTGTCGCCGCCCGAGCACAATGGCGACCGCAGCGTGCTGGCGCCGCCGCCACCGCGATAGGCCATGACAGGGTTGCCGCCGGATACACTTCTTGAGCGCGCCAGCGCGGCGTGGGAAGGCGGCCATCACGAGTTGGCACTGAAGCTTTTCCAGCAAGACGCCGACGCGGGCACGGTGGGTTCCATGCTGAATCTCGGCTACTTCCTTGATCGTGGGATCGGCTGCGAGCCAGACCAGGCCTTGGCCATGCGCTGGTACAAGCGCGCTTACCGGCATGGCGATCCGGCCGGCGCCTCCAACGTAGCGGTGCTCTATGAGGCGCAAGGAAAGCATCGGCTGGCCTTCGCATGGCATGCACGCGCCGCAAATGCGGGAGATGGGGATTCATCGCTGGAGCTGGCCAAGCGCTACCTCGCTGGCCGCGGTGTGCGCCGTTCTGTCGCTTCCGCACGCGCGCGGTTGCGCCAGACCCTGAGCTCCAATCTGGTGACGCCGGCGTCACTGGAAGAAGCGGCGGCGACGCTTCGCTGCCTGGACGCGTGATCGCCTTGATCCAGGCCTGCCGCAATCGACCTGAGCCCACCGACACGGCGTTGCGCTGATCCCTCGGCATTGCGTCAGGACGCAGGCTTTGCCACGGTGGACAGGTCTTCGATCCAGTTTGCAGGTCAGATGCGATTGTCCAATGTCACTTTTGCTGTTGCAGCGTGCGGCGCCGTGCTGGTCCTGTTGGCTTGGCCGGGACGCGTGGCGGCGCAGGCCGGGCCTGGGTCGGCCCCCGTGGCCGCAACGCCGTCAGCCGAGCCGAGCGAGGCCGCAACCGCCTTCAGCTTCCTGCGCTATCGCGCCGACTACGAGGTCAAGCCGGACTTCACCAGCAGCGAAGTGGATGAGTACGAGGTGCTGGTCAAGACCCAGGCCGGAGTGGAGAGCTGGAGCCAGGTGCGGCTGAGCTACAGCGAGAAGATGGAAGCGCTGACGGTGGAGCAGGCCTACACGCTCAGCACCGACGGCACGCGGCACGACGTACCGGCCGACAAGATCTATACGCAGGAGAGCTATTCCAGCGCGCAGGCGGCCATGTACGCCGACCGCAAGGTCCGGGTGATCGTGTTCCCGAACCTGGCGCCGGGCACGCGGCTGGTCTATCGCTATCGCCGCGAGCAGCGGCAGCCGTTCTTCCCGGGGTATTTCGGGCTGTGGGAGACCTTCAGCCTGTTCACCCAGTTCGAGGACGCCCGGGTCACGCTGACCGCGCCGCGCGACCTGCCGCTGCATGTCGCATCCCGGCAAGTGCAGGGCGGCCGCCAGGTGCGGTTGAAGGACGGACGCCGTCAGTGGTCCTGGACCTACAGCAACCGCCAGCCTTTGCCGAACCAGCCCTGGACCGCCGCGGCCTGGGAGTACAGCCCCACCATCCTGGCCAGCACCTATCCCGATTATGCGGCGATGGGGCGTGCCTACCAGCGCAGCGCCGGCCCCGCCGCGCAGGTGACGCCGAAGGTGCGGGCGCAGGCCGAGGCCATCACTGCCGGCATCGGCGACCGACGCGAGCAGGCCCGGGCGATCTATCAATGGGTGGCGCGCAACATCCGCTACGTGGCCGTGTACCTGGGCAACGGCGGGCTGGAACCGAATCCGGCCGACAGCATCCTGGCCAGTCGCTACGGCGACTGCAAGGACCACACCGTGATCCTGGAGGCGCTGCTGGCGGCCAAGGGCATCGCCAGCTCGCCGGTGCTGATCGGGGCCGGCGGCGGGCCCAGCCTGCCGGAAGTGGCGGTGCTGGGGCGTTTCAACCACGCCATCACCTATCTGCCGGAGTTCGACCTGTACCTGGATTCGACCAGCCCGTATGCGCGTTTCGGCCAATTGCCGGCCGGTGACCTGGGCGCGCCGGTAGTGCACGCCGCCGATGGCGCGCTGGCGCGCACGCCGGACAATGGCCCGGCGATGAGCGCCTCGGCCTTCGAGGGCGTCTTCGATTTCAGCGCCGATGGCGGGCTGGAAGGGCGGACCCGACTGGACAGCGGTGCGACCGGCGAAATCACCTTGCGCGAGACGTTCTCGCGCTTGACCGGACAGAACCGCAGGCGCATCGAGGATGCGCTGATGGCCAGTGCCGGTTTCGATGGAGTCGGCCGCCTGGAATTGCAGGGGCGCCCGGACGATCTGGATGCGCCGTTCAACTACAGCTTCCAGTTCCGCGCCAACGACTACGTGGACTTCGGCGTGGTGGGGGGGATGACCCTGCCCGAGCCGCCGGGCGTGGATTCCATGCGTGAGCTGGCGGCCAGCGCCTCCAGCGATCGCAACCTGACGCCGTTCTACTGCACCGATGGGCGGCGCGAGGAGATCTACCGGTTGAGCTTTCCGGCCAGCGTGCCGGTGGTGGCCATCCCGAAGCCGAGCAGCTTCGAAACCGCGGCCGGGCGCTACACGGTGGACTGGACGCGCGAAGGCCGCACGGTGACCGCGCGGCATGTGCTGGAGACCCGCGCCATTCATGGCCCGCAGGCGTTGTGTCAGCCGCAGGACTACGCAGCGTTCCGCGCGCTGTACCGGCAGGTGCTGCGCGGCTTCCGCGGGCAGGTGGTCTATGGCGACCTGCGGACGGTGCAGACGCAGGCTGCGCCTTGAAGGCCTCGACTCGATTCCAAGGCCTTGGTGGTCCTGTGGGAGAGGCTCTTGATGCAGCTTCAACCGCCGGGATTGAACTGCTTGCTCTGTGGGATGCAGTCAACGGTCGCGCGTTCAGACATGCCACGGCACACTTTGCGCCATCGATGGCAGCAACCGGGGACTAGGGGCCCGATCCCATGAAACACATGATCAAGACCGCGGTGCTGGCCGCTTTTCTGTTCGCAGGGATGGCCCAGGCAGGCGGCCGCGACGAGCTCAAGACCTTCACCACCGGACTGAAGGGCCTGGACGGGCAGTTCAGCCAGCAGGTGCTGAACAAGGACGGCAAGCTGAAGGAGAGTTCCAGCGGTCGGGTGGCCCTGTCCGCGCCGCGGCTGTTCCGCTGGGAGTACACCAAGCCCTACGAGCAGCTGATCGTGGCCGATGGCAAGAAGGTCTGGATCTACGAGCCGGACCTGAAGCAGGCCACGGTGCGCGACCAGGGCACCGAGGAGCAGAACAGCCCGCTGGCGGCGCTGCTGGACCCGGCGCGGCTGGACCAGATGTTCCAGGTCGAGGACAACGCCGAGCAGGAGGGCCTGCAGTGGCTCACGCTGTGGCCCAAGGACCCGGCCACCGCCAATTTCGAGCGCGCGCGGCTGGGCTTCAACGCCGCGGGCCTGGCGCGCATGGAAGTCACCGATGCGGTCGGCCAGCGCACGGTGATCTCCTTCGCCGGCTGGAAGCGCAACCCGTCCTTCCGTGCGTCCACCTTCAAGTATGCGCCAGCCGCTGGCGTGGACGTGGTGAGCAACTGAGCCTGCACGCGCCCAGCGCGTAAAATAGGCGGGTGCCGAGATCCCGCTCCCCTTCTTCCGACGGTCCCGACCTGCTGGGTGTGGACCGCTCGGACCTGCAACCGCTGGCCGAGCGCATGCGTCCGCGCGCGCTGGACGACATGGTCGGACAGCGGCGCCTGCTGGCACCGGGCAGTGCGCTGCGCCGCGCGGTGGAATCCGGGCGCGTGCATTCCATGATCCTGTGGGGGCCGCCGGGCTGCGGCAAGACCACCCTGGCGCTGTTGCTGGCGCACTACGCGCAGGCCGAGTTCAAGGCGATCTCGGCGGTGCTCTCGGGCTTGCCGGAGGTGCGCCAGGTGCTGGCGGAGGCCGCGCATCGTTTTTCCGACGGACGCCGCACGGTGCTGTTCGTCGATGAGGTGCACCGCTTCAACAAGGCCCAGCAGGATGCCTTTCTGCCGCATATCGAGCGCGGCACGATTGTCTTCGTCGGGGCCACCACCGAAAACCCCTCCTTTGAGCTGAACTCGGCGCTGCTCTCGCGCTGTCGCGTGCACGTGCTGGAGTCGGTCTCGCCGCAGGACGTGGCGGTGGCGCTGCGCCGCGCGCTGGAAGATCAGGAGCGCGGCCTGGGCGGACAGGGCATTGGCATCGAGGACGCGCTGCTGCTGCAGATCGCCACGGCTGCCGACGGCGACGTGCGCCGGGCGCTGACGCTGCTGGAGATCGCCGCCGAGCTTGCGGCCGACGAGGCCGGGCAGATCACCCCGCAGACCCTGGAGCAGGTGCTGGCCGACCGCACGCGGCGCTTCGACAAGGGCGGGGAGCAGTTCTACGACCAGATCTCGGCGCTGCACAAGTCCGTACGCAGCTCCAACCCGGACTCGGCCCTGTACTGGCTCACGCGCATGCTCGATGGCGGCTGCGACCCGGCCTACCTGGCGCGCCGGCTCACGCGCATGGCGATCGAGGACATCGGCCTGGCCGACCCGCGTGCGCAGCAGATGGCGCTGGAGGCCTGGAACATTTACGAGCGCCTGGGCAGCCCGGAAGGCGAGTTGGCCTTCGCCCAACTGGTGCTGTACTTGGCCAGTACCGCCAAGTCCAACGCCGGCTATGCGGCCTTCAACCAGGCCAAGGCCGAGGTGCGCGAGACTGGCACCCAGGAAGTGCCGATGCACCTGCGCAATGCACCGACCAAGCTGATGAAGGGCCTGGGCTATGGGCAGGGCTACCAGTACGACCACGACGCCGAAGGCGGCATTGCGCTGGACCAGACCGGCTTTCCCGATGCCATGGGCGAGCGCATCTACTACCAGCCGGTCGAACGCGGCCTGGAGATCAAGCTGAAGCAGAAGCTTGATGCCCTGCGCCAGGCACGGGCGCACGCGCGCGCGGACAAGGCGCGGGGTTGAGGTGATGCGTGGACCGGCGCCGACGGAGGCAAGCAGGCCATGAACCCGGCCCTGTGGTGGCAGCAGCTTGGGCTGGTGATGGCCGGGGGTGCGCTCGGTGCCGGCCTGCGCTTCTGGATCGGCGGGGTGATGCTGCGGCAGTTCGGCAACACGCTGCCATACGGCACGATGGCGGCGAACTTCCTCGGCGCGTTCGTGGCCGGGTTCCTGCTGGTCTGGCTGGAGCATCGCGGCGCGGCGGCCCTCTACCTGCGGGCCTTCCTGATCGTCGGCGTGCTGGGAGGGCTGACCACGTTCTCCTCGCTGATGATGGAGAGCCTGATCTTCTTCCGCAGCGGCCGCAGTGCGGCCCTGCTGGCCAATCTTGGGATCAGCCTGGCTGGAGGGCTTGTGCTGGTCGCGCTCGGCGCGTGGCTGGCACTGCAGCTGCGGCCTGCCAGCTGAGGCGGCGCGGCGCCTGCGCTGCTGTCGGGCTTATTCCACCGCGCACAGTGGCGTTTCATCCGCGCGCAGGGTCAGCACGCGCACCCCGGTGCGGGTCACCGCGACGGTGTGCTCGAACTGCGCCGAGAGCTTGCGATCGCGCGTATACACCGGCCATTCGTCCGGCTTGGCGCGGATAGCGGCCTTTCCCTGGTTGAGCATCGGCTCGATGGTGAAGGTCATGCCTTCCTGCAGTTCCAGCCCGGTGCCGGCGTGGCCGTCGTGCAAGACCTGCGGATCTTCGTGCATCTGTCGGCCGATGCCATGGCCGCAGTATTCCTTGACTACGCTGTAGCCCTGTGCCCTGGCGTGGCGGGCGATGGCGTGACCGATATCGCCCAGGCGCGCGCCCGGCCGCACCTGGGCAATGCCCTTCCACATGGCCTCGTAGGCGGCCTTCACCAGGCGCCGGGCGGGATAGGCGACCTCACCGATCAGGTAGGTCGTGCTGGAGTCGGCGATGTAGCCGTTCTTTTCCAGCGTGATGTCGAGATTGACGATCTGCCCGCTGCGCAGCACGTCCTGGTGCGAGGGCATGCCATGGCAGACCACATCGTCGATGGAGGCATTGAGCACGTAGGGGAAATCGTATTGCCCCTTGCTGGCCGGTCGCGCCTGCAGGTCGTCCACGATCATCCGCTCGACGCGGTCGTTGATCTCCATCGTGCTCATGCCTTCCATCGGCAGCTGGTCGAGCATATGGAAGACCGAGGCGAGCAGGCGCCCGGATTCGGCCATCAGCGCGATTTCCTCGGGCCGCTTGGTCACGTGCGTGCCGCAGCCAGCGGCTGTGGCCGCACGCCGGCGGCCTGCAGTTCGCGCGCCACCAGCTCCTGGAAGCTCAGGCCGGGGTTGGTCTCGCACAGCATGCCGATCCTGATCCAGAAGTTGGCCTGGGCGTTGATGGAGCGGCTGGTGACGGTGCAGGCGCGACGCAGCTGGTCGTGCAGCTCGTCGTCGATGTTGACGATGCCCATGGAACCTCCCGGATATATGGATCATATATTATCCATATATGCCGCGAAGGGAAGTGGCGGAGCGGCGGGGCGCGCCCGGCCGTGCCAGCCCGTGCCGGGCCACGGCCGCCGCGGCGCGTCAGCGCCGGAAGCGGTAGTGCGCCACCATCCACTCCTCGCCCTTTGAGTAGCCGAACAGCTCGGCGCAGGCCATCCAGAACATGCGCCAGCGCTGGTACCACAGCGCGGCATCGGCCAGGCCGTAGGTCTGGCGCATCACCCCCATGACCTTGTCGCGGTGGGCATCCTGGTTGGCCAGCCAGGCATTGGCGGTTTTCTCGTAATGGGTGCCGGACAGCAGCCAGCGCTCCTCGATCTGCAAGGCATCCTGGAACTGCAGCAGGGTATCGGCCGATGGCATCAACCGGCCGGTGAAGAAATGCCGGCCCATCCAGGCGTCCGTGCCCTGCGCCTCGAACAGGTACAGCAGCTCCTTGTGGCAGAACAGGTGCACGAACAGCTTGCCGCCGGGCGCGAGCCAGTCGGCGATGCGCCCCAGCAGCGCCTGGTAGTCGCGCATGTGCTCGAACATCTCGATGGAGACCACGCGGTCGTAGCTGGCCGTGGCCAGCGCGAGCGTGTTGACGTCGGCCAGCAGCACCTCGACGTTGAAGATCGCCCGCTCGCGGCAGCGCGCTTCGATGTAATCCTTCTGCAGGCGCGAGTTGGACACCGCGGTGATCCGCGACTGCGGATAGCGCTCGGCCATCCACAGCGTCAGCGAGCCCCAGCCGCAGCCCAGCTCGAGGATGCGCTGGCGGTTGTGCAGCTCGCCGCGCTCGCAGTACAGGCGCAGCATCTTCTCCTCGGCCTGGGTGAGATCGCGGGTGGTCTCGTCCCACAGGCAGGCGCTGTACTTCAGGTGCCTGCCCAGGCAGAGCTGGAAGAACTCCGGCGGCAGCTCGGGATGCCTGCGGTTGGCGGCCGGTTTCTCCACGGCCAGGGCGTCCTCGCGCAGGCCGCGCAGCCAGGCCTCCTGGCGCGCGAACACCGCCTCAGTCCCGCCCTTGCGCTCCTGCTTCAGACGTTGCGCGCACATGCGGCGGATGGCCAGGCGCAGGAGCGGGTCGGGCAGGCGGCCGGATTCGGCCAGGCGCGTGGTCAGGCTGTCCTTGGCGTCTTCTTGGTAGGGATGCAACGACATTCGATCTCCGGGGGCGCGATTGGATGTCTTTCCAGCAGCACGATGGCACGACAACCGAAGGCGCGGTGGCGGGGTTGCCGCGCATCGGCCATGTGGGGAAACGGTACAGAAAGATCGGCGCGGATGGAGGCTGCTCAGGCCAATGGACACTACGACCAAAGCGCTAAGCTGGATGCACGCGATGTTCACCGCCCATTGCCTGACATCACCCGCTTCCCAGGCAGGTGGACGGCATGTCGTTTTCGTGTGGATTGCCTTGTACCCGCATGGCGCCCGCCGCCCTGGTCGTGGCGCTGCTTGCGAGCGCCTGCGGCCGGGTGCCGCAGGACGCGGGCGGGACCCTGGCGCAGGTCGAGCGTGGGGTGATGCGCGTTGGAGTCATGCACGACCCGCCGTACGTGGTGCTGCAGGAGGGCCGGCCACCGAGCGGGCCGGAATGCGACCTGGTCATGGCCCTGGCCCAGGCCCGCCATACGCGGGTGTAGTGGGTCCGCGGCGGCCAGGCGGGGCTGCTTCGGCAGGTGGGCGCCCTGCAGCTGGATCTGGTGGTGGGCGCTTACCACGCCGTTCCGCCCGGCCAGCCGTCGGTGGCCTGGTCCCGCGAGTACCGCCTGAATAGCCGTGCGGGCACGGCGCGGCGTCAGTTGGCGCTGCCGCCGGGCGAGCATGCCTGGCAGCTGGCCGTCGACGGCTTCCTGTTCGCGCGCAGTCGACCGGAGCTGCGCAGGACTGGCGTGCTGTAACCCGGCCAGGTGTGCGGCCGTCCGCGCCGTCGGCAAGGATTCCTACATGGCGACGGCCGGTCGGCCGAGCGGCCGGCGCGCCGGGGCCTGGCATGGTGAAGCGGTGAAGACAGCGAGGGCAGGGAATGCCGACTCCGAAGGTGGGACGTTTGGTCCTGATGTGGCTGGCTTGCGCGGCCATCGCCAGTGCGCATGCGCAGCACGTGTATCGCTGCCACAGCGCCGATGCCGTCAGCTATCAGTCGCAACCTTGTCCGCCGGGCACGGCAAGCCGGCGTTGGGATTATGTGCCAGGTCCGCCAACGTCACCGGCGCTGCAGGCGCGCCTGGACGCAATCGGTCGCGAGCTGATCCAGCGCAACCGGCCCATCGTGCCGACCACCAGGCGCCGAGCACGCGGTGAGCGCCGCCTGCCGCGCGCCGATGCCTGCGCCCGCGCGCGTCACCGACAGCAGGCCACGCTCGAGCGCTTGAAGCTCAAACGCACCCACGACCAGTTGCGGCGCCTGGATGACGAGGTCACCCGCCATTGCCGCTGAAGCCGGGGTCAGGGCAGCCCGTCCACGCCCAGCCCATCGGCGTGCACATGCACGGTCAGGGCGCGGTAGTCGGGGATGAGGGTGTGCGGGGTTTGCATGGGCTGGGCATGGGTGGCGCTGATCACCACCAGCCGGCTGCCGGCGGCTTCGGCCGCGCCGATGCCTGCGGCGGCATCCTCGAAGATCAGGCATTGCGCCAGGTCCACGCCCAGGCGGCTGGCGGCGAGCCGGTAACCGCTGGGATCGGGTTTGCCGTGCTCGACATCGTCGGCGCTGATGAGCGTTTCCGGCACGTCCAGGCCCGCGGCCTGCAAGCGCCGCCGCGCCAGTTCGGCCGGCGCGGAGGTCACGATGGCCCAGCGCGAGGCGGGCAGGGCACGCAGGAACGCCGGCGCGCCGGCGATCGGCCGCACCCCCTCCAGATCGATGAGTTCCTCGCGGGTGACCCAGTCAGCTTCTTCCGCCGGATCCACGCCCGGGAGCTGCAGGCGACGGATGGTGTCGATGGCGCGTGCGCCATGGATGGTGGGCACGAAACGCGCCGCATCCAGCCCGTGCCGCTGCGCCCAGCGGGTCCAGACGCGTTCGGCCGCGGCGATGGAGGTGAGCAGGGTGCCATCCATGTCGAACAGGAAGGCCTGGTAAGTCTTGCGTGGAAGGCTCAAGCGGTGCACTCGCGCAGGGGGTGGGGCATTGCAACAGAGCATGGGCACCAGGCCAAGCCTGCGAGGCCGCGCGGTGCGTGCGCGGGTCGATGCCGCAAGTGTGATCCGGCACGCAAGCGGCGACTTGGCTCCAGGATCGCCGCGGGATGCCGTCAAGAAACCCGACGCCCGGCCGTTACCGTGACGAGCGCTCCGCGCCCCCGTTTCGAGAAACCATGCTGGTCACCATCGCCTTCATCGTGATTGCCGTCGTCGCTGGGCTGGTGTGGTTGGTCACGCTGGAGAGTTCGGCGCGTCGCGGTTACCACGAGGCCAAGGTCGACGAGCTGGACCTGGCCTCGGCGCAACGCGGTTATGCGCAGGCACGCCAGGATTGGCTCTCGGCTGCGCATGACCCGGCCCTGGGTGCCAGCTTGCGCCGGGACCTGCTGGAGCGCGCGGTGTTCCTGCAGGATCGCATCGACCAGTTGCAGGGGCGCGCGCACGGCCCGGCCGCGCGCGATACCCGTCGCCAGGCGCTGATGGCCGAGGCCGCAGCGCTGCAGCCGGCCACGCCGGACAGGAAAGCGGCCTACCGGCAGGAACCCAAGGCGCCAGCCCCGGCCGCCGCGCTGGACCAGGTGCCCAAGCCTGCGGCGGTTGCGCCAGCGCAGCCCAGTTCCGCACCGCAGGCACAGCAGGCGCCCACCTTGTCGGTCATGGAGCTGGCGATGGGCGAGGGAGGCGAGGGCTCCGAGGCCGAGCCGGACCAGGCGCCGCTGCCGGAGCGCTACTTCATCGCGCTGCGCTCGTCCGAGGTGCGTCACAGCGCGGAGAAAGCCGAGCGCGAGGCGCAGGACAAGCCACTGAATGTGCTGGAAGGCCTGCTGCCGGTGCTGCGCGCGCAGATTCGTTCGGACTACCGACTTGGCGGACGGGCGGATGCGCCATACATCGCCGGCCAGGTTGCGCGCCTGGCGATCCTGTCCGACTGCGTGGACAAGGCCTACCACCGCCCGAACGGCCGCAAGAACCGCACCGAGCACTATGGCCGGATGATGGCCGAGCTGTTCGCCAATGGGCCGGACTTCGGCATCGACGACCTGCTGCGCAATCCGGAGCCGACCGACATCCTGACCTGGCCGCTGGCCGAATCGGGCGAGCCGCCGATGCTGTCCTTCGAGGCCTGGCGCGAGCAGTTCCGGCTGGCGGCGGAAGAGCTCCTCATGGCCCTGCCGTCGGACAGCGAGGTCAGCCGCCAGGCCGAGCCCAGCGACCTGGCGCCGCTGCGGCAGGCATTCGGCGCTGGACTGGATCCGGCGCAGGAGGGGCGCGTGTTCGCGATGCGGCAGGTGCATCAGGGTGTGGTGCAGGCTTTGGGGCAGGCTGAGGTCGAGTTGCGGCCGGTGGTTTGAGGCTTTGCGACCTGCGCGGGTACTCACCGGCTGTGGGTTGATCTGCGGCTTGGGAGATCGCTTGAGTGAAGGGCTCTTGTAGGGGGAGCCATTGCGATCGGACCCTTGTCCAAGCGATGTTTTCGGAGCGAATGTGGGAGCAGCTTCCTGTGGGAGCGGCTTTAGCCGCGAAGAGGTTTTCCCGGGAAAGCTCCTTCGCGGCTGAAGCCGCTCCCACAACCACTTTCACAAGCACTTCCACAAGCACTTCCGAGACGACTTTTACGACTGTGCTCGCAGGCTGCCACCACGATGCGTGGGTCGCCACCAAAGCGGTGCAGCAGCGCCGGATCAACGCAGCTGCGCATCGCCCCAGACGATGGCGGGGGGCAGCGCGGCCTTCGCTTGCGGCGAGGCGATGGCGACCAGTTCCAGTACGTCGATTCCGTCCACGGGCACGGTCACCGGCACGGCTTGCGCATCGCCCGCACCCGCGGTCACTTCCTGCAGCAACCGGCCATCGCCATAGACGCGGAACACCACGCCCGTACCGCCGCTGGCCTTGTCCTGCAGGCCGACGCGCGTGCTGAACTGCCTAAAGTCCTTGCCCAGGCGGACCTCGAAACGCGAGTTGGCCAAGGCGCCCAGGCCGTAGGGAATCGACTGGCCTGCGATGCGCAGCGGTACGCCGGAGGGCGACAGATCCGCACGCGGCACCAGGCCCGGGGTGGACTGGCGCGAGACTTCATCCGGCGCACCGTCGACGGCGACATGGATGCGCCCGGTCATCTCGGTGAGCAGTTTCGCATCGCCCATCACCGGCGTGCCCACGACCTTGAACATGGCCGCCTCATGCGGCGCCAGGCGCACCCGCAAGGCGCCGCGCTGGGCGGCAAGGGCTTGGTGCTTCCACACATCGCGCGCCTGGTAGGGGGCACCGTCGGCCAGCTTGAGCTGGGCCGGCATGACCTGCGCGGAAGTGGCGGTGTCGCCGCGATTGAACAGCACCACGGCGCGCTCGCCGCTGGCGGCCAGCGGCTTGACCAGCACCTGCACATCGCCCTGATTCACGACCACGCTGGCCTGATTGCCGGCGGGATCCTGGTTGATTGCGATGACCTCGGGGTTGGACAGCAGTTCGATCAGCGAGGCCGGGGCCTGGGTCAGGTCGAAGCCCATCAGCAGCGGCGCGCCCAGGACTGCCCACAGCGAAAAGTGGCTGCGGGCATTGACCAGGTGCCTGCCATCGAACTCGCCCAGGCCCACGGCCAGCATGTCCGGGTCATTCCAGCGCCCCGGTCCGGCGTAGAGCTCGCGGCCCAGGGTGGAATCCAGGTTGACCAGCATGCTGTCCCAGGTCGGTTCGATATCCGGGCTGGTGCGCCACAGATGGCCGTGGCGGCCGCCCCAGTCGCGCACGCCGGCCTCGCCCCAGGGGCAGATCGCCAGCACGTAGTCCTCATCCGGGTTGAGCGCGGCCAGCAGCCGGCCCACGCGCGCGTACTGGGTTTCCACGCCGGTGCGGTCGGTGGCGACCGGGTCGCGACGCATGATCAGCGGACGCACCGCCTGATGGCCCGATTGCAGTACCGGTTCGCTGCCTTGGCCGAAGTCGGCCAGGCCGCAGGCGTCCACCTTCAGGTAGTCAAAGCCCCAGTCCTGGAACATCGTGCGCAGGTCGCCGGCCTCGAAGCCCTGCAGCCCGATCTCGCGCTCGGCGGCGGTGCCGATCGGCAGGTGGGGGCTGTGGCGGTCGAAGGCCTGCGAGCAGGCGTTGCGGCCGACATCGGTATACAGCCCGGCCTTGAAGCCCATTGCGTGGAGTTTGTCGGTCCAGGCGCGGAAGCTGTCAGCGCCGCCTGCGACGGTGGCGATGGGGAACATGGACGTGCGGATCTGGATGCGGCCGTCCGCGCCGCGCTTGAGCCACCAGCCGTCGTCGATGTTGATGTAGCGGTAGCCGGCCTGCTGCAGGCCGTGCTGCTCGATGAACTCGGCCACCGCCAGGATGCGCGCCTGGTCCACCTCGGTGCGGAACGCATTCCACGGATTGAAGCCCATCGGCGGCGTGGCGGCGGCGCCATGGCCATAGACCGAGAAGCGAGCGCTGGGGCCAAGCGCTTCCGGCGTGGTGTCCTGCGCGCCAGCCGACAACGGCAGGCACATCAGGAGAGCGAGCAGCAGGGACTTCATGACGCGGTTCCTTGTGACCGCCGCGGCGGCCTGACGATGGGTGGAGCGCCTGGCCGCGCCTGCGATCTCAGGCGTGCGGCGCGGCGCCTGCCAGTCGCAGCGCGTACAGCGCCGCGCCGTAGTGCGGCGCATGGATGGGCGTGCGCAGTTCGAATGTCGGCGCAGCCTGGGCCAGGGCGGCCTTGAACGGCTGCATCAGCAGCTCACCTGCGCTGAAGGCCCCGCCCGAGTAGGACAGCGGCACCGTTTCGCCAGGTTCGAAGCCCAGGGCCACGCGCAAGGCCTCGGCGATTGCGGCCAGCTCACGCCCGGCGCGCTGGAAGATGTCGATGGCCACCGCATCGCCGGCCTGCGCGGCCTGCGCCACCAGCGGCGACAAGCGCGCCAGGTCGCCACGTCCGCCGCCTTGATCGCCGTAGACGAAGGCGCAGATGTCCAGGTCGTCCTGCAGCTGGAAGTGCGCGCGGAAGATGCCGTGCAGGTCGCCGCGCGGCAGGCGTCCATCGCTCATGCGTGAGAAGCCGTTCAAGCCCTGCATGGCGATCCAGTAGGCAGAGCCTTCATCGGAGAACGCCTCGCCCCAGCCGCCGGCACGCGCCGCGGCCGGGCCGCGACGGCCGTAGCCCATCGAGCCGGTGCCGGCGATGATGTTGATGCCATCGGCGCAGTCCAGCGAGCCGGCCCAGCCGCACACCATGTCGTTGTCCACGGCAAAGCGCGCATGGCCGAGCACGGCCTGCGGAATCTGCCGCAGGCGCGCACTGGCGCGGCTGTCCTCGCCGTAGGCGGGCAGGCCGAAAAAGGCATGAGCGATGCCGTCCGCGCTGCCACCGACCTGCGCCAGCACCTGGCCGATGCCCTCGGCCAGCACCCGGTGCACGCCCTCCAACCCGATCTGCGGGTGGTAGGTGGTGCCCAGCTGGGCCTCGGCGCGCAGCGCGCCGGTGCCATCGACAAGGGCGAAGCGCGTCTTGGTGCCGCCACCGTCGACGCCGAGGTAGAACGCTGCGCTCATGCGCTCAACGCGTACAGCTGCACGCCCTGGACCACGCGATTGACCAGGCCCGACGGGTTGGGATTGTCCGGGGTCACGCCCATCGCCCGCGAGGTCAGGAAGGCGTAGACCTGGGCCACGGCGATGTAGGGCCACAGCAGGTCGACATCGTGCGCGCCGGCCAGTTCCAGCACGGCCAGGGTGTCCTCTTCCAGCCCGGCACGTGGCTGGGTGGTCACCTCGATCACCCGCGCGGCGCGGCCATCGCGGCGCAGCTCATCGAGCAGGTCATGGTCGTAGCGGCGGGTATAGGCATCGTTGGAGACGAACACCACCACCAGCGTGCCCTCGGTGACGAAGGTCTTCGGGCCGTGGCGGAAGCCCAGCGGCGAATCGAAGCAGGTCACCACCGCGCCATTGGTCAGCTCGCCCAGCTTGAGCGTGGCTTCCCGGGCCAGGCCCTGCAGCAGGCCGCTGCCCAGGTAGACCACGCGCTCGTAGCGGGCGGCGGTCAATTCCTCCAGCAGCGGACGCGCCCGCACCAGCACGCGTTCGACCGCATCGCTGATCGCGCCGATGCGTCCATCCAGCGCCCGCGGCGGCAGCAGCGCGGCCAGGGCGGCGTACATCATGCAGCTGAAGGAGGAGGTCATGGCGAAGCTGGTGTCGTGCGTGGCCTCGGGCAGCTGCACGGTCATGGCGCTGGCCACATCGGCGGTGGCCAGCTTGCCGCCGGCATTGCAGGTCACCACCAGGTGGCGCACGTCCTTGACCAGCTGCTCGGCCAGCTCGACAGCGGCGATGCTTTCCGGGCTGTTGCCCGAGCGCCCGAAGGACACCAGCAGCAGCGGCTGGTCCGCCTCCAGATACAGCTGCGGGGCGCAGACGATGTCGGTGGTGGGCACCGCGTCCACGCGCGCGGCCAGGCTGCGGTCCAGCAGTGGCGCCAGGCACTGGCCGATGTAGGCCGAGGTGCCGGCGCCGGTGAGGATCACGCGCGCCAGCGGGTTGCTAGTCACCGGCCCGGCGAAGGCCTGCAGCTGCGCGTGCAGCCCTGTGACCAGCGCGTGGGTCTGCTCAAGCATGGCCGGCTGCTGGGCGATCTCGCGCGCGGTCCACAGCGCGCCGGTGGCTTCCAGCTCGGCTTCGGGAATTCCCAGGGAATCAGGCGTGGTCTTGGTCATGGCATGCATGGTGGTAATCGCTCAGAACGGCACTGACGTGGGCCATGGCCAGGGACTGCGGGTCGAGCGTGGCGGTCCCGGTACGGAAAGCGTGCAATGCGTGGGGAAGATACTGGCCGATGAGCGGCAGCGGCGGCGGGTCGGCACGCAGGTTGTCGAACAGCTGTTGCCGCGCCTGTTCGATCTGCGCATCCGGCCAGTAGTAACGGATGCGGTCGCTGAGGCTGTATTGCAGGTCGGTGGCCAGGCCTCGGCCCTGGCCGTGGTAGTAGCGCTGCCAGTAGCCGGGCGCGGCCTGCATGCGCTGCACGGTGACCTCGCGCAGCCTGGCCTGCCTGTCGGCGGCGATCCATTCGCGCTCGATCGCATCCAGCGCCCACAGCGCCTCGCGCAGGGCGAAGGTCAGGCCGGGACCGACCTTGAGGATGGCGAAGTGGTCGCGCACCAGTGCCGCCAGTCCATCACGGGTCTGGTAATCGGTGGAATGGGCCTCGAACACCATGCCGGGCACGCTGGTGATGGACTGGCTCAGCGCCCGCGCCTTGGCGCTGTCGTAATCGATGACATCGTGGTGGTCGAATTCCACGCCCGGCTGCACCACCGAGGCGATCACGCGGCCCCAGGCATCGCCCAGGCCGGCGTCCTGAAAGGCCACGCGGTGGGCCTCGATGGTGTCCAGCGCGGCTTGAGGGGTGGTCAGGGCCAGGCCCTCGATGGCCTCGGTGGCGCCACCGGGCACAGGCACTTCGGTGCCGATCACGTACACCGGCGCTTCGCCGCCGGCCTGCTGCCAGGCGGCTTCCGAGGCGCGCGCCAGGCGCACCGCGCGGCGCACGATTTCCGCTTCCGGCAGCGGCTCGGGGTCGCCGGCGCAGGCCATCGAGCAATCCAGGTGGATCTTGCGGAAGCCGGCGGCCACATAGGCCGCGACCATCACTTCGGCCTTGTCCATGGCCGCGGCGGCATCCAGCGCTGTCCACGGGTTCGGACCCAGGTGATCGCCCCCCAGGGCGATGCGCGCCACATCGAAGTCCACACGCCGGGCGATGCCGTGCACGAACTGGACGAAATCGGCCGGGGTCATCCCGGTGTAGCCGCCGTCCTGGTTGACCTGGTTGCAGGTCGCCTCGAACAGCACCAGAGACTGCCCGCTGCGCTGGGCCTGGCGCAGGCTGGCCTCGATGACGATGGGATGGGCCGAGCAGATCGAGGTCACGCCGAGGGCATGGCCTTGCCGATGCCGCGCGATCAGGTCGAGCAGAGCGTGCATGGAAAATCCAGTCAGGGGAGGGAGGCGGGTTCGCGCTCGGGCTCGAGCACCAGCAGCAGCGAGGCCACCAGCGCCAGCACCAGGCCCACGGCCTTGAGCGGGCCCGGCACCACGCCGGCAAACGCCAGGGAGAGCACGGCGGTGATCAGCGGCGCGCCGGCATTGCTCAGCGGCGCGACCACCATGGCCTTGCCGTAGCGGAAGGCGAACACCAGGGTCAGCGCGCCGATGGCGTTGAGCACCTGGATGCCGGCGGCCAGCCAGGGTCCGCTCAGCCCGGTGTTGATCGGCTGGCTGAAGTCGGTCATCCACAGCGCGACCGGCGCCAGCAGCAGCGCACCCAGCGCCATGTAGGCGAAGATGCTCTCGGCGCGCACGCTGTCGTTGGCCAGCTTCATGAAGTAGGCCTGCACGCCCCAGGCCAGCATGATCAGCAGCGACTGCAGGAACCAGCCCAGGCCGCCGCTGCCACGGCCGAAAGACAGATCGAGCAAGGGCAGGGCGATCAGCGCCAGCACGATGCCCAGCGTGCCCTGCCAACCGGTGCGCTCGCGCAGCAGCAGGAACGACAGGGCGATGGTGACCACCGGCGAGAGCGAGATGATCGGGAAGATGAAGTACGCCGGGCCGATGGTCAGCGTGTGGAACAGCAGCATCTGTCCGCCAGCGCCGAGCAGGCCGATGGTCAGGCCGTAGGCCACCGCCCTGGGCGTGCGCTCCAGCTGCCAGCCGCCGCGCCACAGGATGTAGACCGCAGGCGGCAGCATGGTGAGCGCCCACACCGCATACACCAGCGTGTCCGGGAACCCGTTGGCGGCCGACAGCGGCGACAACGCGCCCCATACGCCCCACAGCGCGACGGTGGTCAGTGCGAAGACCAGCCAGGGCCGCTTGCGGGCCGGAGAGGTTGCGACGGCGGCATTCATGCGGCGGCCTTCGGCGTGGCCTGCACGGGCGTTGCCTGGAGGAACAGGAAGCGCGTGAACGCCACCGGCAGGCTGGATGCAGTCGCATCGACCACCCCCAGATCGCGCTCGTTGAACAGGTCGCGCACCTTCCAGCGCCCGGCCGGCAGCCCGCGCAGTTCCACCTTGCCCTCGAAGCTGGGCGCATAGAAGGTGTAGTACTGCGCGCCGTCCTTGCGGATCGCGTGGGCCTCGGGCTTGTCGAAGCCGATGTCGTACAGCGTGCCCAGGTACTCGCCCTTGGGCAGCATGTGGGTCTTGTAGAGGTTCACCCACTTGCGCCACAGCGCCTCGCGCTCGGGCGTGAGCACGTAGCCGCCCGGCGGCAGCGGCGCACTGGGCTTGTCGGTGTCCTTGGGCCAGGTGAACTTGGTGGAGATCACCGCGCCGATGCCGACGCTGGAGGCGAAGTCGTCGCGGTTGTCCGACAGCTCCACGTGATCGCCGGCATAGCTGCTGCGATCGCCGATCAGGGCCTTGATCGACTTGCCCTTGCTGCGCACCTGCCAGGAGGACAACGGGTCGGAGGACGGGTACTGGTCGGTCGCCGGCAGGTTGTGGAAGGCGAACGCAGTGCCACAGGGGCACAGCTCGACCACGGCCTGCGGATTGGCCTCATGCGCGGCGCGGTAGATCGCCTCCCAGAACCTGGCCAGGCCTTCGACCGAATCGTTCGGGCTGGCGTGCTTGTGGGCAGGGTTGTAGCAGGGCGCGACCGCGTTGAGATGCTGGCCGTCGAGCTTGATGCCCTCAAAGCCCCAGTCGCCGATGGCCTTCTTCACCAGATCGACGTAGAAGTCGATGGTCGGCTGGTAGGCCGGGCACTGGGTCAATGCGTTCCACCAGGTCACGGTCTGGAAAGCGCCTTCCTTGTCCAGCAGCAGCATGTCCACATGGTCGTGCAGCACGTCGCTGCCCGGGTCGGCGGCCAGCGGCGCCAGCCACAGGCGCGGGCGCATGCCGTGCTTGCGCACCTGCGCGGTGAAGGCGCGCATGTCGGCATCGCCACGCGGGAACTTCTTGCGGTCGATCTTCCAGTCGCCCTCGTTGGTCTGCCAGCCGTCGTCCAGCACCGCCCATTCGAAGCCCAGCTCGCGGGCCTTGGGCAGGGTGCCGAAGATCTGCTCCATGGTGAAGTCGCGCTCGTAGCCCCAGGCGCACCAGATCGGCGCGAAGGCCGAGTCGGGCGGGCGCGGGCCCTCGATGCCCTCGGCCTTCATGAAGGCCTGGTACTGCTGCAGCGGCGCATAGAAGTCGCCGCGGTGCACGGCCAGGAAGGTGCGCTCAGTCACCAGCTCGGCCCCGGGCGCCAGCGTGATGGCCTGCTGCGACTCGATGGCAATGCGGGCGCCGGTGGCGGTGCGGGCCACCGGCATGTCCAATGGGCGCGGAACGAGTTCAACATGGCCCACGGCCAGGCCGACGTCGCGGCGCCACAGGTTGGCCACCGGCGTGCCACCGCCGTAGTCGGAAGAATCCATCGCCAGCGTGTTGCGCTGGTCGAAGTCCTTGCCCACCGGCTGCACCCAGTCGCGGCGGTCGGTGTGGGTGGCGCCGGAGAAGCTCCAGAAGCCTCCCGGCGCATCGTCCAGGGCATGGGCCGCATTGCGCCAACCGGCCAGCGTGAGCGCAGCATCTCCGAGGTTACGGTAGCGCACCTGCAACAGCGCCAGGCCGGGCAGGGCATCGAACTGGCTCACGGCGACCTGCTTTTCCACCCCGGCCTTGGCGGCGCGGCCGGTGAACACCGTCTGCCGGCCGCGACCATGGCGCGGATCGTCCAGCGCATGGGCGTCCTGGCCGGTGAGGGCGAAATCTGCCAGCTCGGTGCCGTCGGCCAGCAACAGGATTTCGCTGGGTTGGTAACCGGTCAGCGCCTTGCCCTGCATGGACACGCGGGTGTGCATGCGGCGATCGAACGCGAGGCTGAGCAGCGCATCGCCAACCACGGGCTTGTCACTGGCGGTGCTGCCCTGGGCAGGTGCGGCGGCACGCGCCCAGGGCGCGGCACTCCAGGCGACACCACCGGCCACGCTGCCGGCGAAATACTTCAGAACACTGCGGCGTCCAATCGGGGGCATGGAGAAAGGTCCGGTGGCGTTGGCCGCATTCTGCGCGCAGCGTAACGATTGATGCAAGCGTTTTGTTTCGTTATGTTTGCAATATGTTTCGTTGACGAGGGCAAGTGGATGAAGAAGGTCTCAATGCTGGCGGGCTCGCTGTTCGCCCTGGTCCTCCAGGGCTGCAGCCCTGCACCACAGGCCAGTCCAGGCGCCGAGGCGCGAGCGGCTGAACCCGCCTTCCAGGCGCCCTACGCCATGGCGGACTTCGCCAAGGTGCGCAAGTACGACGCGCATGTCCACGCCAACACCACCAATACGGCCTTGCTGGATCAGGCGCGCCAGGACAATTTCGAACTGCTGTCGATCAATGTCGACTATCCCGACTTCCCCAGCATCGACCAGCAGCATGACGACGCACTGGCCCTGGCCAAGGCCGACCCGCAGCGTTTCCATTGGGCCACGACGTTCTCGATGCAGGGCTACACCCTGCCGGGCTGGCGCGAGAAGACCCTGGCCCAGCTGGACCGGACCGTGGGCGAGGGCGCACGCGCGGTCAAGGTGTGGAAGAACATCGGCATGGTCGAGAAGAACGCCGATGGCCAGCTGATCTTCCTGGACGATCCGGGCCTGGGCCCGGTCGCCGAGCACATCGCCGCGCTGGGCGTGCCGCTGATCGCGCACCAGGCCGAGCCCTACAACTGCTGGCTGCCGCTGGAGGAGATGACCACCAACAACGATCGCGAGTATTTCTCCAAGCACCCGAACTACTACATGTACCTGCATCCGGAGATGCCTTCGCACGGCGACCTGATGGCCGCGCGTGACCGCTTCGTCGCTGCCCATCCCAAGCTCCAGGTCGTCGGCGCGCACATGGCCAGCCTGGAGTACGACGTGGGCAAGCTGGGCCAGTTCCTGGACCGTTACCCGAATGCCACGGTCGACCTGGCCGCGCGCATGAGCCAGGTGCAGTACCAGTCCCTGCGCGATGCGGCCAAGGTGCGCGACTTCTTCATTCGCTACCAGGATCGGCTGCTGTACGGCACCGACCTGACCCAGGCGCCGGACAGCGATCCGGCCGTGTTCCGCGAGGAAGCGCACGCCTTCTGGTCGTCGGACTGGCGCTACCTGGCCACCGGCGAGTCGCAGCGCATCGACATGCTGGAAGCCGACGTGCCCGGCCTGGCGCTGCCGCGCGCGGTGATCGACAAGATCTACTACGCCAACGCGGTGCGGGAGTTCGGCGGCGCCAAGGGGCAGGGCGGGGCGCACTGAGGCGCTGGCCTGGCCTGATGCTGCGCAACACCGATCTGTGTGGAAGCGGCTTCAGCCGCGAAGTGCTTTACCGGGAAAGCTCCTTCGCCGATGAATCGGCTCCCACAAAAAAGGCACAGCGACGAGGAGCTTCATCGCTTGCTCTGGGAGCGGCTTCAGAGGCGAAGGGGCTCTACCAGGAAAGCCTCTTCGCCGATGAATCGGCTCCTACAAGAGCTCACAGGAAACGGCAGGAGGATGATCCTCGCGCGATGGCTCAGGCCAGCAGCAAATCCACGCCCAGGGCGCGGCAGGCCTGTTCCACTTCTTCCGGGGCATCCTTGTCGGTGATCAGGGCATTCAACTCGCTGACCGGGATGATGCGGTGCAGGCAGACCCGGCCGAACTTGGAGCTGTCGGTGATGGCGATCACCGCGCGCGCGGCCTCGACCATCTTGCGGTTGAGCATGGCTTCCGGCTCGTGGTGGGTGGTGATGCCACGCTCCAGGTCGAAGCCGTCCACGCCCAGAAACAGCAGGTCCACATGCAAGGCGTCCAGCGCCTCCACGGTCAGCCCGCCGTAGAAGGCCATGTTCTTGCGGCGCAGCTCGCCGCCGAGCATCACGATGTTGACGTTGGTCTTGGGCGTCAGCGCGCTGAGCACGCCGAAGTCGTTGGTGACCACGGTGACCTCGATGTCCGGCAAGGCCTCGGCCACCGCGATGGCGGTGGTGCCCGAGTCGATGGCGATGGTGTCCCCAGGTTTGACCAAGGCCGCGGCGCGCAAGCCGATCCGCCGCTTTTCGTCCAGGCGCACGCTGCGCTTGATCTCGAAGGCCGGCTCGATGGCCGCCACCGGCGCCGGCCCGACCACGCCGGCATCGATCGCCCCACCGTAGGCGCGCGCCATGACCCCGCGTTCGGCCAGGTAGCGCAGATCCTTGCGCACGGTCTGCATGCTCACGCCGAACTGGCGGGCCAGCGCGGTCACCTGCACGCTGCCGTGCTGGCGCACCAACTCGCTGATCTGGAGACGGCGCTGACTGGTATCGCGGGTAGCAGCCATGGGGGGTCCTTAGCAAACGTTCCAAAGTATAGGTCAGTTCGTTACATTTCGATGTTGATACAAAACGAAACTTAGTCTAGATTCGGTTTCGTTCGACTGCCAACCGTCCCCGCACGCACCGCCAGCCACCAGGAGTGACCCCGTGAACGCCTCCCGCCTGCATCGCCACACGTTGTGCCATGGAATTGCCCTTGCCCTGCTGATGCCGGCCACGGCCTGGTCGCAGACTGCCACCCCAGCCGCCGAGGCGCCCGCCGCCCAGGACGGCACCACCCAGACCACGGGCGAAGGACGCGCGGTGGACCTGGATACGGTCGTAGTGACCGGTGTGCGCGCCAGCCTGGCCCGCGCCACCGACATCAAGCGCGATGCGGCCGTGGTGCAGGACTCGATCAGCGCGCTGGAACTGGGCCGCTTCCCCGACGACAACGTTGCCGACTCGCTCAGCCACATCACCGGCGTGTCCATCAGCCGCGTGGCCGGCGGCGAGGGCCAGAAGGTCAGCGTGCGCGGCCTGGGCCCGGAGTACACCCTGACCACCTTCAACGACCGCATCCTGGCCACCGATGGCGAGGGCCGCGACTTCGCCTACGACGTGCTGCCGGCCGACGTGATCAGCGGCGCCGACGTGATCAAGGGCACCCAAGCCTCGCTGACCGAAGGCGCCATCGGCGGCCTGGTCAACCTGCGCTCGGCCAGCCCCTTCGACCAGAAGGGCCAGCACGGCATCGTGCGCCTGGAAGGCGACCGCAACCAGATGTCCGAGCTCAATGGTCGCAAGGTCTCGGCCACCTACAGCAACACCTTCGCCAACGACACGGTGGGCATCCTGGTCGGCGCGGTCTATGCCAACCGCCGCGACCGCACCGACGTGGCCCAGTCCAGCTGGACGCGCAACGCGGTGCCGGGAACCGACTGGTCCGGCAACGCCTGGGGCGGCGCCATCGACCCCAACGGAAACGGCGAGCTGGACCCGGACGAGTACGGTCTGATCGGCCCGGGCCAGTTCAACATGGGCTCGATCCTGGAAGACAAGAAGCGCACCGCGTTCTCGGGCAAGTTCGAATGGCGTCCGACCGATGATGTGCGCATCACCGTCGATGGCCTGAAAACCAAGCTGGACTCGCCGCAGGTCTCCTACCAGCAGTCCTACTACCCGCTGTTCGCGCCCGGGCGCTGGTCCGACGTCAGTGTGCAGAACGGCATCGTCACCGGGCTGACCCTGGCCAACCCCGATCCGGAACAGCGCCTCAACCCGGAGCTGCTCAACGAGACCCAGTACCGGGTGGTGGAAACCGAACTGTTCGGCGTCAACGGCCAGTGGGACGTCAACGACCGCCTGAGCCTGACCGGCGATCTGTATCGCTCCACCTCCAAGCGCCATTCCGGCGGCCAGGACACCTACGTGGTGCTGCGCATGAACCAGCCCAACACCTCGCGCATCACCCTCAGCCCCAACGGGATCCCCAACGTCACCACCAATTTCGATGACGGCCGCGAGCTGTCGTCGGGCCTGGCCAACAGCCAGTTCACCGGCTCGGACTTCAACACGCATTACATGGAGCTGCGTGGCGACAACATCGACGACGAGATCAACGGCGGCACGCTGGGCGGCAAGCTGTTCGTCGGCGACTGGGGCGTGGACAACCTGAAGTTCGGCGTCTCCCGTACCGACCGCAAGAAGCGCCGCGACCTGATCAACAACACCCTCAGCGGCGGCGCGGACTACTACTCCGGCGACAATGCGATCAACGTCGGGGAGCTGGGCAGCGGCGTGCTGCGCGGCACGCTGGCGCCCCCGCACTTCATGGACGATGTCGGCTCGCAATTCCCGCGCAGCTTCCTCGGCTTCGACGTGCCCAACTATCTGTCGTTGCTGGAGGCCTACAACGGCAACCTGCGCCCGGACGGCACGCCTTACGATTTCTCGATGGCCGCCCCGCAGTGGAACCCGCTGGAAAGCTATCGCGTGAGCGAGAAGACCGACGCCTTCTACGTGCAGGCCGACCTGTCCGGCGAGCGCTGGAACGCCGATGTGGGCGTGCGTTTCGTCAAGACCAAGACCAGCTCGCAGGCCTGGGACGCCAAGATCACCAGCATCACCGAGAACGGCGCCTTCAACTACGTGGCCGCCTATGCCGAGCCCACGCCGGTGGTGCAGGACGCGGACTACCACTACTGGCTGCCGTCGGCCAACTTCACCTGGCGGTTCACCGACGACCTGCAGCTGCGCGTGGGTGCGGCCAAGACCATGGCCCGTCCCTCGGTGGAGCAGCTGGCGCCGACCAACACCACCGCCAGCGTGTCCTGGGGCGAGTTCACCCAGGTCTACGGCGGTAATGCCGACCTCAAGCCGTACACCGCCAAGCAGGGCGATGTGTCGCTGGAGTGGTACTTCAGCGAAAGCTCGATCTTCAACGTCGCCACTTTCTACAAGCGCATCGAGAACCAGATCACCACCAGCTGGGAGCCGCAGCAGGACATCGGCGTGCCGGGCTATCTGTTCAACGTCATGCGCCCGATCAATGGCGACTACGCCAAGGTCCGCGGCATCGAGGCCGGCCTGCAGCATTTTTGGGACAACGGCTTCGGCTTCCGCGCCCAGTACACCCGCAACTGGTCCAAGAGCTTCGTCAACGGCCTGGAGCGTCCCCTGGAAGGCATCGCACCGGCGGTGTACTCGCTGGGCCTGATCTACGACAAGGGCCCGTGGTCCATCAGCACCACCGCCGACCACACCGATGGTTTCACCACCGCCACCAACGTGCTGGGCGAGGGCTACAACGAGCAGGCCGACAAGCTGACCTGGCTGACCGCGCAGGTGATGTATCGCATCAACGACACCTTCACCATCAGCCTGGAAGGCCAGAACCTGCTGGACGACGAGCAGACCACCAGCATCAATGGCAACCCGCTGCTGCTCAACAGCTACTACCGCTACGGCCGCGCCTTCACGCTGGGCATCGCCATGAAGTTCTGACGCGGTCGGCCCGGCCTGCATGGCGGCGTGTCTCCGACGCCGTCATGCAGGCACCGAGCCCTCAGTCCCGAGTCCGAGCAGCGGCCGGTTGCGACCCGGCCGCTTTTTTTTGCGAGGCGATCGCCGGCGATGGCGTCGCCATCCAGATACATGCGCAAGCTGCCGAAGCCGGCTGCTTGCTCACTGCGGGACGTGCGATCGCGATGGGATATGGCTGGTCGCGGAAAGCCAACTTCGTCAAGCAGCCCGGCCCTGAGCCGTACATGGCTCCTCGGCTCGGTCAGCCATCCATGGCTGACTCGCCGCCGCGGGCCATCCATGGCCCGCTTTCCGCCATGCCCGGCTCAGGACCAGGCTCGCAATCTGATGAATCTGGGATTCTCCTGGCCGAAGCCAGAAGACCTCACGCGTGCTGCAGCGGTTCGGCGGCCGGTGGCCGCGGCAAGCGAGGCAGGAAGCCGAGCGCCTTAAGGCAGGCAGGATGCCCTGACCGAGGGAAGAGCGGCTACCGGCCGCCGGACCGCTGCCCCTCCGAAGTGGGAACCTACCTCAGGCCTGCACGATCCAAACGACAGTAGCAGTGGAAGTCCAGCCAAACAAAGCTATTCGACTCTTCGACTCACGCGCCCTTAGTGTTCCGCAGGGCGAGCGCTTTTCCCTTGCCCGCTCAGCAGCAGCCGCAACTGTGTACCCCAGCCGCCGATCACCGCGTCCGGCTTGCCATCGCCATCCAGATCGCCGCTGGCCATGCTCCAGCTGCGCCCCACCATGCTGTCCGGGACCACCGCGGCGGTGACATCGCGGAAGTGGCCGCGTCCATCGTTGCGCCAGGCGCGCAGCTGCAGCGGCTTGAAACCGGGCACCTCGATCGCCCCGACCAGCAGGTCCATCGCGCCATCGCCGTCCAGATCGATCGGCAATCCGCCCCAGCTGGAGAAGCGATGCCTGGGCAGGCGTGCCTCGGTCTCGTCGCGGAAGTGCCCCTTGCCATCGTTCACCAGCAGGCGCGTCTGCGGATCCTTGTCCCAGCCTTGCGCGTTGCTGGTGATGTTGAAGAAGACGATATCGGGATGGCCATCGCCAGTGGCGTCGAACACATGCACCTCGCGCGTTTCCAGCGGCACACGCAGCTCCAGCGCGCCTTTCGCTTCGGTGAAGCGCCCCTTGCCATCGTTGAGCAGCAGGCGATTGGGTGGTTGCTGATTGGCCAGCACCATGTCCAGGTCGCCATCGCCATCCAGGTCGGCCAGGGCCACGCCCTGCGTCTCGGCCTTGAGCCCGGCCAGGTGCGTGGCTGTGGCGTCGATGAAGTACCCGCGCCTGGCAGGATCGCCCAGCCACAGGAACGGTCCTGCACCGCCGGCCTTGCCCTCGGAGGTGTTGCCCACCACGATGTCCGGGATGCCGTCGCCGTTGACGTCGCCCACGGCCAGGCCATTGCCTTGCCCGCGCGCGGGCAGACGCTCGCTGACGTCGCGAAAGCCGCCCTTGCCATCGCCCAGGAACAGCTGCGGCGTCTCGTCGTCCTCGGCCACGAACACCACGTCGGCATGGCCATCGCCATCGAAATCGGCGGTGCGCACGTGCTCGTTGTCGGCCTTGCGCGGGCCGAAGGCGCCTTCCTTGCGCACCAACTTGCCGCCGCCGGTGTTGAGGTAGAGCAGGTTCTGGCCGTTCTCCACCGCCAGCACCACGTCCAGGTCGCCATCGCCATCGACGTCCAGCAGCGCCGCATCCAGCGCGTGCAGCTCCGGCGCCAGCGGCACATGGGTAGTGGTGGCATCGATGTAGCGCGTCTGCGCGCAAGCTGCGGCCGCGCAGCAGAGCAGGGGGGCTGCAGCCAGCAGCCGTGGGATGATCGGTCCTGGCATCGCAGGCCTCGCGCTGGGTTGGGCAGGACAGGCTAGGCGCCTGCCCATTAAAAGCGCCTCAGTTGCGCGGCAGCTCCGCACGGAACACCACCTGGCCGTCCTCGTTCCTGGCCTGCAACGCACCGCCGTGGGCCTGCAAGAACTGCTGGGCGATGAACAGCCCCAGCCCCAGTCCCTGGGTCGGGTTGAAGCTGGCCTTGAAGGGCTCGAACAGGCGCGGCATCAGCGCTTCGGGGATGCTGCCGGCATTACGGACTTCCAGCACCAGCGTGGCGCCACCGCGGCCATCGACCGTTACCACGATGGGCTGCCCGCCGCCGTGGGCCAGGGCATTGCCCAGCAGGTTGGAGTACACCTGCAGGATGCGGTCCTGGTCGGCCAGCAGCGACAGGTTGCCGTGCTCCTCCAGGCGGATGGTTTGGTCCGGATGGGCCTGCGCCAGCTCGTCGATGACGGTGCGCGCCAGCTCGCCCAGCTGGCAGGGGCGGGTCTCCAGGCGCAGGGCGCCGGTGCGGATCCGCGAGAAATCCAGCAGCTGCTCCACCATGCGCGCCATGCGCCGGGCCGCGCCTTCGATGCGCTGCAGCGGCTTGCGCGCCGGCGCGTCTTCGCCTTCCGGCAGGGCCAGATCCAGCGCATCGGTGCACAGCAGCACCGTGGTCAGCGGTGTGCGCAGGTCGTGGCTGAGCACGGCCATCATGGTCTCGTTCAAGCGCAGCGCGTGTTCCAGGCGCTCGTTCTGCGCCTTGAGCTGGCGGCGCTGGGCGTACAGCTCGATGAACACCTTGACCTTGCCCAGGATGATGTGGGGCTCGATCGGCTTGTGCAGGAAATCCACCGCGCCGGCCTCGTAGCCCTTGAACGAGCGCAGGGGGTCGTCCGGCGAAGCGGTGAGGAAGATGATGGGCACATCGCGCGTGCGCGCCGAACCGCGCATCAGCTCGGCCAGGGTGAAGCCGTCCATCTCCGGCATCTGCACGTCCAGCAGCGCCAGCGCCACGTCGTGCTGCAGCAGCATTTCCAGCGCTTCCGGCCCGGACTGCGCGCACAGGATGTTCAGGCCCTCGCGCCGCAGCAGCGCCTCCATCGCGATCAGGTTCTGCGCGATGTCGTCGACGATCAGCAGGTTGATGGTCTCCGGCGCCTCGGCGGCGGCCGTGGAATCGGTGGTGATCAGGTTCATTGCACAAGGTCCTTCAACGCATCGCCCATGGCGCGCAGGGTCAGCACGGCATCGGCGCCCGGTCCGGCCAGGGCCGAGGCGGGCATGAGCGGGGCGACGGCTTCCTCCGGGTCCTGGACCCAGACGGTGCCGCCAGCGGCACGGATGGCAGCCACCCCATCGGTGCCATCGCTGCTGGCACCGGTCAGCAGGATGCCGAGCAGGCGTGGCCCGAACACCGCCGCGGCCGATTCGAACAGCGGGTCGATCGCCGGCCGCGAGAACAGCACGTCGGCATCGCGCGACAGCGCCAGGCTGTCGCGGGTCTCCACCATCAGGTGGTAATCCGGCGGGGCCACGGTCACCGTCGCCGCCTGCAGCGGCTGCTTGTCCACCGCCTCGCCCACAGGCAGCACGCATTGCTCGTCCAGCAGCGGGGCCAGCCGGCTGGGGCGGTCGCGCGGCACGTGCAGCACGATCAGCACCGGCAGCCGCCAGCGCGCATCCAGCGCGGACAGCAGCGCCTGCAGCGCGTGCACGCCGCCGGCCGAGGCGCCGATCACCAGCGCGTCGTAGCGCCGCAGGGAAGACAGGGCGTCAGCGCTCATGAGATCCGGCGGTACAGCCGCTGCTCGCGCGCCACGGCCTCGAAATCGTGCGCATGGCGACCGAACTGCAGCGATTCCTTGCTGCCCAGCCCAAGGAAGCCACGATGCACCAACGCCTCGTGGAACAGGCCGATGGCGCGGTCCTGCAGCTCGCGGTTGAAATAGATCAGCACATTGCGGCAGGAGACCAGCTGCACCTCGGAGAACACCGCGTCGGTGGCCAGGCTGTGGTCGGCGAACACGATGTTGCGCTTGAGCTGGCGGTCCATCGCCGCACCGTTGTAAGCGGTGCTGTAGTAGTCCGACAGCGAGGCCTTGCCGCCGGCGCGCAGGTAGTTGCCGCTGAACTGCGCCATGCGATCGATGTTGAACACCCCGCGCTCGGCCGCTTCCAGCGCCTCGGGGTTGATGTCGGTGGCGTAGAGCAGGGTGCGCTCGAGCAGGCCTTCCTCCTGCAGCAGGATGGCCATGGACCACACCTCCTCGCCAGTGCTGCAGCCGGCCACCCAGACCTTCAGCGAGGGATAGGTGCGCAGCACCGGCACGGCGTGCTCGCGTAGGGCCAGGAAGTATTCCGGGTCGCGGAACATCTCCGAGACCTGCACGGTGAAGAACTGCATCGCCTGCGCGAACAGCTCCGGCTCGTGCAGCAGGCGGTGCTGCAGGTCGGCCAGGCGCGGGCAGCCGAAGCGGCTCATCGCCTGGCGCACGCGCCGCCGCAGCGAGGAGATCGCGTATTCACGGAAGTCGTAGTGGTAGCGCTGGTAGATCGCCTCCAGCAGCACCCGCAGCTCCAGGTCGAACAGCTCGGCCTCGTTCATTGCCGCGAGCACCACACCCGGCACAGCGAGACCAGCTTGTCCACGTCGATGGGCTTGGCGATGTAGTCGTTGGCCCCGGCCTGCAGGCAGCGCTCGCGGTCGTCGGCCATGGCCTTGGCGGTCAGGGCGATGATCGGCAGGTCGCGGGTGTTGGGCGCGGCGCGGATATGCCGCATGGCCGTCAGCCCGTCCATCTCCGGCATCATGATGTCCATCAGCACCAGGTCCGGGTCCAGGGTCTGCAGGCGCTCCAGCGCCTCGCGGCCGTTGCGGGCGATCTCCAGCTTCACGCCCAGCGGCTCCAGCACGCTGGACAGCGCGAAGATGTTGCGCACGTCGTCCTCGGCCAGCAGGATCGTGCGCCCGTCCAGCACCGCATCGCGGCGGCGCGCTTCCTTCAGCAGCCGCTGCTGGCTGCTGGGCAGCTGCGACTCCACGCTGTGCAGGAACAGGGTGACCTCATCGAGCAGGCGCTCTGGCGAGCGCGCGCCCTTGATGATGATGCTCTTGGAGTAGCGGCGCAGGCGCTGTTCTTCCTCGCGCGAGAGCGCCCGGCCGGTGTAGACGATGACCGGCGGGAAGGCCAGCGACGGGCTCTCGGCCATGCGCTCGAGCAGGTCGTAGCCGGTGCCGTCGGGCAGCGCCAGGTCGGTGATCATGCAGTCGAAACTGGCCTGGCCCAGCTGGGTCATGGCCTCGGCCACCGTGCCCACCGGCACGATCTCCAGCTGGTCGCGCGCCAGCAGCAGCTGCAGGTTCGCGCGCAGGTCCTGGTCGTCCTCCACGATCAGCAGGCGACGCACCGCCCGGGCATTGGTTTCCTCCAGCTGCTGGATGGCCTCGGCCAGGCGCTCGCGGGTGGCCGGCTTGAGCAGGAAACCCACCGCGCCCAGCTCCAGCGACACCTGCGCGCGCTCCAGCGCCGAGACGATGTGCACCGGGATATGCCGGGTGCTGGGGTCGCGCTTGATCCGCTCCAGCACGCTCAGGCCGGACACGTCCGGCAGGCCGATATCCAGCAGGATGCCGTCGGGCTGGATCTTGGCCGCCAGGGCCAGTCCTTCCTCGGCGCTGGGGGCCACGACGCAGTCGAACTGCAGCTCGTTGGCCAGCTCGGCCAGCGCCTGGGCAAAGCGCGCATCGTCCTCGATGGCCAGGATCAGCCGGCCCGGGAAACGCCGCACCAGCGCATCGGCGCCCGGCGTGGCGGCAGCCTGCGGCGATTCGGCCACGGACCGCGCCAGGCTGGGGGTGGCGCTGCTGCCCAGGACCTGGCTGACCGCGCTGGCCATCGGGGCGGCCTGGGGCGCGGGCGGTGCCTGGTTCGACGCGCTGGCACCGGCGCCGGCGGCCGGCAGGTCCAGGATGAAGCAACTGCCGCGGCCCGGCTCGCTGTCCACGGTGATGCCGCCGCCCATGTGCGAGGCCAGGTCGCGGGAGATCGAAAGCCCCAGCCCGGTGCCGCCGTACTTGCGACGGGTGCTGCCGTCGGCCTGGCGGAAGGCCTCGAAGATGGCGGCCAACTGGTCGCGCGGGATGCCGATGCCGGTATCGCAGACTTCGAAGCGCACCCGTCCGGGCGCGCCGGCCTGGATCTTCAGGCTGACCGAGCCGCGCTCGGTGAACTTGATCGCATTGGCCAGCAGGTTCTTCAGGATCTGCTGCAGGCGCTGGCTGTCCACCTCGATCCTTTCCGGCGCGCCGTGCCCGATCTCGATGGCCAGCTGCAGCCCCTTCTGCTGGGCCATCGGCTCGAAGGTGTCCTTCATGCGCTGGGCCACGCCGTCGAGCAGGGTCGGCTCCTCGGCCAGCTCCACGTGGCCGGCCTCGATCCGCGACAGGTCCAGGATGTCGTTGATCAGGGCCAGCAGGTCGTTGTTGGAGGACAGGATGGCCTGGGCATACTTGACCTGTTCCTGGCTGAGGTTGCCGTCCTTGTTGTCCACCAGCAGCTTGGCCAGGATCAGCGAGCTGTTCAGCGGCGTGCGCAGCTCGTGGGACATGTTGGCCAGGAACTCGGATTTGTACCGGGATGTGGTGGCCAGCTCCTCGGCGCTGCGCATCAGCTGCGCCTGTGCGGCCAGCAAGGCCTGCTTCTGCGCTTCCAGCTCGTGGGTGCGCTCTTCCAGGACGACGTTGGTCTGCTCCAGGTCGGCCTGCTGCTGCTCCAGGCTGGCCTGCGAGTGCTGCAGGCTGCGGCTCTGCTCCTCCAGCTCCTCGTTGGCCACCCGCAGTTCTTCCTGCTGGGCCTGCAGCTCCTCGCTCTGGCGCTGGGTTTCCTCCAGCAGCTCGATCAGGCGCCGGCGCTGCAGCGCCGCGCGCAGGGCCAGGCCGATGGTCTCGGCGCACTGCTCCAGCAGGGCGAGCTCGCGCGGGGCCGGGGCGTGCAGCTGGGTGCGTGCCAGCTCCAGCGCGCCCATGACGCGCCCATCGGCGGTCACCGGGGCGATGAACAGCTCGCGCGGAGCGCTGCGGCCCAGCCCGGTCTCGATGCTCAGGTGCCCGGCCTCGACATCGCGCAGGCGCAGCACGCGGTTGCCGCGCACCACCTCGCCCAGCTGTCCCTGGCCCACCGGGAAAGTCCCGGCGATGCCGGCGGGCACGGCGACGCCGCCGACCAGCACCAGGTTGGACTCTTCCAGGCGATACAGCGCGCCGACCTGGCAGCGCATCTGCTCGCACAGCGCGCCGAGCGCGGCGTTGGCCAGGGTCTCGACTTCCTGCTCCCCGCGCAGGCTCAGGGCCACGGCGTTCTCCGCCTCCTGCAGCCACAGCGCCGCCTCGGCGGCCTGGCGCGCGCGCAGCGCCTGGGTCACCACCATCGCCATGGCCAGGAAGGACACCCCGCCGATGCTGCGATTGATATGGGAAAAGCCCGAGCCGTGGCTGGCCGGGGCCAACTCATAACCGACGGCCAGCAGGACGCAGGACAGCAGGGCCACCACCAGGGGCGCGCGGATGTGGCTTTGGAATACTGTGATGCCCACGGCGAAGAAGTAGGTCAGCCAGATCGCGTAGCCAAGCGGGACCACCAGCTCGAGCGCCATGGTGGCGGCCATCAACGCGCCCGCGGCCAGCAGGACCCAGCGGTCACGGGACAAAATCGGATCCTGCATGCTGCGCTTCGCCGTCAAAAGGGCACTGATGTTAGCGCAGCAGGCCCGTCCAAGCCATTGAATTGACGGAGAAATATCGTCTTCGTAAGGCTCTGGACTTCACATGCATTTCACGCGGTGATCAGATTCGCCACTGGCCGATCACACCTCGATCGAATGCACGGCATGCAATGAGCCGCGCACGGCAGCAGCCTGCACCCGTGGCGTAGCCCTCACGTAACTGACTTCTGCCCGCCGACAGCGCAAAATGGCCGCCCTGCATGGGTTGGCCATGCGTGTTCGGCATGGCCCCCAGGCAACGTGATCAGACTTCAGCAGGTTCGAAAAGACTACCCGGTCGCCGGCGGCCACACCGTGGCGGCGCTGCATCCGCTGGACCTGGAGATCCAGGACGGGGAGGTGTTCGGCATCATCGGCCACTCCGGGGCGGGCAAGTCCACCCTGATCCGCCTGCTCAACGGCCTGGAAGCGCCTTCGGGCGGGCAGGTGCTGATCCAGGGCCAGGACGTGGGCCGGCTGGATGGCGAGGGCCTGCGTGCGCTGCGGCGCCGGGTGGGCATGATCTTCCAGCACTTCAACCTGCTGTCTTCGCTGACCATCTTCGACAACGTGGCGTTCCCGCTGCGGCTCGCCGGCGAACCGGCCAGCCGCATCGACCAGCGGGTGCCGGAGCTGCTGGCGCGCGTGGGCCTGCAGGACCATGCCCGCAAGTATCCGGCGCAGCTGTCCGGCGGGCAGAAGCAGCGCGTCGGCATCGCCCGCGCCCTGGCCACCGATCCGATGCTGCTGCTGTGCGATGAGGCCACCAGCGCGCTGGACCCGCAGACCACCGCCTCGGTGCTGGACCTGCTGGCCGACATCAACGCCGAGCTCGGCCTGACCATCGTGCTGATCACCCACGAGATGGACGTGGTGCGGCGCATCTGCGACCGCGTGGCGGTGCTCGATGCCGGCCGCGTGGTGGAGCAGGGCGCGGTGGCCCAGGTGTTCCTGCACCCCCAGCACCCCACCACCCGGCGCTTCGTGCGCGAGGCCGATCCCGCCCACGGCCAGGGTGAGGTCGCCACCGAGGCCGGCAACGCCCTGCGGCTGCGCCTGACCTTCACCGGCGACACCACCTACCAGCCGATCCTGGCGGCCGTGGCGCGGCAGACCGGCTCGGATTTCAGCATCCTGTCCGGCCGTATCGACCGCATCCGCCACACGCCCTACGGCCAGCTCACCGTGGCCTTCACCGGCCAGGTCGAGTCCGTGCGCGCCGCGCTGGAACGCGCGGGCGTGGACGTGGAGGTGCTGGCATGAGCGCGCTGGTGCTGGGCAGCGCCTGGTTCCCCAACGTCGATGCGGCCAAGGGGCAGGAGATCGCCGCGGCCACGCTGGATACGCTGATCATGCTGGCGGCCTCGCTGCCGCTGAGCCTGCTGATCGGCCTGCCGCTGGGCGTGCTGATGTTCCTGACCGGCAAGGGCCGGCCGCAGTCGCGGCCGTGGCTGTACAACAGCCTGGCCTTCGTGGTGAACATCCTGCGCTCGGTGCCTTTCATCATCCTGATGATCAGCCTGATCCCGATCACCCTGGCGGTCATGGGCACCTCGCTGGGCGTGCGCGGGGCGATCCTGCCCCTGGTGGTGGGCGCGGCGCCGTTCTTCGCGCGCCTGGCCGAGGCCTCGCTGCGCGAGGTGGACCGCGGCGTGGTCGAGGCGGCCACCGCGATGGGCGCCACCACCTGGCAACTGATCACCCGGGTGCTGCTGCCCGAGGCGCGCCCGGGGCTGATCTCGGCCGCCACCATCACCGCCATCGCCCTGGTCGGCTTCACCGCCATGGGCGGGGCGATCGGTTCGGGCGGCCTGGGCGACCTGGCCTATCGCGATGGCTACCAGCGCTCGCAGACCGACGTGGCCGTGGTCACCGTGGCCCTGCTGCTGGTGCTGGTGCAATTGATCCAGATGCTGGGCGACCGCCTCACCGCCCATTTCACCCGCCGCTGATCCAGGCTTGTGCCTGATTCGGCAAGACCTCCACGGAAAACCCCCATGAAGCTCACCAATGCCCTGTTCCTCACCCTTGCCACCGTCGCCCTGGCCGCCTGCGGCAAAGGCGGGAGCGAGGCCGCCCCGCAGCAGACGCTGTCGGTGGCCGCCACCGCCGTGCCGCACGCCGAAGTGCTGGAGGTGGTCAAGCCAATCCTGGCCAAGCAGGGCATCGACCTGAAGGTGCGGGTGTTCAACGACTACGTGCAGCCCAACGACCAGGTGGTGCAGAAGCAGCTGGACGCCAACTACTTCCAGACCGAGCCCTACCTGGACGCCTACAACCGCGACCGCGGCACCAAGCTGGTCACGGTGGCCGGCGTGCACATCGAGCCCTTCGGCGCCTACTCGCGCCGGATCAAGACCCTGGCCGAGCTGCGCGATGGCGCGGACGTGGTGATCCCCAACGACCCCAGCAACAACAGCCGGGCGTTGATCCTGTTGGACAAGTCCGGGGTGATCAAGCTCAAGGATCCCAGCAATGCGCTGTCGACCCAGCGCGACATCGTCGAGAACCCCAAGCACCTGAAATTCCGCGAGCTGGACTCGGCGATGCTGCCGCGCGTGCTCGACCAGGTAGACCTGGCCTTGATCAATACCAACTATGCGTTGGACGCCGGCCTCAACCCGACCACCGACGCGCTGGCGATTGAGGACTCCAACTCGCCTTACGTGAACTTCCTGGTCGCCCGCGAGGACAACCGCGACGATCCGCGCATCCAGGCCCTGGCCAAGGCACTGACCAGCCAGCCGGTGCGGGATTTCATCGGGCAGAAGTACAAGGGGGCGGTGTTGGCCGTCGCTCCCAAGTAGAGGAGTGAGCGGGGAGGCGTGAGGAGTGAGGAAGTGCAAGAGCAGAAGCACTGTCTCGGCGCTCACTCCTCACTTCTCCTGGCCCACTTCTCTTGCCAGCCTGGGAAGAACCAGCTCACCAACCTGTGGGAGCCGATTCATCGGCGAAGGGTCTTGCCTTCAGCCCATGAGCTCGCGTGGCAAGCCCCTTCGCGGCTGAAGCCGCTCCCACGGGAAGCGACGGCGGTCGCGCTGCAGCCCTTGGAGTGCCGCGTTGCTTGAAGCAGGCGTGAGCGGAGAGGAGTGAGGAGTGAGGAAGTGCAAGAGCAGGAGCGCTGTCCTGGCGCTCACTCCTCACTTCTCTTGGCCCACTTCTCTTGCCAGCCTGGGAAGAAGCGGCTCATCAACCTGTGGGAGCCGATTCATCGGCGAAGGGCCTTACCCTCAGCCCATGAGCTCGCGTGGCAAGCCCCTTCGCGGCTAAAGCCGCTCCCACAGAAAGCGGCGCTGCCGCCATCGCCTGGACACTTGGGTGATCGGCCATCGATCGTCGGATTGATGTGCGTGGTCTCGCCTGGAGCAGGAGCGAGGAGAGTGTGGTGAGAAGTGACCCGCCGCGAGCGCGGTTCTAACGCTCACTCCTCACTCCTCTCCACTCACTCCTCAACCTCCCACGCCTCACCAGAATGTGGCGTACAACGCAGCGATCACCGCCAGGGTCGCGATGGAGGCGATGTTGAACGAAGGCGCGGTGGCGTAGCTGACGTCGCGGGTCTGGATGCGGTCGCGGTCGCCGGTGGCCTTGGTGAACAGGGCCACCACGGTGGACAGCAGCAGGCACAGCAGGAACACCACGCCGATGCGATCCATGAACGGCATCTGCGGCAGCGCCAGCTTGAGCACCATGGACAGCAAGAAGGAGCTGATGGCCGCGGTCAGTGCGCCGGCTTCGTTGGCGCGCTTCCAGAACATGCCGTGGAAGAAGATCACCACGATGCCCGGGGTGAAGAAGCCGGTGAATTCCTGGATGTACTGGAAGCCCTGGTCGAAGCCGCCCAGCAGCGGCCGCGCGGTCAGGGTGGCCACGATGATCGCGCCCACCGCGGCCAGGCGGCCGACGTTGACCAGCCGCTTCTCCGAGGCCTGCGGCGCGCGCTTGGCGTAGAAGTCCAGGGTGAAGATGGTGGCCACCGAATTGATCTTGGACGCCAGCGAGGCCACGATCGCGGCGATCAGCGCGGCGAACACCAGGCCGAGCACGCCGCTGGGCAGCAGCCGCATCATCGTCGGGTAGGCCTCGTCCGGGCGCTCCAGGCCCGGGGCCAGCATCACCGCGGCGATGCCCGGCAGCACCACGATCACCGGGATCAGCAGCTTCAGGAACGCGGCGAACACGATGCCCTTCTGCGCTTCCTTGATGTCCTTGGCCGCCAGGGCGCGCTGGATGATGTACTGGTTGAAGCCCCAGTAGCTCAGGTTGGCGATCCACATGCCGCCCAGCAGCACCGACAGGCCCGGCAGGTCCTTGTAGAAGGGGTTGTCCGGATGCAGGATCATCTCGAACTTGTCCGGGTGCTGCTGCCACAGCGTGGTGAAGCCGTTGACGATGCTGCCATCGCCGATCTGGCTCAGGGTGATGCCGGTGACCATCAGCCCGCCCAGCACCAGCAGGCTGACCTGGACGATGTCGGTCAGGGCCACGGCCTTCAGGCCGCCGTAGAGCTGGTAAGCCAGCGAGAAGAGCGCCAGCAGTACCAGCGCCACGTCCTGGTTCAGGCCGGTGACCTGGGCGATGGCGATCGAACCCAGCCACAGGATCGAGGTCAGGTTGACGAACACGTACAGCGCCAGCCAGAACACGGCCATCACCGTGCGGATGCGGGTGCCGTACCGCTCCTCCAGGAACTGCGGCATGGTGGTGATGCGGTTGCGCAGGAAGATCGGCAGGAACCACTTGCCCACGATCAGCAGCGTCAGCGCCGCCATCCACTCGTAGGAGGCGATGGCCAGGCCAATGGCATAGCCCGAGCCGGACATGCCGATGATCTGCTCGGCCGAGATGTTGGCCGCGATCAGCGAGGCGCCGATGGCCCACCAGGGCAGGCTGCGGCTGGCCAGGAAGTAGTCCTGCGCGGACTTCTCGCGACCGCCTTTTTCGCGCGAGACCAGCTGGGCCAGGATGAAGATGCCCGCCAGGTAGACCAGCACGATGGCGATGTCGAGGGTGGAAAGACGCATTCGGTGAATCTCCGCAAGTGAACCGCGCCCCTAGCGAGGCGCGGCTGAATCTGGATGGCCGGCGAATCGGACTTCGGGCAGGCCGCGCACGCCCACGTCCAGGGCGAACACATGGCCGGCCTGCGGATCCTGCGACCGCGCCGCATCGTCCATGCCGTCGTGGGCGCTGGTGACGTAGAGGGTGGACAGGGCAGGGCCGCCGAAGGCAGGACGCGTGGGTTGGCCGGTGGGCACCACCAGGATCTGGTCCAGGCGGCCGTCGGGCAGGTAGCGCACGATGCGTGCCGCCCCCCACTGCGCGTTCCACAGGCCACCTTCGGCGTCCACTGCGGAACCATCGGGCTCACCGGGCTGGTCGGACAATGCGACGAAAGTCGATACCGGCCCGATCACATCGCCATAGGCGCAGCGCTGGATACGCTTGTCCAGCGAATCGCAGAAGTACATCGTTTCGCCATCCGGGCTGAAGGCGATGCTGTTGGAAATGGCCACTCCGGGCAGGGGCAGCTGCTCCAGCGACAGGTCGGCATTGAGCCGCCAGAACGCCCCCACTGGCTGCTTGTCGCCTTGGGCGGGCTCGTGCAGCGTGCCGAACACCAGGCGCCCCTGGCGGTCGCAGCCGCCATCGTTGGCGCGGGTGTCGCCACGTCCGGGCAGGCGATGCAGCTCGCGCAGCTCGCCGGTCTCGGGGTGGAAGAAGGCCAGGCGCGAGGCCAGCGCCAGCAGCAGCCAGCCCGGCGCCTGGCACAGCGCCAGGCAGCCCAGCCGCTCGGGCATGGGCCACTGCCGGGTCTGGCCGTCGGCCGGGCGGTGGCGCCACAGCACCGCGTTGTGGATGTCGGTCCAGTACAGGGCCTGCTCGCGTTCGCACCAGACCACACCTTCGCCCAGGCGGTTGCCGGCCGGCACCACGGTGCGCGCATCGTGACTTGCCAGGGCCATGCTCACACCCAGCCGCCGTCGACGATGAACTGCTGGCCGGTGCACATGCGGCTGTCGTCGGCGCCCAGGAACAGGGCCATGCGCGCCAGATCCTCCGACTGCAGGTAGCCAGGCAGGCATTGGGCGCGTTCGATCTGCGCCTGGCCCTCGGTATCCAGCCACAGGCGCCGCTGCTTCTCGGTGATCACCCAGCCCGGCACCAGGGCGTTGATGCGGATGCGGTCGCGGCCCAGCTCGCGCGCCAGGCCGTTGACCAGCCCGTGCACGGCCGACTTGGCCATGGTGTACATGGGGTAGCCGGCGTTCTTGATCATCCAGCTGGTCGAGCCCAAGCAGATCACCGAGCCGCCGCCCAGCCCGCGCATGTCCTCCACCACTGCCTGGGTGGCGAAGTACTGGTGGCGCAGGTTGACCGCGATGCTGCGCTCGAAGTCCTCCGGGGTGGTCTGGCTGAAGTCGTGGCGCACGTCATTGGCGGCGTTGTTGACCAGCACGCCGATCGGTCCGATCTGCGTGCGCGCCTGGGCAATGGAAGCCTGCAGAGCGGCCACGTCGGTCGCATCGGTGTGCAGGTAGACCGGTGCATGCGCCACGTCCTGCAGGCTGGCCAGCAGGGCCTGCGCGCCGACGTCGTCGATGTCCAGGAACGCCACGCGTGCGCCCTGGCGGGCGAACTGCTCCACGAAGCTGGCGCCGATGCCGGTGGCGCCGCCGCTGACCAGCACCGCGCGCCCGGCCAGGCTGGGGTAACGGGCCATGTCGTCCCGGGTGTGCTCGATGTCCTCCCTCATCGCGCTCACCACTCGGCCACGCTGCCATCGGCGTGGCGCCAGATGGGGTTGCGCCAGCGGTGGCCTTCGGCCACGCGCTCGTCCACGTACTGCTGGTTGATCTCGATGCCCAGGCCCGGACCATCGGGGATGGTCACGTAGCCCTCGTTGTAGGCGAAGGGCGCGCGGTCGACCAGGTAATCCAGCAGGTCGTTGGTGGCGTTGTAGTGGATGCCCAGGCTCTGCTCCTGGATGAAGGCGTTGTAGCAGACCGCATCCAGCTGCAGGTTGGCGGCCAGGGCGATCGGCCCCAGCGGGCAGTGCAGGGCGATGGCCACATCGTAGGCCTCGGCCATCGCCGCGATCTTGCGGGTCTCGGTGATGCCACCGGAATGGGAGGGGTCGGGCTGCAGGATGTCCACGCCGCCCTGCTGCAGCACGCGCTTGAAGTCGAAGCGCGAATACAGCCGCTCGCCCAGCGCGATCGGCGCCGGCGACAGCGCGGCCAGCTCGGGGATCGCTTCCAGGTGCTCGGACAGCACCGGCTCTTCGATGAACATCAGGCCGAAGGGCGCCAGCTCGCGCATCAGCACCTTGGCCATCGGCTTGTGCACGCGGCCGTGGAAGTCCACCGCCAGGCCCACGTCCCGGCCCACCGCATCGCGCACGGCCTGCACGTTTTCCAGCACCCGGCTGACCTTGTCGTGGGTATCGACGAACTGCACTTCCTCGGTGGCGTTCATCTTGACCGCGGTGAAGCCGCGCTCGACCGCGGCCTTGGCCGCGCGCGCGGTGTCGGCCGGGCGGTCGCCGCCGATCCACGAGTACACGCGGATACGCTCGCGCACCGGGCCGCCCAGCAGCTTGTGCACCGGTTGGTCCAGGGCCTTGCCATGGATGTCCCACAGGGCCTGGTCGATGCCGGCCAGCGCGCTCATCAGGATCGGCCCGCCGCGATAGAAGCCGCCGCGGTACAGCACCTGCCAGTGGTCTTCGATATGGCGCGGGTCCTTGCCGATCAGGTAGTCGGACAGCTCATCGACAGCGGCGGCGACGGTGTGCGCGCGGCCCTCGACGACGGGCTCGCCCCAGCCGCTGATGCCGGCATCGGTATCGATGCGGACGAACAGCCAGCGCGGTGGGACAAGAAAGGTGGTGACAGCAGTGATCTTCATGGGGTGGGGGCCCTGTTGGCCTGGTTCCAGGCATCGATGAAAGCGTGGGCGCGACGGCCGATCTCGGCCGCGTCCACGCCAGGTTTGAACAACGCCGAGCCGATGCCGAATCCGGCAGCGCCCGCGGCGAGATAAGCGTCCATGTTGTCCGGGGTGATCCCGCCCACCGGCAGCAACGCGGTGCCCTTGGGCAGCACGCTCAGCCAGGCCTTGAGCACGGCCGGCGGCAGCTGCTCTGCGGGAAAGAGCTTGAGCGCATCGGCGCCTGCGGCCAGCGCGGCGAACGCCTCGGTCATGGTCGACACGCCAGGCGCGCAGACCAGGCCGGCGGCCTTGGCCGCGGCGATCACCTGGGTGTCGGCGTGCGGCATGACGATGAGCTTGCCGCCGACGCCGGCGATGTCCTGGACCTGTGCCGGCGTCATCACGGTGCCGGCGCCGACCAGGCAGCGGTCGCCGAAGGCCTCGGCCAGCAGGCCGATGCTCTGAAGCGGGTCAGGGGAGTTGAGCGGCACTTCCAGCGTGCGGAAGCCAGCCTGGACCAGCGCGCCGCCGATGGACAATGCCTCCTGCGGCGTGAGCCCCCGCAGGATCGCAACCAGTGGAAGGGGTTGCAGCCATGCGGTACTCATACAAACTTCCTCAGCTCTTGGTTTTGCGGGTACGTCCGCGTCGTTTGATGTTGGCGCGCGAGTCCACGATCATCCCGTGCATCGCCTCGCGCGCCATTTCCGGCCGCTTGAGCCGGATGGCGTCGTAGACCGCGTGGTGGCGCGGCAGGGAATACTTGAAGTTGGCCGCGGTGCTGGCCGACAGCAGCAGATAGGCTTCCAGCGCGGTGTCGATCACCGAGAACAGCGAGCCCAGCAACTCGTTGTTGGCCGCCTCCAGCACGCTGGCATGGAACTCCAGGTCCGCCCGCGTCCACGCCTGCTGGTCCTGGGCGGCTTCCATCGCCTCGTAGGCATTTCGGATGGCCTCCAGCTGCGCGGGCGTGCGCCGGCGCGCCGCCGCCGAAGCCGCGGCCGGTTCGATGATCTCGCGCATCTCCACCAGCTTCTCGACGAAGTCGTCGGTGGGCATGGAGGCGCAACGCCAGGCCAGCACGTCGGCATCCAGCTGGTTCCAGAAGCGCGGATCGCGCACCCGCGTGCCGGTCTTCTGCTTGGTCTCGATCAAGCCTTTGGACCCCAGCACCTTCAGCGCCTCGCGCAGCGCCGAGCGGCTGACCGCCATGCGTTGGGCCAGGGTTTCCTCGCGTGGCAGCAGATCGCCAGGCTTGATCTCGCCCACCACGATCATGCGACCGATCTCCTGGATCACCTGGTCGTGCAGGTTGCGAACCGCGATTTGTCTCACTGGATCCCCTTACGCCGGCCGCGCCGCGCGATGCGAACGCTTTGATTATCCGACAATAAGGGGCCCCATCAACCCCGTTCGTCAAGCACGAGCTGGTCCGCTGCATCATGGCGACACGGCCCCTAGGTCGATGGCGTCGTAGTCCAGCGGCTGCCGAGGGTTGTCCACGACGATGCGATTCTCCCCGGACTCGAACGCGGCCTGGAACGTTGCCGTGCGCCAGCCGGCGTCCTGACTGGTGCCCAGGACCTGGCCCGGCTGACCGTTGACCTGCAGCTGCGGTGCGCCTCCCAGGCCGATGTCCCGGAAGCGCACTTGCACCTGGCGTTGGCCGGCCCGCGCGGACTGCACGGGGAAGACCAGCCGCGCGCCCTCGACCCCGGCCACGCGCACCCGACGCCCGGCCGAGGCAGAGACGTCCTCGATCTGCGCCGCGCCGGTGCGCAGGGCGTTCTCGGCCTCGTATCGGTTCAAGTCCAGCGGCGCGCTGGCGTAGAGGATCTCGTTGTCCTCGTCCACCTGCGGGGTGGCGGCCACGGAGGAGGAGGTGACATGGAGCAGTTTGCCGTCGCTGCGCGGCAGGATCACCTGGGTCCAGCCGGCATGGGTGTTGCCCGTGCGCTTCTGCACCGGTGCCACGGTTTCCCACCAGGGACCGCGGCCACCGGTATCGTTGCGGTACAGCGTGCGGGCCCCTGGGTCGGCCCCGCCACCGGCGCGCTGCGCGGCCACGATCAGCACGCCCTCGCGGGTTTCGCCCGGCAGCCACTGGATCATGGGACAGGCCGAAGGCCAGCCACCGGACAGGGTCTGCAGGCCAACCCCCGGATCGGCCACATTCCATTCCAGGCCGTCGCGACTGAACTTGATATGCACCTGGCCACTGTTCGGCGCGGCGGTGTTGTCGATGGTTTCGTAGACCATGGCGTATTGCTTGTTCGGCAGGCGCTGGACCACCGCCATGCCGGGACGGTCCACGCCGCCGGGCAGGGCGACATCGAAGACTTCCTCACCCCAGGTCCTGCCGCCGTCGCTGGAGACCTTGTGCGCGATCAGCTGGTTGAAGCCGGCGCGTTTGTGACGCTCGCTGGAATAGAACGCCACCATGCGGCCATCGTCCAGCACCACGATATAAGGCTCCCACACCCCGCCGTTGAGGCGGTCCGAGGGCTGGCCCGAGCCTTTGACGATCGAGCTGCGGTACTTCCAGGTCCGCCCGCCATCGGCGCTGGCATAGAGCTGCATGTCCTGGGCGGTGATGCGTCTGTCGGCATTGCGCTCGATGGCATTGGCCGCCAGCAGCACCGTGCCGGCCGGCAGATCACCGCTGCTGCGCGACAGCTCGCTCAGGTGCGGCTGCCAGTGCAGGCTCCAGTGCGCAGAGCCGCCGTGGGTCTGGTCGGCGATCTTGCCGCTCAGCGTCCAGTGCTCGCCCTCGTCGCGGCTTACATACAGCGGCAGGGTCGGATCGCCAGCGATCTCAAACACCATCAACGTGCGCCCGTTGTCGGCCGCATCGCGCTGATGCGACAGGCGCACGGCCGAGGCATAGCTCATGCCCTTGGCCAGCCGCGTGCCCACCACCGGGGCTTCCGGCTTGGGCGCAGCCAGGGCCGCGCTGGTGCCGACGCAGAGCAGCGTCGGCACCAGCGCGGCGGCCAGCAGGGCGCAGCGCTGGGTCACAGCTTGACCCGGACGCCGAAGGACACGGTCTGGTCCTGGTAGCGGATATCGCGCGGGCGGGTCTTGCCGCCGCCCCAGTACTGGTACAGGTTCTCGCCCAGCAGGTTGGTGGCGGCCAGGACCAGGGTGGTCTTGGGCGTCACGTCGTAGCTGACAGAGAAGTCCAGCTGGTTGGCTGGCACGATCTGGTCCTCGTTGCCCGAGACCGTGTTCTGCGTGAAGCCGGCCACGTAGCGGCCGCGATAGCCATAGGCCAGGCGCGCCGAGACACCGAAGTTCTCGTAGAACAGCACTGCGTTGTAATTGGTCTTGGACACGTTCTGCAGCGGGCGCTTGACCGTGAGGCCGCCGATGAAGGCCGGCGATTCGGTCTCGCCATCGATGTAGGTGTAGTTGAACTGCGCGCCCAACCCACTCCAGGCGCCGGGCAGGAAGTCGAAGGTCTGCTGCCAGGCCGCTTCCACGCCCTGCAGGTAACCGCTGCCTGCGCTCTGCGGCTGGGTCAGCTGGTAGGCCTCGCCGCCGATGGTGACGTCGGTGGTGTAGTTCTGGATGTAGCCGTCGATGTCGCGATAGAACAGGCCCAGGCTGGCGTAGCCCACCTGCGAGAAGTACCACTCCAGCGAGGCGTCATAGCTCTTGGATTCGATCGGGGTCAGGTTGGCGTTGCCGCTGGCGGCCTGGCCGGCACGGTTGATGGTGCCCGGGTTGAGCGAAAGCGATGGGTTGAGCGAACCGAATGCCGGGTAGGCAAGGGTCTTGGCCGCGGTGACACGCAGCTGCCAGGCATCGTTGAACTTCATGTTCATGCTGGCATTGGGCAGCACGTTGGTGTCCTCGGTCTCCAGCGCCAGCGGGCTGTAGAGCCCGGTGCTGGCGTCGAAGGAGAACGCATCCAGCGAGCGCTTGACCTTTTCCACGCGCGCGCCGACCAGGCCGCTGACCGCAAGGCCGAACAGTTCCGTGTCGTACCTGGCCTGCAGGTAGCCGGCCAGCTTCTTTTCCTGGATCTCGAAGAAACGCCCGGGGTTCTCCAGCGGCTCGCCGGAGGGCAGGCCGTAGAAGTTGCGGTAGGCATCGCGGTTGGCGATCAGGTTGTCGAAGCAGGGCGTCAGCCAGCGTTGGCTCATCGCGCTGTTGTCGCGCATGCTGCAGAAGAAGTCGGTGCCGGGGAAGCGCGCGGTCACCTGGTTGTCCGGGTTCGGATTGGCGGTGATGTTGCCGGTGCCCGGGCCGCCGGGGGGCGGGGTGGAGATCTCCACGCTGCCGCGCTGCATCGAGGTGCGGTCGGCATAACGCGCGCCGAACTGCAGGGTGTCGATGGGGCCGTCCATGAACTGGAAGGCGCCATCGCCACGCCAGGCGTTCTCCTCGCCCTCGCTGCGGCTCCAGGTCTGGAACAGGCCGTTGAGGTAGAAGTTGTTCGGGTCCAGCGCCGGGTAGCCCGACAGATTCCAGTTGACGTGGCCGCCGCCGCTGCCGCCCCAGTTGGTGGTGATCGGCCCGCCCAGGAAGGTGTCGATGATGAAGTTCGGGTTGTAGTAGTACCCCGAGGTCCGCGACAGCTCGGTGGACAGGCGCAGCTGGTCGCCGCGCCACTTGAAGCCCAGCGCGTTCTGGATGTCCTGGCCCTTCTGCTCATGGGCCTGGGTGCTGGTGGCCGAGTAGGTGTCGCCGCTCCAGGTGCCGTTGGTGGCATCGCAGATGTTCTGCCCGAAGAATTCCCCGGGGAGCTGGTTGGCATAGCAGTTGTTGCCCACGCCCAGCTGCGAAGGCGCCACGCTGCCGACCGGGAAGGAGAAGTAGTAGTTCTGCGAGTAGTCGTCCCTGACCCAGTCGTACAGGCCTTCCAGGTAGACCTCGGTGTTCTCGCTGGGCTTCCACTGCAGAGCGTAGTTGAAGGAACCGCGCTTGCGATCGCCATGGTTGTAGGCGGTGCCGAAGCCGTTGGGCGCGGCGATCAGGTCGCCACCCTCGGTGCGGATCGGGGTGCCGCTGCCATCGGTCAGGACCTTGGGGAAGTCGCCCCAGACCGCGTCGTAGGCATATTCCTTCTCGATGTAGCCGAAGTTCACCAGTGCGCCGAACTCGCCAGCACCGGTGTCCCAGCGATCGCTCAGCAGCAGGCTGGCGTTGGGATCGAGCGAGCCGCCGTACTTGCTCTGCACCGCGTTGTAGGTCGCGGCGACTTCGCGGCCGTCGAAGTCGAAGGGACGCCGCAGCTGGATATCGACCACGCCGGCAATGCCGCCCAGCGGCAGCTGCGCCTCGCTGGTCTTGTACACGCTGAGGGTCTTGACCGCCGTGGCCGGCAGGTTCTGGAAGGCATAGCCGCGGCCGGAGCTGCTGAAGATCTCGCGGCCGTTGAGCGTGCTGATGACGTCGGGCAGGCCACGGATCACCACGCCGGTGGTCTCGCCCTGCGTGCCCTGGGCGATCTGCACGCCGGTCACGCGCTGCAGCGCGTCGGCCACGCTGTTGTCCGGCAGCTTGCCGATGTCCTCGGCGACGATGGAATCGACCACCATGTCCGAATCGCGCTTGATGTTCTGCGCGGTCTCCAGGCTCTGTCGTAGCGCGGTGACCTTGACCGCATCCAGCTGCGTGGCATCGCCCGCGCTGGCGCTGGCGCCGGCCTGTTCCTGGGCCGTGGTATCGGTGGCGGGGGTCTGCTGCGCGGCGGCCAGGGCGGGCAGCAGCAGGGCAGACAGGATCGAGACGGACAACAGGGAACGGGGAGGCCGGTGTTGCATGACGTCGTCTCCGGACGAAAGCGTTGGGTGGCCGCCGCGGCTAAGGCTGCGGCAGTGAGGGTTCAGCGGATCAGGCAGCGGATGTTTCAGACGCGCGGACAGGACCCTGCGACCAGGCCCTGCCGCGACCACGCCGGCTCAGTGGCCCGGCATGGCCTGTGGCTTCCACGCTCGCCAGGTTTGCGAACCGGGCGGGTGGGTGGGGAACATCTGCATCCGGTGGCGTTGAAAGGCGCTGACGCCCTCCCTTCAGTGGTCTGCATCGACCCTCCCAGACAGATGCAATGACATGACACTCCCGTCCGCGGTGGCCGGCGGCCATCGCGTCAGGGTTCCATACGGTGTGGCAGCGCCCGCCAGGACGCTCCGGTCAGGGCGTGCGCACGCCCCGGTCGGTACTGAATTGGTAAACCATGCGGTTGACGTAGGTTTGTCCCGCGGCAAGCTTGGCCGACCCGAAGTTGGGCTGGTTGGGCGTGTCGGGGAACAGCTGCGGCTCCAGCACGAAGGCATCGCCCTGGCGGTACAGCCGGCCGCTCTTGCCCACGGTCTTGCCATCCAGGAAGTTGCCCGAATAGAACTGCAGGCCCGGCTGGTTGGAAGTCAGCGTCATCACCCGGCCAGTGCGCGGGTCGCGCACGCGTGCGACTTCGCGCGGCTGCTTGGAGACGCTGCGGCTGACCACCCAGTTGTGGTCGTAGCCCAGGCCCAGCAGCAGCTGCCGTTCGACGCCGACATTGCGCAGGTCCTGGCCGATCGGCTTGGGCTTGCGGAAGTCGAACACCGTGCCTTGCACCTGCTTGATCTCGCCGGTGGGAATCAAGGTGGCATCGACCGGGGTGTAGGCATCGGCCTTGAGGGTCAGCTCATGGTCCATCGCCGTGCCCGCGCCCTCACCGGAAAGATTCCAGTAGGTGTGGTTGCTGAGATTGACGATGGTGTCCTTGTCGCCCTTGGCGCTGTATTCGATGGCCAGCTTGCCGTCGCCTTCCAGCGCATAGGTGGCATCCACGGTCAGCTTGCCGGGGAAGCCCTGGTCGCCATCGGGGCTGACGTAGCGCAAGGTCACGCTGGTCGGCGAGGACTTGACCACCGTCCAGGCCACCTTGTCCAAGCCCTGCTTGCCGCCATGCAGGCTGTTGGGACCATCGTTGAGCGGCACGCTGTAGCTGCGCCCGTCCAGGGTGAAACGCCCCTTGGCCAGTCGGTTGGCGAAGCGTCCGACGATCGTGCCGAAATACTGCGGCTTGGCCAGGGTGGCTTCCAGAGACTTGTCGCCCAGCACCACGTCGGCGGACTTGCCATCGCGGTCCGGCACTTCCAGCGAATGCAGCGCCGCACCCAGGGTGAGGATGCTCGCGCGCATGCCATTGGCATCGCGCAGGGCGATGGATTCGATCTTGGTCCCGTCCGGCAGGCTGCCGACCACCGTCCGTTCCTGGGCAGCGGTCGAGCCCGCCAGCGCCATCGCAACGACACCGGCACACAGACCCACCTGCCTGCTCCCAATCCCCATCATGGAACCTCCCTCGTGCGTGATGGTACTAAAACATATAATCAGACAATTTAAACGCTGCGATGCAGCAGGCGCCACTCAACTTTGGTGGCGTGCCAGCGCATCGATTTCCATCAGGCCGCGTGCCACCGCATCGGCCGAGGCCACCACATGCGAGGCGATGCCGATCTCCTGCAGCGCAGCTTCATAGAGTGCGCAAACCGCGGCCGATCCAACCAGCGGTACGGCGCAGGTGGCCAGGGCAGGGAACAGCCTGCGCGCATCGGCCAGCTCCGCACCGATCAGCACGCCACGCAGGTAGGCGCTGGCCTCCTGACGGGGCAGGACGCCGCGAATGAAGCGCGCGCGCACGCCGAACAGCAATGTGGACAGCCCATGGTGGCCCTCCACCGCGCTGCGGACCCCGGCACGGAAGGCCGGGCCATCCTCGCCGGGACCGGACAGCACCGAGGCCAGCACGCCGCCACTGGCGAGCCGGTCGAACAGTTCGCCGGACATGGCGGTCATGAACTCGCCGATGCGCCCGTCCTGCACTGCGACCCACTTGGTATGCGTGCCGGGCAGGGCGACGATGGACGCGCCTTGCAGGCTTCCCGCGGCCAGCAGGCCGAGCAGCTCGGTCTCCTCGCCACGCATGATGTCCGGCGCGCCATCGGCAGCGCGCTCGCAGGCCACGCCGGGCACGATGCGCAGGGCGAGCTCGCCGATCTGCGCAGGCACCAGCCTGGCGGCCACCTCGGCGATCCCGGCCGGGGCGTCGACGTAGCCCGCATCCACCCAGCCGATGTTGGAGCCGATCATCCCGACGGCATAGACGCGTTCGGCCTGTGGCCACTGGCGGCGGATGCGATTGGCCAGCGTCACCATGTCATCGCGCTGCGCATTGGCCACGCCCGCGGCCGCCTCCAGGCTGTCCACCACCTGGCCGCGCGCATCGATAAGGTAGGCCCGGCAATTCGAGCTGCCCCAGTTGATGCCGATGAAGGCATCCGCGTGCGTGTCATTCATGCTGCAGGTCCCTGGGACATTGAAGCGGGCCGTGGGGGAAGTCGTCGCAGGCCCGTCAGCCCGTGCCACCCGCGGTCGGATCTATTTGTCTGATTATATGATTCCGTCACGGACACGCAATGCGACGAGGGCAGGAGTCGTGGTCGCTGGAGCGCGCGGGTTCTACACCATTGGTCCAAGAAGCAAGCACGCAGCCGCGCGTCATTCCCTCGGCACCGGACGACCCTGGCGCCAGTCCAGGGGCAGCACGTACATGGCGCGATAGCGCGGTCTGTCGCCCTCCGCCGGTCGCCAGCCATGGAAAGCGATCCAGCTTCCCCCCGCATGCTCGAACACCGACTGGTGCCCCGGGCCGACCAGCGGCGGATCGCCGTCGCGGCTGCGCAGGATGGGATTTTCCCCGGCGTCCACACACGGCCCCAGCGGACTGTCGCAGCGCGCATAGCCAGTCGCGTACGCGCCCGAACCATAGTCGTTGCCGGCGAAGAACAGGTACCACTGGCCTGCGTGCTGCACCATCTGCGGCGCCTCGACCACATGACCTTCCCACGGCTGGTCGTTGACCGCGCCCTGGACCACCCGCGGTTCGCCGACAAGCGCCTGCGCATCCGCGCGCAGGCGCTGCGCCACGAAGGTGGTTGGCGCGCCGCAGCAGTTGCCGTCGGTCTTGTAGAGCAGCCAGAGATGTTCCCCGCCCGAGGCGCTGCGCTCGCGCACCGGGCTGACATCGATCACGCCATGCTCGCCACCGCATGTCAGCGGCTCGGACTGGGGCACGTACGGGCCGGTGGCGTCCCTGGACACCGCCGCGCCGATGCACAGGGTCAGGCCATCGGGCCGGCGCCGGGTGGCATGGCGTGCGCTGAAGAACAGCACGTAGCCATTGCCGGCACGGATGGCCTCCGGCGCCCACAGGTCCGGGCGATCGGCGCGCGCCCATGCCGGCAGCTGCGGCATGGCCTCACGCGGCGCTGTCCAGTGCAGGGCGTCTTGCGAGGTGGACATCGGGACGTGCAGGGCAGTGCCGTCCTTCCCGCGCCGATTGGTGGCAAAGGCGACCAGCGAACCGTCCTGCAGCGGCAGCACGAACGGGTCTGCGAACTCCTCATCCAGCACCGGGCGAGGGGCTGCGGAGGGCTGGGCGCCAGGCGTGGCGGGCGTGGCATTGCAGGTCGCGGGCAGGCACAAGGCGAGCATCGCGGACACGGCGTGGCGGGCGGTTGTCATAAAAGTTGAAAAAATCATATTGTCGGATAATATGCCGCCACGCTGGACTGTAAAGCCCGGCGCATTCGAGTCGGCCATTACGCACACCTTGGGAGGGGACATGCGTAGAGCGGCAGCTGTCCGTGCACCCGAGCGGGTGCGCGCATGAAGCGCACATTTCGCATGCGGCATCGCACCGCCGGTGATCGTTGGATCGATTCCGGCGTGGCCAGCTCGCATGCGGCCATCAGTGCCCCATCACCGGCGATGGCATCGCCTGGCGCGGCGCGCACGCGTCTGCGCACCCCGCACCGTTCCATTCCGACCGCGTTCGCCTGCGGCGTTTCAACGCCGCCGCGTTGCGTCCCCATTGGCCTTGGCCACACCACCCCCAGGAGCACACCATGCCGTTGAACCCCAGGCCGCGGACCCGCGCGCCCCGCAAATCCGCCATCGCACTGTTGCTGTGCCTCGCGCTCGCCGCCCCGGCCGCCGTCTTTGCCCAAGCCGCCGCACCGCAGGACCAGGCCGCCGCCGTGGCCGGCGCCGCCGACCGCTGGAGCGCCGACCGGGCCAATGCCTGGTACCGCGAGCAGCCCTGGCTGGTGGGCGCCAACTTCATTCCGTCCAACGCCATCAACCAGCTGGAGATGTTCCAGGCTGAGACCTTCGATGCGGCCACCATCGACCGCGAGCTGGGCTGGGCGCATGAGAAGTACGGCATGAACACCATGCGCGTGTACCTGCACGACTTGCTGTGGAAGCAGGACCCCAAGGGCCTGGTCAAGCGCATCGATGCTTTCCTTGCGATCGCGCAGAAGCACGGCATCCGTCCGGTGCTGGTGCTGTTCGACAGCTGCTGGGACCCGGACCCGGTGCTGGGCGCGCAGCGCCGTCCCATTCCCGGCGTGCACAACTCCGGCTGGCTGCAGAGCCCGGGCCGCCATGCCTTGGTCGACCCGGCCAGCGACGCGCACTTCCGCAGCTATGTGGAAGGCGTGGTCGGCGCCTTCGCCAAGGACAAGCGCGTGCTGGCCTGGGACATCTGGAACGAGCCGGACAACCCCGGCGGTGGCAACTACGAAGGCAAGCAGCTGCCGCAGGAGCAGGCGCGCATCGCGCAGATCCTGCCCAAGGCCTTCGGCTGGGCGCGCAGCAAATCGCCGATTCAGCCGCTGACCAGCGGCGTGTGGATCGGCAAGGACTGGTCGCCGGGTGCGCCCACGCTCAATGCCATCCAGACCGCGCAGCTGGCGCATTCGGACATCATCACCTTCCACAACTACGAGCAGCCCGAGTTCTTCGAGGCGCGCATCGCCCAGCTGCGGCCCTACGGGCGTCCGCTGATCTGCACCGAGTGGATGGCGCGCGGCAGCGGCTCGGCGGTGGACAGCATCCTGCCGATCGCCCGCCGCGAGAACATCGGCATGATCAACTGGGGCCTGGTCGATGGCGCGATCCAGACGCGCATGCCCTGGGACAGCTGGAAGCGCCCCTACACGATGGAAGAGCCGGTGCTGTGGTTCCACGACCTGATGAAGGGCGATGGCACCCCTTACCGCGAGCGCGAGGCGCAGTTGTTCCGCGATCTGGCCAAGCAGCCAACGGCCTCCGCGGCCGCCGCACGCTGAACCCTTAGCACACCCACGACCCATCACGCTCCCGCGGTCGCAGCTGCGACCGCGCCACCCGGAGAACCGGCATGCGCACCACCCGTTCCATCCACGCCACCCTGCTGGCCAGTGCGATCGCCATCGCCCTAGTGACGCCGGCCCTCGCCCAGGACGCCACCCAGGCCGCATCGGATACGCCCGAGCAACCTGCGCAGGCTGCAACTGCCACCCAATCCGCGCAGGCCACGCCGCAGGCCGGCACCGCCACCACCATGGACACCGTGCAGGTGCTGGGCATGCGCGAGAGCCTGCAGTCCGCGCAGGCCATCAAGCGCGACTCGGAGCAGATCATCGACTCGGTGGTCGCCCAGGATATCGGCAAGCTGCCGGACATCACCGCCTCGGCCTCGCTGGCGCGCGTGACCGGCGTGCAGGTGACGCGCGCGGCGGGCGAGGCCGCCGACGTGCAGGTGCGCGGCCTGCCCAACCTGACCACCACCTACAACGGGCGCGAGCTGTTCACCGCGGAGAACCGCAGTGTGGCGCTGCAGGATTTTCCGGCCGGCGGCGTATCCGGGCTGGATGTCTACAAGTCCAGCACCGCCGAGCTGGTCGAAGGCGGCATCGCCGGCCTGATCAACGTGCGCTCGCGCCGGCCCTTCGATTTCGAAGGCCGCGAGATGTCCGGCTCGCTCAATACCGTGTACCTGGACCAATCCGACAAGGCCGACCTCAACGGCAACTTCCTCTTCAGCGACCGCTGGGACACCAGCGTTGGCGAGATGGGTTTCCTGGTCAACGCCGCCTGGAACCGCCTGCGCTTTCTGGATTCCACCCGCGAGAACTCGCTGGTGATGGGCGTGGCCCAGCCCGGCCAGACCGACCAGCCGGGCTTCCGCTATCCCGATGGCGTCGGCACCTTCTACGGGCAGGGCAGGCGCACGCGCCCCTCGCTCAATGCGGCCTTCCAGTGGAAGCCGAACGAGCACTGGGAAATCAACGCCGACTTCCTCTACCAGGCCTTCCGCAGCCGCGACAACGACAGCTACATGTTCGTGCCGCTGTACTCGGCCGACATGCAGATGTCCGACGTGGACCTGGCCGAGGGCAACCAGGCCCCGCAGGCGCGCGGCTTCACCGCCACCGGCGGCCTGCGCCCGGAGGGCTACCAGGCCTCGGTCGACGCCAAGACCGACACCTACCAGTTCGGGCTGGGCGCGGTGTACCAGAACGAGGGCGTGCGCTGGTCCTCGGACATCGCCTTCACCGATTCGGAGTATTCGCTGACCCAGAACAACATCGACTGGGCCTTCGCGTCCACGCCGGTGCGGGACGTGCAGTTCGAATCGACCGGCGACGGCGGCCCGTCCTACAGCTTCCGCGACTTCAACCTGTTCGACCCGGCCAACTACATCTTCCGCGGCTTCTTCGACCGCAACTACATGGCCGGAGGCAACGACTTCCAGGCGCGTACGGATTTCGAATTCACCCCGGAGAGCGGGTTCATCACCAAGTACCAGGCCGGCGTGCGCTACACCGACCGCGATGCCGAGCGCCACAACGGCGAGCGCTACGGCTACATCGAGAGCGCCGGGCTGACCTACCTGGACCTGCCGGTAGGCCTGACCACCACCGGCGGTGGCTTCGAGGGCTCCAGCGGCGGCCCGCCGCGCAAGTGGATCAGCGCCACCCGCAACAGCATCCGCCGCAATGCCGACCAGCTGCGCCAGATCACCGATTCGCTGCTGCCGGCCGACAACACCGACTTCGACACCCTGGGCGACCCGGCCTACAACGACCTGCAGACCTTCACCGCCAACGAGAAGGCCAGCACCGCCTATGCGCAGGTGCGCTATGCCTTCGATACCGCCATCCCGATCGATGGCTCGCTGGGCATGCGCGCGGTGCAGACCGAGACCCAGGTCAACGGCACCTCGCGCGATGAAAGCACCAACACCTTCACCCCGGTCAGCAGCCGCAACAAGTACACCGACTACCTGCCCAACGCGAGCATCCGCTTCAGGCTGAGCGACGAGTTCCAGATCCGCGCGGCGGCCACCAAGACCCGCACGCGTCCCAACTTCGACCAGCTCAACCCCTCGACCATCATCAACCCGAGGCAGGGCGCCTGTAACACGGACCCGACCAGCATCAACTGCTTCCAGAGCGCCAACAGCGGCAATCCCAACCTGTCGCCGCTGGAGTCGAAGAACTACGACCTGTCCTTCGAGTACTACTTCTCGCGCAGCGGCTCGGCCAGCGTGGCGCTGTTCCGTCGCGACGTGCAGGGCTTCATCGCCAACGTCACTACCGACCAGCCCGACCCGATCTACGGCACCTTGCGCCTGACCCGGCCGGAGAACGGCGGCAAGGGCAGCATGGAAGGCGCGGAGATCGCCTTCACCAGCTTCCTGGACCTGGACGCGCTGCCGCCGTGGGCCCGCAACTTCGGCGTGCAGGCCAACTACACCTACATCGATGCAGGTGCGGAGCAGGGCCCGACCGTGGCCGAGTCCATCCCCGGCGAGCCACGCATCCCGGGCGTGTCCAAGAACTCCTACAACCTGGTGCTGATGTACGAGCAGCCGGTGTTCTCCGCACGCCTGGCCTACAACTGGCGCTCCAAGTGGGTGCAGGAATACCTGCAGATCAACGACCCGGCCCTGGGTGGCCCGGGCCCGTTCCTGCCGCTGGTGCAGGACGAGCGGGGCACGCTGGACCTGTCCTTGAATTACACGCCGATCCCGTCGATGACCATCGCCTTCGACGTCAACAACATCCTCGGCGACCCCATCACCAACTCGCGCACCTACAACGTGGAAGGCGACACCTACACCCGCCAGGTCAAGTACCTGGAAACCCTGTACTCGCTGGGCGTGCGCTTCCGGTTCTGATCCCGGAGGTTGCCCCGACCTCGCGCTTGCTTACCTCCAGATGGCGGCCAGGCCTTTGTGCCTGTGCCGCCTTTTTTTTCAGTTTGTAGGCAAGGCGAGCCGGGAGACCGGAAATCCGCGGCGTGGTGGCAGCGCATGGTCATGCATGTGCGATCCGTCCACACAGCCGTGGCTGCCGTGCCGTCCTCGGCGGGGCGGCGGAGCAGGGAGCAGGGGGGCAGGGGGGCAGGGCATGTGAGGCGCAACGCGTGGCTCGTGAGCGCTCGGAGGCGCCAGGGGACACGCAAATCGGGCAGGGCATCTGTGCAAGATGTCGAAGGCGGACGACGCGGTTGATCCGCATCATCCGATCATGGCGGCTTGAGCCGCGGCCGCGGCTTGGGACGACAACCGTACTGGCATCGCATCCGCATCGGACCCCCGTCGCTGCGTCATCCATTGCAAGCAGCGATCGGCCATGGCGCTCACGGAACATTACTGGTCCCGTCGCTCCTCGGCTAATATCGTCCACGGGGATGCGTGGGGGTCAAGGATGAAGCGTTGGATCTGGGTGCTCGTGGCGTTCTGCCCAGCGGCAAATGCCCAGCAGGTCTACAAGTGCGTGTCGGGCAAGGACGTCAGCTATCAATCCTCGCCATGCGCCGGACCAGCCGCCAAGACCTGGGACGCCGTCCCGGTGCCGGAGCCCAGCAATGCCGAGCAATGGCGCCAATACCGCATCAGGCAGGAACTGCAGCGCCGCTACGCGTCGGATCGAGCGGCAACAGCGGCGCACGTGCCCACCCCCATGCCTGGCAACAAGAGTCCAGATGCCTGCGCCGCAGCCAAGCGCAACAACAAGCGGTCCTGGCGGCCGCCGGCATCCGACGCACGCACGATCTGCTGCGCGCCTTGGACGAACAGGTAACCAGAGCGTGCCGTTGACCGCTTTCATCTGAAGCCGCTGCGCACACTGAGCGCCTGAGAGCCCGGCGCTGTGGTTGGATGCGTCTCCAAAGCGCCAGTCGAGCGCTCACATGACCTCTTCTGGTGCGATCGCGGAGCATACCGACGCCACCGCGTCCTGTAGCTGCACGTTAGCCGGGCCAGCAGGGCTTGTTGGGCACCTCGACCCAGCCGTGCTCGACCCGCTGGAAGCGCTGGCCCTTGATGCAGCGCTGGTTGGCGCGCAGTGGTTCCAGCGTTGTCACTGGGGTCGTGGTCGGTTGCGGATTGGGCTGCACAGGCCGCTGGGTTCGCGCCGGTCGGGACATTCGTTGCTTGGACAGCTCGTGGTCAACGTATGCGGACCAAGCAAGCGCCAGGAAGCCCGCCAACGCTGCAGTCATGACCTGTCCGACAAAGATGCCCAACGCAATCTGCCACCACAGGCCATCGTGGTTGTTCGAGGCGGGTCTGTAGCTCATGGCACGTCCTTGTGTTCAACGTGCTCATCATAGGGGCGCGGCCGGGGCCAATGGTCAGCCTTGATCGACGCAGCGGTCCTGTGGCGATCCTGCAACGGAGCGAGGGGACCGGGAGAGCTGATCTAGAGTCAGGTGGGCTCGGAGGTCGGACCTATCAAACTTCGCATAATGCATATTATGTAACATCCAGGCCTTGCAGCCAGGGCGAGCATGTCGCGTGGGGTGACTTGGTTCTGCGGTCTCATGCCCTGGCCTGACGAACGGCCGGGTGAGCGAGATGCCGCTGCAAGTGCTGGCGCTGAGCAGCGAGCCGCAGGCGCGCCATTGTCGTTTCATGCCGCCACCTCAAACATAATGGGGCCATGAAAAAACCCCCCGAATTATTGACCCAACGTAGCTTCTGGATGGCCAATGCTACGGCTCTGATTCTTTGCGCGGCCGTTGGCATCGTCTTTGGTAGTTGGTCTACGGACGCCAAAGAGAAGGGGGCCGCCATTGGTGGTGTCGTATCCGCATTCCTTGGCGCCGCAATTGCTGTCACAGGTGCCGCGTGGATTCAGGCACGACGGGAGGCGCTCACGAGAAAGCAAGTGCTTCTGACTGTTTCGAAGATGATTCCCACGATCAGAGCCACTGCATCGGATCTTTCCGACTTCCACACCGTGGAAAAGATGAGCGATCGCGTGATAAGTCAGGCCCTGGCAAGCCTCAAGGCCAGACGAGATCAGATTATTCGCCTTGGCCCGCTGCACGGCGTGTTGGATGGCGACTTGCCTATTTCCATCCTCGACACCGAGCTGGCAATTGAGACGTTCGAACTTCAGACGGAAACGAAGAGCGAGCGGTACTTCCACGAAATGGGCTCCGGCATTACTAAGACAGAGGTCATCAGCAAGTCTTTCGTCAGATTCAAGGCGATAGCGCTTCTACGGACGTGCGATCGCTGCTTGGAGCTGCTCAACCTTCCGGTGCCTGATATGACCAGCTCGCAACGGAGCGAGATGCGGAGGATCTTTGGCGACAAACAGTAGCTCCATCACTCGCACCCCTTCCCTACTTCACCCGGCCTGCCGGCGGCGGTGAACTCCCGCAACGGCACCCATCCGCGCTTAGAGCAGTGAAATCCCAAGTCGCGGCGGCGGGGGCCGAACAGGAACAGCGTGAAGCACGACGCTAAGCGGGCGCAGTATCGCGTCCCGGTGTGATCGACCGGCGGCTTGCTGAAAGCCCGACGCGGCAGCTCGATATGGTGTGTGTGGCGGGCGGGCATGAATCGCAGATCGCCTGCGCGGAACCTGGCGCCGGTGCAGGCCGCCTTCGGCGATGGTGTGCTCGATGTAGCGCCCGCGCAGCAGGAAGCTGACCGCCCACGACGGACGGTCTTGCAGGGCGCGGTCGTCGTCATCGCGCAGGAAGTGGTGCACGTACAGGTTGGGCAGCAGACGTGAGGTCAGCCACACCACGGCGCGTTGCCAGCGCGTGCGCTGGGCCGGCGCGATGTGCTGGAACCAGCCGCGCCAGAGCGTCAGGCACCAGCGCGGTGCAGTTAGGCGCCGCCATCGTCGTCGGCGCTGACGATGAGGTCCGGCGGCCGCTTGGCCGTGACGTTCAGCATCAACCTGGTGAGGGGGCGGTTGGCGAGTTGCTCACGCATGCGCTGCCGTCCCCTGCATGTGGCCGCGGCCGGGGTGCACTGGCAGCAGCGACATCTGGGTGTCGCGCAGGCCAACATCGGGAAGCAATGGAGCTACTACAGCTTCGACGACGACATGAATGCCGGGCAGATCAGGCAGGCCACCGTGACCAGCACCACCAGCTTCACGCTGGACTTCCCCTACAATGGCCCGCAGCACGCCAGCCTGCGCTTGAGGCGCCATCCGCGCTGGGGCAGCGACGTGATTCTGAGCGTAGATAAGGGCCAAATGCTCTGCAGCAGCTATCGGGGTTGCCCGATCTGCGTGCGATTCGATGACGCAGCAGCTGTGACCTACAACGGCACCGAGCCATCCGACAACAGCTCGGACACGATCTTCATCCCAGGCTTCGACCGCTTTTCCAGTAAGCTGCAGAAGGCCAAGACTGTGCGCATTGAGGTCGAGTTCTACCGGCAGGGCAACCGCGTGCTGGAATTCTAAGTCAGTGACTTTGACGCGGCGAAGCTGAAGTGATTAACATTAATTAGATGCACCGCTGAGCAGAGATTCTTATGGAATGCCCGCATTGCCAGGTAACTATTCATGACCTAAGTCACCCAAATGATCTGGGCACTGACGTCGACGGATTTTGGCAGGTCCTTAGTCAAAAGTGCCCAGCGTGCCAGAGGTTCATCGTTCACCTGAGATCGAGAGAAGTCATCGATAGGGCTGACTTTGAAAGGTTCACTCAGGTGCCGCGTGTGAACAAGATTCTCGTGTATCCGAAAAGATCTGGTCGCAATGCCCCACCCGCTGAGGTTCCTGCAGATTTGGCGCGCGACTTTTCCGAGGCTTCAGCTGTGATAGCCGATAGTCCGCAGGCTAGCGCTGCATTGAGCCGGCGATGCCTTCAACAGATCCTGGTCGAACATGCTGGCGCACAGGGCCGTGATCTTGCGCAACAGATTCAAAGTGTTCTGGATCGTCCAGGCCTTCCATCCTATCTGGCTGAGGCGTTGGACGCTGTTCGAACGATTGGGAATTTTGCAGCTCACCCTATTAAGAGTACGCATTCAAGGGAGATCATTCCGGTTGAAGCAAATGAGGCCGAGTGGTCGCTCGACATTCTGGAAAGTCTTTTTGACTTCTACTTTGTGCAGCCCGTGAAGCTTGAGCAGAGACGTTCCGCGCTCACTGAGAAACTGCAAAGCGCGGGGAAACCTGCGTTGAAACGCGGAGTACACGACGCTTAGCGTACCTGTCCAGCCTCCACCATCTTGCCCACACATTTCCGCTCGCCAACGCACGCGATCGGTTGTGGCGATGCCCAGCACCTGATTAGCTCAGGACTCCAGCTCGATGATGTATCCGCCGAAGGCAGCGCCGCCCCGGGTCAGTGAGGTGGACAGCGATCCGTATCTCAGACCGGATCACCGCCGCCTGCTGAATGTCATTGGCCGCTTGACCGACAAGCAGCGCCGGGGATTGCTGGATCTTCTTTCCCAGATGTAGCCACATTACTTACCAGTGAGCGATGTCGGACAACTGCAGGGACGTCAGAGACGGCACACACTTCATGCCCGGAATGCGGCGACAGATCAGCAGGATACCATGACCTCCGCTCGCAATGGCAGGCCAGCTGGCGTAAAGCATCGAATTCAATCTTTCCGTTTCTGGACCGCTGGGGTTTGATATTGGTCGTTCAATTGGGCTCAATGAAAATTGAGCATCCAGTCCTTTGAACCAAGTCTTTCACATTGCATGTAGGCCTGTTGAATGTCACACCTTTGGTTTCAACAACCTCAAGGTTTGACGTGTGGCCATTGGACAGTGTGGCTATCAATGCCCGTTCGCCATCGATCATGAAGACTAGCCGCTTTGCACAGTATCCAGACTCCGTCCTGACGCAGGCCAGCTCACTATTCAGAGAATCCATATCTGAGCTAGCCGTAACCCAAGCTAGCGAAGCAGATACGAGTGGTGCAAAAAGCAGGAGTGTCAACGCCGGCCATATTCTCAGCTTGCGGTAATGCTCGTCTCTTTTGAGAAATGCCTCACTCAACACCACCCCGCACCACCCGCTTGCCGCGGCTCCAAATGTCATCAGCATTGAATAAGATAAACCGCGTCCTGTTCCACCAAAAATCAATGCAGCCACGCAACCAACCACTGCGAGGGATAGGGCTAGCGCTGGCCACTGTATCCGCAGTCGCGATTTTGGTCCGGAATTCTTCGGCGTCATTATTAGTGACGTAAAAAATGAAAAGGTCCCAATCGATATTGGGATAACGCTGTACATTGTTAGCGTTGTCATGGGGATTGCAGGAAAGATCCAGCTTGCGTTAAAGGCGTAGAGATACGTGAAAACGTAGGCACTACCCAGAATCACACTCGCTGCGTACATGACAACTGAGTACGTCGCCAAAAAAGCCAATGCTGTTGTTTCGAACCTAGCGCTAGTCATATACATTCCAGTTTTTGCTCATCAAAGATACATAACTCACCTGTCTTGCTTCCAGCATCTTTCGCAAACATTTCCGCTCACTTCGCCAGCGCACTCGATCGGTCGTGGCGATGCCTAGAACGTGGCTGGCCCAGGACTTTAGCTCGATGATGTAACGGTCCGGGATGGGCTCGCCAGCGGCGGGCGCGGCCGGCTCCGGCGGATAGATGCCTTCCGGCTCTTCTAAGCAGTTGCTAACGCGCGGCGGCGTTGGCGGCGTCGATGGCCGGGGAAAGGCTTGGCAGCCCGTCAGGCATGCGGCAATCGCCACGCACCACCACCGTGCGGATCTGGACTTCACGTGCATCGGTGCTCCCCTGCTCTGCTGCCACAGCCGTTGCGCGCTCCTGGCGCGTGCCCGCGGCGATGTCGTTGGATTGCTGGTCGGCCCGCTGGGCGTGCTTGCGTTCGGCCTCCACGGCGCTGGCCACCGCGACTGCCTGGCGCTCACCGCAGCGCGCTTTGGCACTGCTGACGCGGCTGTATAACCACAGGTTGCCTCCCAACGAAAGCGCCAGCACACCGCCCAACGGCAGGATGGCCACGGACATGCCGGCAATCAGATAACGCACCAGCGGATTGAGCGTGCTGAACATGGCCTACGGCGGCGAACTGGGGTGACGGTTGTGGAGCCTTCGCTCAGGGCCCCGGTAGACCCGGTCGCGGCGCTTGGCCGCGCCGCGCGTGACGGCGTGAAGGAAGCCGAGGAAGGTGACGCCGGCGACGGCGGCGGACCAGCGTGGGCCGTCCAGGTGCTGGAGCACATCGATCAGCCGATATAGCAGCCCGGCGAACAGCAGCGCGCCGAAGAAGATCGGGCCGTGGTCGTTGGTCGCAAAGTGGGCCTCGCGGGAAATTCGGGCGCCGAGCAGGATCAATCCGACCACCGGAACTATGGCCAGTAGCGCGTCCGGCTTGACATCGAAGATCACGGCAACCGCCCTACGGGTCCGGCCATGTGTCGCCGTTTACGCACCAGGGTGAAGCTGCGCACAATGGCAAGCCATTCCTGCTTCAGACGCCCGCGCCAGCACAGGTTGCGCCAGCCCTCGACGTCGCGTGGACGCCTAGCAGGTAGTCATATAAGGGCGGCATGCTGGGCGTGGTGACCATGATCAGTGCCATCCCCCATGCCTGGCACGGCGAGGCCGGGGTCAGCGGTGGAACATGTGTCCACCCGGAGTGAAGGCTCGCAGCAGCATCAGTACGCACATGCTGCCGAACAAGACAAAGCCGAAGCGGCGCAGGTGGTCCATCTTGGTTCAGTCGTCGCGACCGAGGTTTGCGAGCCGCGCCATCGCGGCCATCAGATTAATGATCCAGGCAGGGGCAGCCAGCAGATACCAGAGGCTCATCGTGTTTCGTCCTTCGAGGGAAGCACCGGCAGCTCCGGTGCGGGACGTCGCTTGAGGAACGGCAGCCAGTCCGACAGCCGCGAGGTCTGGATGAACCGAGCGATGGCGTCCCGCAGTTCCGGCAGCAGTTGGATACCCATCGGAAGCAGAAAATACACCGCGATCGCAAACAGGAATGCCAGCGCCCCCTGCAGGCCGGCAGACCATGTCCACGCCCCCGTAGGCCGGGGCGAGTCCAGAAAGGGTTGCACCCGTAACGCCCGCGCCGGCTGCCTGCGCGTAGCGTTTGCCGTCGGGCCGATCCTTGGTGTGCGAGTCGTAGGCCAGGGCGATCAGCGCGCCCACAGCGCCGGCGACCACTGTGGTAGCCGGAAAGCCCAGCACAGGCGTGGTGGTGTCGTTGGAGCACCAGCTGGCGGCGGTCCCGCTGATGCCGATCAGAATGGGCAGCACCTTGTCCGTCATCGACACGAGGTTGCCCCGGTGCGCACGTCACCGCCACGCGCATTCACGCTTCTACCTCATCCCAGGCGGCCAGCGCCTCGGCGTAGTTAACGCCCCGCTTCGTCAGCAGCGCCTTGCGCTGTGCAGGCGAGCCGCGGTCATTCCCCAAGTCTCCAAAAAGCATTGTTACGCTGCCGCTCAGACCGCCGGAATGTCCTGCCGGCGCGATCAGGGACCTGCCCCCGTCAAGGTCGAGATGACAGCCGACAGGACCAGCAGTCCTCTCTGCCCTGGCCGTTCGGGTCAAAGCTTCACAAACCGCTGCATCTTCCGCGCCAGCCAGCCGCTGAACACCAGCGGCGCATCCAGTGCGGAGACGCAGATGCAAGGCACGCCGGGTGCTGTGACCGGCTGGTGCTCAACCTCCCCGTCCAGGTCGGCCGCGTCGCCTGCGGCGAACACGCCGAGGGCGTCGTTGTAGGCGCCGCGCAGGATCTGGGTCAGTTCGCTGCCGCCGTGGCTGTGCATGGGCAGGCATTTGCCGGGGGCGATCTTGAGCATGACCAGGTTGGGCATCTGCTCGGCGCGGATGCAATACATCCCCGGTCCCATCCACCGCCAGCGCAGCGCGCTGATCGAGGTCCCGAAGTACGGGTGCAGCGCTGCCGGTAGGTGGTCCGGGTCCGCGCCGGGCCGTGGCGGGGGTGGCGCCTGCACCGTTGATGCGGTGACCTCAGGCGTTTCGGAATCCAGTCGTGCCAGCATGGCTTCGCGCAGTGCCTGCCTGCGCGCGTCGCTGTCGGTGGGCTGGGGCTGAGTCTGCTCCAGCAGGACCGAGCCGATCGCCTCGGCATCGCGCAGGCGCCGCCGGCAGTGTGGGCACTGCTCCAGGTGGACACCGGCCACGATACTCAGCGGTGCCGGCAGGCCACCGGCGGCATAGCTGATCAGGGTGGATTCGTGCAGGTGGTGGTGCGGGTTCATCGCGCGCCCCCGACCTTGGATTGCAGCTGCAGGAAGGCGCGCCGCAGGTGCGACTTGACCGTCCCCAGCGGCATCGCCAGCGCCTGGGCGATTTCGCTGTGGCTCTTGGCCTCGAAGTAGGACATGCGCACCAGCCGCGCCTGCACGGCCGGCAGCTCGTTGATGCGCTGGCGCAGGCTTGCATGGTCGGCGAACTGTTCGGCCGTGCTGCGCTCCACGACATCCACCACGGCCGCCTCTTCCACCGCGGTCTGGACCTGCATCCAGCTGCGCTCGCGCCGGACCCTGTCGATGTGCAGGTTGCGCGCAATGCGATACAGCCAGGTGCTCAGGGCACCCTGTGCGGGGTCGAAGTCCGCGGCCCGCAGCCACACCCGCAGCAGGCTGTCCTGCGCCAGCTCCTCGGCGACCGCCTCGATCGCGCCGAGCCCGCGCAGATACACGCACAGGCGCGGCATGAAGTAGTCGTAGATGCGCATGAAGCACTCGCGGTCGCGTAGTCGCGCCACGCCGTCCATTTCACCGGGCCAGTTCGTCGGCTCGCTTGTCGGCTGCTGGGAACTGGACACGATACGTGCGCTGTCGAATGGGCTGAAGGGGCTGGCGGCGTCAGGGTACATCGTGACTCGGTACTTGGTGAGTCGTCGCGGGAAGGTGAGGTTGTGGGTGCATGTACGGCCCAGGGCCGCGATTGGATGCAGGATCTGCAGTGCATCCGCTCGTCTCTGCCGGCCGTATCGACCCAACCTGCCTGCCTGGACGACCGCCATGCGTGCCACCTGGCTGCTGCTTTGCCTGCCCGCCCCTGCCCTGGCCACGTCGTGGCTGCGCACGGAAGGGGTTGCAACGACACCCCAAGGCGCCGTCGCCTATCGGGAGGTGCATTGGCAGCACGGCCCGGCCGACGGCGCGGAGCGCTGGGTGGTCTACCAATGCGCGGACGGGCAGCCATTTGCACGCAAGCACCTACCCGCCACCCCACAGCCCCAGGCCCGCGGCTATGTCCTGGAAGACCGACGCAGCGGCCAGGCGGCTGAGGTCCGGGCCACGGACGGCAAGGTCTGGATCGCCTGGAAGGAAGATGCCCACGCACCGCAACGCGAGCATGAGCTTTCCCTCGCGCCGGAGGCTGTGATCGATACCGGATTCGACGCGGCGGTTCGCCGGCATTGGGCGGCGTTGCTGCGCGGTGAACGCGTTTCGCTGCCGTTCCTGGTGCCCGGCCGGCAACGCTTTTATCCCGTTTTGGTGCGACGCAGCGGACCGGTGCGGTGGCAGGGAGTGGCCGCTCAGTCCATCGAGGTCAGTCTGGACACCTGGTATGGCGGGGTCGCCCCCCGTCTGGCCTTGGTCTATGCCGATGCGGACCGGCGCCTGCTGGAGTTTCGCGGCACCAGTAATCTCCGCGACGGCCGCGGGGACTATCCCGAGGTGATCGTGCGCTTTCAGGCCGCGCCCAGCGAGCGCCCGGCGAGCCAGTGGCAGGAGGATTGGGAGCGCCCCTTGGTAGGGCGATGCCCTGGCGTGGCGGGGTGAACATGGACGGTTGCAAGGGCCCTGCATCCATTGCGCCTCGTGCTGCGTACAGGCCGCCACGACACCCGCCGGGACTCCGCATGGCCTCCGCACCGCCCCTGCCCCACCGACGTTGGCGCCTGCTGCGCAGCCTGCAGCGCTGGGTGGACACCGGCGACGCCACGCAGGTCCAGGGCGAGCGCCCTGATCGCATCGACTGGTTGCGTGCGGTGCCATTCGCGCTGATGCATCTGGCCTGCCTGGGCGTGCTGTGGGTCGGCGTGTCGTGGGCGGCCGTGGCCTGCGCGGTGTTGTTGTACGCCGTGCGCATGTTCGCCATCACCGCGTTCTATCACCGGTATTTTTCGCATCGCACCTTCCAGGTCTCGCGGCCGGTGCAGTTCGTGTTCGCGGTGATCGCCGCTTCCAGTGTGCAGCGCGGGCCGCTGTGGTGGGCCGCGCATCACCGGCATCACCACCGACATGCCGACCAGCCCCAGGACCCGCACTCGCCGCGCGAGCATGGGTTCTGGCGCAGCCACATGGGCTGGTTCCTGACCCGCGGAGCCTTCGCGACCGATCTTTCGCGGGTTCCCGATCTGGCCCGATTCCCCGAATTGCGATTGCTGGACCGCTTCGACACCTTGGTGCCGGTGTTGCTGGCTGCCAGCCTGTATGCCCTGGGGGCCGCGCTGGAGCGCTGGTCGCCCGGGCTGGAGACCTCCGGCCCGCAGATGCTGGTGTGGGGCTTCTTCGTTTCCACCGTGGTGCTGTTCCACGCCACGGTGACGATCAACTCGCTGGCCCATCGCTTTGGGCGGCGCCGGTTCGACACCAATGACGACAGCCGCAACAACCTGTGGCTGGCCTTGCTGACCTTCGGCGAAGGCTGGCACAACAACCACCACTTCTTCCCTGGCACGGCCCGCCAGGGCTTTCGCTGGTGGGAGATCGACCTATCCTGGTATGGGCTGCGCCTGCTGGCGGCGGTGGGACTGGTCACAGGGCTCAAGCCCATCCCCGACTGGGTCCTGGCCAAGGCGAGGCACTGACATGCGCATCGCCGTCATCGGATCGGGAATCGCAGGGCTGGCCAGCGCCTGGTGGCTGGATAGTGAGCACGAGGTCACGCTGTTCGAGGCCAACGACTACCTGGGCGGTCATACCCACACTCACGACATCGAGGTCGGGGGCAGGCGCCTGGCCGTGGACACCGGCTTCATCGTCTTCAACCCCCTGCACTATCCGCTGCTGACAGCCCTGTTCGAAGAACTCGGCGTGGCCTCGCAGCCGACCACGATGAGCTTTTCCATGCACAGCGAGCGCAGTGGCGTGGAGTACAACGCCACCTCGCTCGATGGCCTGTTCTGCCAGCGCCGCAACCTGGTCTCGCCGCGCTTCTGGGGCATGCTGGCCGACCTGCGGCGCTTCTATCGCGACGCGCCGCGCCTGCTGGAGCAAGCCGAAGGCCCCACGCTTGGCGAGTATGTGCGGACCCAGCGCTATGGGGACGCCTTCGTCGAGGAGCACCTGTTGCCGATGGCCTCGGCGCTGTGGTCCTCGCCTACCGCGACCGTGCTGGACTTTCCGGCGCGCTACCTGGTGCAGTTCATGGCCAACCACCAGATGCTGCAGATGACCGGACGCGCGCCATGGCGCGTGGTCACTGGCGGCTCGGCGCGCTATGTCGATGCACTGCGTGCCCGCTGGAGCGTGCGCGAGCGCTTGGCCTGTGCGGTGCACAGCGTCGAGCGGATGCCGCAAGGCGTGCGGGTGCATAGCGCCGCGGGCGTGGAAGCCTTCGACGAGGTCGTCCTGGCCTGCCACAGCGACCAGGCCCTGGCCCTGCTGGCCGATGCCGATCTGTCTGAGCGTGAGGTGCTCGGCACCATCCGCTACCAGCCCAACGAGGCGGTCCTGCACACCGACGCGTCTGTGCTGCCGCGCGACCGCAAGGCCTGGGCCGCCTGGAATGCCCATGTGCCGCGCGATGCCGCTGCGGCCTGCACGGTCAGCTATTGTATGAACCTGCTGCAGGGCCTGCCGGGAGATACGCCGCTGGTGGTCACGCTC